>Ga0154837_120_pt1 | contig 2225 bp, 4 predicted proteins | sample Rifle2008BG16ft_FD_116141 | JGI IMG/M metagenome (GOLD analysis project Ga0154837, IMG submission 116141) | candidate division WWE3 bacterium RBG_16_52_45 | reverse complement strand
TCTACCAATTCTAACTCGCCGATTGGCCATGTGCCCGTCGGCGAATTCTTTTTGCGTCGGCCGGAAACCTCTAGCTCCATGCAAAAACTCTAGGAAGGATTGGAGGTTGTAATTCATCCTAAAGACAGTGCGACCGCACCATCGACAGGCGTATTTTGGGATAGAGCAAAGGAAGAAAATTACAAATTGAGTTAAAGATCCTGCGCCGGCTGGAACAAGTCTGACTTGTTGGAAACCGCTTGAGCTATTCTTTGCTTTTTCCGATTACCTCGCTTACAATAAGTTCAAATCGAAGAAGGAGGAGACAAGTGACAGCGCCTTTGTGGGCGGTGCGTCCAAAACTGCAGGATTGGGCAAACGCCAATGTGCCGTCGGAAAGTCTGCGATATAAGGACGGCTATTGGGATCAGATCGTCTTCGTTCGGGACGAGATTGCGGGCGCTTTGGCCGCGACTTACGAAGAGTTCAAAGCTATCCCGGAAAGCATTCGGGTGATCTCAACCCATGTTTCCAAATCCGTGCTCTTGCCGGTCTTCCAGGTGGCAATTGCAGACGGTACCGTATTCACAATGCGGTACAACTTTCACGATTGGAAGATCTCGGTCAGCTCTCCTCGCGATGTGGTTGCGGACTTCATGGGTCTTTTTGACTACGACGAGCGCATCCTTGACATATACTGCGAGGGGTTCCCGGAGGGCTTAGTCTACGGACCGTACGCCGAGAACAAGCGCCAGTTTACCGTCGAGCTGTCTTCCGGGTATTTCCGCATCTTCACGTTCTTCTGGATCTTCGGCCATCAGGTTCTGCGGACCAGATAAGGTGACTACTTTGACGCCACTCGGCTCTAAGCCCGGTGGCGTTTTTTTATCCCCCATGATATCATTGTAATTAAATCCTATAGCGAGGGAAAGGAGTTTGCGATGCCTCTGGTAGAGCTTTACTTCCACCCGATGCAGGTCCACCCGTCTGTGGCCAGGAACCTTGCGGTCCTGTTGACTGTTTGGGTCTCCAGGGAGTTGAGCGTGGATGAGGCCGACGGACAATTGACCGAGGATGATGTCGAGGTTCGGGTCAGGGGAAAAGACGCTTCTCTCGACGCGGAGACCAAGTACGTTGTCCAGGTCACGGTTTGGGCCAAGTACTACAAAGCCCGGGAGGCAAAGGTCGACGAAGCCGCCGCCAAGATACTGAACTCGGTCAAACGCTTGCTGATCGAGGAGGGCGTTTCCGGGAGAGCGTTTGTTTACATCCTTCTCTCGCCGGCAGGCTTCGCCGAGGCAGAGTTCTAGGAGATCTTCGTTCCATCGCCACATGGCACTAGCCGGTGGCGTTTTCTTTGTTGCTAAAATTACGTTAGTAATTTCTAAGTTTGGCGATAGCCAAGCCGTCAAATTGAGATGATGATTAAAGATTCTTCCAGCGAAAGGTTCCCCGCAATTAGGATCACAATGCTCCCGAAGGACACCAACGCCTACGGCACGATTTTCGGCGGGGTGATCATGAGCCAAGTCGACCTCGCGGGCGGGGTCGAGGCCCGCCGCCAATATCCGAAAAAGTTTGTCACAAAGGCAATTAAAGAGGTGGACTTTGTCGCTCCCGTCCACTTGGGGGATTTAGTGACTTTCTACACGAAAACGATACGGGTTGGGAAGACTTCGATCACAGTTGTCATTGAGGTGGAAGCAGAGCGGATTGGAATCGGCGGTACTCGGGACACCGTCCGCGTGACGGAAGCGGAAGTCGTCTACGTGGCCGTGGACGAAAATGGCCGTCCCACCCCGATCAAGACTAAATAATCCCGTTTTACACCGATTAAAATCCCCGTTTCCACTGTCCTATAGCATTGACTTTCTGGAGTAATTGGGTTAAAATGAAGCATACCTTAAAAAAAGGAGGTGCATGATGGCACCGCTGATCTTTCTGGTTCTAATCGTGATCGCCTTAACGGCAGGTGGGCAGCCTTCGGCAGCTCCCACACCGGAGCAGTCCATTGCGACGGGGAACCTGATCTTTACCTTCCTGGTCATCTTCTTCGTCGTCATGGTTCTTTTCTGGCTCGGCCTGGAGATCCACGCTTGGATCGAGAACCGAAAGCTGGAGAAGGAGGGCTAGATGCCTATCTGGGAGGACTTCGGCGAGTACTTCGATGCGGACGGGAAACCGCGCCACGGTCTCTCCAAGAAGACCAACTTCTTTGGAAGGATCTGGAGCGTGATTCGAAGACT
>Ga0154837_107_pt2 | contig 2261 bp, 3 predicted proteins | sample Rifle2008BG16ft_FD_116141 | JGI IMG/M metagenome (GOLD analysis project Ga0154837, IMG submission 116141) | candidate division WWE3 bacterium RBG_16_52_45 | reverse complement strand
CCCCCGAACCAAGAAATCACATCTTTTTCGTCGAGTTCCGCCAATTCCTTCTCAGTCATCCCCTTAACTTTTTCGGTCAGCATCGAGGCCGCGGCCACCGAAACCGTGCAAGCGTTCGCTTGGAAAGCGATTTCCGAGACCTTGGGGGGCTTACCCTGCATCTTGATTTGCAGATCCAATGTGTCTCCGCAGAGCGGATTGGAGGCGTGAAATTCAAAGGTCGGATCGGCCACTTTTCCCCGATTGCGGGGGTTGCGGGCGTGGTCCAAAATTTCTTCGCGGTAGATATCCATCATTATCAAAATCCGAAATCCTAAATCCGAAACACGAAACTCATACCTTAAATACTTTCTTGGCTCCTTCGATCGACTCCGTCAAGACATCAACTTCAGCAGCGGTGTTGTAAAAAGCAAAACTGGCCCGGGCGCTGGCGTTGATTTTGAAATGAGCGTGGAGAGGCATGGCACAGTGGTTGCCGGAACGGATCGCTACCCCATCTTGATCCAGAACAGTCGCCAGGTCGTGAGGGTGAATCCCCGCGACATTAAAAGCAATGACTCCTCCCCGATCACCGGAATTGCGGGGGCCGTAAATCGTCAAACCTGGTATTGCTTCCAACTTTTTGAAAGCATACTCCAGAAGCCCTTCTTCGTAGCGCCGGATGTTTTCTATCCCCAACTCCGATAAATAATCCACCGCCGCTCCCAACCCAATCACCTGTGCGATGCTGGGAGTACCGGCCTCGAATTTATACGGAACATCTTTAAAAGAAGATTCCCGCAAGAAAACTTCCCGAATCATTTCCCCTCCTGATAAGAAAGGCGGCATTTCCTTAAGAATTTTCGCTCTCCCCCAAAGCACGCCGACTCCGGTCGGCCCCATCATTTTGTGGCTCGAAAACGCGTAGAAGTCGCAATCCAGATCCGCCACGTTGACCGGAAGGTGCGAAACCGCTTGAGCCCCGTCTACTAACACCGTTGCCCCCACTTCGTGGGAAACTTTAGCCAATTTCTGGACGGGGTTTACGGTGCCTAAAACGTTGGAAACATGGGCAAAAGCCACCAATTTCGGTTGGAGACGCCGGATCATTCCCTCGGGATCCTCCAGATAACCTTCGGCGGTCACAGGAATAAACTCGAGATTAAGTCCCTTGCGCTGGGCCAGCAGCTGCCAAGGAACCAAGTTGCTGTGGTGCTCCATTAAAGTAAGGAGAATAGTGTCGCCCTTTTTCAGGAATTTTTCTCCCCAAGAATAAGCCGCCAGATTGATCGCTTCGGTAGTGCCCCGCGTGAAGATAATCTCAGCCGGATTGCGAGCGCCGATAAATTGGGCAACCCGTTGCCGCGCGTCCTCGTAAGCCGCCGTGGCTTCTTCGGCTAAAGTGTGAATCCCCCGGTGCACGTTAGCGTTGTACTCCTCGTAGTATTTGCTGACCGCGTCGATTACCGGCCGAGGTTTTTGAGTGGTCGCCGCGTTATCCAAGTAAACTAACGGTTTTCCGTGAACTTTCCGGTGCAAGATTGGAAAGTCCTTCCTAATTTCTTCAAAATTGCGCATGTTATCTTCCGCTCCCGAAGTATTTCTCCTCGAGATAGACACCTAAAACAATAAAACTTCCCATGGTAAACGTAACAAAAAACGACCAAACCATCTGGTCCACCGGTATATAACCCAAACCGATACCCAAAATTTTAACCGGGTCAAACGACCAAAGGCCTAAGGGGATCGCGAAACTATCCACAATCAATCCATAAAAAACCCCGATCAAAAGGCTGCAGACCAAAAGCAATTTAAAGAAATGCTTTAGGATGGTAAAACCAAAAATCCAAAACAAAAGAATAGCAGGACCTGTAAAAAGCAGGGTAAGCGCAATGTGAGAGTAGATTCCGAAATTCATTTCTTTACAACCACCTTAAGAATCGCCAACCCTATCAAACCGCCCAAAAACGGAACCGAAACCAGAAAAATGATCTCCTCCAGGGGGAGGCCATCCAACCAAAGACCCATCATCTGTTCCCGTCCAAAAGACCAAACTCCCATTTTCACTGCCAGAAGATCCCAAGGGAACCCCAAGAGGAAACAAAAGACAACTAAAGCAAGCAAAGTCCGGGGGTAGCGTTGGTAAATTCTCCAAAATTTTAAGAGAAGGGCCAAAGTCGGGAGAAAAACGAAGACAATGAGCCAAGTGAAGTAGGAAGAGATAATCATTGCTCAACAAAAACTTCACCGTTTTCCACCTTTAGTTTGTAAGTAACCACAGG
>Ga0154837_110_pt1 | contig 5594 bp, 3 predicted proteins | sample Rifle2008BG16ft_FD_116141 | JGI IMG/M metagenome (GOLD analysis project Ga0154837, IMG submission 116141) | candidate division WWE3 bacterium RBG_16_52_45 | reverse complement strand
GTTCTCCGTACAAAAAGAACCGGCGTTTTCCTCGGCCGGCCGGGGATTTTGAGCTTTTTCGGGTCGCTGGCCGGGGCGTTTGCCGCTTCCTGTTCGGCCTGCAGTACGGCGCTGATCTCACTTTTAGGGGTTACGGGCGGGTTGGCGATTCTCCCTTTCGGGGGTTTGGAAATCTCACTCCTGGCGCTCGTGATTCTCTTAATATCCTTCTATTACATCGCGAAAAGTTTGTTCGAATTCGGTCTTACTAGCTGATTTAGAAAATTAAGGGTTGGCGGGTTTTTCCGAGTTCGATCCTTGCTGTTGCTTTTCTTCGTCGATCCGGACCTGTTCTTCCGGGGTCTGACCTTTGAATCCCCACTCTTTCCGGCCCTCTTCGGTTGTGGGCCAGTGCCCTTCCTGCTCCTCGCGGGCCTCCTTGGAGGCAATTTCAAAGGCCTCCTCTTCCGTTTTCCCCTGCTTTTTCAATTCTTCGACGCGGTCAAAAATGTCCATCAGAGTTAGTTTATCTTAGCGAGGTGCTTTAGTACAATGGGAGCAATGGACAGCCCCACCCTTGAAACCGCCCCCGCCCCCGAACGTCCCTTTCCCGAGGAGGTCGGGGTCGCCTTTGAAAGTGTTTCTTCCGAAAAACATCCCGAGCGGAATGAAGATGTCGTTTTGTCCGACCGCGAACACGGCGTTTTTGGGGTCTTTGACGGGGTGAGCAGCCCGGCCGGCGGCGAAACGGCCGCTCGCTTGGCCTCGGCGGTGGTCGGGGAGGGTTTGAAAGGAGAGCCCACCCCCAGTTCGGTCGAAACCGCCCTCCTCCAAGCGAACAAAGCCGTTTTCGAAAAAGCCCAGGAGGACCCCGGCCTAAAAGGGATGGGAACGACCGCCTCGGTGGTTAAGGTTTGGCAGACCCCCGAAGGGGAAAGGAAAGCTTACCTCGGTAACGTCGGCGACAGCCGCATCTACCTTTACCGGGGGAGAGAGCTGCGCCCGCTGATGCTGGACGACAATCTTTTCCTCGCCCTCGCCAACAAGAGTCCTGAGGAAACCTTCAAGCTTCAAGCGGCTCTCGATCGAATCTCGAGCGAAGCGGATGCCCGCCGGCTGGGCTTTACGGATCGGAAACATTACTATCGCCAAACATCCGTCATCACTCAAGCGCTGGGGAGTGAGAGGGGCCAAATCAAGCCCCATACCTTAACCATTGATCTCCAGCCGGGAGACCGCTTACTTCTGACTTCGGACGGGATCCATGACAACCTCACCACCGCGGAGATGCTGGGAATCTTGAGCGCTTCTCCTTCGGCCGAGGCGCTGTTGCGCGCCGCCCAAGCCCGAAGCCGGCAGGAAGAGCACATCCGCCACAAGAAAGACGACATGAGCGTCGTCTTGATCGAAATTCCTTCCTAACTCCTCTTTTTTGCCATAATGAGGGAGAATGGAAAGCCTACCACCCCTGACACCAGAAGTCCCATCCCCCAGTCCTGAAGAGGGCCGGAAGGAAGAAGTTCCCGCCTCCGCCGAGGCTTCGGCGGGCAGGCCTGTTCCCACTCCTCCTCCCCCCGTTCCTCCTAGTCAGCCCGCCCCTGCTTTCAGCGGGGCTCCGCCAGAGGCGGTGGTTAGCCAGCCCCCCACTGGCCCCGAGCCGGAACTCTCGGCTCCTCCTCTGTCTCAACAAGAAATAAAGACATCCCAGAAGCTTCCGATGACGGCGGAACTGCGTTGGTTAGGGGAGTGGTGGAACCGGCATTTGCAGAAATTGCCAGGGGCTCCCGCCGCCCGCAAAGGCGGAGCCGAGCTGGTGCTTTTGGAAATTCTGGTTCCCCGCGACAGCGAAATCAAGGCCAATGCCGCCGACCAATTCTTCGCGGCCATTGCCGGGCTCAAATCCAAAGCCGGCTTGAGCTTTGAGATCGTCGCCGACCACGAACACATCCACTTTATCGCGGTGGTGCCGAGAGAGTTCCAACCGCTGGTGGAGAAGCAGCTGCACGCGGCTTACGCGACGGCTGAAGTTCGGGAAATTCCCGATTACGACATCTTTCAAAGGGAAGGTTACGTCGCTTTCGACCAGATTGTAACAACCGGACCAAAATATTTCCCGATTAAGACTTACACGGACTTGGGGGAGGAGATGGATTCTTTGAATGCGATTACTTCGGCTTTGACTAAACTTGCGCCGGGCGAGGCAGCGGTGATTCAGTTCGCGATCTCTCCGGCCGGCGCCGGCTGGCAGAAGCAGGGCCATTCTTTTATCCTCAAGGCCAAAGAAGCGGAGCGAAAGCCGGAGGGCGAGAGAAAGATTCTTTTAAGCAAGGAGTCCGAGGAGGCCGTCGCGCGCAAAATCAACAAGCCCGGCTTCTTCTCTTTGATTAGAATCGTGACGGTTTCGCCGACCAAGGAATCGGCCGATATGCATCTCTCCAACATCGTTATCAGCTTGAGCCAATTCTCCTCGCCCCAGCTGGCCTCCTTCTCTCGCAAGCGGGCTTGGTTTAAGAAGTCTTTCATGGTGGACTTCCTCTACCGGCATGTGCCGCGGTTTTTCCATTGGACGGTTTTTTCGAGCGAAGAGATGGCGACGCTTTTTCACCTTCCCGGCAAGGCTGTGACGACTCCCACCATCAAGTGGCTGGGAGCGAAGGCGGGCGCGGTTCCGCTCGATCTGCCGGCCTCCGGGCTCTACCTCGGGTTGGCTTCTTCCCGGGGGGCGGAGATGCCGGTCTACCTCCAGAAGGATGACCGCCGCCGGCACACCTACATCATCGGGCAGACCGGGACCGGCAAAAGCGAACTGCTCAAGTTTATGGCTTATCAGGACATTCTGGCCGGCGAGGGGCTCTGCTTCGTTGATCCGCACGGGGACGCGGTCGAGGATCTTCTGCAGATGATTCCGGAAGAGCGGGTGGAAGACGTGATCTACTTTGACCCCGGCGATCCGGAGCGCCCGCCGGCCCTCAATATTCTAGAAGCCGAGACCGAGGAGGGCAAACATCTCGTTGTCAACTCCTTCATCTCCCTGCTCTACAAGCTCTATGATCCCAACCACACCGGGGTGATGGGACCGCGGTTGGAGCGGGCGGTCCGGAACGTGATGTTGACCGCAATGAGCGAAAAAGGGAATACGTTGATCGAGGTCTTCCGGCTCCTGACCGATCCGGTCTTTGCGGCCGGCAAGATTCCCATGATCACCGACCTGATCGTAAAGAAGTACTGGACGGACGAGCTTGCTCGAACCTCCGACTTTCACAAGAGCGAAACGCTCGGTTACTTCGTTTCCAAGTTTGACCGCTTTGTGACCGAGAAGCTGATGCGCAACATCATCGGCCAAGGCCAGTCCTCCTTCAATTTCCGGGAAGTGATGGATCGGAAGAAGATTCTCTTGGTTAATCTTTCCAAGGGTAAGATCGGCGAAGAGAACTCCAATTTCTTAGGGCTGATTCTGGTTCCTAGAATTTTAACGGCGGCGATGAGCCGGGCGGATACCCCCGAAGAACAGCGGCCGGATTTCAATCTCTACGTGGACGAGTTCCAAAACTTCGCCACTCCCGATTTCGTCCAAATCCTTTCCGAGGCGCGGAAGTACAGATTGGACCTGATCGTCGCCAACCAGTTCATCGGCCAGCTCGCCGAGGAGATCAAAAAGGCGGTCTTCGGGAACGTCGGCACCAAGGTCCTCTTCCGGGTCGGGGCGGAGGACGCCGAGTTTTTGGAGAAGGAAATCGCGCCGGACTTTTCCCAGAGCGACCTTCTCAACGCCGCCATCGGTCAGGCCTACGTCCGGCTGCTGATCAACGGGGTTCCTTCAATTCCCTTCACGATGAAAACCGACTGGGCGAGAATCCAGGCGCTTCCCCGAGATCCGCAGAAAGCGGAGCGGATTAAAGCTCTTTCCAGATCCAAGTTCACCCGCCCCGCCGGAGAAGTGGAGGAGGAGATTAAGCGACGCGCTGGGCTTTAAATGGGATTGTTCGGATTTACTAAGTTCTCGTCCGCCTCAGGCGGACTGCACTTTCTCGAAATCCTCGCTTTCAATTACTAACCTCTAACTACTAATTACTAGTTACTCTCATGCTATGATACTTACCAGTTATGCCGGAAAATAATCCTGTTGATCCCGAGCGTCAGCAAGCGGTGGCGGAACTCTCTTCAGCTTACTCGGCTGGAGAGCCGCAGATTTCGGGAGAGGGTCCAAAAATCAAAGTTCCTCACGCCGTTTCCACCCTGGCTTCCCTCTATGAAAAAGTGCGCCAGGCGATGGAATACAACGAGCCCCACCTCTTCCGCCGGGCTTCCACCGAACGGATCCTTTCCCGCCGCCTGCGGGCCGAGTCCAACTCCAACCTGGTTGCCGAGGGGCTTTTAAAGGAGCTGATCCGGGGCCGTTACCTCAAGAACGACTTTTATCCTGAGAGTATTATCGCCCAGATCGCGCGAATTCTGGAGAAATACCGGCAGATTCTCCAGGCGCGGGAAATTACCCCGGCCAGCGACGATTTTGTCCTGGTCGTGCGCTGGGTCTCCTCCGAGATTGAGGAGTTCTTCGCCCCGCCCGCCCGCGAAGACGCGCTGGCCCACTTAATGCTCGTCAATCTGAAGAAGACGGTGATTCTTTCCGATCCTGAGTTAGATGAGCGCTATGCGCAGGTTCAGCTGCAGCTGGCGATTTACCGCAATCTGCTTAAGCTGGACAGGGCGATGCTGGAGTTCAACATCTTCGAGATGTTTTATCCCGACTGGAAAGAAAACGGCGAGGCCCATTTGGGTGAGGTAATCGGTAATTTTTCCCAGATTAAACTTGCGACTGTTAAACTCTCTAAGTACCATCTGTCCGGAGCTCTTTCGGCCTTGGTTCGCCGCTATGCCTCTCCTTTTGTACTTCTCCGAGATGCACTAGAGCGTGTCGGAACGAAAGTTATAACCGATAAAGTGGCGTTGGCGGCCGAGATTGCCAACTCCTATGCACGCAAGATCGCCAAAGAGCGCGAGCGCTTGGCGACGACTACCACCCGGGCCTTGATCTACATCTTCTTGACCAAAGTGGTCCTATCCTTCGTTTTCGAATTGCCGGCCGAGAATCTCATCTACGGGAGTGTTCGCCCCCTGCCGTTTGCGATCAACTTTATTTTTCCACCTCTCCTACTGTTTTTCCTAACCCTTTCCCTCGCCCTGCCGGGGCGAGAGAACGAGGAACGGATTATCGCCGCGGCGAAGGAAGCTATCCTTTCCCCGGATGGGCAGCGGGGAATTTTTTCGGAAAAGAACCGGGTCGAAGTCAAAAAGCGCGCCGGCGGACTGGGCTTGACTCTTTTCTTGATCTACCTTTTCGCTTTTGTCGCGATCTTCGGGGTGTTGGCTTGGGGGTTGGATCAGCTGGGCTTCACCCTCTTCGGGATCGCGCTTTTCCTGTTCTATACCTCCATCGTGACTTACTTCGGGGTTCGAGTTCGGGAATCTTCGCGGGATCTGGTGATCGTCGGAGCGAAGGAGACGGTGCCGGCCGTGGTCTTCGATTTCCTGGCCCTGCCTTTTTTGCGGGCGGGGAGCATTATTTCGGCGGGACTTTCCCGATTCAACGTGCTGGTTCTGGTCGTCACCCTTCT
>Ga0154837_131_pt2 | contig 6223 bp, 5 predicted proteins | sample Rifle2008BG16ft_FD_116141 | JGI IMG/M metagenome (GOLD analysis project Ga0154837, IMG submission 116141) | candidate division WWE3 bacterium RBG_16_52_45 | reverse complement strand
AACAGCCTAGCATTTGAAGGAATCAAATGAGCAACGAAGAAAAAGAGTATTGGATTTTGTGGAACCAGTTTTATGCGCAAATTGGCCCAATTCGCTTCGAACAGCTGCTTAAGGCGTTTGGAAGTGCCGAAAAAGCTTGGAAAGCGCCGGCCGAGCAATTTTCCCGGATCGGTTGGGGACCAAAAGAGCTTGAACTGCTCAAAGAACGAGATAACCTTATGGTTGGGCCAATATTAGGGGCCATTATCAAATATGGTGCGAATGTGATAACACTGGAGGAGGAAACTTACCCCAAGAATCTAATCCAGATCCCCGCTCCCCCGCCCCTGATTTACGTCAGGGGAGAGCTTCTTCCTCAGGATAACCTCTCTTTGGCGGTAGTCGGATCCCGGCGAGCCACAAATTACGGAAAGGAGGTCGTTCGAGCGCTGATACCCGACCTGGCCGCGTCGGGCTTGACGATTATTTCGGGGTTGGCCCTAGGGATCGACGCCGAAGCGCATCGGGCGGCTCTTTCGGTTGGCGGGCGGACGATTGCGGTTTTAGCCTGTGGAATCGACCAGATCTACCCGCCTTCGAATGTTTCAATCGCCCAAGAGATGCTTGAGAGTGGAAAAGGGGCGATTATCACCGAGTTTCCTCCTGAAACCCCGACCTACCCCGCCAATTTTCCGATACGGAACCGGATAATTTCCGGCATCTCTTTAGGCACGTTAGTGATTGAAGCGGCGGAGGGTTCCGGAACGTTCCACACGGTCGCTTCGGCGCTGGATCAGGGTCGAGAGGTCTTTGCGGTTCCCGGATCAATCTTTTCTCCCTACTCTGCCGGAACGGCCAAGCTGATCGAAAGAGGCGCCAAACCCGTCACTCGGGCGGAGGATATTTTGGAAGAATTGCAGCTTGAGGATCAGCTTCAGGTCCGGCAAGCGCGCGAAACGCTTCCTCCCGATCCTGAAGAAGAGAAGATCCTGGTTATTTTGGGTTCGAATGAGCTCCATGTGGACGAGATTTTTAGGCAGTCAGATCTCGACACTGCTAAGGTCTCTTCTCTCTTAACGTTGATGGAAATGAAGGGTCTTGTCCGCAACTTAGGGGGCGGAATTTATCAGGCGACCGCCTATAACTGACAGCGAATCGCCCTACTTGTTTCATACTACGGGTACCTATTGGACGCGATCGCAAGATCGCTAACAATAGATAGGTCGCCCAAGGCGGCCGTCCTATTGTGACAAGCTCGTAACTCTCGCTTGCCTTCGGCGTCCTCACTTCATTCGAACGTCCAAGCACCCACTGGTGCTTGACATACCTATGCTATTATCGCCCTAAGATGCGGTTGGTAATCGTTGAATCTCCCACAAAAGCGAAAACTCTCCAGAACTTTTTAGGAGAGGGTTATCAGGTAATTTCTTCAAAAGGGCACGTAATCGATCTGCCAAAGAAGAATTTGGGGGTGGATGTCGAACACGATTTTGCTCCTGAGTATGCTCAGGTCCCCGGTAAGACAGCGGTAATTGAAGAGCTGAAGAAAGCGGCGGCTCAGGCCGAAGAGATTTTTCTCGCGACGGACCCGGATCGGGAGGGGGAGGCCATTGCTTGGCATATCGACCAGCTTATCGGCGACGGAAAGACGAAGCGCGTCACCTTTCACGAAATCACTGAAGAAGCGGTTAAGCAGTCGTTTCTCGAGCCGCGGGAAATTGATCAGCCGCTCGTGGACTCCCAGCAGGCCCGGCGGGTGCTGGACCGGTTGGTCGGCTACAAACTTTCTCCCCTTCTCTGGAAGAAAGTGCGGTATGGGCTTTCGGCGGGGAGGGTGCAGTCGGTGGCGGTAAGGTTAATTGTGGAGCGGGAGCGGGAGCGGCAAGCCTTTCATCCCGAGGAGTACTGGGAAGTGCAAGCTAAGCTTGCGAGATCAGAGATCAGAGATCAGAGATCAGAGTTTGAGGCGAAACTGATCGAGAAAGACGGAGAAAAGATCAAGATCGGAACTAAGGAGGATTCCGACCTGATTTTGGGAGAGCTTAAGAATGAAGAGTACCTGGTTTTCAAAGTTGGTAAGTCGGAGCGGAAACGCTATCCGTATCCGCCTTACACAACCTCCACTCTTCAGCAGGCCGGGGTAAATGTGCTCGGCTTCTCTTCCAAACGGACAATGCGGGCGGCGCAATCACTCTACGAGGCGGGTTTGATTACCTATCACCGGACCGACTCCACCAGCATCGGGGAGAAGGCCTTAGGGCAAATCCGAGAATTTATCGGGAAGAATTATGGTAGCAATTACCTGCCTGCGGATGCTATCAGATACAAGACGAAGGTGCGACTGGCCCAGGAGGCCCACGAGGCGATCCGGCCGACGGATGTTAGGCATCAGGCGTCAGAGATCGGCGATCAGTTAGGAGCGGAGGAGAAGAAGGTTTACGAGCTGGTTTGGCGGCAAGCGGTCGCTTCCCAAATGCTCCCGGCAGTTTACGAACAAGTTTCGGCGGATATCAAAGCCGGTGTTTACGGTCTACGGGCGACGGGATCAAAGCTGATTTTCGACGGTTGGGAAAGGCTAAACAAAAGCGAAGAGGCGCGTTCTCTGCCGGAGTTAAAGGAAAAGGAAAAGCTGACTCTGATGGAACTAGTTCCATCGCAGCACTTTACCGAACCGCCCGCGCGCTATACCGAAGCGACGCTGATCAAAAAGCTGGAGGAGGAAGGGATCGGCCGACCCTCCACTTACGCGCCGATCATCTCCACGATTCAAGGGCGCGGGTACGTTTCTCTCGAAGGGCGGGCGCTTAAGCCGGAGGATGCGGGAGTGATTGTCAATGACAAAATTTTAGTCCCTTACTTTCCGGACGTCGTCGATCTTTCCTTCACCGCCAAAATGGAAGAGAGTTTTGACGAGATCGCCCGTGGGGAAAAGAACTGGGTGGAGCTGATTCGGGGTTTCTACGGGCCGTTCGCGCAGGAGCTGGAAAAAGCGGAGGAGAGTATCGACAAGTCTTCAATGACCACGATCGCTGAAACCGACGAGAAGTGTCCGGATTCCGGCCACCCGCTGGTGATTAAGTTCGGACGTTACGGCCGTTTCTACTCCTGCACCGGCTTTCCGGATTGCAAGTACGCCCGCCCGTACATCGAGAAGATTGGGATGAATTGTCCGGATTGCAAGGAAGGGGAAGTGATCATCAAGCGCACTAAGCGCGGTAAAAGTTTTTACGGTTGCAGCCGCTATCCCAACTGTAAATGGGCCTCCTGGAAGGACCCCCGAAACCCGGAAAAGGGTAAAGAATAACCGTGTTATCATAGGTAAAATCTAGGGAAAGGAGGCGAGAGATAGCCCTTTTTAGTTCCATTTTGATGCTTTTGGCCATTGTGGTTAACCACGAGGCCGGCCACTTTGTGGCGGCAATTTTGACCGGAATTCGAGTCAAGTCTTTGCACCTTGGGTTTCCCAAAGGTCCTCAGCTCAAACTGCGGCTTGGCAAGTATCCGTTCACTATTTCCCTTTTACTTATTGGAGCAGCGGTGGAAGTAGATGAGGACCAGCTTTGGGAGGCGCCTCTGCGTACCCGCGTTTTGGTCTTTTTGGGTGGGCCCTTGGCCAATTTTGCCAGTCTTCTAATTGTGGCCTTCCTCCTGAACGGATTTACTGAGGGCCTAGCGTACAGTTGGCGGGTAATTTGGCTGAGCGCGGTTAGCCCCCTGTTTGTCCTCTTTGGACACGTTTCCCCCGCGGAAGTGATGGGTCCCGTAGGAATCGTCTCGATCTCAACCAAGATTATCGCGCAGGACTTCGGTCTTCTGGTTCATATGTTTGCGATTATCTCGGGGGCGCTTGGAACCTTCAACTTACTTCCCATTCCTGCGCTGGATGGCGGGCGGGTAATGATGGCCATCTTGGCCGACCGCGGTTTGTCCAAGAAATGGTCAAAAGCCATCATCTACGGATCACTGGCATTGCTTATCCTAGGAATGATTGCCTTAACCGCCAAGGATATAGCAGCGTTCACTTGAGCTCGTAGTCTTTAGACTGCGAGCTTTTCTTTTGCCGGTTGTGTCTCGCGTAGCGAGAGTGCTGCCTTTCTCTATGCTCAGGTTGCAATTTCGCATCCGCGAAAGTATATTGAGAATAACCACATTAGCGAGAGGAGGGAGTTATGACCGGCAACAAGCCCGGTGCCCGCGTGGTTCTGAAGCGCGATGGCAAGATTCTTCTCGTCAAAAGATCTCCTAAGAGCAATCACGAACCTGGGAAATGGGAGATCCCCGGCGGGGTGGTCGAATTTTTGGAAGAGATCCTTCCCGCTCTCAAGCGTGAGGTGCGGGAGGAAACTGGAATCGTGATCTATCCCAGCCGCACCAGCTCATTGACGGTTGTGGAGGATTCTCAACAAGGTTACATCGACCATGTCTTCCTCTGCACGCGGTTTCGCCGAATTTTCAGTTCGGCAAAGGAGGTTGACCTTTCCAAAGAGCATCGGCTCTATCGCTGGGCCACGGTGGAGGAAGCTCTGGACATGGAGCTCACCGCCATTACCCAAGCGGTGATGGAATTCCTGCTAGAGTGAGGATGTGCGGAGGAGAAAGATGAACGTCCTAACACCGAACCCCTATCCGGGTCTTTTCATTGTCTTCGAGGGGCTGGACGGAAGCGGAGAGTCCACCCAGGCGGATCTGCTGTCCAAAGCCCTCAAAGCAGAGTTCGGGGGGAGCCGGGTCTGGCTGACAAAAGAACCCTCTGAATCTTCCGTGGGCGGGGCGATTCGGGACTCCTTGCAGGGAATCTACCGCTTGAGTCCCACTGCTCTGCAGTTCATGTTCATCGCCGACCGCTTCATCCACCTTACCAAGGAGAAGTCCGGTATTATTCCTCGGTTGGGAAGAGGGGACCTGGTCGTTAATGACCGCTACCACTTCTCGACGATGTCTTTCGGGTCCATTCCCGCCGATCTCGATGACGAGGAAGAGCAGCTGGTACGGCTGCACTCCTACGGTGAGCTGCTGGTGCTGCTCAACCAACGGTTTGGTCTCGTCTGGCCGGACCTGACCTTCATCCTCCAGGTGCCACCGAAGGTCTGCGTGCAGAGAATCGCGGAGTCCCGCGGCCACGTCGAGCTCTTCGAGGAGGAGATGAAGCTTACCGCGGTCTGGCGGGCCTACGAATACCTCCACCGCTGCTACCGCGACGCGGAGGTTTACCTCCTTGATGGGGAGCGTCCGATCGAAGTGATTGCCGAAGAGGTGCTCGCGACGGTCAAGGCGCACCCCAAGTTCCGAGCCGTTTCGAATCTTTTGCCCTGAACATCCCGTTCGGGGCTTTCTTATTTCCAAGGATTAACAGATCTAAACGGAGGCGAGGCTGTTATAGGACGGCCGCCTGCAGCGACCTAACTATTTCACTCATATTATGAGCGTAATAGTATATATAATATACTATTAGTAACGTCCGTGACCCCAATACGTCAAAATAGTCCACGAAATATCTCTTGCTAAACTTAGAGCGATGTTAATCGACGGTAAGAAAATTGCAGCGGAGATTGAAGCGCGCTTGGCGAAAGAAATTCGCCGGCGCAAAGCTCAGCCGTGTCTAGCGGTGGTTTTGGTTGGAGACGATCCCGCTTCCCGAGTTTACGTGGGGAAAAAAGGAGAAGCGGCGGGACGGATCGGTATTGCGTTCGCTCTTTATGAACTGCCAAACCCTTCCCCGAAAGAAGCCCTGTCTTTAATTGACCGGCTGAATTCGGATCGTAGCGTAAACGGGATCATTGTTCAGCTCCCCCTTCCTAAAGGTTTTGACGAGGAGTTGACTATCAGTCACATCTCTCCAGATAAAGATGTGGATGGGTTGACGGGAAAATCCCCATTTATTTCGGCAACCGCCGGGGCGGTTTTGGAGGTCTTGCGGCGGGAAAAGGTCAAAATCGCCGGCTCGCGGGCGGTGGTCGTTGGTCGTGGTAAGGTTGCCGGACGGCCAATCGCTTCGGCGCTCTTGGCGAACGACGCGACCGTCACAATTGCCCATTCCAAAACCAAGGATTTAGCGGCGATTATGAAATCGGCGGACATTTTGGTTGCGGCGGTGGGCAGGCCGGCGATGATTAAACCGGCGATGATTAAAAAGGGTGCGGCGGTGATTGACGTCGGAATTTCGCGGATTGGCGGCAAGCTCCGCGGCGATGTTGATCCGGCGGTGGAGAAGAAATCCCGTTTCCTTACCCCGGTTCCCGGCGGA
>Ga0154837_107_pt1 | contig 6249 bp, 9 predicted proteins | sample Rifle2008BG16ft_FD_116141 | JGI IMG/M metagenome (GOLD analysis project Ga0154837, IMG submission 116141) | candidate division WWE3 bacterium RBG_16_52_45 | reverse complement strand
GCTCTTGACGTCGAAGCGCGAACCATGGCAAGGACACTCGACCTCCTGCCCGACCAAAGAACCCTCTCCTAAGGAACACTGGGCATGAGTGCAGATATCGTCGATCGCAAAAAACTCCGATCCGATGTGAGCTACCGCCATTTTTTTACCTTCGACGGAAATGGTATGAATCTCCCCATCGGGAATATCGGCGGTTTTGGCGACTTTAATCCAAGGCATAACTGATAACTTTCTCTAACTTCGATCCTAGCTTTTTATCCTCCTCTCCTGCAACGGCTTTCCGTAGAAATCCGGTGATCAAAAGCCGTTCGGCCTCCGCTTGATTCAACCCCCGGCTTCTCAAATAGAAGAGCTGCTCTTCATCAACTGTGGAAGACGTGGCCGCGTGAGAAGCCCGCACCTCGTCGGCCTCGATCTCAAGGTAAGGGAGCGCCTCGATCCGAGCACCCTTGCCCAAGAGAAGGGTCCGTTCCTCCAGAAAATCGTCCGAGCCTTGGGCGCCCTTATTGATCCTGATAAGCCCCCGAACCCGCGCGGAAGCGCGGTCGCGGAGCACCCCTCTCACCGTGACCCGGCCTTTGGTTTTGGGGGCGGAGTGGATCGCCGAAACATCCAAATCAATCCGGTCGTCACCTTTCCCGGCAAAAACAATTACCAGCTCTTCCTCCTTCCCGACGCGATTCAAGCGCAGTACGATTTTTCGGTTCGTATTACCCGAAACGGGAACCAGGATCATCCTACGCTTCCCTCCATCTCGAGCTCAATCAAACGATTGAGTTCGACTGCGTATTCCAGCGGCAAAACTTTAATAATCGGTTCAATAAATCCGTTCACCACCATTCCCACCGCCTCGTCGGCGGATAAGCCCCGGCTTTGCAGGTAGAAAAGCTGTTCCTCCCCCACTTTTGTAACTGTCGCCTCATGCGCCACCGAAGATTGCTTCTCGTTGATCTTCATCGTCGGGTAGGTATCGGAGCGGGACTGAGGATCCAAAATCAGGGCATCGCAGCGCACATTGGCGCGCGAACCGACCGCGCCGGGATTAATCTCCAATAATCCCCGATAGCTGGTGCGTCCCCCACCCCGGCAGATCGACTTGGAGGTGATAACGGAAGAAGTGTAGGGCGCGGCGTGCACAGCCTTCGCTCCGGCATCCTGGTGCTGGCCGGAATCGGCATAGGCCAACGACAGAACTTCTCCTCTCGCTCCCTTTCCCATCAGATAAACCGAGGGATATTTCATCGTGACCTTGCTCCCCAGATTCCCGTCAATCCACTCCATCACCCCATCCTCCCCCACCCAAGCCCGTTTGGTAACGAGATTATAAACATTGCGGCTCCAGTTTTGGATGGTGGTGTAGCGGACCCGCGCTCCTTTTTTGACGATGATTTCTACCACCGCCGAATGCAGAGAATCGGTGGAATAGACCGGAGCAGTGCACCCCTCGACGTAGTGGACGAAACTGCCTTCCTCCGCGATGATCAGAGTCCTTTCAAACTGCCCCATGCTGCGGGCATTGATGCGGAAATAGGCTTGGAGAGGCAGCGGAACCGAAACTCCTCGAGGCACGTAAACGAACGATCCCCCGCTCCAGACGGCGGAGTTCAGCGCGGCGAACTTGTTGTCCAGCGGAGGAATAATCGTGCCAAAGTATTCCCGGACCAAATCGGGATACTTTGAAAGCGCTTCATCCATTCCCAGAAAAATGACCCCTAATTTCTCCAGGTCCTCGCGCAGAGAACCATAGATGACCTCGCTGTCGTACTGCGCCTTCAACCCCGCCAAATACTTCCTCTCCGCCTGCGGCACCCCAATCCGCTCATAGGTTTTGCGGATGGAATCCGGAACCTGCTTCCAACTCTTTACCTGGGCACCGGTGGGACGAAGATAATAGTAGAGCTCGTCAAACTTGATCCGAGAGAGGTCCGCGCCCCAACCGGGAAGGGGTTTTCTCCCGAAAATACCGAGAGACCGCAGCCTAAAATCCCGCATCCAGACCGGCTCTCTTTTAATCTCCGAAATTTCCTCAACCACCCTGGAAGAGAGCCCTTTTTTGGCCTTAAAAACGTGTTCCTCCGGATAGGAAAAACCAAAGCGATACGGGCGGGAGGTTAAAGTCTTTTTCATTTTGTTTCTTAAAATGCTAGGTCGGTTCTCCGGCCGTTAAATTCTCGTCAAAGAATTTCTAGGTCGTTCTCCGGCCGTCCATCGGAAAGATTTATACCCCTCCTTTTCCAACTTCTCCGCCAACTCCCCCCCGCCGGTGGCGGTGATCTTCCCATCGATCAAGACATGAACGTAATTAGGATCAAGATATTTGAGGATTCGTTGATAATGCGTGATAATTAGCACCCCGGTTCCTTCGTCTGCCAAAAATCGAATACTCGCCGCGATCATTTTCAACGCATCCACATCCAAGCCGGAATCGATTTCGTCAAAAATCGCGAACTTCGGCTTCAGAGCCAGCGCCTGCAGGACTTCGCTGCGCTTCTTCTCACCCCCGGAAAGATCAAGATTGACGGTTCTTCTCAGAAAACTCTCTTCCAATCCTACTTTTGGCAGAACGTCATTTAAGAGTGACAAGATTTCCATCGCGGCGGACCCTTTCTTCGCCGTTTTAATAAAATTGAAAAGCGAAACCCCCTCAATCCCAACCGGGTATTGAAAGGCCAGAAAGAGCCCGGCGCGAAAGCGCTTCTCTGGAGGCAGAGAAGAAAGTTCCCGCCGATCTAAAGAGATTCGGCCGGATACCGAATAACCGGGATGTCCCGCCAGCGCTAGGGCGAGGGTTGATTTTCCGGAGCCATTGGGACCCATCAGGGCGTGGATTTCTCCAGAACCAATCGTCAGATCCAGTCCTCGCAAAACCTCTTTCTCGCCAATGGAGACTTTTAGATTATGGACTTCAAGTGCGGTTTTCTTCATATAAACCCCAGTTGCGCCCGAGCCTCCTTTGACATCATCTGCATATTCCAGGGCGGTGCCCAAACCACCGAAACCACCGCCTTATACACTCCCGGAACTCTTCGCGCCGCTTTTTCGATTTCACTAATCATCTGAGGGAGATAAGGACAAAACGGGGTGGTGGGAGACATAGTGATCTTGGCCTCCCCTCCCTTGACGGCCACACTGTAAATCAGGCCCAAATCCACGATATTGATTCCCAGCTCCAGATCGTTAACCTTTTTTAGGACTTGCAAAATCTGCTCCCTCATGAAATTAAGGGTAACAATTTACGAGGATTCTCAGATACTAGGTCGGCCAAAGTTATCCGCTGAAGGGTTTTGTGCAGATAACGCTGGAGGACCTCCCAAAAGCCCCGGGTGGCACAATCGGAAAGAGAACACTGTGAATCTTGACAAGGAACCGTCTTCAGAGGCCCCTCCAGAACTTCCAAAATTTCCACCAAACTGATCATCTCCGGGCTCCGGGTAAGCAGATAACCGCCGTTTCGACCGCGTTGGGCGGTCAACAACTGGGACTTGCGTAAGTCAAAGGCGATCTGTTCTAAGAAAGTTTGAGGAAGGCGGCAGGAAGAGGCAATTTCTGAGATAGAATGGGGCCGTTTGTCCGGATCCTTCGCCAAAGAAGCCATTAAAAGTATCCCGTAGTCTCCACGAGAAGTGAGTAATCTGGGCATTTCAAAGTAATTATTACTAAAATAGTAATGATTAGGCAACTGACCGATAATTAAATAGGCAATTAGGCAATAGGTAGCTAGGCGAATAGTGCTATCTTCGCTCCGCTCAGTTGCCCTTTCGTAAGAAAGCTAGAGTTCTTCAACTCGTCATTTTGCTTCGCAAAAGTAATGGTAAAATTCTATCGTAGAGAGAATTTCTAGGTTCGCGAAGCGAGCCGTCAAATTATTTAGCTTATTCCGGGGTGGTCCAACGGTAAGACCGCGGACTCTGAATCCGCTAATCCTGGTTCGAATCCAGGCCCCGGAACCAAAGCGACAGACATTATGTCGAGTCAAAATTACTCAATAGTAGAAGAAGAGTTCAACAGTCTCCAGACACTAACTCCTAAAGAAAAATATAAAAAGATCAGATCTGTGGCGTCTTTAGCTGAAACTGCTTTAAAAACTGCTAATGATGTTGATGAAATAGGTTTCTACGCAAAAATTTTCAAAATGGCAAACAATTCGAGACTTCTGAATAAAGCCAAAGTTAAAGAATTTGAGTTAAAAGGAATTTCGGAGGTAAAAACACTTAAAACAAAATTAGGAAGTGTAAATATCGAAAGTGGATTAATATCGGTGGGTGACCCCGCACTAAGTTATAAAAATGAATACGACACAAAGAAAATAGTTAAGGAAATGAATCAGGGCAACTTTTACTGTATCGGTAGTGGTGGGGATGGTACTTTTGATGTGACTTTACGACAAGTTGGTGTTGACGAGCCTCTTCTTGGACCAAAGGAATATAAATTCATCACAAATAACTCCAAAACCTCAGTTATAAAAATTACTTCTGGGTTCGTAAAATGTGCTGACTTTTGGGACGTTTCGCGAAGCGCGGTGGGTGGTGTCGGATACGAAATTGAAAACGGTTTTTACAAAACTGCGTTTTATCTAAAAGAAATACGCGATAAATACTTTGGGTTTGTTGTTGTATTATCTAAAACAGATAAAATTTACGCCCCAGAGTTAACTGAGATAGAGACTTTGGGATAGTTTTTTAGATGGGTCCTGACCGGCCCGCTCGGCCATTTTGGAGTCGAATGTCCTGAGCGTTAGTCGAAGAACAAATAAATGGCCTATTTTGTCTACATTCTTCGCACTTCCTCAAACACACTCTATACAGGTCAAACGAGCAATCTGGGGCGCAGACTAAAAGACCATAAGGAAAAATCTTCTAGATCCGCAAAATATATACGGTATTTTCCTTCGTTTGAACTGGTCTACACGGAAACATTTCCTTCAAGAATTGGAGCGATGCGAAGAGAACTCCAGCTCAAACGATGGCCAAAGGCTAAAAAAGAAGCCTTAATCTCCAGCGATTTAAAGCTTCTTAAGGAACTTTAATTGTGCACCCAAAGGTGACCAAGGCGGGTCATCCACTCACCTATTTTGGTTTTCGAAGAAGGCTTATATGGCTCGGCATTGCTCACCACCTTGGGCTATAATCGGAGGGGTACTTGATATGTTAATTGATGAGGTAACAATTAAAGTAAATGCCGGTAATGGCGGAAGGGGGGCAGTTGCGTTCAATAAGACTTTAATGAGCTTGGGACCGACAGGCGGAAGCGGTGGCAAGGGTGGCAGCGTTTATTTTGAAGGTGTTTCTGACTTAAACTCACTAAGTAAATTTAGATATAGAAAAAATATAAATGCTAATAATGGCGCGGTTGGAGGGGGACAGTTTCGTGACGGCCCAGACGGAGAGGATCTAACGATAAAAATTCCTGTCGGAACTGTAATCTCTAAAATAGAGACAAGCGAAACTGAAGAAATATTAAAAATTGGCGATAAGATACTAATTACAAAAGGTGGGAAAGGTGGGAAAGGGAATTTTCGCTTTCGGTCTTCTACAAATACTTCTCCAAAGCAGTTTCAAGAGGGTCTGCCCGGCGAACACACCACCGTAAAACTGGAACTTAAACTTATCGCCGATGTAGGTTTTATCGGTTTACCTAACGCCGGGAAATCCAGTTTGTTAAATGAGCTCACTAAAGCACAAAGTAAGGTCGCGAATTACCCTTTCACAACCTTAGAACCAAATTTAGGAGCATATTATGAAATTATACTTGCGGATATTCCGGGACTTATCGAAGGTGCGTCTTCCGGCAAAGGATTGGGAATAAAATTCCTCCGCCACATTGAGCGTACAAAGATACTTTTCCATTTAATTTCCGCGGAAGCGGAAAATCCAGTCAAAGATTACAAAACAATCAAGAAGGAGCTCGAAACATACAGTAAGGAGCTCATAAAGAAAACCGAATACGTATTTTTAAGTAAGAGCGATATGGTAGAGCCGAGAGATCTGAAAAAGAAAATCACTAAGATAAAGAAAATGAATAAAAATGTTTTCCCAGTTTCGATTCATGACTGGGAAAGCTTAAAAAAAGTAAAAAAGATTTTAAACGAGATTAAGGCGAAAAAATAAGAAGGTCCTAGACCGACACGCACAGCCACTCGACATACTACAGGATATGTGGTATCGTTAAGTTTCCTCTTGTGATAGATGAATACCGAGCTCTTCTAACGTATCTCGATGGTTCATCCGCACTGAGATATTAGAAAAAAGC
>Ga0154837_123_pt1 | contig 6669 bp, 5 predicted proteins | sample Rifle2008BG16ft_FD_116141 | JGI IMG/M metagenome (GOLD analysis project Ga0154837, IMG submission 116141) | candidate division WWE3 bacterium RBG_16_52_45 | reverse complement strand
TTCATGCGTCATTACTCCCGTAGACCGAGAAAACAAAATATCGGCGGCCCGAGGGCGTTTTATAACGGCCGACCCATTCGCTTCCCAAGGGATCAGGGTGCTTATATCAATCCCGAAAAATTCGTTAATAAAGCCGTAGTTCAGGCGGAGCAGGCTGATTTCGTGCCCCAACACCAATTTAAGGACTTTCCTTTGGAAGAGAGATTGCAGCTCAATATCAAAGCCCACGGTTACACGACCCCGACTCCGATTCAAGATGCGGCCATTCAGCCGATCTTAGAAGGCAAGGACCTGGTTGGATTGGCTAACACCGGCAGCGGCAAGACCGCCGCCTTTCTACTACCAATACTGCACCATCTAAGACAGTTCCAGCATCATGAAGCGGCGGTTTTGGTTTTGGTCCCAACCAGAGAACTGGCGACCCAGATCGACGAGGAGTTTAAAGTTTTCGCCTGGGGTCTTAAACTCTATTCTGCGCTATGTGTTGGCGGAGCAAGTATAAATCGGCAGATCGCGGCTCTTAATCGCCGCCCTCAAGTCATCATCGGTACTCCAGGACGTCTTACAGATCTGATTGACCGAAGAGTACTGCGGTTGGACGGGATTCGGATTCTAGTTTTGGATGAGGTTGACCGGATGCTCGATATGGGATTCATTAGAGATATCCGGTTCTTGATAGCTCAAATACCGAGGGAGCGTCAGTCGCTCTGTTTTAGCGCCACAATGCCAAGAGAAATCGAACAGTTACTGATGGAACTGATGGTTAATCCCGTTACGATATCAGTCAAAACGGGAGTGACTAGCGAATTTATTGAGCAAGACGTCATCCAAGCTTCATCTAAAGAGCAGAAGATCGAAATCCTAAATGGGCTCTTGCACCAGCCTGATTTTGAAAAAGTCCTCGTCTTTGGACGAACCAAATGGGGAGTCCAAAAGCTAGCCGATAGCCTGTCGGCGCTTGGCCACTCGACCGAATCAATCCACGGCAATAAGTCGCAACCACAGCGTCAGCGCGCCCTGCGAGCCTTTAAAGAAGACCGCGCCAAGGTGCTTGTCGCGACCGATGTGGCCGCCCGCGGTCTGGATATTCCCGACGTCAGCCACGTCATTAACTTTGATCAGCCCAATACTTACGACGATTATATCCACCGGATTGGTCGAACCGCCCGAGCCGGCAAGCAGGGTAAAGCGCTGACCTTCGTTTCTAGCTAATGCATAAGGATACAATGGGTTCTGACCGATCTGCTCAGCCAAGTTGCGCACCCCGAGGTGATCGAGGTTCCTAAATAGCCCCCAACTGCCTGCAAATCTCCAGTTTTTCCTTAAAAGGACGGCTCGCTGTGCGAACCTATCTTTTTCGATTCGCTCAAAAGTCTCGGACCGTGATAATCAGGTCAGGCAAGGTTAACGGGAAAGGAAGGGTTAGTCCTCGTGAACGAGTTTTCCGTCGCGGAGGTAAAGAACTCTCTGGCTCTTCCGAGCGACCTCGTTGTCGTGAGTGACCACAATGATCGTGGTGTTTTCTTCTTTGGCGATCTTTTTGAGTAGCTCCACGATCCGGTGCCCCGTTTCCGTGTCTAGGTTGCCGGTAGGCTCATCGGCCAAGATGATGGTAGGGTGGTTAGCGATGGCCCGGGCGATCGCGACCCGTTGCTGTTCTCCGCCGGACAGCTTGGTTGGTTTGTGCTTCTGCCGCAACTCATCGATTCCCACGCTCAAGAGAAGTTCCTGCGCTCTTTTCCGGCGCTCACCTCTCGGGACTCCGATGAATTCCATCGGGAGCATCACATTCTCCAGCGCGTTTAAGTTCGGAATCAGGTTGTAGGATTGGAAGATAAAGCCGACCGTCTTTCGGCGGTAGTCATCGAGTTTTCGGTTTCGGAGCTTTGTGATATCCGTGTCGCCGATCTCAATCCGGCCGGAATCCGCCCGATCTAAGGCCCCCAGTAAGTTAAGGAGAGTGGTTTTTCCGCTCCCGCTCTTTCCGATGATGGCGGCGAAAACCCCCTTTTCCAGTTGGAAGCTAATCCCGTCTACGGCCCCAATCGCCTTGCCTCCCGACTTAAAGTGCTTGGTTAAATTTTTGACGGCAACGGCGTTATTCAAGTCTGATTACCTCCGCGGGCTTTAAGCGACTGGCGATTAAAGCCGGCCCAATGCTTCCCAAGATTCCGATTCCCACTGCAATCAGAAGAGCGTAACCGAGAGTTTTGAGATCAAAGACTTGGAGAGAGTCGACGTTACCGAGAAAAAACTGTCCTACTGCCCGGCCAAGACCCGACCCCGGCCCCGAAGTTGAAGACTGCTGGACCAAACTGTTCACGATAGAATTTCCTGCCAAAAAGCTGATTCCGGCGGACAGAAAGGTAGCGAAGACGGAGATCGTCATAGTTTCGGCCACGAACTGGGTTACTAGGTGACGATTGGAGGCGCCGATGGCTTTGAGGATTCCAATCTCTTTGATGCGCTGTCGAACCGTGATGAACATCGCGAAGAAGATGATGATCACTCCCGCACCGAGGGAACCGATCGCGGCCACTTGGGTGGTTTTGGCGATGCTCTCCAGCGGAGAAAGCGCTTGGGAGAAGCGTTCTTGCTCGGAAGAAACATCAACCTTATCACCAAGAAGGCCTTTGATCTTCGCAATCACACTCTCGACATTGGAGATGTTGTCGGTAGTGACGATTGCTTCGGAAACGTTGTTGGCCAAATCGAAAAGAGTTTGGGTGGTTCCTAGAGGAAGATAGAGGGCGTTGTTGGAGAAGAGCGTGCCGGTGTCGAAGATTCCGACGACCTTGAATTTTTTATCCTCCAGCTCAAAGGTTGAGTCAACTTGGAGGTCGTTCTTTTCCGCCAGATCCTTTCCGAGGATCGCCACTCGGACATTGGCGTCCTCCGCGTTGAAGTAACGACCATCTGTCAGGTTTGGAGCAGTGCTTAGGAATCCAGAGGAAGGAAGCGAGCCCACCTGATCGGTTCCGGTAACGTTGAGGGAAACAAAGGCGGTGAACGTACCTCCAAATCCCCCTGAACCTCCTTCGATTCGGCGCGGCCCAAACCTTTCGCCGAAACTTCCCGGATCAATCGCCGAACTCAGGCTAGTCGAGGAAGGTCGAGCCTGCAGAGTGGAAGATACCAGGGTAACGTGTTCCAGGGAGGAAATTGGTGTCACGTCCTTCTCCTTCAGGAGTTCCCCGCCTCCTTCAAACCCCCGGATTCCCTGAGGTGCGACCGTAATGATGTTGCCGATACTTCCTTTCACATCCTCAATTCTTTGACCGACGACCTGGTTGGCCATCAGCATAATGAGCGCCACCGTCATGGAAAGGCCCAAAATCAAGATGATTCCCAGAGTCTTCCCGGGGCTTCGAAAGACATTTCGAATTCCTCTCAGGATGGAATTCATCGCCAAGATCTCCTCCCGTAACCGACTTCCGGATTCCTTCTCAAGTTCATGAGAGTACCCTCATGGGCAATTCCCTCGGCGGTAAAGGCATTCTCGCTTTTCCATTCTCCGATCGCCAGGATTTTCTCCCCGACCTCAAAGTCGGCGCCGTTGGGCAGCCGGGTGTTCTCATTCCAAGTGACGGTAACTTCCAGATCTTTGAAAGTGGTGATCACCAGTTCCTGGTCCCTTACTTCCGAAATTTCCCCGGCGATCCAGTCCTGACCAGCAAACCTTTCCACATTGGGATAACGTCGGATCGAGTTGGGAGGCGGAGAACCTCGAAAGACCTCAATACGTTCGTTAAACCGAGCAAAACTCAGGATCAATCCGACAGCCATGACCAAGGCTAGAACCCCCCCGACCAATCCCAAGAACCGTTTTTTGTAGGAGATGTCGTAGTGTCGCAACAGGAGGATCACCGCAATGAATCCCCCGATCGCCACGAGAATATGCAGCCACGGAAAGGTCGCAAGAAATGGGTGGAAGCCCAGCGGGCCGAACTGGAAATAGTTGAAGGGAGCGTGGGCTCGCAGGCGGAAGAACGCTAGGTTTGTGAAGAACCCGGCGGTCAGCAGAGCTACCGCCAATCCCACCGCTAAGATGATCCCCCCGATCACAAAGTAACTGCGCGGGCGCATTTTTACTTTATCTTCGTGGATTTTCCCCATTACCTTTTCGGTCAAATCCGGTTTATTTTCTTTTTTAGGCATCAAATTATCGTCCTCTTTCTTTATTACTGTTGAACGAGATGTTTTCTTTCGTGTGGGATCGCGTCCAGATCTCCGCGAGCATCTTCTTTCCTCGTTTGATCCTCGTGCCGACCGTTCCGATCGAGATCCTCAGAACATCACTAATCTCCTCGTAGGAACGATCCTCCAGATAAAAGAGAGTCAGCGGTGAGCGGTAGATCAAGGGGAGCTTGTTAAAAGATGTGGCCACCTCTTTTTTGAGCAGTTCTTGGCTGAGGTTGTGGTGGACCCCATTCTCAGCGCTAACGAACTCTTCTTTAAGTGGGCTTCCGTCCAACGAGATTTCCTTTTGATATTTCTTGAGGTGGTTGATCGCCTCGTTGTGGGCGATCCGGTAGAGCCAGCTGGAGAATTTCTTTTTGAGGTCAAAGCTTTGGAGGTTGACGAAAGCTTTGATGAATGTTTCTTGGGTGACGTCGGCGGCCTTGCTTTCGCTCTGGGTTAGATAAGTGGTATAGCGCAGAATTTTATTCTGATATCGGTGGACTATCTCGCGGTACAATTCCTGATCTTGGGTTTGCACCAAGTGCACCAACTCTTCGTCGGTCAGATTTTTGAATTTTTCCATCCTCTTCTAATATTACAAGTAGACAAGAAGAATTTATTTCCGATCATCTTGTAAGATACCTTTAATACTGTCTCGTTTGTGCTGCCCTTCGCTAAAGCTCAGGTTGCAATTCGCAGGACGATAACTCGTTTTCTCGAGTTATGCTGTCCCGCCTTAGGCGGGTTGCACTTCGCTGAAGCGAAGGAATGTTATCGTTACAGGGACTGAACGGTCACTGACCGACACGCTCAGCCAACTTGCGCACCCCAAGGTGACCGAGTTGCCTAAATACCCCACAACTGCCTGCAAATCGCCAAATTTTCCCGAAAAGTTTCGGACCGTGATAATCGCCTTAGGCCAGAACGAAGCGGAAAAGGAGGGACTGAGCTCGGTATTTAGCTTGCTGGAATCTCAAACCAGAAAGTGCTTCCTTTTCCCTCTTCGCTTGTGAACCCGATCTGTCCGTCGTGTGCCTCGATGTAGTGCTTTGCAAGATAAAGACTTACTCCGGACGAGTCTGGCCTCATAGTAAAAGCGTTAGAAGCACGATGAAAACGCTGGAATATATGGGGCCAGTCCTCTTTCGGGATCCCAATACCGCTGTCGGCAACTTCAAAACGACATTTATCCCCTACTTTTTGCAGTTTCACGCTAACTTTCCCTCCTTCCTTTGTATATACGACTGCGTTGTCGATGAGTTTGTACATTGCGTCCCCGACCTTTGCTCGATCGATCCCAACCGGGGGAAGAGGTTTTGTAGGATAGTTAGCCCGGTATTCTATCTTCTTGACCGCACAAGCATTTTTGAACTCGTCAAAAACAGGGCGAAGGACGGTTTCGAGTTGGCTTTGCTCTTTACTGATCCTAACGCGGCCCTCTTCGACGATATCAAGCGCCTCAATCAAATCACCTACCCTCAAGATAACCTCTAGGTTAGCTTTAGAAGCAACACGCAAAAGCTCTTTCTGCGACTCATTCATTTTATCCGGACTCCCACTTTGCAACTCCTCCAAGTTCCATCTTACTGCGGTAAGAGGAGTCCGAAGTTGGTGGGAAACAATCTTTACAAACTTATCTTTCAGCTCGTTTACCTCTTTCGTACGTTCCTCAGCAAGCTTGCGTTCGGTGATGTCCAACGACAAAATCAAAACTCCTTCCGGTACGGGTTCCATCCTCAGCTCAAACCAACCAGTGCTTCCGTCTGGAAAAGTAAATAGATTTTCCAACCGATGGGAAACCCGATTTTCCATGCAGTCTTTAAGCTCTTTGAACATCGGCGTCTTCTCTATCTCAGGGTATTTTTCCGTCATGGCAGTTCCCAGGAGCTCCTCTTTGGTAGTTTTCCCCTGTTTAGCGACAGCGTCATTCGCATACAGGTATCGGTAATCGCGGCTAATAATTTGGCACCCCTCCAACATGTAGTCGAAGCTGGTTACTATACTTCTAAGAATTCTTTCGGACCTTTTAATTTTTGCCATTGTTCTTTCCATTATAGGAAATTTGGCATTGCAAGGTTTTATCGGATAGAAAGGCGGCCGGCATGCTCAACCAAGCCGAAAGCAAGAAAGAAATAGCTCTGAACTGTAGTATGCAGAAACGGGTATCAGGATCGACTAAAAGGTAGCGGTGGCGCGGAAGTACAGGGTGTCGGTGTAGTCGTTGGCGGCCGGGGTCAGAGTGCCCGAAACGGCCCGCACGTTGATCCTCCCGTCTCCGCCCTGGACCGCAACACCTCCGGTGTCGAAGATCGTATCCCAAGCGGAAGGAACGGCAACCACGGCCGGTGAAGCACCGGCGTTGTAGGTGGCATCAACCTGAAAAGTACCGCTGTCCTGACCCGCTCCGACCTCATCCGCGTCCACGCCGTAACCACCATCGGTGGTGTTGGCGGTGAGAGATTCGGTAGCGGAAACGATCGACCCTCC
>Ga0154837_109_pt1 | contig 7102 bp, 6 predicted proteins | sample Rifle2008BG16ft_FD_116141 | JGI IMG/M metagenome (GOLD analysis project Ga0154837, IMG submission 116141) | candidate division WWE3 bacterium RBG_16_52_45 | reverse complement strand
AGCTTCGCGAGTCTAGTTTCCAGCTCGCGGATGTGGTTGAGCGCGCGGCCGAACCACTCGTCCAGCTCGTCGTAATCCGCCCGCGGTACCTAGTAGATGCCTAAGTGCCCGAGGAGATCCTGGGGTGTCCGGCGGAACCGCTGCTGGAAAATACGGGCCTTACTCAAGTTGAACCAGGTTCTCAAGTCTCCTCCTTGGCTTCAGCTGATCAGCGAACCGATCTCTTCGCCGCCGAGAGCTCGGGCGAGATTGCCGGCTTCAAAGATGTTGAAGACCCGGATCGGCACGCCTTTCGCCTTGGCTTGGGCGACGGCGGTCTCGTCCAAAATTCCGGTCAAATTCATCCGCAGGAACCGGCTGTAGGAGAGCCTGGGAATGAAGACGGCCTCCGGATTCTTGATTGGATCCTGGCTGTATACGCCGTCGACCTTGGTTCCCTTGAACACGATCTGCGCTCCCAGATCGCCGGCCCGCAGGACGGCGGCGGTGTCGGTCGTAACTCCCGCGCTTCCCGTGCCCCCGGCCAGAATAATGATCCGGCCTTTCTCCAAGTGGCGCAGAGCGCGCTTGAAGGTATAGGGTTCGGCGACCGCGTTGATTTCGAGCGCGCTCAAGATGCGCGTATCCATCCCTTCTCGTTGGAGGAAATCTTCCAGCTGGAGGGCATTGAGGATCGTGGCGGCCATGCCGATGTGGTCGGCGGTGACGGGCGTGGTCTGAAAGTTCTCCATTAGGTAGCGCCCGCGGACGATGTTGCCGCCGCCGATCACAATCGCCAGTTGGACGGATTGGTAGACGGAACGGATCTCGTCGGCCAGGAAATCCAGCGCTTGGCGGTAAAAAACTTGGTTCTTGCCGTTGAGAGCTTCACCGGAGAGCTTGAGCACCACCCGGTTATATTTGGGGGTCAAGGCGTTCCTCCAGCTCTTGCCGGTATGGTTCCAGGGCAATGACCAACAGGGTGTTCATCAGGTCAACGGCGCCGCTGAGGGAAACCAGCGCCCGCCTAACCTTGGGGTCCTCGATCTCTGAGATCACCTTGTTGGCGTCCTGCAAAAGACTGCTGACAGCGCTCTGAATGGAATCAAGCTGGGCCTTAATCAAGCGGGGATTGGAACCGGGGGACATTGGTTCCTCCTTTCCTTAAACCAGGTGGGAATCTCCTTGAGCGGTTCGCGGGGAAGCTTGGCTTGGCCCTTGACTTCGTAGAGATACTCGAATTCGGTGTAGGTCTCGTTCGAGCTATCCCAACTGTCAATCGCTCGCCAGTTCGTCACGCGTCCTTCACGGGCGGCCTTGAGGGCCGTGGCCCAATGGGGGGCGATGACGTCGGCGTGGCTAGCGTAATTCTGACCGCCGGCGTGCGCCCAGGTCTTTCGGATCCGATAAACTCTCATCCCAGCTCCCTCCTGTTTTGAGTTTTCTTAAGAATGATAGCACCTAGAGTAGATAGTAGCGAGTAGTTAGTGCCGCCCTTCGCTTATGCTCAGGTTGCAATTTTCGCTCCGCGAAAAGTAGCTAGTGGTCAGTTAACACCTAACTGGCGACCGGAAACTGAAAACTGGGGACTGGTTACTGGCAACTGGTGTCTAGATTTAAGCGGCGAGGGGAAGAGCTTCGGGTTCGGCTTCGGTGATCGAAAGACCAAAATTGAGGACAGTTTCGTCGGTGAGGTACTCATTGAGAGGAGGAATCGCTTCTTCTCCTCCGAGAAGGTTGATGAATTGGTCCGGATCGGGGTCAACTGGAACTTCTTTTCCTTGCGATCTAAGCCAGTTCAAAGTTTCGTCTCTATCCCAGCTCCGTAGGTAAACTATTCCTTCCTGGCCTGCGCCCCGCGGTTCCTCCGCGGAATAAACTTTGCCGAAATATCCTGGCTTAACCAGCTTCAGTAGCTTTCCAGTTTCCGGCACTTTCTTGAATTTTAAGTCTACGATTTCTTTGGTTCCGGCAATTTCGGGTGTAATTTGGGCAAATCCGCCTAGTTTCCAGTCCCTAGCTTCTATATTTCCTCTCTGTTCCATTTCTTGCTTCGCCCGAGCGGCTTTGGCCTCCTGCACGGCCTTGATTCTCTCGGACAAAGTTTCTCTGGGGTTTTCCGCTTTCTTCAGAGCCTCTTCGTCCTCTTTTCTTCTTTCCTCGGCGGAAGCTTCGGCACTCTCGCGCTCCCCCGCTCCTTGGGCAATCATTTTCTCCGCCCACGCCTCATCGCCGGTTTTACCGGCTTTGAATTCTTGGGCTTCTTTTTCGACATCCTGTGGAATCATTTCTTCCGGCATTATACCTTTATTATACCTGGCTATTTCCAGTTTTGCTAGACTAATCCTGTGAAAAGGGCCATTTTACTTCTGCTTTCTTTTGTATTTTTGATTTTCCCTCGCCTTGCTCTTGCGCAAGAAAATTGGGTGATTGAGAGTTTTCATTCCGAAATTTCCATTCCCCAGAACGGCAAGGTAAGGGTGGTTGAGGAGATTAAGGTTGACTTTGGCAGTTTGCAGAAGCATGGGATCTTCCGCGATATCCCCACCCAAGAAATCAAGTTTCGCCTCTTGAGTGTTTTGCAGGACGGGGTAAAGGCGATCAAGAGCACCAGCTCCACCTCGGATGGTGTTTCCATCCGGATTGGAGATGCCGACAAAACAATCTCGGGAGAGCACACTTACAAAATCTCCTACGAAGTCGGAAAAGTGATTACCCGCTTTAGCGATCACGACGAGTTCTACTGGGACGTGACCGGTACCGATTGGGGAGTGCCGATTAATCAGGTTTCGGCCACCGTCACATTAGAAGGCGATTCAATCGGACAGGTTGCCTGCTACACGGGGGCTTTTGGCTCAACGGCCCAGAACTGCACCGCCGGGGTTGAACAGGGCGTAGCGAGTTTTTCGTCTTCTGTTCTCTCTTCCGGAGAAGGACTGACGATTGTTAACTCCCTTCCAAAAGGATTGGTAGGGGACCCGATCTACTGGGGGGAAATTCTTACTCTAGTGTGGGTTATCTTAGGATCTTTGGGGGCGGTAATCTATGCGAGCTACAATTGGTGGAAGCACGGCCGGGACATGTGGTACCGGGGCCACGTAATTGACGATCCTCAAGCCCAAGAGGGCATTAAACCGCTTTTTGCCCGCCAGACCGTGGTGCCCGAATTTGAACCACCGCGGGGTCTTCGACCGGCGGAGGTGGGGACGCTGGTGGACGAGCATGTGGACATGCGCGATATCTCGGCCTCGATCGTGGACCTGGCGGTGCGGGGATATATAAAAATTACCGAGCAAAAAGATGGCCGCAAGGCCGTTTATGCGTTTGACAAACTCAAAGATTTTGAAGCCGACAAGAAGTTAGCAGAATACGAAAAGGAAATACTGCGCGGAATCTTCGGCGGCAAGGACTCCGTTGAGCTCTCCGACCTTGAGAATAAATTTTATACTCATCTTAAAAAGATTAAAGAGGAACTCTATGCCAAATTGGTGAGAGATGGTCTTTTTGCCCAGTCTCCGGATAAAGTTTGGGAAAAGTACGTCAAAAAGATTCTGGTTTTGGGAGCGATTGCCTTCGGCCTGCAATTTATCTTTGGTTTCTTGGCCGCAATTCCCCCGATAGTTTTGGGGATGCTGTTCCTTCTAACCGGCAGGTTTATGCCGCGTAAGACGGCTTTGGGAACGGAGATGGTGCGCCGCTCGGCGGGGCTCAAACTTTTTGTCGGCACGGCCCAAAAATATATGCAGCAATTCAACGAGCGAATCAACCGCTTTGACGAGTTCCTGCCATATGCGATGGTCTTTGGGGTGGTAGGAAAATGGGTGGAAACTTTTAAGCAGTTGGGAATCGAGCCGCCCGCGCCCGGCTGGTATGTAGGCTATACGCCTTTTAACGCGATTAACTTTTCTTCTTCGATGAATAATATTGAAAGCGCTTTTGCTTCTACCCTGCCTTCGAGCCCATCCCAAGGCGGGGGAAGCGGATTCTCAGGCGGCGGCGGTTTTTCCGGCGGGGGGTTCGGCGGAGGCGGGGGCGGAAGCTGGTAACTTTTAGAGGATCAAGGCCGACCACGAGAAGGTCGCGGTCGATGCCCCCGGATCGATATCCACGTTTATCGTAAAAGTAGATGCTCCTACGCTAGAGATCCAGAATTTTGCGGCGCTTCCGAGGTCGTTAGTGGGGGTCACTTGAATATCCTTAGCTGAGGGCGTGACGCCAAGCCCATGGGAAACAGCGATGGAGGTGCTCCCGCTGGCGACCGTGGCGGTGCCGGAGCTTTCGGTAGTAAAACCCCGGTTTCTAATGGCTTTTACAGTTGAGCTTAGCGAGCTTGAGCTGCCAATTGCCGCACTCACATTGCCTTCCAGGTAGTTGCCCTCGATTTGGACTTTGGAGGTGGCGGTCACCCCCTGGAGGAAAATACCGTAATCTTGGACTCCCGCTCCGCTATCGAAGATCCGGTTTCCTCGGATGGTAATGCCGGTAATATCTCCGGAAGCCAGGATCCGCAATCCCCAGCCTTTCTCGCCCACGATTCCGGTGTCAAAGATAACGTTGTTCTCAATGACCAGATTTCCGACCCCCGTACTAAGGTTGATGCCGATGCCGAATCGGGTTGTGACTCCGCTGATGACATTGCCGCTGATAATGGAGTTGGTGGTTCCCGACAGGTTGATGCCGATGTTGCCGATGCCGGTGACGGGGGTAGGATCACCCCAGTTTCGGATTCGGTTCCCCTTGACCACGTGTCCGCTGTCCAAGAGTTTGATGGCGGAATCTTTGGCGTTAGGTGAATCCTGAAGAAGGTTGTTGACGATGATGTGGTTATCGCTGGCGGTCGACCCGCCGATGTGGTTGGCAATTCCGCGCGAGGCGCCGGAGATCGTGTTGCCGGAAATGACAATGTTATCGGCGTTGTAACCGGTGACGATCGAATATCCCTGATCTCCGGTGCTGGTGACATTTTTGATCACGTTGTCGCTGATGATTCCTTCCTGGGCAACGTCGATATCCAGGCCGTTGCCGTTGATCGTGTCCACGAGGTTGTCCTGGATGATGGTGTTGTCGTGGTCAGAGTATACGGCTCCGTTGTTTAAAGCCGCATCCCCGATGTTGCGGAAGATGTTCTTTTGGACGAAGACATCAGTTGATCCGGAGTCAAATCCAGGGTAAACACGACCCTTAAGAAGAATTGCGTAGCTTGCTTCCATATCGTGGATATAGAGGTTTGCGAAATGAAGGCGAGAGGAATTAAATATTTTTACAGCGCTGGCCCTCCCTTTGTCGGCATCAAATGCGCTTGGGGAACTAAAAGCTACTTTATTGCCGTCCAGTTCCATATCGTGGATGTAGATGTCGTGGAGCGGGACTGTGGTGTAAGGGTCTGTCTGATGCACGCCGACTGAATTTTCATCCCAGCGGAAAAAGTTAGTCCTGACCGTTAAGTGCAGCTTAGTTCCCTGCATTCCCGAGATCTCCAGGTTGGAGCGCAGGTCCACAGGAGTAGCGACATAGTAGTTCCCCTCCAAAAGTACAACCTTTCCTCCGGTGGAAGGAAGATCGTCGATGGCTTCTTGGATTTCAACGTTATCTGCCGTCCCATCCGCCACGTAGTCGCAGCGGCCGGTGTTTTGGCTATCGTCGGCGCAAACCACAAAGGTGGCGGGGGTGGCTTGGGCGGTGGACTGAATGGCGCCGTCGCTAAAGGTGACGTAGCCGAGACTGTCAATGGAGTAATCCCCGAGGTCGAGGATTCCGGAGAGCGTTCCTCCGGAAAGCGAGAGGTATAAGCTGGAGAGATCGGGAAGCAAGCTCTCATCCACCGTGCCGGCATTGAGGTTGGAGGCGTTTAGGTAAAAGCTCTGATCCTCCCCGGCCAGCTCCAGGGCATTGGCGGCCGTCCCGCCGACCGTCAAGTAGGTAGAAGAAAGATCGGGAAGCAAGCTCTCATCCACCGTGCCGGCATTGAGGTTGGAAGCATCAAGATAGTAAAGATAGCTTTGCCCCCCCAGTTTGGAGGAATTCACCGCGGTTCCGTTGATGGATAGGTACAGGGAAGAGAGATCGGGCAAAAAGTCTAGATCAACGGTTCCGGCATTGAGGTTGGAGGCGTCGAGGTAGTAAGTTCCGTGGTGATTATCCAAGAGATCGGCGTTGAGATTTTTCGCCAGCTCGGTGCTTGCCACCACTAGGGGCGGAGAATCGGTGGATGTTGATCTAAGAACGTCCCCTTCCACGTCCCCGCCTACAGATAGATTGAAGTCCTTATCCAAAATTTTGGAAAGGGTTGTGGCGCTCCCTCCCTGCGTTATTACTCCCAGCACCCTTTCTACCCAGGAGGGATTGGTCAGGAAAAGGAGAACGATGGCGATTGTAACTAGGACAGTGGATACAAGAAAAAGCAGCAAATGCTTGCGCTTGACAGGTTTATTTAGAAATCCGGTTGGGACCTCGTTGACTTCCATGGCAGGTACAGGCAGTGAGTGGGGCAGCGGGGGCAGACGATCGCATTGTAACCTTTTTTGCAAGCGGGATTCAATTAGGTTCTTTGGAACCCCGCCTGTCAATATTGCTATCCTTGAGCTGATGGCTAGCCCCGAAGGAGTTGCCGTAAAGTTTGACCTCTTGACGATTGGAGATTGCACGGTCGATATCTTTACTTTCCCTGAACGGGCGGATATTCACTGCCAATTGCACGGTAAGCAGAGTTGGAAAGAAGTGGACGGCTCGGCGAAGCCGAACCTAGCAGCGGCTGGGGAGCGCCGTTGTGAACTGTGCCTCTCCGCGGCGGATAAGGTTTCCAGCAAGGGTTTTGCTCTCACCTTCGGTGGAAATGCGGCGAATGTTGCCGTCGGCGCGTCCCGCTTGGGCCTCAAGGCCGGGATCTACACCCACGTCGGGAACGATCTCTTTGGAAAAGAGACCCTGGAAAACTTTAAAAAAGAGAAGGTGGATACCGCGCTGGTAGAGGTGGATCGAGACCAAGCCACTAACGTGAACGTGATCATTTCGAGCGGCGGGGAGCGAACGATCTTGACTGCGCACCAGCCTCGCCAATACTCAATCCCCCCGATCTACGCTCCTTGGGTTTATTTCTCCTCGCTCGCTCCGGGCCACGACTATT
>Ga0154837_131_pt1 | contig 8774 bp, 14 predicted proteins | sample Rifle2008BG16ft_FD_116141 | JGI IMG/M metagenome (GOLD analysis project Ga0154837, IMG submission 116141) | candidate division WWE3 bacterium RBG_16_52_45 | reverse complement strand
CGTGAAACTTTTGGAAAACGTCTTTCTCGCCTGGAAGCTCCAAGATACACGCTAGTCTATATTAGATTACAACTTTATTTAGTATTAGTATACTATAATAGATTTGCGGGGAGAGCCATTCGGGCCAATGCCGGCGCTCCTGGCGATTGCGACTCGAGTGGAGAAGCTCACTGCGATCTGTCCGATCTGCGGGGAGGATGCGCATTGTACCCAACGCCTCTTCAACGACGAGCCGGCGCATTACCACGATCCGATCGTTCTACCCGGGGGAATCGCGGAAGGGTACGAACCGCGCTGCCTCCTGCATCATAAGGTTCGGAGAGATTAATCTCACACCCCAGGCGAAAGTTTGGGGTTTTATTTTACGCTCGTGGTAAAACTAGGTCGCGGCAGGCGGCCGTTCATTCCCTCGGAATGCTAGGTCGCGGCAGGCGGCCGTTCATTCCCTCGGAATGCTAGGTCGCGGCAGGCGGCCGTCCTTTTTGTTTGGTATGATTTAGAAAAATAAGGGAGAGGAAGAGTCCAATGCACAAGGTCGAACCAAAAGTGTTTTTGGTCGGGGAAACCCGAGTCGTTGAGGAGGGTTTGCAGGCTTACCTCATCCATCTTGGAGTGCCGGATTGGCAGACGGATTCTCCGTCCGATGCCGAGAAGCTGATCGAAGTGATGGGCCGCCTCTGCTACCGGAGCTTTGAGCCGGGGCTGAATCCCAACGTTACCAAGGTTCGGGAGGGCAGTGCGTCTTACTTGGGGAACATCCTCAAGACTGCCCACGGTTCGGTGATCGAGCATCCCATGATGAACTTCATTTTCGCGGATGTTTCGCGGGTATTTACTCATGAACTGGTCCGGCATCGGGCCGGAGTGGCGATTTCCCAAGAGAGCTTGCGTTTCGTTCGTTTGGAGAATCTCGGTCAATGGTTGCCTACGGTGATCCGAGAAGACCAAGAGGCAACGGAGATCTTCGTCCGCACCTTTGAGCAACTGGAGAAACTCCAAGTCGAGCTGGCAAAGCATTTCAAGCTCGACGAACCGGGGGTTCCCTTCCACTTCAAGAAGGTGGTTACCTCCGCCATGCGCCGAATCGCTCCCGACGGTTTGGCGACCACCATCGGTTGGTCGGCCAACCCCCGCGCGCTGCGCTGGGTCTTGGAGATGCGGACCGATCCCTCCGCCGAAGAGGAGATTCGGCTGGTCTTCGGCAAGGTCGGCGAGATTGTGGTTGCCCGCTACCCCAACCTCTTCGGCGATTTTACGGTTGAGGTGGTGGATGGACTTCCCTGTTACCGCCCCGCCAGCCGCAAAGTTTGACTACTCGCCCCGATCTACATCCGATCGGGGCTTTTTTCTTGAGCGGTTATGATAATATTTACCGTTGGACGCCCCGAAGAAACGGGGCTGGCAATCTACGATTGTGACGGAAGCAAAAAGCAAAGAGAAAACAGTCAAAATTCAGAAGTCCGGAGCCGGGAGTAGATTATCAATCCCCACACCCGAACAGCTCTTGGAAGCGGGGGTTCATTTCGGCCATTTGAAGCGCCGCTGGTACCCTAAGATGGCGCCCTACATCTTCGCCGAAAAAGAGGGGGTTCACGTTTTTGATCTCTATAAAACCCGCGAGAAGCTTTCCGAAGCGGCGAAATTCCTGCGGGATGTTGTTTCCAAAGGTGGGAAAGTTCTTTTCGTCGGCACCAAGCGGCAGGCGCAGGAGATTGTGGGGCGCGAGGCTTCCCGCACCGGCGCATTCTATCTCAATAAACGCTGGGTGGGAGGTCTGATCACCAACTTTGATTCCGTTAAGAAAAACATTGAGAAAATGGAGGACCTCTCCAAGAAAATCCACGAGAAGGAACTCTCACAATACACCAAAAAGGAGCAGCTCTTGGCGGCGCGGGAGTTGGCGAAGCTGGAGAGCGAAATCGGCGGTTTGAAAGGGATGCGTGAGCTTCCTAAAGCAATGGTTCTAGCTTCGGTTAAGTCAGAGGAGATTGCCGCGGCGGAGGCCCGCCAGCGCGGGATTCCGTTGGTGGGAATCGCCGATACGAATGCCGATCCGGCCAAAGTTAACTACCCGATTCCCGGGAACGATGATGCGACCGCTTCGATTGAGATTATTATGAAAACATTGGCCGACGCTTGCAAGAAATAATGGCCGTTACCACGGAAGACATCAAGAAGCTGCGCGAAGAAACCAATGCTCCGGTGATGGAGGTCAAGCACGCGCTGGAGGAAGCCGGCGGAAACGAGGCGGAAGCGAAGAGGCTTTTGACCGAAAAAGCTTTGGTTCGGGCCGAAAGCAAGAAAGCACGGGAAGCCGGGGATGGGATGATTTTTGCTTACACCCACAACATGGGTGGAGGCACGACAGGGACTCCCATTCAATCCGGAAAAGTAGGAGTCCTTCTCGACCTGCGCTGCGAAACCGATTTTGTCGCCCGCACTGACGTTTTTCAGAACTTAGGCAAAGAAATCTGTCTGCAAATCGCTTCGATGAACCCTGCTAGCGTGGAAGAACTTCTCGAGCAGGAATACATCCGCGATCCGGAAAAGAAGGTTGATGGGTTGGTGGGAGAAGCCTCCGGGACATTAGGGGAACACGTTAAGATCGAGCGTTTTGTCCGCTATGATATCTGATTTAGAGCAAAAATTTGGGCAGGTTTTGACGAAACTTCAGGAGGATTTGGCCCTCGTCCGGACCGGCCGTGCCTCCTCATCCCTGGTTGAGAACCTGAAAGTCTCCGTTTACGGTTCGGTAATGACGCTCAAAGAACTGGCTTCCATTTCGATCCCCGAACCGCGTCAAATTATGATTACTCCTTGGGATAAATCCGTGGTTTCCGACGTCGAGAATGCTCTGCGCGCCCAAAATTTCAGTCCCGCAGTCGAGGAAACGGTGATTAGAGTCGCTCTTCCTCCGTTGACTGGTGAGGAGCGCGAGAAAATTATAAAAGAGGTGGGCGTTAAGGCCGAAGACTCCAAGGTTTCTTTGCGGATGGTGAGGCGGGATGAGGTTGAGATGATCGAATCCGCCGAAGAAAAAAAAGAAATTTCCGAGGATGAGGAGTTTACGCAAAAGAAAAAGGTCGATGAGCTTCTGGATACTTTCAATCGCAAAGTTGACGAGGTTTCACAGGAGAAGAAAGCTCAGTTAGAGCTTTAGTGGAGTTGCGATAGACTATGGAAATTTTAGCACTCTTGCGTTTCATCGCCCTGCTGTCCATCCTTATCTTTGTGCATGAGGGGGGCCATTTTTTAATTGCGCGCTTGTTTGGAGTGGCAGTGGAGGAGTTCGGGTTCGGCATTCCGCCGCGAATGTGGGGAAAGAAGATCGGGGGCACCATCTACTCGCTCAATCTCCTTCCCATCGGCGGATTTGTTCGTCTGAAAGGTGAAGAGGGGGAAACATTAGGGTTTGGCGGGGCGGATTCCTTTGCGGTGCAGAGCAAGCTCAAGCGGGTTGGGATTGTGGCGGCTGGAGCTTTGGGTAACCTCTTCTTGGCTTGGATAGTGTTCTCCCTCCTGTGGGGGATCGGAAAGACGGTCGCGGCCGGGAAGGTTTTGGTGAATGAGGTTTCGGTTGGTTCCCCGGCGTATTCTGTCGGACTGGCAGAAGGAGATTTCATCCTCTCTTTCAACGAAGAGCGGGTGGAAACGGCCGAAGAATTGTTGTCTCTAACCAAAGAGAGTTTGGGGCAGACCGCCAAGTTGGGTTTTGAGCGCGACGGGGAAGCGGTTTCGGTGAGTATTGTCCCGCGCGCTGATCCTCCGGGGGGCGAGGGGCCTTTGGGGGTGGGAATTACGACCGCGACTAAAGAAGAGAAAGCGCCGTTTTGGCAGGTGCCTTGGTTTGGCTTGCGGGAAACTTTTCAAACTTTGACGGCGATGCTGAAGGGTCTTGGCCAGACGGTCGGAAGTCTTTTCCGGGGCGAGGAAGTGATGGTCGGGGGTCCGGTGGCGATTTACGCCTTCTCAAAAGTTTACGCGGACGGCTTTAAACCGTTCATTGACTTTATGGCGCTTCTATCTCTAAATTTGGTCGTAGTCAACCTCTTGCCGATTCCGGCGCTGGATGGAGGAAGAATCCTTTTCATCGGGATTGAGGCAATTCGGCGAAAGAAACTTTCGCCCCGGACCGAAGCAACCATAAATTCGGTCGGCCTGGCTGCCCTGATTGTGCTGATCGTGCTCTTATCGGTTCGCGATATCCGGACCTTTTTCTAGCCGGTTGATTTTTCCCATTTTAATCCTATAATTAAACCTAGAGTATTCCTAAGGAGGAAGACCATGTGTTACGTGATTGCTCCGCGCACGGTTCCTTTTGCGTTGGCGACTCCGATGGGAGTTGCGCTTTTGGACGAGCTGGTGACTGATCTCATTCAGGGAGAAGGTCATTTCCCCACCGAGCAGGAGCTCTCGGGGGTGGGGATTGACGGCTACACCGTCGTTTTCAACTACATGGCCGCCCAGTATATCCATGACGAGCTCCTGGGACGCGGATTTGATCTTCGAGCGGAAGAGCGCCGGATCTGGAGCTTTCTGCCGACGAGCAACTGGTATCCCCGTATTAACTGATCTGACTTTTGATCGGACTTTCCCCAAGTCCGATCTTTTTTGTCTAAAAGGAAATTAGTCCAGTTTGGTAAGCCGGGATGGCTCGGCCACGCCGAACCTAACAAATTCCGTGCACTCAATCCGTGCGCAATTTGTAAACAACGCCGGCATAATCGTCCGAGATATATAGCGCGCCGGTTTTGTCAAAGATCACATCCACCGGCCGGCCCCAGGCTTTGGTACCCACCAACCACCCGCTAGCGTAGTCGGCGATTTTTGGTTCGCCGGTCGGATCGGAGATGCGGACGACTTTATATCCGGTAGGAACACTCCGGTTCCAGGAACCGTGAAAAGCCACGTAGAGATTCTTAGCGCCCTCGTCAAAGCGTATTCCCAACGGAGCAGAATGGGCTTGCATTTCAATGTAAGGAGGTTCCTTGCCGGCGCAGATCTCAGCACTTCCGAAGTTGGGATCGGGAGTGTTTTGGCTGTAGCAGTAGGGCCAACCGTAATTTAGCCCTTCTTTGATGATGTTGATTTCCTCGGGCGGCAGGTTGTCTCCCAGGTGGTCGCGGCCGTTTTCGGTCGTCCAGAGTTGGCCGGTTCGGGGATGAAAGGCCATTCCTACATCGTTTCTTAACCCCGAAGCAAATATTTCTTCGTTCTGGCCGTTCTGGTCAAACCGCAGGATCGCCGCCCGCCGGGATTCGTTTTCGCAGGCATTGCAGGAGGATCCTCGCGAAACATACATTTTTCCATCCGGACCAAAAGCGATCGTGGCGGTGTAATGCCCGCCACTGGGAAGGTCGCTGATCAAGGTTTCCAAATTTCCGTTTCGGTAGCGGTAAACGCTGGTGGTGGAGGCGAGATAAAGGTCGCCTTCGAAGAAAGCGATCCCGTGAACATTTTTAATTCCCTGAACAACCACCTCCCGCTTGGTGACGTTCCAAACCCTGCCGGTGCCGGTTTCGGTGAGATAAAGATCGCCACTTTCCGGTTCAAAGGCTAGCAAACGCGGGCGGGTAAAGCCGTCGGCAAGGACTTCGATTTTGTACCCTGAGGGGATCTTAAGGATCCTTTTGGTCCCGTTAACGACAATTTCCTGCTCGATGAGTTCCAGCGGTTCTTGGGGGATTAGGCCCTGAGGTTCTTCAGACGGGGGATTGAGAAAGTTGAAAAGTTCCAAGAGGGAGGTGTGGGTGGTTTGGAAATAAATGAGGTAGGCGGCCATGGTGATCAGAATGACCGCTCCCGCAAAGAGAACTTTCTTCTTTATCACCCCATTATGGTAACCTTTTTCTGATGAGATACTCAAAGTTTATCGGGAGAAGCCTGCGGGAAGTTCCGAAGGAAGCAGAGGCGGTTTCCCACCGCTTGCTTCTTAAAGCGGGCTACGTTGACCCGCTCGTGGCCGGGGTTTACACCCTTTTGCCGCTGGGTTGGCGGGTAATGCACAAAATCGAGGAGGTTATTCGGGAGGAGATGGAAGGGATCGGCGGGCAGGAGATTCTGATGCCAGCCCTCCAGAAAAAGGAGCAGTGGCTAGAATCCGGCCGGTGGGATGGGCCGGGGGAAATCGATCCGCCGCTTTTCAAGTTCAAAGACCGCCGCGACCGCGAGCTGGCGCTCGGCCCAACTCACGAAGAAGTGGTGACCGATTTGGCCCGCCGCTTCATCGCTTCTTATAAAGATCTGCCTTTGGCGGTCTTTCAAATCCAAACCAAATTCCGCAACGAAATGCGTCCAACCGGGGGAGTTTTGCGAACCCGCGAGTTTATGATGAAGGATCTCTATTCTTTCCACGCTAATGAAGAAGATTTGGATCGATACTACCTGGAAGTATTAAAGGCCTACGAGCGCATCTTTGCGCGCTGCGGCCTTAAGGTCTTGGTGGTCTCAGCCCATTCGGGCACGATCGGCGGTTCCGAATCGCACGAGTTTATGCTGCCGGCGGAGTCGGGAGAGGACAAAGCCCTTTACTGCGAGCACTGCAACTTCGCTTCCAACTTGCAGAAGTCGGGGGAACTAAAGAGTTGCCCAGATTGCGGCCAGTCGGTGTTTACGGCCTCAGCGATCGAAATGGGGCACATCTTCAAGCTTGGGACGATCTATTCGGAGAAAATGAAGGCCTATTTTGTGGACTCCGTCGGCGCGCGCAAGCCGTTGGTGATGGGCTGCTACGGGATCGGTCTGGCGCGGATTATGGCGGCGGCGATTGAAAGTAAATTGGGGCACGACGAGCATGGGATCATCTGGCCCAAGGAACTCACCCCCTTTGACGTGCACCTGGTTTCGTTAGAGGGTGGGCAAGATACGGCTGAAAGTCTTTATGATGCCATGGAAAAGGCCGGACTCGAAGCTCTTTACGACGACCGCGATGAGCCGGCGGGGGTCAAGCTTACCGATGCCGATTTGATTGGGATTCCGGTGCGGGTCCTCGTTTCCAAGAAGAGTTTGGCGGCGGGCGGGGTGGAAGTCTCGAGCCGTTCGGATGGAAAAGCCGAAGTGGTGCCGGTAGAGAAGCTGGCTGACAAGATAAAGGAGGTCCATGAAAGATAAGGATTGCCTTTTCTGTAAGATAGTTGACGGTACCGAGTCTTCCCAGAAGGTTTTGGAAACGGAAGATTTCTTAGTAGTTCAGAATAAGTTTCCGGCCGCCCCGATCCACGTTTTGGTGATAGATAAAAAACACCGCGAGAAGAAGGATACCGTCTCAGGTGTATATCCGGGTTTTTGGGACGGGATAATGGATGGTGTTTGGAAAACAATTAAGCACTTTGGATTGGACAAGACCGGCTATAAATTGGTTAACAACGGAGCCGGATACAACCATTTTGAACATGAGCACATCCATGTTTTGGGCGGATCCGAAGTTGAGCCGGGAGGGATGACATGAAGCAAATGAGAACTTTGAATCCGAAAGGGGAATGCCTCTTTTGCGATATTGTTAGTGGAAAAAGAGAAGAAAAGATTGTTTACGAGGACGAGCGGTTTATGGCGTTTCATGACATCAACCCATCGGCCCCGGTCCACTTTTTGATTATTCCAAAGGAACATATCAGTATTAAAAGTTCCGAGGTTGGCAAAAAAGAAGCGATTTTGGGTAGTGTTTTCACGCTCGCGCGTGACATTGCTGAGAAAATGGGAGTTGGAGATTCCTACAAGCTTTTGGTTAATGCCGGCCAAAGCGCAACTGTCTCGCCGGATCATTTGCACGTGCACCTGATTGGGGGTTGGAAATCTCCAACCAAGGTTGAGTATCTTTAAAGAAGGAGGTGTTTTGTTTAACGAATGGCTAAAGTCACACTAAAACCGGGGGAATCATTAGAAGAAGCGCTGCGGCGTTTTAACCGCGAGGTTTTGAAAGAGGGGATTATGTTGGAAATGCGCCGACGGGAATTTTACGAGAAGCCCTCGGAAATTAAAAAGCGGAAGCGCTCTCAAAAACAGCGGATGATTGAACACGAAAAGGAGGAACAGGAATAATGGGGCAATTAGATCAAATGAAGGTTGACCTTACCGAAGCGCTCAAAGCCGGTGACACCGATAAAGCGCTTTCAATGCGCTACCTTTTGGCAGAGATTCACAACGCCGAAATCGCCAAGGGTAAGGATGCGGTTCTGACCGAGGAGGAGCTGGCGGTGGTTTTGCAGAAGCAAGCCAAACAGCGGCAGGAGTCGATTGAGGCCTACCAAAAGGGCGAGCGGGATGATCTGGTCGGTAAAGAGCGGAGCGAGCTTGAGATGATTCGGGAGTACTTGCCTGCGCAGATGGGCGCGGACCAGATTCGGGAGTTGGCGCGAGTGGCAATTCAAGAATCCGGGGCGGCCGGGATGGCGGATATGGGCAAAGTTATGGGGGCACTGATGCCCAAAGTCCAAGGTCAGGCTGACGGGTCCTTGGTTTCGCAGATTGTGAAGGAACTTTTAGGAGGATAATGAAGGCCGAGGTTTCTATCTCATTTGTTTCACCGAAGGAAATCCAAAAGATCAATCAAGAGATGCGGGGCAAGTCTTACACGCCGGCGGTGCTTTCCTTTCCTTACTACGATAAAACGGAGGATGGCCTACTTTTGGGAGAGGTTTTGATCTGCAAGTCCGAGGCCCGGAAGCTAGCGAAGAAAAACGGCGTCACTTTGGATGAACAGATCAACGCGCTAATCGTCCACGGCACCAAACACATTCTGGGTGTCCATGAAGATTAACTTCCAAAACTTATAGTCT
>Ga0154837_112_pt1 | contig 9292 bp, 12 predicted proteins | sample Rifle2008BG16ft_FD_116141 | JGI IMG/M metagenome (GOLD analysis project Ga0154837, IMG submission 116141) | candidate division WWE3 bacterium RBG_16_52_45 | reverse complement strand
GGATTCGAACCCACGTGAGCCGTTAGGCTCAAGGGTTTAGCAAACCCTCCCGATGGACCGCTCCGGCACCCCTCCATCCTCTCCTATTTTACCAGCTAAACTCTTGACAATCATTTTTGGTAAACTGGGATTAATGCCGGACAAGCAGATCTTCGAGGAGACGACCCTTTTGGTGTGGGAGGCGCCCGAGCGCATCTACGCCAGACGGGGCAAAACCTATTTCAAGAATCTTTTTACCCTTTTAGGCGTTCTCGCCGCTGTGGCGATTTTCTTCAAAGAATTTATGCTGGCCGGAGTTTTGGCATCCTTCGGGTTTCTGCAGTGGGTGCTGAGCGCGCATCCTCCAAAGATCGGTAGTCACGTGATTACCAACCACGGGATCAAGACCCACGGTCACGATTATCTGTGGGAGGAGCTCAAGGAATTTTGGTTTGCCCCGCACGCCGGACAAATGGTCCTGCACATCGATACCAAAACGGCCTATCCGGGTCGGCTGTATCTACTCCTTGGTAAAGTGGCCAAGGAGGAAATTACGGATGTCCTGCGCAGTTATCTCCCTTATCAGAGGGAGGCCAAAGAAGACTTGATGGAGAAAATTTCGGTCGGGATCTCCCGCCGCTTTCCGCTCGAATAGACCATTCCTATTTTCCTTCAGCTATAATTAAGAGAATCACGGGGACGTAGCTCAACTGGACAGAGCGTCAGCTTGCGGAGCTGAAGGTTGTGGGTTCAACTCCCACCGTCCTCACCATCGACTGTAAGGAGATGGTTAGCGATGCTTCAGCATTGCGTCCCATTAGGAAGGGTGGCTGAGTGGACGAAAGCGTCGGTCTTGAAAACCGATAGAGAGCTTGTCTCTCTCGTGGGTTCGAATCCCACCCCTTCCGCCATATTTTCAGGAGGGGTCGCATAGTGGTCTAGTGCGCACGCTTGGAGAGCGTGTTACCCGAAAGGGTTCGCGGGTTCAAATCCCGCCCCCTCCGCCAGGCGCCCGTAGTGCTGTCCTCGCCGCGCTTGGTTGCAATTCGCGAGCGAATGTAAGCGGACAGAACGTTTCGCACTTTAATTTGGGGACGTAGCTCAACTGGATAGAGCATCAGCCTCCGAAGTTGAAGGTTGTGGGTTCGACTCCCACCGTCCTCACCATTCGCCTTGGGCGAATGGCTAAGTTTGGCGAAGCCAAGCCGTCCCATTAAAGCGCGAAAAGATAGAGAATTCGCCGGAGGCGAATAGTGCGTTTAGCACTAATCTAATCCTCTCGGGCGCATCACACTATTCTAAAAGGTGGGGCGTTTGTTTTGGGAGTTAGGGGAGCGGTATCATTAAAAAATGGAGAAGAACAAGATTTATCTAGACAAAGAAGAACTTGTCCGTATCGATTTTAGCGGCCATCTAACCTATGACGACGTGAAACAACTTTTGCGTAAGGTAGAAGAGCTTGCTGCCCGTTCCGGAGAGCCTTTGAAGATTCTATGCGACATGAGCGGGTTGGAAAGCGACAGCGTGGGGGCCAGAATAGCAACTGCCGAAGCAGCGAAATCGCCTGCTTGGGCGAAGATTGCATTCACAGGTGCTGATAAATTCCTAAGGATTACTATTGGTTGGATAATTAAGGGCGCGGGCGTAGAGCCAAGGGCTCAGTGCTTTGACAGCGAAAAGGAGGCAAAGACATGGCTAAGATCTTAGGATTAGAATGGCCGTCGTGGTCTAAACGTCATTATCGGCGTCTTATCCAAAAAAAGTTAACTCCGCTCACAGATATTTATTCCAAAGCCGTTGTTGGGGATTTTTCTCAAAACCTGAGCATACCCGAGGAAGAAGATGAATTCACCGAGATTTACGTTGGCACGCAGCTGATGCTTGAGATTATTAGAGAAAAGCTTGCTCGGATAGATGATCTTTCTGCCAATCTAGAGAATAAAATCGAGGAGAAAACAGTTGAACTTGAGCGTTTAAATAAATCTCTGGTCGGTCGGGAGCTCAAGATGGTGGGGCTCAAAAAAGAGCTTGCCAAACAAAAAGGCGCAAAAGATGGAAAGTCCTAAAGCCCAAAACTTTGTCCCCGTTGTGGCATTTGTCGCAGCAGCTTTTGTCCTTATTTCGCTATACTCAGGTTTTAGCTTTGCACGAATTGATACGCCTCTCTTTAGCTTCAACCCTTATTCCTTGTTTTTTTTGATCCCCGTACTTGTTAACGCCTCTTTGATGGTTCTTGTTGCACACCAGGGGTACCGTACCACTTCGGCACGGTGGTTCCTGTTCTTTCTGCTCGCAATTGTTATTTGGGGACTGCCCCAGTTTTTCTTTTTCTTTACCAGTACCGAAAGCACCTTTCTTTTTTGGAACAATATTGTTGCGTTTGGATGGATCCCTGTAGGCCCACTTCTCCTAGCATTTAGCCTTAGTTTTGTTGGTAAGGATCGTGTGATTAGTAACTTTTTATATGCTTTCCTTATTTTCGGCCCGATGCTCGTTTTTCTTTTTTTGTACCTGACGACGGATCTTATTTTTCTTAATGATTTTTCCCTGGCTAAGCTTACCCCTTGGGGTTTCTTGGAGAACCCGGTTGGCCCGCTTTTTCCAATTACGTTGCTCTGGTTGGTGGGGTTGGCCGTCATAGCACTTTTTCTTCTTATCCAGTTCTACCGGCAAGTTCGCTATCCCCTAAGGAAGAAGCAAACTCTCCTTCTTATCTTTGGAACACTGATCCCAATTGTAGGGGGTGCTATTACGGACGGCCTCTTGCCAATACTCGGGCGCACGACGTTCCCGGCGGCTGTTTGGTTGACTACTTCGATGTCTCTCATTATTGCCTTTGCACTTATTAAATACGGGCTCTTTGTTATTAACCCTGCTACGATTGCCTCGACCATTGTCCAAGTGATGGGAGAGGCTCTTATTGTTTTAAATCCTAACTATGTAATCGAGTTTGTTAACAAAAAGGCCCAGGAACTTCTTGGATACTCGGAAAGTAATTTGGTGGGGTACTCTGTGCAAAGATTTCTCCCGGATAAGAGGTCTTACGATAGGTTTGTGGGGCGGGCTCTCTCTCCTCTTTTTCTTGACACGCACTCTACCGTGGAGGCGACGGAGTATGAGGTTGAAACAGCGTTTTCTACACGGGTTTTGGTAAGCATATCCAGCTCGGTGGTAAGGGATGATCGCGGCAGGCCCGCCGGTATTATCCTGGTGCTTACCGACCTTCGGAAAATCAACACCCTTTCTGAGGCATTAGAAAGGGCAGATCGTGATAGAAATTCTTTGAAGGAGACTCAAAAGGCTCTCCTTAACGCACTTGAGGATTTAACCGAGGAGAAGCAGCAAGTAGAGTTGGAGGTTGCGAAAGACACGGCCCTTTTGGAAAGCATAGGCGACGGGATGATCGCGGTGGACAAGGACGGGAGGGTAATGTTAGTAAATCCTTCGGCGGAAGAAATGTTGGGCGCTGGGTCCGAGATGATTGGTAAACCTTTTGTCGAAGTCCTTGATTTAGAAGATAAAAAGGGAAACCCGGTTCCTACGAGCAAGAGGATAGTTCCGACCGTGCTTTCGAGCGGAGAGAAATTGTCAGGGACTTATTACTTCCTCCGTAAAGGTTTGCCAAAGCTTCCCGTTGCAGTTACGGCAGCCCCAGTTGTTTCGGAAGGTGATATCAGCGGGGTGATTTTAGTTTTTCGAGATATAACCAAAGAAACGGAGATTGATCGGTCCAAGACCGAATTTGTTTCGCTTGCTTCCCACGAGCTGCGAACGCCTCTTACCTCAATTCGGTGGTACACAGAAATGCTTCTGGAAGGCGATTTTGGTAAGATAACGGGTAAGAAAAGGGAACATCTCGAGGAAATATACCGTGAGAACCAAAGGATGATAGAGCTTGTCAACGCTCTTTTGAGTGTTTCTAGACTTGAGTTGGGGACATTTGCTATTGAACCTCAGCCAACCGACTTAAGGGAACTTGTCGAGGGCGAGTTTGGGGAGCTTGCCCTAAAAATAAAAGAGAGGAAACTTAAGGTTAAAAAATTCTACTCTAAAAATCTACCTATCGTTAATGTTGATCCCAAACTTACCCGAATTATTTTTCGCAATCTTCTTACCAATTCCGTAAAATATACTTCGGAGGGTGGGGCGGTAAGCTTGTCACTCGAGGGAGGTAATCCTGATATTTCTATTACAGTTGCTGACACAGGCTGCGGTATTCCAAAGAAGCAGCAGCACTTGATTTTCACCAAACTCTTCCGTGCCGATAATGTCACGAAGATGGAAACGGATGGAACCGGCTTGGGCCTTTATATGGTTAAGTCTATTTTGGACGAGATCGGCGGGAGGATAAGGTTTGAGTCCAAGGAGGGGAAAGGGACCACCTTCCACGTATCTATTCCCGTAAAAGGTATGCCTAAGAAGAAGGGGGTTAAGGGGAAAGATATTATTCCAGCGTAAGTTTTTGCTCGTAAAGTTTTGTGGTCAGCCCCATCCCTGCGAAACGGATGTGCCATCCTCGCTGCGCTCGGTTGCAATTCCGCTTTACTGATGTGAGAGGTATTCTTCCAATGACAGGTTTTGTTTATAAAGTTCGATGGCTAACTCTATTCCGACCCAACGAATGTGCCAGGGTTCCGAGATGTATCCCGTAACGGCCGTTTTTCCTGATTGGTAGGAGACCACAAAACCGAATTTGTGGGCGTTCTTGGCGACCCAGCCCGCGGCGGGGCTGATGCTGTATCCCGTGGGCCAGGATTTTCCGGCCAATCCCAAATCAACCGTCGTTCCCAGTTGGTGCTCGGAGTGACCGGGACGGGCCGATCCGGTCGTGGCGGCGCTGTATCCGTACCGGCTGACCCAGTAGTTGAAGGTTGCCACTTGGGTGGCGTAGGAACGATAGGAAGAGACGATCGAGAGATTAAAACCGGCGTTTTCCGCGGCGCCGAAGAGTTGATAGAGATACGGTAGGACGCTGGATCGGAGAAGTTGAGTTCCGGCCGTCGGGACCGCGGTAATCGGCGTTAGGTGCGGGGGGACATAGCTCGCCGGCAGGGCATAGGTTTTGTTGACGTGGGCGAGGAGCATATCGCCGACGATCGGGAGGACAATCTCACCGGCGGAAAACGCATTCCCCGTTCCCAGAACGCTCCCCTGCGTAATCTCTCCCGGCGGGATAGTGGCGAACAGTCCCCAAGATTCCTGGGCGACGATCTCCTGCGGGTAGGCGAGGTGGTTGCCCGCGCCCAATCCCAACAGGAAGAAATAGACTAGAATCGGAAAAAGATGTTTTAGGCGCATACTCCCATTATAATAGAGAAGGTTAGGAGGCGTGGCCGAGTGGACTAAGGCGCCGATCTCGAAAATCGGTTGGGCGCAAGCCCTCACAGGTTCGAATCCTGTCGCCTCCGCCACTGCTGGAATTAACAATGCGGAATAAATTAATTTTTGCCCTCATCATCTTAGCGGTAGCAGTCGGAGCCGTTGGGGTTTACTACTGGTATCAAAACCAGAGAACAGGCAGCGCGGAGTATAACCCAACGACCAATCCGGCCGATTTTGGATCCGTTGTCGATAACCCCTACTATATGCTCGTCCCGGGAACCACCTTTACCTACCAGAGCGAAACACCGGAGGGAACAGAAAATAATATCGTTATCGTTACCGATAAAACCAAGGAAATTTTAGGCATAACCGCGATTGAAGTTTGGGATCGGGTGTGGTTAGACGACGAACTCATCGAAGAGACCTACGATTGGTACGCTCAGGACAAGGAGGGGAACGTGTGGTACTTGGGAGAGGATTCTAAAGAATATGATAACGGAAAAGTCACCAGTACCTTGGGTTCTTGGGAAGCGGGGATCGATGGGGCCAAACCCGGAATTATTATGGAAGCTAATCCGAAAGTGGGAGATTCTTACCGCCAAGAGTATTTCCAGGGCAGCGCTGAGGATATGGGGGATGTGATCTCGCTTGGCAAAACGGTATCTATCTCCTATGGAACTTTTGATAATTGCCTCCAAACAAGGGATTGGAGCAAGATCGATTCGGCTCTCAACGAATATAAATATTATTGCCCGGAAATTGGAACTCTTGCGTTGGAGGAAGAGGTAAATGGCCAGGGGAAGACCGAACTAACGAGTGTTTCTAAACCCTAAAATGACCGCACTAAACATCGCCGAAATGGGAGGAATACCGGAAGAAGCTGTTGCCGGACACAGAATCGAATACGGGCACAAAGCCGAAGAAAACTTTGAATCCGTTTTGAAAAAGTTAGGGGTTGAACCTCTTAAGGAAAATTTGAGTCAGGAGGAGGCCGACAAAATGGTCGCCGAAAGGCGGGTTGCGGCACGCCGCACCTTCGAGAAAGAGGATTTTGAAGAAGGGATCGATTTCCATTTTTTTAATCCCTATACCGGCCGGACTTTTCCCATGGATATGAGCGTTTCCAACGATGAAAAAGTGCAGTCGGTAAAGCGTGAAAGAGAGCGCAGGGAGGGGATCCGCTTTTTGCCCCTCTCCGCCCGGACGCTGGAGTTTGCGAGCCGGGGTGCCGACCGGGATCTGAAAGAGATTTGGCAGAGCGTGGAAGCGATGCTGCGTTCGGATGCTTTGGATCAAGCCCGGGGCGAAAGGGTCAAATCCTCGAGGCTAAGCTCGCCGGCATAGAGCGGAGACTAGCCGAGATTCAATAATCTGTCCTGATTCTGCTACGATAAAATCGCAATGGAAGCCGCTCCCATCCGCAAGGTTAAACGCGTGATCGTGGATCGCAATCTCTGCATCGGCGCGGGCAGTTGCGTCGTGGCCGCCCCGACGGTTTTTGAACTCAATGGAGAGAACAAAGCCGTGATCAAACAGCAGGGCAGCGTTAAGAACTCCGGACCGGCCGAAAAAGAAGCGTTGGAAGATCAAGCCATCCCCTATGAAACTCTCCTGACGGCGGCGCAATCCTGTCCCACCAAAGCGATCATCATTATCGACGAACAAGGAAACCAAATTTATCCGTGAACGAGGTTAAGTACCTGATCGTGGGGGGCGGGGTGGCGGGAACCACGGCGGCCGAAACGCTCCGCGCCTCCGACAAGGAAGGCAGTATCGCGATCGTCTCTGACGAACCATATCGTTTTTACTCCCGGATTATGCTCTCCAAACCCAACTTTTTCCTCGAGAAAATCCCTTTTGATCAGATCTGGCTCAAGGACGAGGTCTGGTATCGGCAGAACCAGGTCAGCCTGCTGCTGGGCAAGAAGGCGATCAAGCTTGATCCCCAAAGCAAGGTAGTCAGCCTCAATGACGGATCCGCCTGGCATTATGAGAAGCTTCTCCTCGCGGTCGGGGCTTGCGCCCGCCGCTGGAGCGTTCCGGGTTCGGAAAAGCGGGGAATTCTCTCCTTGCGGACCCTGGATGACGCCAAGGAGGTTATTTCCCGGGTTAAGAACATCAAGCAGGCAGTTCTGATCGGCAGCGGGTTCATCAGCTTTGAGATGGCCGATATGTTGACGCTGGCGGGGGTGAAAGTGACGCTGGTAATCTTGGAATCTTACTACTGGGAACCGGTGCTGGATGAGACTTCGGGGCGGATGATCGAGAAGGTCCTGACTGAGCACGGGGTTAAGATTCTCCACCGCAGTGAGGTTGCCCAAATCGAGGGCGAGGAGACGGTGACGGGAGTTTTGCTCAAGGATGGGACCCGTCTTCCTTGCCAGTTGATCGTCGCCGGGATCGGGGTGGAGTGTCCGCTGGATTGGATTAAGGAGGCGGGAGTGATTGTCAACCGGGGGATTTTGGCGGACGAATACCTGCAAACGAACTTTGCCGACATCTATACCGCCGGCGACTGCGCCGAGTTTTACGATTTGGTGTTGGGCGAGCGCGTAATCCTAGGGAATTGGGTTAATGCTCAATTTCACGGGAGAACGGCGGCGGCGAATATGGCCGGTGGACATCAGCCTTCCAAGATGGTTTCCTTCTACACCACCCAAGGGATGGGATTGGCGATCGCGTTTGTCGGTAACGCCCGCGTGACGCCCGATCGGGAGGCAATAACCCGAGGGACTCCTGAGGCCGGTTCCTACGGGAGATTGATTTTGCACAAAGGAAAGCTGGTGGGAGCAACCCTGCTCAACCTGACGCGCGAGATGGGAGCACTGGCGAAGATAATTGAGGGAGGAGCCGATCTCTCTGCTAAAAAGTCCCTTTTATCAGATATAAGAACAGATCTGACGATGATCTAGTGTAAAGATGGACAACCAAGAAACACAACCCAAGAAAATTCGGATTGGCTGGTTCTCGTTCTCCTGCTGTGAGGATAATACGATCGTCATGACGGAGGTAATGAACGACCACTGGCAGGAATGGAAGAAGCTCTTCGACTTCCGCCACGCCCGGGTTTTAAAGTCCGTCAACACGATGGATGAGATGGACATCGCCTTTGTCGAAGGCGCGATTGCTTCCGATAAGCAAGCTCAAGAACTGAAAGAGATTCGCCAGCACGCGAAAAAGTTGGTGGCGGTGGGAGCGTGTGCGGTGATGGGGATGCCTTCCGCCCAGCGCAACTATTTCAACGAGGACCAGCAGAAGCAGATCGATTTTCTGCTCGCCCGCTTCTCGGCTCTTCCCAAAGTACTCAAGGTTTCGGAAGTGGTGCCGATCGACGCGGAGATCCCCGGCTGCCCGATGGACCCGAACGATTTTTTGACCAAAGTTAACGCATTGGTGGCGGAATTTCAGGGAGGAAAAGTCTAATGCATACCTTTGATTTGGACCTGGATCGGATTACCAAAGTTGAGGGTTCCGCCTCGCTGACGGTGAAAGTGGTGGAAGACAAGGTCCAAGAGGTACACTTCGGCATCACCGACTACAAGCGCTTCTACACCCAAGCAATCCAGGGCAAGCCGATCATTGCGCTACCCCAGCTGCTGGCGCGGATCTGCGGGACCTGTTCCAACGCCCACCTTCTTTGCAGCATTGAGGCCTGCGAGCGTGCTTTGGGAATCACGCCTTCGCCTCAAACCCTGCTCCTGCGCACCCTGACGATGTACGGATTGATGATCCGCGACCACGCGCTTCATCTCTACCTCTTCTCAATGCCGGACGTCTTCGGCAAGGATTCCTTCCTGGATTTTGATGAGAACGATCCCGTTCAGCACCAGCTTTTGCACGACGCTTTTGAGATCAAGGCCGCCGGCAATTTTCTGGCGACGCTGGTGGCGGGGCGGAGCGTGCACGCCCCCTACCCGATGATCGGGGGATTCAGCCGCTTTCCCGACGCCGTGGGAATTAAAGAAGCGCTGGCCAAGCTGGAAGCGATCCG
>Ga0154837_115_pt1 | contig 10315 bp, 9 predicted proteins | sample Rifle2008BG16ft_FD_116141 | JGI IMG/M metagenome (GOLD analysis project Ga0154837, IMG submission 116141) | candidate division WWE3 bacterium RBG_16_52_45 | reverse complement strand
AAAACCAGCAGAGTTAATACCAAGACCGTGGCGCCGGACCAAAAGATTAGGGGTTCGCTCACCGTAAACGGTTGAATAATGGCCGTTACTCCCAGAACCAAGGTGGAGTTAGCGACTGTGCTCCCCAGAATATTTCCCATTACGAACCCGCTTTGGCGGCGAAGGGCCGCGGAGATGGAGGTGGTTAGTTCCGGCAGAGACGTGCTTAGCGCCACCGCGAAAATTCCAAAAAGAATCATCGGGACGCCGAGAAGAATGGCAAGCCTCTCGCTGGTCAAAACCATCACTTGGGCGCTGCCGACGAGGACTGCCAAACCTATCCCAAAAAGGGCCAACTCTCCCCAAAGCGGTCTCTCGGTCCGGTGGTCGCGGGTGACTTTGTGATATTCGCGGCTTTGGAAGATCAGGTTGTACATGTAGAGAAAGAAGAACGCTAGCAAGACGAAACCTTCCGTGCGGGTTAGCCGCTGGTCGATCAGCATAATCAGGGGAGCAGCCCCGATCAAGTCGGTAAAAATCATTTCCCGGTTACGAACCTGGATCTGAACCCTGATCCCGCCGGCGATCAGCGCCGCCAGCCCCAAAATAAGGGACATGTTGGCAATGTTGGAACCGATCACGTTTCCTAAGGATAGATTGGGGTCGTTTTCGAGGGCGGCGATAATCCCTACAATCAATTCCGGAATCGAGGTCGCCACCGCCATAATTACAAAGCCGACCAGATACTCCGAAACCCTTAGTTTTACGGCGATGGAGGTGAGTTTATCGATCAAGAAAACCGAAGATCGGGCTAAAACGAGGGCGGCAGCGATCAGAAGTAAAAGATTGGCCAGCATCAAGCTAGTTTATCTGATATGGTGAATTAGGTGCAAAAGGTGAAAAGAATCATTTTTTTGTGGCTGCCGGTTTTGGTTTGGATGGGTCTAATCTTTTATCTTTCCTCGGTGCCGAATCTCTCCGTGGGGGAGGGAGCGGTGGATTTTTGGACTAGAAAACCGGCGCACGTAGTTGAGTACGCGATCCTCTTCGGATTGATTTGGCGCGCTTTGCAGGGAAGTTTGGCTATTACTGCGAGAATGCCCTATCTCTCCGCGGCGGTTTTTACCCTTTTCTACGGAGTAACGGATGAGATTCACCAACTTTTGACGCCCTCGAGAGCGGGAAAAATTTATGACCTCGGTTTTGATCTCTTAGGGATCCTTTTGGGAGCGTTGATTTTGCGCCGCTTCCTGATCAAAATTAGGATTCATTCAACCTAATTTTGTTAAGATAAATCAAGAGCCCTCCCTTGCGCTCTCGATACTTATAGGATAAAATGATAGGTGAGATGATCAGAAAAGTTGGCCACAATTTAATCCAGTTTTGCGTCAAGAACGCTTGCTTTGTGTTGCCTTACCCGGAGCCCCGCGCCCGCGCCCGGTTTTTGAAGAATTCCGCTCTTTTTGTCTACGTCTTGATACTTCTATTCTTCCAACTCTCTATTTACCGCGCTTCGCCGCGGATTCTCGGATTTGCGACCAATATTGCGACTACGGAGCTTTATCAGCTGGTTAACTCGGAACGGGCGGAGCAGGGATTGCCCGCATTAAAGCGGAACACCAAGCTTGAGCAAGCCGCTTACGAGAAAGCTCAGGATATGTTCTCGAAGGACTACTGGGCGCACTACGCTCCGGATGGTTCCACCACACCGTGGCAATTTATCCTCGCCGCCGGATACAACTACAAGTACGCTGGAGAGAATTTGGCGAAAGATTTTGACACTTCGGAAGAAGTGGTTACGGCTTGGATGGCTTCTTCTTCCCACCGATCCAATATTGTCAATACGAATTACAAAGATTTTGGAGTGGTCGCGGTGATCGGGAATCTTTCGGGAGAGCAAACCACTCTTGTGGTTCAGATGTTTGGTTCGGCTTTGGGAGCGACGACCGCTTCTACCCCAACCGGTGGAACCGCCAACAACCCGACGGGGGATACCGCGGGGGCAAAGGCCCCGGCGCCTGCGCCTGAAGCGCAACCATTGGCGGTGATTGGCCCAACTGAAGCTGGGGGAGAACCCTCTGCCGATCAGGAATCTCAGGCGACGTTAACTCCGGTGGAACAGGTTGTGCGCACCTTCAACCCGACTGCTTCGCCTAAGACAATCCCTCTGGGATTTGGTTTCTTGCTTTTAGGCCTCTTCGCCTTGGATGAAGTTTATATGCTTAAGGATGGGCTCAACCATCAAGAGCTCAAAAGAACGGCAGAGAACGTGGCACATATGGTAATTTTGGGATTGCTGATGGTGGTAGTTTGGACGATGCGGACCGGAGGAATTATCTAAAATGAAAAAGGACGCGATTGGGAAATCGCTAAATTCGCCAGAGGCGAAATGGGGATGGGCGGCGCATTTTCTGGCTTTGGCAATTATTTTTTCCTCCTCTCTTTGGGCATTCTTGCAATTTGATGATTCTCCGATTTTCCAGCTCTACGTGGTGATCGCGGCCGTAATCGCTTATGATGCTTGGGGGTTGATCTACCATTACTTCCGCCGCCACCTTACTCTGGATTTGGTTTTGGAATATCTCCTCGTAGGAGCATTGGTAATTCTTCTTTTCTTCTGGACCCTCTTCTCGTAAATCCTAAATCCTAATTTCTAAATTCGAAACAAGTTCGAAATTTTAAATTTCAATGCTCCAAACGTTTAGGAATTTGAACATTGGGATTTGTTTAGGATTTCGTGCTTAGTGCTTAGAATTTTTTCCTGTGATATCCTTTTATCCGTAACGTTTATTTAATTGATGGCCAAAAAGGTCGTTGTTTTGGGCGGTGGAACGGGTACTTACACCGTTTTATCCGGCCTTAAAAAATACCCCGTTGATATTACCGCGATTGTGACGATGGCGGATTCCGGCGGTTCGGCCCGCAAAGAGCGGGATGAGTTTGGGATGTTGCCGGTTTCAGATGTCCGCAAGGCGCTCCTGGCCCTTTCTCCGGAAGGCGGTGATGAGGGATTTTTGCGAGATCTCTTTAACTACCGGTTCTCCGAAGGCGTAGGAGTAGAGGGGACCACCTTCGGGAACCTTTTTCTGATCGCGCTCACCAACACCTTAGGTTCCCAGGAGAAAGCAATTGAAGAGGCCTCCCGGATTCTCCGGATTAAGGGGCGGGTTTTGCCGGTCACGCTAGAAGAAACTAATCTGGTAGCCGAATACGATGAGGGAATTACGGTGGTAGGAGAGCACCAGATCGATGAACCCCACCATGATGGACGTCTAGCAATTCGACGGGTGTACCTTTTGCCGCAACCCCAAGCTAACCCGAAAGCAATTGAAGCGATCAAAGAAGCGGATGTAATCGTGATCGGGCCGGGCGATCTTTACACCAGTCTTCTGCCAACCCTCTTGGTTGGGGGGATTGCCGAGGCCGTTCGCGAATCGAGAGCTTTAAAGGTTTTTATTCTCAATCTGATGAGCAAATACGGGCAAACGCACGGCTTTACGGCTTCTCGCTACCTTGCGGTTTTGGAGGAACATCTCCAGACTCCCTTCACCCACGTGCTAATAAGTACAAAGAAGCCCCCTTTGGAGGTTCTCCAGTACTACGCGACTTCCGAAAATTCTTTCCCAATCGAGAATGATCTGCGGGAGGACCGGTACGTGCTGGTGACGGGAGATTTTCTTTCCGATCGGACTTTTCGTCCCGAGCCGGGCGACAAGCTCAAGCGGAGTCTTTTACGGCACGATCCCGAAAAGTTGGCGAAGGCGTTGATGGAAGTGATTGAAAGAAAGGAAGGGTAGAGCCATTTGCGGCGTCATTGCTTTCGTTTCGACAACTGAAAAGCGAAACCCGGCCCAGTTTTTGGTGGAGGCGCTTAAACGCTTGGAGTACCGCGGTTATGATTCTTGGGGAGTCGCCTTTGGCGAGGGGCCGAATTTGGTCAAAAAATCCGGCCGGATCTCCGGTGTTTCTTTTGCTGACGGAGAGGTGGCCCCGGCTTTTGCCGGTTTGGGACATACCCGTTGGGCGACTCACGGAGGAGTGACGGATGCCAATGCCCATCCCCATTTGGATTGCACCGGAAAGATCGCGGTCGTCCATAACGGGATTATTGAGAATTGGGAGGAATTACGCCGCGGGTTGGAAGAGCGGGGCCATACTTTCCGTTCGGAAACCGATACCGAAGTCGTTTCCCATCTGGTTGAGGAAGGAATGGAAGGAGTAGCAGATCTAGCCGGCTTTGTCGAAGTTGTTCGGCGAGTCTTTAATCAATTGGAAGGATTGAATGCGATCGTCGTCTATTCCCCGCAGATAAGGGCAATAATTGGATTTCGCAACGGGTCGCCGATGGTGGTGGGAGTGGGGCCCCTCGACTCGCGCTCGGGGTCTCCGAGAGAGTATTTCTTAGCTTCGGACATTCCCGCGTTTTTGCCTTACACCGATCGGGTTATCTTTCTGAACGACGGAGAAGGAGCGATTCTCTCCGAAGGAGAGCTGAAGTTGATCGATGCGGCAACGGGTCAAGAGAAGTTACCCCAGATAGAGAAGATTGAGTGGGCGGCCGAAGAGGCCGAACTGGGGGAGCATCCCCACTACTTAATCAAGGAAATCAGTGAACAGCCGCAGGTTCTCGCCCGCTTGGCGGAATATCCCGAGAAAGATCTCAAGGAAGTGATTAGCTTGATCAAGAAGTCTTTTGGTACCTATTTCACGGCTTGCGGAACGGCGGCTCATTCCGGGTTGGCGGCAACCTATCTCTTTGCCGATCTGGCTCACCGGCACGTCAACTTCGCGGTCGGAAGCGAGTTTTACTTTTTGGAGAGCTTCTTAACCCCGAAATCCTTGCTGATCTGCGCTTCGCAATCTGGAGAGACGATGGATACAATGGAGGCCGCCCGGGCGGCGAAAAAGCATCACGCCAAGATAGTCGCCCTCACAAATGTGCGCGGTTCATCACTGACGCGGCTGGCTGATGACACCCTGCTTTTGAATTGCGGTCCCGAAAAGGCGGTTTTGGCAACCAAGTCCTACACGGCCAAGCTGGCGCTCTTTCTAATGCTGGCGGCCGGTATCGGCGGCAAACTAGAGGAAGGGCGGCAGGGAGTAGCGAAAGCGGCCAGGGGGGTTAAAGAAATATTGGATGATAAGAACGTGGCGAAAATCCGGGAGCTGGCAAAGCGGTTGAAGGACGTCGACCACCTCTACGCGATCGGCAGGGGAGTCAACTACCCCACGGCCCTAGAGGCGGCGCTAAAAATCAAAGAAGTTAGCTACATTCACGCCGAAGGTTTCGCCGGCGGAGAGTTAAAGCATGGGGTGATCGCGCTGATTGAGGAGGGGACTCCTTGTTTGATTTTTGCCGCGAGGGACAAAACCGAATCTTCGATCCTTTCCAACGCCAAAGAACTGAAGAGCCGGGGCGGTTTCATCATCGGAGTTTCTCCGAGGATAACGAGGTTTTTGACATTTGGCTGAAAGTGCCGGATGTTGGTCCCGCATCCCCGATTGTAAATGTGGTTCCCGCCCAGCTTTTGGCCTACTATCTCGCGGTCGAAAGGGGACTTGACCCTGACAAACCTCGAAACTTGGCAAAGTCCGTTACCGTCAAGTAACTCCACACCTCCAACCCCAGGGGTTGACGTTTATAGGCTTTCTAAGGTTAGGTCGGTGATGGCTTCGGACTCCTTTTGCGATAAACCGGCTTCGACAAAATCCTGATACTTCTGGTTTGACGGTCCCGTCTGTGAGAAAGGGTAGAGGATAGGATCCTGTCCGCTTACCAGATCGAACTTTTCTGTTAAATATTCGGGGTAGCTGGACCAAGGATAATCAGCGAGGTCATTTTTCTTGCCCAAAATCTCTTTCGGGTTCAAATGAATGTACTTGGAAAGCCAAAGTAGATATCTTTCACCCTCGATTGGTTTGGCCTGGAATCGGTCTTGGAAGAGACGCCCGACCTTTTGGTATTTGATATTTATGTATTTGGCATAGCTGGTACAGAGTTTGAGCATAAAAAGCGGCAGAGTTTGTTCCGATTTTTGCTTAAGCAGAAAGTGGAAATGATTGGGCATTAAGCAGTAAGCGAGGATTTCGATTGAATACTCCGTTTTGTATTTTTTAGCCCTTTCCTTAAATCGTTGGTAGTCGCGCGGTTCGAAGAAGATCCTCTCTTTCCAGTTTCCGCGGTTGTAGACGTGATAAAAAGTTTCGGCGGGAAAGAAACGTCGAGGTGTCGCCATCGCTTTCATTGTCCCATAGGTGTCAACCCCTGGGGTTGGTTGAGTCGGTTAAATAAAAAAGGCCCTCTGCTTGGGTAAGCAAAGGGCCTATACAAACTAACTTCCGTTTCCGAGGCTGTCCATGAATTTCAGGAGCAGTTCCTCGTTTCTGTGCTCTTCTCTTCGCGTTCCTTCGCTGAAGAAGGCAGACTCGGTCATCAAGATCCTTCCCTCGTGGGAGAGGATGCGGACGTGGCCGACGCCGACATCCAGGGTCTTGAGCTTGCCGTGTTCGAACTCCGTCTTCCAAACGATCGACCCAACTTGCTGGGCGACGCGCTGGCCGAAGTCCGAATCCCACTGGTCCACGTTGATGGCCACGTGGAAGTTGGCGCTGATCACTACCGGTGTCTTGGCGAGCTCCAGCGTTTGCTGGGCGCGCAGCGAGGAAGTCAAGGCCCGGGCCATAAAGGGGTGCAGGAGGGTTACTCCCATTCCCGAGGGAAGTTGGTGCACCTCGCCGTAGCGAACCTTCGCTTCGGCGATGCCATGCAAGCCGGGCAGCTTGAGCCGCCGTTCCTTAAGGATCTTGGCGATCCCGTTGGCAAGGTCGGAAACGAGGCTCGGTCCGAAGACCGCCAAGGGGATGACCCCGCGCTTGAGAACCCAGGCGTCGTGGTTCCCTTCTCGGTAGAGAAAGGTGACCAAGCACTCTTCCACCAGGCTTCGGAGCTGCTTGCGGCCGGGAGCCTTCTCCTTGAAATTCCGAAGGGCTTCGTCGAACCGGGTCTCAAAGACCTTCAGGATCACTTGCCCGATCATCCAGGCGGCGAGCCTTTCCATGTTGGTGTAGTTCATCCCCGCCATGGTTTCGCCGCGCTTGTCCAGGTCGTGTTCGAGTCCTTCGATCAGGTCGCCGCATCCCACCAAAACCTTGGATCCTTGGCGAAGCATGATCTTCGGAACTTCGTTCACGAAGAACTCGTATTCGGTGAAAACGCTTCCCGCGTGCAGGCAGCCGAAGTTGAGAAGGGTGTCTTCTCGACACGTATCTTCGGCGACCATCGGGTACTTCAGCTCGGTTTGGAGCCAGGTGCTGTTGAAGTCGTAGAGCTGGGAGTCCTCGTCCAAGTAGATGTCCGGCTTGTAGCCGCTCTGGTTGAGCGCCTCGAGCGCTTCGGAGATCTCCTGGCGCGACACCTGCAGAGCATCCTCGAGCATCCCGATCGTCATCGCGCCCTTGCTCTTCAGCTCGGCGACGATGCTTTTCTGCATCGGAGTGCCTTCGGGATCGGGAATCCACCGCCGTTCCTGCGCGGTGTAATCCTTGAAGTTGTAGTTGCGGGCTAGGAAGTGCCCTTGCGGGAAGAACTCCACTACCCGGATCCCGACCTGGTTCTCGGCGGTGTTGATTCCCTTCAGCCGATGCAGAGCCGGAACCGAGATGTAGGGGCGTTTCTTCTCGCCCTTGGGCCGCTGCAGGCTCGAAGCCGTGCAGCCGACGACCCAGAGGTCCGGAAGGGCCTGGGACGTTTGCTTTTCCTCGTCCTCGATCAGCCGGTCCACCGCGGTGGAGAAGTACTTGCTTCGCCAGCTAGCCTTCTCCGGTCCCAGAACCCAGACGATCTTGTTCTGGTACTTGAGAGGAAGCTGAACAGACTCTTCTCCCCAGTAGCGGATGTCGGGCCGATAGGCCGTAAGCCGCCGCGCGATCTCCCGGCCGATCCAACCATCATAGTTGGGAGCCGGAGAAGTGACGATGTAGATCCGCACCAAGTGCCCGCTGCTGTTGTGCAGCTTGGGAAGCGTCTCGGCGATCTCTTCCGCCCAGCGGTCGAACAGGATCTGGCGGGCTTGAGCGATCCGCTCTTTGCGGGACGGCTTTTGGTTGTCCTCGCCGTGGTCGTCGTCGGCATCCTTGGCGTCCACCGTTTCGCCTTCGGCATCCTCGGCGCCTTCCACTTCTTCGTCCTCGGCGAAGTCGCCGCCGAACTCCTCTTCCCAGAGGTTCAAAAGCATTTCGATGTTGCCGGTCTGGCGTTTGAGGTGAGGGTATGAAACCAGACCTCCGGCCAAAATGACGAAGCGAACACCTTCCTTCTCGAAGTGCTGAAAAGCCAGCTCGATCAGTCCCTGGCGAAAACCCGGGCTACCCCAGTCCAAACGTGACATCAATCCAATCGTCTCGCTCTGCGAGGGTTGCATCTCTTTCCTCCTTCAACCAATATGGATTTTGGCGTGCTGTCCTATCTTACGATAGGTTGCAATTTCGCTTTCGCGAAAGTGCTTTTTACTACCCCAAGTTTATTCGCACTTCTCCTATAAGTCAATACTTGAAAAACAAAAAAGCACCCGTTGTCGTTGACAGCGGGTGCCGGTGAACAAACTATCTCTTTCTCCCTCTTCTCCTCGCCATCAGCTCATCTATCAGCCGGTCGGAGGGAACCCAGTCCGGAGGGAAGACGGACCGGGCGAGCTTGAGAATGATCTCGTCGGGCTTCGCCTCCGGGGGCTTGGGGTCCTTCTCCCCGGTGTACAGGTTCTGGTATCGCTCGTACTCCCCGGGCTTCAGCAGATGCCGGACCAGTACCGTTAGAATCTCCATCGGCGTGAGGTTGCCGAAGAGCCGGTGCCAGCAAAAATGCAGATCTGAAGGGATCCCCTCCAGTAGGTTCTTGGTAAGGTGTTTCCCTCCCCGGGATTGCGGGATCAGATGGTGATTCTGGGGAAAGGGGCTTTCCTTCTTGGTCGGCCAGGGCGGATCGTATTTAGGCATCTCCGCCCTCCGGACCCTTTTCCGCCTGAGGCAGATCCGCCTTTGGCGGAGGAGCCGGTTCGGGAGGTTTCAGCAGAAGCTTGTCCTCCGACGGCGGAAGCCGGTAAAAGATGATCTTTTCTTCCGGTTTGCCGTCGTCATCGGTTCCTTTTGCTATTCTCGCTTCCAGATGATCACCTTCTTTGATTATCCGGGCGTTGATCAGCTTCGCAAGTTCCGCTACCGTTAACTTCGCCAGCTTTCGAACCAGAGAGCGGCCTCCGGAAAGGCGATCGCTCATCGATTCGTTTACGAGAAAATCAATCGCCTTGGTTGAGAAGGTGAAAACGAAGGGCGGAACCCTTCCAGCCTTCACGGCTCTCTCAACGATCTTTACCACCTTCGCGATTTCGATGTCCAGGATCTGAGCGTAATCGCGGCGGGTAAGAAAGTGAAAGACGATCAAACGATCCAGCCGGTTGAGGAACTCCGGTGCCAGCTCCCGTTCCGCCTTTTCCTTGACGGTGGTATAGATGTTCTGGTTGATCCGCGCGATCTCCTCATCCGTCATCTTGGAAAAGTCCTTGCGGGGGGGTTGATCGGGTGTACTAAACCCCAGCTTGTTGGAGAATTCCTTCAGGATTTCCTTCGCTCCAAGATTGCCGGTGAGAATGATGATGGAGTTGGTGAAGTCCACGACCTCACCGAGGTTGTTGACGATTTTTCCTTCATCCAGGATCTCAAGCAGGACGTTCGCGAAATCGCTTCCCCCGCCGTTCCAGCTCTCGGTAAGGAGGGCTTTTTCGGCCTCGTCAAAGAGGACGACGCGCGGAGCTTTCCCCCCGACGAGCCGCGGAGGAGTGGAATCATGACCAACGTAGCCGGTCGGTGATCCCAGCAGATTAGCGACCGCGTGTCCCTGCGACCCGCTCATGGTACCGCAGTTGATTCTCCAGAGGTTAGGAACCTCCATCTTTTTGATCCGCAGGTTGCCTTTGTGCCTTGGGCAGAAGGTGGGTACCTGGATCCCGGCGCGGCGGTCGGCTTCGGTGTATTCGATCTGGCACTCCTGATAGCGCGAGCAACGCCAGACCCAGTGTTTCTTGAAGCAGCTCGCGAGGACTTTGGCGGCCAGGGTCTTTCCCGTGCCGGTAGGGCCGAAGAAAGCGAGGGTCGCAATTGGGTGCTCGGGATTCTTGATTCCCGCGTAGTATATCTCGAACGACCGGACGATTTCGTTGATGGCGCGATCTTGTCCGATCAACCGCTCCTTAAGGAGTTGTTCGAGCATCCGAGTTGGGGAAGGGCCATTTGCGGGTGGGACGAGTTTCTTAGCCACTGGTCACCTCCTAGTCGAGAAGTTCGG
>Ga0154837_126_pt1 | contig 10538 bp, 9 predicted proteins | sample Rifle2008BG16ft_FD_116141 | JGI IMG/M metagenome (GOLD analysis project Ga0154837, IMG submission 116141) | candidate division WWE3 bacterium RBG_16_52_45 | reverse complement strand
CCGATGGTGACCGGAGTGATCTTGAGCGCTTCGGAGATCTTGTTGTAGCTGAACCCTTCTTTGAGAAGATAAACAACCGCCAATCTCTTGGCGAGCATCAGCCGCTCTTCATCGGTTAAGAAATCATCGAGGAAATCCTTCGCCGCCGGCTCCGATTTGAGCTGGGAAAAAACCCACTCCAAGTTGGCGGTGATTTCTTTTTCGATTTCCTTTTTGATCGGGCGCGGAGAGACTCTCGGCATTGTTGTAATAGGACGGCTCGCTACGCGAACCTAGCTATTCCTACACTGAGAGGAATAGTATACTATGCTAAAGCTGATGTCAAGTCATAAAAAAAGCTCGCGAAGGTAGGTTTCGCGAGCGATGATTTCATCCTTGGCCTGGGGGCACCAGCAGGCCTCGGACTTTTGCGCAGGTTGGCGACAGTAAGCAGACTATCAAAAGGACTGCCCGAGCGCGCGAATCCGGCGGTTCCGGCGGCCAGCGGAGCCTCATCGTGGGTGCCCCACGAGGACCGTCCGGCGCCGCAAGCGGCGGGCGCAGCTCTTGTGCCGCGAGCAAATAATGCCGTCGGCAAGGCAGTGTTTTTAATTATAGGACCTTGCAGTTTTGTTGTCAACTGACAAAGATCCTGTCCGCCTTTGGCTGATAAGATACTTGGAAAAAAGAAAAGAGAGAAGTACTTCCCTAATTTCGTTAGGTTGTACAAATTACTCGCTCCCGCCGTTGGCGAAGCCCCGCAGAAAGCGGTGGCTAACGCTACGTCATTTGTTAAGAAATAAAAAGGAGAAATCAACCGCGAAGCTGATTTCTCCCTGGTAGGGAGGAGCGGAACCTGCAACTTGGGAGCGCCACAAGCTGCAGGACAAACGCTCATTGCTTTAGGACAAGCAACCTGCGGAAAAGCTTCCCTCAAAGACCCGGCTCATTGAAAGCGCCCCTAGCCAAACCCCCAAGACAAGGCAATAAGTCGACGCAGGCAATAAAGATGTTAACCAATGAGAAGGACTATGTCAAGCCGTTAAGGCTGAATGGACGCGATCGAAGATCGCTAATATCCAACCTATGGTTGGATATGCCAGTAGAGAGTCTTATATCCGTTTTTGTGATCGATCACAATTCCGTAGGCCGGACCGTCGTACTTCTTGCCGGTCCAACACCAAGAACCCCAAGTCGTGTCTTTCACGAGATAAGCTGTCCCGGAGGCGGAAGCGTAAACTCCGTAATAGCTACCGTTCCAACCAGATCTGGAAACAACATCAATGGCTTTGTGACCCGACCAGTATCCTTGCGTGAGATAGTTAATCGGCCCCCCTGGGGAGAAATAGTTTCCGCTCATAACTGTTGACCCAGAAAGATGAAGTTTCGCCGGATACCCCCATGGACTAAGGAAATAGTCAATGCGGGAGTTGCCAACCGGACCTACCCCCACGGCGTAATGAATATGAGGACCGGTTGTACAACCGGTGTTACCCTGATTCGTTAAGCGCTTGAATTGGCCCCCGCTCACTTTAACCTCGCCGATTACAGTACCGCCACCCCGTAAAGCGGCCAAGATGGAATTAAGCTCGGCCTGCAGCCGCTTGAGAAGTTGCTGGTAACTGGCTTCCTGACCTTTAGTTTCTGTTAGAAGCTGTCCTTTTGAATTCTGCTGCGCAATCAAACTCGCCTTTTGGTCTTCTACCTCCCGCTTTAATCTTTCGACCGAGGATTTCTTATCTTCCAGTTCCTTCTTCTGGTCGTTGAAGGATGCCCGGGTATCGCGCAGGTCGCCGAGCGCCTGGACATCCTGATCCTCTAAAACTCGAAGATATTTGATCCGCCGCAAGGCGTCGTCCAAACTTTCGGCGCCTAAAACGATATCGAAGGAGGAGAGCTGGTCGGAAGCATACGCCAAGCGCGCTCGATTGACAAAAATCTCTTCTTGATAATCCAGGAAGTTACTGACCCTCTCCAACCGGGTTGAGAGATCGCCGATATCTACGGAGAGAACCTCAATCTCCTCCTCCTTTGCTTTAATCTCCAATTCGCTCAAGTAAATCTGGTTATCCAAATAAGCAATTTGATTCTCAAGAGTATCCGCCAAGCCCTCGAGACGTGAGATCTCACCTTTAACCCGCTGAATTTCTTTTTGACAGGAAAAATAATCCGTACATCCGGCGTTGGTGGGAACAACCAAAGTTAGGAAGTAAAAGAAGAGGGCGGAGAAGAGGGAAATCCGCACCAAAAACTTGAACATGGTAAAAAGTCTGGGCAGCATTCTATCCCTATTTTACCCCACTTCGCCCGTTCAATCCAACTCAGGGCTACGAGGGGCAAGCCAAATCTAAACCTTGAGGTAGCGATTGACCGCGAGCCAACTCCCGAAACCCCCGATGAGAATCCCCGCCAGCGCTTCCAAACCTACCAGAGATATCTGGAACAGGACCGAGGGATCCGTCAGAGGCACGTTCGCAAAGAAACTTTGCAGATAAGGGAAAACCGCAGGAATCGCCAGAGTCAGCAGACCTCCCGAGATCACCGCCGCCAAAAATCCGTAGATCGCCCCTTGAATGATAAACGGCAAACGGACGTAGGTTTTAGTCGCCCCGAGGAGGGACATGATTTCGATCTCTTCTTCCATGGAGTGGATAATCAATCCGACGGTGACCAAGACCATTACTACGGAGATCCCCGCAAAAAGCAAAACCAAAACAAGCAGAGCCATTCTCGTGGCATTAACCAGATTCTTGAACCGCTCGACCACGTCTTGGTAGAAAGCCACCTCTTCAACCAGGTCGTTTCCCTTAAAAAATTCGGCGACGCTCGGCAGATCCTCCAGACTATCGGTGCGAACATCCAAGCTGGCCGGCAAGACATTGGTCGGAATGCCTTCCAGGAGTTCGGGCTTATCTTTGAACTGTTCGGAGTAGAGAGCAAAGGCTTCGTCTTTGGAGGTATAAACCACTTCCTTGACGCCGGAACGCTGCAGCAGCTCATCCCGCAGGGCTAATACCTGGTCTTCGGCCGCAGTATCCTTGAAAAATGCCGTGACTAATGCTCGGGATTCGTAGTAGTCCAAAATTTTTCCGGCCCCGAAAGCAAAAAGAGTTAAGGCGCTCGTGGCGCCAAAAGTGAGCGTAATCACCAAAACCGTGGTCAGCGAGAGACCCCCGTGGCGGGTAATCCCTAAAAGCGCATTTCGGATGATCCTACGAAGCATATTTTCCTTTCTTTTGATCCTTCACAACCTTACCCTTATCCAAGCCAACTACCCGCTTCCCAAACTGGTCCACAATCTCGGCCGCGTGCGTGGCCACTAAAACGGTCGTCCCCATTTCATTGATCTTCCCCAACAGCTTGATCGCCAACCAAGCGCTTTCCGGATCAATGTTGCCCGTAGGTTCGTCCGCGATCAAAATTTTCGGTTCGGGAGCGAGGGCCCGCGCGAACGCCAAGCGCTGCCTTTCTCCACCGGAGAGCTGGTGCGGAAAATGATGCTCCCTCTCCTCCAAACCGACCAAAGACAGGACGTGCGGAACGATCTCTTTAATCTCCGAATCGGAACGGCCCAAAACTTCCAGCGCCAACGCGACATTCTCAAACGCGGTCTTCTCCGGCAAAAGCTTGTAATCCTGGTGCACCACTCCCAGTTCGCGCCGATGCTGAAGCAGCTCCTTCCCCGCCAAATCCGCCACACTCCGCCCGCTAACCTGCAACTCCCCTTCGGTAGGAAGCTCCTCCCGCGTTAGAAGCCGGACCAGGGTAGTTTTCCCAGCCCCCGAAGGGCCCACGACGAAAAGGAATTCCCCGGGTGAAACCTCAAAAGAAACCTTTTCCAAAGCCACCGTTCCGTCGGGATAATGTTTGCTAACTTCTTGAAAATTAATCATTTGATCTGAACGTACTTGACGAAGAGAACTTGCTCATTCCCATCGGCGGTACTTGCTGCCACTCCCCTGGCCGTAACCGAAGCATCTTTGAAAAAAGCGATATCAAAGTTCGTACTCTTTAACAAAATCCGGTTTCCTCCCTCCAGCTGCAGGTAGTAGGACGATCCCTCCTTAGGTTCGCTCAGAGCCCGAACTATTCCCGTGAAAGAAGCAAGCTGTTCATCGCCGGTACTAGTTTCCGAATCCAGCGGCGGGGTGGAAGTAGGGTTGTAAGGAGTTAAGACAATCCCGAAAACTACTCCCAGAAGCGCAAATCCCAACGCTAACGCCAGAACCAGGAGAACAATCCGGCGGCGGGGCATTGCTGACAAGCGGGTTTCCGCCGCGACGAAAGCATCTTTGAGACGGGAGAAAAACAGTGAGATTTTGGGCGAAAGGCCGCTCGGGGCGGGCTTCGTCGAAGACGAGCTATTGGCAGCCATCAAAAAAATGATATCACTAAATAAACTCCGCTTTCAGTTCCGCTTCGATAAAATCGTCTAACTCCCCATCCAAAACCGCATCGGGATGCTTGGATTCAAAACCGGTGCGCAAATCCTTGACCTGCTTGTAGGGGTGAAGGACGTAAGAACGGATCTGGTTGCCCCAGCCGGGGGTAAGGTATTCACCGCGAAGCTGGGCCTCTTTCTGGCGCCGTTCTTCTTCTGCCCGGACGAATAGTTTAGCCGTAAGCAGTTTGAGCGCAATTTCCTTATTTTTTGCTTGGTAGCGTTCCGATTGGGAAGTAGCCGTAATCCCCGTCGGCTTGTGCCGGATACGGACGGCCGTTTCCACCTTCTGCACGTTCTGCCCCCCGTGGCCGGAAGAACGGAAGGTTTCCACCTCCAGATCATCGTCCTTAACCTCCAATTCCGGTGCCTTTTCCAAAACCGGAATGACTTCCACCAAAGCAAAGGAAGTCTGCCGCAGATTTTGGGCATTGAACGGTGACTGGCGCACCAGCCGGTGGACGCCCGCCTCCCGTTTTAGATAGCCGAAGGCCAGCGGCCCCTTGATCTCAAACGTCACCGTCTTAAAACCGGCCTCCTCCCCCGGACTCTGCTCGAGAACAACCGTTTTCCAACCCCGCCTTTCGGCAAACCGCTGATACATCCTGGCCAGCATCGCCGCCCAATCCTGCGCTTCCGTCCCCCCTTGCCCGGAGTGCAGGGATAAAATCGCGTCATTCTTATCGTAGGGTTCGGATAGATAAGTCCTAAGCTCCAATTTTCCCAGCAGTTCGCGAGCGGCTTGAAGATCATCCACGGCGATCGCCAGCTCCGTCTCTTCCACCTCCCCGATCTCCCGCTTCAAATCCGCGATTTCGCGCATCACTTCTTGAGCTTTGAGGTTGTCTTTCCAGAAATCGGGGTGGCTGGATTGCGCTTCCAGATCCCGCAGGATCTTCTTCTTCTCCTCAAAATCGATTGTTTCTTTAACTTGTACCAAGCGTTTTTTTAAAGTGTCCATTTTTTTATCTCGGCAGGAAATTAAGGTCGAGGGTGACGGTCTGCCCCTCCTTGATCTCCCCCGTCAGGATTTTGGTCGCCAGCGGAGCCTCCACCATATCCTGCATCACCCTGGTCAGAGGGCGGGCGCCCCAGGCCGGCGCGTAGCCCAGCTCGGCGATCTTAGCCGTAAACTCGGGGGTTGCCGCAAGCTTGATGCTCTTCGCGGCCAAATCTTTCTCCAAGCTTTTCACTTTGAGCTCCACAATTTTCGCGAGATGCTCATGGGAAAGCGGTTTGAAGATCATCACCGCATCAAACCGGTTCAAAAGCTCCGGCGGAAAGATCCCGCGCAGATGCTCCAAAAACTCGGTCTTAAACTGCTCCACGCTCCTCCCGGCCGTGAGCTGGTCCTGAATATACTTCGTCCCCGCGTTGGAAGTGGCGATGATGATGGTATTGGTAAAGTCCACCGTCTCCCCTTTCCCATCCGTCAGGCGCCCGTCGTCAAAAACCTGCAGAAAAATGTTGAGAATCTGGGGATGGGCTTTCTCAAACTCATCCAAAAGAACCAGCGAGAACGGCCGTTGGCGAATCGCCTCGGTGAGTTGGCCAGGCTCCGGAGCTTCCGACCCCGGAGGCGCGCCGACCAGCCGGTAGATGTTTTTGAGATCGGCAAACTCCGACATATCCACCCGCACCAGCGCTTCCTTTCCTCCGAAATATGTTTTGGCGAGAACTTTGGACAATTCGGTCTTCCCAACCCCGGTCGGTCCCACAAACAAGAACGTCGCAATCGGCTTTTCCTCCTCGCGGATGCCGGCCCGAGCCCGCCGCAGAGCGTCGGAAACTCCTTTTACGGCTTCCTCCTGGTCAATCAAGCCTTTGTGAATGGTTCCCTCCAGATTAAGCAGTTCTTTGGCCTCTCTTTGGGTAATTTTCGTCACCGGGACTTTCGTCTTCTCGGAAATAAGCACCGCGATTTCCTCCTCCCCGACCGCCCCTCCCCCGGTGCTTTGCTTAGCTAACACAGCTTCTTCCAAAAGATCCAACGCCTTATCCGGCAAAACCCGCTCGTAAATGAGCCGATCCGACATCTCCACGGCGGTTCGGATCGCCGGGGAGGTAACTTGAACCGGCTTGCGCTCCTTGCGGCTCTTTTTCTCAAAACCCAGCACCTGGTATTCCAAAACTTCGATGCTGTCTTCCCGGGTCGCCGTCGGCACTTCCACCAGCTCAAAAACGGCGGAGAAGGCGTCGTTCGGAGAGATGTATTTGCGGTAGTTTTCCCAGGAGGTCGCCCCGATCAGCTGAAACTTTCCGGTCTCAAGGTGGGGACGGATAGAGTTAAAAACAAACGACGTTTGCGCCTCCGCTCCAGATAGAATCAGGTTGTGGATCTCATCAATGAAAAGAATAATCCCCCGGGAAACCTCGATTTCATCCAAAATATGCTGGATCCGTTCCCCCAGTTCTCCTTCCGTCGGCGTGCCGGCCACCAACGCTCCCACATCCAGCTGGATGATCCGGCGTCCCTGCAAAGACTCAAAGCGCGCTCCCCGCACCACCTCTTGCGCAATCCCCTCCACCAAAGAGGTCTTTCCGGATCCGGGAGGACCGACCAAAAGGGCATTCGCCTTTCTCTCTCGGGCCAGGATTCGCGCCACTTCTTCCAGCGGCTTTTGCTTCCCCAGCATCAGCTTTAGCCGGCCGGCGGCGGCCTCCTTGGTCAAATCCATCGAGAATGTGTCCAAAGTCGGCGTCACTCTCCCCGTCCAGCCGCGGTTAACTCCCCCAATCGGGCCGACTTCATAATCTTTCTCCCAAATGAAGGGGAGATGGGTCCAATCCCGCCGCCGTTTCTCCCAGAGCAGGGTTTGCTTGACGTCTTCGGACTTCTCCCCCGCCAAGACCAGAGCCGCCGCCAAGAGATGAGAAGCGCAGAGAGATTTAAACTGCAACGAAAGAGCTAAATCGTAGGCGTTTCGATAAACCTGGTCCAAAGGAATATCTTTGAGCTTTTGGGAATCAAACTCCCCTACCCCGGAACGAAAGAGAAATTTCCGGCCGTGCCGCCCCCGCGCCGATTTCTGGAAAAGTTGGGGGGAGTCTTTGGACCAGCGGATTGCCCCGCGCGCCGATTCGCAAGCAAAATCCAGAATGTAAAAACCATCCTTCCAGGGACCCTCAATCTCAAGGTGGGGACGGCCCAACCGGTCATAGAGAGCGAATACCCAAGCGACCGCGAAAAACACAATCGCGAGGGAAGGGTAGTTAAAAAAGAGCCAGAAAGGAAAGATGAACCAAACTGCAAAGGCTCCCAGTATTCCCGCGGTTCCCAAAACAATCAAAATCGCGCCGAACACCAAACGGAAAAGGCGGAATGGGAAGCCCAGGATTCGGCCAAAAGCCGAATAATCGCCGAACAAAGGCATGAAAAGGAGCCGGGCCATCATCGTCGTTGCCGTAATTTGATCCAGATAGACAACTCCGCGCCAGATCGTTCTGGTAAAAGTGCGGACGCCCTCCACAAACCAGAAGTAAGGGAGGTAAAGTGCAGCCTTGACTAGATAAGAAGTTTCGGAAGCAGCCCGGTTGACATTGTGATGCGGCATCAGATTGATTCTACCAGTGAGCGCTTAAAGATCGCAAAGTTTCCATGTCGTCTTTGTCCGATCCGGGCGGAGTTTCGATGATAAAGGGCAAAGAAGCAAGTCGAGAGTCGTGAGTCAGGAGACGGAAGCCCTTGAGGCCGATATAGCCCTCCCCGATATTTTCGTGCCGGTCCCGGTTGGAACCTAACGGGGTTTTGCTGTCGTTGGCGTGAATTGCCACCAGTTTTTCCAACCCGATCTGCTTATCGAACTCCTTCAACATCTTGTCCAAACCGGATTTGGTGCGCAGATCATAACCGGATTCAAAGGCATGGGCGGTATCCAGACAAACCGCCAAACGCGGACTACTAACCGCTTTCACCAAAAATCCAATTTCCGCAAAATTGCTCCCGATAATCCCACCGGCGCCGGCGCTATTTTCGATAATCAGCTTGCCCGAGCCTTCGGTTTGCGCCAAAATCTGGGAGATCGCCTCCGCCACCTGACCCGCGGCGGACTTGAATCCTTTCCCTCGGTGAGAACCGACGTGGAAGATTACCCCTTCGGCCCCAATCAGCTTCCCCAACTTGAGGTATTGAACCAAGGAAGCAATCGAACTGCCCAAGATAAAGTGGTTTTCGGAGGCCAGATTAATCAGATAGATCGCGTGCAGGAAGACCGGGGCGATCCTCGCTTCTTCGCGTTTGCGGTTGAACTCCCCGATCTGTTCCAAAGGGTAAATTACACTCTGCCACTGTTGGGGAGCCGAACCGAAGATCTGGATACAGCTTGCCCCGATATCTACCGCCCGATCAATAGCTAAATCCAAGGATCCGGCAATGGAAACGTGAGCGCCAATGTTTAGCACAAGTAAATACTAACGGAAATACAAGCCAGTTTATCGATAATGTAGTCGCCTTGCGTGTAGCGCGCCTCTACGGCCTCAAGAGAGCCGATGCTGCAACTTCCTTACTTACCAGCTTAAAACCCTTCAGAGACTCTCCTAGCGATCGAGAGACCTCATCCCCAAGGTTTGGGTCTGGAAGCCCTCTTCTAAAGCCCCGAGCCTTATTTGAACCGGAAAGAATTAATTATCCGAGATACTTTGGGACGGGCGGTTTTGTAATCCGCGTCAGCGGCTTGGCCAACGAGATAAAAGACCTGCGCCCCCACTTGCACAATAAACATCTCCTGATGAGTCAGGAAAACCTTCCCATCTGAACCGGTCGCCTGATACCGATACTCGTAGCGCAGGGCGTCTTGATCATCAATCTTCTGAAAACCGATCCCCAGCTCCTCAAATTTTTGAACTTCTTTTTCGAAAGTAGCCTTTAGCTCCTTAGGGAGATCGGCGAGGTTGATTGAGTTCAGGGCCAACTTGGTACTCACATGAAAGGTGATATCGGGGTTATTTTGGTAGACCTTGACCACGATCAGTTTCTCCAAACCGCTTTCCTCTAAATTTAGATAATGCCAACCAGGGGGGGTTTTAAAAGAAAATTGGTCGTTCGAGAAAGCCAAACCCCGATTGAAAAAAAAGAAGAACCAAACCGCCAAAACTAGCAGAGGAACCGCAAGGGCCGAAACAAGCAGAAGAGTTCGGCCAGACACTTGGGATTTTTGGAAGAGTGACATGTTTCTCATTTTATCATTAGAGTAGCAAACAAAAAAACCCCTAATAAGGGGTATTTGTCGCTTTTACTTCAACCAGCCGACTAGTTCAGAGCCTCCCAAGCGTAATCGTCGTGCGTGCCGTTGGCATCCGCATCACTGGTACAGACGTAAGCGGTGCCGCTGGTCATAGCACCGGCAGTTGTGGTCGCAAAGTAGAGCTTGCCCTGGTCAGCCACCACGGCGCAGTTGCCCGCGGCAGCGAGCCCAACACCCTTCGGCATCTTAAGGGATGAGGCTCCCGAGAAGTCGACGGCGCCGGTGGCCGTCAAGGCGCCATTAGCCGTCAAGGTACCATTAGCCGTCAAGGCGGCATTAGCCGTCAAGGCGCCATTAGCCGTCAAGGCGCCATTAGCCGTCAAGGCGCCATTAGCCGTCAAGGCGGCATTAGCCGTCAAGGCGCCATTAGCCGTCAAGGAGGCACTAAAGGTCGCGGCATCGCCCACGTCCAGAGTACCGGTAAGGTCCAGATCGTCAAAGGCGACGTCGGAGGTGGTCAGGACATTCTGGTCCATATCGTAGAGCTCGTTATCACCGAAGCCCGTGTTCACGGTATCGAAGTTCGCCGCGTCGGCATCCAAAGCTCCGAGGGTGGTAGCTCCAGCGTTCAAGAGCCCGAGGGTGGAGGTGCCGGTCACGTCCAAGTCACCCATAAGGTCAGTGTCGCCCCAGACGAGAAGATCCGACCAAAAGGTGGCGTAGTCGTAAAAGTTGGCATCGTCCCAAACATTCAAGATCCCGAGGGTGGAGGTGCCGGTCACGTCCAGGGTACCCCAAAGATCAGTGTCGCCCCAGACGAGAAGATCCGCGAGGGTGGTGGATCCCGCGTTCAAGATCCCGAGGGTGGAGGTGCCGGTCACGTCGAAGTTACCCCAAACTCTAAGATCGGCGGGTTCCCAGGAGCGCCCGATTTC
>Ga0154837_105_pt1 | contig 10564 bp, 8 predicted proteins | sample Rifle2008BG16ft_FD_116141 | JGI IMG/M metagenome (GOLD analysis project Ga0154837, IMG submission 116141) | candidate division WWE3 bacterium RBG_16_52_45 | reverse complement strand
CTTCTTACGAATGGTACGAGATTCAAATACGTCAGGCATGACATTAACAGAGGGGCTGGCGCAGCGAGGAACACCGGTATAAAAAATGCCGCCGGTGAGTATATAGCACTTCTTGATTCTGACGACGAGTGGTTGCCTGAAAAGTTGGAAAAGCAGTTGCAAGTTTTCAAGGAAGCTCGGGATGAGAAGTTAGGTGCCGTGTATTCGGGGGTGGTTTATATAAAAGAAAAAGATAATCAAAAGATAGATGAGCATATGCCTAAAAGAAGAGGGTACATATTTAAGGACTTTTTGAGAAGATGCTGCATCCATGGGGGACCGGGGGTCTTTTTGATTAGGAAAGAGGTGTTTGATAAGTGTGGGTTGTTTGACGAGTGCGGGGAGTTGCGGATTGCGGACGATTACGAGATGTGGGTAAGGATTTCTAAAGACTATAAATTTGATTTTGTGAACGCCATTCTAACGCGATGTTACAGGCATGACGTTAGCATCACCGCAGCAATGACAGAGTACGATCGGGCAATTGCAGACGAATACGTGGTTAACAAGTTTAGAGAAGATTATGAGCGCGTACCTAAAATTTTAAGTCTCAAATTGTGCGGGATCGCAAGTCTTTATTGCCGGGGGGGAGATGTTAACAAGGGGAGGAAAATGTTTCTAGAATCGATTGGGGCAAACCCGTTGAATATTAGGAATTATCCTAATCTTTTTCTGTCCTATTTTGGTTCTAGTTTTTACCGAAAAATATTTAACTTTTCTTTGATATTCAGGAAGGGCTTTTCCTATACAAGAAGGCGTAATGATATGCATCGTGGTTTTTAATCTTTAGTTCTGAAGATGCACGCACAGCGGAATCATAAAATTAGCCTGTTCTATATAATTGGGACTTTCCCGGTCCTATCGGAAACTTTTATCAAGCGGGAGCTAATCGAGCTGTTCCGAGACAAAAGATTGAATATAAAAATAGTTTATTTCCGCCACGGAGATAATAAGATCCCGATTGATCCTGTTTTCCGGTCCAAACTTTGGTATTTTCGGCCCGGCCTTACCCAACTCCTTAAAGCTAACGCTGTTGAGTTCTTTAGAAAACCTTTCAAGTATTTAGATTTGCTGCGCCTGATTTTATTTGGTCGGCACCGGTCGTTTTCCACAAAATTTATCGATTTAGGGTCTTTACTTGTGGGAGCAACACTCGCCTATGAAATTCGAGGATTGGGTATTGATCAAATCCATGCCAATTTTGCAACTTGGCCGACCACGATTGCCTTAGTTGTTTCCACGCTTAACGGCATCCCGTTTACTTTTACCGGCCACGCTCATGACCTTCATTACAAGCAAATGCTGCTTCGAGAAAAGATTTCCCGCGCTAAGACTGTGGTTACCTGTACGCAGTTTAACCTTGACTATTTAATCTCGCTGGCGAGACCGGTGGATAAGAAGAAGATCTTTTGCGTTCACCACGGGATCGAATTTACCGGTTTAGAAAAAAGAAAAGTTTCGAAGAATTCCCCCCCGCTGATTTTGAGCGTGGGAAGATTAGTGCCTTTTAAGGGTTTTAATTATTTGATTGATTCTTTGGGAATTCTTAAAGCTAAGGGCGGCAAGTTTAAGGCCGTTATTATTGGAGGTGGGCAGGAAAAAGAAAACTTGAGTTGGCAAATTGAAAGGAGTGGTTTGAATAATGATGTGGAACTTTTAGGTGCGCGCCCTTTCGCGGAGGTTAAGAATTATTTTCAAAGCGCAGATGTTTTCGTGGCTCCCTCCGTTATTGCTAAGGATAATTCTTTCGACGGTATCCCCAACGTTTTGATGGAAGCGATGGCTTTTGGTGCGCCGATTGTGTCCACGAATATCTCCGGAATACCGGAGGCAGTTACGGACGGGAAGAATGGCCTTCTGGTGAAATCCGGTGATGCCTTGGCCTTGTCCAAAGCCATCGGAACTTTGCTAACTAACGAAGGGCTCCGAGACAAGTTTAGGAAGGCCGGTTACAAGCGGGTGGGGGAGATGTTTGACTTACAGAAAAATGTAGAGAGATTCAAGCAGGCGATCTTTGGGGGTATGCTTAACTAAGGCTATGTCGAGAAGGTTAAAACAATTCGTCCTCATCTTGGGGGACATTACGTTCCTCTATCTCTCCCTCTATTTGTCGTTGATGATCCGTTACGGAGCCAGTTTTGAGCCGTCTCGGTTCTGGAGAAACTTTCCCTTGTTTTCGGTGGTCTACGCAATTTGGTTAGCGGTTTTCTTTATTGCCGGACTTTACGGTATCAGGTCCGTCTGGAATATCGAGGATACACTGCGGAAATTTGTCCGGGCGATGGTCGTGAATGTTTCAGTGGCAGTCACGTTTTTTTACTTGGTTCCTTATTTTCAGATCACTCCCAAGACTGTCCTGGTCCTCGACACGATTATCTTTGCGTCTTTGTTTGGGTTATGGCGGCTCCTTTTTAGCCGGGGAATTAGGGCGGTCGGTACGGTTAGAAGTTTGGTATTGATCGGCAGCAACAAGGCTTCTCTCGAGATCGCCCGCAATCTGATCGGGCATCCGGAGCTAGGCTACGATCTGGTTGCTTTTTTCAATCCAGATAATGAGCCATCGCCCGGCTGGCTTAAAGATTCCGGGATTCTAGTCGGTAAGAATTTCTCGCAGCTTAGAAAGTTGATTAGGAGCAGAGAGATAGATTCGATCGTGGTTAGCAACGACATCTATCCTAAAATTTTCGGCGAACTTTACCGTCTGATTCCGACCGGAATTCCCATTTATAATCTCTACAGTTTTTGGGAGGATTTAAACCGCTCTATTCCGATTTCCAAAGTGGATAAGGTTTGGTTTTTGGAAAACCTGCGCGGGGTTAAAAAGAAAATCTATGAGGTTAGAAAACGGTGGCTGGATGTCCTCTTCGCGGCCATCTTAGGGGTTCCGGCTATCCTGGTTTACCCCCCGATTGCTTTGGGGGTCAAGCTTACCGATGGGGGACCGGTTTTCTACCGCCAAAAACGGGTTGGGAAAGACGGCAAGCTCTTTGAAGTAATCAAATTTAGGACGATGGTTCCGGATGCGGAAAAGCGCAAGGCCCGCTGGGCTAAGAGAAATGACCATCGAGTTACCAAATTCGGCCGGTTCCTAAGAGCAACGCGGCTGGACGAGGTTCCCCAATTGATTAATGTTTTCCGGGGGGAGATGAGTTTTGTCGGTCCGCGCCCCGAACGGCCCGAATTCGTTCAAGATTTGAGGAAACAAATTCCTCACTACGATCTGCGGCATCTGATCCGCCCCGGCATCACCGGCTGGGCGCAGATTAATTTTCCCTACGGCGCCTCCGAGGAAGACGCCCGCAAAAAGCTGTGCTACGATCTCTACTACCTTAAACACCGTTCTCTACTGCTGGATACCGAAATCCTCCTCAAAACTTTTGAGGTTGTTCTATCTGCTAAAGGCAGGTAGTTCTTGCGAACAAATTCTAAATACTAAGCACTAAATTCTAAATAAGTACAAATGATCAAAACTTCAAATTCAAAACAATACGATCTCGAGGAGAGAACATTAAACTTTGCAAAGGCAGTTCGAGATTTTGTGGGAAAACTTCCAAAGATGGCAGCTAACTTTGAATATATTAAGCAGCTTATTAGATCAAGCGGATCAGTTGGTGCAAATTATATTGAAGCTAAAGAAAGCCGTTATTGGCTTAATCTTATGGATATTGGCAAAGACTTAGATTTGGATTTAGAACGTGAAGAACTGATTAGTGAGGCAACCCAGCTCACAAAAATTTTTGGGAGCATTGTAGAAAGTTCTAAATAGTTTGTTTTGGGTTTGGAATTTTCTGATTTATTTAGTATTTCGGATTTAGAATTTAGGATTTCTCCCCAATTGCTAAAATTGGGGAGATATGCGCATCGGAATTGACGCTCGGATCTGGGGTTCCTACGGCCGCGGGGTGGGGAGGTACATCCAGAATTTAGTTGAGAACCTCGAAAGAGTCGATCGCAAAAACCACTACTTCATCTTTTTGCGAGAAAACGGATTTAACTCTTACCGGCCGAAAAGCAAAAATTTCCATAAGGTTTTAGCGGATGTTCCTTGGTATGGGGCGCAGGAGCAGGTGATAATGCCGGGAATCTTTTCCGCTTCGAATCTTGATCTTTTGCACATTCCGCATTTTAATGCCCCCCTCTTATACCGAGGAAAGATGGTCGTGACGATCCATGATTTGACGATGCTCAAGTTCGGGGGGAAGGAAACCTCGACTCTTCCGGCTCCCGTTTTCTTTGTCAAGCGGGTCGGATTGCGGTTGGTAACCGAAAGCGCGGCCCGAAGGGCTTCGGCGGTGATTGTTCTTTCCCAGTTTGTTAAGGACGATGTGGCAAAAACTTTCGGAATTTCCTCTAAGAATATTTTTGTGACTTATGAGTCCGGGATCTTGGCGGGAAAGGGGCGGGCCGATCGGGAACGTGAGATTGAAAACGTGCTCGAAAAGTACCGGATTACCAAGCCGTATTTCCTTTACGTTGGCGCTTTCTATCCGCACAAGAATGTCGATCGGCTGGTTGAGGCGGTGAAAATTCTGAACGAAAAATTGAAAAAACCGGCCCAGCTGGTTTTAGCGGGCGGGAAGGATGCTTTTCTGGAAAAAGTTGTCCGCAAAGCCTTGGCAGTGGGGGCGTTAAGGTACATCTCTCTAACCGATCATGTCACCGACGCTGATCTGATTGATCTCTATCTGGAATCCGAAGCTTATGTCCAGCCGTCTTTGTCGGAAGGTTTTGGCCTACAGACGGTGGAGGCAATGGCGTTGGGGATACCGGTGGTCCAATCCAATGCTTCCTGCCTGCCGGAGATCGCAGGAGAGGCGGCGCTGTATTTTGATCCCTACGACCCGCGGGATATGGCGGCCAAGCTCGATAAGGTTTTAACCAGCGCAACCTTGAGGAAAAAGCTGATCTCCAAAGGCCTCAAGCGGGCTAAGGACTTTTCGTGGGAAAAGATGGCTCGGGAAACCCTCGCGGTTTATAGAAAAGCAGCTAAATGAGGATTTTAATTACCGGCGGAGCCGGCTTCATCGGCAGTCACCTGACGGACGCCCTGATCGAGGGTGGCCACGCCGTTGCGGTGATCGACAACCTCTCCACCGGGGTGGGGGGCAACCTCAACCCCCAAGCCAAATTTTACGAAACCGATATTCTGAACGCCCCCGCCTTGGAGGAGATTTTTGTAAAGGAGAAGCCTGAGGCGGTCTTCCACCTCGCTGCCCACATCGATCTGCGGGAGTCGTTCCTGGACCCGGCTTACGACGCTCAGAATAATATCGTTGGAACCCTCAATCTTCTTAGGCGGATGGCCGATTTCAAGGTTCCCAAGATTATTTTTTCCTCAACCGGCGGGGCGATCTACGGTGAGGCCGAACGGATTCCCACTCCGGAAACATACCACGCAATTCCGGCTTCCCCCTACGGCATTTCCAAACTGGCGGTCGAGTACTACTTGGACGTTTGGCGGAAACTGTACGGAATCGAATACATTGCTCTGCGCTACTCCAACGTTTACGGCCCGCGGCAGGGAGGGAAGGGCGAGGCCGGAGTAACCGCGATCTTTGCCAAGAAGATGCTGAAGGGCGAGCCGATCGAGGTTTTTGGTGATGGAAAACAGACCCGCGATTACGTCTACGTAGCGGATGTGGTTGCGGCTAATCTAGCCGCTTGGGATTTAAAAGGAGGCGGGGTTTTCAACATTGCGACCGGTGTTGAGACGAGTGTAAACGAGATCTACGAAAAAATATCCAAGCTTCTGGGCTATACTGCTTCTGCCGTTCCGGCCCCGGCCGTTAAAGGGGAAATTTCTCGGAGCGCACTCGACACCTCCAAAGCCAAGAAGGAATTGGGTTGGGAGCCTCGGGTTTCCTTGGACGAGGGTTTGAGCAGGACGATGGAGTTTTTCAAGTAATCAAATGCCGGATCTTCCTAACAGTTTGAAAAATCTTAGAGTGGCGGTCGGCCACGACGATTTGACCGTGCCCTTCGAGGGCGGAGGCAAAGTCTTTTCAGCGATTGCAGAATCTTTTCCCAATGCCGATATCTTTACGAGCATGGCTAACCCCGAGCGGCTGACGGAATTCTCAGGAAGAAAAGTTTTGACTACCTTCATGCAAAAGATTCCGATGAAACGCAAGCTTCAAAAGGCGCTTTTCTTGCTCTATCCGCTCGCCTTCGAGTCGCTCGATTTGTCCAACTACGACCTGGTGATTTCTTCTTCGGCCCGGTTTGCCCACGGAGTGGTTACCCGCCCGGAGACGAAACACGTTTGTTACATGCACAGTCCCGGAAGAATGTTTTGGGAGCCGGAATCCTATTTCTCTGATAGTCCGACATTGGGGAAAATTCTTACTCCGGCCCTTTCTTACCTTCGCCTGTGGGACCACACCGCCGCGCAAAGGGTGGATCAATTTATCGCCAATTCCAAGAACATTGCGGGTAAGATCAAGAGGTATTACGGGCGCGACGCCGAGGTTGTTTACCCGTTTGTAGATCTAGAAAGATTTCAGGCAATAGGCAGTAAGGTAGATAGGCAGGGAGGTAGTTACTTTCGCGATAGCGAAATTACAACCGAGTCTAAGCGAGGACAGTATTTCCTCGTTGTGACGAGGTTAGCGCCGTGGAAGCGGGTAGAGATTGCGGTGGGAGCGGCCAATGAGGCTGGTGCAAAGCTAAAGGTAGTCGGTATTGGTCCGGATGAAAAAAGATTAAGGAAGATGGCCGGCCCCGGGGTGGAGATTTTGGGAGGTGTGCCGGATGACCAACTCACGGAGCTCTACCAAAACTGCTCTGCTTTGATTATGACCCAAGAGGAGGACTTTGGAATCACTTCATTGGAAGCGCAGGCTTGCGGGAAGCCGGTGATCGCTTACGGTGCAGGAGGAGCGCTGGAAACGATCGTGGCCGGCCCCGTAAAAGCGAAAACGCTCACGGGGCAGGGTCAGACCGGGGAGTTCTTCACGCCGCAAGCTGCCGATGCACTGGCGAAAATCCTTAAGGAATTCGATCCGAAGAGATACCGCCCGGAAGATTGCCGAGCCAACGCCGAGAGGTTTAGCAAAGAACGCTTCCAGAGAGAGCTGATCAAGGTTGTTGAACGCGTGATCGAGGTTTAGAATTACCTGACTGATGGTTGCCTTTTACCAAAACCGCATTTACCCGGTCGTAAAGCGCCTAATCGATCTCGTGGCTGCGGTTGTCGGGATCGTGGTTTCCAGTCCGGTGATGGTTGCGATCTTAATTGCCAGGAGAATGGAACGGCCGACGAAGGTGATTTTTTTCCAAACGCGAATGGGTAAGGATGGGAAGCTGTTCAAACTCTACAAATTTTCTTCAATGACGACCACTACCGACGAGGAGGAGCAGGAGTACTTCCGGAAGCTGGAAAATGAGAACCCCGAACTAATGGAAGAGTATCGGCGGAGCAACTTTAAATTCAAAGACGATCCGAGGATCACGAAAGTCGGAAAGTTCATTCGCCGTTTCAGCATTGATGAGCTGCCCCAGTTTTTTAATGTTCTGCGGGGGGAAATGTCGCTGGTTGGTCCCCGCGCCTACAAACCCGATGAAATCGAACACCAGAGGAAAACATATCCGGATTGCGAGAAGGATATTTTGGCTCTTTTGACGATCAAGCCGGGGGTTACCGGCCTCTGGCAAGTCTCGGGGCGTTCCGAGTTGGATTTTCCGCAGAGAGTTAAGCTGGACGCCGCTTACGCCCGCCGCCGCTCCCTCCTCGAAGATTTTCGAATTATCCTCAAAACCCCGTTCGCGATGCTTGGGGGGAGAGGGGCGTATTAAGTGGAACTTTTAGACCAGTCTTCCAGAAAAAAATCTCCGCCGCACGATCTTCTTCCCGCCGTTCCTTTTCGAAAGCGCCTCCTAGGAAAAAAGCGGCGTTGGGTTGCCCTAGGGATTCTTCTCGTCCTGCTTTTATCCGTTGCTCTTCCCGCGGGGGCCTTGGTTTATCTCTTTTTCCAAGTTCGGGAATTCCCGGCGTTGGGGAACGAACTGAATGGCGCCATTACAAGTCAGGATCTGCCCCGGATTGAAGCATCGCTCGGGGCAATCGACTCCCAGTTGAAAAAAGCCGAAACCGCTTTTTCCAGTATGTTCGTTTTGCGGTTGATCCCTTGGGTGGGGGACTACTACCGCGATGGGATTCACGCGCTTAAGGCGGCGCGTTTGGCGGTGGATACCGGCGAGGAGATTGCTGCGGTCTTAGGTCCCTACAAAGAGAATCTCGGTTTAGGGCCGGGTTTTGGCAGTCAGATCACGGTGGAACAGCGTTTGCAAAATCTGCTGGACACCCTCCCGCCTCTCGCGGATAAACTGGATCTCGTTTGGACAAACATTCCCCTCATTAAAGAGGAGCTGCAGGGCATAAATTCCTTCCGCTATCCGGAAGATTTCCGCGGCATCAAAGTTCGCTTCTGGCTGAGTGAGGCGCAGAAGATTTTGGACGAGGTCGAGCCGCTTGTTTTGCGGGGGCGGGAGATTTTGGAGATTGCCCCGGCTTTATTAGGATCGCCAAAGAGGACCTATTTGGTCCTTTTTCAAAATGCGGCGGAGCTGCGCCCGACCGGCGGCTTTATTACGGGCTTCTCGCTCCTTACGGTTAATGGGGGGAGAGTGACCGCCAACGACTTCCATAGCGGAGCTTACTTCGCCGACAATTACCCTCCCGAGTTGGGAGTTGCTCCTCCTCCGGTAATGAAATACCTCAACGTCTACAAATGGCATTTTCAGGACTCCAATTTTTCGCCGGATTTTCCCACTACTGCCAAAACGATTTTGGGGGCTTGGAAAAAATCTCCGCTGCCTAAGGTTTCGGGGGTGGTGGCGATCAACACCCAAATCGCCGCGGATCTCCTTAATTTAACCGGACCCGTGCGGATTTCGGGGTACGACTTGGATTTGGCAAACACCGGCCTTCCCGAGGATTGCCGGCAAGGCGGACAGAACTTCACGAGCGTGAATTTGATTTGCCGGCTGGAGTTCTACGTCGAAAAATCTCCGCCCGGGAGCAGCGGGACCGAGGCGCGCAAGAAGATTCTAGATCTAGTTTCCGATGCGGTCATCAAAAAGATCTCCAACTCTTCCGCCGAGATTTGGCCCAAGTTAGTAGATTTCGTTTTCAAGCATCTGCAGCAAAAGAATTTGATGATCTTCTCGTCCGCCGAGAACGAGCAGAAGTTTGTTTCTGATCTGGGGTACGCCGGGGAAGTTCGAGATGCCTCCAATGACTATCTCTACATCAACGACAGCAATTTTGGCGGTCTCAAGACCAACCTTTACCTGAAAGAAGAGGTGGAGCAGAGTTTGCAGAAGCTGGAGGATGGGACCTGGCGCAAGACGGTTGATATTAAGTACCGCAACCCGGTTCCATTCGATGGGTGGCTCTCGGGCTACTACAAGGATTTTGTTCGGATTTATGTGCCTCAGGGAACCAAACTGGTTTCAGTGAGCGGGGCTTTGCAAATCTGGACTAATCGTGATCAGTGGTCGACAACTATTCAAAATGCGGCCGGGTGGGGGGAATTCGGGAAGACGGTTTTTGGCGCCTATTTTGCGGTTTTGCCGCAGAGAGATTACACGCTCACTTTTGTCTATGACCTGCCGTCCTCCGTCTCCAAGGCTATTGATGATTCGGGGGAGTACCGCCTGCTTTTACAGAAGCAATCTGGCACAAATATAGGTCTTGTGAAGGTCCAGATAGGTGATACGATGGAATCTGTAAACCTTTCCCAAGACCGGGAAATCACGCTTACCTTGGGAAGGTAACTCAGGGGCTTTTACAGCCTGTCCATATGCCAACCTACCGCGAAGAAGGAATCGTCATCCGCAAGAAAGATTTTGGTGAGGCCGACAAGATCTTAACCATCTACACCCGCGACCGAGGACGCGTGGTTGCTTTTGCACCCGGCGCCCGCCGGATTACCTCTCGCAAAGCCTCCGCGACCGAACTTTTTACCCACGGCATTTATTTTCTCTCTCAAGGTAAGGAGATGGACACGATTACCGAGAGCGAAGTTCTTAATTCCTTCTATCCTCTCCGCGACGACCTGACGAAGGCGGCGCTGGCCTTTTATTTGGCGGAATTACTGGGGTATTTGGTGGTAGACAGCCAGCCGAATTACCCGGTTTACCGGCTTTTTCTGGAGTCGATCTCGCTCCTCTCGCGTGCCAAGCGCCGGCACGAGCTTTGGATCCGCGCTTTTGAGATCAAGGCGCTTACCCAACTTGGGTTCGGACCGGAATTGTTTCAGTGTTCCCACTGCACCGAGCCGCTTTCGGCGGAGAAATATTTTCAGGCCGGTTTGGGGGGGATGGTCTGTCGGGAATGCTTCGAAGACGGAATTTTGCTTACCGATGAACAACTGCTCTTCGTTCGGGATTTGGCGCGCTTGAATTGGAACGAGCTTTCGCGCCTGCGCTTTGAGGATCACCATCTCACCGACGCCGAGAAGATTTTGGGTTACTATCTCCGCGAGGTCTTGGAAAAAGAAATCGCCGCGGCCGATTTCGTGAA
>Ga0154837_125_pt2 | contig 10630 bp, 9 predicted proteins | sample Rifle2008BG16ft_FD_116141 | JGI IMG/M metagenome (GOLD analysis project Ga0154837, IMG submission 116141) | candidate division WWE3 bacterium RBG_16_52_45 | reverse complement strand
CTGGGCGATCTTCACGTTTTGCGCGCTGGCTTCTTGTACCATGGTCGCGTTGCTGACGGACAGCTTACCGACCGCGGCGGCCAGGATGCTGCTGGTCTGGTACTGAACAGCGTTGAAGGCGACGGCTCCCAGCAGGGCAGCACCGATAAGCAATCGCAGCCAATTGACCTTCAGGAAAACGGAAAAGCGTTTCAGGATGTTCTTCACCGCTTACCTCCTTTTGGAGAACGGATTAAGGGCGCGGTTGAGTCCGTCGCCCAGGAAGTTGAAGGCCAGAATGATCACTCCAATCACCAATCCGGGAATCCAAACGAGCATCGGTCTGGTTCTCCAGAACGCATAGTTGGTAAAGATCATGGCTCCCCAGGAAGGATTGGGTGGCCTAATCCCAATCCCCAAGAACGAGAGGAACGCTTCGGAGAGGATGATCCCTCCTGCCCCCATCGACAGAGATACGATGATCGGGCTGGCGGCGTTGGGGAGAATATGGCGGAAGATCAACCGCCAATTTGAAGCGCCAAGACAGCGCGCCGCGTCGATGTAGTCCCGCTCCTTGATGGATAGGAATTGCCCCCTTACAAGCCGGGCTCCTCCTGCCCATCCGATAAGAGACAGGGTCACGACAACGACGATGTAGTCAATGTATCCCCCTTTGACTAAGGGATCTAAGGCCGCAATACTTCGTGAGATCTGATCAATTCTTGGTCCGAGTGTTGACGCCAGGAAAAAGATCAAGAGCATTCCCGGAAAAGCAAACAGGATATCGGCGATTCTCATGACAATTGTGTCCACAATCCCGCCGAAGTACCCCGTGATGGCACCCAGGAATATTCCCACAGGCGTTCCAAGGGCCAGTGACACTACTACCACGAAAGAAGCGGTCCTGGCTCCCCAAACGATCCTGGAGAAGATATCTCGCCCCAACTGATCCGTTCCCAGGAGGTGTTCCCGGGAGACAGGCTGTTCAGCCGCATCAAGGTTCTGGTCCTTGTAGCCGTAGGGAGCGATGAGCGGAGCAAAAATCCCCGTGACAAGGAGGATGACAACGATCGTCAATCCGAAAAGCGCCAACCGATCGTGCCCAAGCCCTCGCAGTACTTCTTTTAAGTTCATTGGGGCCTCCGAATCCTTGGATCAATGGCGAAGTAGAGGAAATCTACCAGTAAGTTGCTCACGATAAAGGCAAGCGCGCCTAAAATCGTGAACGCCATGATCATCGGGTAATCCCGGGCGGTAAAGACTTGGAGAGCCAGTTGGCCGCAGCCGGGGATGCCAAAGAGCAACTCGGTAACGAAGGCTCCTCCCACGAGTGATCCCAGCATCAACCCGACGATCGTCATGACCGGGATCAAGGCGTTGGGTAGGATATGACTGAACATGATCCTTCCTTCCAGAAGTCCTTTGGCCCTTGCGGTCGTGACGTACATCTCCGAGATCGTTGTCAGAACCGCCGCTCTTGTTTGTCTAACCATGACGGCTAACGGTCCGATCCCTAGAACGATGGCGGGAAGAATGACCTTCGTTGAGAAGATCCCATCCCAACCACCGGGGGGAAGAACATGAACCTTGACCGCCAAGAAGTACAAAAGAATGGGAGCGATGGCAAACACGGGCATGGAGATGCCGACGACCACGGTTAAAACGATGATCCGGTCTATCGGCGTGTTTTCTTTGTAGGCCGCGAGGATTCCTAGGAGCACGCCTAAAGGAATGCTCCACCCCAATGCCACCGCGTTGAGCGGGGCGGAAACCCCCAGACATCTGCCGATCAGCCGCGAGACGGGTTGCCCGCGGTATTTGAGCGATGTCCCAAGGTCTCCTTGGAGAAACTTGGATATGTACCCTGTGTACTGCACCATCAGCGGCCGGTCTAGGCCCAGCTCATGGCGAAGTCGCACCACGGTTTCGGGGTTGGCGTGTTGACCAAGCATCAGTTGTACAGGATCGCCCGGCCCGTAAACACCCAAGACAAAGACCAGAAATGTGATCACTGCCAGAAGCACCGGAATCCAAAGTACGCGCTTTACCAGGTAGCCGTACATGGATATTTTCCTCCTTTCCTTTTCTATTTTTGTTTAGTAACGTGCTTTCGAGTGAAGGTTTCCCGAATTGCACGGGAGGAGAACTTTTACCTTCAAAGAAACCCACCCCCACCGCCTAAGCGGAATGAAGGTGGGTTTATGCTAAAGCTTACGGTTCAATTGAGACGTACTTGAACCGTTCCAGAACCAAGGGCGGGTTGAACAAACCCTTAACCCAGGGCTTGATGAGAATGTAGGACTTGCCGTGGCTGGTAGTTAGCCAGGCCGCATCCTCAACGATGAGCCGTTCCACTTGACGATACAGCTCAACTCGAAGATCGGGATCCGATTCCACCGCAGCCAGGTCGAGCAGCCGATCGACTTCGGGGTTGTCGTAGCCCACCTTGTTGTCGAGCGACTGGCTGTGGAAAAGGATCTCCAAGAAGTTCTGGGCGTCGGGGTAGTCGGCGATCCAACCCAGAGAGAACATCTGGTAGGGATTGGGCCGCTGGGCGACGTCCACCAGGAAGACCGAGTACTCGGTCTGCTCCAGCAGAACTTCGACCCCGAGGTTGTTCCTCCACATCTCCAACATTGCTTCGACCGCACCGGGAGGCGCTCCGCCGCCGCCGGAAACATGCAGAACGATATCCGGCAGGTTATCCGCCGATCCGTAGGAGCTTTCGGCAATGAGCTGCCGAGCTCGTTCGGGATCGTAAGGGATTCCCTGAAAGTTTGGATCGTACCCCGGCAACCCCGGAGGTAGAATTCCAGGGGCGTATTGCAAGGCGCCCTGTAGAACTACCTGGACGATCTTCTCGCGGTCGGTGGCCATGATGAAGGCCAGGCGGACCTTGGGATCGTCAAAGGGTTTCTGATCCTGGTTGAGGGCAATGTACCCGGTTGAGAGTTCGGGAACGATCTCGAGCTCCGCGTTGAGCGGGTCATTGGGATCCGTCACGCGATCCAAGTCCTGTAGACCAACGGGGGTTGAGTCCAGCATGTCGGTCTCGTAGAGGATCATCGGTGATCCGCCGGAGATCATGAACTCGATTCGCTCCAGCTGGGGTTGCGGGTCGCCGTAGTAGTAGGTGTTGCGAACAAGGACCAGCTGCTCGCCCTGTGCGTAGCGCTCGAGCCGAAAGGGCCCCGTTCCTACCGGATCGTCCGTCCACGGGCGGTTTGGCTCGTCCTGCCCAACGTTGTCCTTTTCTAGGACGAAAGCCGTCGGATAGGTCAGCTTCGCCAGGAAGTAGTTCCGCGGCTTGTCGATGGTGATTTGGAGGGTGTAGTCGTCGATAACTTGCACACCCTGCACCTCTTCCACATTCCCGCGCAGCTTCTCGCGACAGCCGATGATATCTCCCAAGTAGGTGTCGGCCGTCGGCGAGCCGGTCTCCGGAGCGCAAGCACGCTCGATCGACCACTTGAAGTCGTTGGCCGTAACCTGTTTGCCGTTATGGAACAGCACGTCGTCTCGAAGATGGAAGGTGTAGATCTTCCCATCGTCCGAAATATCCCACGACGCGGCGATGTCAGGAACAATGTTGAGATCTCGGTCAATCATAGCCAAACCCGAGAAGATCTCCACAATGTAGCTCGCACTACCGGCGTCGGTCGCCATCTGAGGATCAAGCGTTGGCGGATCGGTACCCAGAATTCGCAAGACCGGAGGGCGCTGGCTGGAGGGTGCAGGGGTAATCCCGGACGATTCCGGTGTTACCACTGGATTTTCCGCCTTTCCGCAAGCTCCCAAAACCAAACCCAACACCAAAACCAAAGACAGAATCCGAAAACTTCTCACGTCTCCTCCTTGTTTAGTTGTATAAGCAGAGGACTGCTTGAATTATGTTTATCACGAAAACATGCTCCGGTCAAGTCGATTTGACGCCGGAAAATTTGCTTCCCATCAACTTATGGGTTAGGATGTTTATTAATTCAAAGAAAGAAGGAGAAGAGAGATGAAGACCAGGTCGCTGGCGGCCCTTGTCCTGTTGGTGGCTTTTGCTTCCTCCTGTGTTTCGGTTCCTTACCAGAGCGGGCAGATTTATATTCAACCCGCACCTGTTAACGGGAGGCCGGCCCCGGACTTTGCGGTGAGTTCCCCGGATTTGGAAGGAGTAACCAAACTATCCGACCTGCGGGGTCAGGTCGTTTTGGTTAACTTCTGGGCCAGTTGGTGCGGCTTCTGCCGGCGCGAGATGCCGATCTTTGAGAGTGCCCACCAGGAATTCAAAGACCAAGGGCTCCTGATACTGGGAGTGAACGTCGGTGAAGACTGGGACAAAGTGGAAACATTCCGCCGGGAAGTTCCCTTTTCGTTCCCGATCACCTTGGACCAGAATTCCGAGATCTTCAAGTCCTACTGGGGTGTGGGGATCCCCATGTCTTTTGTGGTCGATCGAAATGGGTTTGTGATCTACGCCTTTCGGGGTGAGATGACGGAAGAACATCTTAAGGAAGTCCTTAGGCAAGCGGGCTTCACTAACCCCTAACGATCAAAAAGCCGTGATTTCCTGATCACGGCTTTTTTCTGTTATTATTCTTCCCGTGGAAGAGAAAAATTTAGAATCACTGCGGCATTCCACCGCCCATCTTTTGGCAGCCGCGGTTAAAAATTTATGGCCTTCGGTAAAACCCACCATCGGACCGGCGATCGAAAACGGATTCTATTACGACTTTGACTTTTCCGACGTCTTCGGAAAAGCCAGCTCCGCCACCAAGGGCGGGGCGTCCTTCGGGAAAACCAAGATTTCCGAAGAAGACCTCCCAAGTATCGAGCAGAAAATGAGGGAAATATTACCCTCTTGGAAAGAGTTCAAGCGAGTTGAGGTTTCTTCAACCGAGGTTCGGAAAGAGTTTCACGACAACCCTTATAAAATTGAATTGATCGAAGAGCTGGTCCAAAATAAGGAAAAAATTTCCATCTACCAATCCGGTGATTTCCGAGATCTCTGCCGCGGCGGACACACCGACAAACCCTTTTCCGATCTCAAAAACTTCAAACTCTTGTCTATTGCCGGCGCCTACTGGAGAGGGGATGAGAAGAACCCCATGCTAACGCGGATCTACGGGACCGTTTTTCCGACCAAAGAGGAGCTGGAACGGCACCTTGCCCAATTGGAACTGGCCAAGGAACGCGATCACCGCAAGATCGGGCGCGAGATGGAGATCTTTACCCAAAGTGAAGAGGTTGGGCCGGGACTGGTCCTCTGGATGCCCAAGGGGAACATCATTAAGGAACAACTCGAGAACTGGGCCAAGCAAACCGAAGAAGAGTGGGGATACCAGCGCGTAACCACCCCCCACATCACGAAATCCGGGCTTTATCACATCTCGGGTCACCTACCTTACTACAAAGACGACATGTATCCGCCGATGAAGGTAGACGACAACGAGGAGTATTATCTCAAGCCGATGAACTGCCCCCACCACCATCTGATTTACGCTGCCCGTCCCCGAAGTTACCGGGAATTGCCACTCCGACTGGCGGAGTTCGGCACCTGCTATCGCTACGAGGCGGCCGGAGAGCTTTTCGGGCTTTTGCGGGTGCGGGGGTTCGCTCAAAACGATTCCCACATTTACTGTACTCTGGATCAAGCCGTGGATGAATTTGTGGCGGTGATGAAGCTCCACGAATACTATTACCGGAGTTTGGGCATCACCGACTACTATCTGGAGATGGGACTCCGCGATCCGAAAAAGAAAGCCAAGTACCACGGCGACGAGAAGATGTGGAAACTAGCCGAAAAATTGATGAGGGAGGCGGTTTCCAAACTGGATATTAAGATGATCGAAAAGACCGGGAGCGCCGCTTTCTACGGTCCGAAAATCGACTTCATTATCCGCTCTTCGGTCGGGCGCGAATTCGCCATCTCCACTAATCAAATTGATCTCTACATGGGGGACAGGTTCAAATTGAAATACGCCGATAAAGACGGGAAAGAAAAAACTCCGGTCATTATCCATCGGGCTCCGCTCGGGTCTCACGAGCGGTTTATCGGATTCTTGATTGAGCACTTCGGGGGGGATTTTCCCGTTTGGTTGGCGCCGGTTCAAGCGATGGTTATTCCGATCTCGGAAAAATTCGAGAAATATGGTCAAGAAGTCGAGGGAGTTTTCAAAAGCAGCGGTATTCGGGTCCAACTCGACAATCGGGACGAAAAGATGCAGGCAAAGATCAGAGACGCGCAGTTGCAGAAGATACCATACATGCTGATCATTGGGGAAAGAGAGGAGAAAGGGAAGTCGGTTTCGGTGCGTTTGCGGGACGGCCGCGATCTCAAAGAGCATAAACTCCAAGAGGTGGCAGAAAAAATCGCGGAAATTATTGGGACCCGCGGCCTTGATATATGGAATGAGTAAAAAACCTTCTTATCGCATCAATGAAAGGATTCGGGCTTCGCAAGTGCGGGTGATCGCCGAGGATGGTCAGCAATTAGGAGTGATGGGCACGGTCGAAGCACTAAAATCCGCCCGGGAAAAAGAATTAGATCTAGTCGAAGTAGCACCCTTCGCCCAGCCCCCGGTCGTCCGGATTGTTAACTATAAGCGCTGGCTTTTTGAGCGCGAAAAACAGAAAGGGGAGGCGAGCGAAAAAAGGAGTGAACTCAAAGAGCTTCGCTTCCGCCCCAACATTGGTGAGAATGACCTGCGATTGCGCGCTCGGCGCGCCGAGGATTTCCTCCAAGCGGGAGATAAGGTAAAATTAACCGTTGTTTTCCGGGGGAGGGAAGCGGCCCATCCCGAGCTCGGGCTGGAAAAGATTCGGTTGATTACTGATATGCTCAAAGAGTTTGGGAAGATGGAGAAAGAACCGGCGAGGTTTGATCGAGGTTACGAAGTGATGATCCTCCCGATTAAAAAAAGTGCCTAAAGCAAAAGTTTCGAAAACAATTACGGGACGATTTAAGATTACGGCCGGAGGCAAGGTTCTCCACTTGAGTGGGGGATTGAAACACCGGCGTTCCAAAGAAAGGGCCAGTTTGGTGGCTCGGGGTGGAGGAGAAAAGCTGATCAGCAGGGCCGATCGCCGGCATCTCAGAAGAGTGTTAGGAGTATAAACTAGAGAAACAAAAATGGACGCTCTGAGGAAACAGAGCTAGCATTTTGAAGAAACAAAATGGCAAAAGCAAAAGGCAGCATTACTGCCAGAAGACACAAAAAAATATTGAAGATGGCCAAGGGCTACCGCGGGGCGCGGAGAAAGCAGTACCGGCGGGCTAAAGAAGCGGTTCTCCATGCCGGTCAATACGCGTTTGCCGGACGCCGGCTGCGCCGGAGAGATTTCCGCACGCTTTGGATTAGCCGAATCAACGCGGCTCTAAAACCCTATGGAATAAGCTACAGCAAGTTCATCGCCCTGCTCAAAAAAGCGGAGATCAACCTTGACCGCAAGATCCTTTCCCAGCTGGCGCTGGCAGAACCGGAATCGTTCAAGGCGCTCGTCGAGAAGGTAATTTCCGCTCCGCGGAAAGTAACCAAAGATGGGCGGTCGCCTAAGGCGACCTAGCATTTTCGCTTTGCTCAAATGGACGGCTTGAAAAGAAACAAACCTAGCATTGTTCGTTATCACTCACAATGAACGTTGTCGAATCCGAAGTAAAAGCCTTAGAAGAGATCGCCCGGGCTTCCTCCCTTGCCGATCTGGAAGAAGTGCGCCTTCGCCACCTGGGAAGAAACGGGGTTATAAATCAACTCTTGAGTGAAATACCTGAGCTTCCCCGCCAGGAAGATCGCAAAACAGCCGGGGGTTTAATTAATTCGGTAAAAGAAAAGATCGAAAACGCTCTTGAAGAAAAAGATCGGGAACTCAAGAAAAAAGATTTAAAGGAAATCGACCGTTCCTCGTTCGACATCACCTCTCCCGGGATTTCCCCGCATGTTGGTTCAATCCATCCCCTGACCCAGTTTCGGGAGTTCGTTCGGGATACGTTTTCTCGCTTGGGATTTGAAGAGGCTTACGCCCCTCATTTGGAAGAGGACGAGTACAACTTTGGCCTTTTGAACATTCCTCCCGATCATCCATCCCGAGATCTTTGGGACACGCTTTATCTGGAAGACGGGCGAGCGATGCGCACCCATACTTCCAATATGCAGGTTCGAGAGATGCGCCGGCGCAAACCGCCGATCCGGGTAATGACTTTTGACCGCTGCTTTCGTTATGAGAACGTGGATCCTCATCACAGCCACACCTTTACTCAATTCGAGGTTCTCTACGTCGACAAAGACGTTTCAATGGGTCAGCTCCGTTTTCTCTCCGATCTCTTCCTCAAGCTGGTCTTGGGAGAAAAAACCAAAACCCGCTTCCGGCCTAAGTATTACCCCTTTGTGGAGCCGGGCGTCGGGGTAGACGCCCTCTGTCCCTTCTGCGAAGGAAAGGGTTGCCGGGTTTGCGGAATGGAAGGCTGGTTCGAGATTGCGGGAGCGGGGTTGGTTCACCCCCAAGTTCTCCGCAACGGGGGAATTGATCCGAAAGTATACTCCGGACTTGCTTGGGGATTCGGTCCGGACCGGATGCTGATGATCAAACTGGGAATCGAAGACATTCGCTATTTTTATGAAGGGGATTTGAGATTCGCGAAACAGTTCTAAGATGCTGATTCCCTATTCTTGGCTCAGAGAATTCATTAACTTAAGAAAACCAATCGAGCAGGTTGCCGGCGATCTTTCTTTAGCCGTGATCGGAGTGGAAGGAATCAAAAAGACCGGTGGAGAGCAGGTTTTGGATCTGAACATCACCTACAATCGGGGAGATTTGCTATCCGTAGTAGGGGTAGCAAGAGAACTGGCCGCTCTCTATGGAACGGCAATTAAGGGTCACCCCGAAAAGTTCCAACCTTCAGATCAACTTTCGCCGCTTGCCGTCAAAAATGATGTCAAGCTTTCCAAGCTTTACACGCTTACAAAGATCTCAAAACTCTCTTACAAAATTACCCCGAAACAGATCGTTTCACGGCTGGAGGAGGCGGGGATGCGGAGCGTCAATCTTTGGGCCGATCTCACCAACTATGTGATGCTGGAATGGGGACAGCCTTTTCACGCTTTTGATGCCGAAAAAGTTGCCCGCCGGGATTCCACTATTTCAATTGAAATTCGCCCAGCGAAGAAAGGGGAGAAAATTAAGACTCTGGATGGTCTAGATCGCCAGCTTACGATCGGGGATATTGTCATCGCCGATAAGAGAGGACCGATCGCAATCGCCGGAGTGATGGGGGGAGAGGAAACCGAGGTGGATGAGGGCACCACGGAAATTCTTCTGGAGGCGGCGATCTTTGATCCGCTTTCAATCCGTAGGACCGCCCGCCGTCTTGGACTCCGCTCTGAGGCCAGTAGTCGCTTCGAGCACTACCTTTCTCCAGATAACCTCTACACATCTCTCAACAAAATCCTCAATCTTTATCAAGTTTACGGGAAGGGTGTAGTTTCGGGCTTCGCTTCGATAGGGGAGAAGAACACCGAACCGTACTCCGTCGGCCTTACTCACGAAAAGCTGGCCCGGGTGGCCGGTGAAGCAATTCCGCTCCTGAAGGCTCGGATTTATTTGGAACGGCTTGGTTTCAAAGTAATGTCATCCGAGAAGGGTTTGCTGTGCTGGCCTCCCCACTTTCGGAGTGATATTAGGATTCCGGAGGACGTGGCAGAAGAGGTTTTGCGCCTGCACGGTTACGAAAACATTTTAGCCAAACCAATTCAAACTACTTTGGAAGAAGTCCGAGAGAATAAACTGGAAACTTGGCGGGACCGGACGACCTCGTTACTGGCCGATCTTGGATTTTCCGAAGCAAAGACTTATCCTTTCGTTTCAACCTTCTCGTTGATGCATCTCCAAACGGAAGGGCTTCTTCGGCTCAAAAATCCCATTTCGGTCGAAGCGGAGTACCTCCGCCCCAATTTGCTGTTTTCATTGCTCGAAGTTGCCAAGAGAAATGCGGCTCGCCGCAAAGAAGGCAAGGTCTTTGAGCTGGAAAAGATTTACCCGAAAAAAGGTGAAAGTCTCTCCTTAGGCGCGTTGATTTGGGGGGGAGAAAATCTTTTTCTGACCCTCAAGGGTGTTCTGGAAACGTTAGGGAATAAGGCAAACCTGAGATTAGAGTTTGGCCATGTGAAAGAAGAATTCTTCCATCCAATTCAAGTTGCCGAAGTGAGGGCGGGCGGAGAAAGGATTGGCGTTATTGGCACGGTCCATCCTCATTTGGCTACGGCGTTTGGTCTTCCGCAAGCGGCGTTTTTCGAAATCGATTCCGAGAGGTGCGCCAAACTTTCCCAACCGTGGGGGACTTTTGAATCGATCTCCACCTATCCTGAGATTCTTGAGGATTACTCCTTCGTCCTACCGCAGACAAAATCGTTGGCTAATCTGGTTTCTGATGTACGAACTACTTCCCCATTAGTTAATGGGGTTGAACTTAAAGATCGCTTCGAAACAGAATCCGGTGAGCGGTCAATTACGCTGCGAATCACGTTCCAATCCCCGGAGAAAGGTCTTTCCGCCGATGACGTTAAACCGATTAGAAACAAAATCAGCCAAGCGATCCAAAAGAACGGCGGGACCATTCGGGATTAGTTAACGCTCAAGGACGGCTGCTTTCAGCAACCTATCTTACTTG
>Ga0154837_122_pt2 | contig 11010 bp, 12 predicted proteins | sample Rifle2008BG16ft_FD_116141 | JGI IMG/M metagenome (GOLD analysis project Ga0154837, IMG submission 116141) | candidate division WWE3 bacterium RBG_16_52_45 | reverse complement strand
GCATGAATATCCCCAAACTTCGTTTGGACCCAGGGATCGCGCTGCGGGGAAGTGCAAGTCATCGTTAGGGGAGAATTATTAAGAAGAGGATTGCTGCCACGAGCGATGCCGGCCGCATCGATATTGATCGCGTAAGCCGAGATGGTGTGGGAATTCCCGTCCCAAATCGGGGAGACAGAAGGGAAAGTATAAGAGAACCGATGATCGGCATTTCCTCCACAGGCCGCCGCGACCCCCGCTTCGGCCGGAATATCAGCCAGGGTTGAGGCGAGAAACGTGCTTCCCTCATAAATATGGACGTTCAAGGGCTGGGTGTACTTATCTTGGTCGCAAGCCCAGCCCCGGACTAGACACTGCGCACTGCTCCCGGAGTCCCCGTCATGGTATCCTACCGGATTGTCATTGTGGTCGTAGGACACAATTAGGAGAGCGTCGTTCGCGTCAAAATCCTCCGAGGGGGGATCCCAATCACCCCAACACTGCAACGACTGCGGCGTTGGTACAATAGATTCACCGGTCGACAATACATAATTTCTGTCAGCCGCAATGTTCTTCTTACCCCAAGGGTCCCAACCGCACAGATCCGGTGATTGGGATAACCCCGGCCCCCTTGTTCCTGATGGAGCCCAGCCTCGCGACCACCACGGCGGCGGTTGCGAAGTCGGTTGGCAGTTGTCCCGCACGCTCATTTCAATGTAGTCTCCGGCCGCTACCGCAATCCCAGTGGAGCCAAACTTCAAACCGCTCGACCCCGCCGGGGTAAAGGTGCTCGTATCCATCTCCGGATAAGTTATCCCGTTGTGTTTGATCGTGATATAAACGTTATAAGTGGGACACCTAACGGAACTCCCCAAGTCGAAGCTTTTCCAGTAAATCGCTGCCACCCCGGCGTAAGGAAAGGGCCCCACGGTGGTCGGGGGGTTCGTGTTAAATCCGGATGTATACCCCAACACATCGTACGTACTTCCCAAAACAAACATCAAGAAGGCGGTAAATAAGATCGCGAGCACTTTTTGCGATAGCAAAAAACTAGAACCCGCATTGGCGGGTCGTCCTTTTAATTTGATAAGTTTGGTTGAATTATTGAACATTGTCCGTGATTTCAGCCCTCTCTACTTCCTCGGAAATCCATAGTTCATAATCTTGGCCTTTCTCATCTTTCAGGTACCCCTTCAAAATTTCCGCTTTAGCTTGGGCTTTGAAATCCGGATACTCCTCAAAGGAGGGAGGATTTTCGTGCATTTCTTTGCTCTTTTCCAAAATTTGGCCATCCGAAACTGTCAGCCCCTTGCTTTGAGCCCATTGTTCGAGAATAACTCTCTCGATCAATTTGGCTTTAACCTCTCCCTGGCCATCCAAAGAAACAGTCTCTAATCCCCAAAAATCCTGAAAGTACTTAATAGCTTCGTCGTACTCCTCGTTCGTAATCGTTACCCCATTTACGATTAATGCCGGCTCTAAACTACGATCCGGCGGGCTCAGCGGCCTCTGAATCAGGGCGGCGATAGCAATCACCGCAATCAGCAAAAGATCGATGGCCACAACCCATCTTAAAAGTCTGCTTCCCGGCGGTTTTTCCTGTGTATTTGGGGGAACAGTTTGTAATTCCATTTCTATTTGACTAGAGAAGACGATTCCGAACCGGAAAACATCACGTAATCAAAAATTTCCGATAAAGCGCTACCCGTTCGAATTACCTCAATTTTTCGGATCACTCTTCCGGAAAATCCGGTAGAGGTGATCTTACTTCCTTGGGATGGAAGACCTGGCACGGCAATTGCAATTGGGCCAACATAAAGAGGCCTTAGTCTAAGAATCTGTTGGGTCGCGGGGGTAGGAATAGTTGCCATGTAGCGGTATCCTGCGCAGGAGCCTGACCCAGGAGAAGGGTTAGAAAAATTGTTTTGGGCTCTCCGTGAGCCATCGGGGTCATAAGAGTAGCGGCTTATTAAGTAGTTCCCGCCGCTCAATCTAACATAAGCCACCGTTAGGGCGGCGTTTGCCTCTGAAGATACTGATGTTAGTGACCAGCAAACTGTCACCGCTGCGCCACCAAACCTGCTCAAAGCAAGCTCGATGGTTGAATCCCGATCTACTTTTGGTAAATCGGTTGACGAAAGTGGGGTTATCGTGTAAGTAACGTCATCGCCGCCCCCATCCAAATCAATGCTGCCCCCCGAGCAAGCGCCCCCGCCATCCAGACACAGCAATGCTTCTTCCGCCCCCGCCTCGGCAAAAGCCAACGCTTGGGCCGACTGGCCCGAGAAAGAAACCTGCCTTAGAGCCGTAATCGAACGAGAAGCTACCGAAACCCCCAAGGTTAGAGAAACTGCCATCACCAAAAGAATTAGGATTAATGCTTGTCCAGTTCGCACTTTCTGCATCGCTTTTATACTACAACTGTTCACTGTCTACTGTTTACTCGTAGGTTCGCAAAGAAACTGAAGTTGTCAGATCGGTTTTTGCCTGAAAATCAATCCGCCCCGGTACACCCAGCGGCTGCTCTAGACTGATGGTAATTCCGATCACCACGGGGCTGGTATTCAAAACATTAAAAACTAAAGAGGTAACGTTCACCCCGTTCGAGAAGTCATTATCGGAGATCAGAACCCCGTTTCGGGAAACAAACCCGTTGTCATCCGCATCGGGAGAAACAAAAGAAAAATTTACGTTACTTCCCGAGAAGTCTTTGATCACCAAAGAAGAGCCGGAAGAACCGAGGGTGGGAGAAACCACCCGACGCGCATTCCTAATTTCTTCCGCCATCTGCGCTAAAATCTTATTACCGCTGCTCTGAACTCGATTAATGATTTCCGCTTTGTTGTAGGAGCGGGTGACGTTGGAGAAAATGTCGGCGGCGATGACGCCTATGATCGAAATAATCCCGATGACGACTAAGAGTTCCAGGAGTGTAAAGCCTTTCGCTATGCTCAAGGACTTTGTCGCCTCGCTACGCTCGGAGATGAAACCTTTTTTCAGAAGACTGTTCACTGTTTGCTGTTCACTGTCAACTAAAATCATTGCCAGTCCGTCAGGTAAGTTGTTAAGTCCAAAGTATGGCTGCCGGCGGAGTCGGCCCAACCTACCGTCATCACAATTTTGATCTTTCCGGGAGAAATCAGCGAAGAGGTGAAGCTTCTGGAATAAAGATCAATCGCCTCGGATCCGGAAATGGCGTTCCACTGGGAACCGTCCCAAAAGAGCTTGTTCGTACCGGAATCCGGAAGATCGGTGAAATCTCGATCCCGGACCGAGCGGAGGGCCTCCAGCCCTTCCTGGGCGTACTGGACCGCTACGGAACGGTTTCGGGAGAGCGTCGCCGATCGGACTGCCCCCACCGCCAGAACGACCAACCCGGTAACTACAATCAGGGCGATTCCAATCGCGACGACCGCCTCAACTAGGGATTGACCTTTACGGGCACGGATCGAGCGCAGAGCTTTCAAAGATGTTCCTTTCATTAACCTTAAGATAACGTTTATCCGTTGTTCCTTGCAAATTGATTTCCACCGCTAAACAACGGGATAGGGAAGCGGCGCAAGAAGAGTCCGCCGAACCTCCCAAACAGTTTCCATCGTCGCCGGTAAAAGCTGCCGCGCCGGTCAAAACCGAAAAGATGACATTGACCGTGTCCACCGAAGAGAGCGGGTGAATCTTCAGATCGGAAACCACAATCTCGGATTCAAAACTGCGGTCGAGAACCTCGGAAGCATTGTTAAAGCTGGATCCGGTAGAAAATAGGGAAAGGGCGCCCTCGCCCTTAGCCAGGCGCACCCCCCAATTTAACCCATCAACCGAAGAATAAGCCCGGCTCTGGGCGTCCTGGATCAGAGATATCAGCTCGGCCGTGGCCTGAACAACCCTCTGGCGGCGGGAGTAGCTGTTAAAAGCAGCGGCGGAAAAACCGGCCAGAATCGCAATAATCGAGATCACGACCAAAAGTTCGATGAGGGTAAACCCATCTCGCCTGCGGCTCGATAGCTTTGTCGCCTCGCTACGCCCGGAGATGAAAGCGCGAGAGCGCTTAATTAGTAGTTCAGAGTTCATAGTTCGTAGTTCGATTCTACCAACTACTTGCTACTAACTACTAGCTACTTCCTAATCAGGGGTTCCCGACTCCGTAATTGGACGACCGCCCGAGGCGGTTCTAGTAATTCCGGAGTTAAGGGTTGCCAACTCCGAAATTATAACCGGACTCCAGAGAAACGGTGCAGGTGGTTTGGAGGGGTTCGGTGGCAGCTTCGAGTATTGCTTCCAAACAATAACCTTGGTTGGTAACGGAGCGGTAGCGGTAAGTCTGATCCTTCATAGGATCGGCGGGAAGAACCTTCGTGTAGGTTGGCACCAAAACATCCAAGGAGGTATCGATATTCTGCCACGACCCTAAGGTATCCACGTAAGCATTGTTTTCAGAATAGTAAATCTCCAGAGAATTGCGAAGCGAAGTGAGATCGCTCTGTCGTTTGGCATCTCGCGCCCTTTCTTGAGCCCTGGTGAAGGAAGCCAGGCCCACCGAGGAAAGAAGGCCAATGATTGAGATTACGACCAATAGCTCAATGAGCGTAAAGCCACGCTTAGTCAGTAGTCGGTAGTCAGTAGTCAGTAGTTTTCGATTCATTTGAGCAAAGCGAAAATGTTAGGCTTGTTTCTTTTCAAACCGTCCATTTAAAGACCCAAAACGCCAAGATACCAGTTCCAAATCTGCTCTCCAAAGAAGATAGTAGCAAAAACGGCCGGTACAAGAAAAGGCCCAAAGGCGATTCGATCCTTAAGCTTGTTCTTTCCTGACAAAACCAGCACCGTAGCCGCCGCCCCGCCCCCAACGAACGCCAAAAAGAGTTCCACCAACGCATAGGGGAAGCCCACCAAAAGAGCTGCGGCGAATCCGAGCGGGGGATCGCCTTCCCCCAAACCCTTTTTCTTAGTGATCAAACGGACCGAGAGAAAGAAAAGGAAAACCAGAAACGCGGTAAAAAGATCGGGAAGCAGCTCGTTCAGATTAAATTCCTTAAGAAACAAGCGGTAAAAGAATGCCGCCACTCCCGCAATCCAGAGAGTTTGATCAAAAATGGCTTGGGCCGAGATATCGGTGATGAAAATCGCAATCAGAGCAGAAGAAGCAACCAGCAAAGAGATAAAAGCAAGAATAATCAATAGTCGGTAGTCGGTAGTCGGTAGTTGGCTAGATGCAAGAGCTGCGAAGAGCAAACCAGTCCCGGCTTCAACAATCGGGTATTGCCAAGAGAACGGCTTTTTGCAGTAACGGCAGCGGCCGCGCAAAGCCGCAAAGGAGAGGAGGGGAATCAGGTCGAAAAAACCCAAAACGTGTTTGCAATGCTCACAGCGCGAACGGCCGGTAGGGAATTGGCCGCGAAGCAGTCGGCGGGACCAGACATTTAAAAATGACCCCACCGCAGTACCAATTATGAAATAAAAAACTAAAACAATGGTGCTCACTGTTTCCAGGTTAGCAAAATTCTAAGCACTAAATTCTAAATCCGAAACAATATCAAAATCCAAATGTCCCAATGTTCTAAACAGTTTGGGGTTTTGAATTTTGGGCATTGGTGCTTGTTTCGAATTTCGATATTCGGATTTCGTGCTTAAAGACCAAAGGACGGCTCGCTTCGCGAACCTAGCTTCGGGTCAGAGCCCGAAGTAAGTGCTTAGCCCCGGCGCGTTGCCAACTTCGTACCAAGTATTATCGTTTCCATCTTGCGCATACAGGTCGCGGTTCTTTTCCGCTTCCAGATGCGTTCGCAAAATGAAGTAAGACCCGTCCGAAATGAACTGGTATTCCCCCAGAACCTTGCTCCCTAAGACATCGGGAAAGGTTTCCCCGTTTCGGGGATCACTAGGTAAAGCGGGGAGCTGGCCGGTTATGTCCAACGGGACCCAGCCCGAGCCGTCGCTCTTGTAAGAAACCTCTACTCCCACGGTGCTGGATGGAATTCCAAAGGTGCTTTTCCCAAGCGCCTGGTTTGAGGGGAACTGGGTCTCGATCGCTTTGCGGATGGCGTCAAAATCTCCCAACCGTGTTTGATCCCGTCCCTGCTTCAGCCGTTCCAACGGGTTCATCGCCCAAAAAGCCACGGCCGCCAGGATAAAGACCAAACCCATAGAAATAGCCAGCTCTAAAACCGTTAAACCGGAATATCTGCGCATCAAAATTCAAGACTACCTCGGCAAACAGATATTGCCGCCGGAATCCACCCGCGCCTTGAACGACTTCGATTCCGGCACGAAACAGAGATGAAGAACCGTACCGGCAAGAGTTGCGCGAACCGACCCCCAAGTGTCTCGTTCTTTAAACGGAGGCTTAACCTCTCCTTCGTCAATTAGTATCTGAATCCAAACAAGATTGTTACTAACCAAATCATTATTCGGATCGCCTTGGTTCAGAGCATCCCAGGGGTATTCAAAGAACGCGGTGTAGTATCTTTCCATCGCACTCAAAAGTTCGGCGGCGTCCGATTCCTTGCCCTGGTCCCTCGCTCGGCGGATCTGCTCAACCGGGTCGATTGCGGAGAGTATCGCCACGGCCAAAATACCGATAATGGTGATGACGATCAAGAGCTCAATCAGTGTAAATCCTTTTTTAATTATCATTAATTTTCACCCCCCTTCATGTTCATCAAATTATGTTTATCAAAACTGGACGGCCGGCTCCGACCTAGCAATTCTAGTCAAACTAGAATTGTGTGGTCAGATTATAAATTGGTGTGATGATCGACAACACCAATCCTCCCACCATCACTCCTAAAACTATCAAAATAGCGGGCTCCAATGCCGTCGAGAGATTTTTCACCGATTGCTCGGCTTGAGATTCAAAGAATTCCGCCACTTTTTCCAAAACCTCATCGAGCTTGCCGGTTTCCTCTCCGACCGCAATCATTTGGGAAATTAAGGGATCAAAATTGGGATCGGCTCGGATCGGGATCGAGAGGGGAACTCCCTTCTCAACCTGTTTCTCCGCCGCCAAAATCGCATCACGATAGAGAATATTGGACATCGCCGCCGCGACGATATTAAGGGCCTGCGTAATCGGCACCCCGGCTCCGATTAAAAGTCCTAGAGTTCTGGAGAAACGAGCCAGCTCCGAGTCCTTGCTGAGCTTCCCAAAAATCGGAAACTTAAAAGCGAATGCGGCAAGTTGGTATTTTCCTTTTTCGGTTCTTAAGTAGTGGTAAGCAAGATATCCGATCAAACCGAAAAGGATCAAAACGGCCCACCAACCGTGAACCAGAATGTTGGAAATTCCAATTAGAATTTTGGTGGGGAGAGGAAGTTCAGCGCCAATATCCTCGTAGAGCGCGGTTAGGCGGGGGACCACGAAGACCATCATGATGATAAAAACCGCTAACATCGCCACTCCAATTACGGCCGGGTACACCAAAGCACCGCGAGTCTTAGACTGAAAATCGCGATCCCTTTCCGTATTTTCTGCCAGCTGGGTTAGAAGCACATCCAGTTTGCCGGAGGCTTCCCCCGCTTCCACCAAAGAAACCGTCACTTTGTCAAAAACATCGGGATACTTGGACATGCTTTTCGCTAGGGAAGACCCGCCCTGCACGTCCGCAAGCATGCCCCCCAAAACTTCTTGCATCCGCTCGGTGGTAGCTTGCACCCGTAAAATTTCTAGGGCATTGGTCAGGGGAAGGCCGGCCGAGACCATGGTTGCCAGCTGCCGGGCGAAGACGGTCTTCTCACTGATCTTAACTCCTCGGAAGCGCTGCAAAAACTGCTGGAGAAAACCACCCGCTTTCTTCTCCACCAGAGAGATAACCACGTATCTCCTCTCCCGAAGAATATCTCCCGCTAGCGTGAGATTGGGCGCCTCGACCGCTCCTGTGATTGTTTTCCCGGCGGGATCTTTGATGATGTAGTTGTAGACAGGCATCTAAATAAATCCGAAGCACGAATATCTAAATTCGAAACGTTTTGAATTTTGGTAATTGGAATTTGTTTCGGATTTAGGATTTAGGATTTCGAATTTCATGCTTTGATAAGGCGAGTTAACTCTTCCGGATGCAAAGCGTGCATCTTGGCGACTTGCGGATCGAGTTTGGCATCGTTCACCAATTGGGCCAGCGACCGCTCCAGCGAAATCATCCCTTGATCAAAGGAGGTGGCAATAACATTGTCCAACTGATGGGTTTTTCCTTCCCTAATTACCGAACGGACCGCCGGAGAGGGGAGCATGATTTCCACCGCCGGTATCAAAGTATTTCGGAGGGAAGGGACCAAGCGCTGGGCGATCACTCCCTCCAGGATCGATGCAAGCTGAACCCGCACCTGCTGCTGTTGCGATTCCGGAAAAGCATCGATAATCCGATCGACGGTCTGCGAAGCCGAATTGGTATGCAGGGTCGCAAAAACCAGATGCCCGGTTTCGGCAATCGTGATCGCGGAAGCGATCGTTTCGTAATCGCGCATTTCACCGATCATCACCACGTTCGGGTCTTCCCGCAAGGCCGACCGCAAGGCTACTTCCCAAGAGAAGGTGTCCAAATGCATCTCCCGCTGATCCACCAGCGATTTTTCTTGCGGATAGATGTATTCGATTGGATCCTCAATGGTGACAATGTGCACCGGGCGGGTTTCGTTGATCCGCTGAATCATCGCCGCGATGGTCGTAGACTTCCCGTGACCGGTAGGACCCGTAATCAGGATAAACCCCTGCGGAAGATTGCAAAATTCGCCTAGAATGCTCGGCAAGCTTAGTTCTTCAAGGGAGGGAATCTTCAGCGGAATCCGCCGTAAAGAGGCCGCCAGAAAACCGCGCTGGTGAAAAGCATTCACGCGGAAGCGGGCCGCTTCCCCGTAAGCGAAAGAGAAGTCGATCTCCTTCTGCGTTAAAAGCAGGTCTTTCTGCTCGTCCGAAACCAGCTCAAAGACCAGTTGCTCGACCTGCTCCGGCCCGAGAATCTCCGTTCCCGGCACGGGGGTGAGATCGCCGTGAACCCGCAAGGTCGGCGGCGCCCCCACCGTCAAGTGCAAATCGGAAGCGTTCAAATCGATTGTTTTTTGCAAAAGCGTTCGTACTCCTCCTGTTGTTGTAGCCATCTTAGTTAAATCCGAAATCCGAAATCCGAATATCTAAACAAATCCTAAATCCCAAATTCCAATTTTCAAAACGTTTGGGGCATTTGAATTTAGATATTTGAATTTGTTTAGGATTTCGTGCTTCGTGCTTCGAATTTGTCATGTTATTCTTTGGCTACTCTCAACACTTCCTCCACGGTCGTCGCCCCCTCCAACACTTTCATGAAACCATCCTGCACCAAAGTAATCATACCTTCTTTGACCGCCTGCTCTTCAATCTCGGAGGTGGGCCGCCGTTCCAAAACCAGCCGGGAGATCGTGTCCGACATCAAAAGCACCTCAAAGATTCCGGTCCGGCCGGAATAGCCGCTGCCGGCGCAGGTCTTGCACTCCACTCCTTTAGAACCGCCCTTGAACAAAACCAGTTTATCTTTTTTCTCGGTCTTGGTGGTTTTTACGTAGAGGGAACCCAACGTATCTTTGACCTGTTTGATGACCTCGGAGGGAGCTTCATATTCGGCTTTGCATTCGGGACAAATTCGACGCACCAGCCTCTGGGCCTCGACCGCGATAATGGTGGAAGTCAAAAGGAAGGGCTCAATCTGCATATCGATCAAGCGGGGGAGAGCGCCCGACGCCGAATTCGTGTGCAGAGTCGAAAAAACCAGGTGGCCCGTCAGCGCCGCATGCACCGCCAGCTCCGCCGTCTCACTATCCCGCACCTCCCCAACCATAATGACGTTGGGGTCCTGGCGAAGGAAAGCGCGCAAACCGGCGGCGAAAGTTAATCCGGCCACGGGATTAATTTGGGTCTGGTTGATCCCGGGGATTCGGACCTCGACCGGGTCTTCCACTGTGACAATGTTCAAGCGCGGGCTGTTGATTTTGGAAAGCGCCGCCGCCAGAGTCAGAGTCTTGCCGGACCCCGTGGGTCCGGTGGCAAGAATGATCCCGTTGGGCCGCCGCATGGAATCTTCCATCCTCTTCAGGGCGACGCCGCGCATCCCCAGTTGATCCATGGTGGGAATCTCGGCGGTTTCTTCCAAGAGCCGGATCGCCACTTTTTCTCCCAGAGAAGTCGGCATCGTCGCCACCCTCAAGTCGATCTCCCTTCCTCCCACCTCGACCTTGAAGCGCCCGTCTTGGGGAATACGTTTTTCGTCGATCTTGAGATTGGAGAGAATCTTAATGCGGGAAACGATCGAGGAATGAATCTCGAGCGGAAGAGTCAAACGCTCCTGTAAAACACCGTCGACGCGGAACCTCACCCGCGTCTTGTTCTCCGTAGGTTCGATATGGATATCGGAGGCGCGATTGCGCGCCGCGTAGGAGAGGACCGAGGAAACAATCTCGGCGACCGGAGATCGGCGCACCGTATCTTGTTCACGCTCAATATCCTTGACCTCCTCAATCTTAAGCGGCTTGCCCACCCCCGCCTCTTCCAGCGCCGCGACCACCTCTTCCCCGAGCGTCTTCCGGTATTCATGCTCGATCGTCTCAACAATTTCCTTCGCCGGCGCGATGTGGGTCTCAATCTTCAAACCGCTCCGCCGTTCCAAGAAACCGATCACCTGCAGATCCAGGGGATCGCTCATCGCGACTTTCAAGGTACTGTCGGTCTTCTCAAAGGGGATCAGGACATAACGGGAAGCGGTGTTCTGGGGAATCAGGTTCAAAATTTCCGCCGGGATATCCATCCCGGTCAGCTTCACGAACGGCACTCCGAGCACTTCTCCGAGCGCTTGCGCAAAATCCTCCGGGGAAACCAAGTTCCGCTCGGAGATCAGGTCTCCCACCGGCCGGCCCAGTTTAGCCGCATCGACTTGCAGCTCTTTGAGCTTTTCAACCGTGAGCAGATTTTTCTCCACCAGGATCTCTTCGACCCCGCGGTGATTCAATTCGGCCATTTCTACTTAAAGAATACAATTTCTCGAAGAGAAATTGCTAGCGATCTACAGATCGTGT
>Ga0154837_117_pt1 | contig 13663 bp, 8 predicted proteins | sample Rifle2008BG16ft_FD_116141 | JGI IMG/M metagenome (GOLD analysis project Ga0154837, IMG submission 116141) | candidate division WWE3 bacterium RBG_16_52_45 | reverse complement strand
ACACTTCCGGCAGCCCTCTTCATTAACGAGAGTCGCCTGGCCGCAGGTGGGGCAGATATCCCCCACTTTCTGCAGCTTTCCGACCGGAAGCTGGGGCTGAATCTCTTCGATTTTTGCCTGTTCTTTCTTCCAACCCAAATACTCCTTCAGAATTTTGGCGATCCCATCGGCCAAAGAACGGACTTTCTGGGCGCCGAAGCCCACCGCCCGTGAACCACCAATCCCATCCAGCTGGTCAATAATCGCCGCCACTCTTTCCTTCGGCTTCATCGTGGGGTCAACTCGCAAAACGAGCGAAGAAAGCCGCCCGATCGCCTCGGCATCGGCGGCGATATCGGAACCGGCCTTGCCGACGTTGATAAATACCTCCAGCGGATTGCTGTCCCCGTTTTCATTGACTGTGACAAAGGCGCTTCCGACCGGAGTGTCCACCCGGTAGGTCGAACCAACCGTGCGAGTCGGCCGGGGCTTCACCGCCAATTCTCCCTCCCTTTTTTGCTTGGTCTCTGCGGTCTCCAAAACCACCTCTTTACGCGTCCCGGTGACGTAAACGGTCAAACCCTTGCAACCCAGCTTCCAGGCCTCCAAATAGGCCTTCCGCACGTCTTCGACGGTCGCATTCGCGGGGAAATTGCAGGTTTTGGAAATGGAGTTATCAACAAAGCGCTGCATAACCGCCTGCATTTTGATGTGTTGTTCGGGGGCGATATCTTGCGAAACGACAAAAACTCGGCGGATCTCCTCCGGAACTTGCTTAATTCCCTGCACCGTCCCCTTCCGCCGAACTTCTTCATAAATGTTGTCCCGTTTACCGTGGTCTAAACCCGATTTCTCCAGCGCCCAATCAAACATCGGACTGGTGTAAGAGAGTTCTCTCTTTCCCTGGTCCTCCCCGGCCGCTTGGAAAAGCTTTCTCACGTAAGAGAGGGCAAACACCGGCTCGCAGCCATATCCTTCCGCTCCCGCGACCGTGGAAATCGTACCGGTGGGCGCGATCGTGGTTTGGGCCCCGTTTCTGATTCCGTATTTTTTGATCCCGGCCACCACCGTTTGCCAATCAATCTTCGGCCGGCCAAAATCACGCTCATAAGGGTAAAGCGGGGAGGGGGGCTGCCAAACCAATTCCTTCGGATCGTAAATCGAACCTTTGATCTTCAAGAATGGCTGGCGTTCCCGGGCTAAGTCGATCGAAGTGCGCATCGCGTGATAGCGGACAAATTCCATGATTTGCGCCGCCAGTTCCAACCCATCTTCTTCACCGTAGGAGACTCCGAGAGCGTACATCACATCGGCCAACCCCATGATCCCCAGTCCGATCCGCCGGACCGCCATCGCCGCTTCCCTGAGCTGGGGGACTTCCGGAACATAGGCGTTCACTTCGACCACATCGTCCAAAAAAACGGTGGAGAGCCGAACGGTTTCGGCCAGCTTTTCCCAATCAATTTTCCCGCGCGGAGTAAAAACCTCTCGCTTCGCTTGAGAACCTTGTCCCGCCTTCGGCGTGATGAGGTGTCTCGCTAAATTAATCGATCCCAAGCAGCAGTTTTCATACGGGCCAAGCCACTGCTCCCCGCAAGGGTTGGTTGCCTGAAGTTCATAGAGATGGGGAACAGGATTATCGCGATTGGCCGTATCCAAAAACAGGATCCCCGGCTCACCGTTGTGATGGGCTGCGGTAGTGATCTCATTAAACAATTCCTGCGCATCCACTTCCTGCCAAACCTTTTCGCCGTGGGGATTGATCAGTTTGAACTTATCGCCATTTTCCACTGCCTGCATAAATTCGTCCGTGGCTCCGACCGAAATATTGAAGTTGGAAATTTCCCCCTCTTTCTCCTTACAGTGAGTGAAAAGCCGAACGTCGGGATGGGAAACTCTGAGAACCGCCATGTTTGCTCCGCGCCGGACGCCTCCTTGAGCGATTACGCCAAAGGAGGAGTCGTACGCTTCCAAAAAACCGACCGGTCCCGTGGAACGCCCGCCGGAGCGTTTGACAAAATCCCCCCGGGGACGAAGCTCCGAAAAAGAAAAGCCGTTCCCTCCTCCAGTTTGCTGAATCAAAGCTGCCACTCGAAGGGTCGAAAAAATCCCTTGGGGATCACGACCAAGATCATCTTTAATCGGCAAGACGAAACAAGCGGCCAGCTGACCTAGAGGAGTACCGGCCCCCGTCCAGGTGGGAGAATTAGGCACGAAAAGAAACTCCGACAGAAGTTTGGAGAAAATTTTTGCTACTCTCTTTGGGTCTTTTCCGAACTTCTTCTCCGGTGCCGCCACCCCGCCTGCCACTCTTTCAAAAGTTTGCCGGGGAGTTTCAACCGGATTCCCGTCCTCCCCCTTTCGGACGTAACGGCGGACAAAAACCTCGGCGGAATTCTCCGACATCCCGAAATCCTTTTGCGCTAGAGAAATAGCCGATTTTAAATCTAAAGACCCTTGAGAGGACATTGCAAAAAAACGGGCAGTGCAAGAAAGCACAAAGCTTTTCAGAGAGAAGCTTTGGGTGGGAGCACGCTTTACTTATCGTTTATCAAAAATGAAAAAGGAAAAACAATAGGAAAATTAAAGAGAGGTTATCCCGTGGAAATCAGGCGCGCTTGCGGCGTCCCAGTAGCAGAGCAAAGCTCGCTACGGGACAGTCGTGTACCAAGCTAAGCTTTGGTACGGCGACGCAAAAAGGACGGCTCGCTTCGCGAACCTATCTTTTCCGGCGCAAAAAGGCAGGGGCGTCATACTCGTCCCTTTCCTCCTGCATCTGCTTAATCTCGTCCTTGTCCTTGTCTCCTGTGATGGTTTCGGGAGAAGCCAGGGAAAAGCCGGTCGCGATCACGGTGATACGAATTTCGTCCTTCATCTCGTCGTTGATCGAAGCCCCGAAGATGATATTGGCGTTCGGGTCGGCCTCCTGCGCAATCACCCGCGCCGCCTCATCCACCTCGTGCATTGAGAGATCCTGACCACCCACAATGTTCATCAGGATACCAGTTGCTCCCCGCACCGAAAACTCCAACAGGGGGGAAGTGATCGCGGATTTGGCCGCGGTGGGGGATTTTTCTTGCCCGCTGGCTTCGCCAATTCCCATCAGTGCCGAACCGGCGTTGGTCATCACGGCCCGGACATCGGCAAAGTCGACGTTCACCAGCCCCGGGACCACAATCAAATCCGAAATCCCTTGGACGGCCCTTCCCAAGATCGAATCCGCCAGCCGGAAGGCCTCCAAAATCGAGGTATCGCGCTCGACGATCTCCAGAAGCTTTTGGTTGGGAACGACGATCAGCGCATCCACTTTGTCGTGAAGATTTTGAATACCGTGAATCGCATTTTCCATCCGCTTTGCTCCTTCAAACCCGAAGGGTTTTGTCACCACTCCCACGGTCAAAGCCCCGATGGATTTGGCGATCTCGGCAATGATCGGCGCTGCCCCGGTCCCCGTTCCTCCACCCATCCCGCAAGTCACAAAGACCATATCCGCCCCTTCCAGCCGGCTCCGAATCAAGTCCACCGACTCCTCCGCGGCTTTTTGCCCGACCTCCGGATCCCCGCCGGAACCCAATCCGCGGGTAAGCTTTTCTCCGATTTGAATCTTGTTGGGGACTTCTAAAGTAGCGAGAGCCTGGGAGTCGGTATTTACCGCCAGAAACTCTACTCCTACAATCTTCTGGGAACGAACCATGGAGTTAAGGGCGTTTCCGCCCGCACCTCCCAAACCTAAAACCTTGATTTCAGCAACTTTTTCGATTTCCGGCTTAACTCTCATAGATCTTATAACTTAGGACGTGGGCTCTTTAGAACTTAGAAATATCTAAGCTCTAAGTCCTTCTTACGGCAAGAAAGACTTTCCCCATTCTATCACTCGACCAAATAATTGCGAGAACCTTTTGGTATCAATCACCGGGAACCTAATCCCCTCCCGGGGTTCGAATTCCGCCCCGTAAATTACTAATCCGATCGTGGTGGCGTGGGCCGGGGTAGAGACCTCCTCAATCAGTCCCGACACTCCCGTGGGAGTGCCAATCCGCAGCGGCAGCCGCAAAACTTTCTTCACCAAATCCTTCAGCCCCGACGTTTGCACCGCCCCTCCCGTCACAATCAATCCCGCCGGCAAATTTCCCTGTTGACCGGAGTTTTTGATCTCGAGACCCACCATGCTAAAGATCTCGGAAAGGCGCGCCTCGATAATGTTGTTAACCAGCGAGAGGGGAACCGTCTGGACATCCAAGCCAAGTTCGGAGATATCGACCTCGTCATGCTTGTCTTCGCTGGGCTTGAGAGAACCTTCCGAGAGTTTTATCTTAATCCGTTCGGCGTCTTCCAAAGAAACGCGGAGACCGACCGCGATATCGTTAGTGATGTTCTGTCCCCCAATCGGAAGAACCGAAGCGTAAACCGGACTGCCGTTGGTAAAAACGACCACCTGAGTCGTTTCTCCCCCGACATCCACCAGCGCACAACCGAGCTCTTTCTCGGTGTTGGAGAGAACGGCTTCGGCCGAAGCCAATCCGCAAAATACCAGATCCTCAACCTCCACCCCCACCTGCGAAACGCATTTCACGAGATTTCGCATCACGGTGGTCGCGCCGGAGATGATGTTAGTCTCAACCTCCATCCGCACTCCGCTCATCCCCATCGGATCCTTGACGCCCTCCTGGGCATCCACGGTAAAACCGCGCGGAAGAACGTGAACAATCTCGCGAGAAGAAGGCAGGGAAACCGCCCGAGCCGCCTCCGTCACCCTTTCGACGTCTTCCTCCGTAATCTCGGATCCTTCCCCGCCCACCGCCACCACTCCGTGAGAGTTAAGCGAGGAGATATGCTTGCCGTCGACGGAAACGAAAGCCGATCTCACAGGATATCCGGCCATTCTTTCCGCCCCTTCAAGACTCTCAGAGATGCCTGCAACGGCCTCATCAATGTCAACCACCACTCCCTTTTTGATTCCCCGGGAAGTAACGGTTGAAACCCCAATGACCGAGACTTTTTTCTCGGGCGAAATCGAAGCAATTACGGTGGAGATTTTCGAAGAACCGACGTCTATGCCGGTGACAATATGCTCTTTAGCCATGCAATTAATGCGATGATATCACAGTTTTACCACTGTCCGTGAGAAGCGCAAATCCACACTTTTAGGAGTGCGTCCTTGCAATTTTAGGCGCTGCAAAATTTGGGTTAACAGCTCCATCTGCTCTGCGATTTCTCGGTCGGCACTCAACCAAACGGTAGTCTTGGCTAACCGCAATTCAATCGTTTCGGAGCGGAGATAGATCGCTTTGGTCTTCAACCCCTTTTCGGAAACCAAATCCAGCGTCTGCAGATAACCGGCAATCCCCTGCCCATCAATCGCCAATTTAACTCCGACCGCTCCCTCAAAATCCTCCGAGAGTTCGATCACCGGAAGATCCTCCCCTGCCGCTTGCCGAAACAGCAGCCCTTCCTGGTCAACCAAAAACTGAACTTTGTTCTTATCAACAATAGTCGCCAACGGTTTCCTCACGGAAACCCGAATCAATAAACGATCCGGAAGCTCTTTTTTGATCGAAACCGCACTAACCGTGGGAAAACTATCTTTGATGTCCTGTTCAACCCTTCCGGTATCGAGGAAAAAAATACTGCGGGCCAAAACCCCTTCGGAAATCCGCTGCCTAACCAGGGCCTCGTCAGCCAACTGCTCAAATTCAAATTCAAGAGCCTTGACTTGAAAGATATCAGTTCTTAGAAAAAGGAAGATCGAAAGAGCAGACAAAACTACAATCAAAATTGTCGAAAGCGGGCGGTAGGGAATCACCAACTGCCGAGGTCCGACAGGAATAAAAACCCGAGGAGAACGGCGCAGTGCCTGTAAACTTCGGCGCGGAAAAAGACGAATCATCCCTTTCAGTTTAGCAGGGAGATGATCTCAGAGGCGATTTGAACCGCGGCGGCAGGATTGGTCAGTTTCCGAGCTTCGCCCACCGCTTTTTGGTACTCTTTGATATTTGAAAAGACCGTTTCCAACTCCTGGAGCAGCACCCGGGAAGAGAGACGCTCTTCTTCCAAAACCACCGCTGCGCCTCTCTCCGCCAAAATTTGAGCGTTCAAGAACTGTTCACGCCGCGAAACCCAAGGGATCGGGATGAGAATCGCCGGTTTTCCGAGAGCGGCCAACTCGGTAACGGTATTGGCTCCGGCCCTTCCTATCACCAGCGCGGTGGCCGAGTAAACCGAACCGATCTCATCCAATCCAAAATACTCCTGGAGGATGTAGCGGTCCTGCAGTTTTTTAGGCAGCTGGTTCTTAAGAATGGAGAGTTTTTGATAGTCTTGGAACCTTTCGGAAGATCCGGTCTGATGGATCAGGTTGTACTTTTCTAAAAACTGCGAAAGCGCTCCGCGAATCGCCTCGTTGATGACGTGAGAACCCTGCTTTCCTCCGGTCACATAGACCACCGGAAGGCCGTTTTTGAAGCGGAAGCGTGGGGCGCGTTCCTCAAAAACCTCTCGCCGGACCGGATTGCCCGTGAGAACGGTTTTTCGGGAGGGAAAGTACCTTAAGGAGCTTCGCCAGGAAACGAAAATTCGCTTCGCAAAAAGGGAAATGAAACGATTCGCCCAACCGAAAACCACCGTTTGTTCATGGGTCACCGCTGGGATCCGCAAGAAGTAGGCCGCCAAAACCACCGGAGCCGCCAAATACCCCCCGAAAGAAATAACAATCCGGGGCCGGATTCGAATCAATAGATACAGCGCCTGGAGGAAACCCAGCGGTAACTTGATCAACTCTTGCCAGGAAGAGCGGTAAAGCTTCCCGGTTTTAAGTTCAAAAAAAGGAATCCCCAAGCGCGCAATGGTTTTGAACTCGACCGACTCCGTCTTCTCCCCGCTCAGTGAGTACCGATGTCCAACCCAAAAGAATTGAAAATTTCCGCGCTCTTGGAGCGCCTCAATTACCGCCACCGCCGGATCGTGGTGACCGCCGGTAATAAGGATCGGGATCGGCTTTTCTTGATTCCTGTTCATCGTGTTGGACGCAATGCAACCGTGTGCCGACTTACATTAAGAAGAATACCAACTGCCAGCAACAACGCCATCAGCGACGATCCTCCGTATGACACGAAAGGAAGGGTGACACCTGTCAAAGGAAGGAGGCCGACCATTGCTCCTAAGATTAGGATCGTCTGCAACGCAATCCAAGCCGTGACTCCCGCGGCCAGAACTCGACCGAATTCGTCGGGGGAGCGCTCTGCAATCCGGAAACCCCGATAAACCAAAAACGCAAAGATGGCGACAACCAGGGATGTACCAAAAAAACCGAATTCCTCGCCAATGATCGCAAAGATCGCATCCGTCTGCACATCCGGAATGTAGCCGTACTTCTGGAGAGAACGGCCGATTCCAACGCCCCACAACCCCCCCGACCCCAGCGTGATTCTAATCTGCCGCGTCTGATACCCCGCTCCTTGCGGATCGCTGTCCGGATGCAAAAAGGTTTCCCAGCGCTCCAAAAAAGTTGAACTCTGGAGCGCCAGCGCCAATCCTCCCACCCCAAAAATAAGCAGGGCGAAGAAAATTTGACGCATGCTTGCCCGAGCGAAGAAAAAACAAGCCAGACCAATAGCGGCAATCACACTAGCAGACCCTAAATCCTTCTCTAAGATAACTAAACCCGCAACTAATCCTGTCGGAATGAGAAAAGACCGGAAGGGTGGGCTTGTTTGGCGCCGGGCGGAACGCGAACCAACCATAAGGGTTGCGAGATAAATTACCAAGGCCAGCTTAGAAAGCTCCGACGGCTGAAATCTGATTTCGTCCAACACCGGAAAGGAATCCGGCAACGGAATCGCAAACCAGCTCTGCGATCCGCGAACCTCCAAACTGAAGGGGGTCGGCAGGAGAATCAAGATCAAAAGCAGAATCGATAAAATAAAAAACGGCAGCGCCAACCCCTTTAGCCGGCGGTAACCGATCAAATAAAGGGTGGAACCTCCTATAATCCCCAAAACAACCCAAATCAACTGGTTAGTCAGAAAGTGAAACTGATTACCGTAGATCTCCAAGGCCTTCACGGAGGAGGAATCATAAACGACCAATAGCCCCAAGAGCAGTAAGAAGACTATTCCTCCTAAAAAATACCAGTCGGGAATGTGTTGAGCGGAAAGACGAATTTTTTTCAGCATCTCTTAAAGCTGGGCGAGGAAAAGGCCCAGGAAAGCGAGAAAAACGCCGGCCAGCCAAAACCGCATCGTCACTTTAGTCTCCGCCCACCCTTTCATCTCAAAGTGGTGATGAATCGGCGCCATTAAGAAGGGTTTCTTTTTGCCAAGTTTTACGGCCCCTATCTGCAAAACTACCGAAAGCCCTTCCGCAATAAACACTCCCCCAATCACCAGAATCAGAAAAGAACGCTCCAGAAGCATCGCCAGCGTCACAAACGCCGCCGCCCATCCCAAGGCACCGACGTTGCCGGCAAAAAACCGCGCCGGAAAAACATTGAAGTAAAGGAACGGCAGGAGGCCGCCTAGTAAAATACCGGTCGCCACCGCCAAATCTTCTTTGCCGAACATTAGCGCCAGGGAGAGAATCGCCGTAAAGGCGATCATCAGAAGTCCCCCCACCAGCCCGTCCAGCCCGTCCGTGATGCTGATGCTGTTAATCAAGAAAAGGAAAATTACGATCACCATCGGGAAATAGGCCAGGCCAAACTCGACAGTGCCAAAAATCGGCAGCCAAACCTCCGTCCCCCCGACGGCTGACAGCCAGAGCGCCAAGAGGGCCGCGATCGCCGTCTGGTAGAGAACTTTTTGGTAGGTCATAATCCCCCCAACGTTCTGCGATCCGAGCGCCCGGAAAACTTCCCGAAAAGCATTCCAAGGGAAGAGGAGGATTTTGTATATATCCCAGGAGAGATCCGACATGGTCACGATCGGCACGATTTTTTCTCGAATCGTCTTCTGCAAGCGCGAGCTTCGGTAGATCTTAAGAAGATCCTCGGCTAAACCCAGCGCCGCCATTGCTCCCACTATCCCAGTCAGCACCCCGATTTGGGGAGTGAGATTAAAAAGCAGATTTAAAACCAGAAAAACCCCAATCGGCAGAAGACCCGCGGCCGTCGGCGTCCCTTGCTTGGCGAAATGGGTCCGAGGCACATCCGGGTTGATCGCCTCTTTCATCTGAAAACGATACAGGAAATTAGTAAAGATCGGGTAAAGTAAAAAAGTGGCGGCGGCGGAAATTAGCAAAAAACCTAAGGCAGGCATTTCTTTTTAAATGGTAGCAGTCCCATAGGCTTTGATTCAAATCCCACCAATTGAACTTCGGGTTCCAGAAGAACACCAAATCTTTCCTTAACTTTTTGCCGATAATTCTCGGCCAGAGCTAGAAAATCTTCCGCCGTGCCTCCCCCATCATTGAAAAATAGATTCCCGTGGTAGGAGGCAATCTTTACCCCGCCGAGAGACTTCCCCTTCGCCCCGACCTCTTCCAAAAGGTAACCCGCCGGAATTTTTCCGTGCTTAACTTTATCTTTTGGAATCTTCTTTAACACTTGAGGCGGGAGATCCCCCGCTTGCAGGTTTTTAAAAAAACTTCCGGAACACCGCAAGTCGGCCGGATATTTCTCTTCCCTTAGCGCGCGAATCTCCTGCGAAACGACTTGAAGATCTTGAGGAACGGCGTGCTTCAACGAAAACTCGGCCTCAAGAATGATCAAACCCTTTTTCTTCTTAAAGACACTTTCGCGATAAGAAAAACGGCAGTGGGCCCGGCTAAATATTTTCTCATCTAGGCCGTCGAAAACTTTCACGCGAATAAGATGGTCACTGATGGTCTGACCGTAGGCTCCGGCGTTGCCGCAGATCGCCCCCGCCACCGTTCCGGGAATCCCCGTCATCTTCTCTAAACCGCCCCAGCCGAAGCGATTAGTAAAGTCCACCAAATCTTGGAGAAGCGTTCCTCCTTTAACGATCAGATTTTGGCCGGAAGTTTTGATCCCGGCAACTTTGTTTCTGATGATCAAACCGGAAAAACCGCGATCGCTCACTAAGAGATTGCTTCCTGAACCAATTACCAAAATGGAAACATTTTTCTTTTTCGCCCAACGAATCGCATTCTTCAATTGCGTCGCCGTGCTAACTTCTGTGAGAAGGCGGGCCGGGCCGCCAATCTTAAGAGTTGTGTACGGCGCCAAAGAAACTCGCTGTCGCAAACCGGAAAGATTCATCTCAACCACACTTTAATCGCCCAAACTCTTCCACCGCTACCTGCTGGTCGCTCCAAGGATGTTCAATTCCGTTAATCGCCATTGAGGTTTCGTGCCCCTTCCCTAAGATAAGGATAGTGTCGCCCGAATGGGCATTCTTCAGTGCAAAACGAATCGCCTGCCGGCGATCGGAGACCCGGACAAAATTTTTCCCCTCGACTGCCCCTTCGGCAAAGCACCCGGCCGCAATCTCGTCGATAATCGCTCCGGGATCTTCGCTGCGCGGATCTTCCGAAGTGAGAACCGCCAGATCGGCGGTGCGCGCCGCAATCGCTCCCATCTCGGGCCGCTTTACCCGATCCCGCTCTCCCGCCGCCCCAAAAACAACCAGCAATCGGGAAGCCGTCGGCTTGGTGAGAGCTGCGTGATTCAACACCTTTGCGAGCGCGGCGGGAGTATGCGCGAAATCGACAAAAACCGAAAAGTCGGAGATTTCCTTAATCTTTTCAAACCGTCCTACCAAAACTCCCGGATCAAATTCGGCCAGAACATCTCGAATGTCCTCTAAGGAAACCTTAGCGACCGCGGAAGCCGCGGCCGCGGCGGCCAGCGCGTTTTGAACGTTGTACTCCCCCGGCAGGGGAATGGCAACTTCAACCGATTCGCCGCCCCGGAAAAGAAGGAAACGGCTGCCGGAGGGAAAACTCTTGATCTCCCGGGCCGTGAGGTCGCCCCTCGATTCGATAAGACCATAGCGCACTACTTTCCCTCCAGAAGCCCGCGAGAAAACATCGTAGGAAGGGTCGTCCTGATTCAAGACCGCGATCGGAACTGACCGGAAGAGACGCGCTTTGGTATCGCGATAACGCTCAAAAGTTTCGTGGTAATCCAAATGCTCCGGGGTGACGTTGGTTAAAACCGCGGCTTCAAATTGGGTCCCGGCGATCCTTTCTTGAACAATGCCGTGCGATGTTACCTCCACCACCACGGCTTTCCTGCCCTTCTTCACCGCTTCCGCCAGGAGCTTCTGCAAAACCGGCGCGGAGGGAGTGGTGGTATGCAGCCCCGGAACACTAATGGTGGAAAGCACCTCCGTATCGATCCCGGCCCGATTCAAAATCGCTCCCAGCAGATGGGCAGTCGTGGTCTTGCCATCGGTTCCCGTCACGGCAATCGTTTTCAGCTTTCGGGAAGGATGACCATACCAAGCCGTACAAAGCTGGCCCAAAGCTGCGCGGGAGTTTTCGACCTTAAGATACCGAGGAAGATCAAGATCCCGCTCCCCGACCACTAAAACCGCTCCTTTCTTAATTGCCTCATGAGCGAAATCGTGGCCATCCCGCCGGGCTCCCGATACCGCTACGAAAATGTTTCCATCCTCAACCGACCGGCTGTCATCGGTTACGCCGGTACTAGAAGAGGCAATTTTCTCCCAATTCGGGCGATCCTCTTTTTCAACAGCGAAGTACCGCTCGAGCCGATCAAAAGCTTCTTCGATCTCCCCCTCTTTGGCCGCAAAAGAGAATCGCAGATAACCCTCCCCTCCCGGACCAAAAGCCGATCCCGGAACCACCGCGACCCCCGCCTCCTCCAGCAACCGCCGGGCAAAGGCGACGTCGTCTAATCGCAATCGCGAATGACGAGCTAAAGCTCTACTCTCGCCATGCGAGACGCAACCGAGCGAAGCGGGGACAGCACGCACTCTTTTGGGTTTAACAAAGAAGTAATAAGCCCCTTCCGGCGGATTAAATTCAAAATAATCCGCCAACTTCTGCAGCCTGCGCCGCATTCTCTCTCGCCGGCTAATCAGGGTCCGGGAAAACTGTTCGGGAACGTTGGGAAAATCACTTAAAGCCGAGAGCGCCGCGTACTGCGCCGGAAGCGATGCCCCGGCGGTGAGCATCATTTCATGGGTTTTGAGAATTTCCTTTGCTACAGGAGCGTCGGCCAAAAGATACCCCACCCGCCACCCCGAAAGAGAAAAAGCTTTAGAAAAACTCATCAATCTGATCAGACGGGAGCGGGCGGTCTGGATTTCCCCCAACGGAGCGTAAGATACTTTCGGATCGACAAAAAAACGGTATACCTCGTCGGCGAAGATCCAGAAATCATGTTTTTCCGCCAAACCGGCGATTTCCTCGAGCTCGGATCTAGAGTAAACGGTTCCGGTGGGGTTATTCGGATGACAGAGAATTATTCCTTTGGTTCGAGGGGTAATGGCGTGCTTCAAATCGGCGATCCGCAGGCGCCATTCCGGGGGCTCTAGCGGAATAAACACCGGGCGAACGTGCAAAATCTTGGGGATGTTCAAGAAAGGAACGTAGGAAGGGGAAGGGATTAGCAGCTCGTCGCCGGGAGAAAGAAGCGTTGTCATCGCCGCACTCATTCCCTGCAGCGCTCCGGCCGTGACCAAGACTTCTTTTTCCGGATCGTAGAAGACCTTCTCTCGAGAGAAATGCCATTCGGAGATCTTCCGCCGCAGATCCGGAATCCCGCGCGGCGGGCCGTAAAAATCGGCTTTTCCCTCTTCAATCGCCGCCATCGCCGCCCGGCGCACCTCCAGAGGAGGAAGAAACCGGGGAATCCCCTGCGCCAGCGAGATCGCCCCCCGCGCCTCCGCCTTCTCCTGAATTTCCTTGATCGGCGAGAACGGAATATCCTTGGTCTTGAAAAACATTCTTCATCTTAAACAACGGGATTGATCCAAGATCATTACAGAATTAATCCTGGAGCGCAGCAAATTTACGTCTCTCCGATATAATCAAACTATGCTGAAGAACCCTCTCCGCCGCCTCTTGCGGGTGATTCTCTTCTTTCTCGCCCGAGCGGCGCTCAAAAAACACCGGCCCACGGTTGTCGCCATCGTCGGCGAAGGCAAGACCGGAATCGTCCGCGAAGCGATCTACAGCGTTTTAAGAGAACACTTTCCGACCCGCCGCAATCTGGAAGCCCCCAACGCCGAATTCGTTCTTCCTCTCGCCGTTCTGGGAGCGCGGGAATACCCTCTGACTATCACCGGCTGGCTCTCGATCCTCGTTAAGAGCTTAGCCCGACTTCTGCTTCGGCCCCCTTACCACCACATTCTCGTCTTGGAAATCGAGTACACCCGCAAAGATGTTTTTGATTACTTCTGGAACATCACCGAGCCCGAAGTTCTCGTGATCTGCGGTGAAACCCCATTCTTATCTCGCGGCCAAACCGCCCAAAAAATATTTCGGACTAAAGAAACGCCTAACCTAACGGGGTATCTCGAGACCGCCCTTAAAGTTGCCCAGGAATTTGGAATTCCCAAAAAAGAAGCCCAGCGGAATTTGCAAGATTTCCACCTACCCAAAGCCCGGATCGATATTCTTCCGGCTAAAGATGGAGGAATGATCGTTGACGCCACCTACCATTACCTACCCTCCAGCCGGGTTGCCCTGGAAGAAGTTTTGGAAGCTTTACCGGGCCGGAAAATAATTCTCTCCCCTCAGAAAGAGATTCCTTCGAATT
>Ga0154837_111_pt1 | contig 13678 bp, 13 predicted proteins | sample Rifle2008BG16ft_FD_116141 | JGI IMG/M metagenome (GOLD analysis project Ga0154837, IMG submission 116141) | candidate division WWE3 bacterium RBG_16_52_45 | reverse complement strand
ACATCACCGAAAGCTCCCAGCAAACGGCCGCTAAAGGTGGCATCGCCTCCCACGTTCAAGACCCCGAGGGTGGAGGTGCCGGTCACGTCCAGGGTACCGGTCAAGAATAGATCATCGAAAGTTACGTCGGAGGTGGTCAGGACATTCTGGTCCATATCGTAGAGCTCATTCGCGCCGAAACCGGTGTTGACGGTCGCGAAGGTAAACCCCTGCCCTTCAATGATCTCAGACGCTCCCACGGAGTCGGCACCCAAATCGACGTCCTGCAGACTGTTAGTAGCAACCTCGTCACTCCCCACCGCCCCCGTGGCAATCTCTGAGGATCCCACCGCCCCGGCAACGATCTCTGAGGATCCCACCGAGCTAGCCGCAAGGTCGGAAGCAGTAACCGTTCCAGTGGCAATCTTAGCCCCGGTAACCGCATTGCTTGCCAACTTTGCGTTTGTGACCGCACCGTTGGCAATCTTGGCGGTCGTAATGGCACCGTTGGCTATTTCACTAGTGATAACCGGGGTGTAAACGATAGCCCCGAACGCGGCACTCGCAACAAAAGAAAGAGCGACCAAACCCGTGGAAGCTCCGATGGCTAACCTCTGGGGAAATGTCATTACGGTTGAGATTAACTAAAAATTAAACCCCTTGTCAAGCCCCCCCTAAACCCCGACGCTTAAGGCCCGAGGCCTCGCGCCGGTGAAACTTTGCCCTTCCTCAATTAACCCTCACCGAACCAAGAAAATGCTGAAACTTCTCCTTATATAGAGGAAGAAGCGGGGCGGGAACAGTGCAGAAAGCGAAGGTCGTCCGCTCGTCGGTGGTCAGCACGAGTTCAAGTTGCTGGACGGATTTTGACCCATCTTGGTAAGAAAGCTCGAGCCAGGCTCCCTCGCGGCCGCCGACCAAGACCTTTTTCGATACATCCGCATGAACATCGGGGTAGTTTTTTTTGATTGCGGCGAAGGTGCCTTGCACCAAGTATTCGACCGAGACCGGGCCGCTTTTGGGGCGCGTGGTCTGTGAAATGATACAAGAGACATCGTCGATCTGCTTCGGCCGAAAACCGTAGACGAAGGCGGGATTGCGGCTCTGGAGCTCGACCGGCGGGATCCGTTCGAAATCCTGGCTCATCTCGAATGCCAACCCCAGGGAGTCATCGGAGATCCGGTAATAAGCTGGGGATCGCCCAAAAATAAAAAGACCCCCGATGATCGCCATCCCCAACAAAACTCCCCCCGCGATGATTCCTAAAATAACGCGCTTTGGCATCGTGAGATTATAATAACCTAAGCAAGGACCAAGATAAAAATAATCCCCCAGACGGGGGAGTTTAACCGTTTTGGCCTAATTAGCTCTAATCAAAGATCTCGTTGTCGAGCTGCAACCAATCCGATCCGTCGCAAACGTAGATGTGGCCTTCGTAGTATGCGATATCTCCTTCGGTATCCCCATCGCACGCTACCGTACCAATATCAACAGTCGGAACCTTCAGGCTCGAAGCACCCGAGAAATCAACAGCTCCGGTAGCGGTCAGGGGACCAAGAGTCGAGGTGCCGGTCACGTCCAGGGTGCCTGTGGTCACGATAGAAATGTCCGCCGCCAAGTCCTCCCCAAGGACAGTACCGTCGACGATCTCCCCGGTTCCCACGGATTCGTCCGCCAAATCTTCACCCCCGAGGCTGTTGGCAATGACCTCGTCGGTTCCTACCGCATCCTCTTCAATCTCATCTTTTCCAACCGAGCTATTACCAAGATCGGCAGCCGTGATAGTTCCGTTCGCAATCTTAGCCCCGGTAACCGCATTGCTTGCCAACTTTGCGTTTGTGACCGCACCGTTGGCAATCTTGGCGGTCGTAATGGCACCGTTGGCTATTTCACTAGTGATAATCGGGGTATAAACGATGTACCCAAATGCTGCGGTCGCCGCCAAAGAAAGGGCAACCAAACCAGTGGAAGCTCCGATGGCTAATCTCTGGGAAAATGTCATTACGGTTGAGATTAACTAAAAATTAAACCCCTTGTCAAGCCCCCAAAATCGCCGCGCTATATATAAGGTATAGATAAATACGATAAGAAAGACCAACAATCAATGAAGCCAAAAGGCCACGAGAGCGAGGAGAACAAGATGGAAAGACTGGTCAACACCCAAGAGGAGCCAAACCGGAATCTCCTCATCTTTTACCTTCTTAATCTTCCTGAGCCACCAGAACTCGAAGCGGCGATTGTCGAGGATGGCATGCGTAACCGCAAGGAAGAGAGTCGCCCAAAGCGCTTGGACTAGGTCAACCCCAACCAAATATAAAGCTCCGAAAGTAAAGATGTGGTAGGTCACAACGTGCGCCAAGAGAGGAAAAAGGTGTTTGGATTTCTCCAGCGCCATCCAAGAGGTTTGAATAATCCAATCCCCGATCAAGTGGGCGGTTAAAAGGTAGAGAAAGATTTCGGCCATTACTTATATATTAAGGGATTTAGGCAATAGGCCGTTAGGCAGGGAGCGTAGGATAGGACGGCTCGCTTCGCGGACCTAACATTCCGAGGGAATGAACGGCTCGCTTCGCGGACCTAACATTCCGAGGGAATGAACGGCTCGCTTCGCGGACCTAGTTATCCCGCTAAAGCGGGATAATGGCACTTATTCCATCTTGTGGCACTTAATCCACTTAATGTAAAATGTTGTTGTGCGCACCAAAGTAGGTAAATTTAAGACTCCTTATACCAGAAACGTGATCGTATCTTATATAAAAGCTGTTTCAGAACTAACTGGCAAAAGCCCAACATATAGGGACTTAAATCAAGTACCCGGTCCTGCAGCAAGAACCATAGTTCGACACTTTGGCACCTGGTCAAAAGCTCTTAAAGCCGCTGGCCTAAGACCAAAAACTAACCAATTATTGAAAGGAGAAAAAACTTTTATCAGAAAAAATTGGAGAAAAATGACCGATAAACAAATAGCGGAAGACTTAGGAGTAACACCAGAGGTAATCAAATACTACCGAATGAACTATTCTTTGTGGAAGAATCGAAAAGGTACTTCGAAACAAAAACACAAAGCCGATGGGATGAGAATTTATGGCAAAAACTGCGAAGTATGCAACTTGCCAATTACCGAACTACATCACATAAAACCCAAATCCGATAAACCGGATGATTGGGCAATACTATGCCCAACTTGTCACTCAATAATTACAAGGAAAATAGTAACAGTGAGAACCAGAAATGAACTAAAAACCGAATTAAAGCCCTACGTAAAAAACCTGTATAAAACTATTGGGTTCTGATAAACCCTACCCGCGGTGCTGAGGGGCATTGATCAGTCCGCATTTTTTCCATTTGAGTCCGCTCCCGCAGGGACAAGGATCATTGCGGCCGATCTTTTTGCCTTTTGGAAACGCGCTTTGCGCGTTTAACCGCGAATGCGGTTTCTGTTGCCTGTTGCCTATAACCTCTTGGTCCGTTTCCTGGCCCATGTTGGCCGTCGGGTGGTGCAGCGCCACCGGCCGCGAAGCAGGAAGGGGAACTTTTTCTTTTCGTTTGATCTCGATCCGTTCCAGCCGCTGGGCTAAAGCCGACCAGATTTCGTTGATCAGCCGGTCGAAAAGCAGACGGGCCTCAGACTTATATTCCACCAAAGGATCCCGCCCCCCGTAGCCGCGCAGGCCGATCCCCCGCCGCAGCTCGTCCATCGTGTCAATGTGCTCAATCCAAAGCACATCGAAAGATTGCAAGGCCAATTGCTGAACAATTTTCAGCCAATCCCCGCCAAACTCTTTCTTATATTTGCGCCAAACTTCTTCAACTTGGGACGAATAGGAAGAGAGTTTGGCGAGAAGAAAAAACTCCATCTCCTCTCCGCCGGCGAGGAGTTTGCGGCGAATCGTATAAGCAATCTCGCGGTGCTTATTAACCACGTCGTCGTATTCGACCAGGTGCTTCCGCAGATCGAAGTTGTACCCCTCCACTCGTTTTTGGGCACTCTCAATCGCGCCGGAAACGAGCTTGCTCTCAAGAGGAACATCTTCGGCGATCCCGAAGCGATTCATCACTCCCTCCACCATCGCTCCGCCGAAGATGCGCATTAGGTCATCTTGAAGAGCCACGAAGAATCGGGAGGAGCCGGGATCCCCTTGCCGGCCGGAACGCCCGCGGAGCTGATTGTCGATCCGGCGGGATTCGTGCCGCTCGGTCCCAATGACGTGTAGGCCCCCCAAATCCACCACCCCTTCTTCCAGCTTGATATCAACCCCCCGGCCGGCCATGTTGGTCGCCACCGTTACGGCTCCCTTACGACCGGCCTGGGAAATAATGTGGGCTTCCTTCTCGTGCTGTTTCGCGTTTAGCAGCTGGTGAGGAATGCCTTTGTGCTTCAGCAATTTGGAAAGCAGTTCGTTCTTCTCAATCGAAGTGGTTCCCACCAGGACGGGCTGACCGCGCCGATGGCATTCTTCGATCTCGTTCGCGACCGCCTGGAACTTGCCGGTGACGGTTTTATAAACCACGTCGGAGTGATCGGCCCTAACCATCGGTTCGTTAGTGGGAATTACCAGCACCTCCAAGTTGTAGATCCGGGAAAATTCTTCCGATTCGGTCGCGGCCGTACCGGTCATTCCGGCCAGCTTTTGGTACATCCGGAAGTAGTTTTGAAAGGAGACGGTGGCGAGAGTTTTGCTCTCTTTTTGAATCGCGACTCCTTCTTTCGCCTCGATCGCCTGGTGCAATCCCTCCGAGTAGCGCCGCCCGAGCATCAAGCGGCCGGTAAACTCGTCGACAATAATCACTTGGCCGTCCTTCACGATGTAATCGCGATCTTTTTGATAAAGCGTGGAAGCTTTGAGGGCCTGCTCAACGTGCCGGACGGTCTCAAAATCCTTCTCGTAGAGGTTGGGTACGCCCAACACCCGCTCGAGTTTCCGCAGGCCGACTTCGCTCAGCGTAACCGAGCGGGTTTTTTCATCGAGCGCGTAGTCCGTTTTGGCAACGAGATTCTTAACCAAATTCGCAAAATCGTAGTAGCGCTGGGTCGCTTCCGCTTGCGGAGCGGAAATGATCAAAGGAGTGCGCGCCTCGTCAACTAAAATCGAGTCCACCTCGTCCACAATCGCGAAATGGTGCGCCCCTTCTTCTCCCAAACTATTTACCTGGGAAATTTGGGAAGGGTCATAAACCATGTTGTCGCGGAGGTAGTCGAAGCCGAATTCGTTATTGGTCCCGTAGGTAATATCGGCTTGGTAGGCTTCCCGGCGCGGAACCTCCCGCAAGTATCTTCCCTGCCCCAGCTGCAGCTCTTCGGGGGTTTCAGTTTCCTCAACCCCAGGGGTTTCCCTTTCAACCCCTGGGGTTGGATCGAAAAGATACGCTTTCTCGTGGTTCAAGCAACCGACGCTCATACCGAGCGCGTGGAAAATCGGACCCATCCACTCCGCATCCCGGCGGGCCAAGTAATCGTTGACCGTAACCAGATGGGCTCCTTTCCTCCCCAAGGCGTTGAGGTATAGAGCCAGGGTGGCGGAGAGCGTCTTTCCCTCTCCCGTTTTCTGCTCGGCGATCTTGCCGTGATGCAAAACCGCCCCGGCAATCAGCTGAACATCGTAGGGGCGCATGCCGGTCGTCCTGCTTGAGGCCTCCCGCACCGCGGCGAACGCTTCCGGCAAGATAGTATCTAGTGAATAGTTGTTAGTTTCTAGTCGCTGGCGAAACTCCGCCGTTTTCTCCTCTAGTTTGGCGTCGGAAAGTTTCTTGAATTCGGGCTCCAAGGCGTTGATCTTTGCGACCGCCGGCCGGATATTATTAATCTCGCGCTCGTTGAAATCGAAGATTTTGGTAATAAAGGAAAACATCTATCTAAAAGGATACCTTATCTTTGCTATCCTAGGAGTGTGAAGAATAAAAAAGTCTTGATTGTGCTCTTCCTTTTAGCCACGGCGGCTGCGGCGGCGTACTACTACTTCTATTACTTGCCCAACCAGGAACCAGAACAAGGAGAACCGGCCACCGCCGACCAAGGCCCAACCACGACCGAATACGACGGGCAGTATGTCAGCGGCGAGGTCCCCGAGGATTGGACAATCGTGGAATATCAAAACGGGGCCGGCTCAACGATGCTTACCGAAGGTGTTACCTACGCAGGACTCACTGGGTTAGAGATTAAGAACCCCGATGGCGCCGTGGTCTTTAAACTGGCGGGCGTTTACGGCATTGGCGGGGTGGATTCGTGTCAAAAATACTTCCAGTTCTCTGACGACAGCGCCGCCTACTTGGCCGAAATCCAAGGAATAAACGCCGAGGTAAGTGACCCTGCTCCTACCATCGTGGACCTGACCACCGTCACTCACCAAGAGTACGAACTCTTTGGCGTGCGCGTACGGCGAATTGAGAAAAAACTTTACTGGGACAAAACGGCCGGTGATGCTTACTTCCAAGCCGCCTGCGGAATTAGCGAACGGATCTTTAACTTCACCAACCCTGCCTTCACCGGCGATGGAACCAGCATCAAAAACTACCAGCACACGCTCAACGAAACCTCGCCTGAATCCGAGCTTTTGGAGCTGGACGCCATCCTTGAATCTCTCGCTACTCCCTAATTTCTCTCGGGTAGGACGGCTTGCTTCGCAGACCTAGCATCCTCGCCTTAACTCGGATGTATAATTAGAACGTGGACGCGATCACTGAGGTCAAGGAAATTGAAACTTTTCACAGCCCGACCTACGGGATCCTCACGATTGCGCAGATCATTAACCGGATTTCCGAATTCGTCCGAGAAGCTTCCGATCAAAAATACCGCATCATCATCGGAACGGACTCCCAGAGCCACCACGGCACCGGGGTAGATTTCGTGACTGCCCTGGTCGTTCACCGGGTAGGGGGCGGAGGGATTTATTTTTGGAAGGGATACAAGAAAACTCGTCCCTACACCCTCAAAGAGCGCATTTACGAGGAAGCTCTTACATCCTTGGAGTTTGCCAACGAATTTATCCACCACCTCAAGGGAGCGGCGGAACTGCTGCAAATCGGATTGGAAATCCATGTAGACATCGGGGAAAACGGCAAAACCCGGGAAATGATCGCCGAAGTCGTGGCGATGATCAAAGGCAGCGGATACGAAGTCAAAACCAAACCCGAATCCTTCGGCGCCTCAAAGGTAGCCGACCGCCATACGTAATAGACAGTAGTTAGTAGTTAGTAGTTAGTAGACAGAAGGATCAGAACCCCCAAAGCGATTCGGTAAATTGCAAATGGGATCAATGAAAAACGCTTTAAAATCCCGAAAAGAATTTTCACGGCGATCAAACCTACTACGAAAGATATTCCAATTCCCACCGCGAAACTGCTCCAATCGTTAACGAGCGCACCCTCTCGATAAACCGAAAACAATTCCCAAAGACCCGCGGCAAAGATGATCGGCAGAGAAATTAAAAATGAAAAGCGGGCGGCGGTTTCACGCGTAAGTCCCCTCCCCATCCCTGCCAGGATCGTAATCCCCGACCGTGAAACCCCCGGCACTAAAGCCAGCGCCTGGGCCAGGGCAATCGCAAAGATATCTGGAGCCGTAAGGTTTTCTTTCCTCTCCCGCTCTCTTCGATAAAACCATTCCGCCAAGAGCATCAAAAATGCCACCCCGATTAGCGCTCCCGCCACCAGCTTCGGGCCGCGAAAGCTTTGCTCAATCACGTCCGAGCCAACGAGCCCGATCAACCCGACCGGAATCGAGGCCAGGGCAATCGCAACGATCGTACCCCACCGGCGCTCCTTGAAAAGTGTGATCCAATCTTTGGCAAAAAAGGCGAGGAGCGCAAACGCCGTTCCCAAATGCAGGGCGGCGTCGAAGGAAAGGGGATGGGCCGGCCAGCCTAAAAAAGCCGGGACCAGAATGAGATGGCCGGACGAGGAAATCGGCAGGATCTCCGTCAGCCCTTGAACGATGCCCAAAATTGCCGCTTGGAAAATATCCATTGCTACCAAAGAGGAAATAGCTCGTGCAGAGCTTTAAAGAAGCCGGCGACCACCACCCCGATCAGGAACCCGCCTAAAATATCCACCGGGTAATGAACTCCCACCATCACTCTACCCACTCCCACCGCCACCGCCAAAAACAAAATTAGCGTCCCGGGAAATTTCTCGGTAAAGAAAACCGCCGAACCCAACGCCGCCAGAAACGTCGTATGGCCGGAAGGAAAAGAACCATAAAAATCGCGCTGGGCGACCTCAATCAGCGGCTGAAAGTTCTCCGCGACAAACGGCCGGGGAACAGAGAGAAAAGTCTTGAGGGCCTCCGAAACCGCAAAAGCCACAACGATCGTGACCATGATCCGGATAAGGTCATGCCTCTCCCTCCTCAACCAAAGGTAAGGGACAACCAAAAACGCCGCGTATGCAAGATATTGCGCTAAAAAAATTGCCATCTTAGTGTTTCGCTCTCGCTTCGCTCGAACGGACATATAGTGCTCCTAGGTTCCCAGCGTCTGCACTATTGGCAGATATAGAGAAAATTACCCCCCAGTCCTCCCAAAAAACCGGGAAGCGGGATCCGCACTACCTCCACCTTAGCAAATACTCTTCCCAAGATTTCACCGAATTGGGAACGTGAAAAACCGCCGGTACGATTGATCACCACCAAACCTCCCGAAGCGGTAATCCTTTTCAGCTCGGAAAGGAACTGCTCTTCCTCAAAATGCAGCGGAAAATTTCCCCCCAAGTAGGCATCGAGGAAAACGAGATCAAAAGGATCGCCGTGATAGGAAGCGGCGTATTCTCCCCCATCACCGGTGACGATCTCCAGATTCGGAATCTTTTCTAATTCAAAAAATTGCCGGGCAATCTTGAGGATTTCTTCGTCAATCTCCACTCCGGTCATCCGCAATTTAGGAAATTTCCGGGAGAGCAGGTGCAGAATCGTCCCCCCTCCCACCCCGATCAAGAGCGCCCGCATCTCCCGACCCCTGGGGTTGATTGCTATAAGATTCTCGGAAACAACCTCAACCGCTTTATACCAGTAGCGCTGGGGTAAATCTGGAGTATTCAAGGAAACCGACTGAGGATAACCGCCTACCTCAAGGACCAAACTCCCTTCTTTTTCCCAAACATTAATCTTCCCACTGTGAGAGGACGAGGTCGTATAAAGGACTCTGGGGTTAGCGCCGAATAATTTGCTTCCCAACATAAGGAATCAGGACCTTGGGTACTTCTACCGAACCGTCTTCCTGCTGATAGTTTTCCAAAATCGCGATCAGGGCCCGCGAGGTTGCCACGGCGGTGCCGTTGAGAGTGTGCAGATACTCCGTCTCCCCGTTGCTTTTTCGATACTTAATCCCCAACCGGCGGGCTTGATAATCGGTGGTGTTGGAAGTAGAAGTGACCTCCCCCCACTCCCCGCGCCCGGGCATCCAGGCCTCGAGATCAAACTTGCGATAGGCCGCCGCCCCCAGGTCGCCGGCGCGAATATCCAAAACTCGATAAGGAATTTCCAAGCCGCGGAAGATCTTCTCTTCCAGAGAAAGAAGATACTCGTGCATTTTTTCGGACTCACTAGGTTTGCAAAATATGAACATTTCCAACTTCGAAAATTGGTGGACGCGGTACAAACCTTTAGAGAATTGGCCGTAACTCCCTGCCTCCCGGCGGAAGCAATGGGAAAATCCGGCGTATTTCAGGGGAAGGCTTTTCTCTTCCAAAATCTGGCCGGCGTGGTAGCCTCCTAAGGTAATTTCGGCGGTGCCGACCAGGCCCAAATTCTCACCTTCCACGGTATAGATGTTCGACTCGGGACCGCGGGGCACAAATCCCACCCCGTCAATAATCTCTTCCCGAGCCAGGTCCGGAGTGATAAATGGAGTAAAACCCTCTTTGAGCAAAAGGTCGAAGGCGTACTTAATAAGCGCGAATTCCAAAAGAACGGCCTCGTTCTTGAGGTAGTAAAATCTGGAACCGGCGACCGCGGCGGCGGCATCAAAGTCGACCAAATCCAATTTTTTGGCGAGCTGTTCGTGATCGAGGGGTTTGAAGGCCGGCTTCGGGGGCTTATCCGCTCGGACAATTTTATTGTTTTTTTCCTCAAACCCGCGGGGCGTCGCGGGGTGGATAAGATTCGGAATTTGCCACAGAATTTTTTCCAGCTGTTCTTCGAAGTTCTTCAACTGAGGTTCGAGGTTTTTGAGTTCATTTTTGATATCGGTCCCAAGCTTGATGCTGGCGGCGGTCGGCTTCCGGCTGAGCTGATTCCGACGCGCCCGGAGTTCCTCGACCCGTACCCGCGTTTCCGCTCGGGCTTGAGCTAAGCTGCCGATCAAATCCAAATCGACTTTCATCCCCCGCTCTTTAACCGTCTTTTTAATCTCCTTTAAATTTTCCAAAACAAACTTCGGGTCGAGCATATTATTTTGGAGCGGGCCGGAGGGCCGGGAAAAGCATTACATCTCGAATGGAGGTCGTATCGGTTAAGATCATAAAAAGCCGCTCCATTCCAATCCCAAAACCGGAAGTCGGCGGCATTCCGTATTCCATTGCCTCCAAGAAGTCCTCATCGACGGGATGGACCTCTTGGGTACCGGCTTTCCGCAGTTTCGCCTGTTCCTCAAAATTTTCCCGAAGAAGAAGGGGGTCATTGCCCTCAGAATAGCTGTTCGCCAGCTCCCTCCCACCGATGAAAACCTCAAACCTCTCCGTGTAATCGGAGTTGTCCTTAACCGTCTTGGCCAGCGGAGAGATATCCCGGGGATAATCGCGGATCAGGGTGGGCTGGATCAATTTCGGTTTGACTAGTTGATCAAAGATCTCTTCGAGAATCTCCCCGCGCAAATGCTTATCAGCAATGCGGACACCCAATTTCTTCGCCGCCTCCTGGGCCTCTTTAAAGTTTTTAATCTTGTCCCAATCCAGCTTAGTTTCCCCACTCACGGCCTCCACCAGGCGCAACCGTTTCCAAGGAGGGGTGAGGTCAATTTTCTGACCCTGGAAAACGATCTTTGTCCCTCCCAAAACATCTTTGGCGATCGCCGAAATCATCCGCTCGGCGAATCCCATGTTGTCCTCGTAGTTGGCGTAGGCCCACATCGTTTCCATCTGAAGGAATTCGGGGCTGTGGGTGGTGTCGATCCCCTCGTTGCGGAAATCAACTGAAAACTCAAAAATCTTCTCATATCCTCCCGCGATCAGGCGTTTGAGGTAGAGCTCGTTCGCGATCCGCAGGTAAAAATCGGCATCCAAGGCGTTAAAGTGGGTAACAAAGGGACGAGCCATAGTTCCCCCATAAAGCGGCTGAAGACTGGGAGTCAGAACCTCCGTGTAGCCCTCTTTGAGAAGAAACCGGCGCATGCTTTCGGTAATGGCCGAGATCCGGTCGAAGCGTTCGCGGATTTCGGGATTGACGAGCAAATCCAAGTAGCGCTTCCGATAGCGCTCTTCCACATCCGTCAATCCCGACTTAGCCGGAAGGGGACGGAGCGTCTTGGATAATAAAACGTAGTTCTTGATGAGAACGGTCAACTCCCCGGCTTGGGTTTTGAAGAGCTCGCCGCCGACTCCGAGGAAATCCCCGATGTCAAGAAGGGAAAGCCGTTCCCAATCCGCCTTGGAAAGGGTATCTTCTTTGAAGAGGAGCTGGATCTTCTCCGTATAGTCAACCAGGTCCGCAAAGGTGATTCCTCCGTGGGAGCGCCAAGCCATAATCCGGCCCGCCGTCTGCACTTTGGCGCCGAGTTTGGCCTTGCGGACTTGGGCGAGCGAAAGGGTTTTTTCGAACTTGCTGGGGAAAGGATCGACTCCGGATTTTTTGAGCGCTTTCAGCTTTTCCAACCTAAACCGGCGGAGTTCATCCAACGACATGACAAAGGAATTATATACGAGATGGTAATTGACAATCAGTAAAGGACCCCTCACTAACGTTCGAGAACCTTCTTTCCTCACAAAGTTCGGAAATAGCCAGTGCTGTCCTCGCTAACGCTCGGTTGGACGACTCACTTGCACGAGTTCTAGCAATCTCGCCTCGCTCGGTTGTCCTTTCACAAGAAAGCCAGGGCGATTTAGCCCGTCATTCGCAAAGCGAAGTAGCGAGTAGTTAGAAACGGATCTGCGGGACGAGAACTTAAAACCCGAGGGGTTACTTGACTTCGAGTATGTGATAGCGAAGTTTGCCAACTGGGGCATCAACTTCAACGTGGTCCCCTACTTTTCTGTCCATGAGGGCCTTCCCTAGCGGCGAATCGTGAGAAATCTTACCGTTCTCCGGATCGGCTTCGGGTATACCAACAATTTTAAACTCCTGCACATCTCCATCCAAGTGCACACGAACGGTAGAACCAATGGTCACCTTTCCCTCTTCTATCTCTTCCACAACTTCAACGCGCTTCAAAAGATCATCCAATTCGGCAATGCGGCCTTCCACAAAGGCCTGCTCATCCCGCGCCGCTTCGTAGGCGGCGTTCTCGGTAATATCGCCCAGCTCTCGCGCTTTCCGCAGTTTCTCCGCAACTTCCTTGCGGCGCACATTTATCAGCTGATCGTACTCCTCTTTTAATTTTTTGAGACCCTCTTGGGTCAGATAAACTTTTTCTTCTGCCATCTTAAAAAGACGCCCACCTAAGGCGGACTAATTTTTTAAGCTCCGCCTAAAAAAAGCAACCCCTTTTTTGGGGCGTGTGTTTTAAAAACTAACGCTTGAACTTTAACAAACTACAAGACCAAAGTCAAAGCGAAAATCCCCCCCAGAATCGCGACCACGAAGACGAACGAGCAGCCCTTTGTAAAGCTGTTGATCATGTCGTTGATCGCGTCAGAAAATTCTTTCATTGTTCTAATTATATCAAACGAAATTGGTGCCGCCAATAGGCACCCGCAGGCCACCTCAGGAGACCGAGGAGACTACTTCTTCGAAATTCGCCGATTCGAATGGTGACACAGATGTTGCCCCTTGGAACCAGATTATCTGTGATCTAAAGAACTGGGCGGCTTTGGGGCGGGCCGGTGATTACCCTATTCCTTCAGTAGTCATTGCCAGAGGTTAGTGGAACTGGTACTGTTTCTTTGTTATCGCTGGTTCCCTACAAGGATTGATCAAAATAATTTCCTTGGCATTCTGCTACTTCAAAGTCTTCAGTTGAAAGGTTGCCCTGTTTCCATCCCACCAACATAGAAGTCAGCTCACTCGTATCAAATTTACAAATCCCTTCCCGACCTTCTAGAGTTTCATATATTTCTCTTTGTTGGTTAACTGTTTCTGGTGATACAGTGGGAGGAAATTCCAGATCTATATTCTCTGTTCGAATGTAAAAGGTACATTTATTTTTCTCTACTCCTCTTATTTCAAGAAGTGATGTGGTTGTTTGCTGTATTCCTATTCCAAGGATGTCAAGCGTTACAGTACTACCCATCTTTGCTAACCTGCAGTCTTGTGAAGCTTGGATAAAACAATCAAAATCCTGTCCACAATCTAAAGTTGTCGGTTTCTGAAAAGGGAAATAATCATTACGATAAGCCCAAATGGCATAGACCACACCGCCTATTAATAAAAGAACAAAAAGAATCAGGACAATAATCTTCCAAGGAAACTTCTTAGAAGAAACAGGAGTTACTAGCTGTTGGATTGGTGGCTCGGGCGGTACCTGAGCAGGTAATTGAGCTGCTTGAGTCGATGGTTGAAATTGTTCTGGTTGTGTTTGTTCCACTGCACTATTGTCCTCCAAAATAAAAACAGGTG
>Ga0154837_120_pt2 | contig 13722 bp, 22 predicted proteins | sample Rifle2008BG16ft_FD_116141 | JGI IMG/M metagenome (GOLD analysis project Ga0154837, IMG submission 116141) | candidate division WWE3 bacterium RBG_16_52_45 | reverse complement strand
CCACCCGGGACGGGTTCGGGTTGGGAGCAGTGGAAGCCGGGAAGAAGGATCAGAACGTAGTGGTCCTCTGTGCGGATTTGTCGGAGTCAACCCGCGCTCAGATGTTCCAGAAGGAGTTCCCCGACCGCTACGTTGAAGTGGGGGTGGCGGAGCAGAACATGGCTTCGCTCGCGGCCGGAATGGCAATGGCTGGCAAAGTTCCCTTTATTGCCTCCTACGCCGCGTTTTCCCCAGGGAGAAACAACGAACAGATCCGGACGACCATTTCGCTAAACAACACCAACGTCAAAATCATGGGAGCTCACGCCGGAGTTTCGGTTGGGCCGGACGGGGCGACCCACCAAGCGTTGGAGGATATGACTTTGATGCGCGCCCAGCCGCGGATGAAAGTTTTCGCGCCCTGCGACTTGTGGGAAGCCAAAAAGATTGTGGAAACCATTGCGAAGATTTACGGCCCTTGCTACATGCGCTTCGCACGCGAAAAAACGCCCGTCTTAACGACCGCGGAAACGCCGTTTGCGATTGGCAAAGCCCAACTATTTTGGGAATCCGCGAAGGACAAAGTCGACGTGGCGATCTTCGCCTGCGGGCCGCTGGTGCACGAGTCGATTTTGGCGGCGGCGGAGCTTGAAAAAGCAGGCTTGGGCGTGGAGGTTTACGACAACCCCAGCGTCAAGCCGTTGGACGAAAAAACGATCCTCGCGGCGGCGAGAAAGGCCGGGGCGGTTGTGACGGCGGAGGAGCATCAGGTCACCGGCGGGCTAGGCGGAGCGATCGCGGAATTCTTGGGCGAAAACCATCCCGTTCCTGTAATTAAGGTCGGAGTGAAGGATCGTTTCGGGGAGTCCGGCGAGCCGGACGAGCTGATGGTGAAGTTTGGTTTGGTCGCCAAGGACATCGCCGCCGCCGCGAAAAGAGCAATCGCTCTAAAGAGCAAATAATTTACCCAATGACATCATCCAGAAATCCTAAGCACAAAATCCTAAGCACTAAACAAATTCAAATTTTCCAAATTCAAAACGTTTAGAATTTATGATTTTGGATTTTGAAATTGTTTAGGATTTAGAGTTTATAATTTCGAATTTAAAAAAAGATGACTTCCAAAGAACTCTTTCAAAAAGCGCATGATGAGGGCTACGCCATCGGCGCTTTTAACGCCGCCAACATCGAAACCTTAAAGGCGATTGCGCAATCCGCGGGGGCGCTCAAAGCGCCGGTGATCGCCGAAAGTTCGTACGGCGAGACCGAATTTATTGGAGCCGCCAATTTGGTGGACGTCGTGCGCAATTTGAGCGCGGAATTTGGCGTGCCGATGCTCATCAATTTGGACCATTCACCGTCCGTTGAGGCCGCTGAGGCAGGCATCGCCGCCGGCTACGATTTAATTCACATCAACGCCTCCAAACTGCCTTATGAGGAGAACATCGCCGCGACCAAAAAGATCGCCGATGAAGCCCACGCGAAAGGTCTTCTGTGCGAGGCGGAGCTGACGCCGATCGGCGGGACGAGCGCGGTCCACGAGGAGAAAGCGGAAGAAGCGGTAGCGCAAGAAAAGCTCACCGATCCGGATCAGGCGGAGGATTTTGTGGGAAGAACGGGGATCGACACCCTCGCCGTTTCTATCGGCAATGTGCACGGGGTTTACGCCAGCGAGAAGCATCTTGACCTGGACCTTTTGGCGAAGCTACGCGCCCGCCTTTCTTGTTTCTTCAGCCTGCACGGGGGCAGCACGATTTCTGAGGACCAAGTGCGGAACGCGATCAAAATTGGGAAGATCATTAAAGTCAACGTCAACACCGAACTTAGACTAGCTTATCGAAAGACACTGGAGGAAACTCTGAAAGCTTCGGATGAAGTGGCGATCTACAAGATCATGCCTCCCGTGATCGAGGCCGTTCAGGAGGTGGTGGAGAAGAAGATCAAGCTGTTTGGATCCGTCGGCAAGGCGTAAATGTCTTCGTTCACCCTAGTTTCAAATATTGTTTTAGGGCTGATTCCCCTTTTGGTGCTGTTTAAGCCGAACGGTCTCGCCTCTTACTTTCGAGGGCCGCGGCGTCATCGGGTGTTGGCCGCGATTGGATTGGGGGTGGCCTATCTAGGAGCACGGCTGATCTTCATCCTCGCTTACAACCTGCTTTTCTTCGGAACAAGGGATTTCCCGCCTGACCCCCAGCGTTCTCCTGCGCTCGGGGTAGGGGTGGACGTGGTTTACTGGCTGGTCGTCAGGTTTGCGGATCGCTACTGGAGGGAGGAGCACTACCTCTACAAATCCGCCGCTTATTACCTGGCCGAGCCTTGGATTCTGGTCCTTGCCGTTGTCGTCGCCTACAGTTTCCCCGGCTTCAGCTAACGATCCTTAGAGATCGCCATCTCCAAAATAATGCCCGAGGTGATCGCGGCCGTCCAGAAAATCATTGAGGCCAAAATCACGCTCTTCGGTTCCGCTGGAAAAGCTTAGGAAGCGGCGATATCGCGCCGGTTGAACCAATAAATACCTATAAGCGTGCAGACCACGCTCACTCCCAGAAAAACCGAGATGGTTAGCGGTTCGATCCGGTTTTCCAGCAGGGCTTTTCCGTAGTCGAAGTAATGGAAGAGCGAGAGGTACTTCAGGTTTACTAGGCTCTCCTTGAGGTTAGCGAGCACATTGATGAAGTACATCAACATGAATAGCCCAGCCGAGAGCATCGTGACCTTGCCGCGTTCAGAGAAGAAGCTAGAGAACAACATCGTGACGCCGAAGATTGCCAGGGCAAAGAGTGATCCTAGGATAGTGAGCGTCAGGTGGTTCGGGAGCCTGTAGCTGACGTCGTAGATCTGGGCAAACGGAACCACCACGAGGATCGAGGCAAACACGTAAGTCAGGATCACCACCAAGCCGGCGAGGTATTTTCCCAGAAAAAGCTTGATGCGGGAGAGCGGTTGGGACAGGAGAATCCCGATCGTGCCCCTCTCAACCTCCCCGGCTAGAGCGCCCCCGCCGAAAGAAACCACCAGCATGATCAGGATGATCGGCCAGGTGATGCTGTACTGCTCACCGCCCAGGTAACCCTCCAGGGTCGCAAAGAAGCCTTCCATACTAATCCCGAAAGCCTGGAAAAGCTCTTTGGGATAGCTCTCAAAGGCCTTCCGCAGCTCTTCGCCTTGCATGGCCATCGAGGGATAAACCATCACGAGTAGCCAGACCATTAAGGCGGCCGCAAGGGTATAGCCGAAGATACCCCATTTGCTCTTTTTAACGGTTTGAATAATTAAAGCCAGCATTTTAACGAGACGGCCGCCTCCGGCGACCTAGCAAATTCGCTTCGCTCATTTGTAAAACTCCAAGAACACTTGCTCCAAACTCTCGTGCGCTATCTCGATATCGGTTAGTTCGTACTGCTTGAGTTTCTCCAACACGGGATTGATATCTCCTTTAATCCGCAAAACTACTCCTCCGGGCATTTTTTTGGTGATTTCCACCCCCGGCATGGCAAAGTCCTCGGGAGCTTCTTGGGAAAATCGAGCGGTGAGGTTGTAGATCTTTTTCCCTTTCAGCTCCCGGACGCTGTCGACCGAGATCAGCTTCCCGTCCTTGATAATTCCGACCCGCCAGCAGATGCGCTCGACCTCGGCCAGATTATGGGAAGACATAAAGACAGTGGTTCCGTTCGCGGCAAACTCTTGCAGAATCTCGTAGGTCTTGTTTTGCAGAAGCGGATCCAGCCCGAGGGTCGGCTCGTCCAAGATCAGAAGCTCCGGCTGTTTCATCAGCGCCAGAATCAGTCCCAGCTTCTGCCGATTGCCGGAAGAAAGGTTCTTAACCTTGAACTTAGCGTCCAATTCGAAATCTTTCACCAGCTGTTTGGCGAGCGGCGAAGGCCGGCTCAGCTTCTCGACAAAGCGGATATGCTCGGCGCCGGTCCAGTTGCCGTAGAAGCCGGTCTCCCCGGGGAGATAGCCCATCTTTTTCTTCAGTTGGGGAGCGGCTTTCCGGGCGTCCAGGCCAAAAATGGTTACCGTTCCGGCGTCGGGGCGGAGGAGGTCCATTAGGCAGCGGATGGTGGTGGTTTTGCCGGCGCCGTTAGGGCCTAAGAAGCCGAAGATCTCTCCCTTCTTGACGTCAAAAGATATCCCGTCTACCGCCTTGGTGTTCTCGAAATATTTTTTGAGGTTTTTGACCTTGATTACGGTTTCTTCCGCCACGAATTTATCTTAGCAGGGTGGCTAAACAAAAAAGCAGCGGATTTGGGTTCGCTGCTTGTGTGTCTCTTCTTAGGTGACGGCAGGATTTCCGGTCGGAAGGTAGGAGATGTATTCGTTCCACACCTCAAAGCCGAAACTCCTCGCCAGGTTCTGGGCGCGCCGGAACTCTCTCCTGGCTTTGCGAATATTTCGCCCGTAGCGACGGACTGCCTCGCCATTGTTGACGTTATCGAGGTCAATCTCAAGGTAGCGGTCTAGCTGCTCCTCGCACCTCTTGATATCCCGGGCGAGCCTTGCCAGGGTGGCGTCGACCTCCTTTTCGTAGTAGGCGGAGTGGGGCGGCCGGTTGTACTGCCGGAGGACCACAAAGCCGAAGGTCTTGTAGAACCGGCCTCGCGAAATCTCGGTGCCGATCCAGCTGGCCACGATGAACACCAGCAAAAGCGCAAAGATGAAGGCGATCTCCAGAGCCGTGATCTCCATCCCGTTTCTCCTTTCAGATTGGGATTTTCTCCCCAAATGATACCACGCAAAACAAAAAAAAGCAGCGAATGTGGGTTCGCTGCTTGGTTTTCTCTCTAGTTTCTTGCCTGACCCTTGCGAAGATACAGGGTATAATTGTCGCTTACCGTGAAGCCGTACCGGTTGGCGAGCTCGACGGCCTTGAGAAAGCGGCTGTGGCTGCGATCGAACAACTGCCTCCCAGCATGTATGGCGATCGAGCGCGGTCCAGCAGGAAGCTGGGACTCTGCAGCGTCTTGCCGCATTCGCCGAGCACGCTCGACTTTGTAGGCCAAGGCGCGTAGAACCTTCAGGACTTTATCTTTCCGGTCCCAGCCAATCGGCCGGGAACCTGGCCCCCGCTTTCCTTGGGGAGGCGGAAAGCCAAAGAGTTTCTCAAACCCCTTGGATCGAGAAAGCGCCATTCAACTCCCTCCTTCTTCGATTTTCTCCCCAAATGATACCACGGGCAACAAAAAAGCAGTGGTCCTATTTGCGGCGGCAAATTGCAACCGCGCGCAGCAAGGACAGCACTGCTTTAGATAGTCGTTCCAACTCTTATCGGAAGTAGGCGAGGGTGAAGGAGACAAGATCGGCCCATCCTTCGATCTTATCGACGGTAGAGACCGTTATGACTACTCGGCCCCCGGCGGTAGGGTAGGACAGCGTCTCCGGGAAAGGTTCAGGATCGGAGAGAATGTAGGCCGCGGCAATCAGAGCGTGTGGCCCGAGTCCCTTCTCGCTGAGAAAATTCGCGGTATCCATCCAAAAGAGCTCCGTCTGTTCCTCGGATAGATAGAAATTCGTTTCCGATCCATAACGCTCCACTTTGGAGTAGTACCCCGGCGATTCCAACGTGCAGAATCTGTCTGCTCCCATGCACGCTTGCTCAACGGTCGGCACCGGCCAGAAGTACACCGTGCTCCCCATTGCTGTGAGCGCAACAGACAGCACAATCAGTACGACTAAACCTTTCCGCATGTCTCTCCTCCTTCTTGATTTTCTCCTCAAATGATACCACGGGAAAAAGAAAGCAGCGGGAAGCGGGATTTGCTCTGGTTGGAGACCTGCCTGAAAAGCTTCCTAATTTAAGATTCTGGATTTATAATGATCTCAAACATACCTGAATAAGGAAGGAGGCGGGGATGTCGGTAATCGACAACGCTTACGAAATTGCCAAGCGCGTGTTGAAGAGTTCCTACCGGGAAAACGGTATCGTCGCCGGTTCCGGGCAATGGGAACAGGTCTGGGCGCGCGACAGCTGTTTTGCATCGCTCGGCGCTTTGGCACTGGGTGATCGCGGCGTCGTTCGCCGGAATCTGGAAACTCTACTTAAGGCACAAGCGCCGGATTGGCAAATCCCTCTGCGGATTGGTCACGATCGGCGGGACTTGGCGCTTAAGATACTGGGCATTCGGGTTCCACCGGCCCAAAAGCCGGTTTACCTTGAGGACAAGCTGGGTCACCACGCGCGGGATTCCAATCCGCTTTTGGTGATCTGCGCCTCCGAATTTGCCCAAGGGGCCAGTGCTGATGAGATCGAGTTCCTGCGCCGCAATATTGGCGCGTTTGAGAGCGCTGTACGGTGGAGTCTGGAGAACGACGTGGATGATGATCTCCTCATTGAAGAGAGGGCTTTTTCAACCTGGGCCGATAACGTCCGCAAGGAAGGTAAGGTGCTCTACAGCAATGTCTGTCACTGCCATGCGCTAGAGTGTCTTTTTGAGCTGGAGCTGGCGGTGGGGAACTGGGAGACGGCCGCCCGGTACCAGAAATTGCATGTTCTGATTAAGGAGCGAATAAACCAGGAGTTTTGGAACGGTTCCTTCTACACCGACTGGATCGACTGGCGCAGGACGAGTACCCACTTCACAACCGACGGGAATCTCCTGGCGATGCTTTGGGGTATTGCTTCCGAAGACCAGGCGTACCTGATCCAAGCATCCATGCGCCGCTACCGGATCGCTGATCCGGTGCCCTGCCGGACCAACTCTCCTCGGATCTCTCTGCGGGATTGCTTTACGCCCTTGATTTTTCTGGCCGGGCTCACTGACTACCACAACGGGAGCTCATGGACTTGGTTGGGGTGCGTGGATGCGGTGGTGAAGCATCGGTTTGGGCAAGAAGCCGAGGCGCAGGCGGTCTTGGAAAAGATTGCCCAAAAAGCTGTGGAAGAGGAGACTTTTCTGGAGCTTTACGACCGGAAAGGTCGCCCCTACCGCAAGCTTTTCTACCGGGCGGAGCGGAACTTTGCTTGGAGTGCGGGCCTTTTCGTTTGGGCTTGCCGCGAACTGGCTTGAGTTGAAACTTTCCCCTGCGGACTTACTGTCAGCAGGGGATTTTTTGTTTGAAAAATAAAAAGCAGCGGACTTCAAGGTTCCAAGTTGATTCGCCTGTTAAAATAATTCCAAAAGAAAGGAGGTTCTCATGACGAAATGGGGACGGAGTTGGCTGGTCGGAAGAGTCGGGAGATCTCGCTCCCGCCGCCGACGCCGCGCTTCCCGGCTGCCGAAGAGGCTGCTGAAGCTGGAACGCGGATGGCTGAAGGAGACTTTGGACAAGTGCTCGCGTGACGTCGCCGAGCTTCCGGGCTGGGTTTTCGGGGGCGTCAATCCTTACGCGCCTCCTTCACAGGCCGAGCCGAAGAAGGAGGAGAACTGATGCCACTCCTGGCGGTTTTCGTAATGGGCTGGGCGTTCGGCAGTCTGCTTGCCGTTTTCTTCGTCGCTCTCCCGTACCGCGAGGCATTCCTCAAGGCGCGGACGGAATTGGATCAACTGCGAAGGTGCGGGCGATTCCTCACTCCCAAGGAAATGGAAGCGATTAAGAAAGGCCGCCAGGAGCACGAAGAGGGTTCGAATAACTGATCGTCAGAAGGACTGAAACCCGGGAAGTCAGACTTTCCCACCGTTTCGGTCCTTTTCTGCGGTGATATAATTGCCTCAAATCGAAGAAGGAGGAGCGCAATGAAGCGCACCCGCGTGGAGTTGAGTACGAAGGAGTACCGGTTCGTCATCCTTCGCTTTGAGCGGGAGGATGGTGATCCGGTCATCAACGACGGGATCGTTCAGGCCGCCGCGAAAGAGGAAAACCTGCGCCCCGTCTCCCGGGAGGAATTCGGGATCTTTTGCCGTAAGGTTCTTGCTCTCGGATCCCGCCTGGTTGTCTTCGGCAACATCGCCCACGGCCCCGCCGATTCGGGTAGTTTCCCCGGTGTTCCCTTTCTGAATACCGAGTGGGAGATGGGTGTCGCGCAAAACTGGGTCCGGGGGAATACCGGCGACCAATGGGGTGATGATGACGTATTCCTCTTCATCCCGATTGCTCCGGCGGCGTAAGCAAACCGGATCCGAGAAAGCGCATCAAAGGAGGATTTGCATGGGAATGGATCGGAGAGCGAGGGTTTTTCTGACAGTCCTCAAGGACGGGCGGTGGCACCTAAAGTTCCCGCTCGCGGAGATCCCAATCTGGGTGGTGGAAGCGTGCTTCGACCTGGGTTTGGTGGAGCGCAGGCTCACCCGGGATCGGGGGACGCGTAACTCCATGGCTCGTTTCCGCATCACCGAGAAGGGGCGGAAGGCGCTAGTCAAAGGAAAGCGCCCGACGCGCGATGATCTTATGCTGGCCCGCCGGATTTACGTGCTTGGTGAAACGGTGGTTACTCGCAACAGCATCGACCGGGACAATTGGCGACGGCTCAACCGTTCGCTCAACGCTCGCTGATCCCTCAGCGAGCTTTTTTCTTGAGAAAAAAGACCCTCATGGGTTTGAGGGTCTCGGGATCGAAATCAGCGTTCGGTTGAAGGCTGCTTGGACTCGAGCAGATGGAGCTCGGCATGGGGGAGTCCGGCGACGTCGTAGGAGATAACCGCGTACTCCCGAAGGTCGTTGGGAACGTCGTAGTACCACAGGACTCGATCAGCCAGGATCTCCTCTGCGCCGCCGGCGTAGAAGATGGTAATCGCCGTCGCACGGCCGTTCGGTGTTGAGAAACTCACCTCCAACTCCTGCTGGTCCGCCGGCGGTTGAACCACCTTTTCAGGACCGCAGCCTGCCAAAAGCAGCCCAACGGCCACCAGCGCCAAAACAAAAACCGCCTTCTTCATTGTCTCGCCTCCTTCTTCGATTCTCTCTCTAAATGATACCATCCAGTTATAGGATTTCAAGGTTGCTCTGCTAGAATAATTCCAAAAGAAGGGAGGACCGCGATGTACCAGAGCTGGGCTGAGATGGGTGGTGGTTCTGGAATGAGCTCTGCCGAAGAGCACGCTCTTTACGAAAGCGCCTTTGAGGCGGTTAAGCAGTTGCCGCCGGGGGTGTACTCCCCTGATGGGGTAGTCCGCCGGGTGAAGCAGCGCTACCGATACACCGTGGTGGCCGCCATTTGGAGGATGGTCGATCAGGATCTGGCGAGACTGACGCCGACTTCCCGCGTCAGGATCCTGCCGCCGAAGGAGGGGGGATCGAATGATTGATCGCCGGGTGAAGCTGCTTCTCACGGTTCTCAATGACGGCCGTTGGCACGACCGTCTTCCCCAGCGAGCCCTCACGGCCAAGCTGGTCGAGGCCTGCTTTAATCAGGGTTTGGTGTGGCGCAAGCTCACCAAGATTCCGGGGAAGCCAGGCCATTTCCGAGGACACTTTGCGATCACCCCGAATGGCCGCAAAGCGTTGGAAAAAGGCGAGCATCCCACTCGTGGAGAGATCAGCTTCACGATGAAGTACGGCGCCTGATCGTACTCTAAGGACTGAAACATCCGTTTCAGTCCTTTTTATTTTCTGTGATGTGTTGGGAACACTTCTATAGAATTGTCGCATGTGGAGAGAGGGGAGATATACCGAGACTATAGGTTTCGTGGTAAAATTAAGTTAATTTCATCGAGAGGAGGTCGCCATGCTCCATGTTCACGTTCTGCCGGGTTTTGGCTTGAGCGTCCACGATGTTTGTCCGGCGTGCGAGTTCACCCGCCTGACGGAGCTGGGAGTTCCAGCGGAGATCGCTCTTCCCACTGCCCGCTTGCGAGGGCTGGTCGCTCCGGATGATCTTTCTCCGCGGATCATCAATGTGATTCGGGAGGGTCTGGCGGAGCTGGAGAAGAAGTACGGGAAGAAGATTCCCTAGCTTCGCTGCTCGAAGTACGGGAAGAAAATTCCCTAGCTTCGTTTTAGGACTGAAACATCCGTTTCGGTCCTTTTTTCTTTTTTTACCATAGGACAATTCGCGCGAATTGTTCCATAGTTTTCTTTACTTTTATGGTGAGCGGAGTCGAACCCATTCCCGCAGTGCTAAAATTCGGGTGATGCTGAAGGTCAAAGATCTACACCTCTGCGATTATGCATTTATAGCCGAAGGCGGGAAGCTTGGTTTGATTGGTATTTTCGATAGGGTTGGGGTGGCAGCTGTTCCTGCCGTTATCAACCCGTTCCACGTCGTCGCTGTTTTCGGTAGCGACACCGAGTACACTACGGAAATCGAACTCACTATTTTGGACCCGGAGGACAAAGCGTTATTTAACGTCAAGGGTCTCCTAAAGCTCCAAGCCGGTAAAAGCCACAATTTCCTCGCCGGTATTGCGGGATTTAAGATCGAGAAACCAGGGACTTACACTGTTAGGTTTATGGAGAAGGGAAACGAATTAGCCCGGATGGAATTTCCAGTTCTAATTGTTGACCAGAACGCACCTCGGCCCCGCTGATCGGATTTTTAACTTTCCCGCAGTGCTAAAATCGGTTGATGGCTGAATCAGTTCCCAAATGTCTCTTTTGCGACATTTATCAGAATAAAACCGAGCCGATTTTCTACGAGAACGAGCATTTTTACGCACGGTTTGATAATTTCCCAGCAAGCCCGGGACACTGCGAGATAGTTTCCAAAAGGCATGTGGTTTCCTTTTTCGAGCTCACGGCCGAGGAAGCCCCGTTTCTTTTGGAAGCAAATAAGGAAGCAAAGAAGATCATTGACGAAAAGTTTCATCCCGACGCCTACAACATCGGGGTCAATGACGGCGAAGCGGCCGGTCGGACGATCCACCACTTGCATATCCATCTGATTCCGCGATACTCCGGAGACATGGAGAATCCCCGCGGTGGTGTGCGCCACATTATTCCCGGAAAAGGGGATTACACGAAGCAGAGTTGAGATTTCGCCGGTTGAAAACCGCCAGCTTTTCTTCCGTTCCCCAGTGTTAAAATTTTAGTCAGAGACTATGGGTATGCCGATTACAGGAAAAAGAGAGAAAATCAAGTATCAAGGAATACCGGTGAAGAAGAAGGCCAAACTTTTGGGACTATTCCCTTGGCCATCTCCTAGTACCGCCCAAGCATTTTACCCAAATATCTTTGTTTCAAGTGAGGTTTTTTGGGATTTGCACCAACCACACCCCAACCCCCGATTTATCGCGGTTCTAGAACACGAAAAGAAGCATATTGAGCGGCAGAAGGAACTGGGTGTTTTTAAATTTGGGTTAAAGTATCTGTTTTTCCCAAGGTTTCGCTTCCAAGAAGAACTCTTAGCCATCAAAGAGGGTATGAAATATCTTAAGCGAAAAAACTTGGCGTTCGATACCGATAGGAGCGCGATGTTTCTATCTTCCTGGCTTTATCTCTGGATGGTGACATACGCTAGAGCCAAGAAAGAGTTAGATAAGGCTTGGGAATCCATAGGGTAAATCGCAGACCCGCACCGGTTGGAAACCTGCCTACCGGTAGGTAGACCGCTAACTTTTCCTCCCCAAAAGAAAAAGGCCCGAAACTGGTGTTCGGACCTGTAAGATCTGGGGCTGTGCGTATTACCGAGGCAGCATGCGGGAGCCGTACCCTAGTCCGACGGCAACCAGCAGGGGTTCGCCTCCCTTGTCGTCCCACACAGATGTGGCAGGCCACATCAATTGGGTGTAGGCGATTTTGCCGATAACTCGGACTTTATCCCCCTTCTTCCACGAGGACGGGTCATCGATCTTGACGCGCACCGTAAGACGGTCACCGAACGACCCGGTGTCTACGATCGCGAGGTTGCCGCTTTCAATGTCGATGAGCGTGCCGTCCCAATCAACTTCCAAGCCGATGGCCGGGCTGCCGGATAGCCTCCATTGCGCCGTTGTGATGCTTTCTTCCAGGTTGATCACGTCCGACGGCGTCAAATCCGAAGTTCTCGGCACCGGTTGGAGCATACCCTGATGGCGGAGTTCTCCAAAACCGAATCCGAAAAGAAACATCACGATCGCGGATGCGACCCAAAGCGGAAGAAAATTCCTCACGGTCTCTACTCCTTGGTTCTAGGTTGGATAAATTTTAACATGAGAATCCTATAGTGCAAGAGGGTTAGCGTCATTTCTTTTTCCAAAAAGTCGTTTTGATTCCGCTATAATCGGGATGTGAAAATAGGAGTTGTTCTTTGCTACGGGCTCTACGGTCCCGAGCGGACAGATTACAGTCAATATTTGGATTTTGTTGCCCAGGAGATTGATAAACGCGGTCTCAAGAAAGTAATTATTTGCGGGGGGTTCAATGTTCCCGAGCGGCCCAATGATTCCGAGGCCGCAACTGTGCAGGATTATCTTCTGTCGGTTAAGCCCGGCTTTACCAACTACATTTTGGAAGAAAAATCCATCAACACTAACCAAAATCTCGAGTTTGCCGCCCAGAGTTTGGGGGAAGAGGATGAAGTTGTGGTTTACGGCGATTTGATTCGACTAGCCAAGATTATCTGGACTGCGATGCATTTCCTGTTGAAGGTTCCCAAAGGCGAGATCTACAAGTCTCTTCACGAATTTGCCTACGCTAAGGATCTCCACAAAGAGTTGCCGGGAGAGTTCAACTACCGGAACCTCAAAGTTGTGGGTTTTGATTGGCCGGGGAGGACCAAAGAGGAAACCATCCGCCAAATCTTCGCCACACTTTTGGATGTAATGGAGCTCTACGATAAGGAGTTCGAGCGGATGGGTGTAGAGCAAAGGAAGAAGGATTACAGATTGAGTTAAAGATTTCCGCCGGTCGGAAACCGCTTGAGCTATTCTTTGCTTTTTCCGATTACCCCGCTTACAATAAGTTCAAATCGAAGAAGGAGGAAACGAGTGGATTGGACCAAGTCCCACCGTCTTTTTGGCGGAGAGGTGGTGGTTAAGCCCTCCGGCATCTACACCTTTGCCCATTTTTACCGGAATTCGCGCCAATTACGTTCGGTTATTCTGGTCGGCACCAACCACGTGGGCGACGCGGAATACTACCAGCGGATCAACGACATTCTTGCCGGCTGCGATCTGGTTCTCTTTGAAGACTCCGGCGGCGCGCAAGCGCCCGGCGAGTTTGAGGAGTTTGCCCGGTCAATGCTCTACGGGTCCGATTTGGAAAGCGCCTTCCAAGTGGCGATGCAGATCTACTTTCTCGTCGCCCAGCGGGTCCTGGCCCTGCCGACCGAAGGCGGGTCCTTTGACTACCAACAGCCGGGCTGGATCTCGGGAGAGAGGGAGTTCTTGACCGAGGAACAGCAGACGGCGCTGATGGAGGAGTTTGAGGCCCGGATGCGGAGGATCCCCGTCGGCCGCGTGAAACAGGTGGTGGAGTTTGCGCGCCGGTCAGTGGAGAAGATGGATCAAGGCGGATACACCGGCCAGGATCTGGGGGACGGCTTCGTTTTCTTCTGGAGCGATGCCCAACTGGTTGGGGCTGTCTCGGACACCATCGGCAAGCCGCGCGACCGCAACTGCCTGGAATTTTTTGATGAGGTGGTTCGCGAGCGGGAACCCAAGATGGTGGGGATCAAGTTCGGCGCCGGCCACACCGCCTTCCAGCGCCAGCTTCTAGAGGAGAGGGGATACGTTCGCGAGGTGTCCACCGAGCTCTGCAACATCCGGTACCGGTGAACCAAACCAAGCCAGCAAATCCGTTTGCTGGCTTTTTCTTTTTTGTATAATTACCACTGCTGGGGACCGATCCGGTCCGGTTGCGCGAATGTTCAATCCCGGATCTAGTGGTACGGCGGCGGATATTGAAAAAACGTCCACCTTCCAAGACGCGCCTTGGAATCCCTAAGGTGGT
>Ga0154837_113_pt1 | contig 16797 bp, 17 predicted proteins | sample Rifle2008BG16ft_FD_116141 | JGI IMG/M metagenome (GOLD analysis project Ga0154837, IMG submission 116141) | candidate division WWE3 bacterium RBG_16_52_45 | reverse complement strand
ATCACCGCGACCGTGCCGGTCGAAGTCGTGGGCGAGTCCATTCCGGTGAGAGCCGGCGAGGGTGTCCTTCTAACGATTTTGAACGAGGTGGAGGTGGAGTGCTTGCCGCAGGACCTGCCGCAAAAGATCACTGTGGATATCTCGAAGTTAACTGAGGTCGGGACCGGCATCGCCCTCAAGGACCTCCCGATTGATATGTCCAAAGTCACCATTGTCGGCCATGAGACGGATGAGCTGGTGGTAAAGATTGACTTCCCGCAGGAGGAAGAGGTTGAGGAAGTACCGGCGGCCGAAGCGGAGGCGATCGCGGGAGTGGAAGCGACCGAAGAGAAGCCTGAAGGTGAGGAGAGTGTGGAAGGTGAGGGCGCGGACAAGACTAAAGCAACTCCTCAAGAACCCTCTAAAGAATCTCCTAAGGAAGGAAAATTGGAAGAAAAATAGTCTCTTATAGTATACTATAGTGAATTTACTTTAGTACTCTCGAGAAATAACCCCCCATTAACCGATGATAAATTTCAAGCCGGCGAGAAGCAGGGCGGCGTAGATGATCCTGTAAAAAGTTTTTTCCTTAATCCGTAAAACCAGCTTGCGCCCGATCAAACTTCCTAAAATTGATACTCCTAAAACCGCGGCCCAGAAAAGGGGGTCAAATTTTAGAATTCCGCTGCCGGCATAGACCGCCACCCGCGTAAAATCGACGAAGAACGCAATGGCGTTGGAAGTTCCGAGAAAATTCGCTTTGGCCAGCCCCAAGGTCGAGAGGAAGGCGGTCCGCATCGCTCCGGCCGTGCCGGTTAATCCCGCAAAGAAACCAACCAATCCGCCCATCGAAAGAATCGAAAGATTGCTCTTGGGTAAAGTCAGCTTTTTTCCCCACAGCGAAGCCGCCGCATAGACTACCAGGAACACTCCCAAAATTAAAAGCACGGTTTGGGAAGGAAGCACCGTGATCAGCGCCGCTCCCAGAAAAGAGAAAACCACTCCCAAGCCGGCGAACAGGGCGGTGATCCGCCAATTGATGTAGCGTCCCCATAGAAATAGATCCACCACCTGGCCGAAAAAATGGAAAAGCCCAACCACGGCAATCGCGGTTTTGACGTCAATAAAAAGCGCGGTAAGCGGAACCAAAATCGTCGAAGAACCGAATCCGGCGAGCGTCCCCATGATCTCGGCTAAGAAGGCAAAAATCAAAAACAGGATTATTTCGGGGCTCGTGAATCCGTTCAGCATTAAATTAAGCCTTAGGCCAAGGGGAGGTAATCAACATCTCTTTTTCCCCTAACTCCTCCCAAATTGCTTCCGTCACAAACGGCATAAAAGGATGGAGGAGCTTCAGCGATTCCTTGAGGACCAACTCCAGCGTCGGCTGAGCCTCCGCCCGGCGGGACTTGGTTTTTTCGAGGTAGATATCCGCAAATCTGTGCCAAACAAACTCATAGAGCTCCTCGACCGCTTCATTCGGGCGATACGTGTCAAGCGCTTTTGTAACTTTCTCAATCGTGGTTTTAATTTCTTTGAGGATCCATTGGTCATCCTTGTTTTTAGATTTTAGATTTAAGATTTTAGATTTTAGATTGGTCTCCATTAATACAAATCTGGCAACATTCCAGATCTTATTCGCAAAATTGCGCTGGCCGCGAATATTTTCCTCAGAGAGAGCAATATCGCTTTCAACTTTTGCTCCCCAAACAACTCCCATCCGCAGGGCGTCCGCCCCGTAGCGCTCAACCATCACCAGGGGATCGATTACATTTCCTTTCGATTTACTAATTTTCTGACCTTCCTTGTCCCGCACCAATCCGTGAATCAACACTTCACGGAACGGGACCTTTCCGGTTTCGTAAAGTCCCAGCATAATCATCCGAATCACCCAGAACGGGATGATGTCGTAGGCGGTTTCCATCAATGAAGTCGGGTAGAAAAATTCAAAATCGCCTTTTTGCGAGGTTTGCAGCGTCGCAAACGGCCACTGGCCGGACGAGAACCAAGTGTCAAAGGTATCCGAGTCCTGAGTAATCTCTTTACTCTTACACTTGCTACACCGGTCAGGTGTTTCTCCGGCCGTGATCGTCCACTCCCCGCATTTACCGCACTTCCAAGCCGGGATCCGAATCCCCCACACAATCTGCCGGCTGATGTTCCAGTCGTAGAGATTGGCATACCAATGGCGGGCGATTTTGTCGAAACGTTTGGCAGTGAACTTCACTTCGCCCTTGCCCATTGCGACCAGGGCCTTCTTCACCAACGGCACCACTTTCAGGAACCACTGCTCCATCGGCAGAGGTTCAATCACCGACTTGCAGCGGTAGCAGACTGCGACTGAGTGTCTGTAGTTTTCATCCACCTTCTCCAACAACCCTGCTTTTTGAAGATCCTCGGCCACCATCCGCCGAGCCTCCTTAACGGTCAGTCCCTGATACCGGCCGGCCTTTTCGTTCAAGCGGCCGTCCAGGCCAATCACCTGCTTAACCTCTAAGTTGTGGCGGCGGCCCATCTCCCAGTCCACCGAGTCGTGGGCCGGGGTAACTTTGACCACCCCCGTCCCAAACTCCGGGTCCACCGCCCCGTCGGCAATCACTTTGATTTTGAACTTGCCCAGCAGACCCTTCACCTCAATCTCCTTACCAACCCACTCGACATAACGCTTATCCTTGGGATTGACCGCCACCGCCGTGTCGCCGAATTTGGTTTCCGGCCGCACCGTCGCCAGCGTGAAAGGACCATACTTCATGAAGTACAACGGATCCGTCCGTTCCACGTGGTCCACTTCCAAATTGGAATAGGCCGTCCCGCAGTGAGTACAGTAGTTAACCAACCGATTCCCCCGATAGACCAATTCATCCTCAAAGAGCTTTTTGAAAGTCCGATAAACGATCTTGATGATGGCGGGATCAAGCGTAAACTTGTTGCGGGTCCAATCGCAGGAGGCGCCGAGCGCCCGGAGCTGGGATTCCATCCGGGATTTTTTCTCCATTGAGTAGTCCCAGATCATTTGGTAGAGCGTTTCCCGATCGAAATCAAAACGGCTCTTACCTTCATCCTTGAGTTTCTTCTCAAAAACATACTGGGTTTCGATTCCGGCGTGATCGGCGCCCGGCAGCCAGAGAGTCGGCTCTCCTTTCATTCGGTGGTAGCGGGTAAGGATATCTTCCACCGCCACAAAGCGGGCATGGCCGATGTGCAGATCTTCATTGGCATTGGGCGGGGGCATGATAATACAGAAAGGTTGCTTAGGTGACTTAGGTTTCTTAGGCTGGAAGGCGCCGGAACGCTCCCACTTCTCGTAGATTTTGGCCTCGACGGCGGACGAATTAAAAACTTTCTCCACGAATAAACAGTAACACCAGTGAAGACAGTAAAACAAAAAAGGACCTCCGGCTTGAGCCGCAAGGTCCTAAGAGAAAACTACCCCGCTAGTCGTCCCCATCTTCTCCAGTCATGGTCGCCAGGGCGGAGAGAATCGCAAAAGCGCAAGTAGTAGCTCCGCCGCTTTTTCTCTTCGCAGCAATTATCTGCCTGATCGCCCGAGCCACCTCTCGCGCCCCAAGCTGCCGGCAGCGTGGGCACTCGTGGGCGCTGAGAACATCGTGCTGCCATTCCTGCTCCGCTTGGGTCGACTCCCCATACCAGTGGATCGGACCGGAGACAAATTCCATCCCCCTCATCCCAACCGTCCGCTGGACGGCGCGCTTGCAGGTTCCGCAGTTTCCCACCTGCTGCCAGGTGCTTGGGGCAAAAACGTTGTAACCGGTGAAAAGCTCCACGGTGTGCCCCTCGGGGCATTGGGCCTCGTACCTGGCGAGGTTATACGGCCAAGCGAGTCCTGTGCGCATTCGTTCTCCTCCTTACTCTTCGCCGAAATTATATCACTCGTTGGTGGACACCCTAAGGAGACAGGGTTAGCACTTTTTCGTTTTACTCAAAAGTGTAAATCTTACCTTGATGTTCTCCACGGATCAAAGGATGAGCTTTGGCGGTCGAGCGGAGAACGTAGAGGTCCGAGACATCACCAATCGTTTTCGCGGCCAGATACTCGTTGAACCTTGGACGAAGTTCCTCGATGATCATCCCGTGTTCTAGAATCTTTCCCTGCAGCGCAAGGACCCGCACCGGATCAAGCGAACCATAAGCGAAAGAAACCCGCGCCCTTTCTCCCGCGGTCAGCGCCTGAATTGCCCGGGAGAGAAAAAGCGCCATTCCCTCCGGCGTGTAGGGAGGGTCGGTAAAAACTAAATCGAAACAAGCTAGAAGCTTCTTCGGCAAAGGGTTGGCAAGGTTATGCTGAACCGTCAGGACCTTCCCCTTGGTTTGATCCTTTATGATCCTTAGCACCTCATTATCCACATCCAAAACCCAGAGTTCAGTGTTTTTTGCTCGCGACAGACAAGCCAAGGAGGTTAGATCATAATCTCCCAGAAACAGGATTTTGGAATCGGTTAGGAAGCCCCTTTCGGCCAAAAAATTGGCGCGAGCGGCGAGCGTTTCTTCGGTCGCCCCGAATTGATCAAAATGGCGCTTGGGTTTCGGACGGAGATCAACAATCACGGGAGCTATTGCCCCTCGGTCGGGGCTTTTCCTTCGAGCTGGTCGATGGTGGTTTGGGCGGTCTTAAGCGCATCCACGGCTTTCACTTGGCCCAGAGCATCCGAGATCGCTTTTTTGAGAACGTTGACGTAAGACTGATTGCCGGAGAGATCCGCCGTCTTGGAAGAAACCGCCAGCGGGGCGCTTTTTAGGAGCGGGCCGAGAATCTCGTGCTCGGCTAAACTCTCGGCCAGTGAGCGCAGGGCGTAGGGCTCGCCAAAGGGCCGAGTCTGGGCCTCAGCGGCGTAGATGGTCCTCTGTTGGTCTTCGCGGGTCATGAACTCCAGAAATTTCCAGGCAATGTCGGCCCTCTCCGTATCGGCGCTGACGCCCTCCATCCAGAAAGTACCCCAATGCACTCCGCCCTCGGCAGCCGCCGGCAGCTGGGGAACGGAGGAGGAGGCGAATTCCAATTCCGGATTCAGGGCGGCAATATCGAGCGCCCGCCAGGACGGGGCGATGATCATCGCCACTTGACCGTTAGCAAAAGCATTGATCGAAAATGGCAGGGTTTCATCCCAGACGCGATCGACCTTGGAAAAGTTGGTGTAGAAGGTCAGCGCATCGGCAGCCGCCTGAGTGTTGAGTTCCGTCAACGGATCGACCCCGCTCTGGGCGAAAAGCAAAGAGAGAATATCGGAGGAGTGGGAGATGTTGTTGGCGGTACCGAAAGCCGCCCCGGACTTTAAAATCTTGCCTTTATTGCGATCATTATCCTCCCAGGTTGTCAGCTTGACTGCTTCCCGGCGAAAATCCTCCCAGGTTTTGATTTTGGCAGAAACATCTACATCCTTAAGAAGAGCCTTATTGTAGAAAAGGACCAGACCGTCATACTCCATTGGAATCGCATAGATCTCCGTTTCCACTTTCGCCGAAGACAAAGATACCGGATAAAAGCGAAGAGCATAGTCCTGCTCCGAGAGCACTTCGGACGGAAGCGGGGAAATCTCGGCGGAAAAATCACTCATCCAGGAGTTGTGCAGGCGGAGAATATCCGGTCCGCTTCCCTGCTGAAGGCGCGTCAGCAGCGTTTCCTTATATTGCTCAAGCGTCCCGAAGGAACGCTTCTCGTAGTTGATCGTCAAATTCACGCGCGGGTTTTCCCCTTCATACTCAGAAATGAATGAGTTGATCAAAGGGTTGATCACGTCGGGATTCTCCCAGAGACCCCAGTAAGTGAGAGTCACTTCTCCCCCGCGTTGGAACAAACCTCCGATCAGCGGTAGGCGGGAGAGATCCATCCCGGCAAAGCCAAAAATAATCACTCCCAAGAGGGCGACGACTCCCAGAATTGCCAAGGGCCGGATTAGACCCCGGATCCGCTCCAATAAATTCCCGGCCGACGGCTCCTCGGCCGGAGGAAGCGGCGAGGTCGGCGGAGGTGGAGGTGGAGGTGGGGGCATCATTGGTCGAGGTCCACCGGCCAGCGGAAACGGAGAGGGAGAAGGAACACTCGGCTTAGGTACCGGAGGCAATGTTGGAGGAAGTGGGGTCGCTACCGGAGAGAAAGGTGGAATTGGCGGCGGCGCGACCACTGCGGGAATTACCGGAGCAGGACCGGGAGGAGGTGGGGTTTGGTTTTGAGGTGGAGTCCCCGCCGCTGGCGGGACCCCGCCGGAGGCGGTGGCAGGAAAGTTTTCCATCAGTTATCAGAATAACTAAAGGAAAGACCGATAATCAAGGAGAAAAGGAATAAACCCTGCGGAAGGGTGTAGAGGTAGTGATCAAACAAACCCAGAAAGATTAGTTGGGTTAAGCTCACCGTCAACCACCAGCGCCGGTCCCGGATCGTCTGCCGAAGAGCGAAAAACAAAAGCGCTAGGAAAGCCAGCAGCGCCAGAATTCCGCTCTCCGCGGCAATCAAAGCAAAGATGTTGTGAACCGGTTGAACAAACAAGGAGAGACCGGAGGGCAGACCGAAATTGGGTAAGGATCGGGTGAACTGGCCCAAGCCCACTCCCGCAAGAGGAGAAGAAACCAGCATCTTTCCCGCGCTCCCCAGAAGCTCCAGCCGCCGGCTGACGGAGAAATCGCTCCAGAGAATAAAGAAGGGGTTTAACCCCGATCGAACTAGGAAGCTCCCCAGAGTGCCTCCCAAAAATGAGGCCCAGGCGGTTTTGGAGAGCGAGGTAATCAACGCTCCCAAGCCTACTCCGAAAGAAACCCAATACCGCTTAAGCCACAACCAAACGAGAACGATGCTTAAAACTCCACCCAAAACATTAGGATGCGGAAAAGTTCCGTAGGCGCGCAGAACTTCTTTTCCTCCCCAAGAACCCAGGGTTACTCCCCCCAGAGAAGGATTTAATTCCGGTTCGCCCAAGAACCAGTAGCCGAAGAGAGAGTGTTGGGTAAGGAACTGGCCGAGTGCTAAGAATGAAACCCAAAAGACGGCCGCGGCGAGAAGAAGAAAGAGAAGACGTTTCCATTTATCCGAAACAAAGACCGAGACCCAAAAGCCGAATCCCAGCCATAGGGCAATCTCAATCCAGCGCCAAATCCCAATCAGATCAAAAGAACCCCGCCAAACCGAGGGCAGAAGAGTGGCCAAAAAAAATCCCGAGAACAGCAGGAGCATTTTCTGTGGGCGGTTGAGCTTTCGCTTGAGGAGTTGACCCAAACTCAAAACCAGCAGCAGCGCAATTAGAATTTCGGTTAAGTACAGCGCCGGCGAAAGATAATCTACTAGGACTCCCAGGACATAGCTCTGAGGCAAAATAAGATGCTTGGCGAGATTATTTGGAAAAAGGAAAATAATAAAAGAGAATAATAGTATTAGTATAGGTGGCAGCTTGCCTGTGGAAAAGTCTAATTTCTTCCAGATATTTTGAAGTTTTCTCTTGTGGAAAAATTGTGGGAAACCCGGGAGTGTTTTGGGAAAATGGGAGAGATTTCCGAGCGGCCTAATCTTTTTAACGATTCTTCCCCAAAATTTCCCCACGGATCGATTCTACCTGATTCTTGAGAATTTGGTCACCGATAAGATTTTTTTCAATTTTCTCCAACCCATACAGAATGGTGGAGTGATCTTTTCCTCCTAGAAGCTCACCAATTTGGTTCAGAGAAGCTTGATTGATTTGGCGAATTAGATAAGCGGCGATTTGTCGTGGAAAAACAATTTCTCGGGATCTTTTGGAAGAACAGAGTTGCTCGGAGGTGATTTGGTAGGCTCGGCAGACCGAACCGATAATATCCTGCGGCGCGATGAAGGTTTTCGCCGGCGGTGCGGTTCGGAGAACCGCTTTCAACAGTTCCTCCGTCGGCGGAGCTTTTTGGGCCTGCGAAATCGCCAGAAGCTGGTGAAGCGTCCCCTCCAGCTGCCGAATGCTTCCTTCAAGTTGTTGAGCTAAGGCCAACAATACATCCTCTGAAACTTCGGTCTGTTGCGCGGCAGCCTTCCGGTGCAGGATCTGCAGGCGCATATCCAGATCCGGCTCTCGAATGTCGGTGATCATCCCGCCCGCAAAGCGGGAGATCAAGCGCTGCTCAACATTTTTGAATTCCGCCGGGTGGCGATCGGCGGCGAGGACGACCTGCTTGCCGGCGAGGAAAAGTTCGTTGAAAGTATTGAAGAATTCTTCCTGGGAGGCGGTCCGGGAAGCGAAGAACTGAACATCGTCAATCAGAAGAAGATCCACCCCTCGGAACTTGCGGCGGAAGCTCGCGGCGGTCTGCTGGCTTTGGATCGAGCGAATAAATTCGGTCGTAAACCGTTCGGCCGAAGCGTAGATGATCCGGGCGTTGGGAGATTTTTCCTGAACGGAATTTCCCACCGCGTGGAGGAGGTGGGTTTTCCCTAGACCTACTCCCGAGTAAATAAAGAGAGGATTATGGAGCGCCCCCGGCTGTTCCACGACCGCTTGGGCGACGCTCACGGCGAGTTGATTGGAGAGACCGACCACAAAACTGTCAAAGTTATAGGAACCGGACAAGCCATTCGAAGGAGTGTGGTGGAAAAATGTTCCCGGTTCTTGAGGAAGATTGTTTTCGAGTGGTTTAACCTCAAAAGAGAGTTGGTAATCCCTCCCCCCGACTGTCCGAAAAGCCTCGGCGAGATTGGGAGCGTAGTGCGTCCGGAGCTTTTCTAGAGCGAGTCGGCTGGGGCAAACGATCCGAGCACTATCTTCCTGAAGATCCGTGATCTCGGCCGATCCGAAGAAAGTGGCAATCTCCCCTTTAGAAAGGTCTTTCTCGAGAAAAGTAAGCACATTTTTCCAAACTTCCTTGTGATTCATTTGGGCTTTGGACGGTCGACAGGTTGGCAGAAGACGAGAAGACGAAGAGAGGCAGAAAAAGGCACGCAAGTTAATGAATAGAAAATGCGGGGATGGTGTGTCAATGGGGTTCCGCCAAAATTTGGGGTATGCTATAGTGGAAAAAAGTTCTCAAGATTGATGTCCAGACGAAAGTAAAGCGGGCGGAGATCTTATAACTTTAAGAGTATTAAATTTACCCATGCCAAAAAGGACTTACCAGCCCAACAAAAACAAGCGGATTAAGACCCATGGCTGGCGCCGCCGGATAAAAACTGCGGGCGGACGAGCGGTGCTTAAGCGCCGCCGGCTCAAGGGGCGCAAAGCAATCGTTCCCTCCTAATGCTTTCTCGCGAGAATCGCCTCTCGGCTGAATTCGATTTTCATCGGTTAAGGAGAGAGGGTCGGCGCTATGGAACCCCGTTTTTCAATTTCTTTCTGATCTCCAATCAAAAAGGGCCGGCCCGGTTCGGCTTTGTGGTTTCTTCCCGCGTTAGCCGGCTGGCGACGCAGCGCAATCGTTTGAAGCGGATCGTCCGGGCTCAGGTGGAGGAGGTCCTGCCTAAGATCAGGAGTGGATCCTGGGGAGCTTTCTGGTTGCGGGAAGTTGCCCTGCAGGCCGATTCAAAAGTTTTGCGCCAGGCGGTTGAAGAGACGCTGCGGCGCGCTAAGATATTATAAGTAGGCCATGAAAGCGATTTTGCTTAAGTTGATTCGGTTCTATCAAAAAACAATCTCCCCCGACCATGGGGCTTTTGGACGAGCGGTTTTGGGTGGGGCCTGCCGGTTTCAGCCGACCTGTTCCCAGTACACCTACCAGGCCGTTGAGCAATACGGCGCCGGGCGCGGTTTGGGTTTGGGATTCAAACGCATTTTGCGTTGCCATCCTTTCGCGAAGGGCGGTTTTGATCCCGTTCCTAACCTTGAAAAGGTTCGAGATGATAAGATGATCAGATCATGAATATTTGGGATGCGCTTTTGATTACTCCTTTAACGACCGCCCTTCTGTTCTTCTACCATCTGTTGGGAAGCAATCTGGGTCTGGCGATTATCGCTCTCACGGTTGCCCTACGGCTCTTGCTCTTTCCTCTTACGCTGCCGTCCCTGCGGTCAATGAAGGTCCAGCGGGATATTAAGCCCGAGCTGGACCGGTTGAAAGATAAATATAAAGGCGACCGTCAGAAGCTGGCGACGGCCCAGATGGAGCTTTTCAAGCAAAAAGGAGTTAATCCTCTGTCGGGTTGTCTGCCGCAGATTTTGCAGCTGGTGATTTTGATCGCTCTGTACCGTGTTTTTATTTCCAATCTCCAGAACGGGGGACTCAACCACCTTTTCCTGTTTTGGGATCTCTCCGTCCGCGATCCGTATTTTGTCCTCCCGATCCTCGCCGCAGTTTCCCAGTTTGTGCTCTCCAAGATGATGCTGCCGGCGGTTTCCCAAGAACACAAGGTCGCGCATGAAGCCAAAGACAAACAGGAAGATTTCGCTTCGGCTCTTCAGCGCCAGAACCTCTTCCTTTTTCCGGTCTTGACTCTGTTTTTGGGTTTGCAGTTCCCCGCCGGACTGATGCTTTACTGGTTTGTTTCTACCCTTCTGCAGATTCCCCAGCAGTGGCTGGTTATGCGTTCGCGCCCGAGTTCCAAGGCCGCTTGATAACCCCCGACGCGGGTTTCCTCACCGCCGATTTCTGCCTACTGCCTACTGCCTACTGTCTACTGCCTACTGTCTACTAGCTGTGGGGTGTGTTAGATTGGAATCAATTCAGCATGGAAGCAAAGAAATTTTTAACGGAAAAAAGCGAGTTTCTCTTGGAAAAGATGGGAATCCCCGTTCGCGTCGAGGTATCGGAGCAAGAGGATCGGCTCTTGGTTGATTTGGTCCCTCAAGAGGAGGAGGATAGCTCTTTCTTGATCGGTTTCCACGGCCAGACTCTGAATGCGCTTCAAGCGGTTCTGGGCGTGATGCTGATGCGCCAGATTGGAGAGTTCAAGCCGTTCTCCCTGGAAGCCGGCGGCTACCGCCAACAGCGGGAAGAAGAGTTGCGGCGCCGGGCGCTGGAGGCGGCTGATAAAGCCCGCTTCCTGCTCAAAGAAGTATCTTTTCCGGCGATGCCGTCCGCAGAAAGACGGATCGTTCACCTGACTTTACAGGAGGAGAAAGGAATCTGGACCGAGAGCCGCGGCGAAGGCCGCGAGCGGCACGTGGTCGTTGTTCCGGGAGAAAAACCCGCTGAAAGTAAAGACAACTCTAAATAATGGAGGCTACCGTTTTGCAGGAAAATTTGCTCCCTCGCCTGACCGCCGTGGCGCGGGTGGCTTCGGCCAAGTCGGCTTTACCAATCTTGGAGAATGTCCTTTTGACGGCGGAAAAAGGGGTTCTGCGCCTGGCGGCAACCGATCTTGAGACCGGGATCAAGACCAAGGTTGGCGCCCAAGTTTCGGAGGAAGGTGCGACCACGGTTCCCGCCCGTCTCCTGGTTTCCATCATCACAAATCTCCCGCCCGGGAAGATTACGCTCAAATCGCAGAAAGATATTCTGACCGTTTCGGCGGAGGGATTTTCTTCAAAGATCAATGGGATGCCCGCCACCGAGTTTCCGAGCCTGGCTTCGCCCGGCAAGGTGCTCTTCAAGATTCCGGCGAAAGATTTTAAAGAGGCGGTGATGCAGGTTTCCTTTGCGGCGGCCCAGGATGAATCCCGGCCGATTCTGACCGGAATTCTGCTGAAGTTGGGAGGAGGAACGTTGACGTTGGCGGGCGTGGACGGTTTTCGGCTGGGTGAGAAGAAGGTTCCCGCCGCCGGCGAAGGGATTATGGCGATTGCGCCGGCCCGCTCCTTGGGCGAGGTTTCCCGCTTGGTGGAAGGGGAGGTGGAGATTGGAATGGCAGAAGAAGGACAGTTATTTTTCAACGCTCCGGATTTCTTGGTGATCTCCCAGCTTCTGGAGGGGGAGTTTCCCGAATATGAGCAGATCATCCCCGCCAATTTTGAGACTAGAATTAGCTTTGCTAAGGAGGACGTCGTTAAAGCCGTTCAGCTCACCTCGGTCTTTTCGGATGCCGGAATGACCATCATCGTTTTCAATTTCGATCCTCAAAAGAAGATTTTGGAGGTCTCTTCGCAGGAGGCCCAGCAGGGGGAAGCGCGGTTGGAAATTCCGATCAGCGGAGAAGGAAAGAAAGGGACGATCGCCTTCAATTCCCGCTACGTCAGCGACGCCTTAAGCGCCCTGCTGGATGAGGAGGTTACGCTCTCGATGAACTCCAGTCTGGATCCGGTTCTGTTGACTTCACCCAAAGATAAGAACTACCGGCATGTGATTATGCCGGTCCGCCTCCAGGAGTAGTTAGTGAATAGTAGCAAGTAGTTAGAAAAACTGATCTGTCTCGCTACTCGCTACTAACTACTCGATACTTAATCTCCTCGACCACCTTTCCTCCCAACCCCTCGTTAATTTTTCTCTTCAACTCTCTTGACTGTAAAAAGATCTCCTGGGAGTGGGCCGGCGACGGGGTTCCGATCAGCAGGCGTCCCTCGCGGAAGGAAATCATTTTCGCCCAGTCCGGCAGGTGTTTTTGGAATTCCTGCTCCACCTTTAAAGCCAGGGCGGCGGAACGAATCGGACTACGGCGGGTGAAATGATCCAGAGATTGACCAACTTGTTCAAAGGCCATCGCTTAAACGACGGGGGAGCGGGGAACGGCCGGAGGGACTTCGGTCGGGAGGCCTTTTTCGCCCGCTTCCTGTTCGAGCTTCTCTCGAATTGCCATGATCTCCTTCGGCGAAGAGGTCGCCAAGGGGTGCTCTTCAGGCGAGGCGACCACCTGCATCGCGACGTGGTTCGGCCCGGCGAAGAAGAGCCCCTCCCCGATGTTCGCGGCCAGAAGAATGCGCTTCTCCCCTTCGGAGAGATAGAAAACCTTGGTGATCTCGTCGATCGCCGCGGGGTGCTGCTTGAGAAGAATCTGCAGCGAGGAGTTGGTTACGATCGCCTTACCGTAGTCGGAGCGGAGGAAGTCCGCAACATCCTGGGTGATCGTGGTCAGACCGAGGTAGTATTTGCGGGCGCGCTTGGCGATGGAGTACATAAAGACCGCCGAGTCGGGGTGCTGCATCAGGTACCAGGCCTCGTCGACGATCAGGATCCGCTTTTTGATCTCGCGACGTATCCGGCTCCAGATAAAGTCCAAAATGATGTACATCGCGATTGGCCGGACTTTCTCTTCCAAATCCCGTGTCGAGAAGACAGTGAAGGTATTGCGGATGTCGACGGTCGAGGGCTGGTCAAAGATCCCTTTTAAGGATCCGGTGACGTACTGTTCGATCCGGTCGGCCAGAGGCTTGCCTTCCGGAGTGCTTTGCAAGACCACATACAAATCCGCCATCACCGGGGCGGGATTCTGGTGGGTTGCCGGATCCTGGGTGATTCCCCTTTTGGCGTAGGTCTCCAGCAGAGCCCGGTCCATAAGTGCATCTTCGGAGGGCGAGAGCTGACCCATGATGATCTTGAAGAGCGTGTGCAGGGAGAGGATCTTCAGCGCCAGCTCATTCTCCCCTTCCTCATAAGTTCCGGACATGTCAAAGGGATTGATTCTAGACGGCGAGGTTGGTGAGAAAGTGATGTAGTCGCCGCCGATGCTTTTGGAGAGCTGCTCGTACTCCTTCTCCGGGTCGATCACCATGACCTCGGTCCCGAACATCAGAGAGCGGATCGCTTCCAGCTTGACCATGTAGGATTTGCCGGCGCCGGATTTGGCGAAGACGACGGTGTTGGCGTTCTCCAGTGAGAAGCGGTCGAAAATGATCAGTGAACCGTTGTGCTCGTTGATCCCGTAGAGAATCCCCTCGTTGGCGGTCAGCTCTGAAGAAGTAAGCGGGAAAGTGGTTGCAATCGAGGTGGTGTCCATGTTGCGCATGATTTTCAGCTTGTCCATGCAGGTCGGAATCGTGGACTGGAATGCTTCCTCCATCCGCAGGGTGGCGTGCTTGGAGAGCAGTAGCAGCGAACCAAGGGTGGATTCCACTTTTTTGGTGACAGAATCGAGTTCCTCAATCGATTCGGCGCTGACGGTGATATAGAAGGAGAATTGGAAGAAACGCTCGGTCCCTTTGACCAGCTGCTCTTGGAGGTTGCGGGCGTCTTCGAGCGCGGCTTCCACGGTCGGGTCGGCGACTCTTCCGGACTTTTCGTTCTCTTTGACCGTGGCCTCCATCTCGGCGAGCTTGCGGCGGAGGTCATCGAGGACTCCCCGCGACTCAACCGGATAATAGAACATCGACAGGGTCAGGGTGTGGTTGAAGTTGATCAAGGGCGAAAGCCAGTTGGCCCCGACGAAGCGCGGATAGCCGGAGACGAAAATGGTGCGGACGAAAGTTTCCCCGATCTTGAGATGGTTAAAGTCCACATCGATGGAGGGCGGCGCAATGATGTCTTGAACCGAAACGGCCCCGGCGGCGATCGTTTGTGCCAACTGGGGAAGGGTCGCCGGTTGGCCGGCCGGGACGGCAACGGGCGGGGGTGAATAGACTAAGGGTTGTTCGGCCATTATTGTTCTCCTCCCACCGCCGGTTCAACCATTACCGAAGTGTAGTTGCCTGCTCCGCCGGCGATGTGTTGGTAGCGGGCTTGTTCGGGATTATAGATTTCGTAGAACATGCCGATCAGCTCGGGAGTCGTCAGCTGGCGGGCTTTGATTCCCAGCCGTTCCATTTGCTTGAGCAGGTGATCGCGCTTGGGTTCAAGATCGGTTTTTGCTCTCTCCAGAATCGCGGCTCGATTGATCTTCGGACCTTGGGGCTTTTTCCCGAGGAGAAAGTCCAGGAAGGAGGGGCGCGGGACCGAAATTGCTTCAAAGTGCGGAATCACGATGTAGAAGCGCTTGTCCAAGACTTCTCCTTTTTGGACAAGGGAAACAATGAATTCCTTATAGGAGGAGATCTTTTCGCGGAGATAAGGGTTGGCTTGGGTGGTGACCGCGGCCTGCTCATCGATCCATTTCAGATAGTTGGAGAGGTCCAGCTTGCGGGAGCGGACGACGATTTGGGCCGGGAAAGAGAGCGAGTTGAGCATCGAGGCGTAGGCCCCGATCATCGAATCCTGCTCACGTTCGGAAAGCAGATCAAAGTTGACGGAATTGGTTTCCAGGACGAGGGAGGCGTTGCCGTTCTTTAGTAGGATCAGATCCCCTTGAATATCCAGAATATCCAGGTGCTCTTGGGTCGTGGATTGGGTTTTGGGCGGTTTGGCTTTGGCCATTTTCCTAACTACTCACTACTAACTACTATTTACTCCTTATCTCCAGCTCCTCCATTTCCTTTCCTGTTAACTCAATTTTCATTGTAGCAAAGGAAAAAGGCGTCTTTGGGACTTTAATGGCGTAGCGGCCGCTTGGGAGCGGGCTGGTCACAAACTTACCCAGTTCATTGGTTTTGATCGCGCGGACGACGTTGCCCTTCTCATTCTCGACCACGATCAGGGTCTGATTGAGGACTCCGCCCTGGGGATCAAACACCGTTCCGGCGATGACGTTGGCCCCGGCTTTGGGTGGGGCGATCGCCGGCGCGCCGGCGCCGCCGAGGGTTTGGGCAAGGGAAGGGCGGTTGGGTAACTAGGTGGAGGTGGTCCCTCGACTGCGCTCGGGGCGACTGTTGGAACAGTCGGCGGCGGAACTACCACCGGGGATGGGGCCGGTTCCGGAGCCGGGGGAGGCGGTGAAATCGGTTCGGGCATCGGGATGGGCGGCGGAGGTGGGGCCACCGGAATCGGCAACGGTTTGGGGACTTCCACCGGCGCCATCGAGATCGGGAGAGCGACTGTTGGAACAGTCGGAGTAAAGATCGGCGCGGCCAAGGTCGGCGCTGACGGCAGTTCGGGGGCGATCACCTGTTCGCGGGCGGGAGCATAAACCATCTCCCCGGCGATCGCCAGCGGCGTTAAGCGCCGGCCGACCCGGGTATTGCGGCGGGCGGCAAAGTAGCTGGCAACCCGGCCGCGCTGGACTTTATAGACCGGTTCGGCGAAATTAACCTGAGAAGCCAAGGATGCGCGTTCGACAATCCGGGTGGCTTCCTCAAACCTCAGCCGCGAGGCCGGCGGAGGTGGGGGCGGCCCCTCGACTCCGCTCGGGGCGGCTGGGGCAACAGTCGGAGCAGCCATCACTTCTTCCAGCGTCAGCGTCGGCGTCGACGGAGCCATCAGCACTGGAGCAGGGACCACCGCCGGAGCGAGAGGAACAACCATCCTTTGGGCGAGCCCCCGGATGGATTCCAGGTATTGCGCTTCGGCCAGATCCAAAGGGTTGAGCTCTTTTTGTTCGTGAATCGCGCCCAGGTAGGTTTCCAGCCGCCGGCGGGATTCTTCGGGGCTGACTTCCGGTCCGGTTGATCGGGTAAATTTAGGCATCTCCAAAACCAAAAATTCGGCGGGGGCGGTGCTCTTCACCCACATCCGGCGGGTGGGGGCATAGACCGCGCGGAAGAACGCCGAGATCCACTGGTCGAGCGGTTGGTCTTGAACGGGGACGAAGGCGAAACCGATACCGGCGAGGAGAAAAATCCCGGAGATCAGAATTCGCAGAACAATAAAGAGGTTCGAAGAGAAGAAGGCAAAAGCAAAGAATCCGCAGATCGCCAGAATCCCGAACTGGCGGACGGTCAAATCCCCGACCAGCTTAAATTGAACCCCAAAAACCTGCTGGGGGACGGCGTGCTGTTTGGTTGTGAGCGGTTCTTCGGGCATTGGGTAGTTAGTAGTTAGTAATTAGTAGCTAGTAGTTAGGGATTAGGTCCCAATTGCCTCCTAACTCGCTACTTACTACTAAAAACTTGCTACTACTCTAAAGGTTATCAAATTCCCGTGCCTATCGAGAAATAGGGGTTGTTTTTCTTCTGTTTCTATGGTATCCTATAGCTATACAATCGAATAACATGAGGTTGCTAGGGCTCATGGAGCCTATCCAAC
>Ga0154837_124_pt1 | contig 19476 bp, 15 predicted proteins | sample Rifle2008BG16ft_FD_116141 | JGI IMG/M metagenome (GOLD analysis project Ga0154837, IMG submission 116141) | candidate division WWE3 bacterium RBG_16_52_45 | reverse complement strand
CATAAATAGACGAAGTACATTTCCGCGTCGGCGGCCGGGGCTTACTCCCCCATCTGCCTAAAACTGATGAAAGAATACCTGCAAAGATTTTTGGAATATTTGGAGATTGAAAAGGGCCGCTCGCCGCGCACGGTGGAGAACTACGCTTTCTTTGTTAAAAGATTCCTCGATTTCGCCAAGGCCGACTCCCCCACTTCGATCACGCCCCAATTGGTTCGGCGCTACAAATTGTTCCTTAATCGTTATCAAGACAAGCACGGTAACCCGCTCGAGAAGAGTTCCCAAAACCACCACCTGATCGCGGTTCGGTCCTTTCTGCGCTACCTTGCTCAGCAGGAGGAGCTGGAAGTAATGCCGCCGGACCGGATTGAGCTGATCGAGGAAGGAGATCGGAAAGTTAAGGTGCTGGACGCGTCCGCTCTGGAGCGGTTTCTGGCCGCTCCCGATCCGAAATCGCAACAGGGTTTGCGGGACAAGGCGATCCTGGAGCTTCTTTTTTCGACCGGCCTAAGGGTTTCGGAATTGGTAGGGCTGGATGTGAAAGACATTAATCTCAAGACCAGAGAGATTTCGGTGATGGGCAAAGGGAGGAAGATCCGGGTAGTTTTCGTTTCGGACGAGGCGGCGGAAGCGCTGGATAAGTACTTGGGGGCGCGGCAGGACGAATACAAGCCCCTTTTTATTCGTTACAAAGGGGGGCACCCGATCGATCCCGAGGGTTGGGATGCGCGGCTCACGGTGCGCAGTCTGGATCGCCTCGTTAAGAAGTACGCATTGATCGCCGGGATTGCTATGGACCCGACACCCCATACCCTACGGCATACATTTGCGACTGAACTTTTAAGAGCTGGGGCGGATATCCGTTCTGTTCAGGAAATGCTTGGTCACAAAGATATCTCGACTACCCAAATCTACACCCACATCACTAACCCCCAGCTTAAGGAAGTTCACCGCAAATTCCACCGCGGAAACAAGGACGCAATCGGAGATCGCTAGTTTTTCTTCGAAAAATAAAAACTAAAAACCCTCGCCAGAGATTCCTCAAGGCGAGGGTATGTTATCACTCGTCGAAGATAAGCTTGTTCAGGGCAAAAACGATTGATTGGAGTCCCCAACTCTTGGAGCGATTCATGATCTGGGCGATCTCTCCAAAGCTCTGGGGCTCCAGTCCCTCCTCCAACCCGTAGCGCAAGGTCAGCAGGCGTTTCTGCAGGTTAGTGAGCCTGCTCCAAGCCTGGGTGGTCGCAAGGATCTTGACCACCTCCCGGTTCGGCCATCCGACGAGTCTGAGCCGTGCCCGACCAACGGTATCGCTAACCGCCACGGCAGAAATTTCCAGCCTCGCCGCAGTCGCTCGTATGGTCATCGGCTCTTCACCGCCAAAACCGTAGACCAGTTCAATAGCTCGGTGCTGCTTTGCGGTGAGGCGGTCCCCTCTGATTCGCATCAGCCCGGCGAACTTGTCCCTGGTGACGGATTTGGCCGTTTTGGTGGAGGGCTTTACCAGTCCCTTCCTCCTTGCTTGAGATACTTGGGGTTGAGAAAGTCCTAACCGACTCGCAGCTTCCACGGTGGAGCCTTCGAGCAACTTCCTACTGTGGCCCTGAAGCGTGCCCCGCATTCTCTTCTCCTTTCGATTTGAGAATTAGACTGGTAGTCATTATACCAACCCTATAGTTATAATGCAAAAAATGCGGGGGGGTTTACATCGCAAATTCCACTGCGGGAATAAATAAGATACAATAACAGCACAGCTCTGTTACAACCGAAAAGGTTGCTAGGTCGCCGGAGGCGGCCGTCCAACCGAGCGTAGTGAGGTTGATAGACCGCCGAAGGCGGACATCCAACCTTTCTACAAGGAGGAGGAGAGATGGTTGATGAGGTTGAGGGAGTTAATTCTCTCCCTCCGGATGAATACACCTTTTTGGCCGAGGAGTTTGCGCGCGTTGTTGATCGCGGCATCGACTCTTACCAGGAGCAGGGTGCTCCCGGCCGGCGGATCAATTATGTTTCATTGGCGATGGATTCGCGCACGGTTTTGATTTGTGAGACCGATGAGCGGGGTATCCCGCATTTTATCGTGACCGGTACCGAGACCGATAACAAGGGTGCGACCTTGCGCCAGCGCGCCTTCATCGGCGCCGCGGCGGAAGTCGCCACCTACGGTCGAGCGGATCAATCGGCCAATCTGGCCGAAGATCAGACCGTGGTGAAGGGTTTTGAGGTCGGCCGCCAGTCCTATGACTTGGTGGAAAACGCCGTTCAAGAAGCTCTCGCCCGCGGTGAGGAAGTTCAGCGCAAGATCGACGAGGAATCCTACATCTATTTCCCTCCCCTACCCCGCAAGGGTACGGAGACCATGGTCAATTTGGACCTGGAACCTGCGCTGGACCTGAACATGATCCGGGACCTGGTGTCCTTGGGTTGGCAGGAGATCAAGCGCGGTCTCGGGGCCAAGATCGATGAAGCCTACGTGGTGTTTGCCAAGTGGGCGGAGCACTACATTTTCGCCGACAACGAGGGAGCGCGGGATTCCGTAGTGGTACCGCGGGTCGCCTTCGTGGTTGTCGTCAAGACCAAGAAGGGCTCCGAGGCTTTTGGAGCGCTGCGCGGTTCCTGCGGCAAATTGGCCGAGATCTTCTCCCGCGGCGACGACTACCGCGGCAAGGATGTCTTCGAGTGCGTCAAGATTCTGGCCGCGAAGGTGACGAAAGAGGCGGTCAATCTGGATCGAGCGCAGTCGATGAAGGTGGTCGGGAACGAGTTCTATGCGATCCTTTCCCCTGGCGTTTCCGGGGTTTTGGCCCACGAGGTCTACGGCCACACTTCCGAAGGCGATATCATCGCCGAAAGCCGCTACTCCAAGACCGCCAAGGTCAATCTGAAAGGCCGGTTGGGGGCGCAGATCTCCAGCCACAAGGCCTTCCGGATTTTGGAAAGCGGAACGCCTCAGACCGATTTGGGCGCCGGCCGGACCATCGCTTTCGGCTGGGGAAGTTTAGCGGTGGACAACCGGGGAGACCTTCCGTTGGATGTGCTCATCGCCGAGAACGGGACGATGGTCGGGGCTCTGCTCGACCGTTACTGCTTCGGCGACGTCACCGACGGTCTTCCCGCCAACATTCTCAAGACCATTGAGGAACGCGGTTTGACCGGAAATGCTCGCCGGGAGAAGTTCGATGATCCTTGTCTGGTGCGGATGCGCAACACCTATATCTGCCCGGATCCAAGTGGTCCCGAAACGCTGGCGAAGATGGCGGATCTGATCCCTCGGAACAAGAAGGGAATCTACATCGCGTCTTGCCACGGCGGTTGGGTTCAGACAGAAACCGGAGAGTTCCAAATCACCGGCAATCTGGGATACCTGATCGAGAACGGAGCGGTCACCGACAAGCCGGTCAAGGACGTCGTGATCCGCGGCAACATCACCAACTTCGGCGATCAGATCGTGGCGCTGGGGTCGGGGGTGACGGTGAGCGAGGTCTTTACCGGGTTCTGCGGCAAGGACGGCCAGTGGGTGCCGGTGGAATCGGTTGGGCCTTTGATGCTGATTAAGGACGTCAAGGCCGCCACCGCCTACTCGCCGCGTCCTTGGGCGAAGCTGATCCAGGATTATCTGGAGCAGTTTGAGCAGGTTAAGACCGGCCAGCGCCGCCGCGAGAACGTCTACATTCAGGATGTGGTGGAGGGGTTGGACGAGGGGGTAGTGTCTTCCCACACCCACCTGTGTGTTTCGACCGCGCTCTTGGGCACGGTGAAAGAGGAGATCGCTTGGATTCTGGGTCGATCCGAACACGCGGACTTCGTGAGCGTAGAGGATCCCGAGAAGGGGCGCCACCTGGTCCGGCGGAGTAACTCCTATGACTCCTAATCTGCGGATCAAGGCCGATATTCCTCGGTGGCTCCATGATTGGCTTTTGAACCGGGGCTTCGCCGAGGAAATTTCAGAGGAAGGGGCGCCATCTCTAGGATTGAGAGCGCATCTTCCCAGCGAGGTGGACTATGTCCAGGGCAAAGGGCCAAGGCCCTCCACCCAAAACCCCGAGTAGAGCGGAGGTCTTCTCCGATCTTAGGGCGGAGTTCGAGCGGAAGCTGGGTTCGGCTCTGGAGAAAGCCAGCCGGGAAATGCTGGCCAAGGAGGGAAACCACGAAGCGGTTTACGAGGCGACCGAGCTGGCCGCCGCAACCGTGCGGACCCTCCTTTTGACCCTTTCCCTGCCGCTCTTTGAGGATGAAGAGTCCCGCGCGCGCTGGAACGTTTACTTGGAAGGCGCACGCGGAATCTTGCGGGACTATCGTCATTCCCATCTGCTGCGGGCGATCTTCCCGATGCTCAAGCTCGGAGAACTCGGGGAAAAAACCCATGCTTGGGCAACCGAAGCGCTTGAGATGCTGCACACGGCGGAGTCCTTTCTGGATGGCCTGGATCAGTACCTGCAGGCGCTGGCGAAGGCGCAGGAGACCCTGGCCGCCTACGGCCGTTCCAAGGATGAGGGGTTGGCGCGCGTCTATGCGAGCCTGAAGACTTGGGAAGAGACCAAGGACTTCGAAAAGTTCACCGAGAACTTCGAGAAGCTCTTGGACCAGAGCGTGACGGTGGTGGTTGAGGGCCCGATCCAGCTCTACCTGATGCTCTCGCGGGAAGGATTTCTGCTGATCTTCCGGGCGCTGAGCTCGGTTAGTCTCAACGACCGCAAGCTGCGGGATCGGGATCTTGCGAGTCTGATGAAGCTGCACGAGGACTTCAAGGGGAAAGTGGAGAGTTGGGAAGCGCGGAAGCGATCTTCCCGGATGGTACGCCGGGCTCTCGAGATCTATCTTGAGCGTTGGCGCCGAAAGCAGGAAGAGAGACGTTCGCTCTTGCCGACCGAGGAATCGCGGAAACGCTTTACCGAGCGGTTCGAGAGGGGCGAGTTGTTTACGATCGAGCGTTAGTGAGATTGCTAGGTCGAAATAGGTTCGGCCGTCAAAAGCTGAGAAGTTTCCTTCTCAGCTTTTTTTGTTGCGCTGGTTCGGTGCGGGTTATTTTGTCTCTCTTAGGACGCGATACAAGATCGCTAGTTTTTCTTCGAAGAATAAAAAAGCCCCTGAATTGAGTTTCAGGGGCTCATTGTTTCATTAGTGCTTTCTTCGCTCACGCTCAGTTGCAATAGCTTACGCTAGGACGAGTTTCAGCGAAACTCTAGCTAACTCGCTTGCGCTCGTTAGTAAGCGATCGTGCGTGTTCGGTGGTGCGGGCGCATCGAGTCTTTGAGCTCGCGCGCCTTGCGCCACAGGACGTAATCGAGCTGGGCGGCGGTCACCGCTTGCTTCAGTCGCTTCTCCAGCTCCTGCCGCAGGTACTCGGCGCCCCAGATGGTCGCGGCTCGGATGCAGATCTCGGCCACCGAGTTGAGAGGAACCTCCTCCTCGCCGTCGACCATTTCGGCAAGGTCCTCGTGGTAGACCAGGATTCCCATTTCCCGAAAGAGCTGCGGGATCCGGTAGTCGGATAGGGCGGTGAGGTCGCCGACGTCCGCGAAACCGCCCCGGTGTTCGTCCAGCATAATTCGGTGGATCTCGCTGACAGCCAACTGGGCTCGCTTGTGGAACTTCACCGTCTCCCCGTCTCCCCAGCAGTCCACTGCGTCGTTGAAGTTGGGTATCTTTTGAATCAGATAGCGAGCGAGACCCGGCGCCGACCACCCGGTGGTGGCTAGAAGCTCTTCAATCCCGCCGGATCCCTTGACCTGCAACCCTCTCCCCAACTCGTCCAAGCAATTAAGACGTTCGGGTAGAAGCGGGATCTCGCTCCCCCCATCTCCCTGGAAGATCTGCGCCAGCTCATCCTTATCGATCCGACTGAGGTCCTGGAAGTAGAGAGGACTAACCCACCCCTGGCGAGCGGCCTTTTCGAGGCAAAAGTAGGCGGCGGTGGAGCCGTCCAGGATCTTGTTCTCCATACCGTGCACCGTCCAGCGAGGTTCGTTGTGGTCCGGCCAGAAGGAGAAATTGACGGCGTTACGGATAAGAGTGATCGCCACCTTTTCTTCCCACGTCCAGCCCTCAAAGAAGAAAAGCGGCTTGGCTAAGTGGGTTAGGTCTTCGGGTGTGATCGTTTTGGCTACCGCCGAAACGGAGCTGTGATCGATCCCGACCACTCCCATTCTCAGAAAATAGCGAGTTGAGCCCAGAACTCCTAGCGGATCGTTCACGTCGTTTCCTCTCTTTCTCAGGATGATTTTTAACCGCTCTATGATAGCACGGGGCAAGAATTGCTAACATAATTTGTATGCGCAAATTCGACTTAATTGTGATCGGGGGCGGGTCGGGATTGAATGTCGCTTCCCACGCTGCCCGGAAAGGACTCTCGGTGGCCTTGATCGAGCCCGGGCCTTTGGGCGGGACCTGTTTAAATCGCGGCTGCATTCCTTCCAAAATCCTGATCGAGACTGCCGAGGTGGCCCAAACTATCAAAAGGGCGGGCGCTTTTAACATCCAAGCCGAAATTCAAGGAGTAGATTTTCCGGCGATTATCGCCCGCACAATGGATTTTGTGGACGAGGAGGCCGCCGGAATCGAGGAAGCGGTCAAGGCGAATCCCAAATACACTCTTTACAAAAAGTTTGCCCATTTCACCGGTCCAAAGAAGTTAATGGTTGGCGATGAAGAAATCGAAGGGGAAAAGATTGTGATCGCCGCCGGCAGTCGTCCTGCGATCCCGCCGATTCCCGGTTTGGACCAAACCGCTTTCCACTCTTCCGATACCATTTTCCGTCTCCTCAAACTTCCCCCGCGAATAGTCTTTATCGGCGGCGGCTACATTTCCTGCGAGATGGCGAGTTTTTTTGGCAGTTTGGGAAGCGAGATTACCGTGATTGACCGCGGTGAACTTCTGGTTTCCAATGAGGATGAGGAAATTGCGGCCAAGTTTACGGAAGTTTTCTCCCGCCGATACCGCGTGATTAAGCAAGCGGCGGTGAAGCAGGTCTCGGGTCCGACTTCGGGGAAGGAAGGGGAAGTTGCGGTGACGGTGGAAGTTTCCGGCCGGACCCAAGAAATCAAAGCAGATGTTTTGTTCGTGGCGGCGGGGCGCGTTCCCAATACCGATAATCTCGAGTGCGCCAAAGCTGGTTTTGAGCTGACGGAAAAGGGTTACTTAGTCGTGAACGAATATTTGGAAACTTCCGTTCCCGGGGTTTGGGCGTTGGGCGATATCGTCGGCAAGGCGCCCTTCAAGCACGGCGCAAACTGGGAAGCGAAGCACGTGGTTCTTAACACGCTGGGGGATAAAAAAACAGCGGTGGATTATCGCGTCATGCCCCACGCGATCTACTCTTCTCCGCAGGTGGCGGGAGTGGGAATGCGGGAACAGGACCTGAAAGAAAAGAAAATTGAGTACACGGTTGGTAAATATCCGTACATTAAAACTGGAATGGGCAAGGCGCTTCAAGATGAAGACGGGTTTGTGAAGATTCTCGCCGATCCAAAGACCCGCAAGATTTTGGGGGCTCATATTTTGGGAACCGATGCTTCGATTCTCATTCATGAGTTGGTGGTAGCGCTGGCCGCCGCCGGCGGAAATATGGATGCGATCAAGAATTCGATTCACATCCACCCTTCCCTGTCTGAGGTAATCCAGCGGGCGGTGAATGCGGTCAATTTGGAAGGACCGGCTACCGAATCCGGCAAAACGCTGATGGAACGGACTAGTAATCAGACGGTTTGACGAATACCCCCCGGGGGTATTAGTATAAGAGAGCGACACCATGGAAAAAGAATCTCCCATTCCCTCCGGCACTAAATGCGAATTATGCGGAATGTTGGCCTCCGCCGCCGTCAAGGATGCGCAAGGTGTAACCCATTTTTACTGTGAGCATCATGTTCCGCCAGAAGCCAGTAGCCAGAAGCCAGGACGCGATCGGAAGATCGCTACTCCCGCCGAAGGCGGGATAGCCAGTAGTTCGGAACATGCGGGACACGGAGGAGATAAGGGTCCTGATCGGCACGCCGGGCACTCGGTCAACATGTTTCGGGACCGGTTTTTGCTTTCCCTGATTCTGACGATTCCCGTCGTGTTTTATTCCGATTTAGTCCAGCGTGTTTTTGGCTACACCGCCCCAACATTCCCCTATTCCTTCCTTATCCAACCCGTTCTTTCCACCGTTGTCTTCTTTTACGGAGGTTTAGTTTTCTTAAGGAGCGCTTGGGGTGAACTCAGGGCCCGCTTGCCGGGGATGATGACTCTTATCGCTTTGGCAATTTCGGTCGCCTATCTCTATAGCGTCTCTACTCTGATTTTCCCTCTCGGCGAACCTCTCTTTTGGGAGCTGACGACTTTAATCACGATCATGCTTTTGGGGCATTGGATCGAAATGCGGGCGGTTTCTTCGGCCTCGGGAGCTCTGCGGGAGCTGGCTAAGCTTCTCCCCGACCAGGCGGAGAGATTGAACGGAGAGCTTCTTGAAACGGTGCTGGTTTCCGAACTCAAAGTGGGCGATGTGGTTCTGGTTCGTCCCGGCGCGAAGGTGCCGGCGGACGGGGTAGTAACCGAAGGAGAAACCAGCGTAAACGAATCGATGATCACTGGAGAGTCTATGCCGGTAGCGAAGAAAGTTGGCGATCCGGTCATTGCCGGGACGGTGAACGGAACCGGGCCGATTCGGGTGAAGGTCAGCAAGATCGGAGAAGATACCGCTCTGGCCGGGATTATGCGCCTCGTGGCTGAGGCTCAGGCTTCTCGCTCCAGGATTCAGGAGCTAGCCGACCGTGCGGCTTTTTATCTGACGATCGTCGCGGTTTCGGTCGGGGCGGTTACGGTTTTGACCTGGCTTTTGGCTGGAGCCGGACCGGCGTTTGCGTTGGAGCGAGCCGTCGCGGTTTTGGTGATTGCTTGCCCGCATGCTTTGGGGTTAGCCATTCCCCTGGTTACTTCGATCTCGACCACTCTTTCCGCCCGTTCCGGCCTTTTGGTGCGGGAGAAACTGGCGCTGGAGCTGGCCCGGAAAGTAGATGTCGTCCTATTTGACAAAACAGGCACGCTTACTTCCGGCGAGTTGGGAGTGACGGATATCCTTCCCGTTCCGGGATGGAGTGAGGAGAAAGCTCTGCAGTGGGACGCTTCTCTGGAGGCGGTTTCCGAACACGCGATCGCGAAAGGGGTGGTTAAGGAGGCTCAAAATCGTCGGCTGGAGCTCTTGAAGATTGCGGAGGCGAAGACTTTGCCGGGCCGCGGGATTAAGGGAAAGATCGGCGACCAGGTGGTTTATGCCGGAGGGCCGCGTTTGCTGGAGGAGTTAAAGGTCAAAGTTCCTGAATCTCTTACGGCCTTGGTGGCAAAGCTTTCCCGGCAAGGGAAAACGGTGGTCTATCTGCTGGTTTCCCAAAAAATCGTTGCCGCCTTCGGGGTAGCAGATTTGATTCGTCCGGAATCGCGCCAAGCCGTGCCGGCGCTGCAGAAGATGGGAATTCGGGTGGCGATGGTTACCGGCGATGCCAAGCCGGTGGCGGAATGGGTGGCGAAAGAGCTGGGGATGACGGAGTATTTTGCCGAAGTTCTACCGGAAAACAAAGTTGAAATGGTTCAGAAGCTGCAGGCCGACGGAAGTAGAGTCATGATGGTGGGAGACGGAATCAACGATGCCCCGGCCTTAACGGCGGCGGATGTGGGGGTGGCGATCGGGGCCGGGACGGATGTGGCGATTGAATCGGCCGGGATTGTTTTGATTAAGAACGATCCCCGCGATATCGTTAAAATCATCAAGCTCGCCAAGGCGAACTACCGCAAGATGATTGAAAATCTGGTTTGGGCCACCGGCTACAACGTTTTTGCGATTCCCGCCGCCGCGGGTCTATTCTCTCCATTCGGGATAATTTTGGCGCCGGCGCTGGCGGCGGTGTTGATGTCTGCTTCAACCGTAATCGTTTCCGCCAACGCCCAGCTTCTGCGGAGGTTGCAGCTCTAAAGGAGGTGATGACCGATGATGTGGGGGTGGAATTACAGTGATACGCAGCAAATAATGGGCAATTACGCCGGTTGGTTTTGGTTTATGTCTCTTCAGTGGCTAGTTCTTTGGGGTTTGGGAGTAGCCCTTTTGGTTGCGGCGATTCGCTGGCTTTGGAAGAAAGGAAATAAATAAAAAACGGCGGTCTTTCGAACGCCGTTTTGCGAAGCAAAACTCTGGAACCTTACGGAACCAGGGTGATATTGCGGATCTCAACTTCAGCCCGGCCGGAGATGAGGCTGAGGTTTCTGATTCTGCCGAATTCAGCAGTTTTTAGAGGCAGGCGGACCGTTACCCAGCCGTCAGAAGAAACAATGATCCGATAGTCGAAAGACGAGGGGGGCCAGTTGTTCTCCAGGCTTTCGACGACGGGTGATATTTCGAAATCCTCGGCCACAAGGTCCTCGTAGTACACGAATGTAAGGAGCTTCCATTCGCTTTGCGGCGGAGCATAGATTTCCATCTCCAACCAGCGATACTCCTTGGAGTCTTCCAGAACCTCCTCGCGGAGATCCATGGAAGCCCAGAGCCTGCCCGGAATCATTCGGAGGTAGCCGTCTTCGATCGCTCCCGTGACCCAAACGATATTGCCGTCATCAACTACCCAATCGGTAAAAAGGATCGACCGGGGCTGGGGCGGTTCGGCGGGAGAAACCATTTCCGTCAGGAACACTTCCCGAAACGGAAGCATCTCCGCCATGAAGACCGCGGCAACGATCGCCACCGCGATCACCAAGAAATCGCCCAAAGAAAGCGTGACCTTCAGATGTTTCTTCATCTTTTCTCCTATGGAAGTTGCAGTTGCGGCACGGTTTTGTCTGATTCCCGTGATTTCTGGATCGCTTCGACGATTCTATCGGCGAAGAAGAACGCCGTTCCTACATAGGAGGGAGGTGCGTCATCGGCTGGCCGGGAAAGCGCCCAATCGGCTTCGGAAAGATCTAGCATCTCCTCAAAAGAGCTGTCCGGCATGAGACCCCAGCTTTCGGTGATGTAGTCAATCCTGCCGTCCCCTTCCCGATCCTTGAGGAGGTATTCGGTGGCGAGGTTGTGCTCAAACCGTATTGCGTACCATGTTTGGGACTCGACGTTCCACACGCGGTAGAAAACACCCATGGGATCGTTTTCGTGTTCGTTCCAGGACCACTGGCGTGGGATTTTGAGGACCAGATATTTCCAACCCCACCCGAGCAATACGTCCAAGGTTTTCTGTTCCGCCGGAGTGCGGGTGTAAAACGGCGGTGTCGCGGTTGGTGCCACCGTCGGCATTGCCGTAGGCCAAGCCGTTGCGTTAAGCAGCGGATTGTCTTTCGGTGGGAACGCGGCGATAACTCCAAAAAGAAGCGCAAACACGGCCACCAATACAACTAGCGGCCAGATGGTTAATTTCCTGCCATTTGCCAAGGTCTCCTCCTTGTTATGCGACTTTAGCGGTTATTGTACCACGGGGAATAAAATTCTAGAGTTCCCTCACAGGAGAACTTTGTCTAATGTCAGCCCCTCTCCTGGAATTTTGCTCATTCCTCCTCCCCTTCTTCCTTACCTTCTTCTTTCACGGCTTCTTCTATTTCTACTTCCGCCTCCAAAAACACAACCGCGGAAACGGAATCTCCTTCGTTCAAGCGCATCAGATAAACTCCCTGCGTTGCCCGGCCCAAAATAGGAACTTGCTTGACCGGCAGACGGATTACTTGGGCTTTCTCCGACATTAGGAGCAGGTCTTTTTTGGCCGTTTCCTCGACGATGCGGGCGGAAACCAACTTTCCGGTTTTGGCGGTGACGCGATGGGTAAGAATGCCGGAACCGCCCCGGTTTTGAGTCTTGTATTGGGCTAGAGGAGTGCGCTTCCCGACTCCGCGTTCGGAGATTGTGAGGAGATAATCCTTGGGATTAATGACGACTTCGGTGGAGATAACCTGATCTCCCTTGGCCAACTTTATTCCCCGCACTCCCGCCGCGGCCCGCCCCATCGAACGGACATCCTTCTCTTTGAAGCGGATGGATTGTCCCATCTTGGTCACTAGGGCAATATCGTTTTCTCCGGATGTCTGTTTGACCCAAATCAAATTCTCCCCCGGCTTGAGCCGAATCGCCATAATTCCCGTCCGGCGGATGTTTTCGAAATCGGTCAGGGCGGTTTTCTTAACTGTGCCGTGATCGGTTGCCATGAAGAGGTAATCGGGCTGTTCCTTCTTTTTAGAGATCGGCAGCATTACGACGACCTTTTCTTCGGATTCTAGATCCAAAACATTCACCACCGCCGCGCCTTTCGCCTGGCGGGATCCCTCGGGAATCTCATAGGTCTTCAGCTTGTAGACCCTCCCCTTATTGGTGAAGAAGAGAATTTCGTCGTGGGTGGAAGTCGGCAGCATTTGCCAAATCACATCCTCATCTTTCGTTTTCATCCCGATCACGCCTTTTCCTCCTCGCATCTGGCGCTTGTAGGTTTCCGTTCCCAAGCGTTTGATGTAGCCGCTTTCGGTGATGGTGACGATCACATCTTCCTCCGGTACTAATTCTTCTTCGCTGAACTCCCCGATCCGTTTCTTGAAGATTTTGGTGCGGCGCTCGTCGCCGTAGGTTTCTTTAACCTCTTGAAGTTCCTTCTCGACCTCCCGGTAGATGTTTTGCGGCTTGGAGATGATTAGGTCCAGGCGCTTGATCTCTTCCAGGATATCCTTTAGTTCCTGTTCGATCTTCTCCCTCTCCAAGGCCGAGAGGCGCTTGAGCGGCATATCCAGGATGGCTTGGGCTTGAATTTCGGTGAGGCCGAACTTCTTCACTAGGTTGGCACGGGCATCATCGGTGTCGGCCGATTTCTTAATGGTCGCGATGACCTCATCGAGGTGATCCAATGCGATCTTTAGTCCTTGCAGGATATGCTCGCGCTGCTTGGCTTGTCCGAGTAAGAATCTTGTTCTTTTAAGGACGACTTCATAGCGGTGCTTGAGAAACTCTTCGAGGATCGCTTTGAGCGTCAAGGTCTGCGGCTGGCCATCTACGAGCGCGACCATGTTCATATGGAAGGTGGTCTGAAGTTCGGTATGCTTGAAGAGATAGTTTAGAACCGCCTGGGGGCGGGCTTCTTTTTTGAGATCCACCACCACCCGGATCCCCTCCCGGTCGGATTCGTCCCGCAACCCGCCGATTCCCTTTACTTTCCCGTCTTTTACGAGTTGGGCGATCCTTTCGAGGAGGGTCGCCTTATTGACTTGGTAAGGAAGTTCGGTCGTGATGATCCTGTTCTTGCCTTCTTCTTCCGTGATTTCGGTTTTGGCGCGCATCATCGCACTGCCCTTGCCGGTAGCGTAGCCGCGGGCGATCTCGTCCTGCCCGTAAACCAGGGCCGCCGTCGGAAAATCCGGACCGGGGACGAACTGCATCAGATCTTCGACCGTAAGATTGTAGTCGGCCTGGTGCTGGTCAACCTCTCCGGAAACTTTAGCCGCTTGAACCATGGCGACGAGGGCGTCTAAAATCTCTCCCAGATTGTGGGGTGGGATGTTTGTGGCCATACCGACCGCGATGCCGGAAGAGCCGTTCAAGAGGAGGTTCGGCACCGCCGCGGGAAGAACGGTCGGTTCGGTCGTGGTCGCGTCGTAGTTTTGCCCAAAGAGGACCGTTTCTTTGTCGATATCGGATAGGAGTTCGTCAGTGATCGGAGCGAGGCGGCACTCGGTGTACCGCATCGCCGCCGGAGAATCGCCGTCGATTGAGCCGAAGTTGCCCTGCCCGTCGACCAGACGGTAGCGCATCGAGAACTCCTGCGCCATTCTCACGAGTGCATCATAAATGGAGAGGTCCCCGTGGGGGTGGAATTTTTTCATCACTTCCCCAACCACCGCGGCGCATTTGGAGAATTTGGTGGTCGGGCCCATCCCCTGCTCGTGCATCGCGTAGATGATCCGGCGCTGTACGGGCTTCAAGCCGTCGCGGACATCGGGTAAAGCTCGGGCCACGATCACGCTCATCGCGTAGTCCAAGTAAGCTTTTTCCATCTCCCCCGTGACGGGGACGGTAAGGATCCGGCCGGCGGGCACTGGCAATTCTGGAATTTCTGGTGGTTTTTCTTCTACCATATTATTGTTTAGAACCGGGGCTTAAGCGACGGGGATAAGGGCAGATCGTTAAGCTATTTAGTTTACCAAAATTCGAACCGTTTTTAAAGCAATTTTACTGGATTGATTTTCAAATTTCGGATTTAGGATTTCGAATTTAACTAACGGGCGAGGAGATCCTTTAAGGAAAACCTCGCCCTTACCTTCTTTTTACTAGATTTGGGCAGCTTAAATCAATCGCCGGGCCTCATCCCCCACGGCGGCTCGTTTGTTTTTGGGAATTCGCTCCAGATTATCGACTAATTCCTTGCAGGTAACGATCCCCTCCCCTAAGAGCGTCGATTTTTCGTGGGAGCTTAAAGTGGTTAAGGCGGTAACGGGATATAGTTTGGTTCTTTCTACCAATTCGCGAAGACTGCGGCCTTCGGGATGGTCCCAGCTCACGTACTTTAGTCCGACGCACTCGCAATAGGTCTTAGCATCTCCGGTTAGCTTGGTGTTGGTAACCAGCCACCCTTCGTCAAAACCGCTCTCGGCAGAAACGTCTAAGAATCGGGCGTAAACGTAAAGGGCGACTTTGACATCCGTTTTTATGCCGTTCTCGTTGTGGAACTTGGCCTCGATCATCTGCTTAACGCCGTCTTTCTCGGCGACGACATCCACCTCGTGCTGGACGCACTTGCCGCGAACCTGCTGGCCAACGGCGGTTTGGTAACCTTCGCTTTCCAGAACTTTAGCGAAGAACTTTTCGAACGGGTATCCCGATGGTCCCAGTTCCATCAAGGCGCGCTTGAGGTTGTATTTGGATTCCAAATGGGTTCCGGTCTCCCGAAGGTGCTGAAAAATGTGCCGGTAGATTTCCCGGGTCGAGATTCCGTCGTAGAGTTCGGATTCGACTATTTTAAGCACGTCTTCGGCCAGTTCCCGGCCGACGCCGGCTCTTCGCAGGGAAAGGCGAACTTTCTCCTCGGAGAACGGTTCGCGTTCTCCTGATGCTTTAAGAACTTGGATCAGGTGGGCGGTTCTCTTCGGCATTAGGCTGCTCCGATCTTGAACTCAACTACTTCCCCGTCTTGGATGAAATACTCCTTGCCTTCGGAACGGACTTTCCCCTGCTCCCGCGCCGCCTGCCAACCGCCCACTTCCACGAAGATTTCAAAATTCACCACGTCCGCTTTAATGAAGTTTTTCTCGAAATCGCTGTGGATCACTCCAGCCGCCTGCTGCGCGGATATTCCGTTTTGGATGGTCCAAGCGCGGACCTCTTTAACTCCGGCCGTTAAAAAGTTGATTAATCCCAAGGTGGCGTAAGCCCGCTGAATGAGCTTTTCCAACCCGAACTCCCCCACCCCTAATTCTTGGAGATAAGCCTTTTGCTCTTCTAGAGAGAGTTCGGCCAGTTCGGCTTCGGTTTTGGCGCAAATCGTCACGACCTGATTTCGGTCTACCCCCAGTTCTTGGGAATATCTTTCTTCCAGCTCCCCGCCTTGTTTGAGATCGGTTTCGTCCACGTTTAACGCGACTAGGATGGGTTTGGCGGTCAGCAGGGAGAGGGAACGGGCCGATTTTTGTTCCTCTTCGTCCAACTCTACTTCCCGGGCCGGAATACCTTTTTGCAGTGCTTCTTTGAGCTTGGAAACGGTCCTCCACCGAGCCAGCTCATCCTTGGAAGTGGTGCCTTTGGGCTCCGCTTGTTTCTCCAGCGTTTGCAGATCGGCGAGTTTCAGCTCCGTCTCCACTGTTTCGAAATCGCTTTGGGGGTTGGAACTTCCTTCCCGGATAATCTCGGGATCGGTGAAAACTCGCAGGACATGGCAGACCACGCTCGTCTCCCGGATATGAGCCAGGAATTTATTTCCTAGCCCCTCGCCCTTGTGGGCGCCGGCGATCAGCCCCGCGATATCCAGAAATTCAACCGTGGCCGGAACTTTCGGAGGGAGCTCGGCCATTCTTTCGCTCTCCTTAATCACCCGGGCCAGTCCGTCCAGGCGCGAGTCCGGAACCGGGACGATTCCCACGTTCGGTTCGATGGTGGCAAAAGGGAAATTTGCGACGTAAGCAGCCTGCTTTTTCAAAAGCGCGTTAAAAAGAGTGGATTTTCCGACGTTGGGTAAACCAACGATGCCGACAGATAAGGACACGGTGGATTTATTTTAGCGCAGGGCGGACATTGAGTATCCGACCCTGGCAACTCCTCGGATAATGCAAGGCAGGGCGGCGACGGTCGCGGATTTGGTGCTGTGCATCAAAACCGTCCCGCTGGGGACCAGATGATAGATCACATTGCCGCAAATTTGAGAGGGAGCGTAGGTGACAGTGTCGATTGAAGTGGTGTTCCACAGGATCATCCGGACCCCGTTCGCGGCGGCCGCTTTTCTGGTGTTTTCATTATGGTTTCCGCCGGGAGGCCGGAAATAGGTCGGGCGAATACCGGTGATCGCGGTGATGGCGTTGATCGACTTCCGGATGTCGTCGTATTGCCAGCTGTAGCTGTGGCCGGTAGCGTAGTCATAGGCGGCGTGCTCATAGCCGTGGGATTGGACGCCGTGTCCGTTGGCGATCGCTAGCCGCATCGTCCCCGCGTCCGCGGAAGCGCGCTGCCCGATCACAAAGAAGGTTACTTTGATTCCGTAGCACCCGGCGAGATTCATAATCCGGCCGGAGTAGCTCATCGCATCATCAAAGGTGAGAAAGATGTTTCCTTTGGTACCCTTCTTCACCGGAGTGATCTTTTGGATCGAGGGGCCGAAGTGGTCGACTTTGAGCGAATAGGAACGGGGGCTGTTAACTTCGAGGTTCTCGAAGATCGCCTTGGTGTTGTCCTTATCAAGGCGGTATCCGCCGGCCCAGACCAGCGTCTCGCACCGGCCGAGCTTTGGCGCGGGATTGTCGGAGTTTGTGTATTTCGCGAACGAGGAGATTAGCTTATCCAATTTTGATTTCGACCACTCTATTTCCAGCGACCCATCCTGGTTGGTGGTGATAATAATCATTTCGGTGAGTTTGGCGGATTCGATCTCCCATCTCCTCTCACCGTAAGAAAATAGGATCGCCTTTCCGACCAGCTCTCTGACATCCGGAAGAATTTTTTCCAGTGCGGCGCTCTTAATCTTGGGCTCAACGGTTTCCATCCGGATTCTTCCGGAGACCGCTCCCTGCGCGAGATCCTCTTGAATCCCCTGGCAAGTTATTTCGAGGTTGAGCTTTTCTCCGTTAAAATCCGGGCGGATTCGGACGTCTCCGTCGAAATAGAGTGTCGCGTTTTGGGCTGGGGTTTCCGGTACTTTAACCCCGGCGAGGGCCTTTTTGCACCTCTCCGCATCGGCGGTTAACACGGGATCAATCGAGTATTCCCACCCCCCTTGTTTAAGCACAAGTCCTATTTTCTCCAGAAAATTGAGATTTTTCACCTCCGCTATTCTTTCCAGGGTTTTTTCTATGTCCAGGCTGATCCCGAGCTGTTGGGTGGTCACCGTCCAGCTTTCTTCTTCTCCGGTTAGCGTAAAGCTCTGCGCTCCGATCTCTTTTTCCAACTCCGCCAGAACGGCCTCGGCTTCCTGGGTGTCTCCAAACGTGTGTCCGGCGATGGTCAAACGCGGGGCGGCCGTGAGCCGGGTTATTTGGGGTTTATAGGAAACGAAAAGAGAGACGGCGACGGAAGCGATGATCGCGAAAATGGAAAGAGCGGCGATGGTCTTTTGGACGGGTTTTTGGCGCACGCTTTATTCGGAATACTTGCTCTGATACTCTTCGGTTAATCGATTGCAGTTATCGACGGTGCGGAGCGCGCGGTAGCGCTGGTCCAGCTGTTCTTGAAAGATTTCTCGCTCCTCGCCCGGGCTGGAGGATTCAAGCTCGTCGGTGGTTGGCAGCGCGAGCATCTCTTCAAAGTAAGCGATATCGCCAACGATTTGCTCCCGATCCGTTTGGTACTGTTCGGCCTCGTCGCACGCCGTTTTGACCTGATTCTCCAGCTCGCGCCGGTAGTTCTCATCGGCGAGAGACAGGAAACTGCGGCCGAGAGGAAGGCTCTTTAAATAACTGAAAGCGGGATAACTCAAAATCCCGACTCCGTTCAGTAAAATAAACGCGCCGGCAATTGCGAGAACGGGAATGGCAATCTTTTTTAACACTGGTTATGATTCTATCACTTAGTTATGGGATTTAAAACGGCTCTTCGCCGAACCTAGTTTCGGTCGTTTCTAGCCCCAAGGAAACTCACGACCGAAATGGACGGCCGAAGAAACGACCTAGCATTTTGGGCGGTCAACCCCACGAAAAACCCCGCCCAAAATGACCATAAGCGGCGGTTTGGCGGTAGATCGGCCGGCGGAGATCCAGCCGTTCGATAATGGCCAAAGGCCTAAAGTTGTAATTTTCTTTTACAAAATCCGATAAATCTTCGCCCCTCTCGTTGCCGGCCTCGATCATCACCGGTTCCGCCCGGCCGATGGCGTAGGCGACTGAAACCAGTGCTTTCTGGGCTAGCCCCTGCTTGATAAGATTGCAGGCGACAAACCGGCACATATAAGCGGCGGAACGGTCCACTTTCGTCGGATCTTTGCCGGAAAAGGCGCCTCCTCCTTGGGGGACCAGTCCTCCGTAGGTATCGACCATGATTTTCCGGCCGGTAACTCCGGTGTCGGCGGCAAATCCCCCTAGGACGAATTTTCCGGTGGGATTTACCAAAATCTCAATCCAAGAAGCATCTTCCAACAGCGGCTGGATCAGCTTCTCGGTTAGGGTTTGCTGAATTTCATCGTGAGAAACTTTTTCATCGTGCTGGCAGCTGACCAGAATCGTCCGGATTTTTCCGTTTTCCATCGTCACTTGGGCTTTCCCGTCGGGTCTTAGCCAGGTAACTTTTTTACTCTTTCGGAGGTCCTCCAGTCCTTTGGTGAGCTGGTGAGCAAGCACCACCGCTTTCGGCATCATTTCGGGGTTTTCATCGGTAGCATAGCCATACATAATGCCTTGGTCCCCCGCTCCGCCGGTGTCGACGCCTTGGGCAATGTCGGGAGACTGCTTCACGATGTTGGTGACTACTTTGAGCTCGTCTTCATAGCCGATTTCGCGGTAGAGGTCGCGGGCGATTTTCTCGGCGTTAAATTCGGCGCGGGTGGTGACTTCTCCGCCGATGACAAAGAGGCCGTGGGCGCCCAGGCACTCAATCGCGACCCGGCTCATTGGATCCTGCCGCAGGCATTCGTCCAAAACCGCGTCCGAAACTTGATCGCAGATTTTGTCCGGATGTCCGGAAGTAACGCTTTCAACGGTGTAATTTTTAAGTTCTTTAAACATAAAAAATCTTTCCCTGGGGAAAGATTTCAACTCGGCGCTTATCTTTCCCTCGACCTTGCTCGGGACTGGATTTAGCACCTTCCGCGCGAAGCCATCGCGCAGGGTTGCCGGGCGGTCAAAGAGCCAGAGCTCTC
>Ga0154837_103_pt1 | contig 20054 bp, 34 predicted proteins | sample Rifle2008BG16ft_FD_116141 | JGI IMG/M metagenome (GOLD analysis project Ga0154837, IMG submission 116141) | candidate division WWE3 bacterium RBG_16_52_45 | reverse complement strand
CCCCTGCCCAAAGCCCTGCCTGCGAGGGCTATTTTATTTCCAGAATGCCTAAACTCAGCATCCGACCTCTTTTAGACAACATTTTAATCGAACCGATGGAGCGGGAAACCCAGCTCCCCTCAGGATTGGTGATTCCTGATACCGCCAAAGAAAAACCTCAAGAGGGGAAGGTCGTTGCGGTTGGCCCCGGCAAGAGCGATCACGGCGAAATGGTCAAGCCCGCCGTCAAAGTCGGTGACCGGGTCCTCTACAAGCGCTACGGCGGGGACGAGCTCAAGATCGAAGGAAAAGATTATCTGATGGTTTCGGCGGAGGACATCCTCGCCGTAATTGAGGGATAGTTACTTGGGACACTTAGGTGACTTGGGTTGCTTGGGATCCAAACCTAAGAAACTTAAGTAACTTAAGCAACCTAAGCAACTGACTAACAATGGCCAAACAAATCGTTTACGCGGAAGAAGCCCGCGAAAAAATGAAAGCCGGGATCGATAAGCTCGCAAGAGCGGTCGTAACCACTTTGGGACCAAAGGGCCGGAACGTAGCGATCGATAAGAAGTGGGGCGCGCCGAACGTCGTCCACGACGGTGTGACCGTGGCGAAAGAGATCGAGCTCGAAGACCCGTTTGAGAACATGGGTGCCCAGCTCGTGCAGGAGGCGGCTTCCAAAACCAACGACGTCGCCGGCGACGGCACCACCACCGCTACTCTTCTCGCTCAACAAATCGTGACCGAAGGAATGAAGGCGATCGCCGCCGGCGCGAATCCAATGTTGCTTAAGCGCGGGGTCGAAGAGGCCGTTAATCTGGTGATCGAACAGGTCAAGAAGATGGCGAAGCCAATCAAGACCAAGGAAGAAAAATCCCAGATCGCCACTATCAGCGCCCAGGACCCGACGATCGGCGCTATGATCGCTGAGGCCTTTGAAAAGGTCGGCGACGACGGGGTAGTCACCGTCGAAGAGGGTAAGGGAATGGAAACGAGCGTTGAGTACAAGGACGGAATGGTCCTCGACAAGGGCTACGCTTCCCCCTACTTTATCACCGATACCGAACGGCTGGAAGCGGTCGTCGAGAGCCCCCACATTCTGGTCACGGACGCCAAGCTTTCTTCAATGAATGATCTTTTGCCCCTCTTGGAAGGTGTCGTAAAAGTTTCCAAGGATTTGGTTTTCATCGCCGACGACATCGACGGGGAAGCGCTCGCGACCCTGATCGTCAACAAGCTTCGCGGGACAATCAACGTGATTGCGATCAAGGCCCCCGGATTCGGCGACCGCCGGAAAGAGATGCTCCAGGACATCGCGGTTCTGACCGGCGCAAACTTCATCTCCGAGGAAACCGGCCGCAAGCTGGATTCGGTCACGGTCGAGGACCTGGGTTCGGCGGACCGAGTGATCGCCGGCAAGGAAGAGTCGCTTATCATCGGCGGGCACGGCAAAAAGGGCGAGATTAACGGCCGGATCGAATCACTCAAGAAGCAGATTGGGAAAACGACTTCCGACTATGATAAAGAAAAGCTGGAAGAGCGGCTCGCCAAGCTCTCCGGCGGCGTGGCGGTGGTTTCGGTCGGTGCCGCCACCGAAGTTGAGATGAAGGAGAAGAAGCACCGCGTCACCGACGCCTACGAAGCCACTCGCGCCGCACTGGAAGAGGGAGTCGTCGTTGGCGGAGGGGTCGCGCTTCTGCGCGCCCGCCAAGTTTTGGATTCTGTCAAGAAGGACGGCGATGTTGCGACCGGATACAAGATCGTTCACGACGCACTCGATAAACCCGTCCGTTGGATCGTCGCCAACTCCGGGTCGGATGCCGGTTACATCGTCGCCGAGATCGAGAAGAAGACTGGCGAAGGCGCCGCCACCTACGGTTGGGATGCAATGGTTGGAGAATTCACCGATCTGGTCAAGAAAGGAATTATTGACCCGGCCAAAGTGACCCGTTCCGCTCTTCAAAACGCGAGCTCCGTCGCGGTAATGATTTTGACCACCGAAGCTTTGATCACCGATCTCCCCGAAAAGAATCCGCCCGCTGGTGCGCCTCCAATGCCCGGTGCCGGAATGGACGGGTTTTAGCACCTCCTTTTAAGTTATCCTTAAATTTAGTGGACAGAGAGATAATTGAATTTTCAAAAAAACTTTACGACGCCTTTAATAGAGTAGTTTTTCTTAATCCGCAAAAAATTAGTGAGAACGTTTACTCCTCACCTAGTTTAATGCGTCAAGCCCTATTTGACGGGATGTATCAGAGCGCACCCCAGGTTTTAGAGCATTTCGGAATGGATATCGGCAAGCTTAAAAGCCGGATGAGTAGGATTAGAAATCCGGTTTCTAGACTTGTTTTTTTGACGGATTACACAAACGCGAATTTTCCCCCATCCCCCAAAATGGAAGTTTTAGATTCTCCAAAGATAGATGTAGAAACAAACACGATCGCCTGCACAATGGCAACTCTGCTGGGAGCTTATCTGCTCGATCAACTGGGATTCGAAGACAATTTCTATATCCGGCCTTCCGCCCATTCTGTGAACGGCGTAGGTGTAAAAGGAAGCGATTACTTTGTTGATTTTGCAAACGGGGTAGTTCTAAAAATTAAAAGATTGGGCGGTATCGGAGAAAGTGCCGGCGATAAAGCGCAATTTGTGGAAATCATCGACCCCTTTGGAAGCGGGTGGTACCGCCTGGCGGTTTCGAGCGACCGCGCTAGTCTTTCTCTAAGTGTCGCCGGGAATTTTTATGCACTCCTTCAGAAGAAGAGGGAGGGTAGTTTGGAAGTTAAAGGAGACGAGGATGCGGAGACCAAGAAGCTAAAGAAATACTTTTCCGAATTAGCTAAGCCGTTTGAAGATTGGGATTTGAAAATCTTTCTCAAGTATCGGAGATTTCTCTCACCCGGCGTAGTTGCGCTCCAAAATCAAAAAGAAATGGAAGAGGAGCGAAAGAGAGTTAAGACGCTGCAGCATGATTTTGCCGGCGAGAAAAAACTTTCGCCCCAGGTAATGGCGGGGCTTGTTAATAGAATAGCGTCTAATCTTGAAGTTCAAGGTATCAATCCGACAGGGGAAAGAATCGTTAGGAAAATTAAAGCGGATCCAAAGTATCCGAAGTTTCGGAAGGATCCGAAAATGCGGGAGTTTTTAACCCGTCTCAGTAGCGTAGAATTATCTTTATAGATACCCTCGCAACCGTTATCGACAAAATAAATAAGGTTTTGTTGGTTGTCGCCTTGGTCCTGGCCGGGGTGGTAGCGTTGGTCCAGGTGATCAAATTTGCTCCCCAGTGGGCGAAGACTATTTCTAAAGAGTTCGAAACTTCTACTCCAGCCAGCATCTGCCCCGCCAAATCGGGGTCTGTGTCATGCGGCTATTGCGATCAGGACGTAATTTTGAGTGGTAATCCGAATGCCGGCAAGTGCTTTTATTGTCCTAAAGGAACAACCTGCCAAGGCGATCCTTGCGGGGAATTAACTTGTTCTGGCGGAAGCAGCTCCGGCACAAGCGGAAGCAGCGGCCAAACCAGCAACTACTATATTCTCTGTTGGGACTGTCAGGGGGTAAGGAATGTTTCTTACAATGGGCGCGACACCGCTTCCTGCGGATATTACTGGAGTTTGTGCGATATCTACCAATGCCGCAATATGCGCCGGAAGTGTTGGTAGTCCAGATTCGACATCATGTTTAAAACCGCATTAAAACTAATCAAGAAAATAGCTTTCTCCATCCTTTTGGTCGCGGCGATCGTGTTTTTGGTGAAGGTAATCATTGACGGCAAGTACATCCCCTTCCTCATCAATTTCGGCCAGTTCCTTCTTGATAAGCTTTTGGAGCTCTTAGATTCGCTGAAGAGTTTTTTGATAAAGTAGCCACCCCTTAACTTAAGTTATTTTTTCCGAGTGTTAAAATTTAGCCGAAAGAAAGGAGAAGAGTGTGGCTAAGAAGCCGATGCCCGTGATTGAGACTGGGTTTTGGAAGGTCGCGCTGGCGGCTTCAGGAGGAGCCATAATGGGAGCCGCCGTGATGGGCCTGGCTGTCAAGGTTTCGGAAATCCCAACCACTGTTTTGATCTTTCTGATCTTTGTTGGCGCACTTGTAGTTGGGGCTACGGTTAGGAAATAGGAGGAGAAACCTTGGACAAAGCCGAACTGCAGGCGCTTTTTGATCTGAAGCTCCAGGAGTTTAGGGAGCGTGATCCCGCCAAAGTGCGGTTTCTGGTGGAGGAGTTGGTAGAGTGGGCTTCGCTCATTCCGTCCCCACCTACCTCCACTACCTGGGATATGATCTACGAGCGGATCCAGGATCTTGCCAAGCGGTTCGGGTTTACGGAAGAGCGCGTGGTCAACGATCTCTTTGATCCCGCGGCCATTGATCATTTTATGTTTTTCCTGCAGCTCTGACCGGCCACACGAGTCCGTTCTCCCCAGCGGACTCTTTTTTTGTTTAGCGCTAAAATATCCTTATCTTATGAAAGTTATCGTGGGTTCCAAAAACGAGGTTAAGCTCGCGGCGGTGCGGGAAATTTTGGCCGACTATCCGGAGGTTTTCCCGGGGGTGAAAGTTTCGGGAGTGGAAGTTTCCTCAGGCGTGCCGGAACAGCCCAAGACCATCAATGATATCGTAAACGGGGCCAAGAACCGGGCCCGTAATGCTTTTGGCGATTGCGACTACAGCATCGGGCTGGAGGGCGGGTTTATGGCCTCTCCCCACGCCAAAACCGGCTACTTCGAACTGCAGGCCTGCGCCATCTTTGACGGGAGGAATTACCATCTGGGCCTCTCCTCCGCCTTTGAGTGTCCGCCGCATGTGATGAAGCTTGTCTTAGAGGATGGGCTGGATCTAAACCAGGCGATGCACAAGGCGGGAATGACATCCAATCCCAAGGTCGGCTCGGCGGAAGGGGCGATTGGGGTTTTGACCAAAGGCCGGCTTAACCGGAAGGAATTTTCCGAAGAGGCGATCCGGATGGCGCTGATCCACCTCGAAAATCCCAATTTATACCAATCCTGATGCTAAACTTTCCTCGATGAAGCGCGCTTTTTTAATTCACGGCTGGGATGGAAATCCCGATAACAATTGGTTCCCCTGGCTTAGAGAAGAATTGGAAAAACTGGGATTTTCCGTGATCGCCCCGCAAATGCCCGATCCGAAAACTCCCCGAATCGGGGATTGGGTTTCGACCATGGTCGAGATAGTGGGCGCGGTCGACGAGGAAACCTTTTTCGTGGGTCACAGCTTAGGATGTCAGACCATCCTTAGATTTTTGCAGACGCGGCCTTCGGAGCAAATTGCCGGCGGGGTGGTCATGGTAGCGGGGTTTACGGGAGAGTTGATCGGTTTGACCGAGGACGAGAAACCCCTTGCCCGCCCGTGGGAGGAGACTCCGCTTGATTTCGACAAGATTAAAAGCCAAGCCAAACATTTCGCCGCCGTTCTCTCCGACAGCGACCCCTGGGTTCCGCTAGAGTCCAACCGCAAAATCTTTGCGGAAAAGCTCGGCGCGGAAATTGTGGTGGAACAGGCCAAAGGCCACTTCACCGCCGATGACGGCGTTACCGAACTCCCCGTTGTTCTGGATTTTCTCGACAAGTGGTCCTAAGCTAAAATTGGGTTGATGGCAGGTTACGTGCAGGTTATTCAGAAATTAAGGTCCCTCAAAAATCCTAAAAATATCGAGGGAATGGCGCGGTTTGGGATCAACTCCAAAAACACGCTCGGCATCTCCATTTACGACTTGCGAAAAATCGCCAAGGAAATCGGCAAAGACCACCAGCTGGCTTTAAAGCTCTGGGATTCGGGAATTCACGAGGCGCGAATATTGGCCGGATTTGTGGACGAGCCGGAAAAAGTGACCGAGGCCCAGCTGGAAAAATGGGTAAAAGATTTTGACAGCTGGGACACGGTGGACCAGGTAAGCGAGCTGATCGCCCACACTCCTTTTGCGGTCAAAAAAATCCCCGAGTGGTCCCGGCGGGAGGAGGAGTTTGTCCGCCGGACCGCCTTTTCCCTGATTGCGGAACTGGCATGGTGGAACAAGGCTCTTACGGATCGGTATTTTGAGCAGCTTTTCCCGCTGATCAAAAGCGCGTCGGTGGACGAACGCAATTACGTCCGTAAGTCGGTCAACTGGGCGCTGCGGAATATCGGCAAAAGAAATAAAGCCCTCAATCGGCGGGCGATTGCGGTCGCCAAGGAAATTCGGAAGATCGATTCCAAAAGCGCCCGCTGGATCGCCGCCGATGCCCTGCGGGAACTAACCTCTCCGGTGGTTCAAGCCCGCCTCACCAAAAAATCGTAGAATAGATTAGTGAAGCAAAAGACCGTTTTGTTTATCGCCATTGCGGTTGCTCTTTTGGGGGCGGGGTGGTTAGTTTGGAAGCTATGGATTTCCCCCGAGCCGGTGGCCTGCACCGAAGAAGCCAAGATCTGCCCTGACGGCTCCGCCGTCGGCCGCACCGGCCCCAACTGCGAATTCGCTCCCTGTCCGGGGGAGACCGGTACCGTCACCGGAAAAGTATCCATCGGTCCGCTCTGCCCGGTGGAGCCCTGCGATGCCGAACCTCTAGATTTCTCTTCCAATCAAGTCATCTTGGAGTCTCAGTCCAGCCAAAAAACCATCTCCGACCTCTCCTCCGATGGGATCTTTTCGGTCGCCGATCTTGCGCCCGGGACTTATCAAGTCACTCTCAAGGATTGCGATTGGCTGGGATGTGCCAGCGTGCTGCCTCAGACTGTCACGGTGAAGGCCGGGGAAACTACGGAAGTAACGATCAATATCGACACCGGCATTCGTTAGAGTTCGAATCTTATATACTAGAGGTGTAGATGGCGGAAAGAACCTCTAAGGCAAAGAAAACCACCCTCCCCAAACCCAAAAAACTTTACCGTTCCGAATCCGATCGGATTATCGCCGGCGTCTGCGGCGGCCTCGCGGATTACTTTGAAGTTGACTCAACCCTGATCCGGCTGATCTTTATCCTTTTAGTGGTTTTTGGGGGAAGCGGAGTTTTTCTTTATATCCTCCTGTGGCTTTTTATTCCCACCCAATCCAAAGTTTCGAGCTACTCCGAAGAGACAATCAAAGAAAACGCCCGGGAGATCGGGAAAAAGGCCGAGCAGCTGGCGGGGGAGATCCGGACCGAAAACACTCGGATGTGGACCGGCGTGATCCTTTTGGTTTTGGGAGTGCTCTTCCTTTTCCAAAGCTTCGGCCTTTTCTGGTTTAACGTCGCCAAGCTTTGGCCCTTGATCCTGATCGCTATCGGAGTGTCCGTCCTGATGAGAAATGGCCGAAATTAAAAAAGTAATCCCTGAGCCGCCCAAAGAAAAAGAGCGCCACGGATCCGGAGCAGTCTGGGCGATGTTTCTAATTTTTATCGGCGTCATCTTCCTTTTGAATAACCTGGGAGTTTTGCCCTGGACCGTCTGGGGAGTCCTCTGGCGTTTCTGGCCGCTCCTCTTGGTTCTCTGGGGAGTTCAGCTAATCCTGGGCGGGTCCTGGTTCTCCGGTATCACGATTGCGATCGTTAGCTTTATCCTGTTCTTAGCGGTGATGCTGCTGGCGCTCACGTCCGCCGTGCCCACAATGCACGATTACTTCTCAACGCATATGTCCTGGTTCAGCCGGTTCAGCACGACCCTCACCGATTACGGGGAAAAGACCAAACAAATTCGGGTGGAGGAGCCCGATTACGCGGGAACCAAAGAAAGGGATGTGACCGTTTCAATCGGCGCCGCCACTTTTACGCTGGTGGATGACTCCTCGACCTCCGACTTTTTCAAGGTGGACGCAATCTATTCCGGCCGGTACGGGGAACCGCGGGTAGCCAGCAGCTTGAAAGACGGCAAGTTGAGCATCAATCTTTCCAACGACACCGATTTCGGCTTCCACATGTTCTGGTTTGGGGATCGGAGCTACGACTTTACCCTGGGAAAACCGGAAGTGCCAACTACCTTGGCGATGAAGATGGGCGCCGGGACCGGGACGATTAACCTGGATGAGCTAAAAGAAAAAAAGATCACCCTAGATCTGGGGGCCGGAAAGCTCACGGTTACGTTGGGGAAAAATTCGATTCCCGCCGAAGGGATCAAACTGGAGGTGGGGGCGGGGTCCGTGACGGTCAATCTTCCCGAGGGAGTTGGTTTTAAAGCCACCTACGATGTGGGGATAGGAGATCTCAAAGTCGATGGGGCAGCCATCACCAGCGGCTTTGCCGCAGACGGAACCTACACCTCCGAAAACTATGCCGGCGCCGAGACCAAACTGGAGATCGAAGTATCGGTCGGGGCCGGTTCGGTTAACATTCAGACCCAATAATTTCTGGAAGGCCCGCTTCGCGAACCTGGCAAAAATCTTAGATTTTTGTGATAGATTTTGTCTATGATGGATGATCCCGACGTTTCCAAAGTTCCAGCGAGAAGTGAGATCAAAATCGGCCAGCGGGTCTGGGCGATCGAGAAGCGCAACTACGGGACTGAAGACCTGACCGAAGGGGTGGTCCGGCGGATTTTAACCAGCGCGCCCTTTCACCCCCGCGGGATCAAAGTGATGTTTGAGGACGGCACCGTCGCCCGCGTCCAACGGCTGGCCCCACCGGAGAAGAGAACCGAACCGGCCCCGAACCCTCCGGCGGAAGATGACCTCCGATGAAGCTAGCTTTGCGGGCAAAGTGGTCCGGAGAAGTGACCCGGCGCAGCAACGCGCTGGACTTGGAGCCGGGAGTCTTTACGTGGGACGACCCCAGAAAAATCGCCCTTTCCTTAAAAAGGTCCGCGGAACAGAGTTCGCGGAGAAAGGCCCCGCCGTTCCAGTCGGCGATGTCAATGCTCAACTTCTACATCAACCGGGCCGGAGAGAACCTTCCTTCAGAGCAGCTCGCCGTTCTCGGCCGCGCCAAAGAGGAATTGCGGAAGGCTTTTGGCCGATTTTGAATTTCCTCCTTGCCTTCCCACAGTTACAGGTTAGAATTAATCTAATCTAGTTTAGGAAAGGAGAGATTGCGATGGGTGAATTCATCGCCGCCGTTTTCGGCTGGGTTCTGGTGACTCTGCCGGCCCTTTTCCTCCTGGTCTTGGTCATTCGAGGGTTTATTCTTCCTCACCGTGATCTGGTAGGTATAGCGGTCTGGGCTCTGGCAATATTTATCCTTACCCGCCCGCTTATCTGGGGCTTTCGGATTTTGCTGGGACCGGGCTTTCAGGAGCCGAATCCCTACACCTTCCACCCTGCTGTGCTGGCGTTCGGATTATTTCCGGTGGTCAAGCTCGGGATTGATACGGTCCGGCTTGCCTACCTATCTTTCTCCAGTCCCTTCCGAGAAGCCTGGCGAAAGTGGCGGGCGGGAGTGGTTGAGGAAGATATGGAAGTTCCGGAGCTCAAGTTCGTGATCAACGCCGAGCTGACGGTCTTCGGTAAACCCCTCGACCTAAAAATCTGGGAGGTCGTCTTGGCTCCCAAGGAGAGGGTAACCGGTGTCGCCATGACGGTCCGCAACTGGGCCGAAGTGAGCGAGAAAGATCCGGATGAAGCGATGGTCTCCTTCTTTGCGCCGATATTTGCCAGGTTCTGGAAGGTTCGGCCGGAGAAAGTGCGGATCCAAATGCGGCGGCAGCTTCGGGAGTTCAAGCAGGGTTGATCGGCAAACAACGCCTTGGTTTTCAACCGGGGCGTTTTATTTTGAAAACCAGAAGAACTCCAACCCTTTCGGGGTGATTTAGTGTTTTCCTTAGTTAAAGGAGTGAAATTAGAAGCGACGGCCGCCGCGATCGCCAAACTGCGGTCGTTCTTCTCGAGGCCTCGCTACGTTCACGACGATCCTTCTCCCATCGACTTCGGTGTCGTTTAACTTCTTAATCGCTTCGTCAGCGTCCGCGTCTTTTTCAAATTCGACAAATCCAAATCCCTTGCTCTGGCCAGTTTCTCGGTCAGTGATTACGGTTGCCGATGAAACTATACCAACTGCAGAAAACATTTCTTCCAGCTTGGAATCGTTCACGCTATACGGTAGTCCTCCTACGAATAATCTTTTAGACATTTATCATCACCTCCTTCATGCTGACAATTATTATACACGATGAAAAATTATTCTTTCCCCGAGGCGATAATGATGTTGGTAGTTTCTCCGAGAGTAACGACGTAAAGGGCGTAGCGGGTATCGCCTTGGGCGACGATATACGCTCCCGGATCCTCACGGGCCTTAAGTTCTCCCAATCCGGCTTCAGCAGTCTCTGTTTTGTACCACTCCACGACGGTATCTGCGGAAGCGTTGGTGAGATAGCGGTTCCAGCGGGGACTGTTGCTGACCACCCGGCGAAGATCGTCGGGAACGGTGACGGATGTATCTTCGGTGGTGAACTGTGATCCCGGGTAAACCGGAAAGTTGGTGACTTTCTCTTCTGAGAAGGTGATTCCGCCCAGAGGAACGCCGCTGTTGAAGATGGCTCTTTTGCTTGAGACAGTAATTAAAACCACGACCGCAACAACCAAAACCACCAGGCCGATGAGGATTCGTTTGATGACTTTCATAACTTCGCCTTGATTCTAGTCTTTCCCCGGTTCTCTTCGTAAACCTTTTATTTAGTCGACCCCCCAGAATTTCTGGGGGCCTTCTTCGTCCGGGCCGATGAACTTCAGATTAATAAAGTCTTTCAAGTCGCTGATGAAGTGACCCAGACCGAAAAAGAAAACCGCCCAGCCCCAGGGTTTATCCCGGAAAAAGAATCCGACCACCATCAGAATTGCGCCGTAGATCCAGTGGTGCGGCGCCCAGTCCGGGTTTTCCAGCCAAACGTTCAGATAAGCGTGGCCGAATCGGCCGAGGAGATATCCGGCGAAAGCAAGTAAAAGATTGAGATAAAGCACCAATTTATCCTACCGCAAAAGGATTATCTCTACTTTTGCCAGGTTTTGCTACGCTGGATTGTAAAGGACCGATGAAAGATTTGTTGCAGCAGTTGGAAAAACTTGGACTTCCGCGGGAAAAGTTCGCCGTCGGCGGGAGCGGTCCTTTGGGAATCCGCGGCTTGCGGGAGTCTGCCGATTTGGACCTGATTGTGACCGAGGATCTTTGGAATCGGCTGTCCGAAAGGTTTCCGGTGGAGGAAAGCGAAGATTGCCAAAGGATTAGAATCGGGAAAATTGAAATTTGCGCCAAGCCGATTTTAAACTATGATGCCGATGCTCTCATTCGAGAAGCCGATTTGATTGATGGGATTAGGTTCGTCACGCTGGAAAGGACACTGGAATGGAAGCGGCGCTTGGCCAGAGAAAAAGATTTGGAGGATGTAGTCTTAATCGAGACGTATTTTAAGACCGCGGAGAAGCCGGTTTGAGATATTTCCGCCCCTTGATTTTTTCCGGCAAGAGACTCTCATTTGGGTATCTTTCGTACCCTTTACCGTAACCGAGTTCTTTCATCAGCTTGGTCGGAGCGTTGCGGATTTGGAGCGGGACCGGCAGGTTGCCGTACTTTTTAACGTCGCTCAAGGCTTCCATATAGGCGTTGTAGGCGGACCGGTCCTTCTTGGCGAGAGCAAGATAGACCGCACCGTGGGCCAGATTTTCCTGGCATTCGGGATAGCCGATCGTTTCGCAGGCCCGAAAGACCCCATTCGCAACCACCAGCGCGGTCGGCTGGGCCATCCCGATATCTTCTGAGGCAAAGACCACCATCCGGCGGGCGATAAAGAGCGGATCCTCACCGGCATCCACCATCCGGGCGAGATAGTAGAGAGCGGCGTCGGCGTCACTTGCCCGCATCGATTTTATGAAAGCGCTAATCGTGTTGTAGTGTTCTTCGCCAAGCTGGTCGTAGCGGAGGAATTTGCTCTGCAGAGCATTCTTGAGATTGGCAAGATTAATCTCCTTATAGAGGTGAGAGGTGGCCTCAAGCAGATTGAGCGCTTGCCGCGCGTCGCCGTTGGCAAAGTTCATCAGGAAGTCCTCGGCGTCTTTTTGGAGTTGCGGAATCTTGAGCTCTTTCAATCCCCGCCGGATAACTTCGCGGAGATTTTCGTCGTTGAGCGGTTCCAGCACAAAAACTTGACAGCGCGAGAGGAGCGGAGCAATGACTTCAAAGCTGGGGTTTTCCGTGGTCGCGCCGACGAGAGTGAGAGTGCCGTCTTCAACATAGGGAAGCAGATAATCCTGCTGGGCTTTGTTGAAGCGGTGGATCTCATCGAGAAAGAAAATCGTCTTGCCGGGCGGGAATCCCCGGGCGACTTCCACGATCTTCTTCACGTCTCCTTTTCCGGCGGAAACAGCAGAGAGGGCGAAGAACTGGCCGCCGATCTCATTCGCGATCACTCGGGCGAGGGTGGTTTTGCCGCAACCGGGAGGTCCCCAGAAAATCATCGAATGGATTTTGCCGTTTTTGATCGCAAGAAGGATCGGCTTGTTTTTGCCGACGAGGTGTTCCTGCCCGATAAACTCTTTCAAAGTTTGAGGACGGATTAGCTCCGCCAAAGGTTTAGCCATATTCTCCAGAGGAATTCTAACACTCAAGAGGAAAAGGGCCCGGCGGGTAAGCACGGGCCTTAAGATCCTAGAGCACTTGTCCCTTCTTCCAGTTGCGAAAGCCGCGGATGGCGTTGGTGGCCATAAAGATGTTCAGGACCGCGAGTGGAATCGAATGGGCTCCCCAGATTCCGTACGCCATCCAAAGCAGATTGGCAAAGCCCGAAAGAAGCCAACCGTACTGCCATTTCTTAGAGAGCAGAAAAGATCCGGATGCCGTGAATATCGACGCAACCCAATCCATCTCTATTCTCCTCAAGGGTTATTAGGACGGACCGGTTCCCCAATTGCGAAATCCGCGCACACCGTTGAACATAAGGACCACATTCATGATCACGATGGCGTTAGAGTGCACCACCCAGATCCCGTAGGCTCCCCAGACGAGCGAAGAGAGGACGTAGAAAATCCACCCTACCTTCATCTTCTTGGAGAGAAAGTATGAGCTTGAGAAAGTGAAGATCATTCCAAGCCAGTCGATCCACCCCATGTTCTCCTCCTTTTCTTCAAGTTGGTCTTAATTATAATCGGCGGTTTTACTTCGTCAATCTTGGGGCTTTCTTTGTTATTCTTGAGGTGGTACGGAACCGAACTAAGATGAAAGATTTAGCAAGCATGAAATGCGTTCCTTGTCAGGGCGGCGTGCCGCCGCTGAAGGGTGAGGAACTGCAATCTTTTTACCAAGACCTAAACAACGGTTGGGAAGTGGTTGAGGAACACCATCTTAAGAAGCGTTTTGCTTTTTCCGATTTCAAATCCGCGCTGGAATTTGTGAATCACGTTGGTAGGTTGGCGGAGGATGTTGGTCACCACCCCGAGATTTCCTTCGGCTGGGGATTTGCGGAAGTCCAAAACTACACCCATAAAATCAACGGCCTCCACGAGGCCGATTTTGTCTTCGCCGCAAAAGTTGATCGTTTATTCTTGAGCTGATTTCTCCAGATTCAACGAAACACAGTTGATGCAATACCTCTTCCCAGTCGGTTGGGGACCGTCGTCGAAAACGTGGCCCAGGTGGCTGCCGCATTTGGCGCAAAGAATTTCGGTTCGGACCATTCCCAAACTTTTGTCCTCCTGTAGTTTTACCGCCCCAGGTATCGCATCATAGAAGCTGGGCCAGCCGGTGCCGGATTCAAACTTAGTTTCGGAAGAGAATATTTCATTCCCGCAGGCGCGGCAACGGTACATCCCTTTGTCCTTGGTATAAACATATTCGCCCGAAAAAGGTGCTTCGGTCCCGCCCTGGCGCAGGACCGCATACTCCTCGGGCTTAAGTTTCCGTTCCCATTCCTTTTCCGTTTTGGGCATTTTCTGATTTTCCATTTTTGCTACTGGCTACTTCGCATCAGCGAATTGCAACCGAGCGGAGCGAGGACATCATTTTTTCAACTTTAGGTTTGATCACAATCTGGCAGTAGGGGGCATGGGGATTTTTTGCGAAGTAATCTTGGTGCTCCTCTTCCGCCTTGAAGAAATTTTTGAACGGCAGGATTTGCGTGGCGATCGGTTGATCTAGTTCCTTAGTCAGGTTTTGCTTGGACTCTTCGGCGAGTTTCTTTTGTTTCTCGTCATGGTAAAAGATCACGGCCTGGTATTGGGATCCTGTGTCCGGCCCTTGCCGATTTACCTCGGTCGGATTGTGGGTGTGCCAAAAAACGTCCAAGAGCTCTTCATAAGATATCTCGCTCGGGTCGTACTCGACCTGAACCGCTTCCACGTGTCCGGTCTGGCCGGAAGAAACGTCTTTGTAATTCGGATTTTCTTTATCGCCGCCGGAGTATCCGGCCGTGACGTCCTTCACCCCCTTCAGCATTTTGAAAATCGCTTCGGCGCACCAGAAGCATCCGCCGGCGAAGACCGCCTTCTCAATTTCAGACATCGTTATAGTTTGAACTGTACCTTTAGACTACCAATTTCAGCGTGCTAATCTGGGAGAGTGACGTCCTCGCTAAGCTCGGTTTCAATTTGCTCTCGCAAAGTGAAAGATTTGGCGAAAAGATTTCGTTATACCATCGGCTTAATTTTTCTGCTTAATAATTGGCCGGGGGTTCTTTGGCGTTTTTTTACCAAGACCGATGGGCAAGGTTCCTTCCGCTTCCGGAGCGGTTTGGTGATGCATTATACCCAGTGGGTCGAGGTAGAGGAAATCATCGGAACTTTTATCCGGGGAGATTACGGAAGGACGTCCCCAGGCAAGATCGTGGTGGACGTGGGGGCAAGCTTGGGATCCTTCTCCCTCGACGCCGCCCGGCAGAGGGCGAAAGTTTTAGCCTATGAGCCGGCGCCGGAGTCTTTTGAGCTCCTATCTCAAAACACCAAGCTCAACCGGCTGGAAGACAGAATCAAACCCTTCCGTTTGGGGGTCGCCGGGAGGGCGGGGAAGCGGACGTTTTTCTTAACCCGGTTTTCTCCCTTGAGTTCATTTTTCGGCGGTAGCAGCAACAAGATCTCCGTGGACTGCATTACCCTGGAGGATATTTTTAAGAAACACCGGCTTAAAAAATTGGATCTGCTCAAGCTCGATTGCGAGGGGGCCGAATATGAAATTCTCTATGAAACAGCTCCCGAGATCCTTCAAAAAATCAGGGAGGTTCGCCTCGAATATCATATGCTTCCGGCGAAAAACGCCAATCCCGACGCTCTGACGGATTTCCTCCTTCACCGTGGTTTCGCTCTGGTCAACCGGCGGAAGGACGCGCCAATCTCCGGAATCCTCTGGTTTCGCCGAGTCTAACTCGGTTTCACCGCTTGCAATCCTGAAGTCCTTTTTGGTAGGGTAAAAGTGCCGTCCTCGCTGTGCTCGGTTGCAATTCGCCAAAGCGGGGGTAGGCGAAGTGCTGCCCCCATCCGGGAGTGAAATTCTCCCATCCTGCTAATGAAAACCCTGCCATGGGGAGCAATACTTCTCGCGTTACCCCTGCTGTTTTTTGCCAGCAGCTCCCTTCTTGTGCTTTTTTCAACCTCTACTCTCCTGATTGCTTCTTCTGCGAATGAATTTATTGCTTCGCCAACCGCCGGTTCTGCGATTTTTACCAGTCCGCCGCCGGAAGGGGTGCTGCTGGGGGAAAGCACCGTGGCGAAGGAAGCTCGGCCGATCATCTTGCGCAGATTCCTGGCTTCCTACCACTCCCCGCTGGTGCCTTACACGGATTTCATTCTGGAAACTTCGGAAAAATACGGGTTGGATTGGCGGCTCCTTACCGCGATCTCGGGCAACGAATCCCTGTTCGGCCGAGTCACTCCGCCCGATTGCTACAACGCCTGGGGTTGGGGGATTCATTCCCGTGGCACTCTTTGTTTTTCAAACTGGAAAGAGGGGATCGAAACGGTCGCGCGGGGAATTAAGAAAAATTATATTGATCAGGGTTTGGTCACGGTTGATCAGATCATGCTGAAATATGCTCCCGTTTCCGTCGCTAACGGGACCGGCTGGAACGAATCGATTAAATGGTTTATGGAGCGGCTTGATAACGCCCAGAATTACCGGGATTAAAAAAAACCGTTGACGATTGTCAACGGTTTGGTCCTTCTACCGTCAGGCGCCAGGCTTCCTTCACGATTTTCCAGAACTCATCCCACGTAGCCCGCCACGGAACGAAGTCGGTGTTCGTTCCGCAGTTCTGGCAGGTCAGGTAGCGGTCTTGGATGTGCCCATGGGGGTAATCCAGCGAGATCCGCTCGCATTTCCTGCACCAAAACAGATAGATCGGCAGATCTTCGGTCCCGCCCTCTCGGTGCTCGTGGCGCAGGTAGTGTTTGCGGCCGTACTTAATCCGCCAGAGCTGAAAGCGGCTCAGGACCGAAATCTCATGCCGCACACGCTTCGCGTTCAAAAAGCGCTTGCCAGCGTCCCTCACGATTCCTCTCCTTTCCGTACCCTCTATTTGACGGCTCGCTTCGCGAACCTAGAAATATCCGCTTAGCGTCTATTTTACCGCCCGCTTCCCTGAAAGCAAGCTAAATCGAAAGCCGGGGGTAGATTTCGATCCGGTAGGTAATCTTCTCTTTTTCGATGTCGGTGGGGCGAAAAAGCACTTTTACCCGGCGGTGGCGTACCTCGATCCAATAGGGCCGGACATCCTTCCTCTTCAGAATGGATCTGATCAGAGGGAGGGTTTCCTCGCGGCAGGCAAAGCTTTCGTCGATGAAGAGTTTGATGATCCAAGATTCGCCGCGGTGTAGGACCACGCAGCGGTATTCGTAATCCTCGTCTTCATTTTCGCGCCAATTGAAGTCGAAGTCGCGAACCGCGCGCATCAGCAGTTTCCGCAATACTTTCCAAATAGGGACAGTCGGGTTGCGGGGGTCACTGAGATCATTGAACTCGGTGTAGACCACCACGCCTTGGCCAAACCAGTCGGTCAGCTTTGGCATCTCTCCCTCCTTCCCGTGGGTTTTAACAGCTTTATTTTGATTTTACATGTTTACAGGGGAGTGTTATTATTAATGTATCCTATAACAGAGGAGGAGATTTGATGAAACGCTCACCGTCATACCGACTGGTTCCTCGAGTGCGGTTGACGCGCAAGGAGCGGATCCTGGCCATCTTGGCGGCGGGTTCGACCCTTGTGGTCTTCTACTTCGCTTACCGAACGGTCAGCTTCCTGCACCTGCCAGGATTCCCGTTCCTGTTCACCATGCCCCTTTGGCTCACGGGCGTGATGCTCGTTCTCGGTAGGTTCTTCGAACGGGTGTTCAAGCTTTAACCATAGCGCTCTGCTATCCCTCAAACCGGGACAGCGGGGCGCTTCTTTTTTGGAGCGCGTGGTAAGATAGTGGAAATCCTATAAAGGAGGGATGGCCGGATGGACCCGAATCTGGCACGTCTTCTGGAAGAAGACCCGATGGGGAAGCTGTTCGCGGCGGCGGAAGAGGCCAGCCGGCCTTTCACCAATCATCTGGCGCAGCAGTACCCTCGGGTTAAGCAGGCACTCGAAGAAGCCCACAATTCTCCTGAGATGCGCGCCAAGCTGAATTTCTCAACCGAAGCGCACATGCGCTTGTCGGCGGCGGCTTTGGGAGTGACCTACGAGGAGCTCAAGGGCTACTTCGACCTGTCTCAATCGATGAAGGAAGGGCTAACGGCCCGGCGGCGGGAAGCGGTTCGCTATTCCACCTTGCGCCGTTCGGGGGCGGCACTCTTGCACCGGGCGCCGGTGATCAAGATCCGGCACGGCAAGCTATTAAATGAGCCGTTTAAGCCCTACATTGTGCTCTTCAGCACCGGCTGGTGCTTCTGGTGCCAGCTGGTCAAGCCGACCTTTGCGCGCCTGGCGTACTTTTTCGACCGGTGCGAGTTGCTCTACTGCAAAGACGAAGAGCTGGCCAAAGCCGAAGGAGTGAGGTTCTTTCCCCAGCTGGTTGCGTATTTTCCGGGCGGCATCAAAGTCCGCAGCGAATGCGGCAACACGACCCGGGAGCTATGGAACAATCTGAACCTACTGATCACGCTGGGGCGAGGGTTTGCCGAGAGGGAAGGGACGCTGGTGTGCTCGGATGGCGAATGCCGGGTCGAATCTGCCGATTGAGATTCAAGGCGCTGGTTACCGTTGAGGTGGACAGCGCTTTTTCTTTTTACTCTCCCTCAACCGGGACGGTGGAGCGCTTTTCCTTTGCCCCCGCTTTAAGCGGAATGCGGACCTTGAGGATCCCATCCTCCATTTTCGCCCGAGCTTGTTTTTCCTCGACCTCTTTGGGGAGGGTCGCAGAGTAGTGGAATTCGCTCATCCGTTGGGCGCGGTAGACCGTGGTTTTTTCTTTATTTTCTTCTTCGGTTTCGCGCTGGACCGCATCAATCTTGAGCATGCCGTTGGCGACTTCCACCGTAATCTCGTCTTTTTTCACTCCTGGGACGGGAGCCTCGACGACTAACTCGTCTTTAGTTTCGTAGATGTTGAGACCGGCGGAAGAAACGCGCGGCAAATCCTCCTCGGCGCCGTAGCCGAAAAGCCGGAAGATGGAAGGTAAATCAAAATCGTAATAAGCCATTTTTCACCTCCTTTCGAGTGGAGGTGCGGGGGGGAGTCGAACCCCCTTGAGACGCTCTGCAGGCGCCTGCCTAACCGTTCGGCCACCGCACCCTACGAAATTATTTTAACACCGCCAAGTTGCCTCGGTTAAAGTTCGGTGGTATCTTTGGGTAAAAGAGCTAATCGAAGAGGAGAGAGATGGATCCTGCGAGCGTAACGCTGGGCTTGGCTTTTTTAGCTGGAATCGTATCCTTTCTTTCCCCGTGCGTGCTGGCGCTTGTTCCGGTCTACATCGGTTACTTGGGCGGCCGGGCGACTAAGGATCATGCCGATCGGGGAAGGTTGCTGACGTTTTTCCATGGGCTGGCCTTCGTCGTCGGATTTAGCCTGGTCTTTGTGGCGCTCGGGGCGCTGGCGGGAATCGCCGGGGAAGTGCTCTTCGGCATCCGCGAATGGATTTCGCGGGCGGGCGGCATCGTCGTGGTGATTTTTGGTCTTCACATCACCGGCATTATCCATCTGCCGATTCTCGACTTCGATAAGCGCCTTCGGTTGGACATGAGCAAGAGGGTAGGCTTCTTTTCCTCCCTCCTTTTGGGAGTTGTCTTCTCGGCCGGCTGGACTCCGTGCATCGGACCAGTGTTGGGAGCCATCCTGATGCTGGCCATGAGCGGGGGACAGCCATCTTACGGAGTGGTACTCCTCACCGCTTACTCTGCCGGCATGGCGGTCCCATTCCTCCTGACTGCGCTGGGAGTAGGATGGGCAGCGGGGATGATGCGCCGCTTCGGGAAGCTAATCCGCCTGACCGAGATGGTGGCAGGGAGCTTGCTGATTGTGATCGGGGTATTGATGACTTTGGGGATAATGGAGGGGATCCTCTCGCGCTGGAGCGGGTTGACCCTTCCGCTTAATCTGGGTCTGTGAAGGTTTGATTGCCCGCTTGGGTTCCATTCCTGCGGGCTTTTTTGTTGCCAATTCCCGCATTTAGTGTTATCCTATAATTAATAATCTAAAGAGAGGAGGCTGGCTCCCATGCCAACCGTCCGCAAAGCGGAAATCATCGCCGTCGTCGCGAAGAAGCAAGGCAGAGCAAGCAACGATGCCCGCCTATTCGAAGTAGCCACCTCCCGGGGAGATAACGCATTTTGGACGCAGCTCTACGAGAAGGTTCGGGAGATCGAGAAGACCCATGGGTTAAGGGTCAAATCGATCTCGATTGAGGAGCTGTAAGATCACTCAAAGAAAGGAGTGTTCGATATGAAGCACTTGAGAGTCTTCAACGATGTCCTAAGCGCCATGATCGCCCTGGTCTTCATCTGGGTGGTACTGGAGCTGATAGCGGATGTTCTCGTGTCCGTCGACACTCCGCTGGCCACCGGCTCCAGTTTCTCCTGGAGTTTCGGCGTGATGGCGCCGCTCAGCCTGGTCCTCCTGCGCCGGTTTGGTTGGTTGCGGGGACTTGGGCTGATCATAGCGCTGACCATGGCCGGGTGGAAGGCGTTCACTTTGCTGGTCGGGACGGACGCCGGCTGGGGAGTCGGAATCGGAATCGGGCTGTCTGCGGTTTTCGGTCTGGCTGCCAGCCG
>Ga0154837_108_pt1 | contig 21643 bp, 23 predicted proteins | sample Rifle2008BG16ft_FD_116141 | JGI IMG/M metagenome (GOLD analysis project Ga0154837, IMG submission 116141) | candidate division WWE3 bacterium RBG_16_52_45 | reverse complement strand
CAGGGCTGGCCTTTGCGCTGGTAAACCCGTACCGCCTGCTCATAGTGGCCTCGCTCGCCGTAGAGGTTGCGGTATTTTTCGTCGGCGATTGTCGCTCCGCCTAATCGTAACCCATCTTCCAGGACTTTCAATACCGCCTTGTACAGACTTTTGATCTGGGAATCGGACAGAGAGGAAGCTTTGGCCTCCGGGTGAACTTTGGCCAACCAGAGTGCTTCGTTGGCGTAGATGTTGCCTACTCCCGAAATTGCTTTCTGATCGAGCAGCAAAACCTTGATCTCCCGACCGGTTTTTTTCACGGCGGCGGCAAAATTCTCCGGAGTAAGATCGTCCAAAGGTTCGGGACCGTAGCCGGCGACGATCTTATCAAGGGCGGCGTCCGATTCCACTAGACTTACGTACCCAAACTTGCGGGCGTCGTTGAAGCGCAATTCTCTGCCGTCGGAGAGCTTCAGAATGATGTGAAGAAAGGAATCTTTAGGGTCGGCAGGCCGGTTGAGGAAAATCTGACCGGAGAGACGCAGATGGAGCACCAGATTTTCATCGCCGGCGAGGCGAAAGATCAGCAGCTTGCCGCGCCTCTCCACAGAGGCGATCTTCTGGCCTTTAGCACGCTTGAGAACTTCTTTCAGAGACGGGTTGACCATCTTGGGGACGTCCGTCCAAATGTCGATGAGGGATTTACCGGCGACCTCCTTTTGGAGCTGTTTTCGGATGGTTTCGACTTCTGGTAATTCAGGCATTGCAAAAATAGTATAACTCTAACGGAAAATTCTAAGCACTAAATTCGAAGCACGAAACAATCTCGAATCTTAAAAATTCAAAACGTTTAAAACATTCGAAAATTTGAATTTACTTGGTATTTCGAAATTCGTATTTAGGATTTTTGGGCAACTGCTTTCTCAACGAATGCGCGAAATTCTTTCTGGAAACGATCTTTGGAAAAACGCTTCGCTTGGACGATGCAGTCTTTCGCTTTGTACTTGGAAGGATCAAAAGATTTCCAAGCTTCAACTAGCGAAGCCGTTGTCTCTTCACGGAAGAATTCGCCGGTTTTTCCGGCCAAAACGGTCTCCAGTGCACCCCCCTTCGCAAATGCGAGCACTGGCTTGCCAAAGGACATCGCTTCGACAGGTACGATCCCAAAGTCCTCATCTGTGGGAAAAATAAGTGCTTGGCAACCCGAATATACATCTGACAGTTTATCGTCGCTCACAAACCCCAAAAACTCAACGGTCGGTCCCGCCATTCTTCTCAACCGCGCTTCTTCCTTCCCCGTTCCCACAATTCTGAGCGGAACCTTGAGCTCGTTCGCCGCTTTAATCGCCAAATCGATCCGTTTATATGACAGGAGTCTTGATACTACGAGATAATAGTATTCTCCTGTCATCTTTTCTCGCTGCGCTCGAAAATAAGACCCCCTGCGGGGGGCGTTAGGAAGTTCCACCGGCGGATAGACCACGGTCGATTCCCGACCGTAGAATTTCTTCACCCGCTTGGCGACCTCTTGGGAGTTTGCCACGATAAAATTGGGGCGCCGGGCGGCACGGTAGTCCCAAATCCGGAAGAAATTATCCAGCAGCGCCAAGATCGGCCGGTAGAAGAAGAGCTCCCGCTTCCCCGTTTCGGCCCGGTAGTGATAGAGAAATCGCGGCGGGGTGTGGATATAGGAGATATGAACCGCCCCCGGCCTTACCAAAGCCCCTTTGGCGAAAAACGCCGTGGAGGAGATGACCAAATCGTATTCCCGCAGATCGAGATTCTCAAAGAGAAAAGGGTAAAAAGCGGTGTAGTACTTCAGAAAATGGGCCAGCGGGATTTTGGGAAGCCGAAAAGGACGGATATCCCAGTTCCTCATCCGCAAGGGAAGCTTGGTTGGATCGTGCAAGCTGGTGTAGACGTGAGCGTAGGGAAAAATCTCGTGGATCGCCTCCAGCACCCGCTCCGCCCCGCCGTACTGATTTAAAAAGTCGTGTACTAGAGCAACTTTCATTTTATTTTGAAAGCTAGCGATAGAATATCGCGTCCTTTCATAGCTTATCCGGGGTTTCCAACTCAATCTGAACGTGCTGGATAGTTTCCACCTCTTTTACCAGACGCTCTTTTATCCGATCGATCAAAACCTCCGCCTCATCTACGGTCAACGAACCCATAACATGGACTTCGAGGTTTACAAGCATACTATCCCCTCCCACCAGCATTGTTTTTAAATCCAAAACCTCCTCAACTTCCGGTTCTTCAAGGACGATTTTCCTGATCTCCTCTTCAACTTCAGGAGGAGCGCTGCGGCCGACGATGAAGTTCTTTATCCCGGCAATCAGCGTCGCCGCCAAGAAGGCCAAAACCACTCCAATCGCCATCGCCCCCACCGCGTCAAAATGCAGTATCCCGGTCGCCTGGTATAGCCCGAGAGAAATCAGACCAATGAGAGATGCCACCGTTCCCATCAGGTCCAGCACAAAAGCATTTTTGGTCGCCACCAAGTGCGTCCGGAAGAACAGCGCAAAAATCTTCCTGACATCCCGCTTCCCTAAAATCCTTCTGAAGCTCAAGGAAAAAGCATACCCGTTAAACACCAGCCCCAGCGAAAGCACCGCAAATGTCAAGTAAATGTTCTCGACCGGCTTAGGATTTAAAAACCTCTGGTACCCAAAGTAAAAGGACAACCCGGCCGCCAGTGTCGCCATCACGAAAGCCGAAATCAAACTCCAAAAATAGATCTCCTTCCCTCGGCCGAAGGGATGCCTCCGGCTGGGCTGGGCTTCGGAGGAGCGGAGACCCAGATAAAGCAGGGAAGAGGAGAGCAAGTCCGATACTCCTTCAAGCAGCTGGGCGAGCATCACCACGCTTCCCGTAAGAATGGCGACGGCCGTATTCAGCACGACGTCGCTAGCATCCACTAAAATCGAGGTAAGCACAACTCTTTTTGCGGTGATCTTTTTTAATTTCGGCATTACAACAGCTTAAGCTGATCCTTATCCTCTTGGGCCGGCTCCTCTCCTTCCATCTTTTTCAGGAGAGATTTGAATCCCCACTTCTCGAAAAGCGCGTGCACCTCCGGCCGGTTAAAACCCTCAAACTTCAAACCCGCCAGCGTAATCTCGACCGGAGCATCTTTCACGATCGTGGCGAGCTTGCGGCTTAGCATGGCATCCTTCTTGCCGTCGGCGAGTTTTTGGGCAACTGCCGGCCTAATCTCCAGAATGTGTTTGTAGACCTCATCCACCGTTCCGTATTTCTTCACCAATTCGGACGCGGTCTTCTCCCCGATTCCCCGCACTCCCGGAATATTGTCAGAGGGATCCCCCCGCAGGGCCTTGTAATCCACCAGCGCCAGGGGCTTAAATCCGTACTCTTCAAAGAAATCTTTTTCGGTGTAGAGCTTGACCTGCTGCTTACCCACCGCCGGCAGGTAGAACCGCACTCGGCCCCCAATCAGCTGCATTAGGTCCCGGTCGTTGGAGGCGACAATGGCCTCAGTATCCTTCGGAAGTTGGCCAACGGCCGTCCCGATCAGATCATCGGCCTCGAATCCCTCCGCCTGCAGATTGGCGATCCCAGCCGCCTTAACGAATTCATCCAGCAGGGGAATCTGGGAATCGAATTGGACCTGCTCTTCGGGAGGGAGAGGCACTCTCGTCGCCTTGTAGGCGGGAAATTCCAGCGCCCGAAAGGTCGGTTCCTTCTCCGATTCATAGGCAACGGCGATATGGGTGGGCTTCAACTCCTGGACCAGCGCGAAGAGCATGGTCGCAAACCCAAAAACGGCGTTGATCGGCTCACCCTGAAGAGTCGTTAACTGCGGCGGGTAGGCATGAAAAGCCCGATGAAAGAAATTGAGGGTATCGATTAAAACTAGGCGATTAGTCATTAGGCGATTAGGCATTAGGCGATTGGAGACGTTAAACTATTTGACTGTCTACCTATTGCCTAATTGCCTTCGGTGAGCTTCTTGAATTCCTCCTCTTCGATGGTTTCCTTTTCCAGAAGGAGCGCCGCTACTTTATCCAGCTTGGGAAGGTTCTTTTCCAAAACCTGTTTGGCTTGGGCGTAGGCCTCCACTAGAATCTTATTGATTTCCCGGTCTACTTTGCCGGCCATCTCTTCCGAGATAGGACTTCCCTGATCCCGAAAGGCCCCAAACCAATCCATATCCCAAGAGGTAAGGGAGATCGGTCCCAGACTGGACATTCCCAACTCCGTCACCATTTTGCGAACGATCGAGGTCGCCTGCGCGAGATCGGAAGACGCCCCGGCGCTGAATTCCTTAAAGATAACCTCCTCGGAAGCCCTTCCTCCCAAGAGAGAGATCACCCGCTCCAAAAGCTCGGTCTTGGTGTGGTGGTACTTGTCGGCCGCCGGCGGAATCTCGGTAAAGCCGAGCGCCAACCCCCGGGAAACGATGCTCACCCGGTGCACCGGATCCATATGGGGCAGCTGGGAAGCCACAATCGCGTGACCGGCCTCATGGTAGGCGGTCATCTTGCGCTCCTCCGGAGACTGGAGGCGCTTCTTCTCCGGACCGAGTTTGACTTTGGTCGCCGCCTCTTCCAAATCGGGCATTCCAATCATCTTTTTGTTGAGACGGGCGGCGAGAATCGCGGCTTCATTGAGCATGTTCTCAATATCGGCTCCAGAAAATCCGACCGTCCGCTTGGTGATCTTGTCCAGATCAACATCCGGCCCCATCGGCTTGCCGCGCATATGAATTTTGAAGATATCTTTCCGGCCATTAATATCGGGCAGATCCAGGACGACGTGGCGATCAAATCGCCCGGGGCGGGTGAGCGCGGGATCCAGCAGCTCGGGACGGTTGGTCGCCGCTAAAACGATCACGTTATCGGTCGGGGTAAAGCCATCCATTTCGGTCAGGATCTGGTTAAGGGTCTGCTCCCGCTCCTCGTGGCCGCCGGTAATCCCCAATCCCCTCTGCCTCCCGATCGACTCGATTTCATCGATGAAAATAATGGCAGGGGAGTTGCGCTTGGCGGTGTCAAAAAGGTCCCGCACCCGGGCCGCACCAACTCCGACGAGCATCTCCATAAACTCCGAACCGGACATCGAATAGAACGCCACCTTGGCCTCACCGGCGACGGCGCGGGCTAGAAGAGTCTTGCCGGTTCCGGCCGGCCCCACCAAAAGGACTCCCTTCGGGATCCGCGCGCCCAGCGCCCGGTATTTCCCGGGGTTTTGGAGAAAATCCACCACTTCCTCAAGCTCCCGCTTGGCTTCGTCCACCCCGGCGACATCGGAAAAAGTCACCCGCGATTGGCGGCCGCCCACGAAAAGTTTCGCCCGCGACCGGCCAAAAGAAAGAATGTCGGAGGCTCCGCCGCGCGCTTGGCGGAGGAAGTAGAAGAAAAAGAAAGCCAGCAAGATAATTGGCAGAAAATTGAGCAGGACGTCGACCCATGGGAAGCTCTGTTTGACCGAAATTCCGTCCGAAACCAAGGCCGGATCGATTCCTGCCTGCGTTAGATTTTCCAAGAAGCTGCCGCCGGGCTCCCGCGTCGAAGAGGCCGTACCGCCCGACTTTAAAGTCACCTGCAGATTGGTTCCGTCAATGACGATTTTCTGCACCTCCCCGGCTTTGATTTTTGTGAGAACTTCGGAGATCGGGAGAGTCTGCGGTTGAGTGAGCGGGGTAAGAAAAGACCAGACCACTAAACCGATCAGCATCAGGAGGAAAATCCACTGCGTCCGCCCCCCGCGGGCGGGAATTTTGGGCATCGGGCCTTTCAGATTTTGGGGCATTCTTTTTTGTTCCATATGTTTATCCCGTTTCCTGCGGGACAAGGTTCTCGGCGCAGCCGAGATTCTTACTCAATACCAATTGCTCGCCTGGCTTGCTTTAAAGTTTCCGCCGCGATCGGCAGGACTTTATTTTTGCCCTCTTCTAGAATTTTATCTAGATCCGCAGCCTTTGAAAATTCTTGCCGGCGGGTACGGATGGGAGCCAAAAATTCGTTCAAAACGCTCGCCAAGTATTCTTTTAATTCTACATCCCCAACCGTTCCTTTTTGGTAGCGGTCTTTGAACTCGGAAACTTTAGTTTGGTCTTGGCCAAATGCGTCCAAATAAGCAAAAACCGGGTTCCCTTCAACGTGGCCGGGGTCGGTCGAATGCACACGGGTGGGGTCGGTGTACATTCCCATCACTTTTTCTTTGACGGTCTTCTCATCGTCGGAAAGCATAATCGCGTTGCCCAGCGATTTGCTCATCTTGGCTTTTCCGTCGGTGCCGGGAAGAACATCGCCTTTGATCAAAGCCTCGGGCTCGGGAAAAACCTCGCCGAACTCACTGTTGAAACGGTGAATGATCTCCCGCGCCACTTCCAAGTGGGAGGATTGATCTTTCCCCACCGGTACCAACTCCCCTTTTACCAGAGCGATATCCGCCGATTGAAGAACCGGATACCCCAGTAGGCCAAAGGATGGATTCTCAATCTTCTCGTCCCGCATCACTTCCTTGAGAGTTGGGACTCGGGAAAGGCGCGGAACGGTCACCAACATCCCGAAAAGAAGCGCTAACTCGGCCACCGCCGGAACATCGGACTGCCGATAGATAGTGATCTTTTTGGGATCCAAACCCACCGCCAAATAATCCAGCAGAAGCTCTCGGGTGTTGATCTTAATCTCTTTGGTTTTCTCGGCGCTGATGCCGCGGGTGAGGGTGTGATAGTCGGCAACCAGAATAAAGACCTCGTTACCTTGCTCTTGCAGCTCCAGGCGGGCTTTGAGGGTGCCAACGTAGTGTCCTAAATGGAGGGGTCCCGTGGGGCGGTCGCCGGTTAAAATTCTCTTCTTTTCCATAACAGAGAAATGATAGCATCCCAGAGCCAGTGATATAATTGAAAATGCCGCAGCGGGCTGGTGGAACGGTTACCACGCCTGGCCCATAACCAGGAGGACCCGGTTCAATTCCGGGGCCCGCAACCACGGCTGGGTAGCTCAGTGGTAGAGCAAGGCCCTCATAAAGCCGAGATCGACGGTTCGATCCCGTCCCCAGCCACCAGAGTAGACCTCTTTCTTTCTTCTAGTCTTCAAAAAACAGGGCGCGCCACTGCTTCCAGTAAGGGAGCGGTTCCGTCTTGGCGGCAGCCGAGGAAGCGACCGGCTTCTCTTCAATCTCAAGCTTTTTATCCTTCCAATCCGGCAGGACGGGAATCACCTCGCCCTTCCGGGTCAGACCGAGCTGCTCTAAAGCTTCCTTGTAAATAAACTCGGGCGATTGGTAGTAGGAGAGCGTACTTTCTTTTTCCGCCGCTTTACCTTGAAGCTGATCCACCAGACTGCGCAGAAGGTTAAGTTCTTCATTCCTCGAATGGACAAGGATGTAAGACCGGACCAACGCACCCGAGAAAAAGAGCGCCAGAAAAACCAAAAAGAGAGTGGCAGGACGGGACATATCAGGATTATTGTAGCAGGGAATATAAGCATCCTCGCTAATGCTCGGATGTCCAAGCGCCAATTGGCGCTTGACTTAGCTATGGGTTAGTGGTATCCTCTCTCTGGGATGATTCCTATTCACGAAGCGCACCAAAAATTTATTGATCACCTCAATGAGAAAAACCGCTCTCAGTCTACCGTTTTGGCCTACGGCAAAGACATCGACCAGTTGATTGAATTTCTGGGAGAACTAGAAAAAGCGCACCTCTCCGAAATCTCCAAAGAAGATATTGATGGGTTCCTGGCCAAGCTGCTCAAAAACGGCTACACTCCCAAATCCGTCTCCCGCAAAACCAATGCCGTAAAGACCTTCTTCCGTTTCCTAAAGGTTAACGAGTTTGTGACCGATGATCCGGCACTGCTGGTCTCCCATCCCCGCTTCGAAACCAAACCTCCGCGGATTCTTTCCGAAACCGAGTACCGGGCGCTCCGCGACACCGCTCAGAATGACACCCGCACCTACGCCATTGTGGAATTGCTTCTGCAAACCGGGATGCGGATTGGGGAACTGTCCCGGATCCAGAATTCCGATCTCAAGTTCGGCGCCGGAGGGCGGGGGGGAGAAATTCGGATCGATCAATTCAATCGGCATCCCGAGCGAGCCGTTCCGCTGAACTACCGCTCGCAGAAAGCACTCCAAGCCTACCTGAATGAACGTCCTAAGACCAAAGCCGATCACGTCTTTATCACCCGGACGGGCAAGTCTCTCCTAGTTCGCAACATTCGTTCCACGATCAAGCGCTACTTGGAGCTGGCCGGGATCGAAGATGCGACCGTCAACGATCTGCGCCACACCTTTATCGCCCACCACCTTAAACGGGGAGCGTCACTGGTGCTGGTTTCAAAAATCGCGGGTCACCGCCGGCTCTCCACGACCGAGAAATACTTGGATCACATCCAAGTCACCGCTCCTCAGGAGAAGATGGAACTGGCGGAGCTCTAATTTAGTTAAACTATAGTATAGGAAAGCGGGCCGCGGAAGCGGCTAATTTATTACCCTAACGGTCAATATCAAGAGTGGGTATCAAGGTGGCCCACTCGGTGGGCTGCTATGAGAAGCCAGATCGAAACCAGCATCCACTGGGTTGAAGCCAGCCAAAAATCGCCCCAAAAGGCTCCGTAAATTGCAAAAGCTAGGGACAAAACCGAGACCGAATCCAAGATGCAACCTAGCGTTTTGCGATAAGGATCAAGAAATTTCAATTTTTTCACCTCCTCTCACATCTTAAGGATAACAAAGGACGATCGCCTTCGGCGAATCTAGCATTCCGAAGGAATGGACGATCGCCTTAGGCGACCTAGTTTTTTGCTCCGCAAAAAGAGGCGCCGGTTTTTACTAAACCGACGCCGTGAAGTACTTCCGGATCATACAGGTGGGACCTTCCGCAATCTCCATCTTCAAGGTATCCAGATCGACCGAGATGTTCGCCAGGGTCCAAGAATCTTCTCCCCCGTGCCGGCAGATCGGCCACTTCCCTTTGTGATCGGAAAGAGCCAATTGCGCCCGCTCTCCAGTTGCGTGACCCGTGAAGAACTGGGACAAGCGCTCCAATCGATCGCGCGAGGAAGGATACTCCTCCTGCGGCTCATCCCGCGCATCCGCGTGAAGGTAGTGGTTGGTGTGAAGGTGGATCCCTTTCTCCAATTGGACCACCGACTCACGATCCTTAAGAACCTCGATCGAAAGAGCTTTCTTCTCCAGCCGGGAGTAGACGAACCAATGGTAGGCGTCGATCCGTGGCCGCCAGGCCGCCAGGCACTCTTGTACTCCCTCCAGACTAGGAGCCCCTAGCAATTCCCGGGCCAGAAAGTTGGTGTTGTACCCCAAGTTTGCGAACTGTTTCGGCCAGAGAAAGTTGATGGAGAAGACCATCCCCCGGGAGGTTACCGAAACGGCATTTCCGCACAACTCCCCGGGGTACTGAAGGCAGAGAGCCGTATCTCCATCCGGCAGATGCATCTTGACCAGGGTCAGGCGGTTTCGGAAGATCGCATCTCCATCCTCGTTGTGGGATAGAAAACCCCCTCGGCCCAACGACAGGATACTCGTGCACCCGGTTTGCTCAAATAAATTCCAAGCGAGAAGCTTCTCGAAATTCTGGTCGCTCCCTACCGCCATTCCTAAAATCTCCGCAAACAGGTGCGGAAAAGCCCGCTCGTGAACCGGCGCAAGCGCCGCCACCCGTTTTTGAAAGCCGGGGGAAAGAGGCTTGGGAGACAGTACCGCCGCAATCTTGGAGGCGGTTGCCTGACCAATCTGAAGGCCGATCTGATAATGATCGCCGCGAACCTCAATAAGATCCATAGTTTCTCCTTTCCTAAAGATTTGCTTTAAGTTTATCACCGGATTGAATAAATTACTAGAGGATAAATGGTCTGGTGGACGGGGAAGGATTCGATTAGTCGCGTACGCGACTATCCCGCCTGTCGGCAGGATTCTTCGGCCCACCGTTGGTGGACTCGCTATGCCCGACCGGAAACATCTGCCGCAAAACCGGCTCCCATACAACTGCGTGGGAGCTGCCGGCAATTACAAGAATCTTTCTACGCGCCTCCTTAGCTTCGTTGATAACATCTATTGCGTGTTCATTCCTTAGATTATTCATATCTCTTATGACATTGTTTGTTTCTCCTTCTTTTCTTGGAGTCGCAAGGTTCTCGGCGTCCTCAGGTGTAATATCCAAAATAGGTTTTCCGGTATATTTTTGCGATATCCTTTGGAGGTTTTCATCACTTAAGTCTAAACCAAACTTATCACTCAATTCCGCTAAGGAGCCGTATCCTATCTGGATAATTTCTCTAAGCGCTTCCGGAGTTTGAGGTCGCCCGCTATCCTGAACATGTTTTGTGCCTTGACCTATTATCCACCCTATGATGGCATCAGGGGAGTGTTTTTCTTTTACTAAATCCATTTGTTGTCGCGTGGGGATATCCCAACTTTTAACCTCTCCTCCCATGAGCCCCGCCTTCCAAGCTATGAATGTTTGCTCACCGTTTTGCCTTAAAATATCTTCTTCACCGGCACCCTCTGGAATATCTTTAGACCTCTCGTCTGCTTGACCTTCCACCAACACTAAAGAAGGCTGCATTTGTTCCAGTTCTTGAACCATATCTGCAACATCGTCCAGATTATAAGTATGTCTGTAACCGTACACTTTGATCTCGCTATCCCCATTTTTAAGTGTGTATTCGTATTTTGGGGAGTTCTTTTCGGCTGAAATCCGACCCTCTTCCTCTGGTGTTCTAAGCAAGGATTTGTCCGGTGTATCTGATGAATCGATAGCTATCTCCGGGTTATTTAACATCGCGTAGTGGTGGGCTCGCTTGGATTCGAACCAAGAACCCCCAAGGTATAAGCTTGGTGCTCTAACCGTTGAGCTACGAGCCCGTGATCTTAAGTATAAAGGGTCAGTGTACTGGGGTTCCCGGTTTGACTTCCTCCTCGGGAACGAGCAGGATCGGCCGGCCGTCGACCTCCGCCGCCAAAAGCATTCCCTCGGAAATCACCCCGCGAACTTCTTTGGGCTCCAGATTCGCCACCACCACGATACTCTTCCCCAACAATTCGTAAGGCTCAAGATATTCCTTTACTCCGGCGACGATCGTTCGTTTTTCCCTTTCCCCCAAGTCGATTTCCAATTTGTAAACCCGATCGAGACCTTCGATCTCTTCGACATTCTTGACCTTGCCAACTCGCAGGTCAATTTTTTGAAATTCGGAAAACGGTACCGTCATTACCCGTTATTTTAACAGGACTACCAGTCTCCGGCTTGGATGTGCTCGGCGAGATGGTCCTTAAGGATCTTAATATCCTCTTCGTGACGCTGGTGCAGGGATTCCCAAATCTCTTTGCACTTGGGACAAGCTTCGGCATCAGTCTTGTAGAAATGCTCGTATCGCCAAACGGAGTCCATCAGCTCCGAGATTTGCTGGATGAGGTTATGGTGCAGGTTAGGTGTTGCCACTATGTTAATTCACCCCCTTTCTAAAATCAGGATAACAAAAAAAGGGATGGTGGAAACCATCCCTAACCGAACAGCGAGATCAAGAAGCGGACGACGATGGAAGCTCCTCCATAAAGGGGGAGAAACCAAGTCACCACCTCCACCAGCGTCCCAATCCACATCCACATCAGCCCGGCCGCCCAGCGCTCGCGCGGAAAGGAAAGCCGAATCAGCGGGACCGCAAAGAGCGGGCTGAGAACCATAAAGACGGCCATAATCCACCCGGGGGAGATCATCTCCCGCCCCGCATGGGCCTCTTCGACTTTTCTCTCCAGCTGCCTGGCAAACTCTTTCCCATTCCCCTTCCGCCTAATCCAGGCAACCAGATCAAAGATCTTCAACTGGATCCGGGCGAAGAACCCCGGCTTCTTCTCTCCCGTCAGCTGGGAGAACAAGCCCCGAACCTGATCAAAAGCATCCAGCTGAAGGAGAACCAAGTACAAGATGGATCCCCAAATGCCGAAGGCCGTAAAGACGACCGCTAGGGCAAACCAAAACCCCCGCAAAGCGATGAGGGTAATGTAGATCGTTCCCCCAAGGACGTGGACTGCCACAAAGTAAGCGCTCGCCAAGAACAGAGCGGCCGGGCCTGCCAGCTGGCGCATCTCTCCTCCTTCCCTCGTATTGGACGGGGTCTGTGACCCCTAGCAACCTCAACTCGTTTCGGTTGTGGGGATAATTATACCAACAAAAAAGCCCGTCCGGATTGGTTCCAGACGGGTTATGTCGAACGGGTGGTCGCGGCCTAGAGATCCTTGGCGGCGGAGCTCACCTTCTTGAGACGCTCACTGAGCTGCTCCGAAAGAACCTCGGCCCTCGCCACGGCTGCGTTGAGCGAGTCGATCTCCGCATTGGCCGCCGAAGCTTGCTTGGCAATCGTCTTTTGGGCGATGCTCAGCGCCCGCTTCGCGATCCGAATCGCTTCCGCGTGATCGTCTTCGCTCCACAAAAAGAAGATCTTCATCCCGCTCCTCCTAGGGAAAGGAATTTGAAAGCAATCCCAAATTACACGAAATTGCGGCGGCTGTCAACCTTTCTAAACAGGAATGCAAAGAGAACCGCCCCGCACCATCTTTGAATCTCAAAAACAGTGCGGGGCGGTCCTGAAATCGCTGTCCTCAAAGGGACCGGAGCGATAAACAGGTCACCCTCTCTTAAGATAAGGAAGACCGGTTCGAGGATTCTCCTCGACTATCATTCCCGAAGGAATCGCGTCCAATGCGCCTTCACGGATGTCCGGAGCAAAGTAGTAGATCGTCTGTTGCTTACCGGTGTTCTTAAGAGTCACGGTCTTACCGTGCAAGTAGTAGGTGCGAGCGCTCTTCTTTGAAACGAGACTGTATGCCATACGTTTTCACCCCCTCTCAAAATTAACCAAAATGCCCTTAGTGAGGAAACGAACCTCCTCTGGAAGGGCAGACAACCATAATCTACAGGAAGCCATCAGGAGATGTCAAGTGGTGCAGTCCAGAGCGAGCCTTATTCCCCCGGAGGCCCCAATCCGCTAAGATCCAATCCCTTAATAGTGATGGAACCATCCTTAACCGTAATTTCCTTTACCGGCAAAGATTCGGCGGTGGGCTTTCCCAAAAACTGTCCTGTTCCAATAAACTGACCAATCAAACCCTCAACCAGGAACCCCGGAATCGGCAAAGCTCCTAGCCGGGCTTTCTGGATTTCAAAGACAAAGGAATCTGCACTCCTGGCCAGTTGGATCTCCGCGTAAAATGGAGCCTTGCCATCCGCCAACTCTCCTTTTATTTTGATCACACCCGGGGAAAACTTAACCAAAATGTCCTGGGCGGGAGAATCGGGACCTGAGAACATGCCCGAGATGAGGGTATTCATCTCATCGTCCGTCAGCGTAATCGTGATTTTAACGTTTCCTTCCGTACCGCTCATCGCAGATTCCAGTTTCTGGCTGAGTTTCTTTTCCGAAACTTTCTTATATGAGAAGTCTTCCGTAACCGCGGGGGGTTTGATGAGTTTGGAAAGGACGGGTACTTCTACCAACCCGGTCGCCGCGATCCCCGCTGCCACGGCGCCGGCAAGCAAAAGAAAGAGGAAGAACAGAATCGCGATCGCCGCCAAGAAAATCTTCAAGCAGCTTTTCCCGCCCTTCTTTGCTTCAGGTTGCTTTACCGGCTGTTTTTCTTCTGGCTTATCTTCCATTATTTAAATACTAGCGGAACGGAAACCAGATCCACGATCGAGCCATCGCGCGCCGAGGTGTGAAAAACTTCCAGTGTTCCCGAATCGGCCGTGGTTTCAAAAGTTACCGCAATATCGAAGTAGCCAAGTTCACCGACATCGGGAGCGTTGTAGGTAATCGGCTCCTCAAAGAGAACCGTCCCGTTTTCGGTTTTGAGCCGCGCCACGATCGTGCTCTCAAAAGCCCCCTGGGCCGATCCGGCGATTCTAAAAGAATCACTCACCTCGTCATCCGGCCAAGGCGTATCCAAATAGATGTCCTTCCCCCAGGGTGCGGCCGGGGTTCCTTCCAAGAACTTCAGGCTAGCGACAAAAGCGTCATATATCGGGAGATTCTCCGCATACTGATCGGGCGAGGAGAGCATTACGATGTCGTAAGTGCGGCCGAATTTCTCCAAAACCACCGCCACCTCGTGGTAGTTGGGAAAGAAGTTATCGTCGGCCGGAATCGTGCCGTTCACGCGGATGCCCGAAACCCCCGAAACAGTAATCGCAGTGGTCTCAGTATCTTTTAGATTCGCCAGATGCGGAGCCAGAACGTCGCTGCTGCCCTTTCGAGAAACACCAATGTTAAAGACCCCGGGGTATTCGCTGGCCTCCGGAATCGGGAAAGCGTCAAAGCCCACCCAAAGCTGGGAGTATCCAAATTCCTGCGTGTACCAACCTTTCCGATAGCAGACCTCATAGCCCTGGCGCGTATTGGTATAAGTCTGATCCTCACAAGTAACCTCTTCGGGGTTCCCTTCCCCCTCTTCCTCCTCCGTTCCCCCCGTGATGCTCGCGATCCAATCCGTGATCTGAGGCCGAAAATAAAAGAAAGCCCCGACGGCTCCTGAAAGGATAAGGATAAGGGCAATCAAAAGAATTCTTTTTTTCATCTTAGCGTTAGCGAAATTGCAACCGAGCACTGCGAGGACAGCACAAGCCTATTATGCCAAAAAATTGATTTCTTTATCATTGTGCAAAGCGCAAGGACAAGATCCGCGAGCGGAGCGAGAGGTCTTATCACGCTGAAAGCGGGACATGACTCTTGAGCAAAGCGAGAGGTCTTATCACGCTGAAAGCGGGACATGACTCTTGAGCAAAGCGAGAGGTCTTACCAAAGGGGAACAATATCAAAGATTTTCTGCAGAGCGGGAACGGTGAAAATCAGCGCCTGTAATCCCAGAGTCAGGAGGATTGATACCCAGAGGAGTGAGTTGGAGAAGAGCTTCTCCCCTTTGCGCACCGCGAGAGCGGCAACCATTTCCCCCACCACAAAGACCATAAAAGTCGCTGTCCGCGCTTCGGCCAGCGAGACAAAGTCCAGGAAATAAAAAGTGGCCAAAGCCGCGACTCCCAACCCCAGCCCGGTCGCGATCAGCCAGCGCTTGCCCAAAAGATCCAAAATCGGCACTCCCTTTTTTCGCGGCGTTTCGAACATGACGTTGTGGTCGCCCGAATCCTCCGAAAGCGCCAGCGCGGGGAGACCGTCGGTCACCAAATTCATCCAGAGAATTTGGATCGGAGTGAGCGGAACGGGAAAGCCCAAAGCCACGGCTCCCAGAACGGTAATCATCTCCCCGAAGTTGCAGCCTAAAAGATAGCGGATGCTTTTGAGAATGTTGCGATAAATCAGTCGCCCCTGCTCAATCGCCGCCACGACCGAAACAAAGTTGTCATCCGCCAAAACCGCATCGGCCGATTCTTTCGCCACGTCGGTTCCCGCAATTCCCATCGCCATTCCCACATCCGCTTGCTTCAAAGCCGGCGCGTCGTTGACCCCGTCTCCGGTTACCGCCACCACCTTGCCAAGTTCCTTGTAAGCCTTCACGATCCTAATCTTGTGCTCCGGGGAGACGCGGGCAAAGATCTTGACCCGGCCGACGATTTCCCTAAGCCCCTCGTCCGTCAGCTGTTCGATGGCTGGACCTTCGAGTACCTGTTCTTCCGTAGCAAAGAGGCCCACCTCTTGCCCAATCGCGCGAGCGGTTAGAGGATTATCGCCGGTGATCATCCGCACCGCGATGCCGGCTTGGTGCGCCAGTTTGATCGCCTCCCGAACCCCTTCCCGGGGCGGATCGTAGATCGCAACAAAACCAAGGTACTCAAAATCCTGTTCGGCTTGCTCGCGCGTGATGGAATGGGAAGGCTCCTCCGTCCCGACTCGCCGATAGCCGAAACCCAAGAGACGAAATCCTTGGGAGGCTAATGAGTCGATCTCATCCTTAATCTTCTTCTTTTCTTGAGCCGAGAGAGTTGAAATTTCCAGCAAAATCTCGGGAGCGCTTTTGGTAAAAATCTCGTATCCGATTCCGGGGGTATCCCAAACCACCGTCATTCTCTTTAGTTTCTGGTCGAACGAGAACTCGCGAAAGAGCTTCCCCTTTTCCCGTTCCTTGCGGTAATCAATCCCATGTTCTTTCGCAAGAAGGAGAAGCGCCCCTTCGGTCGAGTCACCCAAAACTTTGAACCCATCGGCCTCTTCCACCAAAGAAGAGGTATTCGCCAACACCCCGGTTCGAAGAATTTGGGCAAATCTTTTGTTCTTATCCGGGTGGAGAGCCGCCTCCTCGTAAACCTTGCCGTCGAGGAAGGCCTTCTTCACCATCATCTCGTTCTTCGTGAGCGTCCCGGTCTTATCCGTACAGATCACATCGGTTGAACCAAAGGTTTCGATTGATGACAGCCGACGGATGATTGCATTCTTGCGCGCCATCCGCTGGGCCCCCAAACCCAAAGTAATTGTGACAATCGCCGGCAGGCCTTCCGGCACAATCGCCACCGCCAAAGAAATTGCCGCGAGCAGAGTTTCTACCAATGGGTTGCCTCGAAGCTCCCCGATCGCGAAAATCGCCAGCGCCGCGAAAAGACCAATCACAACGATCGTTCTGCCGAGGCGAGTCAAGTCTTTCTGGAGCGGCGTGGCTTCTTCTTCCACCTCGGAGATAAGGGAAGCGATTCTCCCGAATTTAGTCTTCATTCCGGTTTGCTGAATTTCCCCCAACCCTCGCCCGCTGTTGACCACGGTTCCCATAAAGACCATTCCTTCGTCATTCCCCGCATCCTGCGGGACCCCGCCGGAGGCGGTGGCTTTCCAAACTTCCTTAGTCACCGGGGCGGACTCTCCAGTTAGAGAGGCCTCGTTGATGGTGAGATTGACCGCCTCGAGCAGCTGGGCATCCGCCGGAATCTTCTGTCCTACTCCCAAAAAGAAAATGTCGCCGGGAACCAGCTCCTCCGCATTAATTTCGATCTCCTGCCCGTCCCGAATCACTCGGACTCGGTTAACCACCATCCGCCGCAGAGCCGCGATCGCATTTTCCGCCCGATATTCCTGGATAAAACCAAAGACGGCATTGAGAACCACAATCGCCAGAATGACGATCGCGTCCAGATCCTCACCGACAAAAAGGGAGAAGGCGGCGGCGGCGATCAAGATCGCAACCAGAAAACTCCTAAATTGGGAGAGAAAAATTTTCAACGGGCGAACCCGGTTACCCCCAACCAAGATGTTGGGGCCAAACTGCTCCAACCGCTTCTTTGCTTCTTCCGAAGTTAAACCTGAGATCATCTTCTAAAGTTTATCAGCTTGCGCGGCCCGTAATAATTGGGATATGATAGGCGAAATGGTCAAGGAAAAGAAAACGCAAAAAGAAGGGAAGCTGATTTGCCCGAACTGCGGCGAGGAAATTAAACCCGACGAGCCCAAGAAGGAAGAGGGCGGCAAGATCATTCACAAATTCGAGAAGGGCAAAGGCCCCCGCTCCGAAATCTGCGAGTTTTGTTGAAGCACAGCTGAAACCCTGAGCGAAGTCGAACAGGTCGAAGGGTTGAGTTCCAAATCCCCGTTGTATAATTAATCCCATAACTTAACGAGGAGGAGAGATTTGGTCCTGGAGGTGGTTGTCAACCGCAAACTCCTCAACCGAATCCTGGTTGAGGAAGGGATGGACCATTCTCGAGCAAAGCGGATTAAGCTCAACTTCGCCCACAGCCGAGAGAGGTCTTGGAAACAGAAACTCTGGCATTTTCTTCTGATCGGTGATCCTATCTTTCGAAAGGTCGCCGGTTCCTGGTCGGAAGATCAAGAGATTGCCGCAGTTCTCACCGACCGGTGCAGAAATCGGAAGGAAGTTTCCCGGATTATAGCCCACGAACTAGGGCACGCTTTGGACGAGGCAAAACCGCCCTATTTCTGGTCGACAATCCTGCTGTGGCTGATTTACCTTGTCCTGGTTTCAGCCGCGGCGGTGTACGTTTTCGGCCGGTGGGATCCGGTTTACCACATCAATCCGCCCTTCCTCGTTGATCTTGCAGCGCGAGGGCTTGTCTGGCTGATGGGAGCCGGTAACCTGGCCGTATTTGTTACCTGGCCGCTGATCTCTATTTTCTACCGAAGAAGCCTCGAGGAAAAGTCGGCCCGCATCTGGGAGGTGCTGCTTACCTCGCGGCCCGATTGGGAAAAGGTCTTAACCGTAAAGGAGGGAAGGAAATGACGGCGCAGGAACCAAACGTCATCCATCTCGCTTGCCCCCACACCCCTCACACGAACCAAGTGAAGATCGAGTGCAAGCCGCCGCAGGTGGTCTTCTCCGGGTGCGAGGAGTGCGCCAAGAAGTTCTTTGACGACTGTATCAAAGTCGGGGGAGAAGCCGTTAAACCGAAAATGATGATGTAGATGTCAGACCGCTTTGGCCAACCAAGGCGGTTTTTCTATCCCATAAGACCTTACCGCTATCTGCCTGGCAACGCTCCAAGTTAAACGCCGATGTAAGAGAAGAATTTAAGAATCAAACAACGTGAAAAGCAACTAAAAGGCCGAGGGTGGTTAAAACAATGCCGGCGATGAGATGCAGAAGCCGGGTGTTGCGCTCTTTCCACTCGGCCGCTTTTTCAACGGTGGAGTATCCCCAGAAAACGAGTCCGAGAATCAGCAGGAGCGGAAGGACAAAGAAGACATTATAAAGAAGGAGGTACGGCACCGCCCCCCCCAGCGTCAAACTTTTCGCCAGCAGCCCCAGGACAAAGAAGTACGGCCCACCGGTGCAGGGAAGTTCGAAAAGCACCACCACGAATCCCACCAGAAATGCCCCCAATGGAGAGGTGGCTTTGTAAATAATGTCTTTGAGGGCGTGGCGCCAGCTTTGCGGAATTTCCATCGCAAATCCTCCACCCCCATACCAGAAGTAATCCTTGATATTTAGAAGCCCCACAATAATCGCTAAAATCCCCACTAATCGATACACTAGATCGGATAAACCGGAAAATTGAATCGCCGAAAAGATCCCCAGACCAAATAGAAAATAGGCTAGGTAAATCGCGGCCGTAAAAGCCAATCCTGCCGCCACCGCCCGCTTCTTTTTTCCGGCCCCGAACAAAAATGCCGAAAGCAGGATCAGAAGCACTGCAATCGCGCAGGGGTTGATCGAATCAACCAGTGCCGCACCGATGATCGTAGCGAGCGCCGGCGTTTCCAAACTCTCCTGACCGGTTTCCGCAGGAGGATCAGTATCCTTATCAAGCGGGCAGGGAGCATTTGGGTTTGCCAAAATCTCGTCCTCTAAGTTAGTGATGATGGGAGTATCGCCCACAAAGTATTTTTCCCCGATAAAGACCGCAGGAACTCCCCAGGGTTGTGGAACACTAAAGGAAGCGGAAACCTCTTGGAACAAATTTGCGCTTTCTTCATTAAAATAAATTTCGAAACGTTGAATATTTAGGTCCGGATATTTCTGCTCCAACTCATCTAAAACAGGCTTGACGTTGGCGCAGTGCGGACAACCTTCTCCGTAGAAGTAATAAACGCAGGAAGAAACCTCTAGAGCCGCCGCGGTTCTTCCCAAGAATAGGTAGAGCAGCAAGAACAGCCCGACCAAGATTCGCTTCATCTTCTTCAATATAAACCGTTTGACTAGTTTCCAACAGTCCGTGCTAGGATGACGGCGTGGCACCAGCCGAAAACCCCCAACGCAAAGGATCTCTTAAATACCGCTTCTTTGCCGACCCCCTCAATCCGCTCGCTCTCGTTTTCATTGCCTCCCTTATCGCCGTTCTCCCCCAAGCCCTGAACATTCTAGCTGGCTGGTTAGGAGTGGGGTCAAAGTCCGTTCTTGATGCTCTAAGCGGGATGGTCGAGAATGCCACCAAAATCTCTGCCATTCTCTTTGGAGTGGCGTTTCTGGTTTTCTTCCTGAGAAGGCGATAAGAACTAGGACGAGACCGGGCCAAAATAAAGAGCAGGAAAAAGATTACCAGCAAAATCTTCTTCATCCTTACCGAATATATACGATCGAGTGAAATTAAGCAGGAGGGACGATCTTATCCAGCTCAAAGCGGGCATTCGTTTGCGAATTGCAACCGAGCACAGCAAGGACAGCACAAGATCCGCGAGCGGAGCGAGAGGTCTTATCACGCTGAAAGCGGGACAAGGTTCTCGAGCAGGGCGAGAGGTTCTTACTTAGACCGCTTCCAGGCCCAAATCCCTTTTTCCTTGAAGAGAATAATCCACCAGAATACCCAGAATACCCAAGGGAAAATCCACCAAATCCAGCCCCACCAAACCCACCAAACTCCCCACCAAAAGATCGCTAAGAAGAGCCAGGGGATAAACCAAATGAAAGGAAGGAAATACCACCAAGGATAGGGCCAGTCAAAGACCCAGTACTTAAACCGCCACCATTGCCAGCCAACGAAAACCCAAATCCCCAACCAGAGAATCCCCACAAAAAATCCCACGTACCACCACGAGTTAAACCAAATCCAAGAGGTTTGCTGATCTCCTTGCGGCTGAGCCACAGTTCCGCTGGCGTAGGTGGCGATAGTCTTGCCATCTCTCCCCGCGGCGGTAAGTTCCACGGGAGCGCTTTGGCCAGGATCATTCACAACCGGTCCGCGGGTTGAACACCCGTCGGCCCCCCGGCAACTTTGATGAGGGTCGTTCGGGATCGTTGCGCTCCAGACTTCTTGGCCATTAATTTTTAGAGACAGATCAATCGGCAATTGCCCTCTTACATCTTGAGAGCTGCTGGCGACGATAACTTCGTTTTGATGCCCGAAGGGAAAGGCAGAAACAGTTTTCCCCGTTTCAAAATTATAAAATTCGAATTTAAAAGTAGAAGCTGCCAGCGCAACTGACCCCGAGAAGAGCAAAAGAAAGAGAACCCCCAATAGCTTTTTCACCAGATTAAAATTCATTACTTCTTCTGCCTTCGGCGGAGGAATATAATCACCAGCAGGACCGGAACCCAAACCACGGCGTAAACGCCGACCCAAATCAGCCCGCCGGCGACCGCATAAACTCCCGAGAGAAGGGCGCGAACGGCTTGTTTGAAGATTACCCCGGGACGGAAGCCTTCCGGCGGCTGGTAAGGAAGGGCAAATTCATCGGTGGCGAGAGAAGCGGTGATCTTGGGAAAAGCGGCGGATTCTTCGATGAACTTCTTGCTCCCCTTCAATAAGTCAATCTGCTCTTGAAGGGTGATGATCTGTTCCGTAATCGACACCAGATCGGCAATCTTGGTCGCTCGGGCTTTGATCGCTTCAAACTGATCGATCGTTCCTTCCAGCGTAGCAATCCGGGCATCGAGGTCCTCAAACTCTTCGGTCACGTCTATCCCAATGATGTTTTCCGAAGAAACTTTGACCGCCAGCGTGCGGTAGTATTCAATCGCCGTTCGCAACTTCGCGCTGGGAACTCGAACCGTTACCGTTGCCACCGGAGACTCTTCCGGCGAGGTGATTTCGGAAGAAACCAGGAAACCGCCTTCTTTTTCCGCGTATTTCACCACTTCATCCGCCTCCTTGGAAACATCTTTCACAACCAGAGAAAGCGCCGACTCCTCGATCACGACGCGATCCCCGCCGGTGGTGGTTCCGCCTTTATCACTAACAGCCCCTTCGCCCAGATCGGGAGCTCCACTAATCCCGCCCGTAAGCGGTTCGACCCCGGAAGGGAGAATAGAAGCGATGTAAAGAACGGAAAGGATTAAGATTATCAGC
>Ga0154837_130_pt1 | contig 24615 bp, 23 predicted proteins | sample Rifle2008BG16ft_FD_116141 | JGI IMG/M metagenome (GOLD analysis project Ga0154837, IMG submission 116141) | candidate division WWE3 bacterium RBG_16_52_45 | reverse complement strand
ACTTACAAAAAGAGCCAGCGCCAAAGCGTTGAACATCAAAGCCAAGGAAAGTGCAACCGTCAAAAGGCGGTTCCTATTTCGCCATAATTTCTTAATTATTGTTTTTCACCTCCTTTCAAATGGAATGCAACATGAAACATGGATTGCAAAAGCAAACGGGTACAGGTTTCCATAAAGTTTACCCTAAAAAGTTTTGCGCAAATCATAAAACTTTTAAGGGCAGTTCAACGCTTCATCTTGAACATAGAAGAAATGAAGGCTCTAAGTCAAGACCTATACAATTTGGCAATTAAAACCCGGGGGCTAAAGAACGAGGATAAAGTTGGCAGATGGGTCTGACTCGTGAGGAAGTACAAAACCGTTGACAAACACCCTGTCTCCTACCTTTACGGAAGAAAAAGAAATTGACTTTAGATTGCTCCCCTCCCACCTGAAAACCTTGGTTGCGCCAACCAGAGCAACATCCCTTTTGCCCTGGACAAGCTTTAAAACAAAGGAGCTTGACTGCTTTCCTTCCACGCTCCCAAAGTAGTTGTATGGATAAAGGGCGATCCTCACGTCCTTGGGCGAAAAGGCGCCTTTTGCACCGCGCGAAGCTATAACTCCAACTCTCTGGGTGTTGTCCAGAGCGGAAAAGGAAACCGGAGTTGCCTTGCCCGATTCGCTAACTTCGAAAATTTTTGTCGAACCGTCTACCTTTATAAGGGTGTCATCGGGGCCGATTAACTCAAAAGTCTTTTTTTCGGAGGAGACATTTTTAATCATCCCCATCAGGGCGGTGTAGCTTCCGCCTTTTCCTTCCGGATAAAAACCGACCACCAACTCCTTCAAAAGTTCCTTCCCCCCACCGACGGCCACCACGGTGATCTGGTTGGCCCCGCGGTGCAGAGTAAGGTTTTTCTTAAAACGGCCGTCTTGGTCGACGGACAAGGTCTTCGGGTTTTTACCGTCTATAAGGACAAGAACGTTTTCCACCTGGGTCTTACCCTCTAAAGTGACCGGGTTTTCCAAAAATACCTGTTTGGGTATTGGACTAAATATCTCCAAGGCTCCGGGAGGGGTGCGGGCAAGGGCAGCGCTTTCTGGAGCCTCAATGTCATCTACCGTTTCCGTAAGCATCGCGTATTTCGAAAGAAAATATACTCCCGCAACAATAACAAGGGCGATTCCAAAAATAGTCAAAAATAAACACGCCAAAAATCTCCGCATCAGTTTAAAAAACTCCCGTAGCGATAAAAACTATCGAGTGCGAGTAACCGCCCTCCTCCTGCCCCGTACCAGTTTCGATTGAATAAATGGTGTAAATAACCTCGTTGATAACAGGGCTGGAGTTATAACCGATCTCGTAAGCGCCTGATTCGAACTTTGCCCAGGTGTCATCGGATAAAAACCGGTCCGCCGTCCCCTCCCCTAACGACTCATCGGAAGTGTGGTAGCCGTAAGCTCCGGTAACAACACTTGCCGGCCAGGAGGAAGGGATGGGGTTAGTACCGGAAACGTAAGGGAAGGGAGTGCCGCTTTCCTTTTTAAAGCTCCCAAGCTGGTAAACGGTAATTTGGTACCCGGAAACGGCATTGGTCGAAACCGTAAGCGCACTGGCGGCCTCCACTACCTGGTCAAAGGTAAGCTCTCCAAAAGGAGCCTGGGTTGCGGTGGTGGTGACATCGATGATAACTCCTTCAAGCGATGTGCCGGAAGACACCCCGCCAATAGAAAAAGAGATGCTGGGGGTAACCGTCGCCGCCGAGGACTCCGGCCCGTAGCCGGTTTCGCTAAACTCTCCCTGCCTCGCCTTGACCCTGATCTTATAGGTGGTGTCTTGGCTCAAACCGATCACAAATTCCCCGCTTGCCCCGCCCCAGTCGGCATAAGTTTGGTAATCTTCTGATCCCAATGTGCCGCCTACGGTGTTGTCGCTTTGAACGTAGTTGGTTGTGGCAAAGTTGTCATCGGATATCGCAATGGCAAACTCGGCATCGCTTGGGTTATCGCCGGGGTCAACAACAAAGTGCAGCTTGTTGTAGTAGTTGCCATTGTTCTCAAAAGTAGGAGCCGGCGGGACGCTGGCCTGCTGGGTAGAAAGAAGCCCCCCAAGAAAATTGGAGTTGTTTCCAGTTGACTCCCCACCTGGCTCGCCCAAGATCCCCTCAAGCTGGTAATTGGGTGAGGTCAGTCCACCCTCTCCCCCACTCCCAAAACCGAAATCTCTAAGTTCGAAATTAGTGCTTGCCGGAAAAGAAAAAAGGATAAAAAGAAAAAACGCCGAAAAAGTTTTTGCCTTGCGAAAAAATCGCGCCATACCTTTGTATAGTATAACCTCTTTTTGAGACAGTACATATCCTCTAAACTCGAAGCCCAGCAAAAGCCCTGGGTGGGACAATCGGAAAGAGAATAGGAGAATCTTGACAAGGAACCGTCCTCAGAGGCCCCACCCTTTTTCTACTGCCTCACTTGTCTCGCCTGCCTGCCGCAGGCAGGTTTATCCCAGATTTCCGTGGTAAAATTACAGGTATCGTGAAAAGACTTTTGATCTGGGTGGCTTTAATTTTAGGAGTGGCCGTGGCAACCTGGGGAATGGCGAAACTCGCCAGTTCTTCTAGTGACCAACCCGCAATCCTGGCGAGTGCGGTTTCCGATTCCGATTGGCTCAAAGGAAGCAGGGACGCCGGCGTGGTCCTGGTCGAATACAGCGATTTCCAATGTCCAGCCTGCGCCTCTTACGCCCAGATTGTGAATAGAATCACCGAAGAGTTCGGAGACAAAATTGCCTTTGTCTACCGCCACTTTCCGCTCCCCCAGCACCAGCAGGCCGAATTGGCGGCTCGGGCGGCTGAAGCGGCGGGCAAGCAAGGAAAATTCTGGGAAATACTCGATCTGATTTTTGTAAATCAAAACAACTGGGCCGGTCAAAGCAATGCCCAGGAAACTTTCGTTTCCTACGCCCAACTTCTCAACCTCGACATGAATCGGTTTGAAACGGAGCTGGGCTCCCCGGAGTTGAAAAAGGAAGTCGAAAATGATTACCTGAGCGGAGCAGCCATCGTCAACTATACTCCCACCTTTTTCCTAAACGGCGAAAAGATTCAAAACCCCCGGAGCTACGACGAATTCCGCGAAATTATTCTCCAAAAACTCGGCCAAAATCCCTAGAAATTATCGGCAAGCGAAGAAAGACTAAGCTAAAATCTCTTCTTCAATTTTTTGATATTTTCCTGCAAAATTTCTCGGTCATTAGGATAAACTAATAAAGCTTTCTTGTATATTTCGACGGCTGATTGGGGATCACTTAAATTTTTCCAATAAATCTCAGCGGCCGCCCTAATATAAGGGGTCTGAGCCGAAGCTAATCTTGCCGCCAAGGGGTTCCCACTTTCCGCCGCCGAATACAGAAAATTAATGATCTCCTCAAAGGTTTTAGCCGCCTGCGGCAGATCTCCGGCTCGAAGATAAGCGGTTCCTAACTCTTGGTAATAAAGAAGCAAATCTTCGTCCTGGCCGCCTCGAAGCTCAAAAGCTTTTTGGAAAAGGGCCACCCCTTCCCTGGATTTTTTTTGTAAAATCCTGGTTTCTCCGAGGAGAGCGTAATCTGGGGGGTACTCCCCGTTAAAACTCACCATTTCCCACGAAACCCTCTCCATATTCTCGAGGAATTTTGCGTCCTGGGAAATTGCGTAAAGCGCTCCATAAAGCTTTACCAAAAACTCGTGGAGACGGAGGTATCTCACCGCGGGCTTTTCGGATTCTCCCTCAAGATAACCGGCCAAGTCGGAAAAGATTTCCGCCATTTCTTTATCTAGGCTCGCATGCCGTCCCGCATTCAGGAGTTTCTGGACCAAAGCCAATTTGAAATTGGAATTAAAAACCGTCGTCTGCTGATTTACCTCTTTGTATTTATTTAGAGCCTTAGGAAAATCTTTCTTTTCCAAGCTTGCCGCCTGAATGAAATCGAGGTTAACCTTCAAAGGCTTCAAATTTAGCGTGTAAAAGAGGGTCGCCGAAATCAGAATCAGCAAAAAGGCCATAACTTTAAGGAGGCTTTCCAAGTAAGGAACGGATATTTTCCTTGTGGATTCTTTCGGATCTGCTTCTTCTACAAAAGTGCTGTCTTCGCTACGCTCAGTTGCAATTTTGTCATTCACAAAAGTGCTGTTGGTAAATCCCAGAAGCAGGAAAAAGATTAAGTAAGAGCTAATGCTATCGAAGATGGCAAGATTTTGGACGAAATAAGCCACAAAAAGAGCGGATAATGCCAAACTGGGGATGGGGCCCCAATTGGACTTGTGCTTAAAAAGCAAGTAGAAAGTTGACAGGAAAATAAAGAAATAACTAACCACTCCGAACACGCCGCTGGTTGCGGCTAAATCTAAAACGGTGTTATGGGCGCGATCGTAAGCGATTCCTTCAGGCAGGTCCCGTAAATAATCCGCGTTTAGATGTTTATCAAAAACAAAATAAAATGTTTCGGGCCCCCACCCCAGAATGGGCTTTTCTTTCCACCCCTGGAAAGCAATATCCCAAAGTATCAGACGGGTGCTAAGGACATCTTTAATATTTAAAATACTCGCCGCCCGCTGGATTGGCGGACTCCCAAATTCGGTGAGTTTCTCCCGGTTTATCACCAGCAAAGCCGCGATAATCCCAAAAGCTAAAGTCAAGGAAAGAACGATGATCTTTAAACGGCGGTGCGGACGGGAATACCGCAGCAGCCAAAAAAATTCAAAGAAAATAAGACCGGCCGCCGCCCCAACCCAAGCGCCTCTTTGGCCCGAAAGAAAAAGAGTAAAAAAGTTTAAAACGGTAATCGCGATCAGAGCAGCTTTCCCACCGGCTCTTTTTTTCCCATTCTCTATCGTCAGAAGAAAAAGACCGAGAAAGATATTTAGCACTAGATAGGAACCAAAAAGATCAGGGTTGGAAAAAGTGCCGCTGATTCTCTCCGGAAGGTCAGTACCGTAAAAAGAGGCCAGGCCTAATTTTTGCAAAATGCCGGCCAAACTGGGTATCCCACTTATTAAAACTGTCAGATTTAAAATCTGAAGCCAGTCTTCTTTTTCTTTAACAGTGCTAATTAATACCCAGAAAAATGCCAAAAAGTGGAGATAGGTAACTACTCCCCCCGGCCTTACGATCGTCCCCCAGAAACTCAGGTGCGGGTCAATACTAGTAAAAGTACTTAAGACTAAAGATCCGCAAAAAAAGAGGACTGCAAAAATCTGGAAGCGGTTTTTAATCTTTGGAAGATACTCTGCGCCCCCTTTTAAAACTAAAATCAGATAGGCGATAAAGATGATTTCGGTTAAGCTTCGAAAGAAAACTGCTTTCGGATATTCGGCAAAATCTAGCCCGAACTGACCCAGAATTAAAGGAGAGAAAAGGGCTGCAACTATCCCAATCCGAATCCCTTTCAAAAGCAGTTTTTCTGAATTGGACATTTCTTAATAGTATAACCCTATCTTAAAACTTCGCAAAATAATATCTCCCCAGACACTACGGATTTGGTGTACATCACAAGATTAGCCCCGGAAACACGAAAAAACGTATAATTTTGGTAATGGATATCAATCACGCCTGTAAAGGAGGTGAGGCGCAGTGACAACTTGGCAAAAAATAACGCTTCTCCTCCTTAGGATAGCCCTGGGTTGGGTTTTTCTTTACTCCGGCCTGACCAAAGTTCTTAACCCGGATTGGACCGCCGCGGGATATCTCAGGGGGGCCAAAACTTTCACGGATCTATATCAGTGGCTCGCCGCCGATGCCAACATCGGCTGGGTCAGCTTCCTTAACCAGTGGGGACAAACATTGATCGGAGCCGCGATGATTCTGGGAATAGGAGTCAGGATCGCTTCTTGGTCCGGCGCCCTGATGATGCTTTTGTATTACTTCCCGATCCTAGCTTTCCCCAAAATCGGGGCGAGCAGCTACCTGGTAGATGAGCACATCGTCTATGCTTTGGTTTTCTTGGTCTTCGGAGCTCTGGGAGCACAAAGCACATGGGGAATTTACCGTTGGCTGAAAGCTAAAAGTCTGGAGCAAAAAATCCCATGGTTGGCAAGGATTCTGAGTTAAATCGGGGGACAAAAACCAAAAATATTGTTATTCTGGGAGGCGGTTTTGGCGGATTTCGCGCGGCAATCGATTTAGAAAAAAAGATTCGGCGGGAACGCCGCTACCGAATTATTCTGCTTGATCAGAATACTTTTCACCTCTACACCGCCAGTTTGTATGAGGTGGCAACCGGGGAGCTATCTTCTCGATGCGTGCTTTTGCCATTCTACCGCTGCGTTGCCGGTAAAAAGATCGAATTTATTAACGCCACCGTGACGGAACTCGACCCCACCAAGAAGGTCGTTAAGACTAGTTCCGGTGACCGGATCCCGTATTGGAAACTAGTTTTTGCCTTCGGCGCCGACACCGAGGATTTCGGCATTCCGGGTGTGGCTGAATATGCGAGCGGACTCAAGTCCGTCACCGACGCCGAAAAAGTCCGGCAGGGCCTCGCACGCTGCGCTGTTATTAAAGGAAAACCCATCAAAGTAATCGTGGGGGGAGGAGGATTCACCGGAGTAGAGGTGGCCGGAGAACTTACCGGATATCGAGGCTGCCCAATCGAAATAACGATCGTCGAAGCGGGCCCGCGGATTCTGGGAGGATTACCGGAAATAATCTCCAAGACCGTGGCGAAGCGGCTTAATCTGCTGGGAGTAAAAGTTATTACTTCATCCCCGATCCAAAAAGTTGAGGAAAATCAGCTCACTCTTGGCCCGGGCCGGGTCCTCCCATATGATGTTTTGATCTGGACCGCAGGGGTGCGCGGATCGCGGTTCCTCAACCCCGATGTTTTTCCATTGGATAAGAAAAAAGCGCTCGTCGTCGACAAGTACCTCAGGGTAAAAGGATTCAAAGATATCTTTGCCGTTGGAGACAACGCCTCCACGGGAGTCCCTTGGACAGCTTCCAAAGCGGAGGCGGACGGAAAAGTGGCCGCAAACAATATCCTTGCCGATATCCGAGGGGGAAGGATGAAAGAGCACCGTCCCTTTGACCCGCCTTTCATTATCCCAACGGGAAAAAATTGGGCGGCGGCCAAGATCGGATCGATAATCTTTTGGGGGCGTATCGCTTCGATTCTCAAAGATTTAACGCTGCTCTACTATCTCCTTTCGATCTTGCCGGTCGGGAAAGCATGGAAGGCCTGGTGGGGTGGGGAGTGTGAAGTTCTGGAGATTAAAAAACCCGCAACTTAATCGGCTTCGAGAATTTTTAGCGCCCCTTTAATTCGGCTAACAGTCTTCTCTTTACCCAAAACTTCCATACATTCAAAAAGCGGCGGAGAAACCGTTTGTCCGGTAACCGCCACCCTCAAAAGCATAAAAAGCGCCGGCGCCTCCCACTTCTTTTCTTGAGCCAATCCCCGAACCTTCTCCTCTAACTTTTTTGTTTCCCAGACCGTAAAACCCTCCAAAATCTCGGCCGCGGCGGAGAGTTTCTCGGAGGCGGATCCTCCCGACTCCCCTCCTCCCAAAAGTTCTTCCTTAGTCCAAGCCACATCCGTAAAAAAGAAACCGGCCAAGGCTTCAAGTTCCCCCAATTTCTTAATCCTCTCCCTCACCAAAGGAGCGATTCTCTCCAAAATATCGGGATCGATTTCCATCCCTCGGTACTCTTTTAGGTATTCCTTTAACCTGATGCCTAACTGCCTGGTGCCTAACTGCCTAATATATTCCCCATTCATCCAATCCAACTTTTCTCGATCGAAAACCGGCGCGGTCGTCGAGATCCGGCGCAGATCGAATTTCTCCGCAAAATCATCCAGCGAAAAAATCTCCTTCCCCTGCGGGTGAGACCAGCCCAAAAGCGCCAAGAAATTTAAGAGCGCTTCAGGCAGGTAACCTTCCTCCTTGAACTCCAGAATCCCCACCGCCCCGTGCCGTTTGGAGAGTTTTGCCCGACTAGCCTCCCGTAAAACCGGGAAATGAGCAAACTTCGGCAAATCCCATCCAAAAGCCTGGTAAAGAAGGATGTGCTTGGGAGTAGAGGAAATCCACTCCTCCCCCCGGAGCACGTGGGTTACCCCCATCTGGTGATCGTCTACGACTACTGCCAGATGGTAAGTCGGATACCCATCGGATTTAATGAGGACCTGGTCATCAAGAACTTTATTTTCAAAGTGGATCTCCCCCCGGATCAAATCGGCAAAGGAGGTGGTCCCCTCTTCGGGAACTTTTAGCCGAACGACGAATTTTTCTTTTTTGGCCCGTCCGGCGGCGATCTTAGGATCTAACTTGCGGCAGAACCGATCATAACGGGGCGGTAAGCCTTCTTTCTGCGCCTTTTGACGCACATCCTCCAGGCGGGTTTCACTGCAGAAACAGTAGTAAGCGTGATCTTTTTTGATTAGATCCTCCGCGTGCTCAAGATAAATTGGCAGCCGCTCGGATTGGCGAAAGGGACCCTCATCCCAACTTAACCCCAGCCAATTCAGGGCTTCCAAAATTTGGCTCTCAGCCTGAGGCACAAAACGGGCTCGATCGGTATCCTCAATCCTGAGAAGGAACTTGCCCTTGTTTTGCCGGGCAAAAGCCCAGTTGAAAAGGGCCACGTAAGCAGTTCCGACATGAGGCGCGCCGGTGGGGGAAGGAGCAATTCGAGTTTTGACAGTTGAGATCTGACTTTTCACCGCCATCTGAAGAGATCTTAACATTTTACCGAAATAAAGATGGGAATTTTGCTAAACTTGATCGATGAACCTCTACGATTTTGCCGCTTTCGTCCGCCGGGCCATTGTTTACCTGGCGTTAGGAATCGTCGCGGCAATTATCTTGTATTTCTTCTATAAACTGGCGGTAAACATCTATCTCACCCTCAATCCCCCACCCGAAACGCCCCCGACCGTTGGGTTCGGAAAATTACCAAAACTAAGACTCCCATCCTTGGAAATAAATGGGGATCCAACCTACCTTCTAGAGACCCCGACGGGTCAGCTTCCGCAGTTTGATGACCGGGCCAATGTGGTCGCAATGCAGCCGACTCAACCCACACTTTTGGGAGAGCAAAAAGCCCGCGAGCTGGCGCGAGCCCTGGATTTCGGCGGAGAAGGAGAACTAAGTACGGACAAAAAATTTCTTACGTTTCAGGATTCCACCGACGACCGCACTCTTACCGTAAACGTCACTACCCAAAACTTTACCCTGACTACTTCATTCGCCCGCATTAGTTCCATCCCTAGAGGATCGGCGCCCTCCAGCCCGGAAGCGGTTCAGGAAGCGCAAAATATCTTATCCCGCCTTGGTTTGCACAAATTCGGTTTTGAAGTCGGCAACCAAACCACCTCCTTTATGATCGCTAATTCGCAAGGGACTTCCATTGCTGGTTCTCTTTCGGAAGCGCATCTCACTGAAGTAAATTTCTTACGCTCCCTAACCGAAGTCGGAGACCAGAACTATCCGATTGTGACTGCCAATCCCAAGGCGGGACTCATTCAAATTTGGGTGACTACGGAACTTAAACCGGAAATAAACAACATCCTGGGGATCGTCTATAATGCCCAAGAAGCCGAGATCAATAAAATCCGGATTGAAACGTATCCGCTTAGGGACATGACGAGCGCTTGGGAGGAGGTTAAATCCGGCCGAGGTACCGCCTACATCGGCTCAACCGAGGACCTCCGCACCGTCCAAATCAATTCCGTAACTTTGGCGTACTTCGACGACGCCGTCCATCAGGAATATCTGCAGCCGATTTATGTTTTTTCCGGAGTTGCCAAAACGGCCAGCAACAAGGAGGTCGAATTCGTCGCTTATTCCCAAGCGGTTTCCGGAGATTAGACGCGATCTGACGATCGCTAGCAAAGAGTAATCAAAGACGGCGGTCAACCCTCTTCATATCTCGAGGGAATAGGCTAGCTTCGCGAATATTCGAAAGACCCAGTATCTGCATGGTCGCCCGCTCCGCCCCGATCGCAAATCCGCCGTGCGGCGGCATCCCGTACTTAAAGGCCTGGAGATAAAGTTCAAAGTCCTTAGGGTCATTACCCCACTTCTTGATGTTGGCAACCAGCTGTTCATAATTATGAATGCGCTGGCCTCCGGTTACCCACTCCAGTCCCCTTCCTAAGAGATCGAAGCTAAGGGTAAATTCGGGGTCCTCCGGATCGGGGTGGGTATAAAACGGTCTCTTAGCGGTCGGAAAATGGGTGACAAAAACCATCTCCGAACCGTGTTTCTTCTTTGCCCATTCGCAGATGTCCTTTTCATCTTCCGGGGAAAGATCGGGATCTCCGCGCACATTGCGACCGGTCTCTTTAAAAATGGTTTCTTGCGCCTCCCGCAATTTCAACCGAGGAAACGGAGTCTTGAAAACCGGAATGGTTGCCGAATAGAGATCAAGCTCCTCCTTGCGGTGCTCCCCCAGCCCCCTGAACATTCCCAGGATCACTTTTTCGGCAAGATCCAAAAGATCGGTCCAGTTCTCCAAGAACCCCATCTCGCAATCCAAACTTACGTATTCGGAAAGATGGCGCGTTGTCTCCGAAGGTTCAGCCCGAAAAGCCTTAGTAACCGTGAAGACTTTTTCAAAAACGCCCACCATTATCTGTTTGTAGAGTTGGGGGCTCTGCCCCAAAAAAGCCTTTTTGTCGTAATATTCGACCGGAAAGACCTGCGCTCCCCCCTCGGTAACGGAGGGGACAATCGTGGGAGCCTGAAATTCCGTAAAATCTAAACCCTTCAAATTTTTTCGAAACGCATCGATCACTGTTTCTTGGACTTTAAAAATCGCTTTTACTTTAGGATGCCTGAGGGTAAGCGGTCGGTAATCCAGGAGAGTCGGAAGTTCAACCTCAAGATTTTCTTTTGTAATATCAAACGGGAGTTCTTGGGCGTGGGATAAAACATTAATTTTGGAAACTTTTACTTCGACTTTTCCGGTTGGAAGTTTAGGATTGATATTCTTCTCTCCTCGTTCCTTAACCTCTCCCTCAACAGTAATGACATCCTGAACGTTGAGATCTGAAGCATCCTCACCGCAAACGAGTTGGATAACGCCAGTGCGATCAAACAGGTCAATAAAAATTAGCTTCCCATGGTCGCGGCGATTAAAAACCCAACCCTCAAGGGTTATTTTTCCCCCAATTTTTTGGGTTGCGTCTATCGCCAGAGTACGTTCCATAGCACTTTTTATGATAACTTATCCGCGCACCACTTTCTCAATTTCCGAACGAGCGTGTCCGGTTTTAGCAAACCGCAGCCAATCCGAAGAAGGTCGCCGACCTTTGGCCGTAATGATCTCAACAACTTCGCCGGTTTTGAGCGGGTAATCCAGGGAGACCGCCTTGCCGTTGGCTCTGGCACCGGCGCATTCCCGGCCGATCTGGGTATGCACATCAAAAGCAAAATCCACCGGAGTTGCCCCTTTGGGCAAAACCTTGACGTCCCCTTTGGGGGTAAAAACGAAGACCTGATCTGGAAAGAGATCCAGCTCCTGACCTTTACCCCACGCCAAAAGCGATTCCACCAGTCTTATTCTTTCGGCGGCGGCGATGTGCCGATCCCCCTTCTCTTTATAAACCGAGTGGGCCGCCAATCCGTATTCGGCCATCTCGTGCATCTCTTTGGTCCGAATTTGAATTTCTATCATTTGACCGTCCACTTCGAAAACCGCGTGAATGGATTGGTATCCGTTAGGTTTAGGGTGGGCAACGTAATCGTCAAAAAACTCCGGTACTTCCTTCCAAAATTTTCGAGCCAAATCCAGAGTTCGGTAGCAATTCTCCACTTTATCGGTAACTACCCGAAGCCCCAAAACGTCAAACATCTTCCCTCCGGCGTGGCTTTCATACCGAGGCATCTTCCGATAAACCCCAAAGAGATGTTTTGTCCGACTGGTAATTTCCGCAGGAATATTTTGGCGATCAAGCTCAGCGGAAAGCTTCTCGGAAACCGAATCGACAACCTGAGCAATCTTTTCGCTTTCCAACCGCACCACACTTTTGATCTTCTTGAAATCCTGGGGATGCAAAATCTCAAACGCCAAATCTTCCATCTCGGACTTGAATCGGTAAAGACCCAGGATTTCCGCCAGCGGCGCCCAGATATCAAAAACTTTCTGAGCGGATACCCCGCGCTCTTCCGCCGTTAAAACCGACGAGGTACGCAAGTTGTGAATCTTATCCGCCAAGCGGACCACCAAAACCCGAGGGTCATGGATCGAAGCCAGGATTAGATGGCGCAAGTTTTCCCAGTTCTTGCTCTTGCCCGCCTCCAAGCGGCCGCTGGCCGTCCGAACCACCGTCAAACCGTCCACCAACGAAGTGATCTCTTCACCAAATTCTTTCTCGAGCATTTCGTGGTCAACCTCACTCTCCTCCAAAATGTCATGGAGAAGCGCCGCCGCCAGGGTAACCGAATCGGTGTGATAGTCGACGAGGCAGCCGGCCACCTCGAGAAGGTGGGTGATTTCTTCTTCGCCGTTAAGGCGCTTTTTTCCCAAATGGGCAACCTCGGCGAAAGCGTAGGCGTGGCGAATGAGATCCAGATCAGGTTCCTTCTCGTACCGCCGGTGTTTATCCAACAAACTTTCTAATGTCAACATTTCAAATGACGGCTTGCTTCGCGAACCTAGCTTTAGCTTCGCTAAAGGTAGATTAACTTAAACGACTCAAGAGGCGACTTCCTTAAGGTCGCGAATTCGGAGAGTAATCTTTTCCTTCCCCTGCCAACGCTCAATTTCGGGAGTGTAAGCCAGCGCCACGGTTTGACCGCGATCGAGTTCGACTTCGTTCGCCCGAAACCAGATGGCATCATATCCCGGATACAAGGAGAGCTTTAGGTGCTGACTTTCTCTTCCCACCTTCTTTTTGCCTAAGATCTGGGCCTGCCAATCCACAAAAACCGGTTCGGGGTTGCCGATGCCGTGAGGATCAAATTTCTCCAGCTCTGCCACAAGCTTGGCATCGATCCGATCAATCGGCAGCGGCAAATCAATCTTCAAAACGGGACGCGGGTCGAGACCGGCAAGCAAGGAATGGGTATGACGGCGGATACTTTCAACGAATTTCTTCAAATGAGCCGTCTTGATCGTGAAACCGGCGGCGGCCGTGTGTCCTCCAACGTCCTCCAAAAGATCGCTCTCGGCGCGCAGAATTTCCACAATGTTCAATCCGTTCACCGAACGGGCAGAACCCTTGGAGAACTCTTTGCCCTTAGAAATCACGATCGCCGGACGACCGTATTCCTCGACCACTCGACCCGCCACCAAACCGATAATTCCCTCGTGCCAGCTGTCGTGAAAAATCACAATCAAATCATCATCGTCTTCCACCAATCCTTTAGCGTGATCGAAGGTGTGCAGGGTTAAGGCCTGCCTCTCGGCATTGGCGAGATTGAGTATATGGGCCAGACTGCGGGCTTGAGTCAGGTTAGGAGTGCAAAGAAGCCGAAGGGCTTCAATCCCTTGACGAACCCGGCCGACCGCATTAATCCGCGGCCCCAGAACCCAACCGGCGGCGTAGCTTCCCAAATTTCCAGGTCTTAGCCCGGCCACTTCCACCAAAGCGGCTAATCCCGGGCGATCCAGCTTGTTCAAAACCTTGAATCCTTCTTTTACCAAAGACCGGTTGGCACCCAAAAGCGGTTGAAGATCCGCTACCGTCGCAATCGCGACCAAGTCCAAGCTGGAATCTAAGGAAGAGGGCTTAGAAATTAGTTTGGATGCCACCAGCCAAGCGATTCCGGTTCCGCAAAGAGCGGTGGTATGGACAATGGCATGAGCTTCGGGCAGTTTTTTGGGCTTGAGGTGGTGGTCGGTAATAATTAAATCAATTCCAATTTCCCGCGCCGCCTGCGCTTCCTTGATCGCCGTTATCCCGGAATCAACGGTAATAATGAGCCGATTTCCCTCTTCTCCCAGCTTGCGGATCATGTTTTCGTTCAACCCATACCCTTCTCCGAAACGATCGGGGATGTGGGGAAGAACCTGAGCCCCTAAACCGTAAAGCGTCTGCCAAAGCACCGCGGTCGCACAAACTCCATCCACATCGTAGTCGCCCCAAACCACGATCTTTTCCTTATTCTCAATCGCAGATCGAATGCGCTTGACCGCTTTATTCAGCTGATCGGTCTTCAAATCTGGAAAAAATGATTTAGTTCCGGTTAAAAGTTCTCGGGGTGCGGGCGGATTAAAAAACCGGTTCGCATCGGTGATCCCCCGATTCTTAAGAAGGACCTCAATTAACTGATCGCTGTTCTCTGGCTCCTGATCACTAGTTACTTCCCATCGCTTTTTCATTTTGTTTCTTCAAAATGTTGGCGATCCTTTGATCGCGTCCATTTTTGTTTCGGAAAAAATGCTAGGTCGTTTCTCCGGCCGTTCATTCCTTCGGAATGCTAGAGCTCGCATCGCGAGCCGTCCATTAATGAAACCGGAGGATGCCTCGCCAACCGTGCTTTACCGACAGTTTGCGCCAAACCACCAGGAGCGGGGCCGCGTTGAAGGTAGAGGAATAGGTTCCCGAAATCGTCCCGACCAAAAGCGCCAAAACGAACCACCGCAAGGTTTCCCCACCGATGGCAAAAAGCGCTAAGAGCATAAAAACAATCGTAAGGGAATTGTTAAGCGAACGGACCAGCGTCTCCCCCACCGCCTGATCCACGGCTTCCTCAAGATCCAAGTCGGCCTTCCGGCGAATCTCTCTAATTCGGTCAAAAACCACGATCGTGTCGTGCACCGAAAAAGAGAGGGTAGTTAGAACCGCAGTCACAAAGAGGGTTCCCACTTCCACCCCGGCAAAATAACCAAGCAAAGAAAATACCCCAAACAAAACCAGAGTATCGTGAAACATCGCCAAAATCGCGGTCGCCCCAAAAGCAAAATTCTTAAAGCGGTAAGCCACGTAAAACAGGATCGCCAGGGTGGCTAAAATGACCGCCAGCGCCGCTTTGCGAAGAAGCTCCGCTCCCAAGCGCGGGCCTAAAGTTTCAAAACGAATCTCCGTGAAATCTCCGAGCTCGTTCTTCAAAGCCGTCGCGAGAGACTGTTTCTGCGGCGCATCAATCGAAGTGGTTTTAATCAGCAGCCGATCCGATTCCGATGTCTGAACCTCCGCCGGCAAATTCTTGGCTTCGAATACATTCCGAACCGCCGTGCTTGCCAGCGAGAACTTTTCACTTGAAACTTGAATTTCCCAGAGCGTACCTCCGGTGAAATCGATCGAAGGCCGCAGGCCGAAAAAGACCAGAGAAAAAACTCCCGGCAGAATCACAGCGAGAGAAATCATAAAGTACAACCATTTCAAGCGCATAAACTTAAGCATTTTAGCGATAGAAAACCCGCACGAGCGTTCTGGTCACCAAGACACCCGTAAAAAGCGAGAGAAGGACACCCAAACCTAAGGTCAAGGCAAACCCGCGAACCATCCCCGAAGTCACCAGAAAAGACCAGTTGAATGGGTTGAACAAAATAGAAACGGTCGCCAGCGTCGCAAAGTTTGCATCTCGAATCGAATCCCACGCCCGGCCGAAACCTAATTCCATTGCCGTCTTAAGCTCTTTGCCCCACCGCCGCTCTTCTTTAATCCGCTCAAAAACCAGAACGTTTGCGTCCACCGCCATTCCCACCGAAAGAATAAATCCCGCAATTCCCGAAAGGGTCAGGGTGACCGGAACCAACTTGTAGACCGCCATCGTCAATGTGCCGTAAATCGCGAGCGCGGCGGTCGCCAAAATACCCAACCGGCCGTAGTTTCCAATCATGAAAAGAACTACCAACGCCAATCCGATCAAACCGGCCACGACGCTTTTTTGGAGCTCCTGAACCCCCAGAGTAGGACCGATCTGCCGTCTCTCTAATACCGAAATCGGGGTTGGGAGCGCTCCGGCATTCAGCTGGGTCACAAAACGGCGCGCTTCCGCCAAGGTAAATTCGCCAGTTATCACCGCGTTACCTCCAGAAATTCTCCCCTGGACAGTGGGGGCCGAGAGGATCTCCTCGTCCAGAAAGATTGCCAGAGGCTTGCCCACATTGCGAGCGGTAATCTCCTCAAACTTCTGCGCTCCTTCGGTAGTAAAAGTTAAACCGATCTGGGGATTTCCGGTCGTACTATCAAATTCCAAAGTTGATCTCGCCAAATCCCTACCGGTCAGCCCGGTCGGGACCAGCTTTTCTCCTTCCCGAAAATCGAGCTGGGCCGTCGCGCCGAGAAGAGCCAGCGCTTCTTCGGGATTGGTAACGCCGGGAAGCTCCACAATTATCCGGTAGGATTCCCCCAAACGGGAAGTCTGAACCGTCGGTTCTGCTACGCCCAGAAAGTCGACTCTCCTCTCGACCACCGCCCGGGCACTATCCAGGGCCTGGGGACGATCCGCCGAAGAAACATCGGACATATCCGCTTCTAGAACCAGCTGCAGACCGCCCTGCAAATCCAATCCCCGGCGCAGAGTAAAGTCATAGGGAAAGCTCCGATTTAAAAGGCGGATCTCCCCCTTCCCTTTCCAAAGGAATCCCCCGGTAGCCGGGATTGCCGCCAGAACAGCCAGAAAAATAATTAAGATAAAGGCACGAATGGGCGTTAACTTCATTTTTGTTCCTTCAAAAATGCTAGCGATCTTCGATCGCGTCCATTTCTTTCAACCGCCAAGGGAAGTTGCCGGGCAGACGGGAAACGGAAAACGATCTCCCCTTTGACGTAGTTCACCGTTACTTCTACAGGATCACCAACTTTGATGTTTAAAACCTTAAGGAATTCCGAGGGCAAGGTCACCGCCGCGGAATTTCCGGTTTGGATAATCTTTTTCGCCATCGCTCCAATAATATCAGACTAAAACTTCCTTAGAGGACGGCTCGCGATGCGAGCTCTAGCATTCCGAAGGAATGAACGGCCCGGCTTCGCCGAACCTATCTCTTCGCCTTGCTCAGAGGGAAAGATAGTTCTCCGATCCCGCCGTCAGCACAACCTTTGGCTGAAGGAGCGCGTTGATAATCAACGGATCCCGCCGCTTCTTTAGCTCTCCGAATTCTCTTTCGGAAAGAACGGCGTAATTGATCTCGTTTCCCCGGTGCTTCTCTTCCTCTTTCACCACACCGGAAATTTTCTTGAGCGGAATTCGACCAACTACCAAGATATCGATATCCTCGGTGCCGGCGGTCCTTCCCAAGAGGAACGGGATCGAAACAAAAGCGAATTTAACTTCGCTGCTGTTCCTGCCTAACAACGCTTTTCCAATACCTTCCTCTTTCACTAACAAACCCAAGACCTCTCCCAAAAGAGGAAAGTCGTGACGCAATTGGTAGTAAATTCGGTTTTTCTGGGCGTTAGACTGCAGCATCCCCAACCCCTTCAGATTTGCCAATTCCCGCCGCACCGCGTTGATTTCGGTACCCACCTGCCGCGTGATCTCGCGCACGTGATAGGAAACCGCCGGTCGCAGCAAAAATAGTTTCAGGATATCAACCCGCACCTGCGAGACAAACAATTTCTTCAACGCCCCGGTGGCCGAGGATAAACCTCGCGATCCTCCGGATCTTGTCCGTCGTGATGATCTTGTCAGTTTTCGGCCAGGTTTAATCAAAGCCATGTATCTTCACCCCCTTTCAATTTTTCTTAAAAATTGCTAGCCCGCTTTAGGCGGGCGTCCATTTATTTAGGAATCACTTCAATCCAAGTTAAGCCCCGATTGAAGCTGATTTCCGTGCTCGTCCCGCGCTTGTAAAACTTCATCCGCGAGGAAAGGGAGGAACGCTTCCAAGTCGCCAAAATTTTGACTCCGTCAAGATAGATCTCGGCATTCCCCTGACCCGTGGTCGTGTAAAGCCGGTGGCCCGTCCCATCCCCAGCGGGATTATCGGTCATGTGTGCCAGGACCACGTTTTTGGCGGAGAGCTGCTTCTTGGTCGCCTGGTCAAGGTGCTTCGCTCCTCCTTGAAATCTGAGGTAAGAATTCGTGGTTCGATCATAGCGCCATTCGCCTTTGTAGGCCTCGGGATAACCCCAAAAACTAAAGGGAATCTTCTGCGTAGCCGACCTTAGATCGTAAGGCGCGTCCGCCTTGAATTTCCATTTGGAAAAATTTGGCAGCTTGTTCGTTCCCGGGTACAACGCTTCACCGGCTTTCCAAAGCTTCTTCGTCGAAGTGTAGTTGATGTGGGAAAGCACCATCCCCCCGTTGTAAAGAACATTCCCCCCAAAGGTGAAAGTAGAAGCACCGAGCCGAAATTGGTCCAGGTCCAAAACCCCGTGCGCCGCAATGTAGGTGTGAATATTAGCCGGCGAGCCAATAGTGGAAGCTCCGCCGACGTGGGCGTAGTAAGCGGGAAACTCCAATGCCCAGGTAATGTAGTAAACGCGCGCGGACCGTACCGGTCCGATCTTGTCCACGTTTTGGCCGTGAAAAACCGCCAGAAAGCGGGTGATGCCACCTTCCGCCACGGCCTCGTAGATCAAATCGGCCTTCTGCAAACCGTAATGGTAGGGGCGGGCAAGCACATGGTTGTCGATCATCACCGCGAGCGGCCGGTTGCCTTGCCAAGATTCGGCCTCTTTTTCCGAGTAAAAAGTTCCGCTGATCGGCTGAACCGTTTCTTTTATCATTGGGTCAGCAAGAGTAATCACGGGTTCGTTATCGGAACTTCCCAGAGGATTAATAATCGGGAGAGAAAAGTACTGAGCGAGGTAAACATATCCGCCGCCGGCGGCAAAAACAAAAAGGAACCATGCGGTCAGAAAAATCCCGCGCCGATGGGTTCTCAGGAAGCGAACGAAACCGGATAAAGATTTACTCAATCGTTCGCGCAATATCATTACTCAATATAACAATCCGGAGTTAAGGGTTGCAAGTTCGTGTTCGTTCTCCTAAACTCTAGATGTGGCTAAAAAGACCCGCCAAGAAAAAGAACTCTCCCGCCTCCGGCGCGAGATCGAAGTACTCAAGGCTCAAAAGAGTGGGCTAAACTACACCATTCGTCAAGAAGCGGTGAGGGAGCCAATTCCCGAAGGCAGATTTGAAGAAAAGCCGCTGCCCAAGAGTTTGGAAAAAGCCGGAATCCAGCGCGTGGACCCCAAGTTCATCAAAACCGATCTACTTAAAACCGCAGTTCTGGCAATCGCCGCGCTGGCGGTGATCGCCGCTTTATACCTGCTGCGCAACCAAATCCCGTTCCTCTAAAGTTCCTCTCTAGGCCGATATTGGAGAGCTTCAGCAACGTGTTCCGGAAGAATCTCGGAAATCCCCCCGAGATCCGCAATTGTTCGGGCAACCTTCAAAACTTTGTGGTAGGCCCGGGCGGAAAGGGCCATTTGGGAAACCGCCTGCCGAATCAAGGTTTGGGATTCTTGAGTTGCTTGACAAAAAAACTGAACCTCTTTGGAGGAAAGCTCACCATTGCTGTAGATCTTCTTTCCTTTGTAGCGAGCAAGCTGAAGATCCCGAGCGGCCTGAACTCTCCGCCGAATATCCCGGCTGGACTCTCCTCGCTGATCACCAGTTTCTTGGATCAGTTTCTCCGTCTTAACCGCCGGTACTTCTACATGGAGGTCGATCCGATCCAGGATAGGACCGGAGATTTTCTTCTTGTATTGGACAATCTGGTGAGCGGTACAGGTGCAGTTCCGCCGGGGGTCTCCTAAGTATCCGCATGGACAGGGGTTCTCCGCCGTCACCAGTAAGAACTTCGCCGGAAAAGTAATCGTTCCGGCAGCGCGCGAAACCGTGACCACTCCGTCTTCCAACGGCTGGCGAAGCGCCTCTAAAACGTGGCGGGGAAATTCCGGAAACTCGTCCAAAAAAAGAATTCCACGGTGGGAAAGAGAGATTTCTCCAGGAGATGGGCGCGTTCCTCCCCCGATTAAGCCAATTCGGGAAGTGGTGTGGTGAGGGGAACGGAAAGGACGTCGCTTCACCAACGCCTCGCCGGGAGGAAGATTTCCTGAAATCGAGTAAATCTTGGTCACTTCGAGCGCTTCGTCCGGAGTAAGTTGGGGAAGAATTGAAGGGAGGGAACGTGCCAAAAGTGTCTTTCCGGCTCCCGGGGGACCAGACATGCGAAGGTTGTGTCCCCCAGCCGCCGCAATCTCGAAAGCGCGCTTCGCATGCTCTTGACCGAGAATATCCGAAAAATCAAACTCCGCTTCCTCCTCACCGATCAAATCCGATATTTCAGCGGTTTCGGCGTGATCAATTATTTTTAACCCCAGAAAATGCTGAATCAAATCGTAGAGGGTTGCCACGGGAAAAACCTGAACCCCGTGCACGACCGAGGCCTCAGCCGCGTTGGACGCCGGTAAAAAGATCTGACGAATCCCTTCCTCTTTCGCGAGAAGTGCGGCCGGCAAAACTCCGGGAGTGTGACGAAGCGAACCATCCAATGAAAGCTCCCCTAAAACCAAAATTTCATCCGATCCTACTTCAAGCTGGCCGGAGGCGATGAGAATTCCCAAGGCGATGGGTAAATCATAGTAGGAACCTTCCTTTTTCAGGTCCGCGGGGGCGAGATTAACGGTTATTCGGTAGTTGGGAAAATCGGCCTTGGTATTAACGATCGCCGAACGAACCCGTTCGCGGCTTTCTTCGACCGCTTTATCAGGCAACCCTACAATCGTAAAGGCGGGAAAACCGCGCTTCTCAATATCTACCTCAATCTTAATGGGAATTGCGTTCAGGCCGACCGTAGCCACCGAGGTAATTTTTGCCAGCATTTGGCAGGATTATATCACCGAAAATTAAATATGGGAAGAAAATGGTTTTGGCGCTGGAGGCTCATAAGCCTGATTCTGTTTATGCGACCATCTCTCTATGCTCCATCTTTGCACCCCGCTCTTGTTGGCCAAAAATTGTCATCAAAAGCATCGGCGAGCAGCCTAAGGTGCGTTCGTGGATTGCTCCAGGTGGGATTGCCCGTTTCACTCTTCTACCATGCCTTGCGGTTTAGGCAAAAGCTCGTCTCTGTTGCTCTCAGATCCGGTTAATTCCGAATCTGTCTCCCGCCTCTTTCGGGGCGGAATCACCAGCAGTTACCCGTCGGACCTTGCGGCCCAACCCTTGCTCTAAGGAGTCAGGACTTTCCTCTCGCTTATTAAGGCGAGCGATCGCCTGAGCTTCCAGCGCCTCTTTATTTTAACACGGAATTAGCCCAAAAATGGGATTTTAGCGACGGGAGTGGTTCCAAGACAGGAGATCATGAGCAAGAATGTTCAGGAGGATGGCCACCGGAATCGAAAGCACTGCTCCCCCGATGCCGAAAAGCTGGGCGCCGGCGAAAACGATAAGCAGCGTTGTCAGCGGGGAGAAACCCACCGCTCTCCCCATTACGTTGGGGACAATCAACGAATTCTCCAATTGCTGAACGACCACGTAAAGAACCAAAACCCAAATTCCCAAACCGAAGGAAGTGGCAAACCCAACCAGAAGAGCCGGAACCGCGGAGAGAACCGGACCGATCGTAGGAATAACCTCAAAGAGTCCGGCAATTACTGCCAAAGGAAGCGCGTATTCCACTCCCAATGCGAAAAGACCCAAGTAGACCAAAACTCCCACCACCACCATAAGGAGGAGTTGACCGCGCAGCCAACCACCCAGATTCTTTTCCATCGATTCGATAATTCCCTGGAACCGTGTCCGGGAACGGTGGTCTAGCATCTTCACCAGACGATTCTTAAGGTTTTCCCAATCAAGCAGGAAATAAAATGTAAGGAAAAGAACCGTTAAGAGAAAGATAATATTGGAAACGATCGAACCCGCGATCGTAAGGATGTTCGCCGAAAGCAGGGTCGCCTGCGAAGCCAATTGCTGTTGAAGCTCGCTGGCGAAAGGAATTGGCCCCAAACTATCCAAGACCGGTCTCAGAAACTGCGGAAGATTAACGATAAACTTGCCCGTCTCATTTACCAAGGGAGTGAACCCGTACGCGGTCAGCCCGAGCACTGCTGCCAAAAACAGGAAAAAAACCAAAAACACCCCCACCGGGCGAGGCAGATGCAGCCGCTTGAGCCTAGTCACCATCGGATCAAGCGCTAATCCCAAAATTAAAGCGATAAAAACCGAGATTACGACCAACCTGATCTGAATAAGAATCCAAATTGCCGCTAATAAAGCGATACCAATAATAATTGTCCTCGGCGTAATCTCGTAGTGTCGATTCATTTTCAAATCAGTTTAGCAAAAGAAACTACAATCACTTTCCCTCGATCGTTTTCTTCAAACCCACCCCCGCAATAAAGGCGGGGGTAAGGTGCTCGGGGATCGTAACCCTCTGTCCGGTGCGCGGAACCCTCCCCAAGCGCGCCTTTCTTTTCCTAACCTCGAAAGTCCCAAACCCGGTGATCGTGACCCTCTCCCCGTTTGCCAAACCGCGCCCAACTACACCCAAGAAAGCGTTCACAATCCGCTCGGTGCGGGCAAAAGGCAGACCGATTTCTTTGGATACGTCATGGATAACTGCGGTTTTATTCATTGATAACTCACCTCCGAATCCATTCTCATGATTCTTTTTACACTATTTCCCTTACCTATCTCAATAAGTACCGAACGAAAAACCGCCGGACCCTTTTCAACCCACTCAAACGGCTCGGCCGAACCATCTTTAAGGCGATCAATAATTACGGCGGGCTCAACCCCCAGGACGGAATCCCGCGACCCCGTCATTCCGATATCGGAGACGTATCCCGTTCCTTTGGGCAGAATCTCAGTATCGGCAGTGGGAACGTGAGTGTGCGTCCCCAAAACGGCGGCCACCCGGCCGTCTAGGAAGAATCCCATCGCCCGCTTTTCGCTCGTTAGCTCGGCGTGAAAATCCACGAAAACTAAATCCGCCGAAACCTCTTTCAACAATCTCTCGGCGGTATGGAACGGATTCTCCACCTTCCCCTTAAGCCAGGAATTCCGATTATCCTCCGCCAAGCGCTCCCCCAAAAACTCCCAACCTAGTAGGTTAATAACGGCGATCTTCTGCCCGCCCGCTTCAAAAATCCGCCAACCATCTCCGGGAGTTCCCTCGGGCAAATTAGCGGGGCGAAGTACGGGAATGGCAGGATCGGAAAAGGGTTCGTCCGGATCGAGGTAAAAGATGTGATCGCCGGAGGTGAAGAGATTAACTCCCGCCTGTTGAAGTTCACGCAGGTGTTCTATTTTGGCTCCCCGGCCGTGGGTGACATTTTCGGCGTTGGCTACGACAAAATCGATCTCTTCTTTTTGCTTAAGATCAGGAAGAACTTGGGCAACCGCAGATCTGCCGAGTTTGCCGACGATATCGCCGATAAAAAGAATACGCATTAAACCTGAGATTCAAACCGCGATTCGCGAATCACCACAACCTTTACCCCTCCGGGAGTAACCATCTGCTCTTTAACCCGCTTGCCCACTTCCTGGGCCAACTGCGCCGCCCGCTCATCGGAAATTTCCCCGGCCTTTACGATCACGCGCAGCTCCCGGCCGGCCGAAATCGCATAGGCGTCTTCCACCCCCGAGAAATCTTTAGCGATCTTTTCCAAATCGGTGATCCGCTTAACGTAGCCCTCGATATCTTCATAGCGGGCCCCGGGGCGGGAACCGGAAATGGCATCGGCGATGTAAACCAATTCCGCCTCGACCGATTTCTTTTCCTCCCGATCGTGATGGGAGGCGGCCGCGTTGACCAATTTTTCAGGGAATCCGAAGCGTTCCAGGATTTTTCGGGTTAGGACATCGTGGGGCTCGCCGGATTCGGACGTCGCTACCTTGCCGATGTCGTGAAAGAGCGCTGCCGCTTTCGTCAGTTCCACATCCGCCCCTACTTCGGCCGCCAAATACCCCGCCAGCTTAACCATTTCTAAAGAGTGCTTGGCCAAGTTCTGGCCGTAAGAAGTCCGGAACTTAAATCGGCCGAGAAGTTCGATGATTCCCGCCGGCAACCCGCCAAGACCGGCTTCCAGCGCAATACTCTCCCCTTCTCTCTTTATTTCCTGGTCAATTTCTCCTTTAACCTTTTCCACGGTGCTCTCAATGCTTTCCGGCTGGAATCGATCTTCTCTGATTAACCGTTCCAAAGAAAGCCGGGCGATGTGGCGGCGCACTGGATCAAATGAAGAAATCCGCACTGCCTTAGGAGCCTCCTCGAGATCCAGCTCAACCCCGGTGGCCCGCTCGAAAGCCCGCACGTTTCTCCCCTCTTTGCCGATAATTTTTCCCTTCCATTCCTCCGAAGGGAGCTCCACCACCGAAACCGTGAATTCCGCCACGTAGGAGGTCGCGGCGTGTTCCATCGCGGATACCAGAATATCGCGCGCGCGATCTTCTGTCGCCATCTTAATCTGTTCCTCCGCCTCGGCCATCCGGCGCGCTTTTTCATTCTCCATTTCCTGTTCTAACTCCTTAGTAAGGATTTTGCGCGCGTCTTCCCGCGACAAGGACGCAACCTTTTCAAGCTCCTTCAGATATTTTTCTTTTAGTTGTTCAACGGAGAGATTATCCGGAGAATCCGGATTTTCCGAAGGGTCTTTGGTTTTGTTGTCTTTCATTTTGGTTTACCAAAATGCTAGGGCGTTTCTGCGCCCGTCCATTTTTACCCATCCTTCTTTCTAATTTTACATTTTTTCCCGAATTGCTTCCTCGACTTGAGCGCTCAGCTTGGGATCCTTTACGAACATATCGCGGG
>Ga0154837_116_pt1 | contig 26305 bp, 24 predicted proteins | sample Rifle2008BG16ft_FD_116141 | JGI IMG/M metagenome (GOLD analysis project Ga0154837, IMG submission 116141) | candidate division WWE3 bacterium RBG_16_52_45 | reverse complement strand
CTTTTGTAACTTTTCACCAAAAACCTCAGCAGGAGGGAGAGGTTTTGCCGAAAGATTATGTCAGCTTGGCTGTGGCTTCCAATGCCAAACGAGGAAAAACCGCTTGCGAAACCGACCAGTCCGCCTGCAGCTTTCATGCCAACGGGATTTTCGGTGACCGCTCTTCCACTCCGGAGCAAGAGGTAATTTTCTTCTCCAAAGACGGAAATGATTTCATCCTAACCTGGTTTGAATACGGCGAAGTTGATTACGCTTCAATCTTCGAGGAAATGGGGAAGAGTTTGCGCTTCACCACTCCCGAGAACACCGATGCTCAAAATCCTTAAAGAAGCGGAGGTCGCCGGGAACCGGGTAATCTTACGGGCCGATCTAGACGTTCCTTTGGAGGACGGAAAAGTTGGAGAAGACTATCGCCTCAAAGCCCTCCTGCCGACGCTGAGTTACCTTTTAGAGCGTAACGCCGAAATTATAATAATCGGCCATCTAGGCCGTCCGGATGGGAAAGAAAATCCTGATTTTTCTTTGAAACCTGTTTCCACCCGTCTATCAGAGTTACTTGGAAAGAGTATAGATTTCTTGCCTCAGATAACTCCAAATCCTTCTGGTTTGATCCCTAAGTTAGCGATGCTAGATAATCTTCGGTTTTGGGAAGGAGAAGAGTCCAATGATCCGGATTTCGCTAAAAAACTATCTTCCCTTGGCGATATTTATGTCAACGATGCTTTTGCCGCTTCGCACCGTGCCCACGCTTCAATTGCGGGAATTCCCGAGCTACTTCCGTCTTACGCCGGCCTCCGGCTGGAAGAGGAAATCTCACACCTTTCAGGTGTAATTGAAAACCCGGAGCGGCCGCTAGTGTTTATTTTGGGAGGGGCAAAAACCGAGACCAAAGCGCCGCTAGTTCCGGCCTTTGCCAAGGTGGCCGACCAGGTTCTTATCGGGGGACTCCTGATGTTTGATCATAGTTTGGAGAAAATTTCCCGAACCGTTTTCCCGGTGGATGCGGTTGAGACGTTTGACGTCGGGCCGGAGAGCGTGAAGAAATTTACCCAGATCATCAAGGACGCTAAGACGGTGGTTTGGAACGGGCCGATGGGGAAATGGGAAGATAACCGCTACGAGTTGGGGACGCGGGCGATCGCCGAGGTGTTGGCCGAATCACCGGCCAAGACGATTGTCGGAGGAGGCGATACGATCGCCGCGCTCTCGGCCTTTGGTTTGCTCGAAAAGATGAAATACGTTTCGATGGGTGGGGGAGCGATGCTGGAATTTCTCGCCGGCAAAAAGCTTCCAGGATTATCAGCGCTAGGTTACCAAGCCTAATTCGGAGGCCCACAAAACTCCCTATAATAGTAGTTGTCGCTTTTGCCGACCCCTCGTTTGTGGGGTTTCTCTATAACTACTGACTACTGACTACCGACTACTGGCTACTATATACTTACCTTTGTAATGCCCAAGATTCTTAAGCCCGCGCGGATGGAGAAATGCACCGGCTGCGGGCTCTGCGAGCTTCTCGCCTCCCGGCTCACCAAAGGCAAGCTCTCCTATTCGGGCTCTTTTCTGCAGATCCGCAAGGCCTCCTCAGGCCAGCCGTATTTTAAGGCGATTATCGACTATGGCCAAAAAACCGATTACCCTGAAGTCCGCGATATCTGTCCGGAGAACTGCTATGACATTGAAGAAGGATAAAATGGAAATTCAAAATTCCAATGTTTCAAACGTTTTAGGATTTCGTACTTAGGATTTCGGATTTTAACTTAATGGTTGCACCAACTTTCTTGCAGTTAAATCTCACCTCCCGCACCTTTGAGGTTAAGTCTTATCAAGACCTTATCCCCCGGATTGGGGGATTGGGTTGGGCGCTTGCACTCTACGAGCAGTTTTTCGAAGAAGAGCCGATCGTTCTGGCGGGCGGGCCGCTGAGCGCGGTTTTTCCCGGAGCCTCAAAGACGGTTGCGGTTTTCCGTTCGCCGCAGACCGGTTTCCTTGCGACCTCCTTTGCCGGTGGAAATCTAGCGCGGTTCTTGCGCGCGGCCGGCTACCAAGGCTTGGTGATTCTGGGACGAGCTTCCTCTCCCACGATGGCTACGGTCGACGAGGACAAGATTGAGTTTACCGATGCGAGCCGTTTTCTGGGGTTGGAGACTCCTAAGGTCTTTGAATTGGTTTCTTCTTCGGCGGGAGTGCCGGGACGGCAGTCCGTTTTGGCTACCGGCCCGGCCGCCGAGAAAGGAATTGGCTACTCCCCGCTGTACGTGGATGAGTTCTTTTCGTTTCCCCGGGGCGGACTCGGACGGGCCTTCGCCTCGAAGAACCTAAAGGTTTTAACGGTGGCGGGAGAGAAGAGTGAAGAGATCGCGGATGAGCGCCGTTATCGGGAAGTTTTTGAGTCTCTCTACCGCAAGCTGCAAGGACATCGGGATCTGGCGCAGTTGGGAACGCTCCGCAACTTGGCGGTGGAGAAAAAGATTTCCGCCGTGCCGACTAACAACTTGGCCGAATCCAGCCTGTTGGGTGAGGAACTTTTGGCCCCTTCCTTTGCTGAGAAAATGGCGGCGCGGCGGATCTCTTGCGGAGGATGTCCGGTCGGTTGCATCCACCTTCTTAAAGGCGACAAGCGCTTTACTTTCTATGACTATGAGAGCGTCGCCGCGCTGGGTCCGCTGTTGGGAATTTTTGAGCCCGTAAGGGTCGCCGCGCTTCTTGAAAAAGCTTGGGGTTTGGGGTTGGATCCAGTTTGCTTAGGAACCGTATTGGCTTATTTGACGGAAACGGAGAAGCTCAATTTCGGCAATGAGGAAACTTATTTGACCCTCACCGACGCCTTGTTTGCGGGCCGCGAGCCGTGGGCGCGCGATTTTCGCGAGTCCGTGCCGGTTTACCCCAAATCCTTAGGGATCACGGGTTTGGGATTTCTTCCTTACTTTAATGGTTACGCTTCCTTACTCTCACAAGTTCTTTTCCTTGGCGCGACTACCGAAGAGAATCGCGGCTTCCTGCTCGATCTGGATCTCCTTGAGCGTGAGATCGATCCGGCCGAGCTGGTTAACCAACTGGTGGAAGCGCAGTATCCTAAGACCTTAGCCGAATCCCTGGTCGGCTGCGGCTATTTGGCCTCGGTCTTTGAAGACCCGGCGACCTCTTTTTCAGCGCTGCAGGCGCTGGGGGCGGAATTTTCCCACGATCATTTGCAAAAAACCGCCCGAGATACATTTCGGCAGAAGCTCATTCTGCAGCATCGGACGGGGTTCCGCCCCGCAGATGTTAAAATTCCAGAGAAGTTTTTCCAAGTTCCTTCTCCGCAGGGTGTCTTGGAAAAAGAGAAATTTGGGCGGATGGTTCAGATATACGGGGATAAATTCTATGACCCAATACAGTAATCTTGATGCACCGCGATACCGAAAACCGCGTTTCATTGACCTGGATGCCCCAAAACCAAAGCGAAGATCTAGGCGCAAGCGGCTGATTATTTGGTTGGCAATTCTCCTTATTTTAGGGGGAGGACTCTTCGCTTTCTATCGGACTCCCTTCGTCCAAAGTATTCTCGCCCCTATCTCCTTCTTTGCTCGTCTGGCCCAGCCCGTCAAGCTTACCGAGGTGGACGGCCGGGTAAACGCGTTGATCTTAGGATTGGACTCTCGGACGGACAGTTTTCAGGGACTCACCGATACAATCTTGGTAGGATCGGTATCAGTGGCTGAGGGCCAGCCGGCTTTGATTTCGATTCCCCGTGATTTTTGGGTAACCCTGCCTTGCGGCAATAACAAAATCAATGTCGCCTACAATTGCGGCGGCGGTGCTTACCAAGCGAACACCCGCTTTGACCAAGAAAAGGCGGCCAATTTTGCCAAAACAAAGATTGAGGGGATTCTCGGGATCAAGATTCCCTATTGGGTGGTTGTGGATTTTGAAGGATTCAAAGAAATTATTAATACGCTCGAGGGGGTCAAAGTTTGCGTGGAACGGACCTTCGATGACTATTCTTATCCCGTCCCCGGCCGGGAGAACGCCCATCCGCTTTCCTCCCGCTACGAGCATCTGCATTTTGAGGCCGGTTGCCAAGTAATGAGCGGGGAGACCGCTTTGAAATATGCCCGTTCCCGAAATGGAACCAATGGTGAGGGTTCTGATTTTGCCCGCGCCCTTCGGCAACAGAAAGTGATTTTGGGTGTGAAAGACAAGATCCTTTCGCTGAATCTTCTGCTTAATCCGGGAAAATTGAGCAAGCTTTACCAGGATATCACCAACGCTGTACGGACCAACGCGAGCTTTGGAGAAATCCGCAAAGCCCTTGAGATCGCCGGGAAGCTTGGAGATTTGAGTCAAGTCAAGAGCTTAGTCGTTGATCCCGCATCCGGTTTGGTCTACCACCCGGCCAACTCGGCTCCTTACGGTGGGGCTTACGTTTTGATTCCTAAGGTTGGCAATTACAGTAAGATTCAGGCGGCCGTGAGAAAACTCTTGTTTGGTAGTGAAACCGGGGAAAAATCGGGAGGGAAGCCGTGATCTTTGTTTTTCACGGTGAGGGCCAGCCGGCGCTGCGCGAAAATTTCTTAAGATTTAAACAACGATACGCTTCCACTTCTTTTTGGGAGGGAGAAGTTGAGGAGCTCGCACACCGTCTGAGTTCTCTTTCTTTATTCGAGAAGCAAGATCAACGCCAGTTAGTCGCTTGGGAAGATCCCCCCTTAAAAGAGCTGGCGAAACCCCGGCTCGCGGAGTGGGGAAAAGGGGAGCAGGATTTGGCGCTGATCTTCCCGCACCGATTGTCAGCCGGAGATTTGGAGAGATTCTCCGATGCCAAGATTTTTTCCTTTGTTCCCCAGATTCCCAAAGACGTTTTTCCGCTGTTGGATGCTTTAGTCTCCCGCAATCGCAAGGCCGCCTTGCTCCATGTCCACCGGCTCCTTGGCGAAGGTAAGGATTTGGACTTCATTTTGAAGATGATCGTCTGGCAGCTACGCGCTCTGGTACGGGTAAAAAGCGGGGCGGTGCGGGGCATCAACCCTTATGTCGTCAAGAAGCTGCAGAAATATGCCGGCGCTTGGGATTTGGAAAAGCTGCGCCGTGCTCTTTCTGCCGTCCTCGAAGAAGACTTGCGCCGCAAGCAAGGAAAGAAGCGGCCTCTAGACCTGTTGATCAACCGGATTATTCGGTAGTTTATTGGAGAATGCCGGTTTGTAGGACCGGGTTGAGCGGTTCGGCAGATTTTTCCGAAAAGTTAAGCTGGGACAGCACGCTGGCGTTCTCGAAGAAGAGCCAACCTACCCACGAGAGGATGGCGACCAGGGTTAAGATCAGAACGGCTGTTAGATATTTTGTCATTTTTGTCTCTTTTTTATTTTATAGACGCTCGCCGAAGGCGAGCTAGCATTTTCTCAGTGATCATCGAAAATGTAGAAAGCCTTTCCGCGCCCCACGACTTCCAGTGTGGCACCGCCTTCTCCAAGACGCAGAGAAGTTTGGAACAGATCGAGTTGGATCAGCTGCCCATTCTCCAGCTCTTTGAGCAAGGTTACCAGGGATCCCCGCGGCCCCGAGGAAAAGAAATCAAAAACATAGGATCCGACTTCGCCGGAGGTTGGGCTTTGTTCTTGGGGGCGGAAAACAACAGATTTCAGCTGAAAACCGGCCTTGCCGGCATCGTTGTCCAAAGCTTGGATGATCTGAGGTTGGGTGTGGCCCTCCGGGACAATCACTCCCAGCTGGGCGATTTCCGGCGAAGAAAAGAAAGCGGTTCCTGCTTGATCAAGAGAAATGATCTTTTCGGTGAGTTCAGTCTCGTATCTTTCGCCTTCGCGGAGTTGGATGTAGGCGCGCAGAGTCGCCGCCGCCAACGGCCGTAAGCTGAGGACGCCAAAAACCAGAACCGTTAGCAGGGTAAAGAGGATCAGAGTGTAGTCCGCTTTCTCGGTTTGGGTGAAGTAGGGCCTTATTTTTGTGAGGTAATAATAATAGCCAATCATTGTTAATAGTGCTTCCCTTCGCTAACGCTCAGGTTGCCCTTTCGTTAAGAAAGCTAGAGTCTCCGACTCGTCTTTTTGCTTCGCGAATAAATACCAATCATTAGCGGAGTTTCTCCTTATCAAGACCGAGCTGCATCGCGAAAACGAAGTCTCCATCCCGATTGAGGTTTCCGGAGGTAAGCAGAGCTTCCCGAACCCCTTCCTCCTTAAGAATGTTGGCGACGAAATTGGCAAAGGACAGCCCTTGAGGAGTTTCCGCAATTAACTGAAGCTTTTCGCCTTCAAAGACAACCGTGATTAGAGTGACGGCGGGGGGTTTGATCCTGTTAAGGGTTTCGATGGCGCAAGAAACGCAAAGTCCTTTCCGGACCAGTCTAATCTGTTCCAGCTTGCGCTGAGTACGGAGGAAAGTTTGTTCGAAATCGCTGGCTTCCGCAACGACCTTTTCCTTTTCTGCCACCGAAGCGGAGAGCTTTCTGAGATCAGTTTCCAGTTTTGCTCGAAAAGCAAAAATTCCCAAAAAAGACAGCTGTAAAACGATAATTAAGGGTATCCCGATGGTTCTTGCCCAAAAAGAGATTAACTTAGACTTCCCGGTCGAGGTCGTTGGTGAGAGGAGTTCGATCCCCGGCCTCTCGGCGGGGGGTGGGGCGGTTCCTGCCATTATTTCGTGCAGCGAATTGAAACCGAGCTTAGCGAGGATATCATTTGGTCCCTTTGCTTAACCTGCTTTTCAGCCGAGCCGCCCTATTCTCGGAAATAATTCCGCGCTTGGCGGCCTTGTCGATCGCTTTTGTGACCTTTGGGAGAGTTTTCGGCGTAACTGCTCCTTTCAATGCTTTTTTCAGTTTATCCTTTACTTCAAGGTTAAGGGCGGCCTTCCGCCGGCTCTTGCGTAGATTTTTGTAAGCGCTCTTCAGGTGCGGCATCAGTGTTATGTTAGCATTTTATCGCATGTGGATCTTCCGTAAAGCTCGGGATTTTCTCTTTTCAAGACAAGTTGATGTTCTCTCGGCGGCAGCCGTTCTCAGCGGTTCAATTTTTGCTTCCCGCATCTTGGGTTTGGTCCGGGACCGAGTCTTAGCGCATTATTTTGTCAGTGAAGATATCGCAGTTTACTTCGCTGCCTTCCGCTTGCCCGACACTTTGTTTGAGGTTCTAATTATGGGTGCGCTTTCTTCCGCTTTCATTCCCACCTTTATCTCATATATTTCTCGTAAGAAAGAAGAGGAGGGCTGGAAGGTTTCGGGAATCATGATGAATCTCTCTCTTCTCGTGTTTTTGATCCTGGCCGGATTTGTTTTTGCTTTCGCCAAACCTTTTTCCGCGGTGGTCGCGCCCGGCTTTTCTTCCGCCGAAATTTCTTTGATGGCGCAGCTAACGCGGATCCTCTTGGCGGCTCAGGGTTTCTTTGTCCTCTCCTCTTTTTTGACCGGTGTACTGAAATCATACCAGCGATTCTTGGTCCCGGCCCTGGCGCCGATCTTTTATAACCTGGCGATTATCGCCGGCGTACTTTTCCTTTCCGGTTCGGTGGGGATCTACGCGCCGGCGTTGGGCGCGGTGGGGGGTGCGTTTCTGCATTTTGCGACCCAGATTCCTCTGGCAGTTAAGCTGGGATTTCGGCCGGTGCTTTCGTTTGATTTATTTCACCCCGGCGTAAAGAAAATTTTCCGGCTGGCCGCGCCTCGGGCTTTGGAATTGGTTTTTCTCCAAGTTTTGAAAGCTTCCGACCTCTTCTTCTCTTCTTTAATCACCACCGCTTCTTACGGTTATCTAACTTTTGCTTCGCACTTGGAGATGATTCCTGTTTCTCTCTTTGGTTTTTCCTTGGCGGATGCTTCCTTGCCGACTCTTTCTTACCGGGCAGGTAAAGAACAGGAGTTCCGCGAGATCTTTTTCAACACTTTCCGTCAGATTATCTTTCTCACTTTGCCGGCCGCGGTGGCCTTTGCGGTTCTGCGCATTCCTTTAGTGCGTTTAGCTTTCGGAGCGGCGCGGTTTAACTGGGATTCGACCGTTTTGACGGGATACACTCTTTCGCTTTTTGCCGTGGGAATCTTGGGCCAAGCGTTAACGGTTTACTTTGTGCGGGCTTTCTATGCGCTTTCGGATACGCTGACCCCGATGATCGTGGGGATCACAAATGTGCTGTTGAACATTGCTCTTTCCGCCTACCTGACGTTGGTTTTAAGGCTTCCCGTCTGGGGATTGGCGGCGTCTTTTGCGATTACCGTTTTGATCCAAGCTGCAACCCTGGGCCTGCTCTTAGCGCGGCGGAATCGGTTTCCCTTGAAGGAATTCATCCTTCCCGGAGTTAAGGTGGGGGTGGCGGCGTTATTTTCGGGGCTGGTAATGTATGTGGTTTTAAAGGTATTTGACCGTTCGGTTTGGGATCAGCAAATCTCTTTCTTGGGCCGTTTTGCCTTGCCGGAGCAGTGGGCGGATTTTGTGCTGGATACCCGTTATACCAAGAACCTAATTATCCTGACGGGGTTTGTGGCGGTTCTCGGCGCGGCGGTTTACCTATTTTCCTGCCGGCTTCTGCGAGTTCGAGAACTTTCCATCTTTTCCGAGGTTTGGAAAAGGATCCTTCGCTTCAAGAAAACTAGTGTTCCGGCAACAGTCGAGGAACACGAACACTAATGACGCAGCGTCAGTCACCGCTTCCTGCGGGGCTCCGCCAACGGTGGGAGCGAGTAATTATTGCAACCGAGCATGAGCGAGGACAGCACTAAGTTTATCCGAAATTTTGCGATCATTGCCCACATCGATCACGGCAAATCCACGCTCGCGGATCGTTTGATGGAAGCGACCGGCGTTTTGCCGCCGGCTCAAACGGAAACTCCGAGAATTGATCGGATGGAGCTCGAAACCGAACGGGGAGTAACGATCAAACTTAAGGCCGTCCGCCTCCCCTACGAACTACATGCTACGAACTACGTGCTTAATATGATCGACACTCCCGGACACGCCGATTTTTCCTATGAGGTTTCCCGTTCGTTGGCGGCTTGTGAGGGAGCTCTCCTGCTTGTGGATGCCACTCAAGGAGTGCAGGCTCAGACCCTTTCCCATTTGGAAAAAGCGCGGGAGCTTGGGCTAACGGTAATCGGGGTGATTAACAAGATCGATTCGCCGCTGGCGAGAGTCGCGGAAACCGAGAAAGAGCTGCGGGATTTGGGAATCGAGGGGGAAATTTTGCGGATCTCTGCGCTGAGGGGAGAGGGGATTGATCGGGCGCTGGAAGCGGTTGTTGCCCGAATCCCTCCGCCCGGTGGTGAGCTTGTCGAACCATTCCGCGCGCTGGTTTTCGATTCCACTTTCGATGCGCATCTTGGAACAATCGCCTACGTACGGGTGGTCGATGGGGAGATCGAGTCTTCGCATCGTCCGACCGTCAAATTTCTTGGTACCAAAGTTTCCACTCAAGTTAAGGAGCTGGGCTATTTTTCTCCCGATCGAAAACCAACTCCTGCTCTTCGAACCGGGGAAATCGGCTCGATTGCGACGGGGATCCGTGATCCCCGCGAAGTCCGCGTGGGCGATACGATCGTTGAATCGTCCGATCGGCAAGTCGGCCCTCTCCCGGGCTACCGGCCGCCCCAATCTTTTGTTTTTGCTTCGTTCTTCGCGAAGAATTCCGATTTCGAGGAATTTCGCAAAGCGCTCCAAACCCTGCGGCTCGAAGAGCCGGCGATTTCGGTCGAGGAGATCTCCTCAACCGCCTTTGGACGAGGGGTTAGGATCGGATTTTTGGGGACTTTTCATCTTGAAATCGTAAGAGAAAGATTGACGCGGGAGTTTGGGCTGGAGTTGGTAGTAACCAAACCGACGGTTGCTTTCCACGGTTTAGAGGAAGAACCTTGGATTCTTTTAACGGTTTTGACGCCTGCGGAATTTTTATCGGGAGTGGCGCGGCTGGTGGCGGAGAGGCGGGGGAAGTTAGGAGAAACCGAAATTCTCGGTAACCGCTTAAAAATCTCAACTGAGCTGCCGCTTTTGGAATTTGTCAGAGGATTTTATGACGCGTTGAAAAGCAACTCAAAAGGCTACGCCTCATTATCTTGGGAGTTTCTGGATTACCGTCCCGCCCGGTTGGCAGAGCTGGAAATTATCGTTCACGATCGGCCGGTGGAAGGGTTGGCCGAAATTGTTCTGCGGGAGGAGGCGGAACGGATGGGGCGCGAAAAACTTAAGAAGCTGAAGGAAATTCTGCCGCGGCAGCAATTTGCCTATGCAATTCAGGCCAAAGCCGGCGGCAAAATTCTGGCCCGCGAAGACGTTCCCGCCGTCCGCAAGGATGTTCTCGCTAAACTTTCGGGCGGGCACGTCGAACGCAAAATGAAAAAACTGAAAGAGCAAAAGAAGGGAAAGGCGCGGTTGGCGAAATTCGGAAAAGTTGAGATGCCGCCCGAGGCTTTTTTGGTTTAATATATTTGCAATGACCCCCGCGGTTTTGTGCTTTATCGTAAAAGATGACCAAGTTCTTTTGGCAATGAAGAAGCGCGGGTTTGGCGAGGGTTGGTGGAACGGGGCTGGGGGGAAGATAAAAGATGGGGAAACGCCCTTGGAGGCAATTCTGCGTGAGATGCAGGAAGAAGTCGGAATTGTGCCGCATGATCCAGTTCACCACGGAACTTTGCGCTTCTTTTTTGAGGACGGAACTCCCGATTGGGAGGTGCGGGTGTTTCGAGCCGAGGAATTCGACGGGGAGCCGTCAGAGAGCGAAGAAATGAGACCGGCTTGGTTTAATTTTGAAGATATTCCTTACGATTTGATGTGGAAGGATGACCCCCATTGGCTGCCGCTTCTTTTAGAAGGGAAGCGCTTTGAAGGCCGGTTTACTTTCCGCGACAATTCCACTTTGCTGTCTCACGAGGTGACGGAGCTTTAAAAAGTTAAACCCGGAGGGTTTAAAGGTTATGCGGGGTTTGACCTTTTTCACGATTGGTTTATCCTTAAGACGATAACCTGAGACGAAAGGAGCGGGAAACCATGGATTTTCTGGTCGAGCAGGCTTACGCCAATGACATTCCGGCGATCCAGGAGATTCTGCGGGCCGACAATCTGTCGGATAATTTTTCCCAGTGCCGGTTTGTTCTCAAGGCCTCTTCGCAGGACAGAATCATTGGAGGCATCGGCATTGAGTTTTGGGACGGGTTCGTCTCTCTCCGCGGCCTGATCGTAGCGAAAGAGTTCAAGCGCCAAGGGGTTGGCAAGGCGTTGGTGGCCGAGGCCGTCAAGCTTTGCCAAAGGACCGGGGCCGAGGGCATCTATGCCTACACCATGTTCTGGAACCAGCGGTTCTTTTATACCCGCGGTTTCGCGCGTGTTCCCAAGGAAAGTGCGCCGGCGGGTGTGGCGTCTTCGGCCGTTTTCCACTTTCCCCACTATCGCCCCTGCTGTTTGATGGAATATCAGGGAGGATCAAGATGAGACTCGTTTCCGATCCGGTGGCGGAGACGATTCGGCGCTACGATGAGTTCGCCGAGGAGTACGCCGACCGTTGGCTGAATCCGGCGGCGATGGCCGAACAGCGCGATTTCTTTATGTCCAACCTTCCCGGCTCGCGGGTTTTGGATGCCGGATGCGGACCAGGGCGCGATGCGAAGTTTTTTACGGCGATGGGATGTGCGGTGACGGGGATCGATCTTTCATCCGCATTTCTTGATATCGCCCAGAGTCTCGTTCCGCGGGTAAGTTTTGCCCGGATGGATATGTGTCATACGGCTTTTGCCAATGACTCATTCCACGGCGTTTGGGCCTGCGCTTCCCTCATGCACATTCCGCACGGCCAGGGCCTTTCAACGATGAAAGAGCTGGTGCGGGTTCTGCTCCCCGGCGGTTCCCTCTACGTCAGCGTGAAAGAAGGGGAGGGTCGGGGATTTGACGAGCGGGGCATTTTCTACGCCTACTATCATCTGGAGGAGATGGCGCGGTTGGCGGAGGCTTCCGGCCTGGAGGTCTTGCGGTTGAAAGAAGTTCCCAGCCACACCGGCCACGCCGTTTTCATCGATCTGTTCGCCCGAAGGGTAGGTTAATCACCTGCCCTTTTTTTGCTTTTTTGGCAGATATTTGGTTAAAATGCTAATACCGTGGCGGAACTTACTGCAAGACAAGTCGAGATTTTGAAAGCGATCATTGAAGAATTTATCGCCGGCGCCCAGCCGGTGGGTTCGGAGGAACTGACCGAAAAACGCCAGTTTGCTTTCTCTCCGGCAACCGTGCGTAACGAGATGGCAGTTCTTCATCAAGAAGGATTTATCGAAAAGGAGCACTCTTCCGCCGGCCGTCAACCGTCCGAACTGGGATTGCGCTATTACCTCACTACTCTAATGCAGGAACAGGCCTTGCCGGTTTTGCAAGAAGTCGCGCTCAAACAACGGCTTTTTCAATACCGCCAGAGCGCCGGGCGGATGTTGAGGGAGGCGGCACTGGCTCTGGCGGAAGCCGTCGGCTACATCGGGATTGTGACGACTCACGAGGGAACGGTTTACCACGCCGGGACCAAAAATGTTTTGGAGCATCCCGAATTCTTTGATATCAATGTGACCCGGGCGGCGCTGAATCTCTTGGATAGCTACGATCTTCTGCAGGATCTTTTCTCCCGGGCTTCGGACCCCAAAGCCGTAACGGTTTTGATCGGACGGGAATTGGGAGTGGCTAATTTAGAGCCGGTCGGTTTGGTTTTTGCGCACTGGGGCAACGGACAGAAGGGTGGGGTGGTGGCGATTTTGGGACCGGCCCGCCTCAATTATGCCGTCGTCGTTCCTCAAGTCCGTCATTTATCCCAACTCCTAACTGAATTAGCTCCTTCCTTTTAATCGGGATAAATGCTAGGTTCGCGAAGCGAGCCGTCCAATTATGCGGTGGTCGTCCCGCAGGTAAGGCACCTTTCGCAATTGCTGACCGAGTTAGCCCCTTCTTTCTAAAACCTGTGCTTCTGGAATAGGAAATTGTGGTTCAACCCCCCTGCACTTGCAAGCGGTCTCGGTTGTGGCTACAATGTATACATTGATTTGGTGGGCTTGCCCACCAATTATTTTGAGAAAGTAAAAAATGGACGCTCTGATAAAACAGAGCTAGCATTTTAAGAAGAAAAAATGTCAACAACCGAATTTAGTGCTGCAATCAATCAGCTCGCCGCCGAGCGGGGGGTTTCCCCGGAATCAATTATTGAAGGGGTGAAGCAGGCCCTCGCCGCCGCCTACCGCAAGGATTATGGTGTCCCAACTCCTGAAGTGGAAGAGGGTAAAGAGCCGAAGGACGATATTGAAGTTCAATTGAATCTGGAAACCGGGGAAGCCCGGATCTTTAAAGAAGGAAAAGATGTGACTCCTTCCGGTTTTGGCCGGATCGCCGCCCAAACCGCCAAACAAGTTATCCTGCAGAAAATCCGCGAAGAGGAAAAGGAAGCGATTCGGGCCGAGTTCAAGGAGAAAGCCAGAAGCATCGTTTCCGGCTTCGTTTTCCGGGTGGAAAACGGGGTGGTTTTTGTGGATTTGGGGCGGACGCAGGGAATCCTTCCGCCTTCCGAGCAGATTTCGGGTGAGCAGTACCGAACCGGGGCGCGGGTGAAGTCGTTGGTGAAGGAAGTTCAGGAGGGGACCCGGGGGCCGGAAGTTTTGCTTTCGCGGACCGATCCGGACTTTGTGACTGAGCTTTTCTCCTTGGAAGTTCCCGAGATTTCGCAGGGGATTGTGAAAGTAGAAACGATCGCTCGGGAAGCCGGCCGGCGCACCAAAATGGCGGTCTCCTCCAGTGAAGAGCGGATCGATCCGGTCGGATCCTGCGTCGGGCAAAAGGGCGTGCGCGTTCAAGCGGTGACGCATGAGTTGGGCGAGGAGAAGGTTGATATCATTCCTTACTCGGCGGACGACGCGACTTTTGTGGCCTCGGCGCTTTCTCCTGCAAAAGTCATTGAAGTGAAGCTCAAGCCCAAGAGCCGGACCGCCGAGGTGGAGGTGCCGGAAGACCAGCTCTCTTTGGCGATCGGTAAAGAGGGGCAGAATGTTCGTCTCGCCGCGAAGCTCACCGGCTGGCGGATTGATATCAAAGGCGCCGGGGCGGTCTTCGCCGAAGGGACCAAGGGGTTGGAGCTAACCGCGCAGGGGATTTCGGGCCGGGTTGCCAAGATTCTAGGGGAAGCGGGGATTGAAAGCGTGAAGCAGTTGAAAGAAAAACCGTTTGAGGAAATAAAAACTATCAAAGGGTTGGGCCCGAAGGCGCTGACCGAGATTAAAAAAGTAATTGCCAATGTCCAAAAAACAGGAGCATCCGAAAATCCAGCGAGCTAATGTCGCTACCCGTCCTCCCATCGTCGTTGTCCTCGGACATATCGATCACGGGAAGACGACTCTTTTAGATTACATTAGACGCGAAGCGTTTAATGCTAGGTCCGCTGAAAGCGGGTCGTCCGTCCGTCCCATCGATGTAGCCGCGAAGGAAGCCGGCGGAATTACCCAAAAAATCGGGGCCTACCAGGTTGCTGAGCCTTCCGGCCGGCGGATTACTTTCATTGACACTCCCGGGCACGAAGCTTTTTCCAAGATGCGGCAGCGGGGGGCGGGGGTGGCGGATTTGGCGGTTCTGGTTGTCGCGGCGAACGACGGAGTGAAGCCCCAAACGGTCGAAGCGATCGCTCACGCGAAAGCCGCCGAGGTTCCTTTGGTCGTGGCGATCAACAAGGTGGATTTGGCTTCCCCGCAAGATCTCACCAAGGTAAAAGGCCAACTGGCAAAGGAGGGAGTGGTGGTTGAGGATCAAGGCGGTAAAGTTCCTGCAGTGGCGGTTTCGGCCAAGACCGGCGCCGGCGTGCCGGAGCTTTTGGAGATCATTGGCTTATCGGCCGATCTTATGGAGCTGAAGAGCGAAGCGGAAGCGGAGCTGGCAGCGGTGGTGATCGAATCCTCGCTTTCTTCCCAGCAAGGGCCGTTGGCGACGCTGGTAGTAAAGAAAGGGACCCTGGAAGTTGGAGATCAGATATTTGCCGGCGAAGTCTCGGGAAAGGTCAAAGCCCTTGTTGACGATGCCGGACAAAGGATTCCCACGGCGGGTCCGGGAACCCCGGTTCAAGTTTTGGGATTCACGGCTGTGCCGCCCGTAGGTTCGTTAGTTGCTAAGAGTATGGGTGAATCGGAAACTAAAGAAGAGATTTCCGCAACCGATCAACCAATAAAACAATCAATTGAGTCTACCGGTCTAAACGTCATTCTGCGCGCCGATACCCAGGGTTCCCTGGAAGCGGTGGAAGCGGCGCTGGCCAATTTGGAGGCGGAAGGAAAGGGAATTAATCTCCTGCTTAAAAGCGTGGGCCCGGTCACCGATTCGGATGTGCGCTTGGCGGCGGTGGCGAAAGGAGTGATTCTGGGCTTTAACGCGCCGGTGGTTCCTTCGGCCAGGAAGTTGGCGGATGATTTCGGCGTGGGGGTTCGGTCTTTTCTGATCATCTATGAGCTTTTGGAAGCCGCCGAAAAACTTCTCTCCGGCGCCCAGGTTTTGGAAGAGGAGAAGAAAGCTCCTGAAGCCGAGGTTTTGGCCACGTTTACTTTGCACAGCGGGGATGTCGTTGCCGGGGTGAAGGTTTTAAACGGCAAGATCAGGTACCGCGACCGGATCAAGATTTTCCGGGAGGAACAGGAGGAAGAAGTTCATCAAGGCCGCGTGCGCGGGCTGCGGATTGGAAAAGACAATGTGGAGACGGTCTCGGCCGGCCAAGAGGCCGGGGTTCTAGTCAGGCCGGATTTTGAGTTTAAGAAAGGGGATCGGATCGTGGTATCGTAAGATATAAAATGCTGCCCTTCGCTAGCGCTCAGGTTGCGTCTCGCTTGACGAGAGTAGAGTCTTGGCTCGTCCAAATTACTCACTAGCGTTGCGTCATTTGTAGATAGGGGGTAAGAAGCATAAGGAAATGGCAAAAAAGAAAGTGACCAAAAAAGTTATCAAAAAGGTTATCAAGAAGGAAGCGGTGAGTAAGGTTAAAAAGTCTGCCGCTCCCAAATTAAAGAAAACATCGGCTAAAGCCGAGAAGAAAGCCGAGGCCTGGGCGCAAGCCAAAAAAGAGCTGGTGGCTCTTTCGGCAACCCACCCTTCCGATACCGGTTCTCCGGAGGTTCAGATCGCAATTTTGACCAAAAGAATCACGGAGTTGACAGAGCATCTTAAAATACATAAGAAAGATTCGAGTTCGCGCCGAGGCCTGTTGGGTCTTGTCAACAAGCGTCGAAAACTTTTAATGTATTTATTAAAGAAGGACGAAAAGCGATACCAGATTATTACGGAAAAGTTGGGACTGGAGAAATAGTTTCAAGTTGCAAGTAACAAGTAACAAGAACGAAATTTTACTCCCCATTTCCTACCTCTGGTTTGATAAACGATGGCAAAAGTAATCAAAAAAGAAATTGAAGTCAGTGGGCGAACTCTTTCTATGGAGTATGGCGAGCTGGCCTCGCAAGCGAACGGGGCAGTTCTGGTCCGCTACGGCGACACGGTTGTCCTGGCGACGGCCACCAGCGAGCCGGCCAAGGAAGATATCGGGTACTTCCCCTTGACGGTGGATTATGTCGAGCGCCTTTATGCCGGCGGAATTATCAAGGGTTCCCGCTTTGTCAAACGGGAAGGACGGCCTTCCGATGAGGCGATTATTTCCGGGAGGCTGATTGACCGTTCCATCCGTCCGCTCTTCCCCAAAGAATTTGGCGATCAGGTTCAGGTTGTGCTGACGGTGCTCTCGGTTGATAAAGAGAATGATCCCGCGGTTTTGGGAGTAATTGGAGCTTCCGCCGCGCTCGCTTGTTCGAACATTCCTTGGGAAGGGCCAATCGCGGCCGTTCGGATCGGGCGCAAGCCGGCGGAAAGCGGTGCGGGCGAGCTGCTTCTCAATCCGATAGCGACGGAGATTGCCGTTTCGGACTTGGATCTGATTGTTTCGGGGAAGGCGGACGAGATTGTGATGGTGGAAGGCGGGGCGGGCGAAGTTTCCGAAGAGGAGATTCTCAAGGCGGTTGAATTTGCGCAAGCGGCAGTGGTTCCGATCACCAAATTTATCTCCGAGCTGGCCGAAGAAGTAAAGATTGAGAAGATGAAAGCGGAAGTTGATCCCCAGATCAAGCATATGTTCGAGGACTTGCGCGATTTCGCGCTGGCGCCTCTCAAGGAGCTGGTGGAAAAAACGACTAGCAAGGAAGTTTTCAATGAAAAGCTCACCGAGCTCTCCGAGAAAATGTTCGAGAAATTTGAGGGGACTTATCAAAAAGTAGCGATGTCTACGGCGTTGGGGGATCTCACCAAAGAAGCCGTGCGCGAGCTGGTGATCACGGACGGGAAGCGCACCGACGGGCGGAAGTTGGATGAAGTGCGGCCGCTTCATATCCGGGTAGGGGTTCTGCCGCGAACGCACGGATCAGCCCTTTTCCAGCGCGGAGAAACTCAAGTTCTCACCACCGCGACGTTGGGTTCCACTTCCCTCGAACAGATTTTGGAGAGTCCCACGGGGGAAACCACAAAGCGCTTCATGCACCACTACTATTTCCCGCCTTTTTCGACCGGGGAAGTTGGGCGGATCGGCACTCCGGCTCGACGGGAGATCGGTCATTCGGCCTTGGCGGAGCGGGCGCTGGAGCGCATGATTCCGGATTCGGGGCAGTTTCCTTACGCGATCCGTTTGGTTTCCGAGGCTCTCTCGTCCAATGGTTCGACCTCGATGGCTTCGACCTGCGGTTCGACTCTCGCTTTGATGGATGCGGGTGTGCCGATCAAGGCGCCGGTTTCCGGAGTGGCGATGGGGCTCTTCACCGACGGGAAAACTTTTCGGGTCCTAACCGATATCGCCGGGATTGAGGACCAGTGCGGAGATATGGATTTCAAGGTGGCGGGGACCGCCAAAGGCGTGACGGTGATCCAAATGGATATCAAGGTTAAAGGCCTTCCTCACAAAGTGATGGTTGAGGCTCTGGCGGCAGCGCACAAGGCCCGGTTGGGAATCTTGGAGGCGATGCTCAAAGTGCTCGACAAGCCTCGCGAAGCGCTCTCCAAATACGCGCCCAAGGTCGCGATTATCAAGGTTCCGATCGAAAAAATCGGCGAGGTGATCGGTCCCGGGGGCCGAATGATTCGGCGCCTTACCGAACAGACGGGGACGGAAATCAATATTGACGATGACGGAACGGTGAGCATCTCCGGCCCGGACGAGGACAAGGTCAACGAAGCCCGGAAGTTGGTGGATGATCTCACCCGGGAGGTTCAGGTCGGGGAGATCTTCGAGGGAACGGTCCAGCGGATTATGGACTTTGGCGCTTTTGTGGAAATTTTGCCGGGCAAGGAAGGAATGGTGCACGTCTCCGAGCTCGCCTACAGCTTCGTCGCCAAACCGACCGATGTCGTTAACATTGGAGACAAAGTGAAAGTGAAAGTGATTGAGATCGACGCGATGGGCCGAATCAATCTCTCGAAGAAAGCGTTGGAAAAGCCGCCCGAGGGTTATCAAGAACGGCCCCGCGAGGATCGCGGCGGCCCTTCCGGACCACCGCGGCCCGGCGGTCGCCCGTTTCGCCCGGGTTTTGGCGGCGGCTCATCCTACCGGAGAGGTCCTTCTTCCCGACGCCCGGGCGGTTACCCGCCGTCCCGGAATTCGGGTTTTGGCAGCCGCGAAAGCGGGGGGCAGTATCGCCCTTCCTTTGACCGCGGCCGCCGTTGAATATTAATTGAACGTTAGCATGCCAAGTAAGAAAGAAGAGCTCCTTGCCCAAATTGATCGAGCGGTTAAAACCTGCCATGGCTGTCGCCTCTGGCGAACCGCGACCCATGCCGTTCCCGGAGAAGGAAGCTTCAAAGCCCCGATTATGTTCGTCGGCGAAGGCCCCGGCTACCATGAAGATAAGCTGGGCCGTCCCTTCGTCGGGAGAGCGGGAAGTCTTTTGGATCGCCTGCTTTTGCGGAACGAAATTAGCCGCGAAGAAGTTTTCATTACCAACGTGGTTAAACATCGCCCTCCCGATAATCGCGCTCCGATGAAAGATGAAGCGCGGGCCTGCCTGCCTTTTTTGATTCAGCAGATTAAAGTCATTAACCCCAAGATCATTGTTACTCTGGGACGGTCGGCATTGGAGGTATTTCTGAAAGATAAGCCGATCGGCGAGATGCACGGGCAGGGCTTCAAGCTTGGGAACCGGGTGATTTTCCCGCTCTATCATCCCGCGGCGGCTCTGCGTTCCCCGGCGGTTTTGCAGATTCTCGAACGCGATTTCCGCAACCTGCCGAAAATTATGCGCGGGGAAATTCTGCCCAAAGAGATTGAAATCAAGAGCAAAGATATAAATCAAATGAAACTGATATAAACTATGAATGATCAAGCAAACCCACAAATGAATAAAGGAATGGGAGGGAACATGAGCCTGAAATTCATTCCGATCGGGGGAATGGGCGAAGTTACCAAAAACATGTACGTCTACGAAACGCCGAACGATATGGTGATCGTGGATTGCGGCATCGGTTTTCCGCCGGAAGAAGAGGGCCTGCCGGAGAACATGCTGCTGATTCCCGATTTTTCCTACGTCTTGGCCCACCAGAATAAGCTGCGGGCGCTCATCATTACCCACGGCCATGAGGATCACATCGGCGCGATTCCCTACTTTTTGAAAAAGGTGCGCGTGCCGGTTTATGCCGCCCGTCTGCCGGCGGGACTTATTCGCGAGAAGCTCAAAGAAAGAGGGCCGAAAAAGGCGGATATTAAGGAAGTCGGCGATGGGCAGAGGGTCAAGCTCGGGCGGGATTTCTCCTTTGAATACATCCGGTTGACCCACTCGATTCCGGACACGATGGCGATCGCTTTAACCACTCCATTAGGGGTGGTGATTCACACCGGCGATTTTAAGCTCGATCCCACGCCCCTCGACCGCCGGTTGGCCCAGTTGGGAAAGATTGAGGAATACGGCCGGCGCGGCGTGCTTCTTCTGGCTTCGGATTCTTTGCGATCGGAGCGGGAGGGTTCTTCCCCTTCGGAGCGGATCGTCGGAGAAACCTTCTTCCATGAGATTCAAAAGACCAAGGGAAGGGTCTTTGTAACGATGTTTTCCTCGGACGTTTCCCGTATCCAGCAGGCGATTGATGTGGCGGATGCCCTCGGCCGAAAAGTGACCTTGGCCGGGTTGTCGCTCGAGAAGAACTTCCAAGTCGCGCGCGATTTGGGATACCTGGCCGTTTCCAAAAACCAGGTGATCGACAACGCCAAGCTCAAGAAACTGCCGGTTTCCGAGCAGCTGATTCTCGTTTCCGGCTCGCAGGGCCAATCGAACTCGGCGCTGGCGAAGATGACGCGGGGCGGACACCGCAGTTTCAAAATCGGGCAGGGGGACTTGGTGCTCTTCTCCTCCGACCTGATTCCCGGCAACGAGGACCGCGTCCGCAACCTGCAGGAAGACCTGCGGGGAGCCGGAGCCAAGGTTATCTATCTGGAGGAAATCCCCGAGATTCACGTTTCCGGCCACGGTTATGCCGAGGACCTCGTGCGGATGCTTCGGGCCGCCCAGGCGCAGTATCTGGCGCCGATCGGCGGAACGCCGACATCCATGCCGGAGTATGCGAAGTTGGCGCGCGGGTTCAACTACCGTGATGATCACATCTTTATCTTGGAGAGCGGGCAAATTTTGGAGTTCTACCCGTTTGAAAACCGGATAGCCGCCCGAATTTCCGGGCGCGTAAATCTGCGGGAGTTTTCCGTCACACAAGATTGAGGGACGGGTTTCCCCGGAACTCTATCTTGCTAGCGATTTCCCCGAAATCACGTCCAGGATTAACTTTCCGGTCCGGAAAGCAAGCCTCCGAGAGCAATCTTCCGAGGAGGATTGACTTTTCTTTTGCTGGCCTATAACATATAAGAGCATCCATTTTCGTTCTTCCGCCTGAGGCGGAAAAAGGAGAAAGAGACGATGGCTTCGTGTTCGAACTGTTACTATCGGATGACCGGCAGGCAATCACCGACCGGTCAACCCTGGTGCGGCTGGATGGGCGGGAATCCTACGCCCGACAATCCGGACCGCTGTAATCACGTTCCATTGGAACAGAACCAAGTTCCGTCCGGGCTCGTGATCGCGAGATCATCGCGAGTCGTCTCGGAATCGGAGCTCGTCGCCGAGAACGCAGCCCACAGCGACGCGGCCGGCGGAGGTTCTTGGCAAGGTTACTAGCTGTGTTTTGGGCGACCAACCTATCTGTTGGCCGCCCTTTATTTTTTCTTGGCGCTCGGGGAGTGTTTTTTCGGAAACAGCGTGCGCTATCTTTTTCAGTCTTGGAGCCTATCTCCGGCGCCGCTTCGCCCTCGCCTTTCCTCACCCCCCCTAATTACGAATTACTATTTACGAAAGTCTGCGGGATGTTCCTCAAAAGCACCTTCCCTGCGCGCCTCAGCTTGTTTTCCAACTACGTACTACTTACTATTCACTACCCTAGCTATATATCCTGTAGTGATTGACGAAAGGCCATTCCCATGTTTTAATTAAATTAGCGAAAACTCTCAAGAAAGGAGGAGATCGACATGTCTCTTCTCAAAGACGTGTTATGCACGTGGTATCTTCTTAGCGACTCCCTTCGGCGACAACTGCCAAGAAACAGACCGTCATTTTGCAGTAGCGCTCATCACGGGTTCGGTACTTTCTACCTAAAGCACTACAAAGTAGTCAGCTGCCAGTTGGCACAGCAGGTTGCCCGTTACGCCGCCGCCGAGTGGGAATGGCTCAGAACGGAATTTCCGCATGAAACCAGAGGCAAGTTTTTGCTGAAGGTAATCTGGGACGAGAATGACAACGATCCGGGTCGCCGGCGAAGAGGTACTTCTACCGCCGTGATCAACATGGTGCACCACCCGTTGGATACTGCTGACCCTCTTTTTGCAGATCAGGAACTACAGCTGAGGGAAACGGTACACGAGGAGCTGTATCACATTGTGTACGCTCGGCGGTTTGGAGAAGCAAAAGATAGGTCTAAGTTCATTTTTGATCCAGATGATGGGCAATTAGGGGTAATTCTCTACTACGCCCTCAACCCTCGCGAGACTGCGGCTTTGAGATCCTGCACCTGCGCGGTTGGTGCCCGGGCAGATCTTTTGAGAGAAGTTGAGAACTGCCTGGCAAGACGTGAGGCAGCTTGAGATTCGGGGATTGGTCATCAGCGTTCTTTGCTGGTGACCTAAACCCCGGGACTTGAGCAGGACCGGTTCTTGGAAGATCCCCGACAGGGGCTTTTAGCTCTCGTCGGGGCCAAGGATCTTTCCGTAATTCGGCAATATCTTAGCACAATCGAGCGAAAGCGAGATTGCTAGCGATCATGAGATCGCGTCTAATTTGCCGATTGCGAGAAGACCTTGCGCCCTTTCCAAGAGCGTGGTAAACTATAAGTTAATATCGCGCATTCGGCGCGAAATCAACTCCCCTGAAGGGGAAAGGAGAAATGCTGTGGACGGTAAGGCAAAAGTCCGCACGATCCGTCTGGTCTGCTCGGTGTGCGTGAAGGAAGGCAAGACGGAGCCGGTCGAAACACCGGAGACCCACGTCTGGGTGCCCGCGCTCTTGGAGCGTTGGATCCCGGAGCACAAGCGTCGCCAGGGATTCATCTCCCTGAAGGATGCTGTCGCCAAGGATGCTCGCTTCGCGGTTCTGATCAAGGAGCGCAATGGTCGGGAGGAAGCAGACCAACTGTGCTCCAAGCATGGCATCGCCCTGCGGGCCGCAAAGATCTGGACCGACCAGCTGTCGGTCATCCTGGAGCGGAAGGCCAAGGCCGCGGAGCGGAAGGCGACCGAAGCATTCAGCTCGATCGGATCGATCCTTGCGGGCAAGCAACAGGCCGCAGCGGCCGAATCCCAGGACGATGAGTCCGGGGACGATGCCGGAGCGCAGGCGATAGCGGAGCAGGAAGAGGTCCAGCGCAAGCTGGCCGCCGCTGCCGAGGCTCGCAGGATTGAGAGTGAAGGCGAGCCCACTGTCAAGGGCCGCAAGCCCCGCAAGCCCCGCGCTTCCACCAAGGGCCGCGCCGAGGACTCCCTGCGGCAAGAGATCGACGAAGCTATGCAAGGAGACGCTTCGTAGATCCCGAACACCAAGGCCCCGATTCACAGCGATGTGATTTGGGGCCTTTTTATTGGACGGCCGCCTTCAGCGACCTAACAATCTCGCTCCGCTCGATTGACTTTCCTCCTAACCCCTGTTATTGTTACCCACAGCGAATGGCAAAAGCTTTAAACATAGTTCAAGTTCTACCTCGCGGGGGGAAACTTCCTATTTAGCGCCTTTTTGACTTAGGAGCTTTTTGCCAGCTTCGCGCTGGCCTTTTATTTTTAAAAAGCCAGGGGTGTTAGCTCAATGGCAGAGCGCCTCGTTTGCAACGAGGAGGTTATCGGTTCAAGTCCGATACACTCCACCAAATAGCACCTTGACATCAAAATATTTTTTTCAAACTATCAAGTAAAAGAGAAATTGATAGTGGAAAGAAGGTCTTTTTATAAGGTAGATGAAGGATGCCTTGGGGCAAAGGGCCGATGAAGGACGTACTAGGCTGCGATAAGCCTCGGTGAGCTGCCACGAAGCGTTATTAACCGGGGATTTCCGAATGGGGTAACCCAATCCGTAAGGATTACGCTTAAGCCAAGTTCCTGCCTTTTGGCGGGATAGTAACTTAAGTGAGGGAACTCAGCGAAGTGAAACATCTCAGTAACTGAAGGAAAAGAAAGAGAAGCGCTTTATGCGCGGGTTCCCTAAGGACTCTCGCGATTTATTTCGCGGGAAACCTTGGGGAATCTTCGATCCTCCGAGTAGCGGCGAGCGAAAGGGGGGAAGCCTAAACTCCGGCGCAAGCCGGAGGGTTGCAGGACCTGCATTAGGAAAATTATTGGTAGGAGAATGCCCTGGAAAGGGCGGCCATAGAGGGTGAAAGCCCCGTAACTTAAACTGGTAATTTTCTGGCGGGAATCCTAAGTATCACGAGAAAAGTGAAAGCTTGTGAGAATCGAGCCAAACCACTGGCTAAGGCTAAATACTCTTTGCCACCGATAGTGAACAAGTACCGTGAGGGAAAGGTGAAAAGAACCCCGGTAAGGGGAGTGAAATAGAATCTGAAATCATCTACTTACAAGCAGACGGAGCCCGCAAGGGTGACGTCGTGCCTATTGAAGAATGACCCGAGGAGTTATCGCCAGCAGCAAGGTTAATCGCGTCAAACGCGGCGAGCCGTAGCGAAAGCAAGTCCTAAATGGGCGAATAGTTGCTGGTGGTAGACCCGAAACCTGGTGAGCTAGCCATGGGCAGGATGAAAGCCGACGAGAGTCGGCTGGAGGTCCGAACCGATGTGCGTTGCAATGCGCTCGGATGACCTGTGGTTAGGGGCAATATACCAATCGAACCAGGTGATAGCTGGCTCTCCCCGAAATGTATTTAGGTACAGCCTTGCAAAGTAACGAAGGGGGTAGAGATACTGGAAGGAATGCCGAGCCCGCAAGGGTATCGCTTCCTACCAAACTCCGAATACCTTCGCGAAATTTGCAGGAGTGAGCAGGCGGGAGCAAGTTCCGTCGTGCTAAAGGGAAACAGCCCAGATCATCGGTTAAGGTCCCTAAGTTGGATTTAAGTGGGAAAGGCAGTGGAATTTCTTAGACATCCAGAAGGTAGGCTTAGAAGCAGCCATCCTTGAAAGAGTGCGTAACAGCTCACTGGTTGAGAAATTCTGCGCCGAAAATGTAACGGGGCTCAAAATCCACACCGAAACCGTGAACTCGCCGCAAGGCGAGTGGTAGGGGAGCGTCGCCACAGCAGTGAAGCTGGATCGTAAGGTCCGGTGGAGCGGTGGCGAGTGAGAATCTCGGGATGAGTAACGTTTGGCGGTGAGAATCCGCCTCGCCGGAAGTTCAAGGTTTCCTCCGCTCTGGTCGTCATCGGAGGGTTAGTCGGTCCTAAGCCGAGGTCGAAAGACGTAGGCGATGGGCAGGGCGTTAATATTCGCCCACTTCCGTCCGGTTCGATGGGGTAACGTTTTCCAAAGTTGCGAGCGTCCGCATGGTTGGGCGTTCGGCGCACCAAGGTGCTTTGTTGGCAAATCCGCAAGGCATAAGCCAAGGTGTGACGGGGAGTCCCGTAAGGGACAACTCGTGAGGCTGGAGAACCAAGAAAAACCTCTAAGTTATGCCGGACGGGATCCGTACCGCAAACCGACACAGGTGAACTAGGTGAGTAGCCTAAGGCGAGCGGGATAACGTTCTTTGAGGAATTCGGCAAGTTGGCCCCGTAAGTTCGCAAGAAGGGGTGCCCCGACTTAAACGTCGGGGTCGCAGCAACAAGGCTCAAGCGACTGTTTAACAAAAACACAGGTCTCCGCTCAACCCGTAAGGGGATGTATGGGGGCTGAAGCCTGCCCAGTGTCCGTCGGTTAAGGAGAGGTCTGAGATTATTTCAAGGATCGAACCTAAGCCCGGATGAACGGCAGCAGTAACTATAACTGTTTTAAAGTAGCGAAGTTCCTTGTCGGGTAAGTTCCGACCCGCATGAAAGGCTTCACGACTTGAGCACTCTCTTAAAGAATGACCCGGTGAAATTGAAATGGCCGTGAAGATGCGGCCTACCCACAGCAGGACAAAAAGACCCCGTGGAGCTTTACTGTAGCTTGACATTGGTTTGATGATCGGATTTGTGTAGCGTAGGAGGGAGCCGCAAGGCGCCAATGAAACACCTCTCGATTTGATCCTCAAATCTTACTTAGGCGGTTAACCCGTCTGGGAACAGTGTCTGGTGGGCAGTTTAACTGGGGCGGTTGCCTCGCAAAGAGTAACCGAGGCGCCCCAAGGTCGGCTTAGTCTCGATGGACACGAGACTGTAAGTGCAAAGACATATGCCGGCTTGACTGCGAGACCAACAAGTCGAGCAGGTGCGAAAGCAGGGCTTAGTGACCTGTTCACTTCGAGTGGCGGAGTGAACAACATCGGACAAAAGCTACCCCGGGGATAACAGGCTGATCTCCTCCAAGAGTCCATATCGACGAGGAGGTTTGGCACCTCGATGTCGGCTCGTCCTATCCTGGGGCTGAAGAAGGTCCCAAGGGTTTGGCTGTTCGCCAATTAAAAGGGCACGCGAGCTGGGTTCAGAACGTCGTGAGACAGTTCGGACTCTATCCGCTGTGGGCGTTTAGCTTTTGAGGGGATTTCTCTCTAGTACGAGAGGACCGAGAGGAGCCAACCTCTGGTGTACCGGTTGTCCTACCAAGGGCATAAGATATGCCGGGTAGCTATGTTGGTAAGGGATAAGCGCTGAAAGCATCTAAGCACGAAGCCCACCCCAAGATGAAAAGCAGACCCCTTGTAGACT
>Ga0154837_102_pt1 | contig 28599 bp, 30 predicted proteins | sample Rifle2008BG16ft_FD_116141 | JGI IMG/M metagenome (GOLD analysis project Ga0154837, IMG submission 116141) | candidate division WWE3 bacterium RBG_16_52_45 | reverse complement strand
TTCCCGTCGTTGTCGACCCGAATCGAGACGGGAGCCGGCAGGAGACTCTTCTGGATGATTTCCTGATATTCGGGGATATCCGAAGGTATGACGATTTCGGTATATCCCAAACCGATTCGGGTGTTTTGGAGATGATAGGTAAGTGCCAGTTCATAAAGCTGAAACTTGCCGAATCCCATCCGCGGAGCTCCTTGGAGAAGCGCGGCTTTATTGAATTTGATCAGCCGGCGTTGGTTGGAGATTTTCTGGGAGGTCGGGGAGGGGAACTGGAAGAGTGGTGATCCGAAGCTGGTGGGGACGGAAACCGTCAGATTATAGGAAGAGAGATCCGCTATTCCGGTGATTTTAAGAAGGTTTATTTCCCAGATCAAACCATTTCTGTTTGCCAATCCCGGAAAGTCGTAAGAAACGCCGAAGTTAAGCTTGTTTCCTTTCCCGACCACTCGGGCCCGGAAGTCTAGTGTGATGAGGGTTTTTCCGTCTTCTCTTTGGACTTTGGGAGTAATGCTTCCGGTCGAATCCCAAGCCGTGACATTTTTGGGAGACTCGCTTCCGATCGTGAATTTATATTGGGGAACATAATATCGACTGGTTAGATTCTCAATCGTAATATTTTGGGTAACTTTTACTTCCTCGTTTTCTTCCACGTTGTAAACCGTGTCATAACTGGTCTTAAACTCCCCCGCCGCCTGAATTTTTCCGGTCTTTAGTAACGTGGGAGAAGCAAGGAAAAAAAGGATGAGCGCAAAAAGGACGGCCGCTTTCAGCGACCTAGGTTTTGACTCTACAAAAATAACATCCCGCCAGAGGCGGGTTCTAGTTTTTCGCTTCGCAAAAAGAACGGTTGCCACCTTCGGCATCAGAAAGATGGTAACATAATGGACGTGTTTACGATTTTGAAAGTTTTTTTGGCATCGGTGGCGGCGCTTTTTGCGACGGTTCAGGTCATCCCTGGAATTTCCTACCAGAACGATTTTCGAATCCTCTTGGCGGCGGCGCTCATATTTGCTTTTTTACACTCGATCGTGAAGCCGATCTTGAACTTCATCACGATGCCCTTAAATTTTCTTACTCTTGGTTTGGTATCAGCAATTCTGAACGTTGTGATTTTCTATGCGATTACTTATTTGGTTCCTTCTTTTACTTTTTCGGCGGCTTCTTTGGCCGGTTTTGCTTTGGGGGCAGTAGGAGTTATCCTTGTCGGAGCAGTTGTTGCGGCGGTTTTTCTGGGCTTTTTTGAAAAAATCCTCAATGTCTGACGCGCTGGCGCTGGTGCAGATTATTCTCGCAGTTCTTCTCTCCACCCTAATTCTCTTGCAGGGGCGCGGGGCTGGTTTATCCTCTACGTTTGGGGGGATGGGAAGAACTTTTCAGACTCGGCGCGGGGTGGAGAAGATATTCTTCATCGCGACGATTATCCTCTCCGTTTTGTTGGTAATTTCTATCGTAGTTTCGGTTGCGGTTTGAAATGCTCCGTTATTTTATTCTGGTCATTCTCTTGGCGGCGATTGGGGGTTGGTTGGTCCTTCGTTTTAGCTGGCAAACCACTTTTACGGAGGGGGTTGTCGGTCAACCCGTGGATTTGATCCCCGGCCAGGGTCCGGCGAACCCTGTGGATGAAACTCTGGAAAACCTTCTTTTCCGCTCTTTGTTTGCGTACAACAAGAAGGGAGAGATCGAACCCGATTTGGCCGAAAACTATCGCCTTTCTTCAAACAGTTTGATATACACCGTTACTTTGAAAGAATCGGTTTGGCGGGATGGGCGTCCCGTAACCGCAGCCGATGTGGCCTTCACTTTCACGCGCGATCCGGCTTTCTCCGATATCACGATCGAGCAGGAGGGGGAGCGAGAGGTGAGATTTGTGCTTAAAACCCCCCTCGGTTCATTTTTGGATATCCTTACCAGGCCGGTTGCTCCGGTCAACTTTCGGGATATCGACCTCTCGGAGTTGGGAAACCGGGAATTTTACATCTCAGGAATAAAACAGGAGGGGGAAACGGTTACGGAGATTACTCTTAAATTTCCGAGTTCGGCGCGAATTAAAACCCTTCGTTTCAAGTTTTTTGCGACCGAGGAAGATCTTATGACGGAGGCCAGGATCGGGCGGGTGGATGGATTTGTGGACGGCGGTTTTTCCGATCCCTCTTTTATGCTCTACCAGACTCCGGTTTACTCCCGCTATTTTGCGCTATTTTTTAATTTGGATTCGTCCAACAACCTCGTAAAGAATGGGAGCTTTCGCCGGGCAGCGTCGCTCAAAACCCCTCTTTTTTCGGAAGGATCTCCGGTTTATGGCCCACTCTCCGGGACTTGGGCGCAAGGAAATCTCTCCTTCCCAAGTTACCGGCAGAGGGCCGTCGGAAAGTTCAAGGGTTCTCTTGAGATCACTGTCGCGAAAGCTGATCCTCTTCCGCAGTTTGCTAAAGAAATTGCCCAATCTTGGCGAGAAAACTTGGGCGTAAAAGTAAGCGTGCGGGTAGTTTCCCCGGAATCAATCAATGATGTTCTGCAAAACCGCTCTTTTGAAGCGATTATTTTGGGACAAGAGGTGGGGCGCGATCCGGATCGCTATAGCCTCTGGCACTCCAGCGCCAAAGACTCTCCGGGCCAGAATATCAGCGCCTATGCCGACCCCCGCTCCGATCGGGCTTTAGAAGAGGCGCGCAAGGTCCCCAGTCGCCGCGATCGGCGAACGCACTACTCGAACTTTCAGCGACTTTTTATTGAGAATAATCCGGCGATTTTGCTTTATCACCCTAAGCTTTCCTACTGGGTACATAAGAAATTTGCGGGTCCGGATTTAGATTCGGTTTTTAGTCCCGAAGAACGGTTCTGGAATTTTTCCAGTTGGCATTTAGCGTTAGAACCCTGAGAGCAGATTGGTAAAAATCTCTTGCGGATTAGGGGCGGTAACTACCGCGGAGGAAACAATTGCTCCGATCGCTCCAAGTTCCAGCGCCTTAGTGATATCGGTTTTTTCATGAACTCCGGCTCCAATCAACAAGGGAGTGTTTCCGGCCGCTTTTACCGCCTCACCAATTATTTCCGGTTTTGCCGAAGTGACGGAGATATCTCCTCCGATCAGTTCGGGGGGTTCATAGGCAATAAAATCCGGAGATAATTTTACAAACTCAGCTACCTTTTCCGGATCACGGGCGAAGATCAGGGTCTTTAATCCCGTTTTCTTGGCGAGATCAGCGGTCCTTTGGATTGTTTCCAGGTCCAGGGGGTGTTCGCTGTGGTTCAGAAATGTTCCTACCGCTCCCGCGGCCTTAGCATCGTCGGGAGAGAGATATCCGGTGTACTGCCCTTCCCGGGCGGGATCAGTGTGCTGGGCCCAAATTGGGGATTTGCTATGAGCGGCAACTTCGGCGAGTTCGAGAGAAGGTGGGGCAAAACCGACTACTACCTTCGCAAAACCCTTTGCCACTTCCTCTAAGCTCTTGGTTAATTTCAGAGCGTTTGGTCCGATTGCTTGGGGGTAGGTTTTGAAGTTGATTAAAATCACATCTAAAATATAGCAATAACCATATTTTTCACGGCGATGCGGTAAAATAGAGTAGTCCTGCTTCGCAGGACGCCGACGGACGCGATCCTAACGGATCGCTACCCTCGGCTACGATGTTCGCCGAGGTAGCCAAGGTGGTCACGGCGGGCGCCTGAAGAGCGTCAGATGTCGGTTCGACTCCGACCCTCGGCACCACGTTTGCGGCGGTAGTACAGAACGCGATTCGCGAGAATCGCTAACTTTTCGCAGAAGCGAAAAGGGGGACGGCGCGGCCATGCCGCACCTAGCCACTTCCTCCGCGCTCGCAAAAAATCTGCGGCGGTAGTTCAGTGGTAGAACGCTTCCTTGCCAAGGAAGAGGTCGCCGGTTCAAATCCGGTCCGCCGCTCCAGAGGGCGGGTGGCGAAATGGTAGACGCGCAGTCTTCAGAAGGCTGTGGGGAAACCCGTGGAGGTTCAAATCCTCTCCCGCCCACCACGCGGAGATGGCGAAATTGGTAGACGCGCAGTCTTGAGGAGGCTGTGCCGAAAGGCTTGAGGGTTCAAGTCCCTCTCTCCGCACCATGAATGGGCGCTTCATTTCAGTCGAAAGGGTAGTTAGCTCAGTGGGACGCCCGCCTCAGGCGGACTAGCTTTTCCGCATAGCGGAAAAGGAGAGCATTCGGATTGAATCATCGTGGTCAGGTAGCTCAGTGGTTAGAGCTCTCGGTTTACATCCGAGTGGTCAGAGGTTCGAATCCTCTCCTGACCACCACGATGATTATCCGTCTTAGGCGGATCCATCCGAAAGGTCGGAGGTTCGACCCCTCCACTACCCACCATGGGAAGAGCCGCCCTTAAACGGCCTGCTTTCGCGAAGCGAAATTGCAACCTGAGCTTAGCGAAGGGCAGCACTTTTCTCGTTCCGGGATCGTCTAATGGTAGGACTGCGGAATTTGGATCCGCCAATCTTGGTTCGAATCCAAGTCCCGGAACCAGTACGGACACCCCAAGGTGAGCGCGGTTTCTAGGTTGGTTCACTTCCGTGGTTTTGACTGATTTCGCGGTGGGAAAGAAGGGCTTAGATCAGGAAGAACCCTGAATTATTCAGCTTTAAACTCTTATTATTTGTATTTGCTGTCAATCTTTTTGTGAGACGGGAATAGTTGAAAGTCGCATTTTTGATCTTTCTACGTGTTGCCAATTACAGATATTGCCATCGATACTTCCTTTTAACTTATTAATTCTCACAAGTGCTTTAGTCAGTGCAACATACTCTACAAAACTAAGGATGTAAAAATAAAAGTACATCGCTGGTGCAACCAAGAGATAAAACACCCTTTCTTTGTTGTCTAAGGTTTCTTCTAGCAACACATTTATGGACATATAGAAGGTAATTACAACCAAAGCACTTAATATCGCCAGCGGATTTGCGTAAACAAAGCTTACATACAGTATGTACAAGAGCATTACTGGCTCAAATAGATACGCAATATCGCTAAAAATTGCAAAGGGCAAGTACAAAAAGGTTAAGCCTTTCGTAAATCTTGAATCGCCATTAAAAAAAATGGATTTATTCTTCAAGAATGTTTGGCATCTGCCCCATTTCCATCTGCAACGTTGCTTTATTAGTCCTTTCACATTTATCACCGATTCCGTATGTGCAATTACATCAGATCCGTAAATAACCTTGTTTTTTCTGTTGCCTCTATTTAGAATCTTCATCGTTAGGTCAATATCTTCCGTAACAGTGTTGCCGTCATAGTAATTTGCTCTTTCTAGTGCGGATCGTCTAAAAACAGATCCAATACCGCCAATAATGTACTCGATGTTAAATACGGTTTGGGCTCGTTTCATCTGGTAGCAAATTATATATTCGTATCTCTGTAGTAGATTCAGAAGTCCGTCGTTTTTTATTATCTTTACATTTGAAGCAACTGCTTTGACTTTTCTATCTCTAAAATATTCAGTACAGTTTATTAAGGCGTTTCTTTCAAGATAAGAGTCGGCATCAAGACACATAATAAGTTTGCCAGTTGCAAAATTTTTTATTGCGTTGTTAAGTGCGTTTGCCTTGCCGGAGTTTTTTTGTTTAACCAATGTTAAATTGTCGATCCGATTTTTTGTTTTATATTGCTTCACTATTTCATAAGTTTTATCAGTCGAACCGTCATCAACAACGATTATTTGCAATTTGTCTTTTGGATAATTGCTGTTAACAACCGACCTTAAGTTTCTTAAAATAGTACTCTCTTCATTGTGTGCGGGTACGACAACGCTGTAGGTGTAATATCTTCTCCTGCGCGTCCCCCCCTTCCTTTTTAAGTCTCTCTGAAGCGAATACAAATCGGACCCGACAATAAATGTAGCCATCCTTAGAAGGTTTATCGATCCGAAGAACACGATCAAATATGGAATTATATTAAATGCGCTCATTTTAATTTTTTAAAAATAAATGTAAACAGTTTTCGTTTTTCGTTAAATAAACCTGAACAAGTTAAAAGACTTAATCTAATATCATCTCCGGATTGAAGAATTTGAGTATCTGTTGGTCTTACTTTTTCAGTAGATTTCAGTTCGTATTCAAAGACATATCCCTCTTTTGTGTACAGGTATGCAACATCTCCTACGTTTAGTTTTTCCAGTTTCATAAACACTTCAGGTGTGTTGTGGCCATAGATTACTGTATTTCCCGCTTTGGTGTTAGGCAGGCTTGTGACAGTTGCAAATTGGGCCTTATCTTTAGAAAGATCCCACGAGACATTAGCTTTATCGTAATTGCCGTCTACAACTTGGAGGTTGATTCCAGCTGAAGGCACAATTATTCTTTCGGGTGTGCCCTGGGTATATTCTTTGTTTCCAAAGGCAATTTCATCACCTACCTTAATGGGAAGTGCTGATAAAACCACAGGTGCTTGGCTGTCAGGTATCCTATTTATTGGGTAGTACGCAAACAAAAAAAATATAAAGGTGTACGCGGAAAGTATGTAGACAGCTGCTTTCCCTTTCATAACTTACCTCGTTTGAATGACCTTGCGGAGGATACGCGTAATTACTAAAGAAGACAAAACAATTATACCTAGACTTATAGATAGAAGTGGGAGGATAAGATACAGAGGATTATTTCCTGTATAAGGCAATAGTGCAACACCGCCAATTGCTGCAGCACCTAATGTTTGTCCTGTGGTTGTTCCTGTCATAAAGTTCTCCTACCTATAGGTCATATTACTATAAGCAGCACATTTGTCAAGTTATTGTTGTGTTTTCCAGTTTCGGAGGATTACAGAACCTCTTCTTGGGGGGCTAGACCCAGCAATTACCCCCTCTTGCGAATCTCATAGTCTGCTGTTATTCTTAGAACCAATAAAACTTATTCCTCAAGAAGGAGGTAGAGAGATGGCTCCTCAAGAGATCCTGGCTCGGGGCCGCGAGGTATCGGTCGCCATTGAAAGCGAAATCGCCAAGGTCGTTTTTGGCGACGAGATCAAACCGCTGGTGGACATCCTGATCACCGCGCTTTGGGCTAACGGGCACGTTTTGGCTCGGGCTCCAGTGGGTACGGCTAAGACCTTGGCCTGCAACGCGCTGGCCAAATCCATTGGCGGAGTTTTCCGCAAGAGGCAATTCCGCCCCGACATGCTCCCTTCCGAAATCAGCGGCTTCGAGATCTACAACCAGAAGACGCGGGAGTTTGAGGTCCACCACGGGCCCCTGTTCGGGACGAATGTTTTCTTGGCGGACGAGATCAACCGCGGCACTCCCAAGTCCCAGTCGGCTCTTTTGGAGGCAATGGAAGAGCGCTACGTTACCATCAGCTCTACCGTCTTCGAGCTGGAGCCGGGTTTTCTGGTGCTGGCAACCCGCAACCCGATGGAGCACGAGGGTACCTACCCTCTTCCCGAGGCCCAGCTGGACCGGATTTTCGCCCAACCGATAATCAAGGAAATTTCTTTGGAAACCATACTCCTGATTATCAAGGACCCGGATTACCATCGCATCGCCGGAAAGCGCCTTGAGCGCATTCAGGCGGTTACCGATCCGGCCGAAGTCATTGCGATCCGAGAAGCGATCTTTGCCGCCATTCACGTCGAGGATCGGCTCGAGCGTTACATCGCCAGTTTGGTCGTGGAAACTTGGAATCACGATCAGGTGGGATACGGCGTTTCGCCGCGCGGAGCGATCGATCTCAAGAAAGCGGCGACGGTCGCTGCATTTCGGGAAGGCCGGGACTACGCCGAACCCGAGGACGTCCGGCGCTATGCGGTTGACATCCTGGCCCACCGGATCTTCTTCAAGCCGGATTACCAGGCGGATGCCGCACGGGATGTGTCGCCGGCGGACATCGTGCGAAAGGTTTTGGCCGATGTCCGCTACGAGTAACGGTCAGACAAGGGGTGGGGCGAAGCATCGTTCTCACCCCTTTTTGCGCGATATCCACTACTGGCTGGGTTGGCTCTCCCGCAACTTTCCCAGCGGGAAGTGGGACTCCCACTACCTGGGGCGGGGCTACGACTTCCAGGGGATCGTGCCGTATCGGGACGACCCGGATCTACTTCGGACAAACTGGCAGGCGACTTTGATCATGGACGAGCCGCAGGTGAACGTCTTCTCGGAAGAGCGGAACGTTTCGATCTACCTGCTAGCGAATGTCGGCCCTTCGATGGCCTTCGGATCGGAAGAGACCAAGCTCGAGCGCCTGGCGCTGCTGGCGGCGATCCTTTCCTACAGCGCTTACCGGGCGAAAGACTACTTCCGGTTCATCGGCTACACCGACGAGGTCGAGCTGGGATTCCCCAAGCCGCGTGACCAGTCCTACCCGTTGATTTTGTACCGCGCGATTCTCAACTTCGACTGGCGGGGAAAGAGGCGGGGCGGGCTGGTCCGCGCGGTTTCGCGCCTGCCGAACCAGAAATGCCTGGTCGTGATCGTTTCCGACCACCTCGGCCAGCTCGACGGCACGCGGCGGGCCCTGCGGGCGCTGAAGTCTGCCGGCCACGACGTCCTGCCGATCATTCTCTGGGACGAGCGGGAAACGAAGTTCCCGGGCGGCTGGGGATTCCTGCCACTGCAGGACTTGGAGACGGGGGAAGTGCGGCACGTGCTGGTCAGCCCCCGCTCCCGGCGGATCCTGGAGCGAAACATCGCCGAGCGGAAGAAGGAGATCGTAGAGCTCTTTCGGGGATTTGGGATCGAGCCCCATTTCTTCGTTCACACGAGTGAAGACCTTGAGGAGAGAGATCGGGGTCAGGATTCCGGCGAGGACAAAGAACACCGGACCGAACCCTCCTCTCGTGCCTCCGCCTTGCTCGAGAAAGATATGGCGAAGCTCGTGCGGATCTTCATGGCTCGCCAAGCGCGGCTTTGATCTGCTTACCCCTCACCTTTGTGTTAGTCGAAAAGGTGAGGGGCTTTTTTGTTAAAAATTAGTAAGCGAAGCGAGCCGTTCAATCGAGCGCTAGCGAGATTGCTAGGTCGCCTCGGGCGGCCGTCCTTTTATTGCCAACCGCCGGATTCGGTGATAATCTTTAGGCAAGTAATCGCAACGCGAATTGCAACTCGCCCTAGGCGAGACAGCACTTATAGGCACTTGAATAACCGAAAACTAAGAAAGCCACCGCCTAACGGCGGGGCTCCGCTAGAAGCGGAGGAGGGATCAAATGCGTCGGTTCCGTTCGGCAGGGTTGCGGTTTTTGAAGCGCCTCGCCATCGTTCTGGTTCTTTTGGCGGCGGCGGCTTTGTTAATCACCGGTTCGCAAGCGCGCTTTATCTTCACGGAAAAGATTCAATCACCCTTAACGGAGTGGGAGATCGCTTCCGTCTCCAACAACTACATCGGGTTCCCGATCACGATTGTTTTTCGGGTTTCCATTTCGGCGAAAGCGCAGGTGGATCTTTCCCTTCTTCCGGAGGTTGGGGATACGGTGGATCTTTGGCGGATCGTGCCGCCGACCCCGTTCGATCAGGGTTATGAATATTACGACAACCCTACTCCGGGTTACATCCTCAAAGGAGAATTCGAGGTCCAAAATCGCGTCATTCGGGAGTATTTTCGAGGAGGTCAGCGAATAATCGAAGCCACCTATACCTTCCTCTATCTTGACCCGATTGACTTCAAGAGGCCGTTCACCGAGAAGGTGACCCGTTCCCCGAATGTTCACATCCGCTATATCTTGTTCATTCGTGGCACAGGTAAGTTTGTGCGTGAATTTGTTAACACCACTTCAAAGGATGCGACTTTCTATCTCGTGCGGCGAGTGAAAGAAGGGGATCAGCCGATTTCCGATCCATTGGCAGTGGCGAAAGTCGTTTCGCCTCTCCCGCACTACTTGAGGTTGACGGCGGCGGGCCTGGTGGTGGGAATGCTGTTCGCTCAGGGTTGGTCGGGAATTCGCCGTCGGAATCTCCACCGCCGCGAACTGGGAACGCTTTTGTCCCAATCCCCACCTTCCACCGCGGCGGTGCTCTACGCCCATTGGCAAAGCCGCGGCGATTACCGGTATTTTCTGGAAGCAATTCAGTTCTACCGGAAAGGATTCTGGGGAAGACCGCGGCCGCTGGATTGGTTCCGAACGACCTTCATCCTTTACAGCGGGCGGGTTGTTCCCGCTTCCCAGATCAAAGAGACCTTTGAGTACCTGGTCTCGGAGGAGGTGCAGCGTGAATCTGTACCTTGAGAAACCGCTGTTTCTGCTGGTGATCCCGGTCGGGATTGCCTTGGTTTGGCTCCTGGTTCGCCAGCGGGTTAAGGTGGGCTTCTCGCAGAATGAGCTGCTCACCGGGATGCCGAACATTCCTCTTAACCTCGTGCAGAAGCTGGTTCTCTCCCTGGCGATCGGACTCCTTGGAATCGCGCTGGCGCAGCCAATGCGCTACACCACGACCCCCGTTCCCGTTTACGTCCAGGCCCGCGACATCGTGATCAGCTTGGACATTTCGGGAAGCATGATCTCAACGGTTCCCATCGGCGGCAAATTGACAGGCAAGCTGACATTGGCGAAGAGCGTGATCGAGGACTTTGTGGCGGCGCGGCCGCAGGATCGGATCTCGATCGTTGTCTTCGACACCCGGTCTTTTTTGGAGTGGTCTTTTTCGATCGACCACCGCGCGCTTTTGATGCAGTTGGAACAGATCAAAACGACGGGCGGAACTCAAATCGGGCAGGGTTTAACCGTGGCGCTGGAGCAGCTGGTGCTCTACGGCAACCAGGAGGGAGCGGTGATTCTCCTCTCCGATGGCGAGTCCGAACTCAAACCCGAGGAAAAAGAGAAGATTGAACTCCTGCTCGCGCAGACTCATCCCCATCTCTACTGGATTACGATTGGGGATCAAAACAATCCCCTCACGGTGAAATTCCGGGGGTACGTGGAGGGTTGGGGAGGAAAGGTTTACCTGATCAGTCCCGAAGAGCTGCAGGAGGTCTTTGACGAGATCTCCCAGCTGGAGTCGAGCCCGGTGGTCTACGAGCAGAGCGCGACCACGCGAGTGGAATTCGGTCCTCTGCTCTTCATTCTCGCCGGAGCCTTGGCCTTGGTCTCTCTGCTCGAGATCACCAAGGAGGTGTAGCGATGGTAAAGAGACTGATCAAATGGCTTTGGAAGCCGCGGTTCTGGTTACCGCTCCTGCTGACGATCGCGCTGGTTGGAGCGGCAAATCACCTAGAAGCGCGCGCCGCGCGCAATTACTCCAACGGCCTCGATCTGCAGTATGCCGCTTTTGCGATGCTGAACCAAGGAGATCCGGCCGCGGCTTACGCCCTTTTCATCGAGAGTTCCGTCTACTCGACGGATCCCGAGATTCGGGCGATTTCGCTCTACAACGCCGCGAACGTGGCGTGGGGAGCGGAGCTGGCGGACTACGAAACGCTGGTGGAGCTCTACAAAGAGTCGCTGCGCAACCTTCCGGGTTTCTACAATGCCAGTTGGAATCTTGAGATGCTGTACTTTCTGAAATCGCAAGCGCCGGATATGCTGCCCGATCCAGGGAATGGACCGGGTCCGGGGGAGGAACAGTATGTTCCCACCGGTGACATTTAATCAACCTCTCGTTGCCCGGATCGCGCCGTTGGTTTTTCTGGCGCTCCTTCTGCTCGGTCTGTTGGTGAAGCGCAACCAGCGCAGGCTTCTGACGCGCTTCGGTCTTGTGGAAACCTTGCGGGGATTTTCCCAAATCGGCGTCGGCCGATGGGGGACGGTCCTGCTCGCGGCGGCGGTCGCGTTCACTCTGTTAGCCGCGGCCGAACCGGCGTTCAAGCATGGAACGAACACGACCGGCCGCACGCTGAATGCGGTGGTGGTGTTGGATATCTCGCGCAGTATGCTGGCCGAGGACGCGCCGGAAGGCGAATCTCGATCAGACCTGGCGCGAGCGGCGGTGGCAAGACTCTTTAATGCCTATCCGCAGGGCTACTTCGGAATCGTGACCGTGGCCCGCAGCTCCCAGAGCTATACTCTGACCGATGACCACTCGGCGCTGCGGATTCTCCTCGATTACAACGGTAACCCTTACCGCGCCCGCGACGAGGGTTCCGACCTTCCTGGAGCGCTGTTAGCCGCCAGTGAGATGATCGAAAAGTCCGAGATTCCGGTGGACTTGGTGATCTTCGTGAGCGATGGGGGAGGCCCGGAGATTAACCGAGAACTCTACCGGCGGCCGTTTGATAGTCTCAGTGAGATGGGAGTGCGAGTGGTCTCCGCCGGAGTGGGGGGGATGAAGCCGGTGCCGATTCCGGCCCGGGATCGCGGCGGCAACCTGCAAGGTTACCATTCGAAAAATGGGGTTCTCGCCGTGACTTCTCGAAACGACATCGTTTTGCGCTTCTTGGCCGAAGAAAGCGACGGAGTCTATCTCGTGATTGAGGAGGCCAACGATCTGGTTGAGGCGGTGCGGGCGCACAATCTCGCCACCCAATCGGTCCTGCAGGGCGGAGAAATCAGCTTGGTGTACATTCCACTGCTGGCGACTTTGCTCTGTCTGCTCCTCTTCCTCTGGAGTAACCGTAGGTTCGACAAGGGGTAATCACTTTCGAGTGATTGCCCCTTTTCTTTTTGCTAAGCAAAAACTAGAACCCGCCTCTGGCGAATCGTTATTTTTGTAGAGCCAAAATCTAGGTCGCTGAAAGCGGCCGTCCTTTTTGATCCGGCAAAAAACAAGAGACAGGGAAACTGCGTAAGCAACCCGACATTGAAGTTTCTTATAGTATACTATATTTACTATTACGCTCACGATATGAGCGGAATAGCCAGGTCGTCGCAGGCGGCCGTCCTATAACGATCGTGAAACGAGCCGTTCATTTTTTTGCTGTGAAAAAGGAGAACCCGCGCTTTTTATTCTGGTGGCCTTCGGCAGTGTTAAAATTAATCGGAAGGGGGTGAATAAAAATAAGAAGACTAATTTGGGTAGCTTTAATTCTAGTTTTGATCTTGGCTCCTCTGGAGACGATGGGGATTTTGCGCAAGGGCTTTGACCAGTTCAAAACGATCACGGCCAGTGCCGAAACTCAATCCCTGGTTTCCAAGTTTAAGATCGAACTGCCCAAATTGAGTTCGAGCATTTCCGACATTCTCGCCAAGTTCCTTCCTTGGTTGGAGGTGAAGGTTAAGGAGGTTAAGTAGGGGCGGGTGGCGAAATGGTAGACGCGCAGCCTTTAGGAGGCTGTGGGGAAACCCGTGGAGGTTCAAATCCTCTCCCGCCCACCATGTGATATTAACGGGGATTGGCGCAGTGGGACGCGATGGAAACATCGCTATCTTTTCGGGCATAGCCCGAAAAGGAGCGCGGTCGCCTCAGGCGACAGATCGTCGGGGTGTAGTTCACCGGTAGAACGCTCGGTTTGGGACCGAGAAGTAGGAGGTTCAACTCCTCCCACCCCGACCACATTTGCGAAGCAAAATGACGAGCTCAAGCTCTATCCCCGCTTCGCGGCGGGCAACCGAGTAGAGCGAGGACGGCACCTTTTGCTAAATTTTAGCCCTCAATGACGAAGAGCCGGTGGCACAAGCTTTTCAGTTCAAGCTTATCCCATTGCTTTTTTTATTTTGTAATTGCTAGACTTTGAGAGTCGTGGTTAAAATCTCTAAAAGAACCCTTTCTAAAAGAATCCTTATAGTCGAGGACGAAAAACCAATGGCAAGGGCTCTTGCGCTCAAGTTTGGTGCTTTGGGTTGCGAAACTAAATTAGCCTCGGATGGCGAAGAAGCCCTTCAGCTTTTAGGTAGCAAAAGATTCGATCTCATTATTCTGGATTTGGTCATGCCCAAGTTGGATGGTTTCGACTTTTTAAAGAAAATGGGACCTAAAACCAAGAAAATACCTGTAATTGTCCTTTCTAATTTGAGCCAAGAGGAGGATGCTAAAAAAGCTAGGGAATTGGGAGCAAAAGAGTTTTTTGTAAAGTCGGAGATGCGGATTGTTGACATTGCAAGTATAGTCAAGAAGGAGTTGGGCTTGTAACTATGAAGGAGAAGCAAACCGAAAACTCGTTTCCTAAAGAGATACGGGATATCCTTCTAAAAGAATCTTATATAACCGAGGAGGATATTAAAGAAGCCGAAGACCATTCCAAAAAGACTAGCACCTCCACAATCGAGTATCTTTTATCCACGGGCCGCATTACCGAACGATTATTAGGTCAAGCCGTTGCCGAATCATACAATGTACCTTTTGCTGACTTGCAGTTCAGCCCACCTTCAAAAGAAAAAGTTCTCAAAATTCCTGAAGCAACGGCCGAAAAGTATCAAATAGTTGTTTTTTCGGAAGACGAGAAGAGCGTAACCGTTGCCGCTTCGGACCCAACAATCAAAGGGCTCCAAGAGGATCTTAAGAAAATTTTAAAGAAAAATGTCAAACTTGCTTATGGGCTTCACGAGGCTATTGAGGATCTGTTTGTTCATTACCGCAAGCCTTTGGAAACCAGGTTTACGAAGATTATCCGAGAACAAAAAAAGGTTGCACCTGAGATTATCGAGGAAATAATAGAGGACGCCTTGGCATACCGTGCATCTGATATTCATTTTGAGCCGCGTGCAGAAATGGTGATTGTTAGATTTAGGATTGATGGGGTCTTGCATGAGGCAGGCGAGATTCCCAAAGATCAGTACGGGAACATTCTAAACAGAGTTAAGGTTCAATCACGGATGCGAATTGATGAGCACTTTGCCGCCCAGGATGGTGCCCTGCGATACACTACCAACGGTACCACCGTTGATATGAGGGTTTCGATTGTGCCTATTCTAGACGGCGAAAAAATTGCTATTCGGATTCTTTCCGAATACGTTCGCCGGTTCACTCTTGGGGAACTTGGTTTGTCCGATGCCGACCAGGATGTTTTTCTTAAAGCGGCCAGAAAGCCATTCGGAATGATTTTGGTTTCAGGTCCTACAGGTTCGGGAAAAACTACCACACTTTATGCGCTGCTCTCCATTCTTAATCGTCCTGAGGTAAACATCACTACTATCGAGGATCCGGTTGAGTATAAGATTAACGCTGTTAATCAGATCCAAGTTAATACCCAGACTAATCTAACTTTTGCCTCCGGACTCCGTACTATAATCCGCCAAGACCCTAATATAATTTTGGTTGGGGAGATACGTGATCCAGAGACGGCAGAAATTGCAGCGAACGCTGCGCTAACGGGGCATCTTCTGCTTTCTACCTTCCATGCGAATGACGCTGCCGCATCTATACCTAGGCTACTTGACATGGAAATAGCGCCGTTCCTTTTAGCATCGACTTTAGAGTTGGTTATTGCTCAGAGACTTGCCCGTAAGATTTGTCAAAGGTGCAGGCACATTGTTTCGACCGATTCAAAGGAAATAAAAAGCAGGTTTCCTGCAGGGGCTTTATGGGATTCTAAAATTCCCACCGCTATTTACGAAGGAAAAGGATGCGAAGTTTGCAACGGCACCGGGTATTACGGGCGTACTGCGTTGTTCGAACTTATTAAAATCTCACCTGAGATGCACGGGTTAATTCTTAAAAACCCGTCATCCGGGCAGATTAGGGAGTTGGCTGATAAACAAGGATTTCGTACGCTTTTCGATGACGGCATGGATAAGGTTGAGCGCGGAATATTAACTATTAACGAATTACTGCGGGTATCAACACCCTCCTAAGGCAACTCCATGGCAGAAGCGAGCGAAAGCAAAAGAGCCAGAAATCTTATTCTCGTTGACCTGCACTTTAAAGAAGATAGAGGTTACTTTATTGAGGACTTGTCTATGCTTCTGGCTTCGGGGATGCCGATTTTTTCCGCCTTGGCTGCGATCAGAGCCGAGTTGCGCTCGCGGAGAATGAGAGACGCCGTCGATTCCATAATTGCAGATGTCGATGTTGGCTCTTCTTTATGGAGCGCTATAGAAAGAACCGAGGTTTTCCCGAAACGTGTTGTTTCTCTCATTCGGGTAGGAGAGGAGGCAGGAAGGCTTTCGGAAAACCTTAGGGTTGTTGTTACTCAGCAGCGCAGAGAAAGCGACTTGCATGCCAAGGTACAATCTGCAACGCTTTATCCTATTTTGGTGCTCTCCCTGGCCGTTATAATCGGGACCGGAATCTCCTGGTTTCTTCTGCCCCGCTTGGCTACCGTTTTTTATGCTATGAATATTGAACTGCCTTTATTTACGCGTATTCTTATCGGCTTTGGAAACTTTTTGGGAAACTACGGATACGTTGTAGTTCCCCTCTTTCTCTTACTAGTTGCTGGTTTTATTTACGTTCTTTTCGTATACCCGAAAACTAAGTTTATCGGTGATAGAATAATCTTTGCCCTTCCTGGTTTTAGGAGACTGATCCAAGAAATTGAGCTGGCGCGCTTTGGTTACATTTTAGGTAGCCTTCTTGATACGGGTTTGCCCGTCGTTGAGGCGCTCGAATCTCTGTGGGGATCAGCAACTGTATCCTTTTACAAAGATTTTTACGGCCACCTTCGAGGTAGCGTTGAGGAAGGCAATTCGCTTAAAAAAACCTTTGATTCCTACAAGGGGGTACAGAAATTGATACCAACTTCGGTGAGGCAGATGGTTGTGGCCGCCGAACAGTCGGGGCGGTTGCCGTCGGTGCTTTTGGAGATAGGAAAAATATATGACGACAAGACAGAAAACACCACTAAAGATTTGGCTATTATGCTGGAGCCAATTCTTCTTGTTGTCGTTTGGATAGGAGTAGTTTTGGTAGCGTTGTCTGTCATCTTGCCTATCTATACTCTCGTGGGGCAATTTAATTAAACCATGCTTGGACTGGAAACTAAGAATAAAGTTACCCGGGGGGGATTCACAATTCTTGAGATCTTACTTTCCATCGCAGTAATCGGTATTCTATCGGGTATTCTCATACCCGTTTCCCGATCGTTCCAATTGATAAATGACCTGGATGTTGCGGCAAATACTACGGTCCAAACCCTGCGGCGCGCCCAGCTTCTCTCCCAAGCTATGGATGGGGATACCAGTTGGGGAGTACGTGTTCAAAGTGGAAATATTACCCTTTTTAAAGGTGCAAGTTACGCCTCCCGCGACCCTGCTTTTGATGAAACTTTTTCTTCGCCTTCGGTTACAGTTTCAGGATTGCAAGAGGTTGTTTTTTCCAAATTTCTTGGTACTCCCCAAACTACTGGTACGCTAGTTCTAACTTCTGCCAATAATGAGGTAAGAGAAATTGTAATAAACGGGAAGGGGAGAATAGATTATTAGTCGGATAACTAAATTTTATGTTAAAAAATAATTTGAAAAAACTAAAGGGGGTTTACGGTGCGTTCGCTCTGGTTGAGGCGCTCCTCGCTTTATCAGTATTGTCTCTAATTGTCGGTTCTTTGGTGGGGGTATTAATTTACGGCAGGGAAAGTACGGCGCTTTCCGGAAGCCGCGGAAGAGCGGCAACACTTGCAGAGGAGGGTTTAGAGGCCGTCCGCAATATCCGGGATGCAAATTTCTCTAATCTGGTTTTGGGTGCGCATGGCCTGGGAATTTCAGGAAATGAATGGGTGTTTTCAGGGTCTTCCGACACGACCGGCATCTTCACTCGTACTGTTGAGCTTTCCCAAGTTGATGCCAACACCATCCAAGTCGTTTCCAACATTTCTTGGCAACAGAACCCCCAGCGGCTCGGCACCGTTTCTTTACTAACTTATCTAACCAATTGGTTAACTGGAGGGGGAGGAGATTGGTCCAATCCAAAGGAAGAATCTTGCAGTAGCTTAAGTGGGGGCCAAGACGCCCTCAAAGTTCAATTGCAGGGCGATTTCGCTTATGTTGTTACGAAAAGTTCTTCCCGCAGCTTTGCGGTAATTGACATATCCGATCCCACCAACCCTTCTTTTCTGGTTGAAGCCAGCATATTACAAAATCCGAACAACCTTGCTGTTTCTGGAAACTATGCCTACGTTACAACAAGTTCTAACAGCCAGGAGCTGGCGGTTGTAGATATTTCTACCCCCTCCTCCCCAAGTGTTGTCGGTACTTTTGATGCTCCCGGCAGTGCCGACGGTTTGGGGGTTTACGTAGTTGGATCGAGGGTGTATCTGGTTCGAGCGTCAAGTAGTAATAACGAGCTTTGGGTCATTGATGTTTCTAACCCAAGCTCCCCGTCATCCTTGGGATCTTTGAACTTAAATGGTAACGGAAATGAAATAGCAGTACTTGGAAACTACGCTTATATTGCTTCAAGTCCCGATTCCCAAGAGCTACAGGTAGTTGATATCTCGAATCCGAGTTCTTTATCCATTAATGGATCCTACAATCTTTCTGGAACTTCAAATGCTCTAACGACTACTGGATTTGATAGCACGGTTATTTTAGGAAGAGGTAACGGTGAGATTAACATTTTTAATGTTTCTAATCCCGTATCTCCCAATCTTTTGGGTAGTTTTAATGCCCAAGACTCCGTAAATGATCTCTCACTAGGAAACGGCAATAATTACGTCTTTATCGCCAGCGATAAGGATAGCGCGGAGTTTCAGGTTATTGATATTTCAACCCCGTCGTCCCCAACGTTTGTTGGTTCATTTGATTGGCCAAAGGATTTAAACGGCGTTGCCTACTATAGCGGCGGAAACATGGCGGCCGTTGTTAGCGACTCAAATCCCGCTGAGTTTTGTATTGTATCGCCACAGTGATTAAAATGGATCGGCGTCAAATAAATGCAAAAGGGGGGTTTACGTTAATAGAACTTTTGCTTTATGTAAGTATTGCTGGGGTTATTTTCTTAGCAGGTTCTACTTTCCTTTTTCTGATTTTGCAGTCCCGCGTCAAAAATCAAACGATTGCCGAGGTTGAGCAGCAGGGGATTCAGGTTTTACAGATTATCACTCAATCTATCCGAAATGCCGAAGGTATTAACTCGCCACCGTCAGGGTCCGGCGCTTCCTCGATTTCCATCGATGTTCCTTCCGCCCCCAATGATCCAACAGTTTTTGACCTTGCGGCCGGGGTAGTGAGGATAAAAGAGGGAACAGGTTCCCCAATCTCTCTCACATCTACTTCTGTAACCGCTTCCGATGTAACCTTTGAGAACTTATCTAGAGTCGGTACGCCTGGGGTTATCAGGATTCAGTTTACCCTGACAAGAGCGACCCTAACGGGCAGGAACGAATATGACTATTCCAAAACGTTCTATGGTTCAGCTAGTCTTAGGTAGCATAAGTTAACTAATTTATGAACATGTTCTATATAAATTGGAAGAAAAATGGTTACGTGATGCTCGTTAGCGTACTTGTAATTGGGGCAATCGGGGTGGCGGTTGGGGTTTCTCTTATCTTACTGGGGTTAAGCGCTTCCCGAACAAGTTTTTCTTTAGAACAGTCCAATCAAACTAAAGCGCTGGCTAACGCTTGTGCCGAAAAGGCCCTACAGCAGATAAAAGATCTGCCTTCGTTTTCCGGGACAAACAACCTAGCTTTGGGACAAGGGAATTGTACATATACAGTAATAGCCGGATCTGGGGAAAACAGAACAATCGAAGCTTCCGGGAATGTTGATACAATAATTAGGAGGGTCAAAATCACAATCGATCAGATCAACCCGACCATAAATATTATTTCCTGGCAGGAAGTGTCGGAATTTTGATGTTGCTTAATAGGGTAAAAACAAAAAACGTTAAACAGGGATTCACTTTTGTAGAGTTTCTTTTGGTTATTGCTGCTATTGCCATTTTGATGATTGTTCTTGTGGAGGTTATTAGACCGGATGAGAAGTTAGCCGCAACGCGCAATACTGAACGCAGAGCCGACGTAAACACCATTCTTAATGCGGTTTACCAGTATGCTCTTGACCACAGTGGCCAGCTGCCTTCGGCTATTAAAGATATACCTTTGGAAATCTGCAAAACAAACGCCGAAGACTGCTCGGATTTAGCCGACCTATCCGTTTTGACAAAAGATGAGAAGTACCTCTACGCTTTACCCGTGGATCCAATCGGCGAATCGGCCGATGGGACTGGATACGAAATACTAAGAACGCCCGGGGGCAGGGTTAACGTTATCGCTCCCTATGCAGAGTTAGGAATAAAAATTGACGTTTATAAATGATGGGCATTGACAGGGATTTAGCGAATTGTGATAATCAGTTATCTGAAAGGTGGTGATAACTAATGCATAAAATCAGAAAAGGGTTTACTCTTCTGGAAGTTTTGTTGGTTGTTGCCATTATTGGTATTCTGGCCGGTATTGTTATTTTGGCCATTAACCCAACAAAACAGCTGGCGGACACAAAGAATGCCCAACGGAGGGTTGATGTAAATACCGTCCTGAATGCGGTTTACCAGTATGCTCTAGATAACGATGGGTCGTTGCCAGCATCAATTACCACAACTCAGACGGAAATCTGCAAAACGGGAGGCACCTGTACGGGTCTCGTAGATTTATCGGTTCTTACTGCTAGCGGGACGTATTTGGTGGCCATGCCCACGGATCCGACCGGGGAAACGACCAATGGTGCCGGATACAAAATATCCAAGAATGCTAACGGGAGGGTGACAGTCTCCGCCCCGGACGCCGAGCAGGGCGCAACCATCAGCGTTACTCGGTAGTAGTTAGTCAATGTCTCTGGTTAAATCAGTAGAGGAACTGAGCAAGTTCAAGTTAGCGGTGGATGCCGCTTATGATTGCGTGGTGATCACCGATCCGGACGGGATGATTCTCTATGCGAACTCAGCGATCAAGAGGATCACCGGATTTACCCCGCAAGCGACGCTCGGCAAGAAAGCCTGGACCAAGGAATTATGGGGAGGACTATATGAGAAGCTCTGGAAAACGATTAAGCACGACAAGAAAGTTTTTTCCGGCGAGGTCAAGAACAAACGCAAGGACGGGACGCTTTATAATGCTTTTCATACCATTACCCCCATTCTGAATGAAAAAGGAAATCTGCAATTCTTCATGGACGTTCAGCGCGATATCACCCGCGAGAAAGAGGTTGACCGGGCCAAGACCGAGTTTATCTCGTTGGTATCTCACCAGCTACAGACGCCCCTGACTGCGATCAACTGGTATGCGGAGATGCTCCTGTCAGGAGACGTGGGTCGGGTTACCGAAGATCAATCCAGCTATCTGGCGGAGGTTTACAAAGAAAGCAAGCGAATGTCGCGGCTGGTAAGCGATCTTTTGAATGTTTCTCGTTTGGAGATTGGGGGAGTGCTCATTGAGCCGATCCCCGCAAAAATAAATTTGCTAATCGCCGACATTATTAAAGAGAGCAAGTTCGTTGAAAAGGAAAAAGAAGTTCCGGTCCTTTTTGCAAAGCCCAAAGAAGAGATCGAGCTGGCGATTGATGCGGATCTCTTTCGCCAAGTTTTGCGCAATCTCATTAGCAACGCTACCCGCTATTGTTCGGAACAGGCGGACGCCGAGATCAAGGTTCGTTTGGAGAAGCAGGCCGTGGGGGGAATTGATTCTTTGGTAATCAGCGTCATGGATAATGGGATCGGGATTCCGAAGGAAGAACAGCACCGGATCTTTGAGAAATTCTTCCGGGCCGGCAACGCCGAAAAAGCCTCCGCGGGCGGAACCGGGTTGGGACTATACATTTGTAAGATGGTTGTCGAGAATTGGGGAGGAAAAATCTGGTTTGAGTCCGAAGAAGGAAAAGGAGCCACCTTTTACGCTACAATCCCATTAACGGGAATGGTTTCCAAGAAGGGAGAGAAGAAGCTGGCATGAAAAATTCAGACGGCAAAAAAGTGATTTTGGTAATCGAGGACGAGGTTCCGCTTCTGGAAGCGATCAAGCGAAAACTGGAATTGGTGGGATTTGATGTCCTGACCGCAACCACAACCGACCAAGCTCTCTCATGTTTACAGGATGTGAAGAAAGTCAATCTGATTTGGCTGGATCACTACCTCTTCGGTAAAGAACCCGGGTTGCTCTTTGTTGCGGAACTTAAAAATAATCCGAAGTGGAAACTAATCCCGATTTTTGTGATTTCGAATGCTTCCGGAGCGGAGAAAAAGCAGGCCTATCTCAGCTTAGGGGCGGACAAATACTACGCTAAAGTAGATTATCGTCTTGAGCAAATTGTTAACGACATCCACCGCTTTTTAGCGGAAAAAAGAAAGACTTGAAATTCCCCAGTAATCTCAAAGGATAAGTGGTGCCCTCGGCAGGAATCGAACCTGCACCAGCGCCTTAGAAGAGCGCTGCTCTATCCGTTGAGCTACGAGGGCCAGTCAGAAATCGCGTCGAAGAGTCCTGCTTTATCCGTTAAGCTACCAGGGCACGACCCATCGCGTCGAAGGCGCTGCCCGTTGGACGTCCGCCTCGGGCGGACTAGCAATCTCGCATAAGCTCGATTGTGCTACGGGGGCATTGGAACGCCCTGTCAACCTCACTGGTGCCCCTGGAGGGAATCGAACCCCCAATAACTGCTCCGAAGGCAGCTGTGATATCCATTTCACCACAAGGGCGTGGGGTGGTTGGTGGGACTTGAACCCACAACATCCTCCTTCACAGGGAGGCGCTCTGCCATTGAGCTACAACCACCATACGCAAAATGCGAGGCGCTCGAACCCTCAACAACCGCCTTCCTTTGCAGGTGGTGGGCCTGGAGGGACTCGAACCCTCAACAACCGCCTTAAGAGGGCGGTGCTCTAACCAATTGAGCTACAGACCCGTAACCTAATCCCTGCAAAGCTAGCGATTTAATTCTATTAAATCGCGTCCGAGGGTGGTACTCTATTAACGCTAATTCTAGCGTTACCCGCCAAAGCGGGTTCAATTGGACACGACTTCCGTCGCTAGCAATCTCGCATAAGCTCGATTGTGCTACGGAGGCTCTGGAGCGGGATACGGGACTTGAACCCGTTTCTTCAGCTTGGAAAGCTGACGTTGAGCCCATCAACTAATCCCGCTTGGAAGGCTACCAATTGCGCATCTTGCAATTGCTAGATCGCTTTAGCGAGTGTCCATTCTACCACTGAATTACACCCGCATATTCTTAATTATAAACCACCTTAACAATGAGATGTTAAATACAATTTTAGTCCTATAATTTAAACGAGCCAGTTCTGAGGAGTTAAATTACTAGGTTTGCGTAAGCAAGCCGTCTAATTTGACTTCAGCTCGTTTAACTGCTAAACTATAGGTTGCTCGAGTAGATTTACGGCGGTTTCAGAGAATATCCGAGACCGACGGGTTTGCTTGAGCCTTTATGTTTTTTAAACGGATTCACGAAATCTGGGCCAAAGTGGTCCGCCTCAGGCGGATTGTTTTTTCGTGGGCCAAAGCGGCTTTAGCCGTTTTTCAATCGTTGTCCCGCCGCTTTCGCCATCGTCGAAAATTCCGCCGTCTCTATCTCAAAGGATTAATCTATCTCTACGTCGTCTTTGTTTTGGCGGCGCCGTTTTCCCAAGCCAAATTGGTTCATGCGCCGATTCTTCCTCCCAAAGTGGAGGCGCAGGTTGATTCTCGGATTGTGAGGCTGGGGTCTTACCTGAAGGAATATAACTCTCCGCTGGCGCCTTATGCCGCTAAATTTGTGGATTCCGCTGATAAATATGGGGTGGATTGGCGGCTTCTGGTGGCAATTTCCGGAAATGAATCCGGATTCGGCCGGGTGTACGTCCGCGGTTCTCACAACGCCTACGGTTGGGGTGGGGGATACATCTACTTCAAATCTTGGGAAGAAGGAATCGAAACGATCAACCGCAAGATCTATGAAGACTATTACAAACGCGGAAAAAGCCCCCTTACGTTGGAGCAATTTGGGAAAATCTATTCCGGCCAACCGAGCTGGCCTCAGTGGGTTGGTAAAATCCGCCGTTTTATGAATCAGATCTCTGCCCACCAGCTCGCCGCGAATAAATAGAGTTTCTCCCAGTGCTAAAATTAGAATGTACTGGGCGGGTGGCGGAATGGTATACGCACGGGACTTAAGATCCCGGGTCCGCAAGGACGTGAGAGTTCGACTCTCTCCCCGCCCACCATTCGCCTAAGGCGAATAGCTAGAACTTGCGAAAGCAAGTCGTCCCCCATTTATGAAAAAAATAGTTGAACTTAACGGAAAAAAATACAAACGTCTGCCGATCCAAACTCACAAGATCGGCTTTGGGGAAGAGCTAACCCCTCTTTTGGAAAAATATGTTAAGGCGCATCTTAAGAAAGGCGACTGGGTCGCCGTTTCCGAGAAAGTTGTCTCAGTTTGCCATAACCACGTTCGGCATCTCTCTACGGTTAAAGCTGGTTGGTTAGCGAAACTAATTGTCAAGGGGGTCAAAAAATATCCCAAAGACATTGGTTACTCTCGGCCGGAGAAGATGCAGGTGGCGGTAGAACGGGCGGGTTATCCGCGGATTCTGACTGCGATGGTTCTGGGTTCGATTGGAAAGCTATTCGGAATCCACGGTATTTTCTGGATCGTAGCCGGCAATCGCGTTTCCGAAATCGATGGTTTTAACCCGGATGCGATGTATCCCTATACCGAATACGTGATGCTTCCTCCCGAAGAGCCCGAGAAGATTGTTCAGGAACTGGAGGAAAAACTCGGACATCCGGTGGTGATGGTGGATGGAAACAATGTCAACGTCGAAATAATTGCCCAGAGCCGCGGAGTTCCTCACCACGAGAAGATTTCCCGACTGATCCTCTTGGATAACCCCCTCGGCCAGGATCAAGAGCTTACCCCTTTTCTCATCGTTCGGGAAACCCCTTGACTTTAGGACCTCTTTTCTATAAAAATAGGCAAGCGTTTAGCTTTTGCTTGTTAAAGGGGGTGATTGGTTAATGGAAGAAAACGAGAGCGAAAAGATATACATCTGCAGCGAATGCGGGCACGAGGGACCCGAGAATGATATTTGCCCGATTTGCGGCGGACAGATGCTGCCGAAAGAGGGATCCGCGAACGAAGTTCTCGGGGGGGAAGAAGAGGAAGAGGGGATAGTGAACGCGATCTAAGATCCGCTAGCAACTTGACGAAAGTTGGACGCGAAGAAAAATCGCTAGCAACTTGACGAAAGTTGGACGCGAAGAAAAATCGCTAGCAACTTGACGAAAGTTGGACGCGAAGAAAAATCGCTAGCAACTTGACGAAAGTTGTAGACTTTAACCGTGGCTGATTCGCAAATTTCCCGCAAAGATTTAGAGATTACCTTGACTATCCGTATACCTGCAAATCAGGTGGAGGATGCTTTTAATCGGGTTAAGAACGAGGCCTTGAAAGAGGTTAAAGTTCCCGGCTTTCGGGCCGGAAAAGCCCCTGCCAAACTGGCAGAGTCTCAAATCAGCGAGGACCATCTCGCGCAGTCCCTTTTCCAGGAGGTAGTTCCTTTGGCTTACGCCCAAGCCGTCTCCACCCATAAAATAAGACCGGTTATTCCTCCGCAAGTTGCAATTAAGTCTTATAAGAAAGGGGAAGATCTGGTTTTTGAAGCCCGCACGGCAGAGGCTCCGGAAGTCCAGCTGGGGGACTATCGGAAAGCAATTGAAGCCGTTAAAGGAAAAATAATTTACGGGCCCGAAGGAAAGCCACTGGATAATTCCCAAAAAATAACCGCCGCTCAAGTTCTGGATAAAATCCGCGAGGCCGCTAGGATTTCGATTCCCCATATTCTGATTGATTTTGAAGTTCATCGAATGCTCTCATCTTTAATCGATCAAGTGAATTCCCTTGGACTCACCGTTGACCAATACCTTTCATCGCAGGGCAAAAAGCCGGAAGATTTGCAGAAGGAGTATCACGAGGTTGCCGAGCGCAACTTAAAGGACGAGTTTATCCTCAATCAAGTTTCCCAAGAAGCTAAAATAAGCGTTTCCGAGAAGGAGATTGAAGATGCCATCGAAGCGGCACCGGACGAAAAAACCCGCGCCAGTCTTAGGGAACAGCGCGGCCAGGCCTACCTGGAAGACGTGCTTCGCAAGCGGAAAACGATTGAGCATCTGATTAAAATCGCCGAGGGGAAATAATTCGTAACTCTTCCCCTTTCCACTTGCTACTCGCTACTCGCTATTCCCGTTAGAGAATTAGCGATTGTAATCGCGCCCTTTATACCTTATACTTTTTCTAGAAATGCCAGGATACCCGGTTCCGTTCGTAGTTGAACAAACGCCGAGAGGAGAACGCGCTTACGATATTTTTTCCCGGCTTCTAGAGGAGCGCATTGTATTTTTGGCCGGTCCGATTTCGGACGCAATGGCTAATGTGGTCATCGCCCAGCTGCTTCTTTTGCAGCAACAGGATCCGAAGAAGGAGATCAAAATGTATATCAACTCTCCCGGCGGTTCGGCTTACGCCGCTTTCGCGATCTACGATACGATGCTGCAGCTTTCCACTCCGATCTCTACCATTGCGGTCGGGATGGCGGCTTCGGCGGCTACCCTGCTTTTGGCGGCCGGCAACAAAGGAAAGAGAATGTCGCTCTCTCATGCTCTGGTTCACATCCATCAGCCGATGGGGGAAGCCGGGGGACAGGCTTCCGACATTGAGATCACCGCTAAGGAGATTCTCCGGCTCAAAGACCTTTACGCCGCGACTCTGGCCAAACACTCCGGGCAGACCAAAGATAAAATTATGCACGATATTGACCGCGACCTCAATATGACTCCCGAAGAGGCCAAGAAATACGGGATCATTGATAAAATCGTTTCTTAATTCCCAGTCGGTTATAATTGGTTAAGTTTGCGAGGGTGCTGTTAGCTAATAGTGCACACGAGAGGAGCACTATTCTTTGTTCGAGCGTAAGCGAGGACAAACCAGTGGGACGCCCGCCAGAGGCGGGCTAGCTTTCCGCTTCGCGGAAAGGAGAGCGCACTTTGAAATCGTTTTGTGGGCGGTTAGCTCAGTCGGTTAGAGCGCCACATTGACATTGTGGAGGTCAGAGGTTCGATTCCTCTACCGCCCACCACAACGATTAAAACTCGAAGAGTTTTCCATTGAGGAGGTCCCCTGGATTCCGAAGGAATAACGCTCCGTGAGAGCGTTGCTCAAATCCAGGTACGCGCACCATATCCTTACACCTGGTTGGACGAATTTAAAGACCTTTCATTCAATCTGAACCACATCTTATTTGACGCAGGGTTAATTTATTTTACCCGTTGACACTACTATGGCCCGATAGTATGATTATTTCAATCTCTAAGAAGAGATTAACAATCTTTTTGGAAAGGAGACAACGTGAGACGTATCTTCAAGCACCTCGGATTGTTCTTGCTTGTTTTGGTGGTTGTGTCTGGAGTAGGTGGGGCTGGGTTCTTCCTTGGGATTCGGCAGGTTAAGCCCGCCGAAGGCCAGTATGTTCTCAGCAACATTACCAACGAGCGCTTGGGGGAGTTTGCTCCCCTTATCCAAACCTTTGAACTGATCAAGTCGAGCTTCTATTTTGAGCTCCCCCCGGACGAGAAGCTTATCGAGGGGGCAATTCAAGGGATGATCGATGCCCTTCCGGGTGAGGGTGCAAAGTATACCTATTACTTCAACCCTCAAGAAGCTGAAAGCAGCAAATCGATGATGGCCGGAGGATTCGCCGGGATCGGGGTACAGATCACCTTTGAGAACGGCCAAACGGTGGTTTCGGCAACGGAGAAGGGCGGCCCTGCGGAAACAGCCGGAATTAAGGCCGGCGACGTTCTGATCGCCGTGGATGGCCAAAGTATCGAAGGCGTCCCCTGGGAGATTCAAAAGGGCCTTCTGCATGGGCCGGCGGGGAGTGCCTCCACGATTACGGTCTACCGCCTTGGTGAGGGAAAGCTTGACATCGAGGTTACCCGCGGCTACATCGCTACTCCTGAAGTCCAAACCAGGATTCTGGGAGACGGGAGAATCGGGTATATCTCGTTGGAGGTCTTTGGCGATACTGCCACCGACGAGGTGAGGGCTGCCCTTAATCAGTTTCTCAACGAGGACAAGGTGGGAGCCATCATCTTGGATCTTCGCGGCAACCCCGGCGGCCATATGATCGCGGGCCAGGAGCTCCTGTCGCAGTTTATTCCCGGTGGGATGGCGGCGGCGCAGATCTACTCGTCCGATGGCAGCTACTATACGATGGCTACTTCCCCAGGAGGCCTGGCGCTTGATGTGCCTCTAGTCGTACTCGTTGATCAGGGTTCAGCCAGCGCCTCGGAGTTCGTGGCGGCGGCGCTTAAGGACTACGGCCGGGCCATCATCATCGGAGAAACGACCCACGGAAAGGGCGTTGGGCAAACACCCGTTGACCTTCCCGACGGCAGTATGACCATGGTGGTTGGTTTTGAATTCCGGTCTCCGAAAGGAAACGTCATCCACGAAATCGGAGTCCAGCCGGATATCCGCGTCCCCACTTCGCCTGCCGAGCGCCAGCGCGGAACGGATCGCGCTCTGGACAAGGCCATCGAGGTTTTGCTTGAGCAATTGGATTCGGCCGACTCGACCGCTCCTTAGGTTGTCGGCGGCAAAAGAAAAAGCCCCAGCTTCGAAGTTCGAAGACTGGGGCTTTATGTTTATCTACGGATTGCCTGAAGGAGGCTCCTCGGTTTGAGATTCATGATCGATTTGCACTCCCTCATGGGTGACCACGTTGTAAATACCCGTGATCCAGATGTATCCGTCCTGGCCCGGTACCGGTTCAATGTAAACGACGAACCGATCTACGGCACCTCCCGGGAATTCCCTGGAGGCGTAGACGGAAAGCTCCCCGGTTAGCGGAGACGTATAGATGCTCAGGAAAT
>Ga0154837_118_pt1 | contig 34606 bp, 42 predicted proteins | sample Rifle2008BG16ft_FD_116141 | JGI IMG/M metagenome (GOLD analysis project Ga0154837, IMG submission 116141) | candidate division WWE3 bacterium RBG_16_52_45 | reverse complement strand
TTTCCCGATGCGGACCCGCTGTTGGTAGTCGGGGTCTCCGGTCCGTACACTCTGGCTTTCACCACGGTGGTTCGGAGCAGTACCAGCCGGGACGTACAGGATTTGGTTTCCCACGCTCGACAGGAGGCCCAGCGTTCCGCCGAGGAGGAGCTTCGGATCGGGTTGGGGGAGCCGCGGTTGAAAGTTTCCGAGGTTGAAGCCGAAATCCTGGAAGTAAAGGAAGCCGATAAGCTGGAAGTTTTCTTGTTTACCTCTTTCGCATCCGAGCCGTATCTAATGGAACTTTCCCAGCTCGTGAAGTCCTCCGGACTAAAGCTTTGGGGGTTTAGTTCCCTTCCCTTTAATCTGGTGACCGAACTTTCTCTGGCACTCTCTTCTTCGGATACGGAGGAAGAGCTGAACGCGCTGATCTTTGATGTCGGCGGTTCAAAGACGGAGATCAGCTTGATATTTGGCGGAGAGCTGATGGAAACCAAAAGTTTCTGGTGGGACTTCAAGGAAAACGGCAACCCGACGGCTTTTTTGGACCTGTGGCTGGAGGCCCTTTCCACCGCGTTGTCCTCTTTTGAGGGGGTAGAGACTTTCCCGCCCAAGATATACCTGACGGGCGGGGCGGCGGTTTTTCCGGGACTCGCCGAGGTAGTGACTTCTTACCCGTGGTCGCGTGACCATCATTTTGAAATTGCGCCGGACATTGTTCCTCTTGAAGAAGAACGGCTATCCACCTCCTTGGGGCAAGTGGCGTTGCGCCTGCGCCGGGAAACCGGAAAACCGGAACCGGATTCGGAAGAACCCGGGAAAGAGACCGATCTTGAGGAGGGGGAGAAATAAAAAATGGACGGCCGCCTCTAGCGACCTAGCATTTTCGAAAGACAAAAATGAAACACTTTTTTGACCTGATGGAAAAAATTTTGGGAGCCGAGAACGGGGAGGTTACGCTTGAGATTCCCGAAGGAAATTTTAATCTTCTGATGCTTCAGGCCCTGCGGGATAAAGGCCGGCGGGAAAATAAGACGATCCGTTTTATATCGACCGGCCCGAGGAGTAAAAGGTTGATCGGTTCTCTAGAGAAGGGAGCGGGGTTGCCGGAGATTGAAAGGGAGGAAAAGGAAGCTGCCAAGGTTCCGCGATCTCGCGGCTTGGTCCGCAAACTGGTGGTACCTTTCGCTTTTTTGATCGGTATCTTGATAGTTTTGGGAGCGGCCGCCTTCGGCGCGCTCTACTACCTTCCTAAAGCGGAAATAATTTTGACTCTCTCCCCAATCCCGCTAGTTAAAGAAATCACGGTCACGGTTGATACCGCCGCGACCGAAATGGACGCGGCCACCGGAACGGTACCGGGAACTTCGCAGGTAGTGGAGGAGAACGGGACCAAATCTACTCCGGCAACCGGAACGGCGATCGTGGGGGAGAAAGCGAAAGGGACAATTGCTTTCACAAGTACCTTGAACCAGCATTGTAGCGCTGGAGCCAGATTAAAAGAGGATTCGAGCAGTTTAGTGTTTACTCTGGATGCCGCAACTGATTTTGCCATTCTTGTTCCACAAGACAAGGCCGTTACAGCAGAGAAGATTGGTACGGCGTACAATATCACTTCTGGCAAAACATTCCATTTTTTGAGTGGCTGCGACAGTATAGGTTCGATTGCCGGGCAGAATTCGGATGCTTTCACCGGTGGAACTTCGGAAGAAGTCACCATCGCTACCGTCGCTGACCAATCCAAACTGTTGACGGACCTTCAGAAAGAATTGGTTTCTAAAGCCAAGGAAACGATTCAAAGCCAGAGCGGAATTGATGAGGTATTAATAGACAAGGTGATCAAGACTACGATCGTGGAAAAGACCTATTCGCACGCGGTGGGGGAGCAGGCCGAGCAGGTGACGCTCACGTTGAAGATCAAGTTGACCACGATCACCTATAAAGGCACCGATATCCAGAATCTAATCTCCCAGTCACTTTCGAGTTTGATTCCGAGCGGTTACACGCTCTTTCCCGGCGAGGTTGAAATCGAGCCTCTCGATCCCGTTCTGAAAGGGAGTAAGCTCACTTTCAAAGCGAAGGTCTCCGCCCAGGTAATTCAGGAGATCGACGAAGAAAAGATCAAAAACGATTTGGCGGGAAGGAATGCTCGTTCGGCCCAGGATTATTTAAACTCCTTGAGCGATGTGAACGCTTACGAATTGGTGCTTTGGCCAAATCTGCCGGAGAGTTTGCAGCGGATTCCGAAAACCATAAAGAGGATTACAATCACGTTGGTAACCGAAGAGTGAAATTAAGTTGAGGGCGTTATTGAGTTACTAAAAAGACCTCATCCCCGTCGCGGACTTTTTGATCGATCTCCACCCCGACCTCGTCGCCTTTCTTGCCCTCTTCCACATTCTTGTGATCGACTTGCATCGAGGTTATTTCCTGAGTAAAGTCGGTGGTTGCCCCCTTGACGTGAACTTTGTCGCCGCGTTTGAGGGTGCCGGCCAGCTTAAAGATCCCCGCCGGGATGTGTCCAAAATAGTGGGTTACTTCGCCGATTTTTTCTTCCAATTAATTCACCCCCCTTCAGCTCCAAGATAGCAAATTCGAAATCCTAAATCCTAAATCCAAAACTTTCGCCTCTAACTACTTGCTACCAGCTACTTCGCCTTGCGAATTACAACCGAGCGTAGCGAGGGCAGTACTGGCTGCTGACTTAGAACGGTAGATCGGTGGTCTCGGTTTCGCCTCTGCTCTGGCGGAGTTCAGCGATGTATTCGTTGGCTTTGTCCTTGGCAGGGCAGAATTCGACGTAAGGGCACCAGTAGCAGCGTTTTCCGGGACGCGGGGCGAACTCTTCGTCGGCCTTGATCCGGGAGATCATTTCTACAATCCGTTGACGAGTTTTTGCTTCGGTTTCTTCCGTTACGGGGAAGGTCTTGAAGTTTCCCGTCTCCAAATAGAGATAGCTGGCTTTATGAATTGGCTTGCCGAGCGCTTGCCGAGAGAGAATGGCGTAGGCCGAAAGTTGAAGATCATCGTGAGATTCGCTTCGGCTGGTTTTATAGTCGATCAAGTGATAGCCATCTTCTTCCCGGTCAATTCGGTCGATCTTTCCTTGAAGGATTATCCCAGGTTCAAAAGGAAACATCAGCAAATTCTCTTTAATGAACTCCCCTTCGTTTTCGGTTTGGGGAAGGTAGGTGATTTCCGGATTAAGATTTTGAGTTTGGGCAAAACGCTTTAGCAGCTTGAGAGCCCGTTCATAATGTTTCCGCTCATCTTCGATCTGAGGAAAACCGCGTTCCTTGCCGCGCGGACCCGCCCAAGTTTCTTTGAGGATTTCGATCAAGCGCGGTTCGGTCCTTTCGGCGGAGACAAGGTGGAAAAAGTCGTTAAGAACACGATGGATCACATCCCCAAAGACGAGATCCTTGCTCCGTCCATCCTCGACCAAAATCTGCTTTAGTTTGGGCTTGTTGCGAAAATCGCTGGTATAGGCGTCCAGGTACTCAAAGTAGTATTGTTTGGCGCATTCCACATCGTAGAGGTGCAAAGAATACGGCGAAAATTTGTCGCGGGTTTTCATTTTTGTTTCCTAAAAAATGCTAGGTCGTCTCTTCGGCCGTCCATTTTTGTTTCCTAAAAAATGCTAGGTCGTCTCTTCGGCCGTCCATTTTTGTTTCCTAAAAAATGCTAGGTCGTTTCTTCGGCCGTCCATCTTCTTATCTAATGGGACCTTGTAGCAGTTTAACTGTTTTTGGAACTATATCTTTGATCGGTCCGCGGTAATCGAATACTGCCGAATTTGAGTGTCCGCCCCCGCCCCATTTTTCCGCAATTTTGGAAATATCCAGATTTCCGATCGAGCGCAGGTTAACTCGGATTTGGCGGGGCTTAGATTCGGTGAAAAGAGCAGCCGCTCTTACGCCTTTAATTGAAAGGAGCAAATTACTTACGGCAAAACCTCTTATTCCGGCAAACTCACTTTGCGAATAATTGATTGTTTTAAGCTGGCTATAGGGAACTTGAGAATAAGCCACGTTTTTTCTAATCCTGGCATTGGCGAGAATTAACGCCCAAAGCTTTATCGCTTTCGGAGACCAAGAGCGGAAGGAATTTTCGGCCACTGCATCTCGATTAGCTCCCCCCCGAATAAGTTCGCTTGCCTTTTCCAAAGAATCTGCCGTTGTGGAAGGATAGAGGAAACCCCCGGTGTCGGTATAAATTCCTGTCAGAAGACAATCAGCAACCTCGGGCGGAATCGGCATTTTCCAGGCTCGCGCCAAATCGTAAATGATCTCGGCAGTGGCGGAAGCTTTTGGAATTACATAGTTTAAATCCCCATAATTGCGGTTGCTTTTATGATGGTCAACATTTACGAGGATAGTTTGAGCGGGAAAGTTTAACTTTCCGGCGCTGGAAATTAGGTTAGGAGAACTGATATCGGGGAGAAAAACCAGGTCAAAATTTTCCAGCGGGAGGTTTTCTGGATCAACGATTTTGATTCTTTTTGCCGCCGGAAGGAACAGCAAGACTTCGGGTAGAGGATCCGCGCTTGCGACGACGACTTTCTTGCCCATGTTTCTGAAAAGATGGTAACTAGCCAGCGCTGAACCGATCGAATCACCATCCGGTCTCAAGTGGAGTGGTATCAAGATGCGTTTGCTTTCTTTGAGCGTTCGCAGAATGTTCCTGGGAGAGTCCACAATCCCTATCCTAGCATACCCCTTGCCCTTGACCTATAGTCGATTTGGTGTTAGGATAAAGCAATCAACTTGACACCGGTGTGTACAATTGGAGCGTTAGCGAGAATTGCTAGCTCGCTGGAGAGCGCCCAGTTAGCACTGGTTGAGAAAGGAGATAAGATGTGGCTCACGAGAGAAACCTTACCGAGAAGGCGATAATTCTCGCGTTGGCATTTCGAGCAGGGTTGGCCAGCCGAGAGGGTAACTCTTTTGCCGTCGAGCCGGCCACGTTGGAGAGCGATCTCTTTCGTGGGTTTGATTTTTTCCTGCGGCGAAACAAGCGCTTCCTTCGAGTAGATGGTACCTCCAGTCGGAGGTTCAAGGGCCAGAAGATCGCCCGAACCGTAAAGTTCGCCAGAAATAGACGCTCTTTTGTCTTCATCCTGAAGGGCGATTGGCAGACCGCCGCTTTCGACGTGACCGGGACCGGAAAGGCCCACGAGGAGTGTTTTAATTCTTCTTACTCTCGCATTCAGGACGGAAAAACGATTGCGTTTGAAGAAGCTTGCCCCAAGCACGGAAACCGCTGCGAGCTTGCTCGCCAGCTGTTCAGGTTTAGCGAGGTGCTTAATCGGCAATTCGCTAACCACCGCCGCAAGGATGGGCGTCCAGGCGAAGCCGCAGAATTTAATATGACAGTGACCAAGCCTCCGTTCTAACCCAACGGAGGCTTTTTCTTTTGTTTAACAAAAGAAAAATTAGCCGCTTTTAGCAGCTTGCTTCTTATCCGCTATCATAGTTGTATGAATATTCTGGGAGTGGACTGGGGTGAAAAAAGAATCGGCATCGCAATCGCGCGGGGAAATCTGGCGGAGCCTCTAGGAGTGGTGGGTTCACTGGAGGAGTTGATTGAACTCGTCCGAGCCGAAAAGATTGAGAAGATTGTCTTAGGCCTGCCGGAAGGGAAAAATGAAGCGCGCGTGCGGAAGTTTGGAAAGGAGTTGGGGGAGAATCTAGGAGTACCGGTCGTTTTGAAGAGTGAAATTTTGACTTCGCAAATGGCGCTGGAGAAAGCCATTGGATCAGGAGTGCCCCGGAAAAAACGCCGGGATCTTGACGCCCCCGCCGCTGCCCTGCTTCTCCAAGAATATCTAGACGAATATCCGATAGTATGATAGAATTTGAGCTAACTTAAAACCAAATCTTCAGAGAAAGGAGCAGAGTGATGAAGCCCAAATTGTGGCACTACCTTGCCGCAGTCGGATTGCTGGTCCTGTTGGGGGTGGTGATCTGGTATTTGCTTCCCCAGGCGTCGACGCCTTCTTACCCCGTATTTTCTCAGGATGCTTCCGATTTTTCGCCCAGTTCCGGTAACCCTCCGCCTGTTTCCAGTGTGGGAGGGCGCGCTGGGGCTTTAGCCAACCCTTCGGGAGGCTACGCCTTCTCGGATCTGGTGGTACAGCTCAAGGCCGGAGAGGTTGTTTCAATCACGATCAACGGCCAGAGCGTCACCGTCAAAACGGTCGATCAGCGAACCCATCGGGTGAACTGGCCCTCCGGGGACATCATCGAAACCCTGCGGTCTTTCGGCGTGACCGAGAGTCAGCTGGCGGCAGTCAAGGTGGACTACGTAACGCCTATACCGCCCTGGGTCTGGTCGCTGGCGATCGGGCTTGTGATGATGCTCATTATTTTTCTCCTTCTTTCTCGCCGATCGTCGGGAGCGGGAGGGGGAGGACCACCCTTCGGACAAATGGGTCCGACGGCCAGCCGCGCCAAGCTGGTTAAGCCCGACCAGTCGAAAAAAGTAACCTTCGCCGACGTGGCGGGCCTCGAGGAATCCAAGCAAGAGCTGATGGAAGTGGTGGATTTCCTCAAGGATCCCCAGAGGTTCATGGCGCTCGGGGCGCGCATTCCCAAGGGAGTGCTCCTGTTTGGACATCCCGGGTGCGGCAAGACCCTGATGGCCCGGGCGGTCGCGGGAGAGGCGGGGGTGCCGTTTTTCTCGATCGCCGGTTCCCAGTTCGTGGAAGTCTTTGTGGGAGTCGGAGCCGGACGCGTGCGCGATCTTTTCGATCAGGCCAAGAAGAATGCTCCCTGCATCGTTTTCGTGGACGAACTCGATGCGGTGGGCAGCCAACGCGGTCCATCGTTCGGTGGTCAGCAAGAGCACAACCAGACCCTGAACGAGTTATTGACGCAGATGGACGGCTTTGACCAGAACACCAATATCGTGGTCATCGCCGCCACCAATCGGATCGAGATCCTCGATCCGGCGCTGTTGCGATCCGGGCGGTTTGATCGCCGGGTGGCAGTCGATCCTCCCGACGTGAGAGCGCGGGAACAGATCTTCGGCGTGCATCTTCACGGTAAGCCCCTGACAGGAGATGTGAATGTCCAGATCCTGGCGCGGCTTACCTCGGGTTTCACCGGCGCGGACATTGAGAACACCGTGAACGAAGCCGCGATCTTGGCAGTACGCCGCGGTCGGAAAGACATCAGTATGGCCGAGTTCAAGGAAGCGGTCGAGAAAGTCGTCGCCGGTCCCGAGCGCAAGTCGCGGGTGATCTCGGTGGTCGAGAAGAATGTGATAGCCTACCACGAAGCCGGCCACGCGATCGCAATGCACTTTACTTTGGGATCCGATCTGGTCGGGAAGATCTCGATTGTCTCTCGCGGGATGGGGCTAGGCTACACCTGGCCACTTCCCGAAGATGATCGCAACTTGCTCACGCGCGAGTACATCCTCGCCCAGCTCGTCGGTCTGTTTGGAGGACGGGCGGCGGAAGAGCTGGTCTTCGGTGAGGAAAAGATTACCACCGGGGCCAGCAACGATCTCCAACGGGCGACCGACTACGCCCGGCGGATGGTGATCGAGTGGGGGATGAGTAAGGTTGGCCTGCGCAGTCTTTCGCCTCTCCCCGGCTCATCGAGTTGGGAGGAGCGGATGCGCGGAGAGAAGTCCTACTCCGAAGACTTCGCCCGGCGCGTGGACGAAGAGATCACCCGCATCCTGGCGGAGGCCTACGAGAAGGCCAAAGGGATTCTGGATGAACACCGCGAAGAGCTCAAGCGGGTAGTCGACAAGCTCCTCGAGGTTGAAACGCTCGAACGCGAGGAGTTCTTGAAGCTTCTCTCGTAAGGACAACAGGCCTGATCTAACCAATCAGGCCTTTTTTGTTTTATACTTCTTATTAATGATTTCTCCTTGGGAAGAAATTTTGCGGCTGGGGGGCGCGCTCTTAATCGGTTTTTTGATCGGGTTAGAAAGAGAAATTAGCAAGAAACCGGCCGGGCTAAGGACCCACATGCTTATCTCATTAGCCTCGGCTCTCTTTACAATGCTTTCTTTTAGTTCAGCGTTTGGCGACGGTGTTGCCGATCCGACTAGGATTGCTTCCCAAATTCTAACTGGCATGGGTTTCGTGGGGGCCGGCGTAATTATTTCGGCGGGAGGACACGTGAAAGGCGTAACCACCGCTGCCTCTCTTTGGATCACCGCGGCGATGGGAATGGCAATGGGTTTGGGGGAATACGTTCTGGCTTTTGTCACGATTGGGTTAACCTTGTTAACTCTTCTCCTGTTTAGATCTATCGAGAGCGCAATCGGGCAGAAGGAGTAAGGTGGTGCGAGTCGAACGATCCGCCGGCGCCGTCGTTTTCCGAATCACAGCAGATAATCAAGCAGTTTTCCTTCTGTTGCAGAAGCCGTCCGGAAAGTGGGATTTTCCGAAAGGAAACATTGAGAAAGGTGAGCCAACCCTGCAAACGGTGGGGCGGGAGATTGCGGAGGAGACGGGGATTGTGAAGATTGAGATTCTTCCCGATTTTAAGGAAACGATTAAGGTTTTCTACCGTATTGAAGGTGAGTTTGTGAGGAAATGGATTGCTTTTTTCTTGGCGAAGACTTCTCAGAAAAAGATTCGGATTTCCTTTGAACACCAAGATTTTGCTTGGATGCCGTTTGAGCAAGCCGTGAAGGCCGTAAGCTATCCGCAAAGCCGCCGAATTTTGCGCCGCGTGCGCAGTTATCTTAAACTTAGGGGACATGCGGTTTAAGATTTTGTTGGTTCTTTTGGGATTAGTTATCTTGGCTTTGGGGGCGGGGGCCTTTGTTCTTTGGCAATTTAACCGGCCGATTGCGGACTCCGGCAAAGTTGGGGTTTTGATCTCCTCCGGCGAATCCGTTCAGGAAATTGGGGAGAAGCTTCAGGAATCCGGAGTAATGAATTCGTTCCTTTTTGTTTCCTACGTTCGTTTCAATAATCTCACTTCCAAAATTCAGGCGGGAAAGTATGAGATCCCGCTCACTCTGACCCCCGTTCAAGTGGTGGAGTTGTTGCAGCACGGGACCTTCGATGTCCGCCTTACTTTCTTGGATGGATGGCGAAGAGAGGAGTATCTGCGCTACGCGTTAGTAAACTTAGCCGTGGATGACGAAGCTTTTTCGACACAGTTCCTAGTCGAGACCAAAGGTTTGGAGGGATATCTCTTCCCGGATACGTACGTTGTTCCGATCGATATTGATGCCCAGAGTTTGGCGGCGCTCCTCAATCAAAATTTTGAAAAGAGGTACGAGGAAAAAATATTGCCGTTGCAGTCCAAAAGCGGCTTGACTAAGAATCAGATCGTGATTCTGGCTTCTCTTTTGGAGCGGGAGAGCGTCGGCGATGCGGAAGAACTTGAAACGATCGCCGGGATCCTAATCAAGCGCTGGAAATCCGGATGGTACCTGGGAGTGGACGCGACGGTCCAATACGCGCTCGGGTATCAAGAGGCAACAAAATCGTGGTGGAAGGAAACCCCCACTGCTGCTGATATTAAGGTTGTTTCTCCCTACAATACCTATCTGTACACCGGTTTGCCGCCGGGCCCGATCGCTAATCCTGGGTTAGATACGCTCTTGGCGACTGTGGATTACCGTGAGTCTCCCTACTGGTTTTATCTCCACTGCAAGAATGGCCAAATCCGATACTCCAAAACCTCAGGGGAGCACAGCGCTAACAGGTCCTGCCTGAAATAAGGCTCTTGACTTTAAGGTTGGGACTTGTTAAATTACCCACGTTAAGTGAATAGTTTTTCCGATGAGCGCGTAGGCGTTTTGTGTTTGTGCGCTTTGCTTTTCTTTTTAGATTGATGACAAGAGAGTGGCTTGGGAAAAACGCAGAAGCCTTGCCCCTTTCGGATCTCTCAGCGGTCCAGAAAGAGTCATTTGATCAGCTCCTCAAAGAGGGGATTTTGGAAGTTTTGGAGGAAATCAACCCGATTCAGGACTACACCGGCCGCGGTTGGGAATTGAGTTTTACTAAGCCCCGCTACGGCAAACCCCGCATCACTAAAGAGGAAGCGATGAAGAAAGGTTTGACCTTCTCATTCCCTTGGTATCTGACCGCAGAATTGAAAGAGGTAAAGAGCGGCAAAACTGTTTCCCAGGAGATCTACATGGGAGAAATTCCTCAAATGACGGAGGGAGGAACTTTTATTGTGGCGGGAATCGAACGCGCCGTGGTAAACCAGCTGCTTCGCTCGGAAGGGATATATTTCTCGCAGGAAACCGATCCCACGACCGGAGTTTTGCTCTCTTCCGCGCGGATCCTGCCTAAGAATGGAGCTTGGTTGGAGTTCAACACCGCCCGCCGCAATTACCTCACCGTCAAAGTCAGCAACTACCACAAAATGTCCGCTACGACTCTCCTTCGAGCTTTCGGTCTGACCCGCGACGACGACATCCGGGCCGCTTTTGCCGATGTAGACACCGATCCCAATCGCGCTTTCATTGAGGAAACTCTCAAAAAAGATCCCACCAAGTCCTACGAAGAAGCCGTGACTGAAATCTTTACCAAAGTCCGGCCGGGGGAGCCGGCTCTGCTCGATACCGCCAAACTGACCTTCGAGCGCATTTTCCTTGATCCGCGCCGCTACGACCTGGGTAAAGCCGGACGCTTCAAGTTGAATGAGATCCTGGGGTTGAATCTGTCCTTAGACGAACGGCGAAATCGTCTGCTTACCCGCGAAGACTTGGTGTCGGCTCTGAAAATGTTAATCGAGCTCAACCATGGAGTCGGGGAGCCCAGCGATATTGATCACTTGGGGAACCGGCGGGTCAGAACCGTAGGAGAGTTAATTCAGGGTCAGCTTAGGATCGGGTTCATCCAGCTGGAACGGGTGGTGAAAGAGCGCATGAGCTTGCAGGCGCGCAACCAGTTGCCCAAGCCCTTGACAATTATTTCGACCCGCCCCGTGGAAGCCCGGCTCCATTCTTTCTTTGCTTCTTCCCAGCTCTCGCAATATCACGAACAGGTCAACCCGCTGTCGGGGTTGGAGCACCTGCGCCGCCTTTCGGTCAAGGGTCCGGGAGGGCTGACCGCCGAAAGGGCCAGCTTCTCGGTTCGGGACGCCCATTACACCCACTACGGACGGATTTGTCCGGTTAAGACTCCGGAAGGAACTTCGATCGGATTGACAACTCACTTGGCGCTTTACGCGCGGATTAACCCGCTAGGTTTTCTAGAAACTCCTTATAGAAAAATTAAGAAAACTACCGGCAAGCCGGTGGTCACAAAAGAGATTGTCTACCTTACCTCTTCCCAAGAGGATCAATATGTCGTCGCGGACGCCTCGATCCGATTGGATCGGAGCGGGCGGATCTTGGATGAACGGATCCCGCTGCGGCACAAGAGTGATTTCTTTTTCGGGGCGGCGGAGCAGGCCGACCTCGTAGATGTGACCCCGCGCCAGATTGTTTCGGCCTCGGCCGCCCTCCTTCCGTTCTTGGCGCACGATGATGTGAACCGCGCTCTGATGGCTTCCAATATGGTGGGCCAGGCGGTTCCGTTGGTTAGTCCCGAATCCCCAATTGTCGGGACTGGAATCGAAAGGGATTTGGCGGTCAACTCCGGTCTGACGATTTTGGCCGAGGAAAACGGAAAAGTTTCTTATGTTGATGCCGGGAGGCTGGAGGTTGCTTACCGCGGACACGGAAAGAAGCAATATGAGCTCGCCAAGTTCGTGAAGAGCAACGACGAAACTTGTTACAACCAACAAGTTCGCGTCGAAGCCGGGCAGATTTTTAAGAAGGGTGACGTCTTGATAGATGGTCCGGCGACCGACCAGGGTGAGTTGGCGATTGGACGGAATCTGACCGTCGCCTATATGTATTGGGACGGCTACGGTTACGAGGATGCGATTGTAATTTCCGATCGTCTGCGTCGGGATGATCTTCTTTCCTCAATCCATCTCTCCGAACACAGCATCCAGGTTTTGGAAACGAAGCTGGGTCCGGAGGAGATAACCTGCGACATCCCGAACGTTTCCGAAGATGCCCTGCGCAATTTGGATGAACACGGGATTGCCGCAATCGGTTCCGAAGTTAAAGGAGGCGATATTCTGGTGGGCAAAATTGCTCCGAAAGGTGAGACGGAGCTTTCGGCCGAAGAGCGTTTGCTCCGGGCGATCTTTGGGGAGAAAGCGCGTGAGGTCCGCGATGTTTCGCTTCGAGTTCCCCACGGGGAATGGGGAACGGTGGTGGAAGTGAAGATTTTGAACCGGGGTGAGGCGGAACTTCCCGAGGGGGTCCTGCAAGAAATCTACGTGCGGATAGCCCAGATTCGCAAGATCACGGTCGGAGACAAATTGGCCGGGAGGCACGGAAATAAAGGAGTGATATCGAGGATTGTTCCGGCGGAGGATTTGCCTTATCTCGAGGATGGAACGCCGGTCGATATCATTTTGGCCCCCCACTCGGTTATTAACCGAATGAACTTGGGACAGCTCTTGGAGACCCACTTGGGATGGGCGGGAGCCAATTTGAAAAAGCGCTATGCGGTGCCGGTTTTCGATAAGTTTGAAGAAGCGACACTGGAAGCGGAGCTTCAGAAAGCCGGCCTACCCGTTTCCGGCAAAGTTAAACTTTACGACGGCCGGACCGGCAAGCCTTTCGAGCAGGAAGTGGTCGTTGGCAGTGCCTACATTCTTAAGCTTGAGCACCTGGCGGAAGATAAAATGCACGCTCGTTCGACCGGTCCCTATGCGTTAATCACCCAGCAGCCATTAGGAGGAAAGGCCCAATTTGGTGGCCAGCGCTATGGGGAGATGGAAGTTTGGGCGACCGAAGCCTACGGGGCGGCATATACCTTGCAGGAGATGTTAACCACCAAGTCGGATGACTTGGTCGGACGCTCGGCGGCCTATCGAGCGATCGTGCAGGGTGAGGATATTCCTGAACCCACTCTTCCTGAGTCATTCAAGCTCTTGATTCGTGAGCTCAACGGGGTAGCGCTAAATGTGGAGCCTCTTAAAGCGGGCGGGGAGGTTACTCCTAAGCCGGCATCCGAGGTTCCGGCTCTCCCCGAACCTCCGGTTTCGGAGGAGGCGGAGATTGCCGCCGCCGTCTTCGCCCCTTCCGAAGGCGAAGCTAGCTCCGCCGAAGGCGGGGCGTCCTTTGCTCCCGAATCTAGCGAGGAAGGCGCGGCGGAAGAAGCCGCTATGGGTGAAACGAAGGAAACCACAGGTTTGGAGGAGCCGGTCGGTGAAGGCGGAGCAGAAGGAGAGAAAAAGGAGGTAGAAAATGCCTAGCGGTTTGGAAGCATTTCGCGAATTTGACGCTTTAAGGATTAAGGTCGCCTCGCCCGAGGTCATCAAGAATTGGTCTTACGGAGAAGTGACCAAGCCGGAAACGATCAATTACCGGACTTTCAAGGCCGAAAAAGACGGTTTATTTGACGAACGAATCTTTGGGCCAACCAAAGATTACGAGTGCTACTGCGGAAAATACAAGAAAGCCCGCTTTAAGGGAATTATTTGCGACAAGTGCGGAGTGGAAGTTACCAGCAAGCGTGTCCGCCGGGAAAGAATGGGCCATATCTCCTTGGCTTCTCCGGTGGCTCACATTTGGTTCTTCCGAGGAATTCCCTCACTGATTAGCATTCTTCTAGGTGTCTCTTCCCGAGATGTGGAGGGCGTAATCTACTTCTCCCGCTACTTGGTGACCGAATTTGATCACGGTAAGCGCGGTCCCGCTCTGGAAAAATTCGAGCGCGATTTCGATCAGCAGATTAAGCAAGAACAGGATCCGGCCAACAAAGCTAAAATCCTTGACGCTAAGAGAGAAGGTTTGGAGGTTCTCAAGGGAGTTAAGCTCTTCTCGGTTTTGTCGGAGCGGGAAGTAGAGCTGGCGATGCCTTACCTCAAGGATTTTGCCGAGGCAATGATGGGGGCTGAGGCGATCCGCCGGGCCCTTTCTTTGGTGGATTTGGGTAAGATCTCGGTCCAGCTTCGCAAGGTTGTTCATGAAAGTCGGGGAGAGCGGGGGATTTGGGCTCGCCGCCGGTTACGGATCGTTGAGGGTCTAAAAAACGCGGGAGTAGAGCCGGCTTGGTTCATTCTGACGGTTTTGCCGGTGATCCCGCCTGACTTGCGGCCGATGGTCCAGTTGGAGGGGGGACGGTTTGCCACCTCCGACCTAAATGACCTCTACCGAACCGTGATCAACCGCAACAATCGTTTGCGCCAGCTTTTGGAGCTCGGAGCTCCCGAGATCATCGTCCGCAACGAGAAGCGGATGCTGCAGGAAGCGGTTGACGCTCTGATCGATTCCTCGAAAGCCCGGCGGGGGAAAGTGCGGCGGGGCAAGAAAACCTTGCGGTCTTTTGCCGATCTTCTCTCCGGCAAGCAGGGTCGGTTCCGGCAGAATCTTCTCGGTAAGCGAGTAGATTATTCGGGCCGTTCCGTGATCGTCGTCGGTCCTCATCTGAAGCTCCATCAAGTCGGTATCCCTCGGGAAATGGCTTTAGAGCTCTGGAAGCCCCACGTGCTTCGGGAAACTCTCCTTCGGGGTTACGCCTCTAATCTCCGAAGTGCTAAATCCTATTTGGAGGAGCGTTCCGACGAAGTTTGGGAAATCTTGGAACAGCTGGTAGTGGATCACCCGGTGCTGTTGAACCGGGCCCCCTCTCTGCACCGTCTCTCGGTTTTAGGATTCTACCCGGTGCTGGTAGATGGTTCGGCGATCCAACTGCATCCGGCGGTCTGTTCGGGTTTCAACGCGGACTTCGACGGAGACGCGATGGCGGTTCACCTTCCGATTTCGAAACGAGCAATCGCGGAAGTAAAAGAGTTTATGATCTCAACGAACAATCTTCTCCGTCCCGCGACCGGCGAGCCGATTTCTTTTCCGAGCAAAGAGCAGGCTCTAGGATCCTACTACCTGACTTTCATCCCAGAATCAGAATTGGCACGGAAGGATAGTGAACTTAAAAATTTCGGAAGTGAAGAAGAAGCACTTTTGGCACATTATTTGGGAAAAGTTGGTTTGCGTGAAAGAGTCAGGACTGTAATTAGCGGTGAGTTTATAACAACTTCAATCGGCAGGATAGTTTTTAACCAATCTCTGCCGGACTATTTACGCTTCTACAACGACACGGTCGACCAAAAGTCTATCAAACGGTTTATCGAGGTTGCACTAGAGACTGACACCGAATCGGATGTGGCTAGTCTAATTGACAACATAAAAGAACTTGGTTTCCACTACGCAACTGTTTCCGGCACTTCCATTTCTTCTTTTGATGGAGTTGTTCCGTCAGAAAAGCCTAAGGTTTTAGCCGAAGCCGAAAGTAAGGTATCCGAGATTGACCAAAACTACCGGCGGGGATTAATCACGGACTCTGAGCGTCGTGAGCTTTCGCGGGTGGTTTGGAGTGAAGCAACTAGTATTATGGACGATCTGGCTTGGAATGCTCTCTCGGAGGATAATCCGATAAAAATTATTATAAACTCCGGAGCAGCGCGGGCCACTCGAGATCAGGTTAAACAGATTTCGGGAATGAGAGGACATGTGGTGGACCCTACCGGAAAAGTGGTTGAATTGCCGATCCGCTCTAATTACCGCGAAGGTCTGACTAGTTTTGAATACTTCGTCGGCGCGCGCGGGGCTCGCAAGGGATTGGTGGACACGGCTTTGCGGACGGCCGACGCCGGTTACCTTACCCGCCGTTTGGTGGATGTGGCCCAGGATGTTCTAATTAGGGAGAACGATTGCAAAACTAAGAACTTTGTTCCTCTTAAGAAAGAAGAGGAGACCTTCTTGGTTACTTTTGCCCGCCGCTTAAGCGGTCGGATTGCGGCCGAAGATGTCAAGATTCACGGCAAGGTTCTGGTAAAGAGAAACGCGCTGATTAACGCCCAAGTGGCGGAGACGATCGAGAAGGCGGGAATCACTGAAGTTAATCTCCGTTCCCCACTGACTTGTGAGAGCCTCCACGGAGTTTGTGCAACTTGCTACGGATTGGATCTTGGCCGGAATCGGCCGGTGGAAGTAGGAACTCCGGTGGGATTGATCGCGGCGCAGTCGATCGGAGAGCCGGGGACTCAGTTAACTCTCAAGACAAAACACGCGGGTGGAATTGCGACCAGCAAGGATATCACGCAAGGTTTGCCGAGAATCGAGGAAGTTTTCGAGGCGCGGACGCCAAAATTCGAAGCGCATGTGGCGCCTTACGCCGGCAAAATTTCGGTCTCGGAAGAAGGAGAGGCGCGGCAGCTCTTCCTTACCGGCAAAGAAGGGGCAATGCAGTTTGATGTTCCTATCGGTCGGGGGATTCTCGTAAAGGATGGCGAGAAAGTTGAAGCCGGATATCAGCTTACCGAAGGTTACCTCGACCCGAAGAAGACCTTAGGTGTTCGGGGGATTCTCCCTACCCAAAAATACTTGGTGAATGAAATTCTTAAGGTCTATTCCGGCCAGGGAATTTCGCTGGACGATATCCACTTGGAGGTGATTGTACGGCAGATGTTTAACAAGGTTCGGGTTACCGATCCGGGAGATACCGAATTTATTCCTGAGGAGATTGTGACCAAGGTCCAGTTGGAGCGAGAGAACGATAAGCTTCCCAAGGGATCCAAGCGCTCCACCGGCGAGCCGGTGCTTTTGGGGATTACCCGCTCCTCGCTCAAGACCGACTCTTGGCTTTCGGCCGCCTCTTTCATGGAAACAACCCGAATCTTGACGGAGGCCGCCGCTTCCGGCCGCGTCGATAACTTGGTTGGGTTAAAAGAGAATGTAATTGTGGGACGATTAATCCCGACCGGGGAGCGTTCCCAGTCTAAGAAGCCAAAGAAGGAGGAAAAGAAGGACGCGAGCAAGAGCTCGCTAGTTTCGCCAGCGAAGTAAGATGCCAACAGTTCAACAGCTGATCAAAAAAGGAAGAAAAAAGATCGCCCACAAGACCAAAGTTCCGGCGCTGGCTGAGATTTATTCTTCTCTCCGCCGAAGGAGAAAACCGGCTCCTTCTCCCTTTAAAAGAGCGGTGGTTTTGCAGGTGCGAACCATGACGCCGAAGAAACCCAACTCGGCCCTTCGCAAGGTAGCTCGGGTCCGATTGTCTAACGGGCGAGAAGTAACTTCCTATATTCCCGGAGAAGGCCACAATCTGGCGGAGCACTCGATTGTTTTGGTCCGCGGCGGGAAAGTGAAGGATTTGCCGGGAATAAAATACACGATCGTGCGGGGAGTTTTCGACACGTCCGGAGTAGAAGCGCGGCGGACCAGCCGTTCCATCTACGGTGCGAAAAAGATCGGAGAGGCGAGCCGGCCGCAGCCGGCGACCGCGGCGCCCGAGCCTGTAGCAGCGGGTGGGGGAGGGGAGGAAAATGCCTAGGGGTGGAGCGATTCGCAGGCGTCAATTAGAGTTGGATTATCGTTTTGGTTCCACGGTGGTGGCCAAGTTTATTAATCAAATAATGTTGAGCGGCAGGAAGGAAACTGCCCGGGCGGCTGTTTATGAAGCGATGGCGGAGGCGGCCCAAACTTTGGGAACCGAGCCGCTGTTGGTTTTAACCCAAGCGATGACTAACGTTACCCCTCAACTGGAAGTTCGCTCTCGGCGGGTGGGAGGAGCGACCTATCAAGTTCCTACCCAGGTTCGGACCGAACGGGCTCAAGCTCTCGCGATTCGCTGGATTGTCAATGCCTCCCGCAGCAAAAAGGGTAGTCCATTTGAGAAACGATTGGCCCAAGAGTTGATCTCGGCTTACAACAATGAAGGGGCGGCGGTGAAGAAGAAGGAAGAGATTCATCGCATCGCCGATGCCAATAGAGCGTTTGCTCACTTTCGGTGGTAGAAACCACCGAAAGCTAGGGCGTTTCTTCGCCCGTCCTTCAGATGGTAATTTATTAGAACACCCGGGGAAGAAAGATCGCTAGTCCTACTAAGATGGCAAAAATTGTGGCCAATAATACCATTCCGGCCGAAACATCTTTGGCGATGCGAGCCCGTTCGTGATGGTCTTCTTTGACAAGATTGATGATTTCCTCCAGGGAAGTGTTAATCATCTCGGCCACCAGCACCAAAAAGATCGCGACCAGAATCCCAAACCATTCCCGGGAAGAGATTTGGAAATAGAGACCCAACCCCGTTGCGATCGCCGCAACCGCTAAATGAATCCTCAAATTCTGATGGAAAAAGAGAGTGTGAACCAGTCCGCGCCAAGCGTGACGGAAAGATTTTGCCAAGCGAGGAAAGTTAACCACAAAAGTTATTTTACCTTTTCGCGCAAGCGAAATGACGAGCTAAAGCTCTATTCTCGCTCCGCGAGACGCAACCGAGCAAAAGCGAGGACAGCACCACCCTCTCATTCGGTGGTTTCGTCGGTACCGTTTTCGAGGAGATCGCGGAAGCGTTCTCGGCGCAGTTGGAAGCGCTCAATCGTGCTTTCAAACCGCTTTTTCAGCTTGCTTTTAACTTCTTCCAATCGGTCGGAGGAGAATCTTTCCAGCAGTTTTTGCCGATTGGTTTCATAGTTTTCGATCGCGCGATTGATTGCGTCCTGGGCTTCAGCGGGTACTTGTTCCAAGACTTTTTCCATCACCGTCCGGTGACGATCCATTTGTTCAAGGATTAGCTCCTGAATTTCCTCCCGGCGCTCGCTCATTTTCTCCGCCCTTTCTTGGGCTTGCACCAAATGCTGTTCCCAGCGCTGGCGCAGTCGTTCCATGACATCTCCGTCTTCTCCCAGCCGGGCGAGGCGCTTCATTTCGGCGACGCGCCGTTCGGCGAAGCGGAGCTCCAGGTTAGCCCGCGCCTCATCTCCTTGAAAATTGGCAATGAACCCCTCGATTGCTTCCTGCCAACCACGGAGAAAGTAGAAGGGGCTATCCGGGGCAAATGCCGCTTCTTCGATGTCTTCGTAGGGATCAACTTCCCCTTCATGGGCAAAAATATTACCCGCTAAGAAAATAAAAACAAGGAGGGGGAGAAGAGTTAACGCGGCAATTTTGGCGACTTTAAACACAGCTTTAAGGTACACGAGCGTCTTTGCTAAAGTCAAGGTATGACAGAGTTAGAAGAATTTCGCAAACGCAAAGACGAATTTTTCTCCGCCAAAGGCGGATCCGCCTCTGGTGGAAAAACCGGAGCCGAATCTCCAATTTTGGCCGAAGAGCGACCTTCTTTCGCCGGCTTAAAATATTTTCCCGAGGACCCAACCCTGCGTTTTCTCATTCCGCTAGCCCGCGTTCCCGAAAAAGAGCTCGAATTTGAAACTTCTTCCGGGGAGAAAAAGATCTTTAAGCGGATGGGGAAACTTAATTTTTCGGTGGAAGGGCAGCCGGTCCAGCTAACCCTCTACCGGGCCGCGAGCGGCTCCTATTTTCTGCCCTTTCGCGATGCAACTTCCGGAAAAGAAACCTACGGGGCAGGGCGCTACTTGGAAGTAGAGGAGAACGAAGATAAATTTGAGCTGGACTTCAATTACGCTTACAACCCTTACTGCGCTTATACCTCCGGCTATTCCTGTCCTCTCCCTCCATTAGAAAATTGGTTAAAGGTTACGATCCGGGCGGGGGAGAGGAACTATCTCGCTAAGCGAGACGCAACCGAGGATAATCGAGGACAGCATCATGACTAAGATTTCTAGAATGGAAGAACTACAGCACCGCCAGCTTGATCTCAGGGATATTATTCTCGGCGGCCAGGATGGGTTGGTGAATGTTTTAGGAGTGACTTTGGGTGTGGCCGCGGCTTCGGGAGATACCCGAATTGTCTTAGCGGCGGGATTAGCCGCGACCTTTGCGGAATCTTTTTCGATGGCCGCGGTGGCCTACACCTCTTCGATAACCGGCTCTCACGCGCTGACGGACGCGCTGATTGTGGGGGTTTCGGCGATTTTCGGGTCGGTTGTTCCGCTGATTCCGTTTGCGCTCTTTCCGGTTTCTTCCGCAATTGGAATCGCCTCCGCAATTTCGGCTCTTTTCCTGTTCTTGCTTGGCGTTTACAAAGCGAAAATTTTGGGGTTGAGCTTTTGGCGCGGGGGGCTGGAGATCACAATAATCGGAATGGCCGCCGCTTTAATCGGCTATTTTGTCGGGCTGCTCTTCAAAACTCCCGGGGTCTAAAACTATTTGTCTTTCAAATAGCTAGCCCGTTCCAGAAACGGGCGTCCTATTCGATCTTAACTTTCTTGCCGTTCTCGAGATTGTTCCAAAATCTATGCCATTTGCCTGGAGCCATCAGCATTTTGATTCCTAGGAGAATCAGAAAACTGGGCCAGAAGACCTCCCAAAAAGCGGCCGAGATAATCCCGAGGTTGCTCAAGAGCCAAAATCCGCCTAGGAGAACTAATAAACTACCAAAGAAGATCATTTTTTTATCACCTCCTTAAAATAAAGGTAGCAAAAACGGAAACAAAAAGCCCCGACGCTTTGTTTCCAAAGGTCGGGGCGCTCGTTCAAACTAAGGTACGCTCACGATGATCCCTTGAGCGGCAGTTTTGTCCTCAAGTTCGTACCAGAGCCCCATAAACTTCTTAATTGGGACCTTCCGGTACCCTGCATCCTCCTGCGGATCAGAAAGGATGAACTCTTTCGCCGTAAAGCCGATGATAACTGCATAGTGCCCTTCGCCAAAATCCGGCGTAAGCTGAAAGTTGGCGATAATGGGCAAGCCGCGCTTGAGGGTTTCTTTGACCATCTCAACGGTAAAGTGTTCCCTCTGCCAAGCCGTAAATCTCAGTTTGCGGGCGGCTCTGATGATATCTGCCGGATCGGTTCCCTTTTCTTTGGTCGTGTGGCAGAGCCGCGCCAAGTGCGGCTCGCTAAAGTTGTAGCCGTGGTATTCAGCCACGATCTTGAGCGCCGCCGGTCCACAAAGCCCTTCGGTTTGCCGAAATGTGCCGACCGGCAAAACGAAGGTTCGGCCATCCCTAAGAACGATCTCAAGCCGTGAGGCATAGGTGTGGGCGCGGTCATAGTTCAAGCCCGCCCGCATCATGCGCCGCTCGGTAAACTCGTGCCAAATGGTGGGCCAAAGATCGCCTTCGGCAAGGGAGCTTTCCACCCAAATCTCATTCGGCGGGATGTAGAGGTACCTGTATGCATGCCCGCCCATCGTGAAGTCTACATCCACGTCGCGGCGGATTCCGGTGCCATCGACCAGCCAGACATTCACTCCCGAAAGCCGGGCGATTTTTTGGACCCGATAGCGGCGGGAGAAATTGCGAGCGCGGCGAAACCGAGAGCTTTTTTCGTGATGGCGTTTGAGGCTGTCAACCCTTTCGATCCGCCGATTTTCTTGGCGCTCGTAAAGGCCTGCTAAATCCGGGGGAAGATAAAGCTTAGCCAATTCTGTCTCCTTTCTTTTTCAGTTGGTTGGTTCGGTGCTGTCTTCTAGGTGGATGGTTCCCGCCGGCTCGGACGGCTTGATATCTTGGAGCTTGCCGTCCTTGTAGACCTTCTCTTCACCCGGAATTACAAACCCCGGGAAAATCTCTTGGGCTCCTGTCGACATAATCGGATGTCCCTTTAAAAGTTCCGCGATCGCCGCTTCCGAAATTCCCTGCGCTTTAAGAAACCGGCGCAGCGCTTCCTCGAATTTGGGCGGATCATTGCTGCTTCCGTCCGGGGGATCCGGCAAGTCGGGCATCTTTCCTCCTTTCTCCTCCCCTCAATTTTATCAGGTGCCCACAATTATCCCTTGGCGGACAGTTTGATCTTCAAGCTCGTACCAGAGTTTCATAAAATCTTTGATTTTTATTTCACGGTAGCCGCGGTCTTCTTGGGGATCGGAGAGGATGAAGCCATCTTTGTGATAGCCGATAATGACGGCGTAATGCCCCTCACCTTTTTTCGGTTTGAGTTGGAAGTTGGCGATGACGGGTATTCCGCTTTTGACGATTTTCTTAACTTCTTCGGCGGTCATGTTTTCTTTTTGGTAGGACTGCAGCCCGACTTTTTGGGCGGCTTCTACCATCTTTTGCGGATCCGTTCCGGCCTGGGTGGTTTGGCAAAGCCGGGCGAGCGCCTTTTCGGTGAGAGGGTATTGGTAATAATCCAAAACAATTTTCAAGGCGGCCGGTCCGCAGAATCCGGCCGTTTGGCGGAAAGTTCCCACCGGTAGAACGAAATAAGTTCCTTCGCGCAGGGTAATCTCCAAGTTGGAAGCGACGGTATGGGCGTTTCCGTAATCCATCCCGTTTTTCATCAGGTTCCGTTCAATGTACTCGTGCCAGATGACTGGTTCCAGGTCGCCGCGGTGGGCGTTGGAGTTGTCAATCCAAATCTCCTCTTCTGGAACGTAAAGGTAGCGGTAGCCATGCCCGCCCATGGTGAAGTCGATGTCACCGGCTTTGAGACCACCGCGGATCGCTACTCCGTCCACCAGCCAAACAGCGACTCCGTGAAGGTTGGTGACCTTCTTGGTGCGGTAGCTTAGGAATTTTCGGCCCTCTTTGGACGCCAGAAATTTCTTTTTCCGGACGGAGTAACTTTTAAGATTTGAGACCCGGCCAATCCGTAGATTTTCCTCCTGCCAGAGGTAAATATCTTGGAAATCTTTTGGAATATAGACGAACCTATTTTTACCGGCCACCACTTTCTCTAGTTTACCGCCTGAGTCCAACCGTTTGCTATTCCTGCGGTTGCTCCGCTATTCTTTCTCTGATAAGATAAGAGGTTCTGAAAATGGTCGAAGAAAAGTTTCCGCAAAGGACGCGATCGAAGATCGCTAGCTTTTGCTCCTAATTTAAAAATGGCAGAGGAAAAATTATCGCAAAAGTCAGGGTTTCAAGCTCCGCTCGATAAGGTTCGAAATATCGGGATTATTGCCCACATTGACGCCGGGAAAACAACCACGACCGAGAGGTTCCTTTATTACACCGGCCGGACTTACAAGATCGGGGAGGTGCACGAGGGAGCGGCGGTAATGGATTGGATGGTGCAGGAAAGAGAGCGAGGGGTGACGATCACCGCGGCGGCCACGACTACTTTTTGGAACGATCACCGCATTAATATCATCGACACGCCCGGGCATGTGGACTTTACCGCGGAGGTGGAGCGGTCGCTGCGGGTTTTGGATGGGGCGGTCGTGGTTTTTGACGGGAAAGAGGGAGTGGAGCCGCAGTCGGAAAAGGTTTGGCGGCAGGCGGACAAGTACAAGATCCCTAGAGTTTGTTTCATTAACAAAATGGACAAGATCGGGGCCGATTACGATGAGGACCTCGCTTCGATCAAAGAAAAGTTAAACGCCAAGACGGTGGTTTTGAATTTTCCAATTGGCCTGGAGGGTGATTTCTCCGGAGTGGTGGATGTTTTAGAGCAAAAAGCTTATCGGTTCGAGGGAGAGCTAGGGGTGGAAGTAATCGAGGAAGAAGTTCCGGAAGAGCTTAAAGAGAAGCTGGCGCAGTACCGAGCCAAGACGATTGAAGCGATCGCCGAGGAGGATGAAAAGCTCTTGGATAAATATGTGGGAGGAGAGGAACCCGCATTGGATGAGCTTAAAGCAGCGCTGCGGCGCGCGACTCTCACCGGCCAAGTTTTCCCCGTGCTTTGCGGATCTTCTTTGCGCAACAAGGGAGTGCAGAAAGTTTTGGATGCGGCAGTGGATTATCTGCCTTCTCCGCTGGATAAACCGCCGGTGGAGGGAGTTGATTTCTCCGGCAACAAAACCACCCACAAAGCCGACATCAATGAACCTTTCGCGGCGCTGGCTTTCAAAGTCCAAACCGATCCGTTTGTGGGGCGCCTGACCTATTTTCGAGTCTATTCGGGCAAGCTCTCCTCCGGTTCCTACGTCTTGAACGCCACCAAGGGTGTCAAGGAAAGAATCAGCCGTATTCTCTTGATGCACGCGAATTCCCGCGAGGATATTCCCGAGATTGGGGCGGGGGAGATTGCCGCCGCCGTGGGCTTGGCCCAAACGACAACCGGCGACACCCTCTGCGCCGAAAAATCGCCGATTATTTTGGAGAACATCTCCTTCCCCGATCCGGTGATTTCGATCATGATTGAACCCAAGACCAAAGCCGACCAAGAGAAATTGGGGGAATCGATGAAGAAGCTGGCGGAGGAAGACCCCACCTTCAAGATTTCGTCCAACCACGAAACCGGGGAGACCTTGATCTCGGGGATGGGAGAGTTTCACTTGGAAATTTTGGTCGACCGGATGAAGCGGGAGTTTGGGGTCGAGGCCAATGTGGGAGCGCCGCAGGTTGCTTACAAGGAGACCATTTCTGCGACGGTGGAACAGGAAGGGAAATATATTCGCCAATCGGGAGGAAGAGGGCAGTATGGACACGTCTTCATCAAATATGAACCTCTGCCGCCGGGAACCGGTTTTGAATTTGTGAACGCGATCAAGGGGGGAGCGATTCCGGCCGAGTTTATCTCTCCCTCGGAGAAAGGGGTGAAGGAAGCCTTGACCAAAGGAGTTTTGGCCGGGTATCCGCTAATCGACCTCCGGGCGACATTGTTCGATGGTTCTTTCCACGAGGTGGACTCTTCCGACATCGCTTTCCAAATTGCGGCCTCCGAAGCTACGCGGGAGGGATGCCGGCGCGCGAAAGCGGTTCTCCTTGAGCCGATTATGAAGATTGAGGTGATCGTGCCGGAGCAGTACTTGGGAGAAACGATGGGAGATCTCTCCTCTCGCCGGGCCCAAATCCAGGGGACGGAGTCGCGCGGCAACGCTCAAGTTATTAAGGCAATCGTCCCTCTGGCCGAGGTTTTTGGCTATGCCACCACCATTCGCTCCTTGACATCGGGAAGAGGAACTTTTAACATTGAACCGTCTCATTACGAGCGAGTACCAGAAAGCGTTGCTGCTAAAATAATTTCTGGTAAGAGCAAGTAACAAGGTTCTTGAGCGTGAGCGAAAGGCCCTACTACGAACGCGTTACCGAGGGTGTCGCTTCAAAGATTATTTCTGGGGGAAAGCGGGGACCCTATTGACATTAGAAGCAGTAAGTTTTAAGATCATCTAGTCTAAAATGGCTGAAGCAGCGAAAAAATTTGAACGAACCAAACCGCACGTAAACGTGGGAACGATTGGCCACGTTGATCACGGTAAGACCACTCTCACCGCGGCGATTACCAAATACCTTTCCACCAAGGGAATGTCGGAGTTTTACAAGTTTGAAGACATCGACAAATCTCCCGAGGAAAAGGAACGCGGGATTACGATTAATATTTCCCACGTCGAATACGAGACCGAAAAACGCCACTACGCTCACATTGACGCCCCTGGACACGCCGACTACATCAAGAATATGATCACCGGTGCCGCCCAGATGGATGGGGCAATTCTGGTTGTTTCCGCTCCTGATGGGCCGATGCCGCAAACCCGCGAGCACATTCTCTTAGCGCACCAGGTGAACGTGCCGGCGATTGTCGTTTTCATCAACAAAGTGGATATGGTCGACGACAAGGAGCTTATTGATCTGGTAGAAGTTGAAGTTCGAGAGCTTTTGAGCAAATACGAATATCCCGGAAACGAGGTTCCGGTCATCCGCGGCTCCGCCTTGAAAGCGCTCGACGGTGATCCCGAAGCGCTCAAGAGCATCGAAGAGCTGATGAAAGCGGTCGACGAGTACATTCCCACCCCGACCCGTGACCTGGACAAGCCTTTCCTGATGCCGGTCGAAGACGTTTTCTCCATCAAAGGTCGAGGAACGGTCGCCACCGGCCGAGCCGACCGTGGCAAGATCAAGGTCAACGACGAAGTTGAGTTGGTGGGATTAAAGGACACCAAAAAGACGGTTGTTACCGGAGTGGAGATGTTCCGCAAAACGCTGGACGAAGCGCAGGCGGGCGACAACGTCGGGCTTCTTCTTCGCGGGATTGAGCGCGAAGACATCGAGCGCGGGCAGGTGATCGCGGCTCCCGGTTCGATTACTCCTCACACCGAGTTTGAGGCCGAAGTTTACGTCCTTTCCAAAGAGGAAGGCGGGCGCCACACCCCCTTCTTTACCGGTTATCGTCCCCAATTCTATTTGCGAACGACCGATGTGACGGGCGAAGTTTCTCTTCCCAAAGAGGTGGAAATGGTGATGCCGGGCGACAACGTCAAAGTTTCGGTTAAGCTGATTCAGCCGATTGCTTTGGAAGAGGGTGTGCGCTTCGCGATTCGCGAAGGAGGACACACGGTTGGCGCGGGAGTCGTTTCCAAGGTTATGAAGTGATCAGTGAACAGTGATTCGTGATCAGGTTTCTCCTGGTCTCTGATCGCTGATCTCTGATCGCTCTTTACAATGCCAAAAGGAAGGATTCGCGTTCGTTTAAAAGCTTACGACGCCAGGGTGATTGACCGGAGCGCGGAGAAGATTGTCGATGCGGCGATTCGCACCGGCGCCAAAGTTGTAGGCCCTATTCCACTCCCGACAGAACGGGAGATTTTTACTGTGATTCGTTCTCCCCACATCGATAAGCGTTCCCGCGAGTCGTTTGAAATTTTGACGCACAAAAGATTGGTAGATATCGAAGAGCCCACCCCTAAAACGATTGATGAACTCTCAAACCTTGATCTCCCCGCCGGCGTGGGAGTAGAGGTGAAGATGTGACGCCTTGCAGGCGTCTTTCCTCCAGAAGTCGGAAACAGGTCCTCCGCTAACGTTCACCAACCCTCTTTATTCAGCCGATAAATTTTTATCGGCATGAAAAATGATCCGTACTGTTGCTAAGCTTGATTTCTTCTGTTATTATCTCTTCGTTAATGCCCAAGCGTCTTGAAAAGACAGCAGACAGCAGCCACCGCTTCCAGCGGGGGAAGATTAAGGCTGGCTAGTGCTAATAAATCGCTGGACTTTTTGGCCGCTTAAGCTGCGGCTTTTTTAGTTGTATGAAGAAAATCGAAGCCCGAAAATTGGATATGGCGCAGGTTTTTACCGAGGACGGGAATGTTCACCCCGTTACGGCCGTATCCTTTGAGGAGTTCCCGACCGATCTTACTCCCGGTACCCGGATAAGAGTTGTTGGGATTTCCAAAGGAAAGGGATTTTCCGGGGTGATGAAGCGCCACGGCTTTAAAGGAATGCCGGCGACTCATGGACGTTCTACCAAAGGGCGAGCCCCCGGGTCTATTGGGGGCACCACGACTCCGGGCCGGGTGTACCGAGGAAAGCGCATGGCTGGCCGGATGGGGGGAGAGCAGGTTACGATCCAGGGATTGTCGGTGTTGGAGGTAGATCCGGAGAGCAAGACCGCCAAGATCAGCGGAGCTCTTCCCGGGCCCCGGCTGAGCGGCCTCACAATTATCTATGAACCGCAGGTGAGTGAGCAATCGGTTGCCGATAACGTTCCGCCGGAAGAGAATCAACCGCAGGCAGAAGGAAATCCGCCGGTGGAGACTCCAGAGGCGAAAAGTCAGGAGGAAGGGGTTAAGGAAAAAGAGGAAACCACAAATGAGAGTTAAAATTTATAGCGAAAAAGGAATAAAAACGGAAAGTACAACGGAGCTGCCGAAGGAGATTTTTGAGATTAAGCCCAATGGGGCGGCGATGCGGCAGTACCTTCACGTTTATCAAATCAACCAGCGCCGAGGGACGGTGGCGACCAAGACGCGGGGGGAAGTGTCAGGAGGAGGTCGAAAGCCTTGGGCGCAGAAAGGTACCGGCCGGGCGCGCCAAGGTTCCACTCGTTCTCCGATTTGGGTGGGAGGTGGGTCGACCCACGGTCCCCAGCCCTATGATTTTACCGCGGTTTTGCCGAAAAGAACTCGCGATCTGGCCTTGCGCTCTGCCCTTTCTGAAAAAGCTGGGAGTGACCGGGTTTTTGTCGTCAGCGAATTCGCTCCAAAGAAACCGCAGACCTCTCTGGCCTGGAAACTTTTGCATAAGTTGGGAGCGCAATCTCCGGTGGTTGTTATTCCTGGGAAAGATGAAAAGATCTCCCGCTCCTTTAGGAACATCGAGGGGGTTGTGATTGAGACCGCCGCCGCGCTTAATCCCTATGAAGTGATCAGGGCAAAGAGCGTGGTTCTGATGAAAGAAAGTATTGGACGGCTAGAATCGCGTTTAGAAGAGAAATCAAAAGTTAAAGCCCCGTCCAATCGAGCGTCAGCGAGATTGCCAGGTTCGCGGAGCGAGCCGTCTAAGAAGGTTTCCGCCCGCAAACCTGCCAAAAAGGCGAAAGCGGTTAAACCGGCGGTTAAGCGAACCGTGAAAAGGAGCAAGAAACAAAAATGAACCTCTATCAGGTGATTAAAAGACCGGTGGTTTCGGAGAAGGGCTATGCTCAAGCCCGAATCGGAAAGTATCTCTTTGAGATCTCTCCGCAAGCCGCGAAAGAAGACGTCGCCCGAGCGGTCGAGGCCCTCTTCAAAGGGACTAAAGTTTTGAAGGTCGCGATTATCCGTTCTCCCGGAAAAGAGACTCGGTGGAAGACTCCAAAGAAGCGGCCGGTGAAAGCGGAGCGGAGCGGAATGAAAAAAGCCTTGGTGACGTTATCGGAGGGGAAGATTGAATTCTTTGAAGAAAAATGACAAAACCGCGAAGATTAAAATTTGGCCGGAAGAGGGCGGTAGGAAGAAGCCTCGGGAAAGTTACTACCCGCCATCACGGTGGGGGAGCCAAGCGGCTCTTTCGGGTGGTAGACTTTAAACGCGACAAGCGCGCGATTCCGGCGCGGGTGGAGTCGTTTGAGTACGATCCCAACCGTTCCGCCGATCTGGCCCTTCTCCTTTACGAGGATGGGGAGCGGCGGTTCATCCTCCGTCCGGAGGAACTAAAGATTGGGGATCGGGTGGTCAGTGATTCTTCCGCTCCGATCAAAGTAGGTAACGCTCTGCCGATCGGTAAAATTTCGATCGGAACGGAGGTTCACAACGTGGAGCTCATCCCCGGAAGAGGAGCCCAATTTGTGAGATCGGCCGGTTCGGCCGCGACAGTTATTGCCAAGGAAGAAGTTTTCGTCCACTTGAAAATGCCTTCCGGCGAAATTCGGAGGATAACCAAAGATTGCTGGGCGACAGTGGGTCGCTTATCGGGAGTGGAAAGGAAACTTCGTAAATTTGGCAAAGCGGGTATTAAGAGGCATATGGGAATTAGACCTACCGTACGCGGAGTTGCCCAAAACCCCCATTCTCACCCCCATGGCGGTGGGGAAGGTCGTTCCGGAATCGGAATGCCCGGTCCCAAAACTCCCTGGGGCAAACCGACCTTGGGTAAAAAGACGCGGCGAAGGTTTCACACCGACAAGTATATTATTTCGAGGAGGAAGAAAAGATGAGCCGAAGCAGCAAAAAAGGACCGTTTATTGATCCAAAATTAATGCAGAAGGTATTGCGGGCCAAGGAATCCGGCAGTCACGAGCCGATTCGAACTTGGTCGCGGTCTTCGCAGGTTTCTCCGGAAATGGTGGGATTAACGATTGCGGTTTATAACGGTAAGGAACACATTCCGGTAAAAATTGTGGAGGCGATGGTCGGACACCTCTTGGGTGAATTTTCTCCGACGCGGACTTTCCGCAAGCATGGTGCTAAGGGGGTAAAGGCGACGCTTTCGGAGGGAAGAGTTTAATGGAAAAAGCAAAAGGACGCGAGCGTAAGATCACTAGCTTTGGAAAGACCAAAGTAGAACAGCAGGCTCCGGTTACACCTGCGAAGGATGAAGCGCATGCTTTTGGGCGCTATCTTAAGATTTCGCCGACCAAGGTGCAGGATTTAGCCCGATTAATCCGCGGCAAGAGTGTCGCCGAGGCCGAAACGATTCTTAAGTTCAGCGGAACCCGCGGAGGGGAGACGGCACTAGAGGTTCTTCGTTCCGCTTCGGCAAACGCGGGCGCCGGTTTCGATAAGGCAGCTTGGGTAGTGGCGGAGATCCGAGCGGATAAGGGGCCGATCTTTCGCCGGCGAGTGGATCCGAAGTCCAAAGGATCAAGAGGAATTATCTTGACCCACTCTACCCATCTGTCGATTACCGTTAAGCTCCGATCGAAAGAATCTTTAGAAGGAGGAAAAAATGGGGCATAAATTGAATCCAAAATCGCTCCGGACCGGAGTTTTCCTTCCGTGGCGTTCGCGTTGGTTTAGTGAAAAAGATTATGCCAAGTACGCGAGCGAAGACGCCCTGATTCGCCGTTTCTTAGCTGAAAAGCTCAAGGAAGCGGGCTTGGAGGATATTGAAATCGAACGTTCCGGATCTAAAGTTAAAGTTGTCGTAATTGTGGCTAAGCCCGGTTTGGTTATCGGTCGGGGAGGGAGCGGAGCGGAGATTCTCAAAGGAGAGTTGGCCAGGATCTCTAAGATTCCGGCGGAGTTGGACATTGTGGAATCAAAGTCGCCTTCGACTTCGGCCGCCATTTTGGCGGACCGAGTGGTAAACGTCTTGGAACGCCGCGGACGCCAGTATCGGAGAGTTCTGAACGAATTAATCGAGGAGGCGATGGGCAAGGGAGCAAAGGGGGTTAAGATCGAAGCGGCCGGGAGGTTGGGCGGGTCCGAGATTGCGCGGACCCAGAAACTTTCGCGCGGATCTATTCCTCTCTCCACCCTGCGAGCCGATGTCGATTTTGCCGGTCGCTTTGCGTCGACACGCTATGGAAAAATCGGGGTTAAAGTTTGGGTTTTTAGAGGTGAGTTGAAGAAAGAGTAAAAATGTTATTGCCTAAAAAGACAAAATTTAGAAAACGTTTTCGAGGAGGCATTAAAGGCCGCGCCTGGCGGGGAGGGGAGCTTTCATTTGGAGAGTACGGTTTGAAAGCGCTGGCCAAAGGAGATGTTTCTTCGCGTCAGATTGAAGCGGCTCGTAAGGTCATTCGGGGGTACACGGAGCGCGGGGGGAAGCTTTGGATTCGGATTTTTCCCGATAAACCGGTCTCTAAAAAGCCGGCTGAGATCAGAATGGGCGGGGGGAAGTCGGCGGTAGACCACTACGCCGCGGAAGTTAAAATCGGGAGGATTATTTTTGAAATTTCAGGTGTTCCCGCCCACCTTTCCTTAGAGGCTTTGCGGCTGGCGGCGGCAAAGTTGCCCTTGGCAACTAAAATTGTTAAACGGTGAAACGCAAAACGATGAACAAGATGGACGGCTTGAAAAGAAACAAACCTAGCATTTTTGAAGAAACAAAAATGGACGGCCGCAGAAACGACCTAGCATTTTTGAGGAAATGAAAATGAAAGAATTTCGAGAAAAAGAGGAGAAGGAGCTCCGCAAAGTTCTGGACGAAACGCAAGCGGAGATTTCTCAACTTCGCGGCAAGCGCGCTATCGGTGCTTTGGCGGACACGTCTTCGATTCGAAAAAAGCGGCGGGAAGTTGCGAGAATTCTAACCACTTTTGGCGAAAAGGAAGTTCTTAAGGAAGTGGCGCAGATTGAAGAGAACAAAAATGGACGGCCGCAGAAACGACCTAGCATTTTGAAGAAACAAAATGTCGAGAAAAAAGCTTAAGGGAACAATCAAAAGAGTTAGCGGGAAGAATACGGTTGGGGTGGAGGTGGTAAGGGTGTACCATCACCCGCGCTACCGCAAACGGATTTTAACTTCTAAGGTTTATTTGGCGCATATAGAAGGTGCCGATGCGGTGGTAGGGATGCATGCCACCATCGAAGAAAGCCGCCCCATCTCGAAGCGGAAGAGATGGTTAGTATTGGAGCTTAACGGTAAACCAGTGGGGAAGTTGGAGAAACCTCCCACGGTCAAAAAACAGGTTAGGAAGGTTTCAAGGAGAAAGAAACAATGATCCAACGCGAAACAATGTTAGCCGCGGCCGACAACTCCGGCGCGAAAAAGTTGCGGGTGATCGGAATTCCTCGTCGAGGTTCGAGTCGGGTCGCTTATCTAGGCGATATCGTATCGGTGGCGGTGCGGGGGGCCGATCCCCACGGGGCGGTTAAAGACCACGGGATCGAACAGGCCGTGATTGTACGGACGAGAAAAGAGGTCCGGCGCCCCGACGGTTCCTATATCCGCTTTGACGATAACGCCGGGGTAATCATCGACAAGCAGGGTAATCCCAAGGGGAGCCGCGTCCTCGGGCCGATTGCTCGAGAGGTGCGGGAACGGGGTTTTAAGAAGATCGCTTCTCTGGCGACGGAGGTTTTTTGATGATGCAAACAGCAAAAACAAGAATTAAAAAAGGCGATACGATCAAAGTTCTCTCCGGCAAGGATCGCGGCCGGGAGGGAGAAGTTCTTCGAGTATTTCCGCAAGGGGGAAAAGTGGTCGTCGCCGGGATAAATATGCTCAAACGCTTCACGAAGAAAACCAAAGACTCGGCGGGCGGGGTGGTGGAGGCAGAGGCTCCTCTCTGGGCATCCAAGGTGGGGGTGGTTTGCCCTAAGTGTAAAAAGGTCTCGCGTTTAACTGGATCGAGGGTTTGCCGGCGCTGTGGAGAAAATTTAGATAAGAAGAAATAGAAATGCTGAAGGAAACTTACCAAAAGGAAACCGCTCCGAAACTAAAGGGCGAAATCGGCAAAGGAAACATTTACGCCGTGCCTCGGGTGGTAAAGATTGTCGTCAACATCGGAGTCGGAAAAGAGAAGGGTGAGAAAGAAGTGCTTGGGAGGGCTAGAGAAGAGCTGGCGATGATTGCGGGTCAAACCCCCTCGTTTCGTCTTGCCAAGAAAGCCATTGCTTCCTTCGGTATTCGACGGGGAGATATTGTCGGGCTGGCGGTTACTCTGCGGGGACGTAAGATGTGGGACTTTCTGGAAAAGCTGATCAGGGTGGTGTTGCCCCGGACTAGGGACTTTAAAGGAATCTCGCGGAAAAGCTTTGACGGCCATGGTAATCTAACCATCGGGATCGTAGAACACACCGCTTTTCCCGAGATTGATCCTCATAAAGTCGAGAAGATCCGCGGTCTGGAAGTAACCGTGGCTACCAGTGCCAATAAGGATGATGAAGCTTACCGCGTTCTCAAGGAATTGGGAATGCCGTTTAAGGACTGACTATGCCAAAGAAAAGTTGGATTGAACGACACAAAAAGGAACCGAAGTTTGAAACTCGCCACTACAATCGTTGCCATATCTGTGGGCGATCGGGTGCTTATATCCGTAAATTCGGAATGTGCCGGATTTGTTTTAGGGAACTCGCTTCCAGGGGCGAGCTCCCTGGAGTAAGGAAAGCATCATGGTAACCGATCCAATCGCAGACATGTTCACCAGCTTAAGAAACGCCGCTTTGGCCGGGCGCAGCGAAGTGGTTGTGCCGTACTCGAATCTCAAGGAGAATATCGCCAAGCTTTTAGTGGCGGAAGGATTCCTGAGTGAGGCTCGGAAGTTTAAACAGCAAGGAGGAGGGAGTTTTTTCCTATCTTTGCAGAACCCTCGATTTGAACACCTCCAGCGTCTCTCCAAACCGGGAGCGCGCTGGTACGTTTCGTGGCGAGAGATTCAGAACCCTCCGTTAGGGGTGAAGATTATTTCTACACCGGAGGGGATCTTGGCGCATAAGCAGGCGCGGAAGAAAAAAGTGGGTGGGGAGTTGATCGGAGAGGTTTGGTAATCAAAATGGTTGGAAAGAAGCCGATTAAATTGCCGGAAGGCGTAAACGTTTCATTTGAAGATCGTCTCGTGCGGGTTTCCGGACCTTTGGGTCAGATTTCGGTCGATCTCCCTAAGGGAGTGCGGGCGAGTACGGAGGGTCAGGAGTTGCGCGTTTCGGTGGATTCGGAGACTCCTGCGCGGATCTATGGTTTGGGTTTTGCGCTCATCCGCAACGCCGTTGAGGGTGTAAGTCAAGGGTTCAGCAAAGAATTAGAGTTCGTAGGGGTAGGCTATCGGGCCGAGAAGATCGCGAAAGGACTAAAACTCTCATTGGGGTTTTCCCACCCGGTGGAGTTTTTAATTCCGGAAGGGGTCGCGGTTGAAGTGAATGATAGTACTAAAATTAAACTATCGGGAATTAGCAAGGCTTTAGTGGCTCAAACCGCGGCCCAGCTTCGCAAACTTCGGCCGCCGGAACCGTACAAAGGGAAAGGAATTCGATATGCGGGTGAGGTTGTTCGCCGCAAGCAAGGCAAAGTGGTGAAAGCGGCGGCGGGAGGAGCGGCATAATGATAAACAAGCTTATGCAACGAGAGCGAAGAATCAGGCGCACGCGCAGCCGTATTTTCGGGACGGCCAAACGCCCCCGGTTAAGCGTTTTTCGATCCGGCAAGCACATCTATGCCCAACTGATCGATGACGATCGGGGAATCACATTGGTTTCGTCTTCGGATCTTGAGGTAAAGAGCGGTACGAAGAGCGAGCGGGCTTCGGCGGTTGGAAAAGAGCTGGCCGAAAAGTCTCAAAAGGCCAAAATTAAAAAGGTGGTTTTTGATCGAAGAGGCTACGCTTTTCACGGCCGCATCAAGTTAGTAGCGGAAGGCGCCCGCGGGGGAGGTTTGGAATTCTAACGATGGAAAGAGGAAGATTTAATAGGCAAATTTATGTAGCCCAGCCGGGAGAGTTCATGGACAAGGTTCTGGTGGTAAATCGCGTTGCCAAAAAGATTAAAGGCGGAGATAAGATTAGCTTCGCCGCTTTGGTGGCGGTGGGTAACAAACAAGGCAAGGTCGGTCTAGGTTACGGCAAGGCGGGGGATTTACGGGCGGCGATTGCTAAGGCGAACTCTCAAGCCAAGAAAAAGGTTTTTACGATTGCGATGCGCGGATCAACCATTCCTCGGCGCATCTCGATCAAACACGGCGCTGCCCGTCTTCTGATGATGCCCGCGCCGCGGGGGGCGGGATTAATTGCGGGAGGAGTA
>Ga0154837_129_pt1 | contig 44518 bp, 52 predicted proteins | sample Rifle2008BG16ft_FD_116141 | JGI IMG/M metagenome (GOLD analysis project Ga0154837, IMG submission 116141) | candidate division WWE3 bacterium RBG_16_52_45 | reverse complement strand
AAACACCGGTGGCGATCGCCATCGCGGCGATCCGCGCATCCGGGGATTTTTGCCAAGCACCGAAGATCGCAAAGCTCCCGAGAAAAATCGCCCCTGTCACCAGCGTGGCGACAACTTGGCCCAAAACGAATCGGCTCATTTTTCCTCCTTGGAAAATGCTAGGTCGCCGGAGGCGGCCGTCCATTTCTACTCTCCTTATCCTCTAACGTCTATTGTAAGGCAGTAATCCAAAAATTCAAACGAACATTCCTAACCAATTATCTAATATAGTATACTATATATACCATAAGGGGCAACTAAACGGGGGTGGGCGGCTTTAGGGAGGAGAGGGCTTTCCTCAGATCATCTGGAAGATCGGCCTCGAAGCGCATCCGCGCGCCGGTGGACGGATGGGTAAAAGTAAGGGAAGCGGCGTGCAGGAACAAGCGCGGGCATAATTTCAAATCCTCTTTCAGCCGCTTATCCGAAAGATAAAGCGGATCAGCCACCACCGGATGGCCAATGTGCTTTAAATGGACGCGAATTTGATGGGTTCGGCCGGTGAGAGGATGGACCCGCAAGTATGAGTAAGATTCTTCCTCTTTATTAAGAAGAGCCTCGCGATGGTACCCGGTCGTCGATTCTCTTCCCCCTTCCACGACTTCGAACCGCCGCCGAAACTTGGGATGGCGATCAATTGGCGCACGGACTTCTCCTTCCGGATCGGTTTTCCCGTGCACCAAAGCCAAGTACTCCTTGTCCACGGTTCGCTCTTTGAACTGGGCTTGCAGTTTCTCGAAAGCTTCCTGCGTCTTTGCCACTACCAGAATCCCGGAAGTTTCTTTATCGAGCCGGTGAACGATCCCCGCCCGACCCCCAATCCCCTCTTCCGATTTTTTAATTCCCAAATACTTCTCCAACTCATCCTGAAGAGTAATCTCGTTTGCGGTAGTTTCGGCGCGGTTGACGGTTTGGCCGGCGGGCTTCGCGAGAACCAAAAGATCTTGGTCCTCAAAAATCAATTCAAGCACCTCTTTTTAAGGAGAGCGTCTTCTCGCAATCTAAGTCGTAGCGAGCTTGGGGATAGACTTTCAAACGGGAGCGGTCGATCGGCTTACCGCAGTTTTCGCAAATCCCGTACTTGCCAATCTTAAACTTAGAAAGGGCCAAGCGGGTTTCCATTAGGAGCTTCTCCAATATCCCTTGCTCAACCGCCAAACGCTCCTGGCTAAGCCCTTCGGTAGCTTGCTCCACAAATTCAGCGGAGGGGATTGAACCAATTTCCGGCCGAGCCGCCAAACTCTCTTTGGCCAAGCGCTCCTTTTCCAGAGCGAGCCTCTTTTCTTGGGCGGTTAGCGACTCCCGAACTTTCTCAAACAAATCCTTCCTCTTAGCCATTGCTTCTTTTTACCTTAAACTTGATTAGGATTGCAATCAAACCCGCAATTCCCAATCCCAACACGGCAATCGAAAGAAAACCTCCGGAAAGATAAAGCAAAACCCCCTCCAAGATTAGATAAGAGAAGAAAGTTACACCGGACGGCGTTCGCCGATGGATGAGGTACAGAAAGACCACCCTAGCCGCACAACCGGCGAAGAAAAGAGGAGCTTGAATTTTCAAAATCCAAAACCCCAGAAAAGCGGCGGCTTCCGAGAAGCTAAGCGCGATCGCCCCCAAGTCCATAAGTCTTAGGGAAGACCAGCGCCTAAAAAATGCAGAGATGAGCAGAGCCGCTGCTCCGGCCAGAACCGCCCCGGCCCAATAAAACTCGGCCGAAGCCCCGAGCAAGATCGGAGGAATTTTTCCTCCCCCGAAGGCGACAAGCGAGGAGACCAACGCCAGATCGAACAGGTCGTTCGAGGAAAAACCCTCTCTCCTCCCCCATCGCCAGAAAATAAAAACTCCCAGAAGATAGGAAATGGCCAAAATAATTCCAAAGGGCGAGAAAGAAAGTGACATGTTACCTATTTAATCACGACTTTGGCCCGAACCCAAAAAGCCGATATCGAAACGATAACTCCCACAACTATAATCGGTATCACAGGACTAGCTAGATCGGCGATCGGACCAAAAATTAAAGCTACGGACGGGGTCAAAATCGAACTCACCGTTCCCATTGCCGCAAAAGTACGCCCCATATGCGGACCGGGCGCGAGCCGTTGAATCGAAGTAATAATAGGGATGGTGATGCAAGAAGCAAACACACCCAAAAGAAAAGAGAGGGTTGCGATCACCAAGGAAAAGAAGGGTACCTGTTCAAATCCCCGTGGGGTAACAACATGATTGCCAAGAAATACCCGCAGAAACGGCGAAGCCGAAAGCAAAAGCAGGATCACCCCAACTCCAAGGATCCCTTTCCACACGGGAATGAACTTTCCGCGGCGGCTTAAAATTAATGCTCCTAAGAAAAGGCCTAATCCGATCGGCAAAACCGCGACAAAGCTCAAGTCGCGGGCGTCGATCGCCAGAACTTGCTCGGCAAACCCCGGGGCCAATGACCCCGCTCCGGCCCCGACCGAAAGGATTACCGCCGAGATCACCATCGTTCTCGTGATATTGGGATTTTTAACCAAGTACGAAAACTGGTCGGCCAACTTCTCTTTGACTAAGCCGAAAAACATTTTGAACGGTACCGGCTTTTCCTCCTGATCCAGAGGGGGGAGGAACAAGGTCGCCATCGCTCCAAGCGTTACCAAAACAGCGGCGGTCACGAAGGGAGCCGAGAAGCCGATGAACCGCAGCATTATGCCGCTTAAAAAATACCCCAGAAAATTGGCGATATTGGTTACCAGTGTCAAATACGAGTTGGCGCGGATTAAATCACGGCTGGCCACAATCTGGGGCAGGGCCGAATTTTGGGCCGGCGAAAAGAACTCGTCCAATCCTTGGGCAAAAAAGGAGACCAGCAAAATCCCCGGAAAGCTATCCGGAACCAGCAAAAAAGCCAGCGCGGTTACCCCCCACGCAATGTTGGAAAAAAACATAATCCGCCGCCGGTCATAAATATCAGCCGCCACACCGGAAAAAAACGAAGTAATTAATGAGGCCACCAAAAAAACGACCATCCACAATGAAACGGCGATGTTGGCTCCGGTGAGCCGGAAGACCCAAACCACCAGCGCAAAGGTCGTGAGGTGATAGGCAATCCTGGTAAACGCTCGATTGACAAACAAAAGCCAAAAGTTGCGGTTCAGCACGAGATAAAGATAGCAGAAATTATTAATCGGAATTTCCGCGATAGTTCTGAGATTCGCGGCCTTTCTATTACAATACTCTTCGATGAAGGAAATTATCGTTATCTCCGACGCGCACCTTTCTTCCAGCTGGGATGAGATCGAAAAAGCTCTTCCCCGGGATTACGAGTTCCTAAACCCAAACTATTGGTTCAAAAAAACCGTGGAGACGGTTAAAAATAACCAAATCCTAGTCTTAAACGGCGATACGGTCGACTACTTCCTGGCAGACTACGATGGAGAAGGGAATGCCTCAAATTGGGGCATTTTCAATAGAACAATTAAAACATGCAAGGGGGTGGTCTTTTTAACCCTGGGTAACCATGACTACCACGCCCGCCCCTACAACTACTCCATCTACGGCCTAAATCATGTCCATATCCCCTATAAGATAAGAAGGCAGCACAAGCCAAAAATCGGCCATCACAAATTCCGCTTTTTAAAAGAATGGGAATCAATGAAGGTAGATTTTAACTGGTTCAACCCGCTCCAAAATTATAAATTTGAACATTTCTACACCGCTAAAAACGGAAAAGAACTCCTGGTATTCTTGGACAGCGGTCCGGAGGCGCTTTCGATCTTTAAAAATTGGCTAAACCCCGGCAATTGGATTCCTATGATCGCCGGAACCGCCGGCCGAGGCCTCGGCCCGGATCAGATAAACTTTCTGCAGAAAACTTTAGAAACCGCCCCGGAGCGCGAGATAATAATTTTCGTGCACTGCCCACCCCTTTTTCTCCGCGGCCCCTTCGCCGAAATCCCCTTATCCGGAAGCTTCCTCGCAAACTTAATGCGCCAAGCGATTATTGAATCGAAGTTCGTGCAAAACAATATGTGCTTCCTGGAATCCCTGGTAACCTCGGATAAGAACATTTTGCTCGTTAGCGGGCATACCCATACGCCGGCGAATTTTTTAATCGATAAAGAAGCGCGGTCTATTCGAAAGACCGATATCGAACAAATCAATGATGCAAGATATGATAAACGCTACGTTAAATTTATTTCAGCCCTGCCGCTGGGTGCCTGCGACAACCCCAATCGCGAAAACGGATTTCTAAAAATCGGGGAAAGAATCGAACACAAAGTCCTTAAGCGCTTCCCGTAACTTACCAAGGAACCTCTTTGATCTTAAGCGCGTACCAGAGGCGGTTGGCCAAAACGTGAAGAGGCGGGCCAACCAAGAGCAAAAACGCCGCCTGGTAAAAGCTGATTGTGGCAACTCCAAAAGCATAAGCAAAAACCAGCCCCGTAAGCGTTCCGGGGATATCGTCAATTATTAAACTTTTGCCGCCGGGAGAAATTGACATCCGCCTTTTTGCGAAACTCCCCCCCAAATCCCCCGCCAGCGTTCCCCCTCCCAGAATAATTCCCACCCAAGTTCCCCTCCCCTGAAAGAAAGATAAAAGGGCGGCGACGACGATTCCGGAAATAATTCCCCGCCAAGTCTTATGATCCCCGAATATTCTTTTGCCTTTCCAGGTTTTTCCGAAATCTACCGGGTAGTTCCATAAGTTAATCTTCTTCGCAAAAACGGGAATGATATTGGCAGCGTAGGAAGGGAGCATAAACCAAAGCGCCCCCAAAATGAATTTAAGCATGGCCTCAACAAAAGGATAATATAAAGGACGATGGGCTGGCTTCACCAACACATCGCCAACGCGATCTCGTTCTCGCGAATAATCTTCTCTCCGCTTTTGGTATTTTTTGCCCTGCTCGAAGAGAAAACCGCTTTCGGCATCTTGGCTCTGCTTCTCTTTGCGAGCGACGCGGTCGACGGTACCATTGCCCGGCGTTTTAAAACCGAATCGGATTTTGGGCACATGCTGGACACAATCGCCGATTTTATCTTTTATCCGGCCGTGCTTTTAAGCTGCTTTTATATTTTTAGAGAGGAGCTAGCCCGCCATTACCTCCTTGTAGTTGTTCCCGTATTTTTTCTCACGGCCCCCAAAATAATTGGTCTCTGCTACACCAAAAATATTCCTAACCTCCACACGCGCATTTGGCAATTCACAACATATGTCTTCGGATTCTGGTTCGCCGTCTCCTTGCTCCAGAGATTTAATCTGCCGCTCCTTTGGGCAATTAACGGCCTCTCGATCCTGGCCGGGATTGATGAAGCTCTAATATTCCTGACCGGCAAGAATAAAACCGACCAGCGCGTTCACTCTTATTGGGAAGTTTTAAAAGAACGCTCGCCCCGCAACGATCAAAAAAGCCCCGAATCAGACTAAGATTCGGGGCTCCAGATTCTCCACCGGGCCGTAGAGCGCCAGGACTGCTCGATCCGGGTTGAGGTAACTATGCACAAAACGGATCATGTCGGCTCGGCGGGCGCGGCGCGCCTTCTTTGGCCAAAGCTTCGGATCGGAAACCCGGCCGGAGCGGATCGTCTCCTCCGCCAGAGCCACACTGATTGTCGTCGGCTCTTCGAGCTGCCCTTCCTTCTGCAGCGAAAGGACCTGGCGGGTGCGGCGAAACTCTTTTTGAGAAATCCCCTCCTGCGCAATCTTTCCGATCTCCTCCAAGACAACATTGAGGATTTTCTCCAGGTTACCCGGTGGGCAAACCCACCGCACCTGGAAAGAATCCGAGTCGTAGAAGGTCTCAACTCCCGACATGACGGAGTAGACCAAGGCCAATTCCTCGCGGACCCGGTTGAAGAGAACCGAAGAGAAGAGGTTCGGATCTCCCAAGTACATGTTCAGGATCTCCAATCCCCGTCTTTCGGCGCTCATAAGCCGCGGCAGAGGAAATCCCAAAAGAGCGTAGACCAGCTTCCGAGGTGCCACCTGTTTAACTACGGTGAATCCCTCCCGAACCGGCAGGGGGAAGCGCTCAACCGGCAGCAGCTCTCCCTCAGGAAGAGCCCCCAAAGTCCCCTCCAAAACCTCGAGAAAAGGTTGGACCGGGGGATCGCCGACCACGGCCAAAACCATGTTCCGACCGCAGTTCACCTTTTGGCGGAAAGCGGAGAGCTGTTCAAAGGTGAGGTGGGGAAGGTTATCCTGCCAAGGAACGGTATCGTTCCGATCCAGAATATGCCCCTGCCAACCGGTTCGAATGAACAAGTCGTAGAGGACGGAATCCGGATCTTCACTCGCCATAACGTATTCGATCCCAATCACGGTCTTTTCTTTCTCAAATTTCTCGGCCGAGATCGGCGCCGTCAAGATTCGGGCAAAGGCCTTCATTCCCCTCAGCACGTTCCGCTTGGGAAATGAAAAGAAGTAGCTGACGTCCTCGGCATCGGTTTCGGCGTTGTACAGGCCCTCGCCCAGCGACTCCATCTCGTAGTGGATCGCGGGATCGCTGACCACCAGATGCTCCAGAACATGGGAAAGGCCCAGCCCTTCCGGCCGCTCAAAGCGCGGGCCGGCGCGAGTAGTCAGGGTCATATAGGAAGAACGATAACTCTCCGAGTGCAGAACCACCCGCAAGCCGTTGCTCAGGGTGTAAACCTTGACGGCCATCTCTCCTCCTTCCAAAAGAATGGTTTGATCAAAGTTTAACAGGAATTTGGAAATTTTAAAGCTTAGGTAGTACAATTGCGTTGCGAAAGCGACGGAATTGCTAGGTTCGCGAAAGGAGGAAACTTTGCCCAAGCTGAAGCTGCAAGGCCTCTTTGGGAGAGTTCGAAAGACGCATGATCCTGCGGCGGGATCGGCGAACGAGACGCTGATTCGGCTCGTGAAGCGCGGCGATCGCGGGTTTCGTTTCCGATCCGAGGAGGAGGCCCGCTGCAACGCCGACTTCAATCTGCTGCTGAATATGGGATTGGCGGTTTGGAAAGATACCACGATCAGCGGGATTCCAATGGGAGGAGTCGTCTGCTGGAGCGAGGGAACGAAACGCACGCTCACGCACCGTTAGAGAACAGCTGAATTAATTGGCCGTTGACGAATACTCGTCGGCGGCCCTTTTTAAATATTAAGAATCTGACGGAAACGGTCGGAGGAAGGGAACGGGCCGATCAAGGCTAAGTTTAGGCCTGCATCGATAAACAGCTCTTTGGCGACCGATTGGACATCCTCGACAGTGACGGCGTCGATCTTGGCTATTTTTTCCTTCGGCGTTTCGATTTTCTTTTCCAAAACCTCTTGACCAAGAAAGTAGGAGCAAGCGCCATTGGTCGACTCCAGCCCCAAAACCAGATCGCCCCGCAACATTTCTTTGGCCTTCTTAAGTTCCTCCGCCGGGACCAATTGTTCCTTTAATTTAGTCAACTCCGCCGCTACGGCCTTTACCGCCTCTTCGGCTTTCTGATTGTTAACGCCGGCGACGATTTGCAAAGAACCGGTGTCGGAAAAGTCCTGCCAATGAGCCTGGACGTAATAGGCCAGTCCGCGTTTTTCCCGGATTTCCTGGAAAAGACGGCAGCTCATTCCCCCACCCAGCGCGGAGACTAAGACTTCCAACGCTTCCCGCTTCGGGTGGGAGCGGTGGTAAGCGCGCATGCCCAGCACAAAATGGGTCTGGTCGGTTTTGCGTTCTTCAATTAAAACCTGCGGTTCTTCTTGCGCGGTCTTGAACTTGGGAAGCTCCCCTACCTCTCCCGGCCCCCGCCCTCCCAAAACATCTCGGACTTCCGCCAGCGCCTCCTCCTCTCCAATCTTGCCGGCCACCGCCACCACCAGATTGGGCGACCGGTACCAGTCATCCAAATAAGTCAAGAAATCCTCCCGCTTCAGGGAACGCAGCGTTTCCTCGGTCCCCAGAATCTCCCAGCCCAAAGGGTTGCCGCTGAAAACCAGCTGGTCGTAAATGTTTTGGACCCAGCTTCTCGGTTCATCTTTGTACATCCTTAGTTCCTCGGTGATCACCCGGGATTCTTTTTCTATTTCTTTCTCCTCGAACTTGGAATTAAAAACCATATCGGTCAGGACGTCCAAAATCTTAGGAAGATTTCGGGATTCGGCCTTGACGTAGTAGGCGGTGATCTCTTTGTCGGTAAAGGCATTGAAGTGCGCTCCGAGCGACTCCAGCTCGGAGGAAATGTCAAAAGAGGTGGGCCGCTTGGCGGTCCCGTTGAAGAGCATATGCTCGGTGAAATGGGCAATCCCTTGGGTCCGAGCATCCTCGTATCGGCCGCCCGCGCCAACCCCGATCATCGCCGTCACCGATTCCAAATTGGGCATCGGCACCGTGATTAGCCGAATCCCGTTTTTGAGCGTATCTTTTTGGTAGTTCACGTTTTTAAGTATATCGTTATTAACTTGGCCTGCAATAAAAAACGGCTTGCATCTTGCGACACAAGCCGTCTAAAGTCCTAAAACTTGGCAATCAGATTCTTGATCTTGCGGAACCTGGGCTTGGGGCCAACGATCGCCAAGTTCAAGCCGGAGCCCACAAAGATCTCCTGCGCCACATCCTGGATATCCGCCACCGTCACGGCCTCAATCTTGGCAACGATCTCCTCGAAACTCTTGATATTGCCATCCATACCCTCCTGCTCCACCATAAAACCGCACAAGTGCGCGGTACTTTCGAAGGAGATATCGATTGAGCCTCGAAGCGACCTCTTGATCCGCCTAAGCTGGTCGGCCAAAACCGGTTCCACCCTAAGGCGGTTAAGCTCACCCAAGACAACGCCAAGGGCAAGCTCCAGTTCCCCATGGTCCAAGGCCATTTCGATCTCAATAGTTCCGCAGTCCGACAGGAGGTGAATACTCGCATCAACACCGTAAACCAGCCCGCGGTATTCTCGAAGCTCCAGGTAAAGCCGGGAGGACAACACCGCCTCCAAGACCTGTAGCGCTTCCGCTTTGGGGTGGTTGCGGCCGTAGGAGTGGAACCCCAAGACCGTGTTGGTCTGCTCGGCGGCTTTCTCCCTAAACTCGAAAGCCGGAGAACTCTGGAATCGAGTAAAAGGCAGCACCAAACCGTAACCCCTGCTGGCTGGGACCGACTCAAGCCGGCGGCGAAGGTCGCAAATCACCTGCTCTTCCAGATTGCCGACCAGCCCAACCACTGTTCTATCCGTGGTGTACCAGCGGCGTCGGAACCCATGCAAATCGTCAGCAGTTATTAGCTGAAGCGACTCCAGGGTCCCCAACACGCTGCCCCCCAAAGGATGGTCGCCAAAAATCAGCCGGTCGGAGAGATCCTCAGCCTGCGTGGCGAGATCGTCAAGATCTTCCTTGAGTTCTTGGACAATTGCTCCGGATTCGACCCTCACATTCTCATCGGTAAAGAACGGATCAAAGGCGATATCTGCAATAATTTCCACCGCCTCCCCCAAGTAAAGGGCTGGGGACTTAACATAGAATACAGTCATCTCCGAGGAGGTGCCCGCATTGGCAGACGATCCCAGGTCTTGAAACGCCTCAAGAATGGCCTGGCCGGTAGGGAAGCGGCGGGTCCCTTTAAAGGCGATGTGCTCGGCAAAGTGGGCGATCCCGGGATGAACCGCATCCTCGTGTCGACCGCCGGCCGCAAATCCAATCATGGCGGTGGCGGAGCGAAGATGGGGCATCGGCCAGCAAACTAGTCGAATGCCATTACTCAGGAATTCCTTGTAGAACTCCATGGTTCCCTCCTCTCAATTGTAGATTTTAACTCATACTATCACGGGATTGGTTTTAAATAAATGGCTTAAGAAGCGCGGCCGGAACCCCGTTTCTGAAGGAATTTGCACTCGGCCGAATCATACCCTATAATTACCTACAGTCTAAGGCACACCTAGGAGGTGCTAAGTGCAGCGTCGTGGCACGTTCACATTCGAATTGAATTTCGGGAAGATCCTGGTCGTCATCGGCCTGGTCGTCATCGGAATTCTCCTTTGGGCGGCGGCTCCTTTGCCGATCGTCCGCGCGATCTTGTTCGACCTCTTTTGGATGCATCCGACCGGGTGGGCACTGACCGTTATCGCGATCCTCATTGTGATCGGGGTTTATTCAATCGATAACAACCAGTACGACGAGCCCGGAGGGGCCACCTGGATCATCGGCATCCTGCTGGCCGCAGGCCTGATCGGCTATGCCATCCTTTCTCCCGCGCTGGCGAAACGGTATTTGGTCCAGGACCTCAAGCCGACGGCGTTGGAGACTCTGCCGGAAACCACCGAAGTGCGATATCTTCCGATGCCGGTCGCGGAGCGCTACGGCGCAAACAAGATCCAAGACCCCCGGCACCATCTCGGCGATATGGATCCCTTGGACACCGCCGAAGGAATCGCCTGGGCCGCCCCGCGGATCCCGACCGGATTCTGGAACACCTTAACCGGCCAGACCGACGGGTTCGCAGTCGTCAACCCCGACGGGAGCGTCGACACGATCCTCCAGCCCATGCGCTACGGCGAGGGGATGGAGATCACCGACCGGATCACCTGGCCGCTGTGGCGGATGCGCTACACCGTCGACTTGCCGGAGTTCTATTATCTTCAGATCGACGGCGAAGTGGTCGCGATGGCTCCCTACGTCGCCTACCGCTACCAGTTCCCGGTGCGCGTCCCCTACTGGGGCGGCGTCTTCGTGGTCCATGCCGACGGGCAGATTGAAGATCTGACGCCGGAAGCCGCGACGGCCGATCCCCGCTTCGAGGGGCAACGGCTCTACCCCGAGGCATTGGCACTGAGAATCGCCAAGGCCTGGGCCTACCGCGGCGGCATCTCGAACGCCTGGTTCACCCACCGCGATCAAACCGAAGTTCCCCACATTGACGGCGAGGACAACCAGATGCCGTACCTGATCCCCACCGATCAGGGTCCGATGTGGTTCGTCGGGATGGAGCCCTACGGGCCGGCTTACAGCATCTTCAAGATACTGTTCGTCGACGCCCACGACGGGTCGATCCGGCTCTACGAACTCCCGGCCGAGTCGGGAATGATGAGCCCCAACCGCGCCAGAGGCTACGTTCGCGCCGCCTTCCCGACCTACCAGTGGTATCAGAGCGGCGAGAGCTCCTCCGGGAACCTGTTCGCGGTCGAGCCCCGGCCGCTCACCCGCGACGGCGTGCTCTACTGGCAGATGTCGATCACCAATATCGACTATGCCGGCGTGACGCAGACCGTGCTGGTAAACGCCGAGAACAACGGCGTGGTCTACTTCGAAAATCTCGAAGAGATCAACCGCTTCCTGGACGGAACCTTCTCGGGCCGCGCCCCGAACGGCGTGCCGCAGCAATCGACCGCCGGCCTCACTCCGCAAGTTTCTTCCTCGTCCGAACTGGACATGATGAGCGACGAAGAACTCTGGAGCCTGTTGGAGCAGATCTTGCAGGAACTAAAGTCTCGTTAAGATCCGAATGGCCAAGAGTGGTTTACCCCGCTCTTGGCCTTTTTATTTCGCTTGACTTCAATATAGTGTCGTCCCGCGGCTGAGTCCCCGAAACCCGTCTCTAACCGGAGCCGTTTTGACTTCGGAATCGGATTTGACAGATAATCTCTATGGAACCAATGTTCAACCCCAAATCGTTACTAATCGCCGGCGGGATCCTCAGCGCGCTCATCTCTCTCCTGCACGTGGTTCTAGCCTTTAAACCGGGGCTTTACAGTTATATCGGCCCGGCAAAGGAAATTCCAATGAGTGGCGCTGTTGCCTCCATTGCCTCCGTCGTTCTAGCGCTGATATTTGCGGTTTGGGCCACCTACGCTTTTTCCGGAGCGGGGTTGATCGGAGCGCTCCCCCTGCTACGGCCGGCGCTGATTGCCATCGGTGCAATTTACGTCCTTAGGTCTCTGTTTATTTTCACGGAGGTGAAGATGGTGCTGAACGAAGGGTACCCGTTCCGGTTTGTGATCTTCTCAATCATATCGCTCGTGACGGGCCTGCTTTACCTGATCGGAATTTTGAAAAAGTAAGAGGATCGGATTCTCCAAGCCGTTTCCAACCGGCGCAGACTTCAAGAACTCCTGCCAGCGTATTCGCCGGTTTCGGTGTTGATTTGGATGGTTTCCCCAACGCTGACGAACATCGGCACCCGTAGGCGGTAGCCGGTTTCAACCATCGCTTCCTTGCTTCCGCCCTGCTTGGTATCGCCTTTCTCCCCCGGCGGGGCTTCCGTCACCTTGAGATTCACTTTGAGAGGCAGTTCCACGTTGATCGGTTCTCCCTGAAAGACCTGGAGGAAAACTTCCGTTCCTTCTTTCAAGAACTTCTCTCCTCCGCCGCCGATGCTTTTGGAAATCGGGAACTGTTCAAAGGAATTTGGGTCCATGAAATTGAGATTCTTCTCATCCGAGTACAAATATTGCGCTTTCCGGCGTTCGACTTCGCCCTCCTCAACCGTCGCGCCGGAGATGAACGTTTTTTCCAGCACCGAGCCGGATTTCAGGTCTCGCGCCTTCACCTTGATGGTTGCGCTCCCCCTTCCGACCTTGATGTGCTGGTACTCGACCACCGCATAGGGTTTCCCCTGCTCAACAAAAACAGCGCCTTTTCTTAATTCCGTAACTGAAAGCATGAAAGTGGTGCCGAGGGAGAGAGTCGAACTCTCATGAGGTTGCCCTCACCCGCTCTTGAGGCGAGCGCGTCTGCCATTCCGCCACCTCGGCGAACTCCAGTGAGCCGAATTGCAACTCGCCATCGGCGAGACAGCACCTCGGCACGCTTATATTTTACCACTGGCTCACTGCAGAATTGACGACAATCCAAACCCGTGAGAAGATAAGCTGATCCCTATCCGAGGGAAACTTGAAAACCGAACAGGAGTTTGCGATGTCGTTCGCAATGCTGTCCGCGCTGTTGTTAGTCGTCTTTGGTCTTCTGCTTTTCTTCGGAGCGCTCATCTTCGCCTTCATCAACATGTTCCGGGGCGCCGGAGACCTAGGCAACGGGAACTTCCGCCGCTGGTTCTCCGGTCACATCAGTGCCATGTTAGTGATGGCTATTGGCGGAGTGCTGTTCTTCATCGGGATCATTATCGCTGTGGTCGAAATCGTCAGCCGTGTGTTCTAGCTCTCTAGCCCGCCCCCTAGCGAAACTCGCCGGGGGCTTTTTTATTGAAATAAAAAAATCGGCTGCCCTAGAGCAACCGATTGGGATCGAAACCGTAGCGCTTCGCCGCTTTCCGAAAGTCCCGCAGGAAAGTCCCCTCGATCATATCCGCCATCCGCACCCGGTTTTCCCGGATCCAGCGGGCGGTATTGAGCAAGAACGCCTGGGCGTCTTCCCTACCGACGCTCTGGGCCTCCGGGCCGTAGAGCAGCCGGCCCAGATTAACGATCCGGCACTTCACGCACGATCCGCACTGCGAATCGTAGAGCGGAAGGGTCGGTGCTCTCTTTTCCCAGGCGCGGCGCAGAGAGGGCTTGTAGCAGGCCGCCGCAAAGCAGTTGCAGACGTGCGGCATCCAATCCGGCCGATGGACAAAGATATCCTTGACGGTGTCCAGCTCCTCTCGCACCCGCCATGTCACTCGAACCGGAATGCCCAACTCCTTCAGCAGGCGGTTGAAGTATTGGAAGTTCCGCGCCTGGTAGGTGAAGTAGGCGGTGGGATCGTTGAGGGCTCTCCCCTCCACCACGACCTTAGCCGCCCCAAACTCCAGCGCCGGAGGGATGGCCAAACCGGAAAGGAACATATCCCGGGACCGCATAACCCGGTTGCCGAAGTTCCGGGAGCTGTTGAGCAGGGAAATTACCTGCAGGTCGAAACCCCAGGCCTCTTGCTGCCGGCGAACGTATCGCTCCTCGTAGCTTTGGCCGCGGTTGAGACCGTGGATGTGAACGGCCAGGACGTTCTGCTCACCGTATCTCTCCTGTGTCCACCAAAGGTTCCACATCGAGTCTTTTCCGCCCGAATACGTCACCACCGCTTTGCGGGGATCTGTCCTCGACAAAACCGGCCAATCCCAACTTCCGACCGGTGTTCGAAACACCGGCCGCGGACGCTTCTCCGAGGCGTACATCGCCGCGATCAAGTCCTGCATGCGCGGGTGGACGACAAAATCGGTCTTGATGACGCGGGGAAGATAAGGCGCCACCAGGTGCATCAGGCCCAGGTTGGAAAAGAGCATCTCCGCCAGGCGGTGGCGAGGATACTCCCCTTCGATCCGAATGCGCTCCGTCTTCTCGGGCCCTTTCATCACAAGTTCAAAATCATACAGTCGAACTTGCAACGTGTTCATTTTCTCTTCTCCTCTCTATTTAAAGATGTCGAGATTAGTATAAGTCCGAAATTTGTTTTAGACAACCTTAGTCAAATTCGTCGGAGGATTTGTATCAAAAACAAGCTAGTTTAGATTGACAGAAATCTATAGTTATGGGATAATAAACCAATCCCTATCCGAGGGAAACTTGAAAGGAAGGAGATTGCTGTGCCGCCCGCGTTTGTTATCGTCATCGCCGGTGTGGTGATCGCTTTCGGGGCCTTACTTGTCCTCGCCGCTTTCGCCGCCTTCGAAATCCATCGCGGCCTACCAGACAAGCTCTGGAATCGCATATTCTCGATCACGATGGTCACGGTGATTCTCGGCGGATTCGTGACCCTCATCGGGATCATCCTCGTCGTAATAGGCGCCCTGAGCAGCGGGATGTAGATTAGCTTTCTGAAGTACGCCCCTAGCGAAACTCGCCGGGGGCTTCCTTTTTGCGTCAGCAAAAACATAGGTCGCCGGAGGCGACCGTCCTTTTTGCGATGTAATCGGTTGACTCTAACCTATAACTATGGGATAATAAGGTAATCCCTACTAGAGGGAAATCGAAAGCCGGAAGGAGCTTTACGATGCCGCTAGCCCTATCGTTGTCCGTTGCCGGAGTGATCATCGGGGCACTGGTCACGATCGGCGGATGGATCTCCGTCGCCGTCTTCGAGTTCAGTGGGTCGAGGATCGAAGCCTGGGACATCCTTGCACTCAGAGTGACGGGTGCCGGGGCCATCTTCACGACCGTATCTATGTTCTCGGTAATGATCACGGCGATAATCACGGAGATCGCCTGATCAGCTCTAATCTACCCAGAGGCCTGCGCCCAAAAAACGCAAGGCCTCTTCTTTTTTGCTTCGCAAAAAAACTAGGTCGCTTCAGGCGGCCATCCTTTTGTTCTGCAAAAAAGCAGGCAAGGTTGACAGGTAGGGTGTTATCCGATACTCTTGTGTTGTTAGAACACTATCAAATTCATGAATGTCCAAAAATCAAAGTTATACTGGCCACCGGCGGTAACCGTGGACGCGGTTATTTTTACGGTTCAGGAAGACGATCTGCAAGTTCTGCTCATTGAACGCTCGAACGAACCGTTTAGAAATTATTGCGCCTTACCCGGCGGTTTTCTTATCAAAAATGAACCGAGCCGGGATGCGGTGGCTCGAATATTAAAGGACAAAGCCGGAGTAAATAATGTCTATACCGAACAGCTTTATACCTTTGACGACCTTGCCCGAGATCCCCGCGGCCACACCGTCACGATTGCTTATTTTGCCCTCGTCCCGCCCACGTCCTTAAAAATTAGCAGCAGCGTGCGCGAGCATCCCCAACTTTACTCGGTTAAAAGGCTGCCAAATCTGGCTTTTGATCACCGGAAAATTATCGAGTACGCCCTGGGAAGATTGCGTGCCAAGCTGGAGTACACCAACGTGGTCTATTCCCTACTCCCCAAGGAGTTCACCATTCCCCAGCTGCAAAAGACCTACGAAGTGATCCTTGGGAAAAGATTGGACAAACGCAACTTTGCCAAAAAGTTTTTATCCCTCAACATTGTCAAGCCGCTCCCCAAAAAACTGGGAGGTCCCCGGCGGCGGCCGGCCCGACTCTACCGCTTCATTTCCCCCAGTCCCCAAGAACTCAAAAAATTCTTTTAAACTGTTGACTGATATTGATAGGTGTGTATAATACACTTGTAAATTAAAAACTCCACAACAAGGAGGAGGAGGAGGCTGCAACATGGCTAAGAAAGCGTTGTTGGTGGTGGATGTCCAGAACGACTTTTGCCCGGGCGGATCGCTTGCCGTGACTGACGGCGACCAAGTGGTTGGGCCGCTTAACCGGCTGATCGCTTTTGCCGAAGAGAACGGCTGGGAAATTTATTTTTCCCGCGACTGGCACCCGGCGGAAACCAAACACTTCGAGAAGTGGCCGGTCCATTGCGTGCAGAACACGCCCGGGGCCGAATTCCATCCCAATCTGCAATTTCCGAATGATCCCCAGAATTTTCGGGTGATCTCTAAAGGGATGGGCGATGCGGATGACTACTCCGCCTTTGACGGCGGGATGAGCCCCCAGGCCGAGCACCTTTACGTGGGTGGTTTAGCCACCGACTACTGCGTGCTCTGGACTGTAAACCGAGCCCTTGAGTTGGGTTACAAGGTGACACTCCTGCAGGATGCCTGCCGCGCCGTTGATCTTACACCGGGTGACGGCGAGCGCGCCATTGCGCAGATGCGCCAAAACGGCGCCCGAATCGCCCCGACGGAAGAGGTGTTGAATGAAACGGAAAAAGGATGAGCCTATCACCTCTTCGCTTCTAGACACAGATTTCTACAAGTTCACCATGGGGCAGTTGATTTTCCGATCTTACCCCAATGTTGAGGTAGAATTCGGTCTAATCAACCGATCCGGCGACCCGCTGGCCAAGTTCATTCTAGAGGAAGAGCTGCGGAATGAATTGAATCAGGTGCGCAATCTCCGCTTTAACAACAGCGAACTGCACTATCTGCGCGGCACTAATGAATACGGTGAACGGATGTTTGGCGAGGATTACCTGCAATTCCTGCAAAACCTGCAGCTGCCCCCCTACCGTCTGGAACGTGTGGGCGATAGCTACCGGCTGTCGTTCACCGGCCCCTGGGCGGCAGTTACCTACTGGGAAACACCGGCGCTGTACATTGTCACCGAACTTCGCTACCGCTCCCTGATGAACACTCAAAGCCGGTTTGACCAAGACGTAACCCATGCCACCGGCGTTTCCCGTTTGCAGGAGAAGATTGGACGGTTACGGGAGTACCCCGCCATCACCTTCAGCGACTTCGGAACGCGCCGGCGCTTTAGCGGCGCCTGGCACGATTACCTAGTCGGTGTGCTGGCCGAAGAGCTGCCCAACCAATTCCGGGGAACATCCAATGTAAGGTTGGCGATGAAACACGGCCTGCTGCCGATGGGCACCTCCGCCCACGAGCTCCCGATGGTGATTGCGGCCTTAGCATTTGCCAAGGCCGATGAAACCCAAGACCCGGAGGAAACCCTCGCCGGTGCGCAGCAGGAAGTCCTGCAAGGGTGGTGGAATCTTTACGGACCCGGGTTGTCGATTGCCCTGACCGACACGTTCGGCAGCCCGTTCTTCTTCCGGACGGCCCCCGAATACGTTGCCCGGGACTGGAAAGGGACACGGCAAGATTCCGGCTCCCCCTTCTCCTATGGAGAGGAAGCAATCAAGTGGTACGCCAAATACGGGGTGGATCCTCTTTCCAAGCTAACCGTATTTAGCGACCAGCTCGACGTTCAGCGGATGGTTGACTTGCACCTAGCCTTCCGTGGGAGACTCGGCCACACCTTTGGTTGGGGAACAAACCTGACCAACGATGTCGGTTTTAACCCGATCTCGATTGTAATCAAGACCCTCAAGGCCAACGGCCGCTCCACGGTAAAGCTGAGCGACAACCTCGCTAAAGCCATGGGGGGCAGCGACGAGGTAGAACGCTATAAGAGAGCCGCCGGTTATACAAATACCGAGTCGGTGAAGTGTGTTTCTTAAGAACGGGAGGACAAAACCTCAAGCTTTTTAGCTTGAGGTTTTTTATTTTTCCAAAACATACCTTGCGGCCTCTTGCATTTGTTTTGCTAGTGTGTATAATACACTTGTAATCGTTTAATAACCGAACAGGAAGGAGAAAGACTATGAACGCAAATTCGGCAGTTCTTCCGGCTATGGATATTACTCGGAAGTTCCCTATTCCGACCGGATACCTCTTTGTCGGCAGCTACTCCAAAGGGCCGTTGGAAACCCTTTCGATCGGAGACTACGGCAAGCGCCACAACGTTAAAGCGGATTTCTTGGGATACCGCAGCGAGATCGAAGGCGTGCCCAACACCTATTGCATGCCTCTTTCCGAGAAGTGGGTCATCACCGTCAGCACGCAGTATGGCTGCCCGATGCGCTGTACTTTCTGCGATGTGCCGAATGTCGCCTTCCGCGGCAATGCAACTTTCGATGATCTGAAGGCCCAGTTCTACAATGCCATCAGCCTGTTTCCGCAGGTCGGGTACACGGAACGCCTGAACTTGCACTATGCGAGAATGGGAGACCCGATCTTCAACGAGAACGTCTTCCTATTCTCCCGTTGGCTCCACGCCAACAAGCAGCAGATTGCGGCAGACACGGGTTTGCGGATCGAGGTCATCCATCCCGTTCTTACCACCTCCTCCCCTCGAAAGTTTAAGAAACTCGAGGAGCGCCTCTTGGAGTGGTGCGGGATCAAGAACGAGGTCTACAACGGCCAGGCCGGTCTGCAGTTGAGCATCAACAGCACTTCGGAGGAACAGCGCGACAGAATGTTTGGCGGGATGCAGATCCGCCTCGCCGATCTGGCCAAGATCGCCGCGAAGATGCCGGAGCCGATGAGCCGCAAGTACTGCCTTAACTTCGCCTATGCGACCGATTCTGAAGTTGACGCCAGGCTGCTTGCAGAACTCTTTGATAGCAGAAAGTTCATGTGCAAGATCACGCCGATCCACAACAACAACGCTTGCCGCACCAACGGCATTCGGACAATCGGCGGCTACGATAGCTACCATCCTTACCGGAAGCCCGAGGAAGATCTGAAGGCGGCCGGATTCGATGTTCTCGTGTTCGTTCCTTCGATTGATGAGGAGGACGGACTCGTCACTTGCGGAAACGCCGTTCTCGGGGGAAGCTCGCCCAAGTGCGACGAGAGCGTGATCAAGATCAAAGGCATAAGCCCTGGACCTTAACCGGCTCGGGGCTTTTTCTTTTGTCGAATTGACACAAATCCCCGGAGGTATAAAATAATCTTAACCAGAAGGGACGAGGACTATGCTAAACACAGCCGATCTTGTGCGGCGGGCCCGCAACCTTCTCAAAGGTGGCCGCCCCATCCCCGCAATCATCAACCACTTTGTGGCCGAAGGTGTCGGCGAGAACAGCGCCTGGGCAGTTGTGGAAGAAGCATCTTTTGAGAACCTGCAAGAATCCGTCAAATCTGCCTTTGCGCTTCTTAAGAAGGGCGAAAGCCCCACTGAGGCCAAGCGCACTCTCATGCACCGCGGTTATTCCTGGACAGAGGCAGAAATGATTTCCGATGCAGCCCAAAAGTTGGCCTCGGAAGAAGCCTTGTAATAAGACGTCTGTGAGGCCTGCGCCCAAAACGCAAGGCCTCTTTTTTGCTCTAGCAAAAAATAGGTTCGCGCAGCGAGCCGTCCTTTTTTGTCCGAAAAAAACTACCGTTTTGCAGAAACCCAAGCGCCCCAGGCGGGTTTTGGGGTGCCGGCGGCGCGGTAGAGAGCCATCTCCCCAAACGGCTCGGCAGTGCTCTGCGGATAAAGGTGGATCCAAACCGCCAGCTCAATATCCTCTATTTCTGAAGTCAAAGAGAAAAACCGCTCGACAAACTCCTTTTGCTCGGCTTCGCTGGACTCCCACCCCGAGATCCCGGCGCTGCTCGACCACCCGACCTCGGTAAAGGCAATTGGCTTAGCGGCGTATTTCCGGATCGCGGTGTAGTAATCGGCCGGAATGTCGGCCGGGTCCTTGTAAATCAAACCCGGGTAGGTGGTGAAGGCAATTAGATCGGCTTTGGAGAACTCATCCAACAGCGACCAGTTGTTTTTAGAGGTGTCGTTCTTCCCGCCAAAGATCCCCCCGCGCAGGCCCATTGTCCGTTCGAGCTGGAAGGTCGTAAATACTCTAGTGTGTGGTGAGGCCTCTTTGATGGCATCATAAGCGGAGTTGAAAAGCGTGACAAAATTATCAAATTCCTTAGGATTCTTACGATAAAAAGTGTTGATCTCGGCCCCGATACCAAAGTACGGCGGCTGGTATTTTTGGGCAAACTCAACCGCCTTTGCTTGATAAGCGGCCCGGTTGGCCGCGTTTAAGGGACGCAGCAGCTCCCCCGTATTTTGGTCGAAAAAGTTCACCTCGATCAAAGGAATCAAATTGTAGCCGGAAGCAGTCTCCGCGACAACTCTGGAACTTGTTCCAGAGTTCCCCAGCTTTTGCCAATCGTCACCGCCCCGTACCGCCTCTCCCACTTCCTTGGCCTTCTCCCAGAACTCGGCTACCGCCAGCGCGCTTTGGGGAGAGAAGCTTACTCCCTTGCGGAAATGAACCTCAAAAGAAGTAGTCGACTCTTGGTCCGCTTTCCCGAAAAACAACATCAGGGTAAAGAGGACTCCGACCCCCAAAACGAATAGGGCAAAAATCCCAATCAGAACAAAAACAATCTTCTTCATCTTCCTTAAGGTAACAAAAAGGCCCCGAGTAACTTTCTACTCGGGGCCAAAACACACAACCTAAACCAGGTAACAAGCCGCGTACTGACCGTCACCTTTGTTCTCCAGAGGAGGGTGATCTCTTTCCTCACAGAGCTTAGTCGCGATCGGGCAGCGTTCATAGAACACGCACCGCGGCGGCGGATTGATCGGCTTGGTAACCCGACCCTTGATATCCGCCGGATCGCGCCGAACGCGCGGGTCCGGTACGGGAACCGCCGAAACCAGAGCCTTGGTGTACGGGTGGCGGGGGTGGCGCAAGATCTCCTCCGTCTTCCCAATTTCCACCACCTTGCCACCGTACATCACCGCGATCCGGTCGCACATGTGGCGCGCAACGGCCAAGTCGTGAGTGATGTAGAGGTAGGTCACTCCCATCCTCTCACTCAGGTTGAGCATCAAGCGCATCATCCCGGCCCGGATCGAGACATCCAGCATCGAGGTTGGCTCATCGGCCACCACGAAGACCGGCTCGACCGCCAGAGCGCGGGCGATTGCCACCCGTTGGCGCTGTCCGCCGGAGAGCTCGTGAGGATACCGAGACATAAAGGTGGAGGCCGGTGCCAGACCGACAACCTCCAAAAATTCCTTCACCCGGCCCTCAATCTCTTTAGGCGGGACCACATTCTGCACGATCAACCCTTCGGCCACGGTCCCATAGACCTTGAACCTGGGGTTTAAGGATTCGTAGGGGTCCTGGAAGATCATCTGCACTCGGCGGCGGAAGTTCTTGAGCGGGACACCTTTGAGCGTGGCGATATCCACCGCCGAATCGCCTTCGTAAAACTCAATGCTTCCGCTCGTTGGATCCAACAACCGGGCCAAGAGCTTGCCGGTGGTGGTCTTACCGCAGCCGGACTCCCCAACCAAGCCCACACTTTCCCCACGCCGGATGGTAAGATTCACCTCTCTCACGGCGTGAACAAAAAGACCCGTCTTCCCAAAGATTCCTTTGCCAGTTGGGAAGAGCTTACTCAAACCCTTGATATCAACCAAAGTGTCGCGGTCCATCAGCTCTTCCCTCCCGGGTGCCAGCAAGCCACCAAATGGCCGGGGGCATGCTCCTTAAACTCCGGCACCTGACTCTTGCAGATATCGGTAGCAAAGGGGCAGCGCGGATGAAACCGGCAGCCCGAGGGCGGATTAATAAGATCGGGCGGCTCGCCAGGAAGCGCTTCAAGCTCGTTCTTCTCCCCCAAAATGCTGGGGAACGCCAACATCAGCGCCATCGTGTAAGGATGAAGCGGCTCGAGGAAGATGGCATTGGTAGAAGCCAGCTCCACCAGGCAGCCCGCATACATCACCCCGACGCGATCGCTCACTTCGGCAATTACGGCAATGTCATGGGAAATATAGACCATCGCCATGTTGAGCTTCCGTTGGATTGCCCGCATCTCCTTTAAGAGACCGTCCTGAACAATCACGTCCAATGCCGTGGTAGGCTCATCGGCAATGATGACGTCGGGATCGCAAGACAGAGCCATCGCGATCACGGCCCGCTGCCGCATGCCGCCACTGTACTGGTGCGGATACTGTTTCTTGAGCTTAGGATCAAGCCCCACCATCTCAAAAAAACCGTCGACCCGCTGGCGCATCTCCTCCACGCTTAGCTGGGGCAGATGTTGGCGGATGGCCTCCATAATCTGGCTCTCCACGGTGTGAACCGGATTGAGCGAGTTCATGGCGGCCTGGAAAATCATGGCGATGTTTCGCCACCGGTACTGGCGGATTCCCGCTTCGTCCAGAGGAACCAAATCAACGGAATTAAGAAGAATCTCACCATGCAGGATACGGGCGTTTCCCGGAAGGAGTTTCATGAGAGAGATGGCGATGGAACTCTTGCCACAGCCGGACTCTCCCACCAACCCCAGCGATTCGCCCCGCGCCAGGCTAAAAGTCACGTTGTCCACGGCGTGGACCGGACCTTTACTGGTCTCGTAGTGCATGGTTAATTCTTTAACCTCGAGCACATTGGAAGCGCTCATCTTCTCCTCCTTCTTCAAAATTAAGATGTTAAGTTGCTTAACTTATAGCATCAGATCCCTGAAAAGTCAATCAAAAAACGGCTTATCTTCTAAATACGGCGAAGGATGCGGGCTTGGTATAAGGTTGCCACGATCTGAATTATTCCCATCGTCAGGAACAGCGTCGTAAAGGAGAAATAGTTCACAATCAACCCTCCCAAAATCACCGCGGCGGCGGTTACTAAATAATATTGTCCGGTGGGCAAACTCCAAAGATAACTGGCCTCGTGATTCCCCCCGGAATCGGAGTAGAGCGCCGACCAGGTCGGCACCGACAAAGCGACCGCTACCCCTAATCCGATCTGAACCAAAAGCAGATGCCAGGGAGCGGAAACCAAAAGGTAGCCGAAGGTAAAGAGTGCATTAACGACATAACCGGCGATCATCAGTTTTTCCGGCGCAATTTTTTTACCGGATATCTTTCCTACCCGGATCGTCAAAAACCCGGTGACCGCGAGGTAGGCCGCCCACGCCCAGGTAATATCAAGGATGTTGCCGCCGATTCGCTGGGCAAACACGGCGAACAGCGGTCCGAGCATTCCCTCCCCCAGATACCAGATGTTGCTTCCCCAGAGGAGAATTTTTGTTTCGGAACTCAATTTAACCATTAAAATCCGAAGACCTGGCCGGCAACCGCCAAGAAGGCGAGGATCATCACCGCGTACTTTAGGCCGAGAATTCCCACAGTTATATTCTAGCGAAAAGCAAAAAAAGAGGCCGTCCTGACTTTCATCAAGACGACCACTGTCGAAATCCGAAACCGTTAAGGCGTCGCCGGCTCGGTCAGAACTTTCTCACCCAGAATGAGCTCCTGGTTCAAGGGCATCAGAATCACTCGGATGCCCGGACCCAGCTTGTCGATCAGCTGCAACTGGAGAACCTCGGGGAACTCACTCAGAGCCAAACCCTTCAGCCGAAGCGCCTCGGCGTAGCCCTGCGCTTCCACCACGACCGAATCGGCCCGCCCCTGCGCCTGGGTCACCGCCTGCTCGGCCCGGTACTTCTCCTGCTGGGCGGGGGCGGGTCGATAGACGTAGCCGGGCCGATGAGCAATCGTCGGCCCTTTTTATTTCAAAGCATCAATTTTCTGCTGGAATGTTTCTTTATATTCAGGATAGGTAAGGATTGCTTTTTGGTAAATCTCGAGGGCGGTTTTCTCATTCTTTAAGAATTTGAGGTAAAACTGGGCAACTTCTTCCATCCGAAAGGCCTCGCCGTTGAGCCACTCCAAAGTTTTATCGGAAAAATTCCGGCCGGGCCGGTCCTTGACAAAGTTGTAGATGAGATCCACCACTTTCTTTAGATTTTCTCCAATCTTCTCCTTATTGCCGGCGTTGAGATAGGTCCCCCCCAGGTTCACGTAGTGCCGAACCTGGTCTTGAACCCGATAACCAAATCCGAATTCCAGCGCTTTATTGAAAGCGGCCTCGCCCTCCGCGTAGTTCCCGCGGTAGATCTGCGCCTTTCCCAAGTACCAATAGGTTTCGGGGTAGGCGTCGTTGAAATTCCGCATCCTCAGGGCGGCATCCTCCATTCGGTCGGCAAACTTGAGATCCCGCGTCATCAGATAAAGCACCTCGTAAGTTCGGGCCATTAAGGTATATCGGCGCAGGTAGCTTTTGATCGGGTGCCGAAGATCCTGCTCCAAACGCGGAATTTCTGTCGCCAGAATATTGGCCGATTTTTGCTCAAACCCCTTAAGTTTGCTGTTCTCGTAAAGCATCAGCATCCTCTCATCAGTGTCCCACCAAAATTCGAAAGCCAGAACCCCATCAACTTGGCTTACTTGCTGATAGCCGTCCAGCGCCGCGGAAAAATCCTTCGCCTCCAAACCCCGCGCCCGGACCGAATCGAGATTGATCTTCAAAGAACGCAGATTAAAGACGTAAAACGCGGTCGCCGCCAACAAGATCAGAAGAACCGCGATACCTCTTAGCAAAAGCCCCGCCCACGCACCGGTATGTTTTTTACCGGTTTCGGATTCTTCCCTCGCGGCAAAATTTGAATTAACGAAGCCCAGAAGCAGGAAAAAAATCAGGTAAGAGCCGATCGTGTCGAAGAGGGCCAGATTCTGGACAAAATACGCCACGAAGAGCGACGCCAAGACCAGGCTGGGAAAAGTACCCCAACGATCTCGGTACTTGAAAATCAGATAGAAAATCGCGGAAAAAAGGAAGAGGTAGCTGGCCACACCAACCAAACCCGCATCCGCGGCGATCTCCAAGATTTTGTTGTGGGGGCGGTCAATAATCGTGTTCACGTCGACTGGCGCCTTATCCCCGTTCACCACCAGAGTGCGGTATTTGTCAAAGAGGTAGCCCGAGGTTTCCGGTCCCCAGCCCAAGAGGGGCCTTTCTTCCAAACCTTTGTAAATCGTTTTCCAGATGAACAGCCGTGCTTCCAAAGCGGACTCCAGATTAAAAATACTCACCGCCCGCTGTAAGAGATAGCTTTCGGTCGAGAAAACTATTCCCCGGCCGAGGAAGAAAAGCGATCCTAGAATCCCAAGAACGATCAGAGCGTAAATCAGAATCCGTTTTAAATTCTTGCTCCGGCTCCAAGCCCAGAAAAAGCCCATCGCCGCCAGGCCGATCGCGGTGGCGATCCAGCCGGCGCGGTGCCCGGAGAGGAAAAGGGTCACGAAGTTCAAAACGGTAATGGCGGCCAGGGAAATCCGAACGGCTTTGCTTTTATCTTTGAGCGCCAAAAGAAATAACCCTAGGAAAATATTGATCACTAAGTACGAACCAAAGAAGTCGGCATTGGAAAAAGTGCCGCTGATTCTCTGGGGCAGATTGATCCCCAAAAATGTCGCCACATCCAGCTTTTGCAAAACCCCGGCCAAGCTGGAAATTCCGCTCACCAAAACGGTGGACTTGAGAAGCAGCAACCAGTCTTCCCTACTCTTAACCGTGCTGGCCAATATCCAGAAAAAGGCGAAGAAGTGCAGGTAAGTAACCCAACCCAAGGATCGATTAACTGTTCCCCAAAGGCTCCAATCCGGGTTGGCGCTAAACAAGGTTGCTAATCCCAAAACCACGATAAAAATTGAGGAAGCCAGCACCAGTATCCGGCCTTTAATTTGGGGCAGATACCTTTTGCCCCCCATCCAAAGCAAAACCGAATAAAAAACCAGGATAATCTCTACTAAACTGCGGAAGTAAATTGCCTTGGGGAATTCGGAAAAAGAAAGATTAAACCGCCAAATCAAAAGGGGGGTCAACAGTGAGAGGTAGACCCCAACGCGGATTGCTTTGAGCAGAAATTTTTCCAAACCGGGTTTATTTATCGCCATTAGACGCAACACAAAGATACCAAAGTTTTGGCACAGGGTATAATAAAGCCAAATAAAAATCGCCGCAGGAAGCGGAGGAGAAGACGATGACGCTTGACGAGCTGAAGGCAAACTGGCGGCTTTATGCCGTCGAGCTTCCGGACGGCACACGCCGCCCGCTCAAGGAGATGTTTGTAATCTGCTGGGGCAACTTCCTGGACGGGTTGCTTTTTGACCACGGCGGCCAAGCCGACGAGAAGCTTTGCGAAGCGCTCGGTGAAGGGATGGTCCTCAAAACCGACGAGGAGGGCAACTGCTACGCCCTCTCCAACCCGGACGCTCCCGCGGAAAAGGCGTGGACGCTCCAAGGCAAGTTCGTCCGATTGGAGGAGGAATCGTGAGAACGATCCATCGTCAGATCAAAGTGGAGATCTTGTGCGAGGATGAGCTCTCCGACGAGGAGATGCAGATTCTGATCAACGCCCAGCACGCCCGCTTGAAAGCCCAAGCCCCTCTCTCCCACTACTGGGTCGGAGCGGCACTTCTATCCGAGAACGGCAACTGGTACAGCGGCTGCAACGTGGAGCGGGGCGACTACACCTCTACCACCCACGCCGAGAGGAACGCGATCGACAGCATGATCGGCGCCGAAGGGCCAGCCAAGATCAAAATCCTCGGCATCTCGGCCGCTCCCGCCCACTGGGTCCTTCCTAAGGATCTGGTGAATCCGATGCTCCGGGCTTTCGCGGTGGATGACTTCTGCTTCGCCTGCGCTGGCTGCTTGCAGGTCATTTGGGACAACTGCTGCGGCGATATCAGTGTCCCGCTGCTGGCCCTGACTCAAGATCGGGTTATCGCCCGCACTACCATCGGTGACGCCTACCCGATGCGCTTTGGATTTGAGAGTCTGGGAATCGATGTGAAGGAGGGGAGGAAGAGTTGATTCATCACAGCCGCTTGGTTTACTCCGAGCGGCTTTTTTATTTTGAAGGATTAGTTCTCCCGGCTGGTATCGAATTCGTAGAACTTGGTTCTGTCTCCCCTAAAGGACGTGATTTCTTCAAAATCGCTAACTTTCTCGGCTCGTGTCGGACTCATAGAACTTCGTCCGATCGCCTCGAAAGGACGGCCCGCCTATACGGCGGCCCTAGTTTCCTCGGCTTGATTAGCGATTGGTTTCCGATTCGTAGAATTTAGTTCTGTCGCCGCGGAAATGGAAAGGAAACTCACCGGTGGGACCGTTGCGGTGCTTGGCGACGAAAAGATTAATGTTTTCCTTGTCATCGGGGTTTTCGCGGTAGAGAAACATCACGAGATCGGCGTCCTGCTCGATCGAACCGGACTCCCGCAGATCCGACAACTGCGGCCGGGGCTCCCCCCGCGCTTCCACCGCCCGGGACAACTGGGAGATAGCTAAAACCGGGATGTCCAATTCCCGCGCCAAGTTCTTCAGCGCTTGAGATATTTCGGAAACCTCCTGAACTCGGTTCTCCAAGTTGCGGCTGCGGGCGAGCTGCAAGTAGTCCACCACCAAAAGCCGGATTTTGTGCTCCATCTGCAAGCGGCGGGCGCGGGTCCGCATCTCCATCACCGAAAGGGCGGGGGTGTCGTCGATGAAGATCGGCGCCTCGGCTAGAACTCCCATCGCCTCCCCCAACTTCTTAAAGTCGCCCTCGTCCAACTTGCCGGTGTTGAGCTTCCAAGAATCCAAATCGGCCTGGGCCGACAGCATCCGATGTACCAGCTGTTCCCGGGAAGTTTCCAAGGAGATAATCCCCACCGGGATTTTGTGCTCCAGCGCAGCGTGTTGGGCCACATTGATTGCAAAGGAAGTTTTACCCAAAGAAGGACGGGCCGCTAAAACAATCATGTTCGAATTCTGCAGTCCTCCGACCCGCTCGTCAAAATTCTTAAATCCGGTCGGCACCCCTCGAATTGCCTCGGGGTTGCGGTGCAACTCATCCAATCGGTCGAAAGCGTCTTCCAAACTCTGCTTGATGTGCGCAAAGGCAAAACGGGAGCGGGCCTGGGAAATTGAGAACAAGGAACTCTCGGCCTTGTCGAGAAGATCCTCCACCGAAATCTGCCCATCGAAGCCACTCTCCGCAATCCGTGAAGAAATCGTAATCAGTTCGCGCTTAACGGCGTTATCGTGGACCAATTTGCCGTAATATTCCACGTGGGAAGCGGTCGGAACAGAATCGGTCAGTTCCGCCAAGTAAGAGTCTCCCCCGACATCCTCAAGCTTCTTGCTCTTTTTCAGCGCAGAACTGACGGTGACAAGGTCCGCCGGCTCACCTTTCTCGTAAAGAGACAACACCGCTCCATAGATGTCTCCGTGTGCACCACGGTAAAAATGGTCAGGGCGAAGGAACTCCACCACCTTGACAACCGCATCCTTGTCAATCAGAAGAGCTCCCAAAAGCGATTTTTCGGCCTCCAGATCGCGAGGGGGAATCTTTGGTTCAGCCATATTTTTACTTGCTACTCAAAATTACCACTTCCGGCTCAATAGGCAAGTTTTTCGCGGAAACAACGAGTTCTTCTTTAGGTTCGGCTTGCTCCACTCCCATTTCTCCTAAAAAGGCGGAGACCGGTTGGAGTTCTTTGAACGATTCATCCATTCCGTCCACACGATAGTGCATCGGGATGATGATCTTCGGCTCCAGTTGAGCGACTACTTTTGAAGCTTCGGAGGGACCAATCGTAAAGGTCCCGCCTGTCGGAACGAAGAGCACATCCAGATCTTCAAACTCCTCCACCGTTTTCTCATCCAAAGGGTGGCCTAAATCTCCCAGGTGGCAAAGGGAAAGTCCCTCGGCCTCAAAAAGGTAGATCGTATTCTTTCCTCTTTTCGCCCCGTTCTCGGCATCGTGGAAAGACGGAAAACCCCAAACCTTAATGTCCTTAACCTCATATTCTCCCGGCGCACCAATCACAAACGGTTCTCCCGTGATCTCTTCGAGATAACGGTGGTCGAAATGATCATGCGATGACAGAACCAGATCGGCCTGGATTTTGGGATAAGGAAGACCCACTTTTTGGGGATCGAAAGGATCGGTAACGATCGTGACCGCACCGGTGGAGATCTTAAAGCTGGAGTGGCCCAAGTATTGAATCTTCATTTTGTTTCTTCAAAATGCTAGCGATTGTAAGATCGCGTCCATTTTATTTCTGTAAAAAGGTTAGCGATCGCGAGGTCGCGTCCATCATGAGTTAATATAAACTAACTTGGTCGCAACTGCAATGGACAACCCTAAGAAAATTAACATTTCCGCCATCGTTCCCGTCTTTGATGAAGAAAGAACCATCGCGGGGGTGATTACGGCGCTTTTGGCTTGTCCGTTGCTAGACGAAGTCATCGTGGTCAATGACGGCTCCACCGATTCCAGCCCAAAAATAATCCGAAGTTTTAAGCCCAGGATTAAGTTCATTAATCTTCACAAAAATAGGGGGAAGGGATTTGCCCTGGCAAAAGGAATCCGCAAAGCACACGGCGAGATCGTCACCTTTTGGGATGGCGATCTGATCGGACTCTCCGATAAGCACATCGAGTCCCTCCTTCAACCCCTTTTTTCAAAAGAAGCCGACGCGGCATACGGCTATCGCGTCTTTGGCAACTCCGCGCTTAGCCCCTTCAAGGACATCACCGGCCAACGGGCTTATTATCGGAAAGACCTGCTACCCCATGTTTCCAATTTCATCCATAGCCGCTTCGGCGTGGAGGTCTATCTAAACGACGCTTTTAAGGATCAAAAAATCGTGCGCCTTCCTTGGCGAGATCTTAAAACTCTCCAAAAATACCAAAAATTTGACTCCCAAAGAGCCGTCCGGGAATACGTGAAGGAAGGGGTAGAAATTGCGCAGACGATCACCAAAAGTGGAATCTACCAGCTAAACGAGGATTGGAAAAATCTTAAGAAACTCTCCAAGTCCACTAATCTTGATGAAATCCAGAAGCGCGTCCAAACGATTAAGAATCCCCAGATCCGAAAAATCCTCGACGATTACATCTTCAAATACATTAGGACGAAGTAGGCGCAAAAAGAAGGCCGGCGCCCGGATGGCAGACCGACCTTAATCAAACCAGAAAAGCAATAACCAGATTGTAGACGGCGTGCTGGGCGATCGCCGGTTTGAGAGAGCCGAACTTCCAAACCAAGAAACCAGCGATGATGCCCAAGGCCGAATGAAGAAGAAAGACCCCGATCTCCGCCGCCTTGAATAGATGCAACGCGCCAAACACTGCTCCCTGAACCACCACCACCAGGAAGATGAATAGCCGCCGGCTGCCGATGAAACCCCTCTCCTTTAAGTAGTCGGCAAACCCCATCGACCCTTGAAGCATTAATCCACGAAAGAGATTTTCCTCGAATAGCGGGGTCGCCACCGACAAATACAGAACGGTGGCAAGCGACGGAAGATTTAGCGAGATGGGGATATGGAAGTAGAGCGCACTGAAGAGAACCACGGCTACTGCTTCGGCCAGCCCAATCCAAAGCCCCACCAAGATCGGGACCATTTCCTCTCCTTTCAAAAGAGGTTTAAAGGAAGTTTAGGTTAAAGCGGAAAAGAAGTCAAAAAGAAAAGACCGGACTCATGTAGAATCCGGCCCTGAAACTTAGCGACTTCGGAACGAGCCGGCGCGAACGGGGCGGGAGAAAGTGAGATTCACGTCTCTCCCGATAAATTCGGCTGTCTTGGCCGCCCGCTCGATGACCCGCCGCTCCAGCTCATGCTGAAGATGCAACATCAGCTCGACTAGACTGTCGGCTTCGGGGACCAGAGTCACTACAGGGGCAGACCGACTGGTTGTGAACATGTCAGCCGAAAACTTCTCGGGCTTAGGCCAGTTCATCCTGATCCAAACCGTTTTCCCGTCCAGGTCCAGAATCGCTGGATTCGAGATTTCAACGCGGAATTCATCCTCGGCAGGAATCACGATCTGCAAAGCCCCTCGAGAATCCCAGCCCTCTACCTCGAGAGCAGTGAGCACTGCTTGCTGAAAAGAACTCAATCGGATACTACGCTGGGACAACCCTAGCTCTTCTTCCAGGCGAACGTACACGTCTTCCCTCCTTTTCGGATTAAGGTTGTCCTAATCTTAAGGCGACCTACACATCCTGTCAAGGACTATAAGACAAGAAAAAGGACCGGACTCATTAAGAATCCGACCCTGACGTTCAATCTCTTTCTCTCTCCGGCGACCCAAATATCTCTCCCCAAACATCCACGCCGGAAGGATCATCGGTCTCGCTGGGACTGTAACGGGCAGAAAGCTGGAAGCTATTCGGCCAGTCGCTCCCGCTCGAGCAGGCCTGCTCGACCTGCGAGTTTGTTTCGACATCGTGGGCGGTGAGCCGGAATGAGACACGCTCATCACAAACCGCACAGCACGCCGAAACAAAGAACGCCCCACCCTCCAACGGCGTGATCTTGAGCTCTCTCAGATCTTGGGCATTAATGAGCTCCGCCACTCTCTCCTCCTTTCCTATGGAAAAGAATATCTCTATCTTAAGCTAGAAAATTCTCCCTGTCAAAACTATGGGGTTGAAACTAACCTTGAGGCCTGGGGGACAATCCTGTATCCTTAAGAGGTATGAAAAAGGTCCAAACCCTGAAAGGTTTTCGCGACATAGATCCGGAAGAAGCCCTCAAAAGAGGGCGGGCGGTTTCTTTGCTCAAAAGCGTCTTCAAATCCTACGGCTTCGCCCCGCTGGAAACCCCGACTTTGGAGTATGCTTCGGTTCTGGAAGGCAAGTACGGCGAAGAAGGCGAAAAACTTATTTACAAATTCAAAGACCGGGGCGGAAGAGACGCCGCTCTGCGCTATGATCTAACCGTTCCCCTCGCCCGCTACATCGCTCAAAACAAGGGTAAAATCATCTTTCCTTTTAAGCGCTACCAGATCGGCAGCGTTTTCCGCGCCGACAAACCCCAGGCCGGCCGCTACCGGGAGTTCACTCAAGTGGATATCGATACAATCGGAACCGATACGGCTCTGGCGGATGCGGAAATCCTGGCCGTGATCTCCTCTTGCCTGGAAATTTTGGGAGTGAAAAACTTTAAGATTCTCGTCAACGACCGCAACCTTTTCAACGAACTTCCCAAAAAGGCCGTCTTAATTCTGGACAAGCTCGATAAGATCGGGGAACCCGCCGTGATTGAAGAGCTCAATAAAACCAATTTAGAGGGGGGAGAAATCCTCAAGAATGCCCAAAGCCAAAAGCCCACCCCCCGCCTGGTAGAAATCTTTGCGCTGTTGAAATCTTTCGGGATTCCAAAAACGAACTTTGGGTTTAATCCCCTCTTGGCCCGGGGGCTTGACTACTACACCGGAATGGTTTACGAGGCCGTGGTCGAGGGAACACCCGGCTCGATTTCGGGCGGAGGACGCTACAACAACATGATCGGCATCTTCGGCAAGGAAAAGATCCCCGCGGTTGGGGGTTCGTTCGGCCTAGACCGGCTGACGGATGTGGTGCCAAAGGAAACGCTCGCCGAGATCCCTTTTCGCCCGCAGGTGTTGGTCACGATCTTCTCCAAGGAGCTTCTCGCCCCGACGATTGAGCTTTTCGACCAAGTCCAAGGGACCGGCGTGGAAGCGGAGCTCTATCTTGACCCCGAAGCCAAGCTGGATAAACAGCTTAAATACGCCGACAAAAAGGGCGCCCGCTACGCTCTGATCCTTGGGCCGGAAGAGGTAAAAAACAACCGCGTCACCGTTAAAGATCTCCGGAAGAGAACCCAGGAAACCATCGACAGAGAATCTCTTTTCACTACTCTCAAGAAACATTAAGCTATAATAAGTTACATTCAAAAACCCATAAAGAAGGAGGAGATTGTGTTAGTCGCGTTTTCCGATGTGCATCTGACTTCCCGATTTGACCAAAGGAAATTCAACTACCTGTTTAATCTCATCAAAGGTTCAGATCGAGTGGTCATTGTCGGCGACTGGTGGGACGGCCACCGCTGCAGTTTCGGTCAGTTCATCCGCAGTCCGTGGCGCGCGCTTTTCCCCTTGCTCAAGTCCCGAGATACGATCTATATCCACGGGAACCACGACTTGGAAGAATGGTGCGACGAGCGAGTAAACTTGTTCTCGAATCACCAGGCAGGAGAGATAGATCTCCAGGTCGGGTCATTTAACCTGCACTTCGAGCACGGTCAAAAGATCGCCCCGGACCCCATTACCAAAAACCCGGGAATTTTGCGCATTCCGTTCATCGGTTGGGCCGATTACCTGTTCCTGGAGGTGTTTCTCACCAGCCTGTTCGGGGATCGATGGATAAACTATCGAGGCCGAACCTGCGCCGAACTGCTCAAAGCGCGGGCGGCTGAGTCTGCCAAAAACGGGCAGTGGCTGGTCTGTGGTCATTCCCACATCGCTGAAATTGACCCGACCATCAAGTATGTGAACTGCGGGTTCATCGGCCTAGGCCGCGCCCAATACCTGCGCGTCGACCGCTACTCAATCAACGTCGTTCGATCACACTATTAGGGAAGGAGGAAAGCGTGATTGGTCTGGCTTTATCGGGAGGAGCTAATTTTGGTGCGCTCCAAGCCGGGGCGCTGGAGATCATTCTCGAAACCGGATTTAGGCCTCAGATCATTACCGGGACTTCGGCCGGCGCGCTGAATGCCGTCTTTCTGGCCTCGGACCCCACCGTTGACGGGGTCAAGCATCTTCAAGAATTGTGGAAGAAGGTCGGACCAAAGGAGGTCGGCAAGCTCAACGTCATCATGAGCGTTCGCCGGCTCGCCTCGCACGAGGAAAGTTTGCTTCCCGGCGAGCCGCTCGCCCAGTTCCTTCTTCGCAACCTGCCCAAGATCGAAACATTCGGGGAGCTCGGGCAAATCGCCGGCGTCAAAGCCTACGTCACCGGCGTTTGCGTGGAGGACGCAGAGCTCCGCATCTTCGGCGATCTTCCCGAAGACCGGCTGATCGATGGGTGCATGTCTTCCAGCGCGATGGCGCCCTTCCTGCCACCCTGGAAAGTGGACGGAAAGCGCTACCTGGACGGCGGGGTCTACGTCAAGCTGCCGATTACGGCCGCGATCGATCGCGGCGCAACCCAAGTGGTGGCGCTCCACATCACGGACTTTAAGGCTCGGCTTGCCCAAAAGGGCATCCTGGCCGTCATTCAAAGATCCGTTGCCCTAATGTCAAACTGGATGGTGGAAACCGAGATCCAGCAAACTCGGCGGCTAGGCGTACCCGTTCGAGTCATTCGGCTTTTGGTTCCTCCGGGCATCCCGCTTTGGGACTACAGCCAGGCCGACCGGCTGATCGAGCTGGGACGGGACATCGCCCGAAAGAGCCTGGAAGAGGAACCGCTCAAGATCTATAACCCCTTGGAGCTGTTGCTGCGCCAAGTCGGCAACAAGCTCAACGGCAAGGATTGAATCCCATCGTCCCGATTTCTCTGGAGATCGGGACGATTTTCATTTTAGGGGTAGCTGTGATAAGATTATCCTATAACTTAATAAGGAGAGGAGACGATGGCATTCGTGGCGTTGTCCGACATGCACCTAACACCGTTCTTCAACCGTAAGAAATTCGAATGTCTGGCCAACATCATCCGGGGTGCGGACCAGACCGTAATCGTGGGCGATCTCTGGGACGGCCACCTCTGTACCTTCGAGGAGTTCGTCCGCAGCCCATGGAATAAGCTTTTCCCGCTGCTCAAGGAGCGGGAAACGATCTACCTCTACGGGAACCACGACCCGGAAGAATGGTGCGATGAACGAGTTAGCTTGTTCTCGAACCGTCAGGCCTCGGAGATAGATTTGCGGGTGGGACGGTTTGATCTCCACCTCGAGCACGGGCACCGGATAACCCCCGAGCTTTCGACCCTAAGCCCGGATCAGTTCCGGCTCCTGCACCGTTACTTTCCCCCCATCGGTTGGGCCGACTTTCTGCTGTTTCAGGTCATCCTCCACGGGCTGGGAGGGGAACGATGGGCGCGCTTCAACAACCGGAACCGGATTCCAAGGTTCAAGAGGCGGTCCAAGGAACTGGCCGAAACCGGAAAGTGGCTGGTCTGCGGTCACCTGCACCTTGCCGAACTGGACCACGAGGCGAAGTACGCAAATTGCGGGTTCGTCGGCTTGGGCCGGGCCCACTACCTCCGCATCGACCAGGACATCAATCTGGTCAAAGTCCAGTATTAACGTCGTTGGAAACACGTGCCCCCGATAGCAATCTCTCGGGGGCTTTTTTATTTTCCAAAATCCAAAAACGCTAAAATGGGTCGAGTGGCCAAAAGAATAATCGATTTTCAAGTCATCCTAACGACAGTGCGACCGCATACTGAGGAGGATGTAATCCGGAAACACCCAAATGAGTAGAAACAGACTTCTCGCCTATCTCGCGCTTCTCGCAACGGCCGTAATCTGGGGCGCCGCCGGGCCGGTGATCAAATTCACGCTCGGAGGAATCCCGGCCCTGCCGTTTCTGACCTACCGGTTCGCGCTGTCCGCGGTCCTGGCTTTGATCGCTATCCCTTTCGGAGGCCTCAAATTACCTCGGGACAGAAAAACTATCCTGCTGGCAATCCTTTACGGCTTTCTGACCTCGACCGTGGCGCTGGGATTACTTTTCTTAGGGCTAGAAAAAACCACCGTGCTGGATATGACCCTGCTAGCGGTGATTGGGCCGCTCTTGATTGTGGCGGCCGGGGAGTTGTTCTTCCATGAAATGGTACCAAGACGGGAAAAAATCGGAATTGGCATCGTTCTCATCGGAACCATCCTCACGGTCTTGGAACCGCTCTTAAAGAACGGGACAGCCATTAGTCAGCTGCAAGGAAACGCGCTGATCTTTCTTTCTCTACTGGTGGGCACGGCCTCCGCCGTTTTGGTAAAAGATCTAATGAGAATGGGCGTTCCAGCTTTGGCCTTAACCAACCTCTCTTTCATCGTCGGGTTCCTCACAATTTTGCCCTTGACTATTTTTGACGGAGACCTGCCTTATCTTATTTCGACAATTAAAAATCTCGCCCTCCCCTATCACTTAGGAGTAATTTATATGGCGGTCTTCTCTGGAAGCGTCGCTTACACATTTTGGGCGAGAGCCCAAAAGACGATCCCAATCGGGGAAGCCGCGATCTTCACCTATCTTTATCCGGTCTTCGCGGCTCCGCTGGCAGTCTTTTGGCTGAGAGAAACGATCACCGGGCCGTTCATCGCTGGCGCTGCCATTATCGCCGTGGGAGTATTCATCGCCGAGTACCGCAGCTCTCGCCGGAGGAAAACTAAGAGTTCATAGTTCAGAAAAAATTTATTATGGTATATTAGTATACTATAATAGATAACAACCCTTTGCCCCTAGATGGCTCCTGTGGTATTCTTATCAACGTTATGCCTAAAAAGGAATTATCACGATCCCGGAAGGATCGGGAGATGGCTTTCTGAATAGTAAAACGATGAAGAAAGACTTACACCCTCAATACTTTCCGGAAGCTAAGGTGACCTGTGCTTCCTGCGGAAATACGTTTACAACCGGCTCCACTCTACCGGAGCTGAAGGTCGAGATGTGCTCAAACTGCCACCCTTTCTACACTGGGAAAGAAGTCTTAATGGACACTCTGGGGAGGGTTGAAAAATTCGAAAAGAAACGGGCTGCCGGAGAAGTCGGACGTAAAGTAAAAGAAGCTAAGAGGGCCGCGGCCGAACCCAAGGAAGGGCAAAAGCGACCGATGTCCTTGAAGGAACTCCTCGAACAAGGTTAAAATCTCATTGTGATTCAAACAGCCATTTTGGAAATTCGGGCCGGCACCGGTGGGGATGAAGCTGGTCTGTTTGCCGCCGATTTGTATCGGATGTATGCCCGTTTCGCCCAACGGCGAGGTTGGGCCGTTCGGGAAATCGACCGCAATTTCGCCGAGATCACCGGCGAAAGCGTTTTTGACACGCTCAAAAAAGAATCCGGCGTTCATAGAGTACAAAGAATACCTAGAACCGAGCGGGCGGGAAGAATTCACACCTCGACTGCCACCGTGGCCGTCTTGCCCAAAGTGTCTTCCAAGGAAATTGAAATCAACCCCGCCCACCTCAAGATCGATACTTTCCGTGCTTCCGGGCACGGGGGACAGAACGTGCAAAAGGTGGAGACGGCGGTGCGGATCACCCACCTTCCCACCGGAGTGACTGTGGCTTGCCAGGATGAGCGTTCCCAAATTCAAAATCGGGAAAAAGCGTTGGAGATTATCCGCGCCAAGATCTATCAAATGCTCCAAGATCAGCAAAAAACCGGCGTCGACCAACTCCGCCGGGAACAAGTCGGGGGTGCCGGGCGGTCCGAAAAAATCCGGACTTGGAACTTCCCGCAGGACCGGATCACCGACCACCGCTTCGGCGTCTCGGTCGGAAATTTGGAGGCGGTTCTGGACGGGAATCTTGATCCGCTCTTAGAAAAAATCCAAAAGAAGCACTAATCCGATTGTGATTCGCCCAAAGTAGCCGAAAGGGCAATCGTTTTTCCGTTGCGCACAACCGTTAGTGAAACCTTATCGCCTACCTCGTATTTGAGAACAATCTTCGCCAAACTATTTTTCTCCGTAATTGATCCCCCGCCGATCGCGGTGATCACGTCTCCTGCTTTCACTCCCGCTTTTTGCGCGGCCGAACCCGCTACCACTTCCTGCACAAAAGCCCCTCGCGGAAGATCCTGCACCTTGGCGGCATCTTCGGTGATTAGGTAGTAGGAAACTCCCAGGAAAGGCCGGACGATCTTTCCGGTTTGCTCAAATTGATCGACCGCCGACTTTACTAGGTTGATCGGAATGGCAAAGCCAATATTTTCCGCTTCCGAAGCGACAGCGACGTTGATTCCAACCACCTCGGATGAAAGGTTCAACAGCGGACCGCCAGAATTACCGGGGTTAATCGCCGCATCGGTTTGGATCACGTCGTCAAGCTCCTCGGTGTCGCCTCCCAAACTGCCCCCGGCGGTAATTCCCCGCCCAATCCCCGAGACGATTCCTTTCGTAACCGTGTTGGAGAGCCGTCCCAAAGCATTACCGATGGCAACTACCGACTGTCCCACCTTGATCTGGTCGGAATCGCCCAGAGAAAGGGTCGGCAAGCCGGAGGCGCTAACTTTGAGAATCGCTAAGTCGTAAGCCGTATCACGATGAATTTCCTTAACCTCGTACTCCGTCCCATCGGCCGTGACCACCGAGTATTCCGCATCTTGGTCGGAAACGACGTGGCGGTTAGTGAGGATGACACCGTTCTCCCGAATAATAAATCCGGTCCCGATCCCCTGTTTTTGCGAGAGCGGACCGGAAAAGAAGTCCAAAACCATTTTCTTCTGCACCACCGAAACCACCGCCGGAGAGGTATCGTCAACCACCTCGATCACCGCATCTTCTTCTTTCACTATCCGCTGAACGGTTCTAATTTCCAGAAAAGTTAGCCGCTCTTTGAGGAATTCACCAATCGGAACACGATAGAAGTAAGCCAAGACACCTGCTGAAATAAGGACGAGCAAAAAAGCCAAACGGAAAATCTGCTTTCGACTTAAGACCGGAATTTTTACCATCGGATTTATCTAAGCAATTCTAACGCTTTATCGAGCTGGGGATCGCGACCGGCGTTGATGTCCGCATCGGTCAGCGCAACTTTGAAGTCTGGTTCGATGCCCTTCTCGTGCACCCATACCCCCTTCGGCGTGAGCCATTTCGCCACGGAAAGGTGCAATCCCGAACCGTCGTCGAAATCGACCGCGTCCTGCACCGTACCTTTACCGAAACTCTTCTCCCCGACCAGCTTGGCATCAGCCCGTTCCTGCAAGGCGGCCGCGAGAATTTCTGAGGCCGAAGCTGATCCCTCGTCAATCAAAACTACCACGGGAACGCCGGCGAAGGCGTGATCATTCTTGGTCGATTGAACCGAAAGCGCACTTCGATCTCCGCTCGCATCTTCTTGAATCACGACCGTCCCCGAGTTCAAAAACTCCGAGGCAAGGTAGACGGCGGCAGAGAGATACCCACCGGGGTTGCTGCGAAGATCCAAAACGATTCCCGTGGCTCCTTTGGCTTGGGAAACCGCGTCATCCCATTCGCTGTTAGTGCTTTCGCCGAAGCGGGAAACTTCCAAATAGTAGATTCCGTTATCCTTTTTCTCCGCGCTCACACTTTTCACGGTGATATGCGCTCGGGTAATTGAGACCTTGAAAGAGGATGCCGACCCCCGCTGGAGGGTAAGCTCAATCACGGTGTTGGACTTACCGCGGATCTTCGTAACCGCTTCCGTCACCGAAAGACCGGTGGTGGTTTCCCCGTTTATCTCCAAAATCTTGTCTCCGGCGCGAATCCCCGCCTTCACCGCCGGTGAACCATCCAACGGAGCCACAATAATAAGTTGGCCGTCCCGAATCCCCAGCTCAGCCCCAATTCCCTCGTAAACTCCCTCGAGACTGTCGTTGAACTGGGTGTTTTCGGTTGGGTCCAAAAAAGTCGTGTAAGGATCACCCAGCGTTTTAACCAAACCAGAGATCGCCCCATAGAGCAATTTAGTCCCGTCAACCGGACGGAATAAGAAATCCTCGTTGATCCGATCCAAAACATCCCAAAGCGGAGAGAAGTCAATTGAACCGGAAGTCACGCGCTTGTTTTCGACGCTAAGGGAAGGGGGATTAAACTTAAGATTGAGCTGGTATCCAGAAAACCCAAGCTGCCAACCGCCCAGAAAAACCGCCAGTAGGATTAGGATAAAAGCAAAATTTTTGCGAAGAAATAGTTTCATATAATCGCACCCTCGCGAATTGCAACCGAGCGAAGCGAGGACAGCACTTAACTATCATCGCACATTTAAGCATCAGCGAAAAAAGTTAGGTTTATCGAAATACTAAGCAACGATGCGGAAAGGAAGGAGGCCCAAATTTCGGCCGCGCTTGATTTCTTTCGCGATCGCCCGCTGGTGGCGGGAGCAGAGCCCCGAACGGGTCCGAGGACGGATCTTGCCCCGCTTGGTCAAGAACCGAATCAAAATCTCATCCTGCCGATAATCCGGCTCCATCTTTTTCTCGCAGAAATAGCAGCGAGAACGAACTCTGGAACGGGCCGCCAGCGTCCGGCGTGCGCGCCGCTCATCTTGAAAATCTTTCTTCTTAGAACGGGATTTCATCTTCGCTTACCTCCTCGCTGCCAGCACCCTTACTTTTGTCTTTGGCTTTCCCATCTTCACCCTTTATCTCGTCCGTTTTTCCTTCCTCGGGGAGTTGGACTTCTTCTTCCGCCGGAGCCGGCTGTTCCGGCGTACCCTCTTCCACCGGCGCTCCCTTAGAATCCAAAAGCACCATATCTTCCAGGACGATTTCGGTTCTTTGGCGGGTAACTCCGTCTTTGCCTTCCCAACTGCGGGTCTGCAGACGGCCCTCCAAATAAACCTTGCGGCCTTTCTTCATCAGCTGGCTGCAAAGCTCGGCGAGCTTTCCCCACGCCACCAAATTGTGGAACTCGACATCCTCTTTCTGCTCGCCCTCTTTGCTTTTCCAACGGCGGTTGGTTGCGACCCCGAAAGAAGTGACGGCCTGGCCGTCCGGAGTGTAGCGCATCTCGGGATCCCGCGTAAGGTTGCCGATTAAAATGACTTTGTTAACTGATCTAGACATTGCTAATTAGTTCCACCTCCCTTAACGATCAACACCCGAATGATACTTTCTTCCCGCTCCAGCTGGCTTCGCAAATCTCGAACTTTATCAGGGCTCAACTCAAGCTGAAAGCGGCCGAAGCTGGCCTGCCCGGATCCTTTGATCGAGTAAGCCAAACTCCTCACCCCCAAACTTTCGACCTTCACAGTTTTACCGCCCAACCGCTGAACGGCAGCTTCCACTTCCCCGGTGATATTCTTCGATTTCTCTGGGGCAAGATCCGGCTTCAGCGCAATCGTTAACTCGTAGTTCATCGCTGTTTGATCTTAAACCAAACCTCAACGGAAGGCAAGCTACCCTCTAACTTTCCTAGCCACCGGCCCTTTCTCAGTATCCTCAACCGTAAATCCAAGCTGTTCGATCTGATCCCGCAACTTATCCGCTTCGACCCAGCTGTCTTCCCGGCGCATCCGCTCTCTCTCGCGAACCATCTCCGTTACTTCCTCCGGAACTTCGGTCTGCTCTATTTCGGAAATCTTCAACCCGAAGACCCGATCCATCTGCAAAAGGGTTTTCATCCGGGCCGTCGTCGGCATCCGCTGGTCTTTGACCAGCTTCCACATCAGCGCCACCGCCTCGGGCAGGTTCAAGTCGTCGCTGACCAACTCTTCAAACTTGTTCTCGTATTCCGCGCACCCAATTTTCCCCGGCGCATCCCAATTCGAAAGTTCGTCGTAAAGCCTTTCCAGAGCGATCGCTGCTGCCTCCAACCCCGCCCAAGTGAAGTTGAGTTCGCCCCGATAGTGGGCCGTCAGACAAAGGTATCGGAAAGCCAACGGGTCAAACTCTTTTTGCACTATTGCATCGAAGGGGACAATATTGCCGAGCGATTTTCCCATCTTTTGCCCTTCCACCGTCAGAAGGCCGGAGTGCACCCAATAGTTAACGAATTTCTTGCCAGTCGCCGCTTCGCTTTGGGCAATTTCATTTTCATGGTGGGGAAATTTAAGGTCCAGCGCCCCGCCATGAATGTCCAACGTTTCACCCAAGTGCACCCCGCTCATCACTGAACATTCAATGTGCCAACCGGGCCGGCCCTTTCCCCAAGGTGAGGGCCAAACCGCCCCAACTTCTTCCTCCCCCTCTTCGGCCTTCTTCCAGAGCGCAAAATCAATCACTTCCTCTTTCGCGTACTTGTCCAGCGCCACCCGCGTTCCCGTTTTTGCTTCCTTGAGTTTAATTCCCGAAAGTTTTCCGTATCCTTTGAATTTTGAAACGTCATAGTAAACCGAACCGTCTTTCTCGTAGGCAGCGCCATTCTTAATCAGCAGCTGGATCATTTTGATGATCTCCACGATATGCCCGGTCACCCGCGGAAAAACATCGGGCGGTTCGATATTGAGTTTCTCCAAATCGAGGTTAAAGTGATCGAGATACTTGTCCGCCAACTCTTTAATGGGGATCCCCTGTCTTCGGGCCTCCTCAATCATGGAATCGTGCACATCGGTGATGTTGAGCACGTGCCGAACCGTGTATCCGTTATACTCCAGCACCCGCTTCAAAAAATCGAAGTTCATATAGGTGCGCGCGTGGCCTAGATGGGAAGGTCCGTAAACGGTTGGACCGCAGGTGTAGAGCGTAACCCGATTCGGGTTTTGCGGATTAAAAACCTCTTTTTTTCTGGTAAGAGAGTTATATAAATTCAGTTCTTTCGGCATTACTTAGATACTAACAATTTTGGCCATCTTTTGGATGAAAGATATCCTATAACGTGCTAAACTTAGTTAACCCTAAAAAGAAAGGAGGGTAAAGAGATGGGCACCCGTGAAATGCCCAAGGTGGCGGATTTCCTCACGATCCTGCCGGTAACACCGGAGCTGGTCCTGGAAATCGGATACCTTCCCCAATGCACTTGGGGCGATCGCGGCCCGAAATTCCACTGCGGCCTGCAGTCCGAGTGGACCATAAATGGCGACCACTACTGCAACCTTCACAAGATACTTAGCGTGAAGATGTGGGAAGAGTGGATCGAGGGGTGGGTTGCTCGGCCGGCGGAAGCCCAGGACTCTGATCTGAAACTCCTGGAGATAATCCGCAGCGAGCTCCAACCGCGGTCGATCGACTTCGACTCACGGTTCGTGCTCGATCAGGTAATCCGAGAGCTCTCGCTCCCCGACACCGCCAAAGGCCGCAACTTGGCCGCTTGGTACCTCTGGGAAATGAAGATCTTCTCGATCGACCATCGGACCGCGTACTACGAGCAGTCGTGAAGCCACCCACGACTGCTTTCTTTTTTTGATAGCTGCGTGATGAGAAACGCAAACCTTTAAGGTTTGTTTCTAAAGCACTAAAGCGGAAGCGATTAAAAGGTAAATCAAAACGCTCAAAGTGTCCTGCACGATCGTGACCAGCGGATCAACCCCGATGGCGGGATCCTTGCCTAATTTGTAAAACGCGTAAGTAAATGAGAGGGCAACCATCGTGGAGATGGTAATTCCGATAAACATCGCCAACCCGACCGTTTCCGCTACCGCTAAAGAACCGAAGACCAAGAGCGAGAAGAGAAAGATCAGCAGACCTAAAACTGTCCCGATGATCAACCCCACCGCCAATTCTTTAAGAATGTAGCCGGTTAACGACACTTTCTCTAACGCCAACCCCCTCACGAAAAGCGTCACCGTTTGAGTCCCGACGGCGTCGTTCATATAAGCGATTACAGGAATAAAGAAAGCTAACGCCACAACTTGGTTAAGAAGCGGCTCAAATTGGCTGATCAAAAGCGTCGTCGCCATTCCTCCAAATAGCCCCACCAGCAACCACGGAAGACGCAGCCGCACCATCTTAAGAACGCGGGCTCGAAATATATCTACAATATTTTCACCGCTGTCCTTGAGCACCCCCGCCCGCTGCAAAAGCTTTTCCGTGTGCGATTCGTGGAGAATCTGCAAAAGCTCTTCCGCATCCACCGTCCCTAAGAATTCTCCCGTTTCGGTGTGTACAACCGGCACGGTGTCCAAATCCTTTCGGATCGCCAAAATCGCCACACTGTCCTCGTGAGTATGCGAACCCAATGAAGGGTAGTCTTTTTTGAAGATTTCGGAGATCTTGACTTCATCGGACGATTCGAGCAGAACCCGAGTGGAAAGAACCCCCAAATACTTTCGTTCTTTCTCGTTGTTTACGACAAAAATGTGGTGGGAAGACTGCCAGCTCTTTTCCCGAATATAAGCCAAAACCTCCCCCACGCTCTGCTCGGGCCGGGCGGTTGGGACGTCGGCAATGATGTGGTTAAGGGCCGTTCCTTTCTTCGGCCCCATCAAAAATCCTGCCTTCCTTCCAGCGCCTTGGTCAGAGTGAGAGCGTCAGCGTACTCCAAATCCCCGCCGGTCGGGATTCCGCTCGCCAATCTCGTAATTCTTAATGCCTTACTGCCTACTGCCTGTTGGCTTTCCCCAATGACTTTCTTAATATACATCGCGGTCGCTTCTCCCTCCAGCGAAGGATTAAGCGCCAAGATCATTTCTCTGATCTCTGATCTCTGATCTCTGATTCTCGAAATCAGCTCGCTGATTTTAAGATTCTCCGGCCCGACATGCTCGAGCGGAGAGATCACTCCGTGAAGAACGTGGTAAACCCCGGAATACTTGCCGGTCTTTTCAAAAGAAATTAGATCTAGGGGATCCTCGACGACGCAGAGCGTAGACTGATCTCTCTGTGAATCTTCGCAAACCTTGCAGAGCGGTGCCTCGCTTACGTTAAAGCAGCGCTCGCAGAGCTGGATTTCCCGGCCCACCGCCAAAACGGCGTTCCCCAGCGCCTGCCGTTCCTCCTCTGGAACGCGGAGCAGATAAAATCCCAACCGCGCCGCCGATTTCGGCCCGATTCCCGGCAAACGCTCCAACGCTTCGATTAGATTTTCAATTGCTTTCGGTAATTTCATTCCAAAATTAATTTCTAAACTAGAAGCCGGCTATTATAGTATACTTTAATAAACAGATTCAGCTTCCATTCTCCTTTTCTTTGAGCTCT